>Ga0310695_10000131_pt1 | contig 194357 bp, 172 predicted proteins | sample RumenRJG_04DNA_FD_203882 | JGI IMG/M metagenome (GOLD analysis project Ga0310695, IMG submission 203882) | Bovine rumen microbial communities from Lethbridge, Alberta, Canada - RJG_04 (v2) (version 2) | ecosystem: Host-associated > Mammals > Digestive system > Stomach > Rumen | place: Canada... | reverse complement strand
TGTCTCAGAACGACTATCCAGTTTTCTTTTTCAGAAAGGTTGCTTGCGCGACCTCTCAAAGAATTGTACGGTTTGTTTCTTCTAACCCAAGAGCAATAACATTAAACGTTAAACATTAAACATTAAAACTCTCGCTTCTTGTACTACTTCTGTCTATGTAAATCTTTCAAAGAACTCTTTCCTTTTTTGCCTCAACCCTTTTTGACACTTCGTGTCGAAAATTAGCTGCGCTCGGCAAACCTCAAATACATTTGGTTTTGCACTCACTGGCCAAATTTTTGGGCGAAAGCGAGTGCAAAGGTACAACAAATATAAATACCAACCAAATTTTTAAGAGAAAAAATTCCCAAAAACATGAAAGTTTTCGGGAATCGTTACAAAACAAGGCTCACACCTTATATAATATAATATAGATCACTCATAAATTTCTTCTATATCATTCATATCATCATCTTCTAACGCTTCGCCAACGACAGCGCACGGATTATATCCTTCTGGCATATCGAAAATAGCATTTTCGTTATATCCAAGTTGAAGATCACTATAAACTTTCTGCATATAAAGAGCGAAAATAGGCAAAGCACCTGAAGCACCCTGCCCCATTGCCATTGACTCAAAATGGATATCACGATCATCACCACCAACCCAACAAGCATTAACCAAAGTTGGTGTGATACCAACGAACCAAGCATCACTATTATTGTTTGTAGTTCCTGTTTTGCCACCTATTTCGCCTTTAAAACCATACCTGAAGCGTAAACGACTAGCTGTTCCCCCATCTACGACTCCACGCAACATAACAATCATCTTGTAAGCACTTTCTTCGCTTATCACTTCATTCATACGCGGTTGGAACTGGGCGATGATATTACCTTCATTATCTTCGATTCTTGTAACAAACATCAAAGCCGCACGAATACCGTGATTTACAAATGCCGTATAAGCACTCGCCATTTCACCTACACTAATATCGCAAGGTCCAAGACATAACGACATGGAAGGATGAATTTCCGGATTACGGATACCATACTCATGTAGCAAATCTACAAAAGCCTGAGGATTGAGTTTGCTCATCAAATAAGCAGATATCCAGTTGTTCGATTGCTGAAGGCCCCATTTCAGAGTAACCATCTCGCCATATCTGGCACGACTACCATTTCGTGGTGTCCACGGATGACCGGCCACCATATACGTTTGTTGCACATTTGGCGCCTCGTCGCAAGGCGAGAAACCATTCTCCATCGCCAATGAATATAAATAGGGTTTAATGGTAGAACCCACCTGACGACGACCGTCCATCACCATATCGTAAGCGAAATGGCCATAGTCTAATCCACCAACATACGCCTTAACATGGCCATTCTGAGGACAAACACTCACAAAGCCCGTACGCAAGAAGGTTTTATAGTACTTGATTGAATCCAATGGTGTCATGGTGGTATCAATCTCACCATGATAGGTAAATACCGACATACGGGTTGGCGTACGGAACGACCTCTGAATCTCAGCCTCAGAAGCGTGATTCTCACGCAGCACACGATAGCGTTCACATTGACGGATAGAGCGATTCAGAATCTGATCTACCTGCTGTTGTGTTAAGTTGTTAGAATAAGGTGCATTCGGTTTCCTTTTATTCTCAGCCGTAAAAGCAGGTTGCAGAAATTTCACGACATGCTGATAAGCAGCCTCTTCTGCATACTTCTGCATACGAGAATCGATAGTTGTATAAACTTTTAGACCATCAGTATAAATACTGTAGTTATCACCATTACGCTTCTTATTCTTGTTACACCAACCATACAAAGGATCAGTCTCCCAATTAATGGAGTCATTGTAATACTTCACCATATTCCATGATGGATAAAGCGCCTTTTCTGGTTTCTTGGCGGTAATATAACGACGAAGATACTCACGAAGATACACTGCCAATCCTTCTTTATGGTCGTTTACATGGAACTTCAGCTTCATCGGTTCCTTACTGTACTTATCATAGTCTTCTTGCGACAGGTAACCAGCCTTTACCATCTGGGCAAGCACTACATTACGGCGATCACGACTACGTTCCGGATTGCGAACAGGATTAAAGTAAGAGGGATTCTTACAAAGGCCGACAAGTGTAGCAGACTCATTAACAGTCAAATCCTTTGGTTCCTTACTAAAGTAAGTATTTGCAGCAGTTTTGATGCCGACAGCATTATGAAGAAAATCAAAATAATTGAGATACATCGTAATGATCTCATCCTTCGTATAATTACGTTCCAACTTAACGGCGATCACCCACTCTATTGGTTTCTGCAGCAAGCGCTCTAATGTTGAGTTCGCATGCTCAGAGTACAATTGCTTTGCCAACTGTTGCGTAATCGTAGAACCACCACCGGCATTCTTCTGTCCCAGAATACCTCTTTTTACGATTGCACGCCCGAGGGCATAGAAATCAATACCAGAATGATCGTAGAAACGCACGTCCTCAGTGGCTACCAGAGCCTTGATGAGTGTAGGCGAGATTTTTGAATAGTCGACCATCACACGATTCTCCCGATTGTAGTTCCATGTACCAATCAGGCGCCCATCAGCCGAATAGATTTGTGTAGCGAAACGGTTTATGGGGTTCTGTAGGTCTTCAATAGGTGGCATATAACCAATCCATCCTTCATTTATGGCATAGAATGCTGCCGCACAACTGAAAAAAGTGACGAACAATAATGTCCACAAAAAATAGACAAATAGCTTTCTCATTTTCTAATTTTGGTTACTTTTTGTAATATCTTGGTGCAAAATTACTATTTTCTTTCAAATAATCGCACGGAAATAAGAAATATTGTGTAATTTTGCGGCAACAAATAAAAAGATTGGATGGAAAAGCATAATTTTGTGACTATTGCCGACCTCACAAGGGAGAAAATTCTCTATATGATTGAGATGGCAGAAGAGTTCGAAAAGCACCCTAACAGGGAGCTTTTAAAAGGTAAAGTAGTGGCAACGCTCTTTTTCGAGCCTTCAACGCGTACTCGTCTCAGTTTTGAGACTGCCGCTAATCGTCTTGGTGCGAAAGTAATCGGTTTTGCCGACCCAAAGATTACGAGTGGCACCAAAGGAGAGACATTAAAGGATACAATCTTGATGGTGTCCAATTATGCCGATGTCATTGTGATGCGCCATTATATAGAAGGTGCAGCGCAGTATGCTTCCGAGGTAGCGCCCATTCCTATCGTCAATGCAGGCGATGGCGCCCATCAGCACCCCTCACAGTGTATGCTCGACCTCTACTCTATCTACAAGACCCAGGGCACGCTCGAGAACCTTAATATATATATGGTGGGAGATTTGAAGTACGGCCGTACGGTACATTCACTCTTAATGGCGATGCGTCACTTCAATCCGACCTTCCATTTCGTAGCGCCTAAAGAACTGGCGATGCCAAACGAATACAAAATCTACTGTAAGGAGCACGGCATTAAGTACCAGGAGCACACCGCTTTTAACGACAAGATTATTGCCGATGCCGACATCCTCTATATGACCCGTGTGCAGAAGGAGCGTTTCTCCGACTTAATGGAATACGAACGCGTTAAGAATGTGTATGTGCTCAACAACGACCTTCTTAAGAACGCTAAGCCCAATATGAAGATTCTGCACCCACTGCCCAGGGTTAACGAGATAGCCTACGAGGTAGACGACAACCCACACGCCTACTATATCCAGCAGGCTGGTAATGGTCTTTTTGCCCGCGAAGCCATCTTCTGCGATGTACTGGGCATCTCACTCGAAGAAGTACGTAACGATAAAACCATCATCCTATGAACAAGAAAGAAAGACTGGTAGCAGCCATTGAGCATGGCACCGTTATCGACCATATACCGGCAAATAAGACTTACCAAGTAGCTAGTTTGCTGGGGCTCTTTGATTTAAAAACACCCGTAACCATTGGTTTCAACTACCCATCGCAAAAGGTTGGTAGTAAGGGAATTATCAAAGTTTCAGATAAGTTTTTTACCGACGCAGAAATCTCTCGTCTTTCTGTCGTTGCGCCTAATGTAATTCTGAGCATTATCCGCGATTACGAGGTGGTAGAGAAGCGCAACGTGGTCACCCCTGATGAGATTAAGGGCATTGTAAAATGCAACAATCCAAAGTGCATTACCAACAATGAGCCCATGCCCACACACTTCCACGTAACCAATGGCATCCTGACGTGTCACTACTGCGAGAAGGAGCAAGACATTAACAAAGTAGAGTTAGTTTAAACACAATAAACCAGAACAATGAACAGAGACAACACAATTTTTGAGTTGATTGAGAAAGAGCATCAGCGCCAGCTGAAAGGCATCGAGCTGATTGCAAGTGAGAACTTTGTAAGCGACCAGGTCATGGAGGCCATGGGTTCTTACCTTACAAACAAGTACGCCGAGGGTTATCCTGGCCACCGTTACTATGGCGGCTGTCAGGTAGTCGACGAGGTTGAGCAGCTTGCTATCGACCGCGTATGCAAGCTCTTTGGTGCAGAGTATGCCAATGTACAGCCCCACTCTGGTGCCCAGGCAAATGCCGCTGTGCTGTTGGCCGTACTGAAGCCAGGCGATACTTTCATGGGTCTGAACCTTGACCACGGTGGTCACCTGAGTCACGGTTCTCGTGTAAACACCTCTGGTCTTATCTACAATCCTATCGGCTACAACCTGAATAAGGAGACTGGTCGTGTAGATTACGATGAGATGGAGCAGTTGGCCCTTGAGCATAAGCCCAAGCTGATTATCGGTGGTGGTAGTGCTTACAGCCGCGAGTGGGATTACAAGCGTATGCGCGAGATTGCCGATAAGGTTGGTGCACTGCTGATGATCGATATGGCTCACCCTGCAGGTCTGATTGCCGCAGGATTGCTTGAGAACCCTGTAAAGTATGCCCACATCGTTACCTCTACGACCCACAAGACCCTTCGTGGTCCTCGTGGCGGTATCATCCTGATGGGTAAGGACTTCGAGAATCCTTGGGGCCTGAAGACACCAAAGGGCGTTACCAAGATGATGAGCCAGTTGCTGAATTCTGCCGTATTCCCTGGTCAGCAGGGTGGTCCTCTGGAGCACGTGATTGCCGCTAAGGCCGTTGCTTTCGGTGAGGCCCTGCAGCCTGAATTCAAGGAATGGGCTAAACAGGTTCAGAAGAATGCCAAGGTTCTGGCAGAGGAACTTGTTAAGCGTGGCTTCGGCATCGTCAGTGGTGGTACCGACAACCACTCTATGCTGGTTGACCTCCGTTCTAAGTACCCCGATCTGACTGGTAAGGTAGCCGAGAATGCACTCGTTGCTGCTGATATCACCGTTAACAAGAACATGGTTCCATTCGATAGCCGCAGCGCCTTCCAGACCTCAGGTATCCGTCTCGGAACACCTGCTATCACCACACGTGGTGCTAAGGAGGATCTGATGATTCAGATTGCAGCCTGGATTGAGGAAGTGCTCAATGATCCCGAGAACGAGCAGGTGATTGCTTCTGTTCGTGCGCGCGTCAACGAGAAGATGAAGGAATATCCACTCTTCGCATACTAAAAATTAACCCCTGCCACAAACGGCAGGGGTTTAATTTTTCATCGAAGTTCTTTATCAAAGTGATTGATCGCTTGTCTGTACAAGTGATTTCTTGTGTTTCCACCAAAGATACTATGATTCCGATTCGTGTATACCAACTGACGGAAGTCCTTATCAGCCTGTACCAGAGCCTCTACATACTCAGCCGTGTTCTTATAATGCACATTATCGTCTGCCAGACCGTGTATGAGCAGTAGCGCACCGTTCAGATACATTGCTTTTTCTATCGGGTTCGCCTCATAGCCCTTTGGATTTTCCTGAGGTGTACGCATATAGCGTTCTGTATAGATAGAATCATAGAATCGCCAGTCTGTTGGCGGTGCGATAGCCACACCGGCCTTAAACACCGGGCGACCTTCCGACATCGACATCAGCGTGTTCCAGCCACCATAGCTCCAACCCCAGATACCGATCCGGTCTTTGTCTACATAGCTCTGCTTGCCTAGCCAGATAGCCGTTTCCACTTGGTCGCGAGCCTCAAGCTCACCCAGTCGCAGATAGGTACACTTCTCAAATTCTGCGCCTCGGCCACCAGTACCACGATTATCTACACACACGCAGATATAGCCCTTCTGACAGAGATACTGCTCCAGAAGCGCACCATTGCGATTCATACCGATATGCCACATGTTCAGCACCTTCTGACTACCAGGACCACCATACTGATACATTATCACCGGATATTTCTTCGAAGGATCAAAATCTGCAGGCTTTATCATCCAGCCGTTCAGTGTGATGCCCTCCGATGTGGTCAACGTAAAGAACTCCTTCTTGCCCAACTCGTAGGCCGCCAGTTTCTCCAGCAGCTCATGATTGTCGAGCAAGGTAGCCAACTCCTTGCCGTTATTCTGGCAGATCGTGTACTGAGCGGGATGATTGATGTCGCTCCAGATATTGATATAGTATTTCAGATTCTTGCTGAAAATAGCCTCGTTCCATCCTGCTTTCTTCGACAGCGTCTCAATCTTGCCGTTCTGATGAGCCACCATTACCTGCTGCTCTGTTGCGCCTGTAGGATTAGCGGCAAAATAAGCATCACCCGTCTTCTCGTCGTAGCCGTAAACAGCCTTCACCTCATACTTATCGGTCACAACCTGTCGCAACAGCTGACCGTTCAGATTATAGAGATACAGGTGGTTATAGCCGTCGCGGTCACTGGGCAGCAGGATATGATTCTCTGTTAACTGCACATCGTCGAGCACTTCCTCCTTGATGTACTTTTCTACCTTGTCTTCGATAGCCAGCTTACACACCGTCGACAGCGGATTTGCCATATAGATACGCAACTGGTCCTGATGGCGATTCATCGTGAAGATCGCTATTTTCGTTGGGTCGCTGGTCGCCTTGATACGTGGGATATAGCCGTCGGTATCCAGTGGCACGTCGATCTTGCGTGTCTGACGACTCTGGATATCAAAGCTATGCACACTTACCTTCGAGTTCAGCTCTCCTGGCACGGGATACTTATAGGTATAGTCGCCAATCGTGTATTGTTTGACGGCACTTTCGTCGTAGCGAATCCATACAAGTTGCTTAGAGTCGGCCGAGAATACCATCGACGAGTTGGTAGTAAATTCCTCCTCATACACCCAGTCTGGAATACCGTTGATAATCTCGTTGCGCTTACCGTCCTTCGTGACCTGACTCTCGGCATTGTCATACAGCAACTTCACCAGATAGATGTTATTCTCGCGCACAAAGGCTATCAGGTTACCATCGGGCGAGAAAACAGGCGTTTGCTGTGCCCCACCCTCCGATAGCGGCTCCAGTTTGTTGTTGCGCACACTATATATATAATAGGTGGCGGTGTTCGAACGGCGATAAATCGATTTCGTATTCGTCTGAATCAGCAGTCGGCTACCGTCAGGACTGATGATATAGCCGTCTATCCGGCCGATGCTGGCGCCTCGGGCTGTAGTCGCATCAAAGAGCACACCCGTCTGTTTGCCTGTACGGAAGGCATACGTCAGAATCTGCTTACCATTGTCACTCATCTGTGCATACGACTCACCATCAGCCATCGGCTGAACCTCACTGATCGTCTTACTCCGAAATTCGCCCTGAGTGATGGCCCTCAGGCTCAGTTTCTCTCCAGCTGCTACGCTCATAGCCGTAGCCATCAGCATACCCAGCGTTAGTAATCTCAATTTCTTCATATCTTTTTCTTATTTTTCGCTTTTATCGTGCAAAGATAAGCATTTTTTCTCTAACTTTGCAAACTGATGGAATTAAATAAAGTGAATACGCCCCATTATCGCGACTATGGCACCTGGATTCGCCATCAGTTCCCCTTTCGCGTGCAGAAGATTTCGGTCGATGCCGGTTTCAGCTGTCCCAATCGCGACGGGCGCATCTCCACGGGCGGTTGTATCTATTGCGACAACCGCACCTTCAATCCATCCTACTGTCAGCGCCATCAGAGTATAACGGCACAGCTAGAGGCCGGCAAGCAGTTCTTTGCCCGCAAGTATCCCGATATGAAATATTTGGCCTATTTCCAGGCTTTCACCAATACCTATGCCCCGCTCCGTCAGTTGCAAGCCCTTTACCAGGAGGCCCTCAGCGTGCCCGATATCGTAGGCATTGTGATTGGCACGCGCCCTGACTGCGTGAGCGATGAACTGCTCGATTACCTCAGCGAACTCAGCCATAAAACTTTCGTGCTCGTGGAGTATGGTATCGAAAGTGCCAACGATGCCACCCTATTGCGCATCAATCGCGGACACACCTTCGCCCAAGCCCAAGATGCCGTTTGTCGCACCCATCAGCGCGGTCTGCTGACCGGCGCACATATCATCTTCGGACTCCCCGGCGAAGACGAGGCAGAAATCCTCCGCCAAGCCCCTATCCTATCCGCTCTGCCACTCGACATCCTGAAAATCCATCAGATGCAAGTCATCAAGGGCACCCCCTTAGCCGAGTTATACGCCCAACAGCAATTGCATGTATTCAGTATCGACGAATACATCCGTCTGCTCGCTAACTATATTCAGTATCTGAGAAAAGATTTAGTGCTCGAAAGGTTCGTGTCCCAATCACCAAAAGAATTGTTGATTGCACCTAGTTGGGGACTGAAGAATTACGAATTTACGAATTTGTTTGTGAATTATCTACGCACAAACCAGATTTACCAGGGAAGCCGTTACTTAAAGTCTGAGTAATCATTGATGCCCAGCAGCTCAGCTATCGTCAGGTTCTTATGCTTATCCATAAACTGGGTGACCGTCTGCGTGTAGGACGTGTCAAACACCTGCTTGCCCATCGCCTGGTTGACGATCCATTGTATCTTACCTATGTGTATATCTCTCACATATTGTGAACCGATACTGTCCGATGAAGGTATAGGATACAAACTCAACAGGTAGAAGCAAATACAGTCGGGCACCACGTATTGCCTGTTCATCATCCTCAGCTGATGACTGGTGTAGCCATATTCCTGCTTCTGATACAAAGCATAATCCTCACCCAGATACTTGTCGAGACAGATACCAATCGTGTTATTACCGACGATGATACTCTGATCGAGCGAACCTATCTGTGCATAGACTTCCGGTATTTCCAGACTTGGTATGTGTTCTTTCAGGAATTTAAAGCCGTTTGTCAGGTCCTGGTTGATATCGTCCATATTGGCATACTGCAGTTCGGCTTCCGAAATGAGTGCCTGCAGGGTCGAGTCCTGATAAAAGCGCAAAAATGTCTTGTTGATTTCCTGATCGTCTACCTTACCGATTTTCAACACATCCTCTATCAGTGTTCTGGTTTGCATGGGATAAATCGTATTCATCTGCTGCAAAGCGGAAAAGTCGCCAGTAGTCAGATACAAGCTCTGCACACGGTCGTAACGGTTTACAACAATCTTGCCGTCTTCGTCAGAAGACGTAAACTGCCATTCGCAGCCAATACAGCTGAGCATGACAATAAAAAGAAGGTAGTATATCTTACGAATGTTCAAGAGCTATTTGCATTATATATGTTAAAAATCGATGCAAATATACTAAAATATATTGTAAAAACCAAATTTTAACCTAAAAAGTTTAAAAAATCGTATAAAAAACGGCACATTTTTGTTTATTTGTGTAAAAAAGCCTCTTGTTTCGCCGATTTTGAGTACTTTTGTTACCGCTAAAACAAATTAGAGATGAAAAGAATACTATGCACTTTTGCGCTCCTCGCGTGTATCGCTTCCGTAGTGAGTGCCCAACAAGTTGTGAATGTCAGTGTGAGCAATGCCTCGAAGACTGCACGCACCGACCAACCCGTTGTCCTTTCGTTGAAGGCTTATGGTGATGTCCGTTCTGCCCTGGTTACTACCGACGGCAACGAGATACCTTGTCAGTTCGACGATCTCGACCAAGACGACACCTTCGACGAACTCTGTTTCCTGGCTGATCTGAAGGGCAAGGAAACGAAGCAGTATCAGGTGACGCTTTATGCCGACGGTGAGCCCCGCCCCTATCCCGCTCGCGTGTTTGCCGAGATGCTGGTTCGCAACGATAAGGTAAAGGAGAAGAACCGCCACAATAATTTCATTGAGAGCATTACGGCCCGAGGCGATTGCGCCAACTCTTACAATATCCAGCACCATCACGGCGTCGATTTCGAGAGTGAGTTAAACGGCATTCGCATCTACTTCGACAAGCGCCAGACGCTCGACCTCTATGGCAAGTTCCAGAAGCGACTTGAACTGAAAGAAACCCAGTTCTATACCTCTAAGGAGCAGAAGGCTGAGGGCTATGGTGACGATGTACTGTGGGTAGGCAACACTTTTGGTCTTGGTGCTTTCCGAGGCTGGGACGGCAAGGAGCCTACGATGATCGACCCCGTTCGCAGTCGTACCCAACGTATCATCTCTTACGGTCCGCTGCGCACCATCGTTGAACTTTACGACCGCGGTTGGCAGAAGTTGAATATGACCATCCGCTATACCCAGTATGCCGGCCATCGCGATACCGATGTCGATGTCTTCTTTAATAAGCCCGTAGGCGATTATCTGTTCTCTACAGGTATCATCAATGTAAAGGAATCAGAAGAGTTCTCCGACCATCAGGGTCTGCGTGCCTGTTGGGGTACCGACTGGCCCTCCAACGATCATGAGAATTTCAAGCCCGAAACCGTTGGCTTGGGTATCTACATTCCCCAGGCCTATATCAAGAGCGAAGAGCCTGCCAATAAAGACAATTATGCGTTCGTGGTTGGCACCGACAGCAACCACCTCAGTTATAAGGTGATCTATTGTTCAGCCAACGAAACCTTCGGCTACCGTTCAGCCAAGGAATGGTTCAGTTTCTTGAAAGATTGGAGAAAAGCGTTAGAGCAGCCTATTCAGGTAAGCTACTAAACACCTTTTTTCCTTTAGTGTAATACTGCCAGAGCAGGGAAAAGTCCTTTCGCTCTGGTATTTTTTTGAGTTGTCTCGAAGCCTGTATCTCGCGGCGGTCACTCTCAAAATCCTTCCGCCACTGCTTAAAGGCCTTTCTCGCACGGTATATCGCCTTAAAGTCGCCCAGGTTCCGCTTCAGGATCAGCATCTCCCACGCAGCCAGATAGTCCAGGAACCAGCGCCAGCGCATCACGCCCCTCAGTTCCGCCTCGGGCAAGCACTTATAGAGCATCGTCAGGTTATTGCGGAAGTTCAGATAGGTCTTCATCGGATTACCCTTCGGCAGTGTACCGCCGCCTACGTGATACACCTTACTCTCCGGGATACATACGATTCTGCGGCCACGAATACGCAAGCGCCAACATAAGTCTATCTCCTCGTTGTGTGCAAAGAAGCGCGCGTCGAGTCCGTTTACCGTCCAGTAGTCTTTCGCACGAATCATCAGGGCCGCACCCGTCGCCCAGAGGATATCCGCCACGGTATCATACTGTCCCCCATCCGCTTCTACCGTTTCAAAGATACGGCCTCTACAAAAAGGGTAACCGTATTTATCGAGATAGCCGCCACAAGCCCCCGCATACTCATAACGCTGACGCTCAAAGATCGAGAGCAGCTTCGGCTGACAAGCAGCTACGTCGGCGTGCCCGTCCATATAGGCGATCATCGGTGTGAGCCAGTGGGACGTCACTTCGATGTCAGAGTTCAGCAGCAGGTAGTACTCGGCCTCTATCTGTTTTAAGGCCTTGTTATACCCCTCGGCAAAGCCCCAGTTTTTCTCCAGCTGAATCAGCTTTACCTCAGGAAACTGCGCCCTCAGCATCGCCATCGACTGGTCTGTCGAGGCATTATCGGCCACGTAAACCGTCGCCTCGTCCTTTGAGTTTTGTATCACCGAGGGCAGATACTGTTCCAGCATCTTCTGCCCGTTCCAGTTCAGAATTACGATTGCTACTTTCTCCATGTCTCGCGCGTACCTTATTTATAATATAGAGGCTCTCAGCGACTGCTTATCGGGAGTAAGTTCGCCCAGCCTTACCTTTACCAATTGATTATCGAGCGCCGCATTCGCATCCTTAGCCGACAGTTCTACGCGGATATAATTCTTTGTAAAGCCGTGCATCATCCTGCCGCGTGTCGCCTTCTCGAAGAGTACCTCAGCTTCCTGTCCGATATGCTGCTGATAAAAGGCGATGGTCTTTTCGTCCGAAAGATCCAGCAGTCGCTTGGCGCGCAGCTTCTTGTCTTTCTCGCTGACCACGTAGGGAATGCTCAGTGCCGATGTGCCGGGGCGCTCAGAGTATGGGAACACGTGCAGCTGCGTCACGTCGAGACCATTCAGGAAGTCGTATGTCTCTTCGAAACACTCGGGCGTTTCGCCTCTGCAACCTACCATCACGTCTACCCCGATAAAAGCTTCTGGCATCAACTCTTTGATGCGATGTATCTTATCGGCAAACAACTGTCGGTCGTAGTGGCGGTGCATCAGCTTCAATACCGTGTCGCTGCCACTCTGCAGGGGGATGTGGAAGTGGGGCATAAAAGCCCTGCTCTGGGCACAGTATTCGATGAGCTCGTCTGACAGCAGATCAGGCTCCAGCGAACTGATGCGATAGCGACGGATAGGCTCCACCGCGTCGAGCGCCTTTACCAGGTCGATAAACTTTTCACCCGTCGTCTTGCCAAAGTCACCGATGTTCACACCCGTCAGCACGATTTCCTTGCCGCCCTCACGTGCCGCCTCTTCCGCCTGACTTACCAGCGAGGCGATCGTCGGATTGCGCGAAAAACCTCTGGCATACGGAATGGTGCAGTACGTGCAGAAGTAATCACAGCCATCCTGTACCTTTAAGAAAAAGCGCGTACGGTTACCGCGCGAGCACGAAGGCGCAAAACTCTTAATATCCTTTGTCTTCTGTATAAAATAAGGTGTATGGTCGCCCGACCATGCATCACTTAAGAACTGCACCAGGTTCGCCTTCTCGTTCGAGCCCAGCACCAGACTAACGCCCTCTATCTTGGCTACCTCTTCTGCTTCTAGTTGGGCATAGCAACCCGTTACCACCACAAAGGCACCCGGGTTCTCCCTCACCATGCGATGAATAATCTGGCGGCACTTCTTGTCGGCCACTTCCGTTACCGAACAAGTATTAATCAGGCAAATATCCGCTTTCTCACCTTTCTGTACCGTGCGCACGCCTAATTCCTGGAGCATTTTGCCAAAAGTAGACGTCTCCGAGAAGTTCAGTTTGCACCCCAGTGTATAGTAGGCAGCCGTTTTGCCTTGAAAAGAAGAAGTATCTATCATTTTTTCCTTGTTGTTTGCGGGCACAAAGGTACTGCTTTTTATTCAAAAAACACCAATTTTTAGCAAAAATCAGATAAGTGGCAAAAAAACACCATTTTTTAACACTTTGTAAGTGCCTGATTATCAGCACTTTGCCAAAAAGTTACAAAAATGCCCTAAAAAAAATCGAAAAAAATGATACGTTGTATTAAAATAATGCGTAACTTTGCAGCGGTTTTAATAAACAAATGATTGTTTTACAGATTTAAAAGCTTAGAAAAAATGAAGAAATTAGTATTTATGTTCGTAGCAGTTGCTGCTATCTCTTTCGCATCATGTGGTAACAAGGCTCAGGCTCCTGTACAGGACACTGACTCTATCGCTGAGGTAGTTGATAGCGTAGTTGACAGCATGGCTGTTGATTCAGTTGCAACCGATTCAGTTGCTCAGTAATTTACGAACAATTGAGAGAGATGAAGACCGCCAGACGAGAGTCTAGCGGTCTTTCTTTTTGTGCCTAAATTGTATTTGATGCATATATATTACCTTTCATCTAATAATCTTCTTTCCTTTTATTACGCCATAAGCTTTTAATTATTGGATAGTGCAAAGATACAAAAAAGATTCATTTGCGACAAGTTTTGGGGCAAAAAATTTAAATAGATGTTCCATTGTTTATTTTTCGTGAATTAAGTGAATATCGCACTGCGGGAATGGGATGGTAATGCCGGAAGCGGTAAGGGTATCGTAAATTACCTCCTTGGCACGATCTACGTAGCCGATGCGCTCTGCTACCAGCACGTACTGCTTCACGTTGACGTCGACAGAACTGTCGCTCATGTTGCCAACGACCACATTGATGCCGTATTTGGAATCCACAATCTCGCGGCCGTACTGATCCTTGGTACGCATCTTCTGCATACCCTCTACGAGCACCTCGCGTACGCGTTTGATATCGGTACCGTAGGCCACGCCTACAGTAATGACGGTCAGCTCATACGAGTTGTTGCGCGTCAGGTTATTGAAGTTCTTGCCAAAGAGCGACGAGTTGAGGAACGACATCTCAGTGCCTTCGATGGTCTCGGCCTGTACACACTGATAGTTGATGGCGGTTACCTTACCACGCACGCCTTCGCACTCTATCCAGTCGCCTACCCTCAGGCGTCCGCCCATCAGCTGGATGCCGTAGATGAAGTTATTGATGACATCCTTCAGCGCGAGACCGATACCAGCCGAAAGACCTCCTGCCACCAGACCAAGAGAACCCGTAGGAATCTTCCAGAAGTAGATGACCACCACCGCAAAGCCCATCCAAATGAGTACGCTGATGATGCTGTTGCCTAACGACAGATTGATCTCATTGGCACGGATAGTCGTACGGTTGTGCTTGCGCATAAAGGCAGCATATCGCACGTATTGCCAGATGGCATGAATGGCCTTGTTGAAGTAGCGCAGCACATAGAAGAAAATCAGCAGCCAGATGATACTCTTGACCGAAATTCGCAGCGTCTCGAATCCACTCTGATCATAGAGCTGAACAAAGGGATTCTCATAGAACTTCACAAAGAGGTCGTCGAAGTCGAACACACCTAACGACAGCCTGACACACAGCGGCAGGGAGAGGAGTACGATGGTGGGGACAGCCACCTGACGGATAAAGTCGTAGAACCATGTGGCGCCAAACAGCAGCGATTCGCGGTCTTCGCCCGATACGTAGGTAATACGGTTTCGCATGGCAGCCACGCGCTTGTCTAACCAGCGCACTTTATACCGATTCATCAGGTCTAAAAGGCAGACCACTGTCAACCATACAGCCAACAGGAAATACCACCACACCAGAATCAGCAAAGCCACAAAGGTGTAGCCAACGAACGCAAAGACGAAGGCGACGAAATAGACAGCTAACGACACCCAGCCCAGCGTATTGTCGATGGATGTGGCCTTACCACTGAGCCAGATGCAGCAGCATAACTGCCATACGACAATCAGCAGCAGAACGGGCGGGAACAGAAACACCATCAATTTGTCGGGCACAAAGGTGACACGGCAGGCAATAATCATCAGCATCACCAGGAAGGTGGCAGAATAGAGCAGGAAACCCTGACGGAACTGCTCTGGTTTGACGCGCAGCAGCAGTGAGCCTGAGATGGCAACGAGCAGCCAGAGGAAAGTGTTCACGTGGCGGACACTCAAATCGATGTATTCGTCACCATATAAGGAGAAACCAAACACAAGGAAGTACAGAATGGTACCCAACAGTATCGAGTAGATGGACATCTTCTTCTCTGGAACATAGCGTTTCAGCCTTGTGTAGCGGCAAAGCAGCCATAGAATCAGGCGGGTCAGGAGCCAGAAGAACCCCAGCACAACCACCTGAATGATGCAGACAACCACCAACAGGATATTTTCGCCCTTACTGGTTAGATGCTGGAAGAACTTTTCATCATTATCTTCTTCAGAAGCATTTTCATCGAGATCGCTTTCTTCAATACTTTCATTCAATTCTGTAAGACTGTACTGTCCGCGCAAGTCGACCTTGGTCTTATTCCAGTAATAGCCGGGATTCGCCAGAATTTCCAAGAACGGTGTCTGACCGTCTACAAAGATATAGCGTTCCAGCTCCCGATAGCGGGTCTCCGCATAGTCGTAGGTCTCCTTCAAGCGCAGGTATGCCTCCTGATAATGCATGCTGTCGGCTATCACGGTAGCCCGGTTATTGGCATTCATCTTCAAAAGCTCGGAGGCATAGAAGATACAGGAGTCGCGCAACGTCTCACCTATCGAGTCCAAGACAAAGGGGGCTGAGAGCGAATCCTTGAAAGCAATCTTGATGATCTCTTTTTCCAGCGAAGAGATGGAGTCTGACAGATGAACGTCGAGCGAGTCGTTGCGGTAGCGCAGACTGTCTGGTACGATTTCCACCTCTATCTCCTTCATTATCGGAGGCAGTCGGCGCAGAGCCTCAATCAGTCGGGCATTGCGGTCAATCTCGTAGTTCAGGCTGCCCACGATGTGGTCATACGGCCTGCGATCGCTGCTGAAGTCCTTATAATTGGCCGTCACCTTTTTCAGGGCGTAGGCCAGGTCGAACGTCATCTCCTGCTCTTGCGTATAGAGCAGAATTGAGAGATCGTTCGACTCGGTGACGACGTCAATCATACGTTGATGCTGACGCTCATAATCGTCGTTAAAGCGCTGCTGCGCCTCTGCACGCTGTTGAAAGGCCGTTTGCAGTTCCGAGCAAAGGTCTTTTAGTGTATTCGTCAACGAATGACCGCTCACGACAGCCCAGAGCGGAACGGCGCATACACAAAGTGTAAGGATGAGTGTCAGTAGTTTCTTCTTCATCGTTTTATTAGTTTTCTTTTCTATAGCTAAAGCAATCGTCCCGAGGTTACACGCCCCGGGACGATAAAGTCATAATAAATAATGTTGCTCTACAGCAGTGTTATTATTGTTATGATTAAAAAATGCTTGTTATGCCTCAGCGGGAGCGTCGATAGCCTCGAGAGCCTCTGCCTCGTCAGCAGCTTCAGCAGCCTCAGCCTCGTCGGCAGCAGCTTTCTTGGCATCAGCAGCAGCCTTGATAGCAGCCTCAGCCTCGGCAGCAGCCTTCAGCTCAGCAGCGTTCTCAGCAACAACCTTTACAGGAATCTCTACGGTTACCTCCTTGTGGAAGTGAACGAGAGCTGCATAGTCGCCAACCTTCTTAGCATCCTTCATGGTGATGATCTTACGATCAACCTCCTTACCAAGCTTAGCAAGCTCCTCGGCTACCTGAGCAGCACCTACAGAACCATAAAGCTGACCTGTAGCACTTACCTTAGCAGCAATCTCGAGAGCTACGCCATTAAGCTGGGCAGCCTTCTCCTCGGCAGCAGCCTTCAGAGCAGCCAGCTTGTGAGCCTGCTGCTTCAGGTTCTCTGCGAGAATCTTCTTTGCTGATGGAGATGCAATAACACCCTTTCCCTGAGGAATAAGGTAGTTACGACCATAACCTGACTTAACGTTTACAATATCGTTCTTGAATCCCAGACCGATAATATCTTCTTTCAGTATAATTTCCATAATCTTGCGTCCTCCTCTTTAATTATTTCATCAAATCGGCTACGTAAGGCAGCAATGCAATCTGGCGGGCACGCTTAACGGCCTGAGCCACACGACGCTGATACTTCAGAGATGTGCCTGTGATACGACGGGGAAGAATCTTACCCTGCTCGTTAAGGAACTTCTTCAAGAACTCGGGATCCTTGTAGTCAATGTACTTGATACCGCTCTTCTTGAAACGGCAATACTTCTTCTTCTTTGTGTCGATAGAAGGAGCTGTCAAATAACGGATTTCACTCTGTTCTGCCATAGTTTAAGCCTCCTCTTTTTTACCAAGCTTGTTGCGACGCTTTTCAGCATACTCAGCAGCATACTTGTCAAGTTTAACTGTCTGGAAACGAATGACTTTCTCGTCACGACGGAAAGCGGTCTCCAATGTCTTAATCACTGATGGCTCAGCCTTGAACTCTATCAGGCAGTAGAAACCTGTAGACTTTTTCTGAATAGCATAAGCCATCTTCTTCAATCCCCAGGCCTCTTCGTTGAGAATCTCTGCACCCTTATCGGTGAGAACCTTCTTGAATTTTGCGGCCGTTTCCTTCATCTGCTCATCAGACAAAACGGGAGTTAAAATGAAAACGGTTTCGTATTGATTCATACTACTTAATAAATAAAAAATTAATAATGTTTGCTTAAAGCGGGTGCAAAGGTACTAATTTTTGTTGAGAGTGGACAGCTTATTGTTTATAGCCATGACTACTTTTAAGAATATTTAATACTTTTCACGCTTTTTCTGCTGTCGAGCGTGGAAATAGATACCGAAAAGTATCATGAACAAACCGCAGAGCAGCACCAGATTACTGGATGTCCACCCTGCCAAATAACTGACTATCAAAAGGATGGCGCCAGCCAAAACCAGCGCCAATCCTATGAGGTTATAACTCTTCTTCAGGAGTGATGAGTTTGTATCCTTTACCATGTATATTGATAATCTCGATTTGTTCGTCGGCTTTCAGATGCTTACGCAACTTGGTGATGTAAACATCCATGGAGCGGGCATTGAAGTAGTTATCATCAATCCAAATGGTCTTCAGGGCGAAGTCACGCTGCAGAATCTCATTGCTGTGAGAGCAGAGCAGGGCCAGCAACTCGTTCTCCTTGGTGGTAAGCTTAGTCTGCTTGTCGCCAATCATGAGCAACTGCTTCTGGGTGTCGAAGGTAAACTTACCAATGCGGTAAACGGTTGACTCCTTGCTCTTCTTACCCTTGGTACGACGCAGGATAGCCTCAATACGGAATACGAGCTCCTCCATAGAGAAGGGCTTGGTGATATAATCGTCGGCACCCAGCTTGAAGCCTTCGAGGATATCTTCCTTCAAGGTCTTGGCTGTGAGGAAGATAATGGGCACTTCTGAATTAGCTGAACGAATGTCCTGAGCAAGGGTAAAACCATCTTTCTTAGGCATCATTACGTCGAGCACACAAATGTCGAACTTAGCCTTCAGGAAAGCCTTGAAACCGGCTTCGCCATCGGCACACAACTCGGCTACATAACCTTTAGCCTGTAAATACTCACGAAGCAGCATTCCGAGGTTCTCATCGTCCTCGCAAAGCAAGATTTTCAACTTTTCATCCATATTCTGTTTCATATTTAAATGATTAAACTTATATTTTATTTAATTCTCGTCTTCTTGTAAAATAGGCAGCGAAACGGTGAAGGTAGTGCCCTTGCCGAGCTCACTCTCACACTTGATTTCGCCTTCGTGGAGGGTAATAATCTTCTTAACGTAAGCCAAACCTAAGCCGAAGCCTTTTACATCGTGGACATTACCTGTATGCACGCGATAGAACTTATCGAAGATTTTCTTCACATTCTCTTTCTTGATGCCAAGGCCCGTATCGCGAATGCTGAAGCAAAGGCGACCCTTATCGTTCCAGGTCTTGATATAGATATCGAGCGGCTGCTCGGGCTTGCGATACTTCACGGCGTTATCCATCAGATTGGTAATGGCATTCTGGAAGTGCACCTCATCGACGAAGATGGCTGAATCGACGGCCTCTATCTCTGTATAGATATGTCCACCGGTATGCTCTACGCGGAGCGAGAAGCTGGAGGCAACGGATTCGAGCAACTCATTGAGATCGAGCTCTTTCTTCTTAAAGGTAGCCTGCTTGCGGTCGAACATCGACATCTGGAGCACTTTTTCTACCAGGAAGCGCAGACGTTTAGACTCATCGTTGATCACACCTCCGAGATGGGCCAGCATAGAGGGGCTCTTGGTAACCGACTCATCGTTGAGCATCTGGGCTGCAAGCGAGATACTGGAGATAGGTGTCTTCAACTCGTGGGTCATATTATTAATGAAGTCGTTCTTAATCTCGTTATAGCGCTTCTGACGGAAAATAACAACAATCGTAAAGAGGAAGGTTACCAGCAGCACGATGGTAAACACCACAGCAGGAATCATAAACCGTACACTCGAGAAAATGTAGGAATTCATGTCGGGGAAGTGGATTTTCACGACACCCATTTTAGGTGACGGATCGTTGCGGAACAACGTCTGCTTATATACATATTCCTCACCCTCTTCGCTATAGTCAGGACAGCGATAGATTTCGCGGCCATCGGCTGTCTCTACACGGAAATGGTAGGGAATATTGATACCATTATTCATCAGCTCTGCACGGATATCCTGATCAAGCAACTTGAAGTTGATACGCTCCTTCAGGGGCTTATCCGAGGCTGTATAGAGAATATTGTAAACGACCTCGTCGAGCAGGGCCTTCTGGTACACATAGCGATTGCGCACAATTTCCTGAAGCGACTTTGAGGCCTCGGAGATACTGTTCTTATCTGTACGCAGAATCATGGCCTTTGGCACACTGGCAGGCTTGATAGCGAAGGTCTTCAGCTCGAAGCTGGAGTAAACAGTGCCATCATCGGCAGCAACAGCAAACTGGTGGGAGTGCTTGATGGTGCCATCAAGACCATCGACCATTACAGAATCTTGTTTATAAGCTTTGCGTTCTGTCTCTTTGACGTCTTTTTCCAGATAGCGCAGGGTTTCGTTCATCTCAAGGTTGCGCGAAGCCTGATACAGGCTACGGTTCACTGATTCATCGAATTGCTCCTTCTTCATCTTAGCCATCTCTTCGATATATGAGATTTGCAGATAGAGCAGTCCGACGAACGACAAACCCATGACGGTTGCTATAATCCAAATAGTACTTTTCTTCATCTTGGCAGCAAAGGTACGGGATTTCTTAAAAGATTGAACGTTAAATGTTAATTATTTATTTGAATTTAATGGTTATTAACACTTTTGCGTGATTTAATTATATATAAACAATTAGGGTAGGACTCACGCCCTACCCTAACCTTACTATGATTCGCGTATGAAAGGATTAATCCTCTTCCTTCATCTCCTCCTCATGCTGCTTGATCAGTGCCTGCTGGATATCGTTTGGCACGAGCTCGTAGCTAGAGAAGCTGGTAGTGAACGATGCACGACCACCAGTGATAGAACTCAGAGCGATAGAGTAGCTAGCCAACTCCTTGAGAGGAATCTTAGCCTGCAGTTTCTGATAACCTGCCTCTGAATCCATACCCATGATGATAGCACGACGGCCCTGCAGGTCGCTCATCACGTCACCCATGTAGTCGCCTGGAACGAGAACTTCAAGGTCGTAGATAGGCTCTAGTACCTTTGGACCTGCCTCCTTGAAGGCAGCTGAGAAGGCGTTACGGGCAGCCAGCATGAACGACAATTCGTTGGAATCTACTGGGTGCATTTTACCATCGTAAACAATCACACGAACGTCGCGGGCATAAGAACCTGTCAATGGACCCTGCTCCATACGCTCCATCACACCCTTCAGGATAGCAGGCATGAAGCGCATATCGATAGCACCACCTACTACAGAGTTGATGAAGACGAGCTTGCCGCCCCACTCGAGGTCGATTTCTTCCTTACCCTTGATGTTCATCTTGAACTCCTGACCGTTGATCTTGAATGATGTAGGATCAGGCATGCCCTCTGTGTAAGGCTCTACAATGAGGTGAACCTCACCGAACTGACCAGCACCACCAGACTGCTTCTTGTGACGATAGTCGGCACGGGCCATCTTGGTAATGGTCTCACGATATGGAATCTTCGGCTCAATATACTCAATCTGAATCTTCTCGTTGTTCTCCATACGCCACTTCAAAGTACGCAGGTGGAACTCACCCTGACCATGAACGATAATCTGGCGTAACTCCTTAGACTGTTCAACAACCCATGTAGGATCTTCCTGACGCATCTTCTGCAGGGCAGCCATCATCTTCTCAGTCTCTGCCTCGTTAACGGCCTTGATAGCACGAGAGAACTTAGAGTTTGGATACTTGATGAAATCGAACTTATTATCGCAATCCTTACCATTCAGGGTATTGCCAGTCTTCACATCCTTCAGCTTCACAGTACAGCCGATATCGCCAGCTACGAGCTGATCTACCTGAATACGGTTGGCACCAGCACAAGCATAAAGGGTACCAATACGCTCCTTAGAACCACGATCGGCATTTGTCAAGTCGTCACCACTCTTTACGGTACCACTCATTACCTTGAAGTACTGAACCTCACCGATATGGGGCTCAACACCAGTCTTGAAGAAGTAAAGCGATGTAGGTGCAGAAGCATCGGCAGGAATATCCTTACCTGCAGCATTCTGAACAACAGGCATGTCGCTAACGAAAGGCACGACATTACCCAGGAACTCCATCAAACGGCGAACACCCATGTCACGACCTGCGCAAACACAGAATACTGGGAAGATAGAACGTGTAACCATACCCTTGCGGATACCCTCACGCATCTCGTCCTCGCTGAGGTCCTCGCTCTCGAAGAACTTCTCCATCAGTGTATCGTCGCCAGCGGCTGCAGCCTCTACGAGAGCAGCCTTCCACTCCTTGGCCTTCTCCAACTGATCGGCAGGAATATCCTCAATGATAGGCGCACCACCCTCGGGCTTCCAAGAGTACTTCTTCATGAGTAGTACGTCAATGACGCTATTGAAGCCGGCACCTGTAGCGATAGGATACTGAACAGGAACGCAGTTAGGACCGTAAACCTCCTTCAACTGGCTCAGGATCTGGTCGAAGTCGCAGTTATCGCGATCGAGCTGGTTCACCAGAAAGATAACGGGCTTCTTCAGTTTCTCTGTGTTGCGGAAAGCATTCATCGTACCTACCTCAGGACCATACTGGCCATTGATAAGGATAACAGCCTGATCGGTCACATTCATAGCGGTGATAGAACCTCCTACGAAGTCATCAGAACCCGGACAGTCGATGATGTTCAACTTCTTATTGTTCCACTCTACATGAAAAACAGTAGAGAACACCGAGTAGCCATATTCCTGTTCAACAGGGAAATAATCGCTCATGGTGTTCTTACCCTCTACGGTACCGCGGCGCTTGATAATGCCAGCTTCGTAGACCATACTTTCGGCAAGTGTAGTCTTGCCGCTACCCGCACTGCCAATGAGTGCAATGTTCTTGATTTCGTTTGTTTGATATACCTTCATATCTTTTAAGTTTTAGGTGAATACTCAATAATCGGGCACTAAATTACTTATTTTCCAAGAAATCACCAAAAAAATCTTTCAAATATTAAACATTATTAGTAATTCTGAGCTTCGCTCGAAGATACTCACGCTCAAAAATACTCAAATACATTTGGTATTTTGCTCGCTTAATCGTATCTTTGTAGGCAAAATGGCAGGTTTATACATTCATATACCGTTTTGTAAGAGCAGATGCATCTATTGTGGCTTCTATTCTACAACCGACATTCAGCTTCGACAGAAATACGTCGACGCTGTGTGCAAGGAACTACGTATGAGGCCAAGTTCTGACGTTGTCAGTACCATTTATCTGGGCGGAGGCACGCCTTCGCAACTCACTATCGCGCAACTCCGTCAGCTATTCGAGACCATCTATATATATAATAAGGTGGAAAAGGGGGCTGAAATCACCATCGAAATGAACCCTGACGACGTAACGGCAGAATATGCTGCCGCACTACAAGAGCTCGGTGTAAACAGGGTAAGCATGGGTGCACAGACCTTCAGCAACAACCGGTTACACTTTTTGCATAGAAGACATCATGCCGAACAAGTTACGTTGGCCGTAAAGACCTTGCGACAGGCGGGTATTCAGAATATCAGCGTAGACCTGATGTACGGTTTCCCCGATGAATTGATGTCGGATTGGGAAGAGGATGTGTGCAAAGCACTGGAGCAGGATGTAGAGCATCTCTCAGCCTACTGTCTGATGATAGAAGAAAACACACCACTCTATCGCATGCATCCCGAACCTATCGATGAGGAGTTGGAGCGCCAGATGTATGAGTTGCTGATAGACAAGTTGACTGCAGCCGGCTACGAGCATTATGAGATATCGAATTTTGCGAAACCAGGATTCCGCAGTCGACATAACAGCAGTTATTGGGATGGCACGCCTTATATTGGCATTGGTGCAGCGGCTCATTCTTACGATGTAAAAAGCAGAAATTGGAACGTGGCCGACATCCATAACTATATAAAAGGTATAGAGGAAGGCCAACGCCTGTTTGAAGAAGAACGGATAGACGAGAACACGCGTTACAACGATGCAATTACGGTGGCTTTACGAACCAAAAACGGACTTGACCTTGATAAACTATCAGAAAAGCACAAGCAGTATTGTCTGGCTAATGCCCAAAAGTTTATCAAAGACGGGCTGCTGACTGACAATCATCACAGACTACGGCTTACAAGAAAAGGGCTTTTTGTAAGCGACATGATCATGAGTGAACTGATTTGGATAGACTAGCTTATAAGTGTGGCTGATTAAAGAGTCGTTTTAAGGCGAAATAATAATAAGCCAACAGCAATGGGTAGCCAATATAATAGAGTGTGGTGATGCTGAACACCACATAACATACGGCACAGATAGCCATCAATCCTCCCAGATACAAAATAGCATCGCCCAGCGCCAGATGTTTGGTAACATCATCGACGGTGGCTATCGCGACAATGACGATCACCCATACGGAGGATACAAACATGCCTAAATGGAGCGGCAAGGCAAAGGGGTTCAGCGAGGGATGGTAATAGAAATGGCGCCAAGATTCAGGGCCGAAGAGTTGGATAGAACTATAGAGCACCGCTGCTGAAGCCACCAAGAGGCACAAGGTAGTAGGATAAAACGAAGGGATATCATTGAAGTGCACTATCTTAGCACCCTTACGCAACAAGAGTCGCACACCATATGCGGCAATAATCATCACGCAAAAGGCCAAAAACACCAATAGGTGGACATCGGAAAAATAATCGATAAACTGACTGATAGGATCATCGGGCGAGACCTTTTCGAGCAATTCCTTTTCGTGTATCCAACCAAACGTCAATTGATCTCTCGCCACCTTTACCCATACCGAATCGATGGTATCTGTAGGTACAGTCTGGATATCGGCCACCACGATATGTTCATGGCGATGTAAGGTAATAGAGTCTTTTTGTTTTTCTTCGCCTATCGCCGTAATCTCTACAGATACGACATCGGGCACAGACATGGCTTCTGGTTGCTGAGCCACTACCACCAATGAGTCGCCCGTTACCACGAAGTTGTAGTTCTGCGTATAATGATGAGTGGTATAGAATGAGATGGAATCGAGCTGTTGCTCTGTGAGATTCCAGGCATCAGGCGTGATAGGGCCACGATTGTAACAACCGCTCAAGATCTGTACGAGACAAAACAGACTAACGAGTTTCCGCATAGACATTCATCTGACAATTCTTACAATCGAACTCTAAACGGAAGCGACGACCATCGCCTAAGACAAGAGAAAGCGGTTCACGCCAAAGGGGTTTCTTCCCTCCCCTACGCACACAATAACCCAGACTATAACGAAGACAATGACGACACTGCATGATAGGACCGTCGCCACCCTTGAGTTCAAAAGCGGTCAGGTCTTTGGCACCATAGAAATCGCGCGACTGGTCATTAGAGATATTATAGAGGTAGGGATAAGGATACTTGGGCGAGTGCTGAGAAGCAGCTTTTCCTGTAGCCGATACTTTATCGGCTTCAGGAAGACGTTCACTAAGCGTTTTGTCTAATTGCTCTATCAGCGCACGCCTCATCTCAGCCAACACACTATTGGGAATAAAGTAATTAAAGTCATCAGCAAAAGAGACTTCTGTACACTCATATCTCGTATCGCCAAACTTTGACAGTTGGCGAATGATGTTCTCACGAGGTGATTTCTGCGCCTCCTGGTGCGCTGTAGTGAAAGGCATACTGACAGACAGGTTCAACGCTGTAATCGTAGCCTCTACATGGAAGCCGAAGTCTTGAACCAAGAGTTCCACCTTGATGGGTATCTTCCTGGTAGCACTGGGCTTAGAGAGGATGCGCTCAAACTCCTGATCGTTATTACGATAGAGCGACATACCTGGGCGCAGGCCTGCGGGCATCTTGAAGGGATAAATGCGATTGCCCACAGCGCGATTGGCACGGAAACCTTCAAACTGCTTATCAGCACCGAGGAAACACAACCCGTCGCCATTTGCGAAACTGGCCGTACCTGCTACATTAAATGAATCATGACGAATCTCTTTCACCTTTCCCACAAACTCGCCAATGGCCTTTGGGGTATCGAAAGAGACAATATCGGGCTTACGACCCTCCGCAAAATAAGTGGTATACCCACGATTAAATGTCTTCTTGAGATCGGGCGTAAAAGTATAGGTACAGCGTCCCAAAGAAGCACGACGATACTGATCGGAGTGTCTTTGTACAATCGCATTGAGCCGCTCGCTATAGGCCGCTGTGACATTCTTGACATAAGACACATCCTTCAGTCGGCCTTCTATCTTAAAAGAGCAGGCACCTGCTTCTGCCAAAGCCAAGAGGTTATCGCTCTGGTTCATGTCTTTCAGGGAGAGCAGATAGCGCTCATGTTCTATCTCCTTGTTATCGGCATCGACAAGTGAGAAACGCATGCGACAGAACTGAGCACAGTCGCCACGATTGGCACTACGCTTAAAGCAATGCTGCGAGGCATAACAAAGACCGGAATAGCTCACACAAAGGGCACCGTGAACAAACACTTCGAGATCAATATCTGGCACTGACTGATGAACAGCAGCAATCTCATCGATAGACAACTCGCGCGCCAGTACGGCTCTCGAGAAGCCCAGTTCATGTAACCAGCCCACTTTCTCTGCTGTACGGTTATCCGTTTGCGTAGAGGCATGAACAGGTATCGACAGTTGCTGCGCCATCTTGAGCACAGCCATATCCTGAACCAGTATCGCATCGACACCTATCTTCGCCAACTGCACCAGCAACTGTCTTGTAGTCTCGAGTTCATCATCGTAGATAATGGTATTCACAGTAACATAAACCTTCACGCCATAGGGATGGGCGTAGTTACAGAGTTTCTGTATATCTTCGACGCTATTGCCTGCTGCCGACCTTGCCCCAAAACGCGATGCACCTATATAAACGGCATCGGCGCCATGATCGATGGCAGCGATACCGCACTCCAGATTCTTTGCTGGCGCTAATAGTTCAAGGGTTCTCAATACGATGCTAGTTTACTTGATTTCGTCAATATTATATGGGGTCTCCTGGTAAACATAATAGTTGATCCAGTTGGCATAAAGCAGATTCGCATGGGCACGCCAAGTAACGAGGGGCGCATTCTCCGGATTATCGTTCAGATAATAGTTCTTGGGCATATCCACATCGTCGCGCACACCCTTATCGCGCTTATACTCATTATCGAGCGTATTTGGTGCATACTCCAAATGACCTGTGATGTAGAACTCACGACCATTTCTGGCCATCACGATACTGACACCACTTTCAGGCGACTCTGCAATCAATTTCAGATCTTTACATGCTAAGATATCTTCACGATGAATCTCTGTATGACGGCTATGAGGCATCATAAACACATCATCAAAGCCTCTGAAGATAGGAAGCGGTTCTGAGATGGGCATCTGAGGGAAAATACCAAACATCTTTTTCTTAAGCGGATATTTGGGGATGCCATAGTGGCAATAGAGACCAGCCTGAGCGGCCCAACATATATATAAGGTACTCGTCACATGCGTGCGCGCCCAAGTGAAGATATCGGTAATCTCATCCCAATAGGTCACATCTTCAAACTCCATCGTCTCAACAGGTGCACCCGTGATAATCATACCATCGAATTTTTCTTGGCGCATCGACTCAAAATCACGATAGAACATCATCATGTGTTCTATGGGCGTGTTTTTGGGGGTGTGACTCTTCAACTTCATGAAACTGATTTCCATCTGAAGCGGTGTGTTCGAAAGCAAACGAACCAAGTCTGTCTCAGTGGTGATTTTAAGAGGCATCAGATTCAGAATCACGATTTTCAACGGACGGATATCCTGGGTCGTAGCCCTCGAATTGTCCATCACAAATATATTCTCATTCTTAAGAATGTCAATAGCAGGAAGTCTATCTGGTAATCTTAAAGGCATTGCTTTTAAAGTTTAATAATACAACAAGAGATATTGTCATATCCCCCTGCTTCGTTGGCAGCATCGCATAAGCTATTTACATCTGCACCCGAAGCTAACATACTGGCGATTTGTTCATCAGGAATCATGTCGGTCAGGCCGTCGCTACATAACATATAGATATCGTCGGTAAGTATATCGCCTGTCATCTGCACCATATCGATATACGATGAAGTACAACCGCCACCTATACAGTTTGTGATAACACTCGAATGTTTCGCCGATCCCAGCATATTACTGAGAGAGTGATCAGTAGTAAGTTGCTCTAACACACCACCACGATAACGGTACAAACGACTGTCGCCACAATTCATCGAATAGAATTGTCCTTCATAGAAAGCTAATCCTACCAGTGTGGTTCCCATACCCTTAAACTGCTCGTCAGCACGACCCTTAGAGGCCACATAATTATTGATGGCATCGAGCCACTCCACGATGGTTTCATTAAACTCGCTGGGACCAAGTCCTGTAGGCAGGTCGTTAAAATAGAAATGCAAATTACGCATCACGTCATTACTGGCCACATCACCACGATTATGACCACCCATTCCGTCAGCAACAGCAATCAGATATCTCTCTTGATTGGTTAATTCTACTTGTGTCTTGAAGGAATCATTTCTCAAAAAATGATGACCCACAAGAACCATATCTTCATTCTGATGTCGTACGCAACCTACTCTACTGGCTGCCATTATATCCATTTTAATCATTAGTCTTATCTAATTATGACTTGCAAATTAAGGTTTGCAATCGTCAGTACATCTCCATTATTTAATATCATATCTACATCAGGCTCCAAAGCACGTTGGTTTACTTTGGTACCATTCGAAGAATGCTTATCAGTAACAAACCAGCCAGAACCTGCTTTATATTTCAATTGTGCATGAACACCCGATACATATGCATGCTGCTCGAAGAATTGTACGTATGGACCTTTACGGCGACCGATAATCGCACCATTCATAGCAACAATACGTATATTCAGGCTGTCGTTTACCAAAAGTAATTCAGGTATACCTCCACGAGGTCCACCACCACCTGGTTGCGTAACACCCAAGCCCATCGACATATTCTGAGGGGAGTCAGCCTCAGGCGATGCTGTATGCTGCAGCTTAGCATCTCGTTCGTCGGGTGTTATCATCAAACCACCGCAATGTGTACAGCGACGGCCTAGTCCTACACGACCGCACTGATTACAGAACAGTAACGTCTGACCGCACTGATCACAATAACGCGAATCGTCATCTATTTCTTCTTTACAAGCAGGACAAATAATCATCTTTTATATATCTTCTGGTAATATAATCTGATACGTTTCTTTTGTCACCTGATCGGGTGGCATGTTGGATACACGCTGTGATAACTTCTGGATAGTAGCATCCAACAAGTTGCGCATCTCACGGGCATTACCCCACGACTCGTCTTTTGAAAGCACCATCTTGTAGATGGTATCGAGCGCCTTGAATTCTGCTGTCTGCGAAAGCGTGTACTGCTCTTTCTGAGCCATCGACTTAAAGATAGCCAACAGCTCGTCTTCATTATAGTCTTCAATATGGAACTTATGGGTAAAGCGACTGGCAAGACCTGCGTTCATCATCAGGAACTCTTCCATCTTGTCTTTATAGCCTGTGGCGATCACCACAAACTTGCCTCTATCGTCTTCCATACGCTTCATCAGGGTATCGATGGCTTCCTTACCATACTGATCGCCTGTTAAGGTATAAGCCTCGTCGATAAAGAGAATGCCGCCCATTGCTTTATCGCAAATACTATTCACGATCTTAGGCGTCTCACCCATATATTTGCCAACGAGCGTAGCTCTGCTGGCTTCGATGACACGTGATGTCGGAAGAATCTCCATCGCCTGCAGGATCTCACCCATCTTTCGGGCTATAGAAGATTTACCAGTACCAGGATTACCCGTCAGGATAAAGTTCAGTGTCATCTGCTGAACCGCACCTGCTCCCATCGCTGCACGCTGCTTCATAAACATGCTCTGAACAGCCAAACGACGGATAGAGTTCTTCACAGAACGCATACCGATAAACTCATCGAGTTCGTTCAGCACTTCATCCAACGGACGGGCTGAGTCACTCGTTGACATCGGCAGATCATCCTTTGTAAGACTAAACATGTCTTTCTCCTGGAAGCCAGGATCACTCATCAGCTTCACGAGACGCTGACTCTGATGCTCCACTGCCTCATTGAAGATTCTGCGTGCCTCACGTGCATTGCCGAAATTCTTATCACGACGCAAATATAATTGCTCGAACTGACGATGGATAGCCCCACGGGTATCATCATCTATCTTGAAGCTCTTTTCTTCTGCCAGATGCAGGAAGATCTCCGTCAGTTCATCGGGATTATAGTCATCGAAATGGATAGTCTGCGTAAAGCGGCTCTTTAAACCAGGATTGGAGTCAATGAAATCGTGCATCTGCTCGGTATAGCCTGCTACGATACAAATAAACTTGCCCCTGTCATCCTCAAGACGCTTCAGCAACGTATCTATTGCCTCTGAGCCAAAGGTATCACCATCGTTCGACTTCAAGGTGTAAGCCTCATCGATAAACAAGACACCTCCTATTGCTTGATCAACTAACTGATTGGTCTTAATGGCAGTCTGACCAGAATAGCCTGCCACCAACTTCGCACGATCGGCTTCTACCAACTGACCTCTTGGTATCACACCAAGGGTCTTGAAGATATCGGCCATGATTCTGGCCACAGTGGTCTTACCTGTTCCTGGATTACCCGTAAAGACATAATGCTTACCTTGGAAGGTATTGGTTTCTCCACGACGGATCTGCAGATTGAGGAAGGCTGTAAGATTCGAGATCTCTTTCTTAACGGCATTCAATCCTACCAAGCCATTCAACTTATTGAGGCAATCTTCCACATTCACGGATTGAGGCCTGTCGTATGGCACATCCTCCTTCTTGATGGTAATCAGTTCCTCATTCGTCATCTTGGTGATATCCTCGCTTTGCAAGCGCTGTGCCTGCTTCTTGCAAATCTGATCAAAGAGTGAGCGCATGGTACGACCATTTGCAAAGTCCTTATCACGTGCATCAAAGAGATCTTTAATCATCTTCCTCGTCAGTTGTTCAGCCTCGGGCGAGAAGGTATACTTCTTATCCTTGGCAAAGACGAGCATGATATCATACAACTGTTCTGGCGAGTAATCCTTGATATCAAGGAAATAGTTGAAACGACTACGGAAGCCCGGGTTCACACGGAAGAGGTTCTCCATCTCCGTACGATAGCCTGCAGCGATAACGATGAACTGACCACGATCATCCTCCATACGTTTCATGAGTTTCTCCAAAGCCTGAGCACCTTGATTATCGCGGTCGCCTGAAACACTAAGTGGTGCCAGCGTGTAGGCCTCATCTATAAACAGAATGCCACCCTTGGCTTTATCACATAAGCGATCTACCACCTTAGGCGTCTCTCCCTGATAAGGACTAATCATCTTGGCACGGTCAACCTCTACCACATGGCCACTGTCCAGATAGCCGATAGCCGCTAAGATCTCACCCAGTTTTCTGGCGATAGTAGTCTTACCCGTACCAGGATTACCCGTGAGAATGATGTGCATCGACATCTTTTCCTGTTCACCCAAGCCACGTTCTGCACGTTGCATTGCATTTTGAACAGAGTATGCCATTTCCTTCACAGCACTCTTCACCTCGTCCATGCCGATAAAGGTATCGAGATCCTGCAGAATTTCCTCCAACGTGCGGTCTTCTGGCACATAACCCTTGATATCTGATTTCTCTACTTGCTTGGCATCAGCACCACGACTGATAAAGTGGGTAAAGATATCTTCGGCAGTCTTCGTTGCAAGATGAGCATTACCGAATGTCTCATCCTTAATCTTAATCTGATACTTAAAGTAGCGTAACAACTGCTGGTCTGCCTCAGGAGAGAATTCCGTAATACCATACTTTACACGCAGGTTGAGCTTACAAATATCTGCCAACTCCTGATAACCAGGCGTGGTCATACGGAAGGTATATTTAAAGCGATTGGCGACGGCTGGATTGCTCTCCAGGAAGTCCTCCAATCCTTTGCTCAAACCAGAAATAATCACGATAGGATTATCATCCCACTTATCCATCTCAACAAAGAGTTTGTCAAGCGGATTCACCTGATTGGAATATTTGTCTGGTAAGAGTTTCTGGACATTATCGAAAAACAGAATACCATTTCTGGCCTTCTTGATATTATCATCCCATTTATCGACAAAGCGTTGATAATCTACAGCATCAACGATTCTCAGTCTTGGTTTCTCGATGATTCTATGCTGATAGAAATAGTCACGTAGTATTTCTGCAAGTGCGGTCTTACCCGTTCCTGTTTCACCAATTACAATCGCATTGACTGAGATCCTTACATTGGCAATGTCTTTGCGTGACCGCAGATAGGTATAGGTATCAACGATAGACTTAAGCTGAACTTTCAAATCGTCCAACCCTACCAGTTTGTCAAGCAAATCCTGACTAACAAGCGGTTGTCCACACCACTTGCAGAACTTTGCTACATTTCTGTTTTCTTTATGACAATTCTGACAAACCATTATTCTACGTCTCTTTCTATTTGCTTAATAATCTCAGAGGGATTAAGTGAAACATCGCCTGGATTCTTCATATTCATCAAGCTCGGACTGAAAAGGATGAAATCAAGCACGAAAATCAGAGCCAGCATACTCCAAAGTACGTAATGAAGCACACTCTCGCCACTGATAGAACGAACCTGATCTGTCACATCGTTCAGTAAGCCGAACTTAGAGCCTTTGAATCGATACGACTTTGTTTTGAACGTATAATACAAAGGTTCCAGAAGCGACGACTTAATATCGTTTTCAAGCACCTCGGATATCAGTCTGCTATCAGCCTTCTGGTCGCCTCTGAAATCAGTCAGATGACAAATCAGCATATAAACCAGCGTGATGGCAACAATCGTGATATTGAACAAGCCGGGGTGCGACTGACCCATATATTTTAATATTAAAATAGGTATAAACGATGATACCAATCCCAGGATGCCCCATAGGATTGAGAATACCACATCATAACCTCTGAAGAAGGCTCGCGTGCCAACGATAACGGCGGTCATACCACCTAAAGGCAGTCCTACAGCCATAAACGAATGTTGGAGGATAAAGGCAGGATTCTTCACACCGAAAATCAAAACCATCAATATCCATAAACCACACAAGCCGTAGAATGCCGAGCGCCACATTTTCTCTCTGGCTTTAGCCCGTTTCCAGTTCTCACGTACCGTCTTGATTCTGTTTGACGTCTCTTCGCGGGCATCTACAAAGCGCTTGTAATAATGCTGAGCGATATCGATCTTTCCAAGTGCCATCAGCCAGTCTTCCAAAGTGTGCTCATAGGCATACTCCGCAGAGAAATCGGCAAATGGATCTTCATGGTAGAAAACAGACATCCACTGAACAAGAGAACCGTTTCTGATTTCATTTCTATACTGAGAAATATTATGGATATCTACCTTTCTGCCATCCTCAAGTTCAGAACCATCTGGCATCAGATACGTTGGTGTGACACCTAAGATGCGGCAATAGCGATAGACTGCCGTTTTGGCATCGTATGCACTAAGACGCTCCTTGTTTTCCTCACTTTTGAAATCAAAGCAACGATGATGTTCATTCAGCATTTCAGTCCAACCGTGTAGCTGGGCATAGTATGAGAATCTGCCGTCAAGTTCAAGAATATCTTTCATCTCTGCTGCAAATTCCTTTTCAGTAAAATGCTGAGCTTTCTTCATGCGCTCCTTCAGCAGTTCTCCCACATGAAGTGGTGAAAAGGCACTACGCAAATCGTAGGCAGCATCACGATCCAAGTTATAAAGTATCTTATAGGCTAACCCTTCTGAATAGGGCTGTCCTTGGGTCATGATACGCAGGCTCTCACAAGCCATATGGTCCTCGTGACTATACATCCAAGACAACAGACGACCATCCGTCAAACTGTGCCAATCATCTTCTGTCAACGACTCACGACCGAAGGTCTTTACAATCTCTTTCAGACTGGATGACGCATATTTGGGCAAGAAAGGGATCTCAGGATCCATCTCAAACGCCAGCCTCATGATAGCTATTCGCACATCTATATGGCTACTATCTGAGAAATATGAACGCAGTCTGTCTACATCACACTGCGTATGCGACTCCAAATACAGGAATAAGGAGTCATTGGGATTAGCAAGCAGAATGCCATACTCTTCCTGATAACTGAGCAGCGACATGGCGATACTATGCACGTCATCACAGATATTGCCCTTCACATCTTTATACGGATAAGTGGGCTCCATCATATATACAGCCGACATCAAACCTGCATTCTGATCTACAGGATAGCGGTTGGTGGTGATATCCTTCAAGATGGTACTGAGTTTACCGTTACCACAAGAATCCAACCAAGAAGCCAGACGTCCGTTATACAGATAACCTATCGCCAGTTTCTCATTGTCGAGCAACATCGGAATCAACTCATGGATATTGTCGGCAACAAGATTTCTCTCTGGGTCTACGATGAAACTCTTATATTTCAGGAAAGGTGATGACAAATCGACCTTCGGACTTTCGCCCAGGAACCATTGCTCCACCTGTTCATAGCCCCAACGGTTATTAGGATTAACCACCGTCAGTCCCTGAATAATCATTCTGGCGCGCTCTGGCAATTCATTGATATGCGGTAAACGTCCCTCGTTCTTCTGACGCATCATCGAACGCTCGTTAGAACTCCAAGGAGATTCACCTAACCAAAGCGACATCAAACTAAGTCCGAAGGAATAGAAGTCAGCCGATGGCGTCACCTCTACAACACCATCTATCACATCAGTGTACATCTCTGGTGCTGCATAGATAGGGGTACGGGCCTGAGTGGTCTTATGCGTCTTACCGTCATTCTCCAACATACTTGAGATACCGAAGTCACCCAATACAAGTTGGGTATGCTCCTTATCACGGAAGAAGAAGTTGCTGGGTTTGACATCCTTATGCAACAGATTATACTCATGGCAATAAGCCAAGGCTGCTGCACCCTGAAGGGCGATACGACGGAACTTGTCCATATCACCATTCAGTTTAATATCGGCCATCGAACCTCCACGCAGATACTCCATCAACTCGTAATAACGATGTTTGCCATCTACGTATGTCTTACCATAATCGTACACCTTGACGATCATTTCAAAATTGAAATTCAAAACCGTCTGGAGTATTTTCTTGTTGACGTCAAAATTCGGATAATATATCTTCAGCACATATTCTTTGCCATCATTCTCAACGAGGAACACCTGTGCCTCACCAGAATTTTCACTCAGAACCTGCACATTACGATATCTCTCACCTTTCAACACGAAGCTGTTGTCGTTCACCTCTTCATGCTGCTTGGGATTAGCCGCAGTTCTAACGGTTGCATCAATATTAGCTGGACGCATGGTACCCTCCATGTTGTTAATGGATGGACGAATCGTTCCAACCAAAAAATCATCAAGGTTTGCCGGGCGCATCGTGCTATCAATGTTATCAGTACTCATTGTTTTAGATATCGTCTTTTATTTCCTTTTTCGAATTTCTTCCAAGCACTACCCACTTGCCGCCCAATTGAGGTTTTGCACAACCACAGGGACTGGAATGGAAGGCATGTTTATAATTACACTCCCAAACGAGTCGTACCCCTTGAGGTTTACAGGCCATCGCATAATTACGCACCTGAGCAGATTTTGGCTGAGGGGCCTGTGCCATCTTCTCAAGGATCTCTGCCAACTTATTGAGCCGATCCTGTTTCTTGGAATCATACTCTGCCTTACTCATCCTTCGTTTTTCAGGATCAGGGATCACTGGGTCAGCAATACCTTTATCTTGTGCAAGGAGTTTTAAAACACGTTCACGCAATTGAGAGTTCTTCTGGTCACGAATCATATCTCGCTCAGAGCTATAGGGCATTGCCATTTCCAATTCTTGAATCTCTCGCGCAACCTGCTGCATTTCTCTGTATTCAGGCTTCTCTTTCACTCTCATCAGGAGCATACGGGCATCGTCAGTAAGAGGTGTGCCGCATTGCTTACAGAAAGAGAAATCGTTCAGGGTATTACATACAGGACAAACGATGCCGCCTCTCGGACTACCGCAATCAGGACAGAAAGCCTCATTACCAGTCAGATGAGCACCACAGAAAGAGCACACATCTGATTTGATATAATGGCGGCAAGACTCACAGAAATCAGCATCTGGATCGATTTCCGAACCACAGTTCGGACAGGACATTTTGCCAATAGGATTACCACAAGATTCACAGAACATGGCATCAGGCTCGTTGATCGTACCACAATATGGGCACGGCTTGCCTTCTGCCGCACGCATCTGAGTAGCTTGTTGGGCCGATGGCACATAAAAACTATCGTGCGTTAATTCAGGGCGTTGTAACTCCTGGTATCCCCTATCGGTTCGTTCTGGGTTTTGTGTAATATCATTATTCATAAAAACACGTGCTTTAACTTTGTTAGGTGCAAAATTAGGCAAAAAATTTTAATATACAAAAAAAACCGCCGTAAATTTCTATTTACGACGGCATTTTTTCGTGATTTTGGGTTAAATTACCACAGTTCCAAACGTTCTGACTTAGGAATAAACATCTTATCGCCTTCCTTAACACCAAAGGCTTCATACCAAGCATCGATGTGAGGAAGGGCACCATTTACACGCCAACGACCCAGTGAGTGAGGATCGCTCTTGGTACGATTACGAATCTCTTCGTCAGTGATATTTGAAGCCCAAACACCAGCGTATGCATGGAAGAAACGCTGATCAGCCGTCAGGCCGTCTTTCTCTGCCAGAGGCGCACGCTTGGTAGCATTTTTATAGGCAGCCCAGGCCACCTGCAGACCACCATGATCAGCCAGATTCTCACCAAGTGTCAGACGTCCATTACCAAACAAGCCTGGCAGTACCTCAATCTTCGAGAAGAAGTCGGCATACTTGTCCGTACGCTCCGTAAAGTTCTTTCCATCTGCTTCTTTCCACCAGTCGTGCATGTTTCCATCCTTATCGAAGCGACGACCCTGATCATCGAATCCGTGGGTCATCTCGTGTCCGATAACCACACCGATAGCACCATAATTAAAGGCATCATCAGCATTCATATCGAAGAACGGATACTGCAGAATACCTGCAGGGAAGCATATTTCGTTAGTAGTAGGATTGTAGTAGGCATTCACCGTTTGTGGGGTCATATGCCAATCATCACGATCTACGGGTTTGCCAACTGTATGGTTCAAGCGCCAAGCATGCCAGAACTTACTGCATGCCTGCATATTATCATAAAAAGATTTGGCAGGATCAATCTCAAGTGCAGAGATGTCTGTCCACTTATCAGGATAGCCCACTTTTACATAGAAGGTATTCAATTTCAGGAGGGCATTGACCTTTGTAGAGTCATCCATCCATTCCTGAGCAGCAATACGCTCACCAAGTGCGATCTGCAGGTTCTTCACCAAGGTTATCATACGCTGCTTAGCAGCCTCTGGGAAGTACTTCTCTGCGTAAATCTTACCAAGAGCCTCACCCATTACACGTTCTACCTGCATGGTACTACGCTTCCAGAGCGGATGATTCTCCTTACGACCAGAACGAATCTTGCCATTAAAGTCGAAGCTCTCAGCTACAGTAGCATCGCTCAGATAGTTGGCAGATTCTGAAATAAAGGCCCACTCCATCACGTCACGATACTCTGCGGGTTTGATGCTGCCCACTAATTTATTGGCACCTTCCAGGAAGTCGGGCTGACCTACAACCATCTCCTGCAGATATTTGGTATCAACACCCTGGGCATTCATCACCTTTACCAAAGGCAGGTTAGGATACTTCGACTCAAACTCCTTCAGCGTCATCTTGTTGTAGTTAGCCTCAGGGTCGCGAAGTTCCGTGCGACTTCTCGAAACCTTTGCCAAAGCAGTCTCTACCTTCATGATATTCTGCATCTTCTTGGTTGCTGCAGATTTACTGAAGCCATACAACTGGAACATCTTGACTACGTGCTTCTTAAAGGCCTCACGAATCTTGGCTGTAGCCTCATCGTTGTCGAGATAATACTCTTTCTGACCCAGTGACAAACCACCCTGATAAACGTTCAGGATATTCTGTGTGGCATTCTTGTCGTCAGCACCAAAACCACAGAAGAAAAACTCCTGCTCGCCATAAGGAGCTTGCTCGAGCTGAATAGCAAACAATTGCTCGTTGGTCTTTGCAGCCTCGAGTTTCTTAATAAGTGGCATAACAGGCGCTACACCCTCGTTATTTCGACGAGTAGAATCCATCGCCAACTTATACAGGTCGCTCAACTTCTGCTCAATCGTACCCTTCTGATAGGTATTACTCTGCAATTCCTTCAGAATACCATTAATACGCTTGTTGTTCTCTTCGCCCAAACGGTCGAAGCTACCATAACGAGAATAAGCTGCAGGCAGAGGATTATTCTTCATCCAGCCACCACAAGCGTACTCGTAGAAATCATCACCTGGGCGAACATTCTTGTTAAAATCCTCAGGATGTATACCTGATCCAAGATTGCCCTGTGCCATAGTCATCAGCGTAATTGATGCCATTGCCATCATTGTTACAATTCGTTTCATAGATTACCTATTTTAATTATTACTTAAAGATTCCAATTCTTCACTCAACTTCTCCCAACGCTCAACTTCTTCATCAAGTGCTTGTTTGGTTTGGGTATACTCTGTTACCAAAACCATATCTGAGGCATTCTCTGGCTTCATCAGCAACTCGTCGAGCTCTTTCAGTCGCTGTTCCATCTTCTCGATTTTCGCCTCCGACTCTTTCACAGCCTTCTCGGCACGGTTTCTGCGTTTCTGCTGCTCCTTATGCTCTGCATAACTAAGGGCTTTGGAAAGTGTTCCCTGATTGTTCCCATGGGGGAAACTGGGACTTTCCTCGGAGGGAACAGAGACTTTCCCCGGAGGAAACTGCTGGTTTCCTCGGAACAAACTATTGGCTTCCTTCTGGCTCTTTTCAAGTTCACTTAGTTCGCTGATCTTCTTCGTCTGAAGGAAGTCGTAGATACCACCCAAATGCTCTCGAACTTTACCACCTCCAAACTCATAGACCTTGGTTACCAAACCATCGAGGAATTCACGATCGTGACTCACGATGATAGCCGTACCATCGAAAGCCTTTATCGCCTCTTTCAGCACATCCTTCGATGGCATGTCGAGATGGTTCGTGGGCTCGTCGAGAATCAACAGATTCACTGGTTCCAGCAACAAACGAATCATCGCCAGACGACTTCTTTCGCCACCACTAAGCACCTTTACTTTCTTGTCGCTCTCCTCGCCACCAAACATAAAGGCACCAAGGATATCATTAATGCGCAATCGGATTTCGCCTTTCGCCACGTTATCGATGGTCTGGAAAACCGTCAGACTTTCGTCAAGCAACTGAGCCTGATTCTGGGCAAAATAGCCTATCTGGATGTTATGACCTATCTTCAGTTCGCCCGTATAGGGGATTTCGCCCATGATACATTTCACGAGCGTAGATTTTCCCTCACCGTTCTTACCCACAAAGGCCACTTTCTCGCCTCGCTTGATGGTCAGGGTTACATGATCGAAAACGGTATGCGCCCCATAGTCTTTTCTCACGTCGTCGCAGATAATGGGATAATCGCCACTTCTTAAACAAGGTGGGAATTTCAGATGCATCGCCGAGTTATCCACCTCATCGATTTCGATGGGCACCACCTTTTCCAATTGCTTGATTTTCTGCTGAACCTGCACAGCTTTCGTCGCCTGATAACGGAAGCGCTCAATGAAGGCTTTCATATCAGCCACCTCTTTTTGCTGATTCTCGTAGGCTCGCAACTGTTGTTCGCGACGCTCCTTGCGAAGCACCACGTATTCGTTGTATTTCACCTTGTAGTCGATAACTCTGCCACAGGAGATTTCCAACGTACGATTCGACACATTATTGATAAAGGCCCTATCATGACTTACCAACACGACTGCACTCGATGATTGTGCCAGGAATTGCTCCAACCACTGGATACTCTCAATATCCAAATGGTTCGTGGGCTCGTCGAGAAGCAACACATCAGGTTTCTGCAACAGAATCTTGGCCAACTCGATACGCATGCGCCAACCACCTGAGAATTCTGAAGTAGGTCGCTCGAAGTCTGAACGCATGAAGCCCAAGCCAGTAAGCGTACGTTCGATTTCTGCCTCATAGTTTTCAGCACCCATCATCATGTAGCGCTCATGTTCTGTGGTGTATTTCTCGATGAGTGCCAGATAGCTCTCGCTCTCATAATCCGTACGTTCAGCCAACTCCTGGTTCATCTTGTCCAGACGGTCCTTCATCTTGGTGATATCGGCAAAGGCTTTCTGGGCCTCTTCTCGAACCGTTGTGTCATCCTGAAGAATCATCACCTGAGGCAGATAGCCGATGCGACAATCATTGGACACACTGACCACACCTGAGGTCGGTTTTTGCTGACCACAGAGTATCTTCAACATCGTAGACTTGCCCGCACCGTTCTTACCCACAAGGGCAATGCGATCTCTATCGTTGATGACGAAACTGGCATCAACGAAGAGTGGCTTCACGCCAAATTCTACTTTTAATCCTTCTACTGATATCATCGTTTGTCTACGAATTTATAGTCCTTATACTGTTCCTTCGGAAAAGAGAGCATCTCGTCTGTAATATCTCCCGACTGAAAATCAGAAATCTTAATCGTAGTCCAGATAATGGAAATCTTAATGCGCACTCTGATGGGCTCGTAAGTTTGGCGCTTTACCAAGGCGTGAACCTCCTTAATACCCTTTGCACCCTTCTTGGCTTTCAGGGTTAACATCAGACCCTCTTCATCGTTGGCGACACTGTAGTCGAAATTCTCTGGCACAAACTTGAACTTGCCGGAATACTTATCCTGCTTATTGTTCTTTGCCGAGCGAACTTCTACCTCTTTCTTCTTCTTTTTCTTCTTGACGGTGTAAACAGTCTCGCCATCGTTCCAGGAGTTTACCTTGGCATCTACGAATTTCTTTTTCTTTCCCTTAAACCAGATGGTGCCACTGGTTTTGTAGATTCCTATGATATTCACATCGTAATGCAACTTGGCACCCTGCTCACCAAAAACTTGCTGATAAGCTTGGTTGAAAATTCTTCTGGCTTGTCGCTCATTTGCGGTCATGTCCGAGTCTTGAGCCAAGACAGGATTTAAGACCGACAAAAGCAACGTTAAAATCAATATGATCCTATTCCTCATTATTTTTTGCTAAATCGAGCTACAAAATTACACATTTCTCATGGATTATTCGTATTTTTGCATCAAAAATTAACTATTTTATGGAAAAGAACATATTTGCTCAACTCATCGCTCAGCAACTTGGTATCAAGGAATCACTGGTTGCAGGTACCCTGATGCTCCTCGATGAGGGTTGCACGATACCTTTCATTGCTCGCTATCGCAAGGAGCGGACAGGTGCGCTCGATGAGGTACAAATCACAGCCATCAGCGATCGCTATGAGAAGTTGCAGGAGATACAGAAGCGAAAAGATACAGTCATTAAGACCATCACAGAATCAGGCAAGTTAACACCTGATCTGGAGCAACGAATCTCTGCCTGTTGGGATGCCACAGAGCTCGAAGACATCTACCTGCCTTACAAGCCCAAGCGTCGTACCAGAGCACAAGTCGCTCGCGAGCAGGGATTGGAACCTCTGGCCAAGCTCATCATGCTACAACGTGAGCGCGATCCTGAACGTGCAACAGAGCGCCAACTCTCAACTCTCCACTCTAAACTCTCAACGGAAGAAGCCATCAAGGGTGCTCAGGATATCATTGCCGAGACCATCAGCGAGGATGAACGTAGTCGTCAACAACTTCGTAATCTTTTCTCTCGCCAGGCCTTTATTATTTCTAAGGTGGTAAAGGCCAAGGCTGATAGCGATGAAGCGGCTAAATATAGTGACTATTTCGATTGGGAAGAGCCCCTGAAACGTTGTTCTTCTCATCGTTTGTTGGCCATGCGTCGAGGCGAGAGCGAGGGTATTCTCCGCATCAGTATCACGCCTGATGACGATGAAGCCATAGAACGCCTGAAACGCCATTATGTCTATGGTAACACACCCTGTGGTCGACTCGTATCCGAAGCTGTAGAAGATGGTTACAAGCGTTTACTCAAACCAGCTATCGAAACGGAATTTGCAGCCCTCAGCAAGGAGAAAGCGGATGAAGAAGCCATTCGTGTGTTTGCAGAGAATCTTCGTCAATTGCTCTTAGGAGCGCCTTTAGGTCAGAAGCGTGTCATGGGCATCGACCCTGGTTTCCGTACAGGTTGTAAAGTGGTCTGTCTCGATGCCCAGGGTAATCTGCTTCACCACGAGGCCATCTTCCCCCATCCACCTATTAATAAACGGATGGAATCGGCCATGAGTATCCAGAAGCTGATTCAGAAATATCAGATAGAGGCCATCTCGATTGGTAATGGTACAGCGAGTCGCGAAACGGACACCTTTGTAAAGGATGTCCTTGCTGGACGATACGACATCAATCCCTCACAACAAAAGGGAGTGACACCTCAAGTCTTCGTGGTTTCAGAAGATGGCGCTTCCGTTTATTCTGCCTCAAAGATTGCACGCGAGGAGTTTCCTAATGAGGATGTGACTGTACGAGGAGCAGTTTCGATAGGTCGTCGACTAATGGACCCTCTGGCAGAACTCGTAAAAATCGATCCTAAGAGCATTGGCGTGGGCCAGTATCAGCACGATGTGGATCAGACAAAACTCAAGCATTCCCTCGATCAGACGGTTGAGAGTTGTGTGAATCTCGTTGGCGTGAATCTCAATACCGCCTCGCAACATCTGCTCATGTACGTCAGCGGCTTGGGGCCTACCCTTGCCAAAAACATTATCGATTATCGTCGTGAGAATGGGGCTTTCACCTCACGAGCCCAACTCAAGAAAGTGCCTCGTCTGGGACCCTCTGCTTTCCAACAGTGTGCAGGTTTCTTGCGTATTCCTGATGCCAAGAATCCACTCGATAATTCTGCGGTTCATCCAGAGAGCTATGCCATCGTAGAACAGATGGCGAAGGATCAGGGTTGTTCTGTAGCCGACCTTATTAATCATAAGGAGAAGCGCGAGGCGATAGATATCAAGCAATACGTGACGAACGAGGTGGGCATCCCTACCCTCACGGACATCATGCATGAACTGGAGAAACCTGGTCGCGATCCTCGTGAACAGATAGAAGAATTTGAGTTTGATAAGAATGTATCTACCGTCGATGATTTGGTAGAGGGCATGATCCTGCCTGGCATTGTGACGAATATCACTAACTTTGGTGCTTTTGTTGATATTGGAGTCCATCAGGACGGACTGATTCATATCTCACAGATGGCTAATCGTCGCATCGCTCATCCCACAGATGTGGTGAAACTCCATCAGCATCTGAAGGTTCGTGTCATCGAGGTCGATCGTCGTCGTAATCGTATCTCACTGTCGCTAAAGGGACTTTAGTCTGATTTCTTTTGGCTCCACGTGTATGGCCACGTGGGTATCGTCACCATAACGGGCTCGCAACAAACGCTCCACTTCCGAAGCTTTGTCGTGAGCCTCTCTTAATGTGATATCGCCATCCATCAGGATGTGCAGTTCGATGGCATAGTGGTTACCTATCCGTCGAGTCCGCAGGTCGTGAGGTTCCACTACATCGGGCAATTCTGCCACCATGCGCAGAATCTCTTCTTCTACCGAATCAGGCAATGACTGTTCCATCAGGTCACCAATACCATTACGTAGCAAATCTACAGCCACCTTTACGATAAATGCGCCTACTACAATCGATGCCAAGGGATCAAGTACCGTCCATCGCTGACCTAAGAAGATAGCACCACCGATACCCACAGCCGTACCTACGGATGAAAGGGCATCGCTACGATGATGCCAGGCATTAGCAGCCACCACCTGTGAGTCTAATTGTCGGGCTTTCACCATCGAGTACTGGTATACAGCCTCTTTCAGCACAATCGACACCAGCGCAGCCCAGAGAGCCAAAGTACCAGGCGCCTCCAATTGTTCGCCATTTATCCATGCATAGATCTTCGTGGCCCCACTATAGAAAATACCGATAGCTACCACCAATAGCGCCACACCGATCAGCGTCATCGCCAGTGTCTCATATTTGCCGTGTCCATAGTCGTGCGATTTATCCTTGGGCTTAGTACTGATATGTACGAACACGAGTACGATGACGTCCGTAACGAAGTCCGACAACGAGTGTACTGCATCTGCCACCATAGCTGCACTATGGCCCACGATACCAGCCACAAACTTAAAGAGCAGTAACACCACGTTGACTACCCCACCCAAAACGGTTACTTTATAGATCTCTTTACTTCTTTCCATTATATTGCTATGCAAAGGTAGACATTTCCAATAGAACAGCCAAATCTTTATAACACTTTTTATCGTTGAAAGTTTGGAAGTAAATAAGAAAACCGCTATATTTGCAAAAAATAAACAAAGATGATGAAACTTACATTCTTAACTATTCTATTAAACCAGCTGTTGATGCTGGTGGGTACTTATACCGACGAAGGCAGTACAGGCATCTATGCATACCGTTTCGACCAAACCACAGGCAAGGCCATTGTGCTCGACTCGTTGGCGCTTAAGAATCCCTCGTATCTGACAATTGCCGATAATAGGAGTTACAAGCCTTCGACCTGAAACGAGGGCATGGCATCGCTATTCCCGGACTGAAGATTCCTACACTGCGCCAAGCTCTTGAGGTGTGCAAAGACCGCATTGTAGTAAACGTAGATCAAGGTTACGACTATTATGATGAGGTATTAGCCATTACGGAAGAACTGGGTATGACAGACCAGGTATTGATAAAGAGCGGCAGACCATTGAAGGAAGTGGACAAGAAGTTGGCTGAGCACCCCCAAAATATGATGTATATGCCTGTCATAGGCGTATCGCCATCGGCAGATAGACAGCTTTTCAATGATTATGTATCAGCCCCCAAGCCACCACTGGCTTTTGAAATCTGCTTTGGAAAACTGGATGAGCTGGTAACGACAACGGCACAACAAGTGGTAAAAGCTGGTTCTAAGGTATGGATTAACACCATCTGGGGCTCGCTATGTGGCAATTATGATGACGATCGTGCTTTCGACAGTACGGATGCAGATAAAATCTATGGTCCGATATTAGCCCTTGGCACATCCATCATCCAGACGGACAGGCCAGATTTCTTGATAGACTATCTAAAACATAAAGGTAGAAGATAAAACAATCCCCACCAGTAATCTGGCGGGGATTATGATTCATAAAGACTTTTTCTTCTTTACTTTACCTTCTCCACGATGGCCTTGAAAGCCTCGGGGTTGTTCATTGCGAGGTCAGCGAGCACCTTACGGTTAATCTCGATACCTGCCTTAGCAAGCTTGCCCATGAGGACTGAATAGCTCATACCCTCCATGCGAGCGGCAGCGTTGATACGCTGAATCCACAGGGCGCGGAAGTTACGCTTCTTATTACGGCGATCACGATAGGCATAGGTCAAACCCTTCTCCCATGTGTTCTTTGCTACTGTCCAAACATTCTTGCGGGCACCGAAGTAACCGCGGGTAAGCTTCAAAATGTTCTTACGCTTTGCTCTTGATGCAACGTGATTTACTGATCTTGGCATAATTTTCTTACTTTAAAATGTTCGACAATAGGATTAACGGAGACACAACAGGTCACGAACCTGCTTCATGTTTGAAGAATCAACGATAGTAGAACCTACCAAGTTACGCTTTTGCTTCTTGGTCTTCTTCGTGAGAATGTGGCTGTGGTAAGCGTGATGTCTCTTAACCTTACCTGTTCCGGTGAATGAGAATCTCTTCTTAGCACCAGAGTTTGTCTTTACTTTTGGCATTGTTTTAAAAATTTAAATTGTTATTAATATCCAGCGGCAACGCATATACCGGGCGCGCCACTTTCTTTTTTTACTTTTTTACTCCTCCTCTGAACTTTGCAGCTTCTTCAGCGCATCAGCACTGATCTTGGCATTTGCAAAAAGTCCACCATTTGCTGGAGCTTCTGCAGCTGCTGCCTCTTTCTGCTGCTTGGCAGCCTCTTTTGCCTCGAGTTCTGCAGCCTCACGATCACGAGCCTGCTGACTCTTCTTGGCAGAACCGGCTTTCTTAGGAGCCAGATAGAGGAACATTTTCTTTCCTTCTAGCGATGGCATCGACTCTACCTTGCCTACTTCCTCCAAATCGTTGGCGAAACGCAGGAGCAAAACCTCGCCCTGTTCCTTAAACAGGATGGAGCGTCCGCGGAAGAATACGTAGGCACGTACCTTATTACCTTCCTCAAGGAACTCCTTGGCATGCTTGAGCTTGAACTGGTAGTCGTGCTCATCGGTCTGAGGTCCGAAACGGATTTCCTTAACTTCCACCTTAACCTGCTTGGCCTTCATTTCTTTCTGGCGCTTCTTCTGCTGGTAGAGGAATTTAGAGTAGTCAATCAAACGGCATACTGGCGGATTGGCATTGGGAGAAATCTCTACGAGATCTACGCCCTGCTCACGGGCCATATTGATAGCATCACGGGTAGGAACTACGGATGAACCTTCGTCACCTACGATGCGGACTTCACGTACTCGAATCTGTTCATTGATACGGTACTGATTCTTCAATTTGTCATTCTTCATTAACTACTTTTTTCGAAATCGGCTGCAAAATTACTAACTTTCAACGAATTAACCAAATTTTTCGGCAATTATTTTATTTTAAAAGTCTTTTGTCATTTCAGCGACACGAGCGTTCACCTCGTCGATAAACTCCTGAATGGTTTTCACGCTCTGCTCACCACCGCCCTGAGGACGAACGGCTACAGTACCATCCTGCTGCTCTTTCTCACCAACAATAACCATATAAGGAATACGCTTCAGCTCGTTGTCGCGGATCTTACGACCCAGCTTCTCGTTGCGCAAGTCGATGGTAGCACGAACACCACCCATATCAAACTTCTTAGCAACCTCCTGCGCATAGTCGTTGTACTTCTCTGACAAAGGCAGAATAGCAACCTGATCAGGTGTCAACCACAATGGGAAGTGACCTGAGGTATGCTCAATCAGCACAGCGCAGAAACGCTCGAGTGAACCGAATGGTGCACGGTGAATCATCACAGGTGTCTTCTTCGTGTTATCCTCATCGGTGTACTCCAACTGGAAGCGCTTAGGCAGGTTGTAGTCCACCTGGATAGTACCAAGCTGCCAGCGACGACCAATGGCATCCTTAATCATGAAGTCGAGCTTAGGACCATAGAAGGCAGCCTCACCGTATTCTACCTTTGCGGGCAGACCCTTCTCCTGACAAGCCTCAACAATGGCCTTCTCAGCCAGAGCCCAGTCTTCATCAGTACCTACATACTTATCGTGGTCGTTAGGATCACGCAGACTAATCTGTGCCTCGAAGTTGAATCCGAAGGCGGTCAACACGATACCGATGATATCCATCACGTTCAGGAACTCCTGCTTTACCTGATCTGGACGACAGAACAGGTGGGCATCGTCCTGTGTGAACGAACGTACACGGGTCAGTCCGTGCAACTCACCACTCTGCTCATAGCGGTATACCGTACCGAACTCTGCGATACGCAGTGGCAGGTCACGGTATGAACGGGGCTTCCAAGCGAAGATCTCACAGTGGTGAGGACAGTTCATTGGCTTCAGCATGTACTCCTCATCCTCCTCTGGGGTATGGATAGGCTGGAAAGAATCCTTGCCATAATGAGCATAGTGACCAGAGGTGACATAGAGGTTCTTTGAACCGATATGCGGCGTGATAACTTCCTGATACCCAAAGCGTTTCTGAACCTTACGCAAGTGATCCTGTAAACGCAAACGGAGCTCAGTACCCTTTGGCAACCAGATGGGCAGACCCTTACCTACCTTATCTGAGAACATAAAGAGTTCCATCTCCTTACCAATCTTACGGTGGTCACGCTTCTTGGCCTCCTCCAACATCTCAAGATACTCGTCGAGCATCTTCTTCTTGGGGAATGAGATACCATACAGACGCTGCATCTGCTCGCGGTTAGCATCACCACGCCAGAAAGCACCAGCCACAGAAGTCAACTTCACAGCCTTGATCTCACCTGTATCCACGAGATGCGGACCACGACACAAATCGGTGAAATTACCCTGTGTATAGGTTGTGATAGAACCGTCTTCAAGATCCTGCTCGATGTGCTCGCACTTGTAGGTCTGACCGTCAGCAGCAAACTGCTTCAGGGCATCGGCCTTAGCCACCTCCTTGCGAACCACCGGCTCCTTCTTGCCAGCCAGTTCCTTCATCTTTGCCTCAATTTTTGGAAAATCGCTCTCCTTGATGCTCTCACCGTCTTTCAACAGTACATCATAGAAGAAACCATTCTCGACAGCAGGTCCGAAACCGAACTGAATGCCAGGATACAATTCCTGCAGAGCCTCTGCCAACAAGTGGGCTGAGGTGTGCCAGAAGGTATGCTTACCCTGCTCGTCATCAAACTTGTAGAGTTCAATCTTAGCGTCCTCATTGATAGGACGGTTCAGCTCTACTGTCTCACCGTTTACACCACAGCTAACCACGCTGCGAGCGAGAGCCGGAGAGATGCTCTCTGCAATCTGAAAGCCAGTCACGCCCTGCTCATACGAACGAACAGATCCGTCTGGAAAAGTAATATTAATCATATCTACAATATATGTTTGAGTTTAAACGGCTGCAAAGATAGTGCAAAATTTCGACTTAACGAACAAAATGAGCATATTTTTTGTTTTCTGCGCCATTTATTCCTCAATCACACCAGCAAAACCACCATTGCGAGCCATCTTGATAGGAAGTTTGGTAGCCTTATTGACTGAAGTTTTCTCCATACGATAGTCCATCGCTATACGATTGGCGTTTATGCCATCCACAAACGAGGTCATCTGCAGATTCTTACCTTCTGGTAGGATGCTGAGCGTAACATCCAACTCGCGTTCCTTATCATTGGTGATACCTCCGATAAACCATTTCTGTCCTTTGCGCTTAGCCATCACGATATACTGTCCGGCCTCTGCTGCCAACACACGGGTTTCGTCCCAATTAACAGGTACACTGGTCAGGAAATCACGGCAGTCAGGCCACTTGTCATAGCGGCAGGGATTGTCCATCAGCATCTGCAGATTACTCTCAAAGAGAACAAAGACCGCCATATTGTAAACCTTGGTACCCATACCTGCACAGATCGGACGATTGCCATGATAATCCTCAGGCTGATAACAAAGCATCGAACCAGGCGTATAGTCCATCGGACCAACAGCATTGCGCAAGAAGGGGAACCACACAGTGTTCTTTGGCGTACAACCGCCATTATACTCCATACCACGAACACCCTCGTAAGTCAGCACGTTAGGATAGCGATACTCCAAACCGCTGGGATGGAAAGCGCCGTGGAAATCGATCATGATATGATGCTTGGCTGCTTCCTTGGCCACACGGTCGTAGAAATCGATCATCCACTGGTCCTGACGATCCATAAAGTCGATTTTCGTACCTACGATCCCCCACGCCTCGAACTTCTCGAAGAGGTCCATGTGATGCTCTACAGTCAGCCAGGGCAACCACACGAAGATGCCCACATGCTTTTCTTTGGCATAGCGGATCAGTTCTGGCAGATCCACCTCAGGATTGGTACGGAAAGGATCTCTGGTATCCAACGCCCAACCCTCATCCATTATAATATAAGGTACACCATGGCGCGAGGCAAAATCTACAAAATACTTATAGGTAGCCAGATTGATACCACTCTTAAAGGTTACATCCGGTCCGTAAGGAATGCCATTGAGCCAGTCCCAACAAGTCTGTCCAGGTTTAATCCAACTGGTATCCTCTATCTGACACTTCTGAGCCAGTCGCATAGGCATCGTGTTCTCAGCCAGACGACCGTCCTCCTGTGTCATCAACAGATAGCGCCAAGGGAAGTTGCGCGTACCACTGGTCTTGGCGATATAATCAGCCTCTTTCAAGATACGGTGGCTACGATCGCCATCATCCTCATAGGCCAAAGGCACCTTTGGTTGAATAGCCGAAAGACTGTTATCACCATTGCCCTTCAGGAAAAGACCCGGATAGCTGCAAAGGTCGAACTCACTGAGCAGTATCTTTTGGTTCTTGCCCATGATAAGCACAGGCAGTTCCGACATTCTGTCCTCTGCCTTCCACGCTTGGCTTTTTACGATAGAATAATTCTCCTCGCAACTGGTCTTAAAGCCACTGGGTTGCTGTAGTACCAAGTCACAGTCCTCAGCCAGTTGGAAGACGGTATTCTCCTGCATCACTTCTATCTCACCAGGGAGCGAAGTCCGCATGCGGAAGGCGATACCATCATTATAAAGACGGAAATCTACAGCGTAGCCGCCCTTCATCTCCATCGAAAGCAACGTATACCGATTATCCACTTCACTGAATTTCAGTGGGAGCAACGGCTTTACCGTCTCCTTGACAGCGCGAATGCTCTTTTTCTTCAACACAGGATTGGCGCCCAACGTCTTATCGCGCAAACGCATACCAATCACACTCCGCTTCAGCAGCGTCTCATTGTGGCTTACCACATCATAATAAATACGGTCTGCGAGCGTTACGCTTACACTTGTCTGTCCGTCAGGACTCTTGGCAGTCACCACCTTCTGGGCATAGCCCGATACACAGGCTGCCACCATCAAAATAAGGGAATAGATTCTCATCGCTTACTATTTTTTAGTTATTTGCCGCGAAGATACGAATTAATTTGGAAATATCCAAATAATTCGCTTAGAATCCTATCCTTTTCACGTTTTTCTCGTCGAGGCGCTCGTTGTCGCAGTGGCGGATGAGCATGGGTAGCACATCTTCGCTCAGACCATGCAGGATGGTGTCGATGGCATAATGACGGGCGATATTCTCGATCTGACCACCACTGAAGTCATACTTCGAAGCCAGTGCATGAATTGCGAGATCGCTGAGGTCTGGGATCATCGAATGCCAGATGCTGACACGGGCCTCTTCTGTCGGTTTCTCGAACTTGATTTTGTAGAGGAATCGGCGCTCGAAAGCCTTATCCATGTTCTGTTGCAGATTGGTGGTGGCAATCATGATGCCATCCAGCTGTTCCATCTCCTGCAGGATAATGTTCTGCAGCGAGTTCTCCATCTTATCGACTGCATTCTCAGCCCCGTTCTTGCGCTTGCCGATGATGGCGTCAGCCTCGTTGAATAATAGGATAGGTGTCAACTTGGCTTTACTCACCTGTTCACGATAGCGATCGAAGAGTGCCTTCACATTCTTCTCGCTCTGACCTACCCACATGCTCTTCAACTGCGGCACATCCACCACCATGATATTCCTGCCCGTCTTTTTAGCCAGCTGATAGACTGTTTCTGTCTTGCCAGTACCAGGCGAACCATAGAACAGACAGGCGAAACCATAGCGGAAGCCCTTTTCCTTCATACGCTCCTGAATCTTCTGATAATTCTCTGGCTGCAGGAAACTGCCCAGTTCCTCCACCTGTCGCTGAATATCCTTGGGAAAGAACAGCTGCTTCTCCGTCAGTTTGCTGGCATCCAGCATGTTGGCCAGTTTCTCCTCTGTTGCATTAATCTTCATCTCTGCCAACAGCTCACGCTTGGCCGTTTCCGTCATTTTATATCTGGTCACGTCAGCCAACCCGTCCACACTCTTGTGCTCAATCAGTTTCTTCTCCTGCAGCTTGTGCTCCCCACTTCTCAATTTACCCTTCTCATTGGTAAAGTCTGCTTTGTTGTCATACAGATCCTCGATATCACGGAAACGGATGTCATCATCGTCGCGATTCACCAATCGATGGGCAAAGAAGGCCACCATCATCTCATCATCATCGTCCAGATAATATTCCTTTAAATGCTTCACAAAGCCCACTTGCGGATTGTCCTCAAAGAGCTGTTGCAGCTCTTCACAAAGGACATGGGGCGAGATGGCGTCATCATCCAGATCTTCAAACCACTGATCGAGCAGTTCAAACATCGCAGCACAGTCGAGTCCTTTGCGCTGAGGCAACTGATACACCTCGTTATGTTTCAGACTGCGGATGACAACAGTGGGAATATCGAAGTCATCTTCATCCTTTACATCGCGGAACTTCAGCAGACGACGACGCACCAGGGCATCGATATCACTGGCATAGCTCAGCACGCCGATCTTATTCAGATCCAGATATGAGGCGAGATCGTCATAATCCACACGTCGAGGTCCTTTCTCCATACAGACACAGAACAATACAGCCTGCCGCTCCGTAATGCCATAACCCTCTGCCAGCAGACTGATCTCTGGTGCAGCCTTCAGCATGAACTCCTCACTCATCTTTGAGTCCTCTGCCAGTTCCACCACCTTCTCAATAGCCTGCAACAGTGTGGGTACAGACTTCTGTTGAATCTTCTTTTTACTTTTAATAGTTGTTGCCATATCTTTTGAATTTTAATTGTTCGATGTGCATAATATAGACACATTCGAGAAAAAATTCAAAAAACATGGCAACTTTTTTTCAGGAAGCCGTTACTTCTTTGGTTCAAGCTTAATCTTTCCTTCCTGAATGGCGCGAATAAGGCGGATTTGCTCTTGCTCGCTTTCCTCTGTCATTAACTTGAAAGGATGGCCATCGGCTTCTGTCTCAGGGAAATACTTGCCCTTGGCATCGTTCTTCAAATAGACTTCGCAACCAGGTTCTTCTGCTTTGTAGAAGATACGAAGCGATGGATAAACAGCTTTCATCAACTGAGTGACTTCGTAGCAAGGTGTCCAAGCCGTTTCGAAAATCATGCGAAGGGTTTCATCCTCGCGAACAAGTTCTGTCCATTCACCTCGACATTCCATCTCATCAGGATTCTTGCCCAAGGCCTTAACTAGTAGTCCGAGGTCTTGGCCTTGGAGTTCCTTCATCTTCTGATACAGTGCATCGAGTTCTTCCTTCTTGCCCTCGATCACATAATTGGTTGTGCAAATGTTAGCCATAATTATAATGTTTTGATGTTAATTATAGTTCCATCAGACAGATGCGGCCTGTCTTGCGCAGAGATTCGTAATGTTGCTTGTAGGATAGTTCGTTGTCGATGACCCAGAGAAGTTTGGTACGCAGGAATGGTGGCACTTCTGGCATTGGAGCACAGCCATCAGTGATGATGATAAGTCCATCATAGTTCGGATGTTCCTTCACATAATTGACGGGAGCTTGGAAATTGGTGCCTCCTCGTCCACGAACCTTAAATTCTTGTATGTTCTTCTTAGCTTCAGTGAAAGTAATAGGTTCTCCTTGAACTTCATGGTCGAACATCAAGACATCTATCTCCTGTATGCCGTACTTGAAGAAGGTGGTGATGATACGGAAATAACGACCCAGTTCTTCTGAACCAACCGAACCACTGGTATCAATGGCAATAAGCAGACGGGTGGTAAAATCGTAATGACTTCCCATCTGTTCGAAACCAAAACGACGACTGGGGCGCATACGAGTCAGGCGGCGTTTCTGTGAGATGATGCTGGAGCGGAAAGTTCGCAAGGCTCCGCGATAGTCAATCTTTCCCTCGGCAGCCTTCTTGATGAGTTCCACCATATTGCCAGGCAAACTTCCCCATTGTGTCGTACTCTGAACGAGGTCTGTAATTAGACGGGCCTGAAATTGGTCTTCTTCCCAAAGAGATGTGTAATCTGTATCCTTGGATTCACCACCACCTTGATTCTGGTCTTGGCTTTGTTCTTCACCTTGGTTCTGACTTTGTTGGCCTTGAACCATGTCGTTCAACCGATTGGCATACCATTCATAATACTGACCTTGGGGCAATCCAAAGTCCTCAGGTTTTGCAAGGTCAATCCACGAAAACTTATAGGCAGGTGAGATGACCATATCGCTGGCAGTTTGAAGCATCACAGGTAGGCATCCCAACGGCTGACGGGCATAGGGATGCTGCAGCAGAATGCGAATCATCTCCACCTTCAGCAAGTCCTTCAACTGATTGTCTTGCAGGGCATCGATGGCTGTCGGATTGTACTCAACATGTCCTTTTCCCGTTCGCAGCGGACACAGCATATTGGCATTCATCACGAGTCGATGACTGCAATACACGGCAAAAAGCACTGGCTCTGTCAAGAACCACTGTTCCGCTTCCTGTTGTATGCGCTCTCGGGCCGTCATAGTGTCTGGATGAATTCCACGATTTGCTTATAGGTCTCTGGCATCTCCTTATTAATCAGGAGCAGCATCTGCTTATAACCTGTACCATCAATGAGCGATACGAAATGGGCATAAGCCTCACGATTCTTCTTGAGCAGATAGTCATGATAGGCTTTCAGGTTCTCGCACACCGTCTTACGTTCCAGCGTATCGGCCTTGTCAGTCTCGAAGAAACGGGCTAGTGCATCGTTGAGCAACGATAACTGATGCAGTTCGTACTTGTCGAGTTGCTTCTTAGCCTTCTTGAAGTCCGCCAACAGGTCAATGGGTGTAAGATCCTCCTTGCGGAATGAGAGGAACAACTGCGCAGCAGCCTGTATGCCAATGATACCAGCTACAACCTTCTGATGCACAGGCATCGGATTTGGCACATTTTCCAACAATCGTGCCACCTTCTCCCAGGCACGACGGTCTGGATCTTTCTCCAGTCCCTGCTCTTCCTTGGTGTCGGCACTACGGTCGAGCATCTCTGGATTGGCGCTTATGAATTTGATGACACGCTCATCCAGTCCCTCACGCTCTGCCCATAGCAACCACTCCTCTGCCGAAGGACGGAAGGTATATATATTGAAGCGTGAGACCAATGCAGGGTCGAGATCCGTCAACTGATACTCATCACCATCGTTACAAGCCGAGATAATACGACTGCCTTCTGGTAAAGGCCGCCCTGCCAGCTTGCGGTTCAACACAAGGTCCATCACTGTCTGCAGGATTTCAGGACGGGCTCGGTTCAACTCGTCGAGGAACAGTACGATGGGCTTGCCGTCCACAGGGAACCAATAGGGTGGCATAAAGGTGGTCTTACCTGTTGCCTCGTCCTTATTGGGCAGACCCAACAGGTCGCCAGGATCACTCATCTGTCCAAGGAACAAAGTCTTTACCGTCATTCCGACAGATTCGAAATACTTGGTAAGAATCTGCGACTTGCCGATACCATGTCGGCCCGTCAACATGATGTTCTGCCACGAAGGAGTCACCTCCAAAAGTGTCAGCAGTTCTTTACTGTTAATTGCTATTGCCATATTGTTTTATAGTTTTTGATCAACGAAATCGATAGATATGAAAAGATTGGAGTTGCTGGACATGAATGAGCGCACAAAATCTCCAACCGTCAACTTATATCTTGGAGTACCTATCCCATGTCGGTTGGCGGCTATCCAAGCATCAACGTCTGTTGTTACAGGGTCGAAAACAAATACATTGTGGCATTCTGCATCGACATATTGTTCTCGCACTTCATCCCTTACGACATAGCAAAATCTTGTATCGCTGGTAATTTTAATTGCGGAAGATAAAATTTTTGTTGTATATAGTCGTCCAGCCTCCCAACGCATATATTTCAGCAATTTACCTACGGGTTTACCTGCGTTTTGAACGGCAAGAGGCTCCATGATTTCAACAAAATGCCGATACTCAGGCTTCTGCATCATTTGTTGATCATGGATATGCATGGTTGTAATGAGTGTCTCTTCCATCTTTTGACTGAGCCTTGGCATCATTTTCAGATACTCACCAATGGCACTAAGTGGTGTCTTCGGTAATATCTCAATCTGACATCTCTCGTAATGACTATTTGGGTACAAATATATGCCATAATAAGCACTGATGATGGAACACTGGAAGCCCTCGGTCTTGATGGCTATATTCATTTTGTCCTCAGACGCATTAATCTCCATATCTTGCAGTCCTAAACTATTCAGATAGGGAACAAGTTCTTTTTCCCAAAATATATCTTTATTCCAATGGTTAAAATGCTCAAAAGTCTGCACTTGCTCTTTCAGTGTCCGCTCTGTGGCAGCATCGATATATTTCTTGATAGCCATCTTCCAGGGACGGAGCACCTGTTCCAAGATCTTGTCTAATTGATAATCCTTCTCGATGTATTCTTGAATCTTCTTCTGCAACTTCTTGTCATCCCACAGTTCGAATTCAATGCTGTCAGAAATAGCAGCCTCCATCGTACGGATTTTCAGTTTCTTGGCATAGTAGTTAAGTTCTTCTTGTCGCAATTCCCATTCCGCAGCAGCCTCCATCAACAGAGTCGCTACGTTTAGCGTATAGAAGTCAGTCTCCTGCATGAGCATAGCCGATTTCGTCAACTGCTCACAGGGGTTCACTTCATAATAGCCGAATGGCATTCCTTCTATACTATAGCGCTTGATAGTCATTGTGATTTGTTCAAACGACAAGTGTATTGTTTCCATATCGGTGCAAATCTCATACATCCTATGCAGCCAGTCAAGGTATATCTTTTCATAGTCAAAAACCTTGTTTGGCATATAGGAATAAGTTTCCCATCTATTCTTTGGCTGCGGAGCCTCCTTACCTTTAAGGGACTGGCGATTCACCTCCATCTTGAAGCTATTCAAATCAGCACCTTCAGCTTCGAGTGCAGCCCGCAGCCCTTCTTCTGAGATACGGAAATTCATATCCTGCCAAGAGATTAAAGGATTTAGCTTGATAAAATGCCCAGGCTTATAATCTTCAAAACTGAAATTCACACCAAAATCCAGTGGAAGATACACCTCTTTGCGGATGTCCTCCAATTGCGCATGCCGATCAGCAAACCGTTTGGCCTTTGCAGCCCACGCCTTGCGTCTCTTCTGCGCTTTCTCTTTCCAATATTCGTTAAAACCTGTCATATGATATGATTAGTTATTTCTGCTCTTTTCTGCCATGTTCGCTAAACGTTTTTTATTTCCGATAACTGTCTATAGTTGAAAATGAAATTTCAAAATCGTCTGTCACTCTAATCTGCATGTTCTTTATCATTAATCGCAGCTGTTCTTTGTTGATGTTACGTTCTGGCAGATTAGGCCCGAGCACGATACGTTCAAGCACAAGTGGAAAATTATTATCCGTCTTTGTAATGGGGAATCTGACTATTGGGGCAATAATCCCATTGGATGTATTATAAATCCACTTCCCGTTAGTGGTATCAAGCAGGCTGCCATCATTCATCTCGTATAGCAACCGTACCTCTTCTTCCACTGCATATTCCGAAGGCTTAAAGAAATGCAGCCAGCTGTTCAGGTTGCGGATTTCAAAATTCCTCCCGCATACGCCCTTACCCATCTTGCTTGAGAGATAGGACAACTCAGCATGAGCTTCATTCTTAGCATAGCTGACCTTGGCGAGGAAGAAATGTTCCGGCAGTTCATCGTCAACCTTATACCACAGGCAAACGCCTTTAGAATCATCGCCATATAGCCGCCACATGTTAAGGTCGTCTTTCTTGTTCATCCTGCTTCCGGAAAGAATAAAGCTGAATGTATCCGCATTCACAGAAGACGTTCGGGTCTGCAGCCTGCTGATAACATTTGACTGAGGCATGGCTTCGCTGATAAACTTTTGGGCATAGTCGTTTTCAGTCTTGTCGTTCATGCATACCGTACTGCACATGCTCTGCTGTTTCTCAGACAATATACGGAACAAAGAGGCAAGGCTGGTATAGCGACATAACCTTTTCGGCGTTCCTGATGTGCTGCCCAGCAGCGAGCAGAAGAACAGGCGTTCGTATGGCGGAGTAAGCATGAAATAGGTGCCATGATCCTCAATGATGTCTGAAATCTTCTTTTCCTCTCTTACCCTCGACATGAAAGTCTGCATCCTTCCCCTTATCAGCGACGAATAGGTCTTCTCGAAGAAATCAGCCACATCCTCTATTGTCATAGGTGGTATGCTTGAGGTTGAGTGATATCCCTCAAGTTTTTCCAACAGGCAGTCAGTATCACATTCTATGGCGGACTTCATGTCGTTTCTCGGATAGACCTTGCATGACAAACTGGTAGGAATAAACGCATCAGTATCGTTAAGTACGACATAGAAGTAAGCAGTACCCATCTTTTCTTCATGGATACCCATGGCCTTGCGGCTCATCTTACCAGTTTCGTCAAACTTCAGATAAGCATATTCCAAGCCATCTCGCAGCATGACGAAATCAGACTCACAACAGGTGTGGTCACAATACCTTTTTATCTCGTATCGGTTCTCCTTACCGCTAACGGAATCTCGTAAGATTCTTTCTACTTCGTTAATATGCATAGCTAAGAAATGATATATACACTTTACTTTAACGCCCCTTTCCCCTTATACATAGAATTTGCAGATTCTCTGACGGGTCAAAGCATCGTCGCTCTACTTATTATTCATAAGACTGTGATGCAAATATAATAGATATTTATGAAATATTCAATAGTTTTATACTTTTTAACTCAGAAGCCAATCTTATTCACACTCATGGCGTGTTGTTGAGGTACTTCCGAATTCTGTTGAAGTAGTTCTTTGAACTGGTTTTAATTGTTGTTGCCAGATCTTTTGAATTTTAAATGTTCGATGTGCATAATATAGACACATTCGCCAAAAAATTCAAAATTTGCCCCAACTATTTTTCATAGCAATATAAAAACGGCATCCCAAGACCTTTCTACTACAGGATTAGAAGGATGCCTGCCAGCCTCCGGTTTCATAGAAACTTCGACCTTTAGTCGAAGCGAAACTTTCTACGACTGGTTCTTGATTATTGTTTCTGTCTCTTCGTTTAACTGGCTTTTGTCAACCATCTGCCAATACAACTTCGAATCATCGTGCTCGCTTCTGGCCATCAGATAGCATACGATGTAACGCTCCACCTCTTCTATGGAATAAATGCCATCGCAGAACAATTCCCCCACAGTATATCTCATTCCTTCATAGTCAACAACAAATGAGAATGCGGTGTTATATTCGTCGATTTCCTCGTCATAATACTCTCTCATTTGGAGCTCTCTGACACGCATTGATTCCTTAATGACCATAACGACTTTATTTATTATTCTCCTTTAATAATCTCTGAATCCGTTCAAGCTTTTTGATGCGCTGCTGGATGTTGGCGAGGGCAATTTTCGCACCATTAAGGCTGGAGTCAACGCTTTTTTTAAGATAGCTTGTGGCTTCGTCTTTTGATGGGAATACGAAAGCGTTAGCCACCTCATCACCATTATCCATGATGATTTTGTCAACAGTTTCAATGACTGGACTGCCTCTGAGTTTTCTCATCTTTATCTCAGCTATTCGAGCCCGCTTAACGGAAAACTCAGCGATAGGCGACATATAATAAACGATGTCGCCTAACTTGAAAGTATATCTATTCATTGTTATTCTTTTCTGTGATTGCCTGAATGATGCGCTGGCGGATCCACCAGACGGCATAGGATTCGAAACCGAAGTCGGCCTTGGGGTTATACTTCTCCTCAGCTTTCTTCAAACCGTCATTTCCGGCTTCCATCAGTTCTTCGAGCGTCAGACCTTGATTCTGATACTCATCAACCACTTTCTCTACAAGGGGTAGATACTTTTCTAAGCTTTCTTTCATCATTTATCTTCGTTTTATTTGGTTCGCAATAATAATATAGTCACTTTCCGAGAAAAATTCAAAAATCAGAGGAATTTTTTTTATTTCATCTCCACATTCAGATTCTCGAAAGTATAGCGGAGGGCGTAGAGCAGAGGCTCGCCATTGTCTGCCTCTGTAGTAATAATAAGGTGATCTGGCGATTCTCGTTCCATTGTGATAACATTGCCTCGATAATACTCTGTATCTGAGCCTACGAGTACCTTCATCAGTTGGCGTTGCGGAAAGTAAAATCCAAGTTCATTATCAGGGGTTCCGAATTTCTGGCAGAGATCGTTGATGAGTGTTTCCACGCCATTGAGTGTCTCGGCATTACCCGTCAGTTCATACTGGTAAGTACTGGGATATTCCTCGCCTGGATCATCTGTGTCATCCCAAGCATCATTCCCGTCCTCGTCCAGTTCATAGCCAAGCTTCAAAGCCAGGTCATAATAAATTCGGGCTTCTTTATGATGAATGAAGATACCATGTTCCTCATCACCATAACGGTTTTTGAAATACAATTCCCATGCCGCCCACTGATTACCTTTGTCGCAGAATTCCTGAAGAATAGCTGGGCTTTCGATACAGGCGACCTGCCCCTCATCGCCACGACGTATCAGTTCCAAATAGAATTCATCAAAATTTCGTGGCCAGAACCAAGCAGTATTGGCCCTGAAAGTCTCCAGATCCTCATCACTGAGATGAGCCACATCAGCGATGATGCTCTCCATCAGCTCACGTTCCTCTTCGGTTGTATCGAATTCAACAACTTCATCACGATCTACAGTAACTTCTTCACCCGTATCCTCGTCGATGAATGTCTCTTTAAAGCGGTGATGATTCCGCTCCAATGACTTCAACAGTGACTCAATCCTTGTATCCATAATCTTGTAATTGTTATTGTTTATTCTCTTCGATTGCCTGAATAATGCTTTGGCGAATCCACCAGACGGCATATGCGATGAACTTGAAACCACGAGAGGCATCATACTTCATAGCAGCCTTTCTCAGTCCTTCAGTTCCTGCCTCAATCAGTTCATCGAGTGTCAGTCCACGCTTTTGATATTGGTTGGCCACACTCACGATGAACCGCATATTGGCCTTTTCCAGTTGCTTCATCTCGTCGCAGTCTGTACCTTTCTTTTGCACAACTTTGCAAAGTGCTGCTTCCTCGTCGAAACTCAGTAACGACGAACGACCAATTTCATCAAGGATATCATCTAAACTTTCTTTCATATTTATCTTCGTTTTATTAGGTTTGTAATAATATAGTTTTAGATTGATTGTAAAGTTAATAAAAAAGGAGCATTCCGCAAAACAATTCCGTGATAATATTGTTTTAGGCAGCAAGAGCCAGAGGCTCCTGCTGGTTGGTGAGGTGGAAGTGTTTGGTCATTTTTGATATAAGAGAGTTGGTTTGATCCTGATTGAGGTCAAAGATGGTGAGGGCATAGACCCCAAGATTAAGTGATGGGGTAAAGAAGACTCTTTTGTTGTGGAGGTACTTTTGGATTTTGTTGAAGTAGTTCTTTGAACTGGTTTTAATTGTTGTTGCCATATCTTTTTGAATTAAAATGTTGATAGGCATAATATAGACACTTTCGCGAAAAAATTCAAAAATCGGGGCAACTTTTTTTCATGATCTTATAAAAAAGGCATCCCAAGACCTTTGAACAATGTTCCATCTCTGTCACTCAGCAAAGCTCAAACAAGTTTGGCTCTGCCTTCGCAGCTCCATCGGTTCTACTACAGGATGAGAAGGATGCCAGCCAGCCTCCGGCTCCATGTCTGCGATACCGCTTGCAATGGATTTAAGTGCTTTACTATTATTTGTCACCATAATATTGAATTGTTTGGAGAATAATTCAATGATTTAACGAACACAGATTCTCCCTTAGTTGAGCTGCAATATTCTCTGGAACAGGATGTGTGGGCGGAAACACAGAGTAGCAGACAGGATGGGTATGAGAACCGACTTCGCCAAGGGAATAGACGAGGTAGCAGTCATCCTGCGCATCGAGGAATTGACTTGGATGCTCACACTCTTCGGAATCCTCTTTCAAGTTATATAGTTTAATCAAATGTAATCCTGGAAATGCTCAACAAGCATTCTGCAGCAATAATTCAATTCTTTGGTATAAACTCCAGTTAGGAATACAGTCAATTCCTTTTTGCTCATCTTCGCAATTGGTTTTGCAGTCTGGCACTTATAGCGAAGCAGCCTGCTGGTGCCAGCTTTTACTTTTTCGCACTTATTTGCCGGCAGCAAAATGGGATTGCTATTCAGTTCCTCGCGCCATTTGTCAGCAAGAGCCTTGTTGTTCTCGACATGTAATTCCAATTGATATTCATTTCCAAGGCACATTCTTTTTGCACTGATGGGAATCCATTCCAAATGAGCCGTACCCCATTCAGAGGAAAGACCCATCTGTACAAATCCTTTGTCACTACGTAGGCCACGATGCTTGGCAATCCATTGTGCTCCCTTATACTTCTTCAGTTCTTTCTTCCACCAGCTGTTCAGAATCTCTGTACTGAGTCTTTCAAATTCACCAAAGGCCTGTTGCTCTATATCATGGATAAGGTCTCTTATTACTCCATACAGATTATCAACAGCACGAATATCTTTTTCATCTGTATTAGCATTAGCCATTTCTTTGCGTACCTCTTGTACAGAATCACGGAAAGAATAGAGATAGTCGAAATCGCGGTCGGTCATCTTATTCGCAATGAGATGTCCTGAGCCTATTAAAAAATTGCACAGCATGTCTTTTCGCCACGCATCTGTTTTGTCTTCGCAAAAGATATCCTTCTCTATAGACTCAACGTATGCGCGAACGATACTTGTCAATGACTCCGGGTAAATGCGACGTTCAAGGACATCCTGCTTAAGCCATTCTATGATATCACTGCAAAAAGAAAGAGTGATAAAACGTCGGCCAATGTTTGTTGCTTCACTCTCATCATTTGGATGATAGCTACATTCGTCAATTTCCTTAGTGCCAGTTCCTGTAATATATAACACCCATACATTTTCCAATGCAATATGCTCTTCAGTTGTCATGTGGGTTATATAGCGACGTATTTGGTCCTTCTGATCAGGAGCGTCAAAAATCTTGTTCTCTATGATAATGGCTATTCGCTTTCCTTGTGCGGAAAACATGATGAGCCCATCAATGAAACTGTGTTTATCATCCTTGTCATATCGTGGATTGAATCGAATGATAACATCCGAAGGGTTCTGATAGTGAATCATTTTGTCACGTCCTTTTGTGAATCTGTTCAGGAAACTATTCAGTAGAGGGTAGCGTCCAGTCGAGTCTTGGTAACGAAGTAATGCCAGTAGTAACTTCGTATGGTCGTTTTCGCTCATTCCCCACATGGTAAACACATTGTACGGCAATTGATGCTTAGATTTATTCCTTTGCCCTTCAATCTTGTTGGCTATTTCAATAATGTTGTACTTAAAATGGTTTGTTGTTTCCATGATTTTCTTTGTTTTCGGGTTTATATTTATAATATAGTCACATCTGTCTGAAAATTCAAAGTTTATCCACTACCATGTTAATTTGTGGAAGATAGAGGTCTGCCAAAGCATAGCTATAGTAGCTCTTTAACTCTTGATAAACAGAATTGTTCTTAATCCTTAAAATACTTCTTTCTAACATATTTCTTCGTTTTATTTGGTTTGTAATAATATAGTAAAAATACGAATCCGAATCATGGGGTCGGTTCTACTGATCACTTTTGAAGTTTTTGTATTACACATAGTTCCTGCCCCCCCTGTGCACTTCCATCGGTTCAATTGTTTTCAAATGCGAGGGCAAAGATACGAACTTATTCTCGAACATCCAAATTTTCAACGCAGAAAAATGATCAGTAGAACCGACCCCGTGATCCACTAGCCAAGCTTCAAAGCCAGGTCATAATAAATTCGGGCTTCTTTATGATGAATGAAGATACCATGTTCCTCATCACCATAACGGTTTTTGAAATACAATTCCCATGCCGCCCACTTGTTACCCTTGTCACACAACTCCTGAAGGATGGCGGGATCATTGATAAAGACTGCAGCCTCCTCGTCGCCTTTATTGATTCGCTCCAGCAGCAGTTCCTGGTTATCGTCTATTTCAGAGCAAAGTTTCGTAAGCTCTTCGATGGTAAGGCGATCCTTCTTTTCCATGACCATTTGAATCAGACGCTCTTCCTCACCTTCGCTCTTCTCGAAAGTGGCGCCCTCGACATCCTCATAACGAAGAAGTTCCACTTCCATATTGGTGTCTTCATCCACAAACGTCTCCGTCCAGTATTTATACTTGTGGTGCATTCCATGAAGCAGACAGTAGATGGCGCAGACGTCTTCACGTTCCTCCACCTGTTTCATCAGCCATTCCTTGTCGGCAGGTTCTATCAGGCTGAAATATCTTGCTGTGTCACCATGCAGCAGCATTTCGGTAGCAATAAAAGCGTCTTCGTCCTCACGTGCCCGTTTGATGACTTCAGCAGCATCTTCCATTGGGTGAAGAAGCACATGACCGATACTCTCTACCCACTCCATCGCATCGAGGTAAGCACAATCCATTATTGCCACCCATCCGCGATCCACCATTTCTTTAGTGGCACGTCCGTCTTTTGCTCTATAGAACTCCTCGACACTCGTGGGATACTGCCACCAATCATAAGCATATACCGCAATCTCCACGTCAGGATGTAACCGGCTGAGGCGCTCTGCCATTTCCTTACACATCCTGTCGAGTTCATCATGCTTTTCTTCTTCGGTCCGTCCATCCTTCAGTTGCTTGTACTCCAATTGAACCTCCTCGCCCTTTCCGTCAGTATATGCTACAAATTTCCAAAGAGTATATTGCTGCCATTTGCCATCGGCGATGACATAGTTCCACGCTTCTTGATGACCCCACCAGTCATGACGTTCCATCTCAACCCCAGGGAATTCCTTGATGACACTTTCTGTAATGGGAGTGAATTCAAGATGGTCTCCGTGGTGCCCATAGTCGTGCCAGATGATTTCGTTCTTGTCTTCATTAATCTGAAGTCCTACGTAATCATCATCTTCAGAAAGGTCTTCACCTACCTGTTCAATACTTTTTTCGCGCACCTGCTGCTTGACGTACGCTGCTACCTTTACAAAATCCTCATGACGTTTCAGACTGAGGCATGTTCCATGACTTTCGCTCATATTTTATCTTCGTTTTATTTGGTTTGCAATAATAATATAGTAACTTTCTGAGAAAAATTCAAAAATTGACCCTACAAAATTAAAGATATTATTCCAAATATACAAATTTAATATACTTTTTTTTTCAAAAAAGGTTGTGATGCAGTAGTCTTCAGATAAATTATGTTAATTCTCGTACATTTATTCGAGTTTCTTTCGATTTTCTGTTCCTGTTTTTGTAATTTTGCGGCATAATTATACGAATAACGATGAAGAGGTCGCCATTACTAAAGTTCGGAAATATCCCAATTCGTACGCAAACGCTATACGATTGTTATAGTGATTTGTCATCACCTGCCGACAAAATTCATGCATTGGAGAGGAATGGTGAAGTCATCCAACTGAAACGAGGACTCTATGTCGTTAGTGGAGAGGTGACAGGCAAGGCTATCGACGCACGACTTTGTGCCAATCACATCTACGGCCCGTCATACGTTTCATTACAATGGGCTTTAAGATGGTATGGGCTCATTCCAGAACAAGTACACATCATGAGTTCAATGACCACACTCCATACACGACGATTTGAGAACAAGTTGGGGACATTTGAATACTTTCATGTTTCGCCTGATTATTTTCCTATCGGTTTAAGAATCGTCGAAGACAACGACACAGCATGTATTATGGCAAGTCCAGAGAAGGCGCTATGCGACAGTATCATTCATGACATAAAACGACCGCCCCAATCTGTCAAGGGGCTTTGGGAGTTCTTGGAAGAATACCTGCGTTTCGATACAGATTCTCTCAAAGACTTCGACACGAGTATCATAGAACAATGTATAGTGAAGGGACGAAAGACGCAAATATTACAGAATCTCATTAAACTTATCAGGAAATTATGAACATATATGATCAGATGGTTGCTGAATACCAGCAACAAGCAAGCACCTCCACACCCAATGTAGAACAGGAGGTGATGCAGAAGATCGCTCTTGCAGGACTCAGTCGTGGAGGGTTCTTCAAGCATGCAGCTTTTTATGGTGGAACATGCTTGCGACTTTTCCATCAGTTGCCTCGTTACTCTGAGGATATGGACTTTACACTCAGAGAGAAGAACAGCGATATTCATTTGGAAGACTTCTTTTCCTACATCATTGAAGAATTTCATCTGGCAGGACACGAGGTGGTTATTCAAAAGAAGGATAAAAAGATGTTTGGACGTGTAGAATCCGCGTTTCTCAAGGAGAATACGGAGGTTTTTGACATCAAGTTCCAGACCAAGAAGACTGTCAAGGTAAAAATAGAAATGGACACAGATCCTCCACTGGGTTTCGAGACGGAAGACTTGCCTTTATCTCGTCCCTATCCCTTTGTGGTGCGCTGTGTAGCTCTTCCTGACCTTTATGCTGGCAAGATGCACGCCTTGCTTTATCGTAACTGGAAGACCAGAGTGAAGGGGCGCGACTGGTATGATTTCCAATGGTATGTAGCCAATCGTGTGCCGTTGAACTTTGAGCATCTGCAGAAGCGCATCCGTGAGTTCAATGAAGAGGACATCACAAAGGAGCGTTTTATAGAAATGCTGCACGAGAAGTTATCTACGACTGATATGGAATCTGTGAAGCAGGATGTCAGAGGTTTCATCTTCAATCAGCATGAACTTGATGTTTGGTCGAACGATTACTTCCTGAAGTTGGCTGACATGATAGTATTCAAGGAGTGATTATATATTAAGCTCGCTGCCAGATTGCTTACTTCTCACCGCGCGAGTTCTTATCTCGGATTCATAAAAGTAATTAAAAAATTAGTAATAAGTTTGTTACTAACAAGAAAATTACATAACTATGCAGCATCAAACTATAGAGGACGCTGTCAACGATTTGTTGGAGCAAAACAAAGTCTTTTTCCAACGTGAGGTTGAACAACTTTCTGAGTTTCAATTGAATTTTCTGAAAGCATTGGCCAATGGTGTCAGTAGCGGGTTTAGCAGAAAAGAAATTATCAAGAAGTACAGGTTAGAGTCTTCTGCCAATATCCAATCTGTTAAAAGATCACTTCTAAAGAAAGGTATCATAGATATTGATGAGCAGACCATAACATTCGATGACTCCATATTTAAGTTATGGATGCAGAGACAAAGATTAACAAGAATAACAATAAGGCCTTTCTCATAATTAACCATAATTCTACATTGCCAATGCCATCAGGACAACGATGATCGCAAAGATCCAAAAGATAACGCTAAGACACGAGCCCCAGCCTTTGAAGAGAAGATCAATCACTGCTCCAAGCCCCTTAAAAAACCATCCTAATAATCCCCCTGCTACAAAGAAGAATACAATTAAGACGATGATTCCTATAATTCCAAGTATCTCCATTACTTACTATTTATTTGTATCTTGGCATAATATAGTAACTTTTCGAGAAAAATTCAAAATTCGACCCTACAAAATTAAAGATATTATTCCAAATATACAAATTTAATATACTTTTTCTTTTCAAAAAAGGTTGTGATGCAGTAGTCTTCAGATAAATTATGTTAATTCTCGAACATTTATTCGAGTTTCTGTACTGAAACGATCCCACGCCGAACTATCAATTGCTCGGCGGGCTGTTTGTATATCCGTTAGATTCCGGATTGCAGGAATTGAAATAGTCCCATGAAGCGAATGCCTTTGGCATCGGTATATTCGGCAATGTCGTTGCCTGTGATGACTATCTTCTGAAAACTGTCATCAACCTTAAGGAGCGACTTCAGTTCCTGCTGCCGTTTCTCATCGCCGTCCAAGGAGAATGCCGACTGGATGTAGTATTTGTTTGTACCGTTGCTGGCGATGAAGTCAATCTCATATTGTATATATTCTGACTTACCGTTACGCATCTCGCGCGCCTCAACCACACCTACATCCACCGCAAATCCACGCATCCGCAGTTCGTTATAAATGACATTCTCCATGATATGTGTAATCTCTTGCTGACGGAAGTTCAGTTTGGCATTTCTCAGTCCTACATCCACAGAGTAGTATTTCTTGATGCTTTCGAAATATCTATTGCCCTTGATATTATAGCGTTTTGACCCTTCAAACAGGAAGGCCTCTTCCAAATAGCCAATGTAGTTTGATATGGTCTCAGGGTCTATCTTTGTGTTCTGAATATTCCTAAGTACATTGCTGATGCGATTGGGATTGGTCAGTGAGCCCACAGAGGAGCACAAAGCATCGGCAAGCGTTGAGAGCGCATCGCGATTCTTCACCTTATGGCGCTCTACGACATCGTCGAGATAGGTCTTATTCCACAGTCGTTGCAGATAAGCCACCTTTTGTTCAGGGGTACGCTGGCGTAAAAGGCCTGGCATGCCTCCGTATGTATAGTACTCTTTCCAAAGTTCGCTGACGGGTTCAGGTCTGTCGCTGCAGAACTCACGGAACGAGAAGGGCCAAACCCTTACCTCGTCACCTCGTCCACGGAAGATGGTATTGATATCTGATGACAGAAAATGAGAGTTGCTGCCAGTGATATAGACATCCACATTGTCCTTCGCATTCAAACCATTTACAATTTTCTCAAACCCTTCCACTTCCTGCACCTCGTCAAGAATAACATAATAAGGTTTAGAGGCATCAGTGATTCGGCTGTAAAGATAGGATTTCAATGCTTGTCGATCAGTCAAATCACCAGTTTCCTCTTCATCGTCCAGATCGAAGGATACGATGATGATATTATCTTCTTCAACTCCTTGCCCAAGCAGATAGTCTTTGAAGATCCTGTTGAGTAACCACGACTTACCTGATCGTCTGGGGCCTGTGATAATCTTTACTTCTCCATTTCCCATCCTATCTATCAACTGTTGGAGATAGGTTTCTCTTTTGATATATTTCTCCATATCTATTCGGAATTTTCTGCAAATTTACAATAAATTCCGAATACCGCCAAACTTTTAGTCGGTTTTTTCTGCAAAATAAAATAAAACAGCATCCCAAGTCCTTTCATTTCTTCTCTTCAATAGCCTGCAAAGAATATGGCGACTTTTAACAAATATTACATTTTGATCTTTGTCTCTGTTTCTTCGTTTAATAATCTCTGAATCCGTTCAAGCTTTTCGATACGCTGCTGGAGGCGACATATAATAAACGATGTCGCCTATACTTTCTTATTCTCAAGCAATTTCTGCTTAAAATCACCTTTCTTTCACCCAATACACCATGCCGAAGGACTTGCGGTCGCTCTCGAACTTGTATTCAGGACGACTGAGGAAGTTACCTATTTTAATATACGAGCCCTCATCCTCGGCATAAGCCCCCTTAAACACCTTCTTCAGCTGGGCTGAAATCTCCTTCAGCGATAGCCACTTACCGCCATCGGGATTACTTGTTGGCGTACCTTCCGGCTTTTCGTAGAGCGAGAGCAGTTGCTCGCCAAGCTGACTCAACTTCTGATAGCGCAGGTTGTGCTCCATCAGCGCATGCTCCTCGTCACGTGTCAGATGGTAGCGCAATCGCTGTTGCGACACCTCATACTCCAGCTGCGCATAGAGCTGCGGATAGTCCACGGGTGTTTCGAAATCGATATCGCCCTCCACCATTACGCAGATAAACCGTCGGCTTCCACTGGGATCCGTCAACGGCATGCTCTCGTTCGTGGTGCCGATAAACGAGGCATAGCGACGATGACTCGAATAGGCTTTGCCGTATGGCGGACGATACTTCAAATCGGAGGTCGAAACGAGATACTTCAAGACAATCTGCTGACGCTGGGTAATCTTGTCGAACTCGTCGAGATTAATCAGCGCAAAGGAGGTCAGCCCCAGATTCAGGTCGTGCTCGTTCTTGAAATTGATACGGTCGTTGTAATATTCACGCTGGTCTCTGGGCAACAGGATGCGACAGAACGAGGTCTTGCCGCAACCCTGCCTTCCAATTAAAATAGGTACGAGGGCATTACCCGTCAACTGGCCTTTGCCTCGCCACATGGCCACCATCGAGCGCATCCAGATATGGAAAAGGTATGGCCACTCCTCAAAATCGGTCTTCACCCGACGGGCCAACGGCTCCACACGATCCTTGCCGTCCCACTTCGGCAGATGGTCCAGGAAGTCCGTCATCGGCTCGTAAAGTTCGATGTCGTTGGAGTTCACATAGCGATTGATGTCCTTGTCCCAACACTTCACACCCTGCGACAAGGCCCGCATCGTGATCGAGTTGCGCGCCTCCTCCGTCAAGTCCTGATAGCTGAAGCCATAGCCCGTTCGCATACGGTATTCAGCTACGCCTCGCATCACATTCTTCCGCAATTCGTAGTTGGCATTGAGGAACATGTCAACCTTCATCATCATCAGCGTTTCCGCAGGGATATGCTTCATCGGACGGGTGATGTTCTTCCGCTGACGGTACTTTTTCTCATGCTCATCGCGATAGGCATTCTCAAACACCTTCTTCACCACGTCGGGCTCCTTGCCAAGCGAGAGACTGAACAAGGCCAATCGCTGAGCCACTGCCATCGACAATCCCGACTCCTGGCAATAGCCTGCTAACCGCGTGAGTATCAGATGGGTACGGCCTTCTTCCTCACTGACGCCAACGGTATCGTCGTAGGCCTTCGAGAGACAGTATTCATAAATAAGGTGCATGGCGTGGCTGTTGTCGATGCCCGGCATCAGCTTTTCCTGTTTCTCGGCATAGAGGGTAACGGGCTGCACGGCCTTGGTCACATCCTCGCAATCGGTATAGAAAGCCTGTGCCGACGGGTTATAGAAAAGGTTAGGGTCGCAACTGACGTAGCAATCCCTGTCGAGCGTGGGCTCCAACTTCTCAATGGTCACACCAAGCTGCATGTTATAGGCCACACGGGCTTTTTCATAAAGGTTCGTGTGGAAACGAGTGATATCGTCATCGCTTTCTGGCAAGCCCCCATCGAACAGTTCGCCTCTACAAACAATTTTCACGCTTCGTCCGCTGGCACCGATGAAAGCCAGAAGCGTATGGGGAATCTGAGCGGCACCCTTGCGAACGGCATCGGCCTCTTCAGAACCAGCGAGGTTGTTCACCTCCAAGAGCACCAGACCATTGTAGGCTTTCATGATTCGCTGCTTGTTTCTGTTCTCCATCTGCGACGAGAAACAAACCCTTGGGATGTCCTTCGTGTAGAGATGGAAGAGGCCGTCCATGGCATCGTACTTTTGGCGCACTTCAACCAACGGATAGATACGACGAAGTTCCCTACAGAGTTCTTCGTAGGCTCCGCCCTGGATTGTCTGAACGATCTCAGACATGTCCATCTGCCTGAGTGTTACTGTATTACGATAGTTCTTAACGATTGTAACCTTGCTCATATTCTTTGGTAATCTTTTTATTTTGCCTGCAAAGATACAAATAATCTTTGGAATATCAAAATTCTAATACTATTATTTTCATTCTGAATTATTAATATCTCTATGCATTTCTACATTATCTTTATAACTTACTGAATAATAGTAAATTACATAATGTATAGGCATTAAAACTATATATTCATCTATACATAGAAGTGAACTCACATTCGAAGATGACGTGTCTTCGCCTTGTTCTGATATCACTTTCGATGGAAAGACGACTTTATTTCATATGTATAGCAAACAGCGGAACACTTTGTTTATGTTTACGAAACAACTTGTTTCCAATATGGAAACTATTTGTTTCAGTAATTGAAACTTATATGGAACTTATTGAATATCAGTAGATTAATACCATATTATCTTAAAATAATGCCTAATATAAGGTATTAATGTATAGACTAACAATAGTCTTAATATCTATACATCATATAAATATCTGATGTTCAAGAATATATTAATATAATGTAGAAATGTATAGGTATATATATCTTTTCTATCGAAAATATTTGCATATATCGCGCAAAATGCTTACCTTCGCGCACAAAAACATAAAATATGATGGAAAAGAAAGATATTACCCCAAAGACCAGAGAGCAGATCTTCAAAGAGAAGGCTGATACTTATTCTGTTTGCTACAGTACCGTGTGTCCACTTCGCGAGCACTGTCTTCATAGTATCCTCAGTGCTTATACGCCACAGGACCGAATGCTCGTGCAGAGCGTCAACCTTACCAATCCTGAGATGCAGCGCGAAGGTTGTCCTTGGTTCCGCAATGACGAGCCCATCCGCATGCCCTTCGGACTCTCCACCATGTATTACGACATGCCAGGCCGCATTGAGCGCGCCATCAAGAACCACCTTATTCATGTCTATTCCCGCAAGCGCTACTACGAATACCACAACGGCACTCGTCCTCTAACGCCCGATGTGGAGCGCTACGTCCGCCAAACCCTCAAAAACTACGGCTGGCCCCAAGAGCCCACCTTCCATGGCTACATCGAGGATTACCTGTGGTAGAATCAATTCGCAGGGTGAGTACTGAGTTTCTTGCCTGTTTTATCATAGATGGATATCCAATTACCAGAACGACTGGTAAAGGTGTTGCCTGCAACGGAGATGACCGTTCCTATAGTCTGCTCACTCATGGTCTTCAAGGTTTTACCCTGAGGGTCGAGAATCTTATACCATGAACCCGACTTGGTGACGATAATCTCAGCACTCCACCCTATCAGCTCCCCCACGCTCTGCTGTGCAAGCGTTGTTATCTTCTTCCCGTTCGTATCATACACATGATACCAACTGCCATCATTATCGATGTAGGATATCTGCCGCTGTTGTGCAGCAGCAGATAAACTCACCAGGAGCAGTATAAACAATAATACCTTTTTCATTTTAGATAACTCCAGCTTTTTCCTTCAACTTCTCCCAGACCTTTACCATGGCCCAAGTGTCGAGTTTGCAGTAGTTGAGGAGAGCCTGTCGGCTGGCTAGTGCCTCTTCAGGTTCCATATCCTTGATACGCGGGAAGATGGTCATAGCATCGCCACCATTCTGACAACGATCATCGAGGCTATGATAGTCCAACTCCGGATCACTAGGGAAGAGGGCTGGCAACACACTCTTGATGGAGAACGAACCTCCCATAGCAGGCACATAATAGTCACCTGCACGGAAAGGATCAATCAAATCGACGATGTGCTCAGCGATATTCGTCAAGTGATCGCTCAGGTCTGGATAGAGAGCCGCCAATTCAAGGATTCGTCCACGTTCGAACATCTTGTTATAGGCTAACACACACACATCCTTAGGGATGTCCTCGCAAAGCTGTTCTGCCAAAGCCCGACGAGGATCTTTCCCATCGCTGGGTGCCAGATACTCCTTATGGATGGGTTGTTTACCAACTTCCATCCGTAATGTCCTTCCGTCGTTGTGGCTCTCGCGGATTTCGTCTGGTCTCTCCTTGATATGCAACGAATACTGGAAGGTAATCTGGGCATAGACCTTCGCACCATCATACTGCGGCACAGCATCCTGCATCGTCTCGAAGTCGAGGAAATAAAGCGGATAAGTAAGCTTTTCGAGGAACTTACGGATGCCTGCAGGATTGATAAACTCCTTACCAGTGAGGGCGGCCTCTATCTGCATGTTCTGAATAGGACCGATGTCCGTTGAACGCAAATCCTCAAACTTAATCTGCCCTTGATGATAACTCTCCAACTTCTTCTTGAAACTGAAGCCAACGCCATAGAGATCGAAGACTGAGGGCGATGTTACGCCATGCTGTCGCTTGCAATAGTCGAGGAAGGCACAGCCGTATGGTTTCATACAAGATTCCGACAGGTCGAGATCAGGCTCCTGCTCGCTCTTGAGAACCTTCAATGCCTGATTAACGCGGGCTGCCACTTTCAGATATTCATTATCGACCATCACCTTCATGTCATTAATGACAAAAAGCTGCTGGATGTCGAGATCGCCCTGACGCACATAGTCACTATTAAGACAGACGAGAAAGGTGTCTGTCACATTAACGCCACACTGCGTGAGTACCCACTTCTGGTAAGCGATATCTGGGGCATATTTTTCCAACTTAGATGGCTGGCCGTTGAACTCTGGGAAACTGGTGCTCTTCACCTCGTAGATTGCCCAACCGTCAGCCGTCTTGCGTAGGATATCCACAGCGCAATAATGTGATTCCTTCCATGTCTTAAACAAGGGTTTGTCAGGATCAAGTAGCGCGTTTTCCACACGATGCTCCCGTTCGTATACAAACGAGGCCTCAGCGATGTTCTCCACACCTTCCTTCATCCACTGACGCGTCTGCTCCACCATCTTGCCGAGGTCGAGTTTGCCATCCGGCAATTCAGCATGCGCCTCCTTGAAGTCGCCAAAGAGTTGCATGGCGAGATCGCCCACGACATTTCCCTGTTCAAAACGAGCCTGCAAACCAGCATCTACTGTTGCCTCTTCAGGCTTAAACACCTTCAGCCAGAGATTCTTCGGGCACTGACAGAAAGCCGTGTAACGTGATTTTGATAGTCCTTTCATATCTTATTGGTTTTTATTGATTCTGATTCTTCATTTTTGCTGTATCCGAAGCCTGTTTCCTTGAAGTCTTCTACATCTTTTTCCTGTATGCCGCGACCACCATCTAACTGTTGACTGATAATAGTAGCCATACGATAGGCGATGGCCAGTTTGCGGTCGTTGAAATTCATCAGCTCTGAAGACGGACGGAGCACGAATACGTTCGCATTTGGTTTCTTTTCTCGAATCTTGTAGCCCAGGTTTTTCTTTAATAGCGGATAACGTGGAGAACGCAGCATAGAGGTCAATGAAAATTCATCCTTCATGGTCTCAGTAAACTGTTCAAACAAACGCATGAATGTATTCTGATCGCTAACCGTAGAGGCAGAGCCATCTTTCAGGCAATCAACGAAATGGAAGTCCACCTGATTTTCCTTTGTTCTCAGATGTTCTGTGAAGATAATCACCCAAGAATCATCAGCGACAACCTTTTTCAGGTCTGCAAAAAATTCTTTGCGGTTCTCTTCCTTTTTCTTCAATACCTTAATAGCCTCTTTCACGTCCTTATCCTTTTTATCCATAGTTTCGTAAACCGAAAGTTGTTTTTTGTCGTAGAGGGGCTTCTCAGAGAGATTATAGAATGAATCTAGTTCGTCATTATCCGCCTCTACTTCCTTACTGATATAGTTGAAGCCACCCATCTTGGCGAGATAGTAGGTAAACCAACCAATACCCACCTCATCGAAGCTGCTGGTGCAGACGATGGTTACCTTGGAATCTCTCGGGATACAACAGCCGTACTTCCTGTTCAGGGGGAAATGCTCCACCACAAAACGATCTTCGGCATCGTCCTCGGCACTATGCGTATCAGCGAGATTCTTCAAGCGGAACTCCTCAAACTTGTTACAGGTGTCGATGATGTCCTTCATATTCATTCCCTGCCTCACCTGCATCTTGGCAATGGGAACACGATGCGGCACGAAATTCAACGTCTTAAAATCCTCGCCGCCACCATCTGGCAACGAGTTTAGATATTCACGCAAGCCTTTATTGCTTGAGCGACGAAAAGCCTTCTTCATTCGACGACGGAAACCCTCTAAATCCTTCTCTCGCTTTTCCTCGTCCATCGCATCTGTCAGTCCGGAGCCGATGAGACCGGCAGGTACGGCAAAGATGGCCACTCCCATGATACCCACAAGTGTAGCGATAAATTTACCAATCGGAGATATCAAGGGATCGTCGACGATTTTGCCTGGGTCACCAAGATATTTCTCGTATGGCCAGATAAATGCATCCCAGAAACCGAAGTTAGGATCTACGCTACTTTCTGCCAGATATAGGCCGACCGTTAGCAGAAAGGTGATTATTACCAAGAAGATACCAGACACGCATATCTGGCGTCGCGTGTTCTTAAACGCTGTCTTGAAAAGACGTATTCCGCTGTACATATTTGTAATTTTAAATTTTAGACACTTTTTCCCGCGGGCAAATTAATTAGATGCCATCAGTCCACAAACGGTGGAAGAAGTCCATGACGTAGATGCATTCTATGTTGCCCATTTGGCGCGTAAAAACATCGAGAGATACTATCATTAGCTTGCTGTCAGGATGTTCCTCTGCAAACGCCTTCAGGTTTTTAATGTGTCGATTCTGCACCTCTTCCGTTGACTTTATCTCTATAGCTATGCGAGCGTCACCCACAATGATATCTACCTCCACACCGGTATAAGTACGCCAATAACTGAGTTTCTCCTCGCAGTGCCTGTAGTGCATATAGGCTACCAACTCTTGCACAACAAGATGCTCAAAAGCATGGCCGTAGTCAGCCCCCCCACGGATAAGTTCCTTTCGGTGAAGTAGATAATTGGTTACTCCAACATCGAAGTAGTAGAAACGTGGAGCCTGTACCAGCCTGCGCTTCATGACCTTTGTGTATGCCGGAATACGGTAGCCGATAAGTGTATCTTCAAGGATATCAAAATAGGAACTGACTGTTGTCGCATGTACGCCACACTCCTGGGCGATGTTGTTGTTATTGATGATTTCTCCGTCAGTGAGTGCTGCCACCTCCAAGAACCGTTGGAATGCATCCAGATTGCGTACCAACGCTTCTTCCTTGATTTCCTCTTTCAAGTAGACATCAATGTATGCCGCCAACAGCCTCCAAGGGTTACGAGCCAGATAGTGAGGGGGGATCGTGCCATAGTTCACCGCACGGTCTATATCAAAATCGGGTATTTCAGCACTGACCAATGGATAGAGGTAGACGGGCAGTGCACGACCTCCCAACGTATTATGTCCCTTACGCTTCAGTTTCCTGGCACTGGAGCCGCATAAGATAAACACAAGCTGACGTTCAACAATGAGCCTATGAACCTCGTTGAGAAGCTCTGGCACCTCAGGGATTTCATCGATGATGACCAATGTGCCCGTCGGCTTGTCTTTCAGTGTCTCGTAGAGTAAGACAGGACGTTGCTGTAGGCGTCTTCTCACGTTGGTATCCAGCAAGTCAAAGTATGTGGTATCAGAAAATTGCTGACGTAAAATGGTTGTTTTACCAGTCTGGCGACCGCCAAACAAGAATATACTACCTTCTAACTCCTTGCTAATCTGAAAGATCCTTTCCAACATAGTCTTATCATTTAGAATGTTCTACGCTCTATTTTCATTGAAAATCTTGGATAGTAGACACGAATTTCATTTAATATCGTGTGCAAAGATAATACTTTTTTTCCAAATCACAAAATTATTTGGTAACTTTGTGGTAATCCACTTGGTAACTTTGTGGCATTTCACTTGGTAACTTTGTGGTAAATGAATGTAAAATTGTATTTCGGGTCAGATAGAACCCGCCGAACTGTTAATTGCTCGGCGGACATTTCTATTTACGGATGTAATTTCTTATATTTATTGTACTCATCAAAACAGAATTTTCCGTATTCCTGCATTTTATCGTATGCATTGGGAAGTGCTTTGTTGGGGAATGTATGAGCAATGACGGCGTGTATAGATTTCATTGCTTTTCCCTTATTATATGTAATCTTAATGGGAGTACAATATGCTTTAGTCTCTTTTTCTTTTCCATTCTTGTCTATTTTCTTAAAAAGTTGCATATACGGTTTGTTATCGAGACCTTCAAATTGTATACAGCCTTGCCCCCCTCTATCTTTACTATACTTCTTAAACAACTTTTCGAAAAAGTCAGAACAGAAAATCACATAGTTGCGTTCGTGTGAGAAAATCTCATCGAATAGTGTTTCAACGTACGGGAACAAAAAATGCATTTTGCTTGGTTTTACATTTTTGAATTCGCGTGAAGCATATGGGATTAATTCAAGTTGCAATTTTTGCATCAGAATATTTTGTTTGGTTTTCCGAAGTAGATTATCTCGATCCTCCTTTTCCTTTTCAGATGGCTTTGAGGGAAGATTCTTAAGCATGTCAGGGAAATCAACTGGAATATCAACTTCACTCTTATTCTTATCCCACGCCTTTAAAAAAGCTGCCTGTTTAATATCAAAATTATCTATTCTTATATTACCTTTATCATCTTTGTCTATATCGCCATAATTATTACTACCTTTGACAAACAAACTCAAGAAATCAGCTGAAGAACTTGGATTGGTTATTCCCAGTTCTTTCATTGTTCTTTCAAGTGCTTTTTCTGTAACGAACGGATTATTTTGCGAAATCACATCAGATCCAGGGTTCAGCATAACCATCACCGTTTTTGCATCACGCTTGCCTGTATAATAGCCCGGCAATCCATGAGATGATAATTCGTCGGAAGTACCAAACAAATCCATAGACAACTGTTCTGCCGCTTTTATCTTGCAGTTTTTAAACTGCTGAATAAATGTAAGAATACCGCTGTTATACAAATCTTGTGTGTCCTTTTTGATTCTTTGGTCTAATGTCATAAGCTTATTAACGATTACCTGTACATCGCGAGGTTTTATAATGTTATACTTTCTCCCAGTTCTTTTTCAGCCCATTGCTGGGTTTCCGATTTGTAGATGTGAGGGAATCGCTCTTGGAGACGGGTAATCGTCTGCTGGATGTAAGCAAGCGTATGTTCCAGTTCTGGGAGCAATGTATATTCATCATTCTTGTGAGGATTGTGATAGCCTGCAGGGATGTTGGCACAACTGACACCGATGTTATTCAGCGTCAGAGCTAGGATGTCACTGGTCTTCCCATCTGTAAACTCAAAACCATTAGCCTCAACTTGCAAGGCTCCCTCAAAGTCCTTGCTGGCACAAGGGATGCCTCGAAGATTTGTATGTATTTCTTTCCCACCCTTGCAGTCCGGCTCCAACACATAGAGGCTATCCTCAAAGAAACTCATATCGGCTCGATTACTGCCGATGCAACCTTTCTCTTCGCCAACTGCCATAAAGACCTTCAATCGAGGACATTCCTCTAAACAGCGCAGAGCGATATAGATGCCGTTTTTATCATCAGCCCCCAACCCTTCACGCTGTTGATTCCGTTCACTCCAACCATAAAGTATATCGCCCTCATGGCGTACTTCAAAGTCCTCGCTATGAACCGTCTGAACCTGATCCATGTGGCAGACAAGTGTGGGATAGCCTTTACCAGAATCGCCTTTGGTGATATAGAGATTGCCAAGTTTGTCCATCATGATCTTCGCCTCAGGAATATGCTTCGAAATATACTTCCGAATAAAAGCTATCATTGGCCATTCATAGCCTGTCATCGCATGAATGCCATAGAACTGACTTAACAATCTGTCATGTATCATATCACCTCAGATAAGCATGTTTGAACTAAACGGTCTTTTCCATGATAGTTTCATATATGCAGTTTTCCTATTCAATATATTCTTTTTCCTCTTTACTTAATTCCAAAACCTTCATTGCTTCTTCGTTTTTTAAACGTTCTGCAATTTCAAACAATTCTTTCTTTAATCTAAGTCTATCATATTTTTCGTCAGAATCAAAATATTGTGTTAAGAGATACAAAATCCTCTTTGCACTTTGCTCATCTTCCTGACTCAGCAAAAAAGTTGCCTCTTTTCGTACAACTTCATTACGACATTCTTCATAAGTCATTATGCCACAATAGGTTCTAACCTCACCTAATTTTATATATGCTGTCTCATAATCGTTATTATTCATGGCCTCATGAAACTCCCTTTTTGCTTTTTGCCATTTTTCCTCACCACACGATGTTACTGCAAGCGCTGCTATACAGCAAACAACAAAACAAATTACTTTTTTCATATTCTTAAAGACTTTATTTGTGTACGAACTAAATACGGATAATATTACTAAATGGATTTCTTTCTTTTTGCCTTTTTCAGAATCTTTAATGAAACGGAATTGATATTCTTATTTGAATACGGGAGGGTTATTTCTTTAGTAATCGGATTCACAGAGCATCTGCTAAATAGTGGTGCATATATACATAGCATATCCTCAATAAATATACTTGGAAACGTTCCAAAGGAAGGTTCAAATAGTTGGATGGGTTCTCTAAAACGCAAGCCTTTCTTTTTCAACAATGCTTCTGCCCCATTCTTTGCTCCCGAGGCGAGATATACATATTGTTTGGGATATATCGGAGAATCAAACAAATGACCTATACGTTTAGCTGTGTCGTAAACAGTTAATGGACCAATACCTAGTATACCACTTATCACTAAACTAATAAAATCATAGAGTTCCTCAAAGTCTTCAAAGACCTCAGATATCTTATTACCGTTTATGAAAGGTGTTGCACCCATATCAGCCCTAACAAACATACTATCCATCAAAGCTTTCACTGCATCATTAACAGCTGTTTGGGGGATACAATACTGATGCCCATGTCTATTGCATACGCATTTCTCTATCACATCCCGTATAGGTCCTTTTCCATACAAGACTTTGATAGCATTCATTTCTTCCACCATTGAGCAACATCCGCAATTAATATCAATGTTACCATGATGTAGAGTTGAAATGTATTCAAATTGATAATGGTCTATTAAATCAAATGTCGTCATCTGTCATGAGATAAATTAGTCAAACTTCCCTTCTTTCAAGGCTTGCTTATACTTCTTATTTGCTTCAGTCTTATGCTCTTCAGATTCGTATAGTTCAATAACATCTTTACATAACTGTGCATCTTTAATCATAATAGCAAGATCCATCAACATGTCACAACCATTTGCATTCAAAGAATCAGGCAATTCTTTAACAAGAAAAAGGACTCTCTTATTAGCATCTTCCCCTACTCCTGTTAGCAAAAAAGTTGCTTCCTTCTGAAAAACATACATAGTAGCATCTGATATAGCTTTTTCCGTAATAGTCACATCTTTTTTACTTACAACCTTCATCTTATCAACAAAAAGATGAGCGGCTACAAAATCATTATTAGTACATGGCTCGAAATAATTATCATATGTTTGACCATTTTCTCCAACAACTTCTATATTCTCTTGATACCACCATCTTGTTATTTTATCCCATTTTAACGCTGCTAAGCATACTAATACCATAAAGAACAGAATTGGCATAACTATAGCCACGGCACATCCATCTTTGTCCATTCCATTCACAAATTCCCAAAAGCCTGTTTTTTCTTTTTTTCTTGTTCCCATATTTTTGTATTTTGTATTATTAATATTCACATTTAGATTTAGAATCTATTTATCCATCATCTTACAATAGATCAGCATCTCTTCATTTCAGATCTTATAATAATGCTAATCCTATCTTTGTAAGCGTTGGTAGCGAGGCATACATGGCAACACCACCTACTCCGGTCACTACAGCGCCAATTCCCAAGCCCCAAAGGAGTGGATGCTTTTTGAAAGACTCAACGATCTTACCACCAAAGGATTGCTTTGTCCCTGAATCAGATTGTTTTGCTTCTGAATCTGATGAGGCAGACGGCATAGACACAGCCTTTTCAGCAACCTCCATAGAGGCTTTTTGTTGATGTTGTAGTTTTACTTGCTCAAGGGCCAAACGCTCTAATTCCATCTTCTGCTCATGTTTGATATTTTCCATACGGACATCCTGAATATGCTTCACATAATCGTCATAAAGCTTAGAGGCCTCAGCATATTGCTTAGACTTGGCTGGAATCATTTTTAAATATCCTGATGGCATAGGATCGTACTGATCGCCAGCTGCTGCTATGGCATTCCTCAGTTCTGCCAAAGTCTCAGCAGCCTTCTGGTTATTCATATCTTCAAGAACTTGGTCAAGACGCTTATGGGCATATTCAAAACATCCTGTTGCTTCTTTGGGCACAGATGCCAACAGGGCATAAGCAGTTTCGTATTCATGTTTGCTAACATTTTCTTCAACTATAGCTTTAAAACCTTGGACATTATTGTACCAAGAAATGATACGCCCTGAAGCTGTTTTCAACATCTGCTGCAAAGCAGGGGTATTCTTGATTTCATTGACAGCATTACGAGCAGCTTCTTGAAATGTGACACCCACGCCCTCCACATCTTCGCTATGCGATGCATAGACATCGCCAGTAAGCATATTAGAGACAAAGAATGTGATGGAATACTTGGTCATCATTCGTTGAGGAGCTGTACCAGTTGCAGCCCTTCCCGTAGGAGCCATTACTACAGCGAGCGCAAAAGCAGGAGAATTGCCATAACCTCCCACTCCATTCTGAGCTGTAATCTGCATCATCTTACCAGCCATGAGTGCAGAGGTTTCTTCTGTAATATCTCCTGATGCAGCAGGAGGAAGAACTGTCAGTTTGATGTTATTCTCGAATACAAGCGTCTGGATATCGAGATTCAGACTATCCAACTCTGCTTTCTTTTGGGCAATAGCAGCCTGACGCTCTGAATCAGACAGCGAAGACTCACGCTCTTTGGGGGCAAACTTTGTTCCTTGTTTCTGCTGACCACCACAAGAGGTGATGGCTATAGTCAGCATTATTACGCCTATTATATAAGAAATACGCTTCATATTATATCACTATTTACTGAATACCTTGTATGCTAATTAACACTTCACCTAATCCTTGAGCCTTGTTAGTACACTTTAGGCCGAGATTCTTACGCAGATTCTTTTGCAAGTCGCGAGTCCAGTCATAAACTCCGTACTGCGTACCATCCTCGTTAAGGAGCTTGATACGGCAATTCACGAAATAGAGTTCCTTATTGGTATTGCGCTGCATTTTATAAGCGCCTTTAACAGTGTGGGTCTTGATATAATCCATAATCCAATCAGCATAGGTATCGCCTTCAATGCTTTCATCAGTGAGTTTCAATTTACAACCTTTCTCTACAGCCACACGTACAGTAATGTCGCGCCCACGAGTCAGAATGTCACTGAAATAATTGATGATATCCTGCTGGAACTTGGGCATATTCTGCTTCAAGTCTGCCTGAATGGTCTGGGTAGTAGATTCACCCTTGATATTGCTGGCTGTCATCGTAGCAACCACCTTATTGGTATATGCATCAAGGGCATTTAAAGTGTAACTGATATTCTTATCACCCTTATGACTATAATTATGACTGGTCATTGACATCTTGTCGCGACTGGTATCATATGTGAGTTCCAAAAGGATATCGGGCTGTGCTACCGTAAGCAACATGGTCTTGGCATCCTTCTCAAAACCATCTGCCATATCAAGCGCCTCCTGGGTATCGAGCTGCTTTAGAGTTTGCTCAAAGTCATTGAGAGGATAGCCCTGAGCGTTGAACTCATTCTGGATAGCAGAAATGATACGCTCGGCACGATCATCCTTCAGCAGATATTTCTGGTAGTCGCGTAGGACAAAATCGCGTCCGTCAATTCTCTGTGTCTTAAGACATTTGAAGTTCTGCAAAGTCTGGTCACCTGGAATTACCATAATCGTAGGACGTGCCTGCTCCAAGGCATTCACATCGCTGTTCTCATAGGCTTCCATATCGCCAGAGGCAGCTTCTGTCAGCCCATTACCTTGTTGTTGATTATTTCCTCCGCAACTGGCCAGTAGGAGCACTGCCAGTGCAGAAATAGGCAAAATAAATTTGTTTGCTTTCATAATGATATCATATTAAATTATTGATTCTTTTCATTAACACATTCGTCTACGAAATAGCCTTCACCAGACTTCTTCCAAAGATCTTTATGTTCCTCAAATGGTTTATCACTCAGATGATTTGCCATAATCTCAGCCAATCGGCGAGCGATAGAAACAGAACGGTTATCACGAGCTGTCAGTTTCCAAGCAACTCGTAGCGTAAAGGCATTCAATTTTGTGCCACCTCCGAGATAGGTTGCTATATTCTTAGGTCCTGCAGGCCGGAAATACTCATCCAAATCGCTACTCAACTTTTCATATTGGTCTGCATCTGTACTCAATGGATAGTCTGTATTGGCAAGCATCTGCTCAACTTCCTGATACATCTGCACAAACTGCTCTTCTTTGACTACAGTCGTTGGTGTGGTTCCAACCTTCTGACTTAGCTTGTGGATAAAGTGAAGTTGTGTAGGGCATGTCTTACTAGTTGAGAGGATGAAAATCACCCAATGATGGTCGCTGTTTGCCAATTGCCGAATGTCGTCTAAGAATATATTTAATGGTTTATTCCCATCCATGTCTTTCAGGTTTTCAATCTGATCCTTTTCTAGATTGTAATAACTAACTGGCTCATCTGGATTAACTTCAATCTCTTTGCTAATGTAATTGAAATTACCGTAAAGCGCCAAATAGTAGGCAAAATGGCCTGTACCCATCTCCTGCACACTTGAAGTAGAGACAATCGTCACATTAGATTCTCGATTAATGAAACATCCATAGGGGTTATCCTTTGTCAAAGGGAAAAGTTCAATGACTAAACGATCTTGGGGCTCTTCGTTCATGCTATAGGTTGAAGCCATGTTTCGCAAACGCATGTCTTTGCTGAAATCTACAGCATCAAGCACATCTTTGGTATCAATTCTTTGATCCGCTTGAATCGTAACAATAGACTTCTTAACAGGAACTACTTTATACAATGTATGGGGATTTTGAACACGACGGAAAGCATGATGCAACTTTTCATTAAGATCCTTCAGTTTTTGCTGACGTTTATCATCCTCCATTGCTTTTCTGAAACCATTGGCCACAAGACCGGCAGGGACGGCAAAGATGAGAATTTTCAAGATGCCAATAGCCGTATCAATCCAACGCCCAGCTAATGTAACAGGGCCACTGCCTGCAAAATGACCAGGATCGCCGATATAACGGGTAAAAGCCCAGACAAAAGATTGTAAAAGGCCGCTTATTCCTCCATAAACATCTGGTTGAACGATTCCCTCAACCCACCAAAAGAGGAATGCCAATCCTATAGTAATAAAGAACAACACCTGAATCGAGACCCAAAAGTCATTCTTCGCATTCTTGAATGCGCGACCAAACAACACAAATGAATTTGTTCTTTTCATTTTTTCACTTTAGTTATTGATATTACATTTATACAAAAGAGTGTGAGCCTTCTCGCATTCTTAGCCAGAAGGTTCTGCAATACCCGTATAAGTAAGAATGAAATCAGCTCACACCTGCAAGTGTATATGCGGACTTACCCCATAGCGGAGTAAGCGGTATATATGCTACCGCAGGAGAAGCAGCTATCAGACTTTTCACCCTTATACTTCGAATTTGCAGATTCTCTGGCGGGTCAAAGCTTCATCGCTCTCCTCAATGCTTGTCACCCTTCATTGGACGACGTTGCAAAGATAAGACTTTTTTCTGAAAGTTGCAACATTGTGAGCTGAATTTTTATCTTTTTATTTGTTTTGCGTACAAAGATACAACAAATAAACGGACCAGCGTTGGTCCGTTTTAGTCCTTTTGGAATTCCATTTTAATCCAAATTCAGTTGCAGTACTTCAGAAGGTCGTGGAGATCGTGGAGATAGACGTTGTCCTGAACGCGCTCCCATGTAGTATGGGTGGTATCGGACTCTGTCTTCGAGAGGCGATAGACACCAAGGAACACATAGCCGGAGTCGACGAGGTTCTTCATGAACGTAAGGCGAATCTCATTGCGATGCAAAGCTACATAATAAAGATCACTGTTACGCTGGGCTATCTGCTCAGGAGAAACATTATCGGAAGTCCAGCGTTCGGTGATGGTTGGCATCATAGCTGCAGCATCACCCTTGTTACCGTAAGTAGGGTTATCATATTCTGGACCCCAAATAAAAATACCTGGATGGTTGTATACCTCTCTGCCCCAATAAAAGTCGAGGTCGTAGATGCCAAAGATTTTAAGATAATCCTGAGGACGATCGAAATGTGCACCTCTTTTAAGATAATAATCGTCCATAAACTCGCCTGTATCTTTCTGTCCTTCAGAATACGAAGAAATAACAAAGATACTTCCTCCAACCAATAAGGCTATAACAAGGACTGCCAACGGGATGAGAAGTCGGCGGCTCTTAAGGCTGGAAGTGGTGGAAACAGGGGATGGAACAGGTTGCCGAGAGGAGTCCTGATGGCAGAAGGAGTCCCAGTCCTTGTAGTCTATGAACTGGGCCAGAAGGTCGAGTGTGGAGAGGCGGGGTGTGGAGGGTTCGGTCAAGTAGCCCCAGATACGCTTCAAGGTTGTAGCGCTGACTGATTCGTGCAGTTTGTCGAATATCTGCTCAGCCAGGAAGTCGAAGTCCTTTGGGGTCTTCATCTTCCTGCCTACCGTTTCTTCAATTTGATTACGGAGCCTGGCTAAAGCTTCGTCAAGTTGATATTGTTCTGTCATCGAATGCAAAGGTAAGGATTATTTCTTAAACAACCAAGAAAAAGGCTGGAAAAATCTTTTTCCCAGCCTGATGATATAAAACCACAGAAAGAATGCCAGATAAGTGGGGAATTACTTTCCGGTGTATTTCTTGATGACGCTGTAGGCCTGGTAGAGGCCGAGTTCGCCGGCTTTGGAAAGGTCTGCGATGCCATCGGAAGTGTTTTTGGCGTGGATACGGGCCAAACCTCGATTATACCAGGCCTCGGCGAGATGGCTATCCAGTTCGATGGCACGGGTGTAATCGTCAATGGCACGCTGATAGTCGTTACGTATGGCGTAGAGATTACCTCTATTATAATAAAGGTAGGCATTCTTTGGTGCCAGACGGATGGCATCAGACAAATCGCCCAGAACATTGGCTGATTTCAGATCGATATTCGTGCCCTCAGAGGCATTGAATTCATTGATTTTTGCCTGACAAACAGCTCGCTGCCAATAAGCCAGAGACGAGGTAGAATCGATCTGAATGGCGATGCTCAAATCATCGATGGCATTATCGAAATTCTGAATGCTGCTATAGGCTACGGCTCGCAACAAGAGCAAAGGCACAACCTTCACCGTGGTCTTGGTATTGTCGATAGCGGTACTCAAGGTATCGATATAGGCGAAGGTCTCGCGCATGCGTTCCTCGTTCAGCGTGCTCTGATCGCAAGAAACAAACATCTTTCGCGAGTCGGATGTCTGGTTGAAGACATCGACAGAATTCTCATAAGGCAGCTCCTGACGTACCTCGCTCTGGGGCTTTACAAACGTCAATCCATACATCGGCAGCCAAGCCATCTCAGCCTTACGATTCTGCACGCGACCACGATAATCGCTCTTATACTCGTGTTCTACCTCTTGTTCATCGGCTACCACGAGTTGGTTATATTTCTCCAAATCCTCATCGCTACGCTTACGCATCTGTTTCTTAGAAAGACGTGGCTGATGACCATAGCGCTTATCCATCTGAGCCTTGAGAATACGGAACTCATCGAGCTCAGCTTGTTTGGTATTGCCTAAGCGACGATTACAAGCGGCTCGATGCTGCAGACCGAACCAAAAATTAGGATATTCTTCGATGACTTTCGAATAGTCGCGAATGGCCGCACGGAGATTACCCGTCTGCTCCAGAAGCAAGGCACGATTAAAGAGGGCCATCAGATTATCAGGCTCTAACTTCAACACGAAATCGAAGTCCTCGATACCTCTGTTATCATCGCCCACCTGCGCACGCAAAAGTCCTCGGTTATAATGGCCCAGGAAATTATTCGGATCGAAATCGAGGGCCGTATCATAGTCGGCCATCGCCCCACGCAGATTGTTCTGGTTATAGCGGGCCATCGCACGATTGATGTAATTACCAGGGTGCTTTGGCATCAAGTGAATACTCTTGGTAAGATATTCCTCACCCTCCTTCCAGTTCTGGCGCGCCAAGCTAATCACGGCACGCTCGGCCCAAATGCCACCATCGTAAGGATCGAGCTCCAGACTCTTATCGAGCGATTTCACGGCCTTCGTGGTATCCTTCTGCAACAGATACACCTCGGCCTGCATGGCATAAGCACGGGCATATTTCGACCATCGCGCAGTCATCGAATCAATCTGAGCCAACGCACGATCGTATGCTTTCTCCTGAATCAGACAAAGGATACGATTGTGCCAAAGACCCTGATTCTCAGGGTCATACCGCAAGGCACGATCATAATCGAGCACGGCATCGGCATAGCGTTTCTGATTGATACGACAAAGGCCACGAAGTTCGTAGGCACTCGTAACGTAAGGATTGCGCTCGATGGCCTCGGAGCAATCGTTTTCTGCCCCACGGAAATCATCGAGGTAGTATTTGGCCACTCCTCGGAAGAACCAAGGTTCGTAGAGCCAGGGCTTCTGACTGATGGCCTGATTGAAATACTGAATAGAGAGGACATAATCCTCGTAATAGAGCGCAGAACGCCCTATCATCACCAGACGATCGGTATTAAACTGTGCCTGAACAAGCAATGGCAAAACAGCCAGAAAAATAAAAATGCGCCGCATTTTTACTTCCTGACGGGTTTTGTCTTGTAGCCGCAACGGTAGCGACCCTGAATGAGGGCACGGAGTTTGCTCTTGATGAGTTGCTTGCGGAGGGGCGAGATGCGATCGATAAACATCTTGCCATCGAGGTGGTCGAACTCGTGCTGCATCACACGGGCCAGATAACCATCGATCCACTCATCATGATGTTGGAACTCTTCGTCATCCCACTCTACATGAATACGGGTAGGACGAACCACCTTCTCATGAATAGCCGGCAAAGACAGACAACCTTCCTCTGAGGTATCTGTATGTTCCTCATCATATTCGATGATATGCGGATTAATATAAACCTTGCGGAAGCCCTTATATTCAGGCAGATCGTCTGACAACACATCGAGATCGATCACCGACAGACGAATAGCCTTGCCAATCTGGGGCGCAGCCAAGCCGATTCCTTCAGAATCAGCCAACGTCTCCCACATATCACTGATCAGATCTTTCAGTTGTGGGTAGTCGGGAGTGATATCTTCAGCCACCTTGCGAAGCACAGGTTGGCCATATATATAAATAGGTAGTATCATTTACGATTTACTGATTTACAATTTCTTTGAACGGAGGTAATCTTCGAGGATGATTGTGGCGGAGATTTCATCAACCAAACCCTTGTTCTGGCGAGCTTTCTTCTTCAAGCCACCATCAAGCATGGCCTGATGGGCCAAGACAGAAGTAAAGCGCTCGTCGTAGAACTGGATAGGTATCTGCGGAACAGCCTTGCGCCAATGGTTTACAAACTGTTGCACACGGGCTAAATTCTCGCTGGGCTCGCCATTAGGCTGGCGGGGTTCGCCTATCACAATCATCTCGACTTGCTCACGGGCGATATAAGCCTGCAAGTAGTCGAAAAGCTCAGATGTAGAAACAGTCGCCAACCCTCCTGCGATAATCTGTAGAGGGTCGGTGACTGCTATACCAGTGCGCTTCTTACCGTAATCGATAGATAGTATCCTGGCCAATGCTCTTATTGATTAAAGAGCAACCATGCATCAGGATAGGTGGCACGGAGCTGATCACGGCTGCTGGCTGCAGAGCCCTTATCGCTGAAGGTAGAAGCTACCACACGGAACATATTCTTCTCGTTGTTCTTCACAATCTGTGCGTCGTAGCCAGCATCCCTCAGGCGCTGCTGCAAACCATCGGCATTAGCACGTACGCCAAATGAACCTACGACTACACTGTAGGCCTTCAGACCACTACCACTAACGAGTGTAACGCTCTCCTGACGAACAGAAACGTTGTCGAGATTGTCAACCACACGTGCCTCATTAGCGGGCTTTGATACAACAGGAGCTACAACAGGAGCCTCTTCTGCCTGCTGGGGCTGAGCGGTATCATACTGCTTTGCTTTCTCATAAGCCTTCTTATAGGCACTTTCACTTGACTTACAGCTTGTAAAAGCCATCGCTGCGCACAAACCTACGCACAATAGAGTGTACTTTTTCATTGTTGTTGTTTTATTATAAAAATGTTATTAATTCAATCTACGGTGCGAAATTACAAAATCTACGGCAAACAAGAGCGAAAACGCACCTAAAGTTTGTTAAATGAGGAAAATCTATACCTTTTTTGAAAAAAAACACCCATTTTTTTGGGTTTCAATCAAAAACTTTTGTATATTTGCACAACAATTCATTATCAAACATTATTAAACAGATTAAGCGTATGAAAAGTTTAGGTTACATTGGTGCATTCCTTGGCGGTGCTATCGCTGGTGCAGCTTTAGGTATTCTGGTTGCTCCTGAAAAAGGACAAGACACTCGCGTAAAAATCACTGATACTATCGAGGACTTCCTGAAGAAGCACAACATCAAGTTGAGCCGCAAGGAGGTTGTTGACCTGGTTGACGACATCCAGGATGTAGAAGAGGAATAAGCGATGCTTTCAAGCGATAAGAACGTTGAGACCTTTGCCCAACTGATAGAAACGCTCAAGCACTATCTGGGGTTACAGGCAGAATACGTCAAACTTGATGTGATTGACAAGGTGGTGCGCCTGATTACGGCCGCTGCCTTTACAATCGTGTTTTGTTTTCTCTTGATTACCGTCGTGCTGTTCGCATCGTTTGCCTTTGCCTTCTGGCTTGAGGATTTTATCGGAATGGGATGGAGTTTTATCCTCGTTGCTGCCATCCATCTGCTGGCTTTCTTCATGGTGATCCATTACCGCAAGAGCTGGATAGAGAAGCCCATCGTGCGTTTCCTGGCTGATTTGCTGCTCAGTAAATAGTTCTAAATTCCATGCCCTATGACTTCCGTAAAGAGACTTTTCAGAGAATATCGCACGCTTGACGAAATTCGTGAGCGCAAGGATGAGTTGCTTGATGAACTCCAACAGGACAGCACCAAGATGTCCACTATGTGGAATCAGGTATTCCTAAAGCGCGAAGAAAATTCCAAGGGCGACTATATTGCCTCGCTGGTAAGCAATGGTGTAATGGCTTTCGATGTGTTTCTGCTCATCAGAAAACTCATGAAAGGCTACGGAATTCTCTTCGGCAAGAATAAGAAAAAGAGGCGTTAAATCGTAACGACCTGACCGTCGTAAGCCAAGTCGATACCATCAGGCAAGATGGCATTTACTTGCACATGGCGCCCGATATCATGACAAACATGAATCAAAAGCGTTTGCTTGGCCCCCACCCTGCGGGCAAAAGTAATCGCATCGTCCACCAACTGATGTGAATGATGGGGCTTGTCAAAGCGCAAGGCATTCACCACCAGCAATTCTGTACCGGCCAGATAAGACAGCTCAGAATCAGCGATGGTCTTCATATCCGTAATATAGGTCAACTTACCTATACGATAACCCAGTATAGGCAGTTTTCCGTGCATGACTTGAATCGGTATTATCTCGAAATCGCCAATATGCAAGGGCTCATGGGGATAAATCTCATGTAGACCGATAGCCGGTACACCAGGATAACGATGCTCTGCAAAACAATATGGCAACATCTGCAGCATCGACTGCTTGGCAAGTGGATCGGCATACACGTTGATCTCGCCAAACTGACAATAGGGTCGGATATCATCCATTCCCCCCATGTGGTCGTAATGGGAATGGGTAATCAGGATACCATCTATCTTGCGGAAAGGCTGTGGCAGAATCTGCGTTCTGAAATCAGGACCGCAATCGATTAAAAGACGCGTGGTGTCTGACTCTACCAGTACAGAACAGCGGGTACGCTTATCCCTTGGGTCAGTACTCTGACACACATCACACTGACAACCAATGACCGGTACGCCACATGAGGTTCCTGTTCCTAGAAAAGTCAGCTTCATATAATATTAACCTCAGGGTGAATATCGATATCGAATTTGGCTTTAACATCCTTGCGAATGGTTTCACAGAGGGCCACAATCTCTGCTCCCGTGGCACCACCACGATTCACTAAGACCAATGCCTGTTTGTCATGCACACCAGCGCGACCCAGCGATTGGCCTTTCCAGCCACACTGGTCTATCATCCAACCAGCTGGTATCTTAACGTGGTCATCGTCTACTACATAGTGCGGCATTGCAGCATATTGGGATGCCAACGATTCATACTTGGCACGACTCACAATAGGGTTCATAAAGAAACTGCCGGCATTGCCCTCTATCTTCGGGTCGGGCAACTTCGCCTCACGAATGTCGATAATCGTTTGGCGCAACTGCTCTGCCGAAGGCTCACTAATGCCTTGACGCTCCAGTTCCGAGCGGATATTACCATAATCCAAACGGGGTTCGAAAGTCTCTGAGAATTTGTATGTTACACTGAGAATCAGATACTGGTTTTTCCAATCCGTCTTAAACTTGCTCTGACGATAGCCGTACTCACACTCAGCCTTCTCTATCACACACACATGTCCAGTAGCAATCTCAACGGCGCGGATGCTGTAGATAAGGTCTTTCACCTCTACGCCATAGGCACCGATATTCTGAACAGCACTCGCCCCTACATCGCCAGGAATCAGCGAGAGGTTCTCAGCACCGTAAAGCCCTAGGCGCAGACTTTCTGCTACTACATCGTCCCATGTTTCGCCACTGCCACACGTGAGAAAGCAGCCCTCGCGCTGTATGCCCATACAGGCCGAGTGAACCACGATACCCTCATAATCCTTAGTGAGCAACAGATTACTGCCGCCACCTATTATTATATAATAAGGTACGGTTCGCAACAATGCAGCCACCTCGATGGCTTCAGCCTCAGATGTATATTCTACAAAGCGCGCACACTTGGCCTCAATACCAAATGTGTTATGCGCCTTCAGACTATAGTTTCTTAAATCCTTCACGTTGTCATCTTCGTTAATAGCCACTTGCTACCCGTCTTCTTAAACCGCAGTTCCATCTCCAAACCATTAGCCACGCCTCGCAACAGGAAGATCTTCTTACTACCCTCCTCCTGGGGCTTACCGTAAATAATGTTGTAGATGCTCTTCGAAGGCAGTTTCGGCGCAAAGGCCTCCCATGTATCAGGCGTAATCACACCTTCCATCACATTGAAATCGTCGTCAGGATCAGGACCAACAAACTCCACGGTTTCATTGATACTCTTAACTTGGAAGATGCTATCGGTTACAAACCGACGATAGAAGCTAAGAAACGAGGCATGCGCATTGTCGCTCATAGGTACTATCTTCACCTCGCGAAGCATCCAAGCTCCTTTTACACGCTGGAAGTAGAAATCAGTCACTTCTTCCTTACGCAACTGTATTTTTTCCACCACAGCCTCACTGACGGCCGTATCCTTCATCAAGGCCATCTGCTTATCATCGTTGAAAATCAGCGTGTAATAACCCTGACGCATGAACAGATGTTCCTGCTTCCACGCGTCTTTCTCTACCTGCTCCTGCTTACCACGATCGTTCACGTGCAAAGGGAACACAACGCGTTCCTTCTGTAACTTCTTGTTAGCCAAGAAGTTAAATAAGAAATCATCAAACATGGCATCGGCGGCTCTAGGCATCGGTGTCTCGGTTATGAGCAGTTCCATGGTGTCTACATCCGCTAAATCAACAGAATCAGCGACGGAGTCAGCCGGAACTTCTCCACTTTGACTGGTCTTGTTTCCTGTACAAGAAAAAAGCAACAAGAAACCAGCAATCATCGAAAAAAGAGACTTTTTCATCTACTTATGTAGTACCTAATCTTTTTCTTTTGTTCTCTCAAATTTCGGCAAAGGTACAAAATTATTCTTAATTCTTCATCCATTTCTCATTTTTTTTGTACCTTTGCACGCAAATTTGCAAATTTAACACAGATATGATACTTGATAAGATAGACGAACTTCTGAAAGAAGTACAAGAATTAAGCGCTAAAAACGCTGAAGAAGTGGAGCAGTTGCGCCTGAAATATCTCAGTAAGAAAGGCGAGATTACGGCCTTGATGAACGATTTCCGCAATGTGGCTGCCGACCAGAAAAAGACGGTTGGTATGAAGATCAACGAGTTGAAGACACTCGTTACAGAACGCATCAACCAACTTCGCGAAGAGGTAGAGACTCAGGATTCTGGCGACCTGATGATCGACCTGACACGTACCCCCTACCCTGTAAAGTTGGGTACCCGCCATCCGCTCACCATCGTTACCAACGAGATTATCGATATTTTCTCGCGTATGGGCTTCGTGCTGGCCGATGGTCCTGAGGTAGAGGACGATCTCCACGTATTTACCAAGATGAACTTCGCTGCCGACCATCCTGCCCGCGATATGCAGGATACCTTCTTTGTAAGTCAGCATCCTAACGATGTGACGAAGAATATTCTGCTCCGTTCGCATACATCGTCGGTTCAGGCCCGTGTGATGGAACACATGCATACTGAGGATGGTAAGTTGACTGCCCCTATCCGTGTGATCTGTCCTGGTCGTGTATATCGTAACGAGGCTATTACGGCTCGTGCCCACTGCTTCTTCCACCAGGTGGAGGGTCTTTATATCGACAAGAACGTATCGTTTACCGATCTGAAGCAGGTATTGCTCTCGTTCGCTCGCGAGATGTTTGGTGCCGACACCAAGATCCGTCTGCGTCCTAGCTACTTCCCATTCACCGAACCCAGTGCCGAGATGGATATCTCTTGCTTTATCTGTGGTGGTGAAGGTTGCGGTTTCTGTAAGCACACCGGCTGGGTAGAGATTCTGGGTTGCGGCATGGTCGATCCAAACGTGCTCGAGCAGTGTGGCATCGACTCTAAGGAGTACAGCGGCTACGCTTTCGGTATGGGTGTAGAGCGTATCACCAACCTGAAGTATCGCGTCAGCGACCTCCGCATGTTCTCCGAGAACGACACCCGCTTCCTCGAAGAATTCGAATCAGCTAACTAATAAAGAATCCCGCCAGTTGGCGGGATTTCTTATTTTATTCCTTGGCTGATACGACTGTTACGATATAAGCACTAAGCAGGACGAGGACGGCGGCGACGGGCTTATCCCAAGTAAGGAGATCCTGACCAAGAAGGATAGCTACGAACGAGGCAATGACTGGTTGCAAATTGGTATAGATACTCACCGTGGTGGCCTGCAGATATTTCATTGCAAACGGGATGAGGAAGAAGCCGAGGGCTGTAGCACAGACAACGATAAACGCCATTTCAAGCACACCATCCCAACCCCAAGCTGCGGTATAGAGTGCATTGACTGGCAACTCAGGTATTGCAATGGGAACTGTGACGATAGCGGAAATCAGAAACACATACTTCATCTGCGTAACGGGTGAATACTTTTCAGCTACATTGCGCGTGATAATCAGGTAGACTGCCCAGGTTAATACACTGAGAATGGCCAAACCGATACCAATGAGATCGTTTTTACCAGAACCCAGCGACTGACTCATCAGCACCATCAGAATAGCACCTGCGATACCAAGCAGTACACCCAGCGACTTGATAGGGGTAATCCTCTCACCAATAGTCAGGGCAGCACAAAGCATGACGGCTACAGGGGTGAGCGTAGCAATAAGTGAGAAATACACAGGACTGGTATAATCGAGCGCCCAGGCGGTGAGCGTCTGGGAAATCACAAAGCCTAACAGACCGCCAAAAAGAATAGTGATGAGGTCTTTACGCTCAACTTTCTCCCTCGGCATGAAGGCGGCAATCATCCAAAAAAGGATACAGGCGCCCAACGAGCGAGAAGCCATATAACCCATGGGCGTAACCCAATGATCTAATAAAAGTTTGGTGACGGGTACGCCCAAACCGAAAATGGTGTTGGCGAAAAAGATAGCGCTATGCGCTTGGAATTTTTTGTTCATATAATTTGATTCTTTCTTTTATAGACATTTTGGCAAATTGACGCCACTCTGTAGCCTCACCCTTGGAGAGATAATCGAGATTGTTCATATGGCGATAGGCCTCCATCTCAAAAGGGTTAAGCAGATAGGCGCCATGCTTGAGCTGGCGGTTGGCAGGAAGCGCCTTGAGCCAGTACCATATATATAATAGGTAAAAGCGCAACCACGAGTCGCCACACGACTGAGCCTGACGAAGGTGGATCATCTCGTGATTCTTCATGGCAGAAAAATCGCTGTTGAAATGATCGGCATCGGCCTGCGAAGGCGTGAGAATGGTGCCAAAGAAGGTCAGTCCCTCGTAGCCTTTACGAAGCCAGAAGGAGTTGACCACAGCAGGCATATCCACGACCTTGCTCGGACGCACTGCCCGCCACATGAGCGGGATGACTTGCAGCATCTTCCACATAAGCAGCCGCAAAGGTACTTATTATTTTAGACAAAAGAACAAAAGAAACAAAAAAAATATGTTCTTGTGTACTTATGTCTAAAAATATATATAACTTTGCACACAAATACGACAAGAATCATGGACGAGATACAAAGAATAGAGCAACTTCGCAAGGAATTGCACGAGCACAACTACAGATACTATGTGCTGAACCAACCTACCATCGGTGATCAGGAGTTTGACTTCATGATGCATGAATTGCAGGACTTGGAGGCTAAGCACCCAGAGATGGACGACCCCAACTCGCCTACACAACGTGTGGGTAGCGACCTGAATGCCGAGTTTAAACAGGTTACCCACAAATACCCCATGCTCTCGCTGGCCAATACTTATAACGAGCAGGACGTGGCCGAATGGTACGAGAGTGTAAAGAAAGGTCTGGCTGGCGAGGACTTTGAGGTGTGTTGCGAAATGAAATACGACGGACTGTCGATATCGCTCACTTACGTAGACGGACGACTGACACAAGCTGTCACACGAGGTGATGGTGTGCATGGCGATGATGTAACGGCGAATGTAAAAACGATACGATCCATACCACTCGTACTGACACCTCCTGACAGCAACGATCTGTTTGCTGCACCCGCCTACCCTCGTGAATTCGAAATTCGTGGTGAGATACTGATGCCATGGGCTGTATTTGAGAAACTGAATAAAGAACGCGAAGAGGCAGAAGAACCACTCTTTGCCAATCCGCGCAATGCGGCCAGTGGCACACTGAAAAGTCAGAAATCGAGTCTGGTAGCCTCGCGACAGCTCGACGCGTACCTTTATTATCTATTAGGTGAGGAACTGCCTGCCGAGGGTCATTACGAAAACTTGGAGGTGGCGCGCCAATGGGGCTTCAAGATATCGGAAGGCATGAAGAAGGTGAAGACACTACAGGAAATTTACGACTTCATCAACTATTGGGACAAAGCACGCAAAAACCTGCCTGTAGCTACGGATGGTATCGTACTGAAGGTAAACTCACTGCGCCAACAGCGTGCACTGGGTTTTACGGCTAAAAGTCCGCGTTGGGCCATCGCCTATAAGTTTAAGGCTGAGCGCGTGTGCACCCGACTGAACGAAGTAACATACCAGGTAGGACGCACGGGGGCAATAACACCTGTGGCCAATATGGAACCTGTTCAACTGGCTGGTACAACGGTAAAACGCGCCACACTGAACAATGAGGATTTCATTCGCAGTTTCGACCTGCATATCGGTGACTATGTGTTCGTAGAGAAAGGTGGCGAGATTATTCCAAAGATTGTGGGAGTAGATATCGATCAGCGTCCGATGATTGCCATGCCTGTTGAGTTCATTAAGCGCTGTCCGGAATGTGGTACCCCACTGGTGCGCTATGAGGGCGAAGCAGCCTGGTATTGTCCGAACGATACAGGGTGTCCGCCACAAATAAAAGGACGCATAGAGCACTTTATCGCCCGTAAGGCGATGAATATCGACTCACTGGGACCTGAAACCATCGATGATTACTATCGCCAAGGTTTGATAAAGAACATCGCTGACCTCTATACAATCGATGTGCAGCAGATAAATGGTGACGGTAGTCGTACGAAATCGGCTCAGAGGATTGTCAATGGCATCGCAGCCTCGAAAGAGGTGCCTTTCGAGCGGGTGGTCTTTGCTCTGGGCATTCGTTTTGTAGGCGAGACTTCGGCAAAACTGTTGGCACGTCACTTTAAGAACATCGATGCACTGATGAACGCTGGTTTGGAGGAACTGCAGGAGATAGAGGGTATCGGCGAAGTGATGGCAAAAAGCATCATCACTTACTTCCACGATGAAAAGAATCTTGAGATTATCCGCAGATTACGGGAATACGGTCTGCAAATGGAACTCGCAACGCAAGACGCTCAACGCTCAACAAAACTCGAGGGACAGAGTATCGTCATCAGTGGTGTGTTTGCGCACCATAGTCGTGATGAATATAAAGCCATCATCGAACAGAACGGTGGAAAGAATGTGGGAAGCATCAGCAGCAAAACCTCATTTATTCTGGCAGGTGAGAACATGGGACCCTCGAAACTGCAAAAAGCCGAGAAACTGGGAATCAAGATTATCAATGAGGAAGAATTTTTGGAGATGATTAACGCTTAATCTTTAATGTTTAATGCTTAATGTTTAATGTATCTCAGTCCTCGTCCCAGTAACTGATAACACGCGTTTGCTTAACTGACAGGATTTGCGTACGCTGACCTTTCTCCCAATAGGTTAGCTGCGCATTGTTCACCGTCCAGTTGCCGGTATCGTCGCGCTCAGAATAATCGTTCTTTATCGTGTAAGAAATCACGCACTCATTATCCTTATTAAAGGCTTTATAGCTCTGTTGGATAATCTCAAAATCGGTATTGTAACGATAGTCTGTTACATTACGGATGCCCGTTTCAGGGTTTACAAGGGTACGGCGCTTCAGACAGTTATCGTCGTCGTACTCGTAAGTCAGCAGACTCTTGCCGCCATTCTTCTCCAACATGGCGGCACGTACTAGATAACCGTAACCATTATACTCGCGATCGACGAGTTCTTCATCCGTCAACTTCCCCGCTTCATTAAAGTGCAGGATATCATTCTCCATCACAGGATTCTCGGTAATCACCTCCTGCACAAAGCCCTTCATACCCATATTGGCGGCATCTTTATAATAAGGTGACATGTTCATATAGAAATAACGGATAGAGTGACGCCCTTGGTCATCAAAAGAGGTTGACTGACGAATATAACCATAATCGGTCATCGTATGTAGCGAGCCATCGCCTTTGGCCTGAAAATCGCCCCATTCGCGCTGGAGCTTTAATAAGAGGTATTTCTGATTGCGCTCATAGAGTTCACGGGTACGATAAGGACCACAAACCACAGTGGCGTCGGAGAGCAACTTCGTCTTCTCATCGACCGTTACCATCAACTTCGACTTGATGCCATAGAAATCGCCCGAAAAATAATAAATGCCAGGTTCGTCATCGACACTGGTTACCTGTTCGAAACCTGCCGATTTCAAGGCGGGAATAAACATAGAGTCAGGTCCCTCTAAAGGAACATTCATCAACGTCATACATTTTGTATCGTTGATCGTCTGGCTCCAGCTGGTCACAGCCATCGTCAGCATAACAAGCACGAATGCCATCTTTCTTATCATGCTGCAAAAATAAGGAGAATAGCCGAAACCGCCAAATAATAAACATTATTTTACCATATATTTGGATTTTCTTAATGCTTCATTCTTCATTCTTAATTTAAAGCATTACCTTTGCACCCAAGAATTGACGAAAGATGAGAATAGACATTATTACTGTTTTGCCAGAAATGCTGGAGGGATTCGTACATGAATCGATACTGGCACGTGCAGAGAAGAAAGGACTGGCAGAGATAAGACTTCACAACTTAAGAGACTATACGCTCGACAAGTGGCGCCGTGTAGACGATTATCCATACGGAGGTTCGGCCGGTATGGTGATGCAGTGTGAACCAATAGACCGTTGTATTACGGCTCTGAAAGCTGAGCGCGATTACGACGAGGTGATTTTCACCTCGCCCGATGGGGAGCGATTTGACCAACACATGGCCAACGAACTATCACTAAAAGGCAACTTGATGATCCTTGCTGGCCATTATAAAGGTATCGACCAGCGCATACGTGAGCACCTGATTACAAAAGAGATTTCAATAGGTGATTTCGTATTAACGGGTGGCGAACTGGTAGCAGCCATGATTGCCGACGCCATCGTAAGAGTCGTACCTGGCGTCATTGGTGATGAACAGAGTGCGCTATCGGATTGTTTCCAAGACGACATCTTAGCAGCACCTATCTATACGCGTCCTGCTGACTATAAAGGTTGGAAAGTACCAGAAATCCTGCTCAGTGGCAATGAGGCCAAAATTCGTGAGTGGGAATTCGAACAGGCCATGGAGCGCACACGCCGCCTCCGCCCAGACCTCTTAAAATAAAAACAGCGCCGTTTGGCGCTGTTTTTTATTTAGCAAAGCGTTCTGCTTGTTGACGGATAAGCTCGGTATCATTAAAGTAATCGATACGCATGGCCTTACGAACCTCATCCATCGTCTGGGCACCAACCTCACGGGCCTGCTCCGTACCCTTCTTCAGGATATTGTAAATCTCAGGGATATCCTTCTCGAACTCTGCACGACGCTGGCGCATGGGCTCCAAGAACTTATTGAGGACTTGATTGAGGAACTTCTTGCACTTCATATCACCCAGACCTCCACGACGGTAATGATCCTTCAACTCGTCGAGGTTCTGATACTCTGGCCAGAACTCAGCAAAATCAGCATCGCAAGAGAAAGCGTCGAGATAGGTAAACACTGCATTACCCTCTACATGACCAGGATCGTTCAGATTCACGTGCTCGGGGTCGGTGTACATCGAACGTACCTTCTGCCATACATCCTCAGCTGTATCTGAGAGATAGATACAGTTGCCCAACGATTTCGACATCTTCTCCTTACCATCGGTACCAGGCAAACGACGGGCTGTCAGATTCTCAGGCAACATGATGTTGGGCTCTACCAATACAGGGGCATAAACCTGATTGAAACGGCGTACCAGTTCACGGCAGACTTCAAGCATCGGCTCCTGGTCTTCGCCTGCAGGAACAGTAGTAGCCTTGAACAGCGTGATATCAGCAGCCTGCGACACAGGATAGCAGAAGAAACCCAGAGGGATGCTCTCACCCTCGAAACCACGCATCTTCACCTCGGTCTTTACCGTTGGGTTTCGCTGAACACGACTCACTGATACAAGGTTCATCAGATAAGTAGTCAACTCGGCGAGTTCTGGAATCTGACTCTGAATAAAGAGCGTACACTTCTCAGGATCGAGACCTGCTGCGAGGTAATCGAGCGCCACCTCTATAATATTCTGACGAATCTTCTCAGGATTATCAGCATTATCAGTGAGGGCCTGAACATCGGCCATAAACACAAACATGCGATCATAGTCGCCCGCATTCTGCAACTGGACACGACGACGCAGAGATCCTACGTAGTGTCCGAGATGGAGTTTTCCGGTGGGACGATCACCGGTTAAAATTACTTTTCCCATTGTATTTTTAGTCTTATATTTCAAATTTGGGTGCAAAGATACACAAAAAATGTGTGCTTTTGTAATTATGTCTAAAAAAAAGTGTATCTTTGCATCAAAATTGAATAATTAAAGAATGTATGTTTACTAAGGAAACTTATATGAGGCGTCGTCAGGAGCTAAAAAAGCTCGTAGAGAATGGTGTAATCATTCTCTTTGGTAATAACGACGCACCAGTCAACTATCCGGCTAATGCTTATGCGCCCATGCGCCAAGATTCATCGTTCCTGTACTATTTCGGTCAGCACAGAGAGGGTCTTGTAGGTGTGATTGACATCGACAACGACGAAGAATGGCTCTTCGGCGATGACATTGACGTGGAAGATATTGTTTGGATGGGTTATACCCCGTCGGTAGCCGATCTGGCTGCTGAGGTAGGTGTAAAGAAGACCGCCCCGATGGCAGAGTTGAAAGCTATTTGCGACAAAGCAAAAGGCCGTACCAGCCATTTCCTGCCACCTTATCGTTTCGACACCAAGATCCAGATCATGGACCTGCTGGGTATTCACCCTTCGAAACAGAAGGAAGCCGCTTCTTTGGAGCTGATTAAGGCTATCGTAAAGATGCGTTCTAAGAAGGAACAACAGGAGATTGAGGCCATCGACAGGGCTTGTGATGTAGGCTATGCGATGCATACCACTGCACAACTGCTGATAAAACCGGGTGTGACAGAGCGCTTTATCGCTGGACAGGTAGACGGCATTGCCCGCAGTTTAGCGCAAGGAACGAGCTTTGGTACCATCTTCTCACAACATGGCGAGATTATGCATGGAAATCCTTCTGATGCCAAACTGGAAAGTGGACGTATCGTGATTTGCGACGCTGGTTGCGAACTGGACGACTACTGCTCTGACAATACGCGTACAATGCCTGTAAATGGTAAGTTTACCCAGCGACAACTGGAGATTTACTCGATTGTAGAAGAGTGCCACGATTACGTGCTCAACATCGCCAAACCTGGCGTGAAATATATGGATGTACACTTCGCCGTTTGTCGACTGATGACAGAGCGTCTGAAAGAACTCGGCTTAATGAAAGGAGATACAGATGCGGCTGTTGCTGCTGGTGCGCATGCCATGTTCCTGCCTCACGGACTGGGACATATGATGGGTATGGACGTACACGACATGGAGGGTCTTGGTCAGATATATGTGGGATTCGACGAAGAGACACGCCCCAATCTGGAGCAGTTTGGCACCAATTGCCTGCGCATGGGTCGCAAGCTGGAAGAGGGTTTTGTATTAACCGACGAGCCTGGCATCTACTTCATCCCCGCCCTCATCGACGACTGGAAGGCCAGCGGACACTGCAAGGAGTTCCTGAACTTCGAAAAACTCGAAACGTATAAAGACTTTGGCGGTATTCGTATCGAAGACGACATCTTGATAACAAAGGATGGTTGCCGATTTATGGGTACGAAACGTATCCCGTATCACCCCAAAGACATGAAGGGATTTATGAAAAGTAACTATCAGTAAATCAATAATTTATATTTAAAAACATGAAGAAATTATTAACTATTGCATTGATGGCTGTTGTAGCCATGAGCGCATCGGCTGCCAAGAAAAAGGAAGCCAACAAGAACGCTAACAAGCCCGTATTCACCATCATCAAGGAGAATCCTATTACCAGCATTAAGGACCAGAACCGTTCGGGTACCTGCTGGGACTACTCTACCCTGTCGTTCTTTGAGTCAGAGATTCTCAAAGCTACTGGTAAAACTTATGATCTCTGCGAGAGTTTTGTAGCCAACAAAACTTATCTGGAGCGTGCCATTCAGGTAGTCCGCTACCATGGCGATTGCCAGTTTGCACAGGGTGGTTCGGCTGAAGACGTACTTGCTACAATGAAGAAGCACGGTATCGTTCCAGAGGGCACCATGCCTTTCCCCGGCTCTCTTTATGGCGATTCACTCAATAACTTCAATGAGTTCTTTGGCGTGCTGGAGCCATACGTTGCCGCTATTTCCAAGAGCTCTGCCAAAAAGATTAGCAACGCCTGGAAGACTGGTATGCAGGGGATCCTCGATGCTTACCTCGGTAAGTGCCCAGAGAAGTTCGTATATGAGGGCAAAGAATACACACCAAAGACCTTCATGGCTTCACTCGGCATCAACCTCGACGACTATGTAAGCATTACCAGCTACACTCATCATCCTTTCTACACAGCTTTTGCTGTAGAGGTACAGGATAACTGGCGTTTCCCACTGTCTTATAATGTGCCCATGGATGAGATGATGCAGATTATCGACAACGCTGTAGAGCAGGGTTACACCGTAGCTTGGGGCGGTGACGTTTCTGAGGATGGTTTCACACGTCAGGGTCTGGCTTACGCCGTTGACAGCAAGAAGACGCAGCAGAGCCTTCAGGGTAGCGACATGGCCAAGTGGCTGAAGATGACAGCTACCAAGAAGCGCAGCATCATCGACTCACTGGGTTGCACTGTACCAGAAATCGTGGCTACTCAGGAGTTGCGCCAGGAGCGTTTCGACAACTGGGAGCTGACCGACGACCACGGCATGCTGATTTTCGGTGTGGCCAAGGATCAGAACGGCAAGGAATACTATATGGTAAAGAACTCTTGGGGCGAGACAGGTGACTATAAGGGCATTTGGTACATGACCAAAACTTTCATCGCTGCCAACACGATGGATTTCCTGATTAATAAGAACGCAATTCCAGCAGAAATTCGCAAAAAGCTCGGAATCTAAATACAAAAAAATCCTAATATCTAGGTAAAAACGGCATAATCTGTTATTTTTTCTTCAGATTATGCCGTTAATTCATTTTTTATTTCTACCTTTGGGCGCTATATTGGGTTAATAGTACCTTTTAGCCACCTAAGCGATAAGATAAAAAATAATATATAAATGCATTTCAAATGGAATTACGAACCACCTACATCAGAACGACAGACGGCAGCTAAGGAGCTGGGAGAGAAGATCGGCATGAGTCCGATCCTCGCCGACCTGCTTATTCAGCGTGGTATCAAGACGGAGAGTGCGGCTAAGCGCTTCTTCCGTCCTATGCTAAACGAACTGATCGATCCATTCTTGATGAATGATATGGACGTAGCAGTAGACAGGCTGAATGACGCAATGGGACGTAAAGAGCGTATCATGGTGTATGGCGACTACGATGTCGATGGATGTACGGCGGTTGCTTTGGTGTATAAGTTTCTGCAGCAGTTCTATTCCAACATTGAGTACTATATCCCCGACCGTTACGAAGAGGGCTATGGTATCAGCAAGAAAGGAATGGATTATGCAGCGGAAAAGGGTATTAAATTAATCATTGTGCTCGATTGCGGTATTAAGGCAATCGACGAAATTGCGTATGCTAAACAACTTGGCATCGATTTTATTGTCTGCGACCATCACGTACCAGACGATGAATTGCCTGATGCTATCGCAATTCTTAACCCTAAACGTGTAGACTCTACTTACCCCTTTAAGCATTTGTGCGGCTGCGGTGTGGGCTTTAAGTTTATGCAGGCATTCGCCAAGAATAATGGCATACCTTTCTCACGACTCATCCCCCTACTTGATTTCTGTGCTGTGAGCATCGCTGCAGATATCGTGCCGATCATGGGCGAGAACCGCATCCTGGCCTTCCATGGTCTGAAGCAGCTTAACACCTCACCATCGGTAGGTTTGAAGTCGATTATTGAGATATGCGGTCTTACTGGTCGCGAGATTACAATGAGCGATATTGTCTTCAAGATAGGTCCTCGTATCAATGCCTCTGGCCGTATGCAGAATGGTACTGAGGCTGTTGACCTGCTGGTAGAGCGGGATTTCGAGAAAGCACTCGCAGAGGCTAATCATATTAATGAATACAATGAGCAGCGTAAGGATGTAGACAAGCAGATGACGGAAGAGGCCAACCAAATCGTGGAGAAACTCGAAAGTCAGAGTCATCACGCCAGTATCGTATTGTATGATGAGAACTGGAAGAAAGGCGTGATCGGCATCGTGGCTTCCCGACTCACTGAACTGTACTTCCGACCAACTGTTGTGCTCACCAAGTTTAATGGTATTGCTACAGGTTCCGCCCGCAGTGTGGCTGGCTATGATATCTATGATGCTATTAAGAGTTGTCGCGACCTGCTGGAGAACTTTGGTGGACATACTTATGCAGTAGGTCTCTCGCTGAAGATAGAAAACATCCCTGAGTTCCGGCGTCGCTTCCAGAAGTATGTCACAGAGCATATTCTGCCTGAGCAGACGGAAGCCACGCTCGATATCAATGCCGAAATCGACTTTAAGGATGTGACCAAGAAGTTGCACAACGATCTGAAGAAGTTTGCGCCTCATGGCCCTGACAATCCTAAACCCCTGTTCTGTACACGTAATGTGTACGATTATGGGACTTCTAAAGTGGTAGGACGTCAGCAAGAGCACATCAAGTTAGAGCTGGTGGATTCTAAGTCGAGCAATGTACTCAATGGCATTGCTTTCGGACAGAGTGCCGCTGCACGTTATATCAAGTCGAAGCGCTCGTTTGATATTGTATACACTATCGAGGACAATATCTACAAGCGCAGCGAAGTGCAATTGCAGATTGAGGACATCCAGCCTTCGGAGGAGTGAAATACAAGGAGATTCTCAAACAATACTGGGGCTACGATGATTTCCGTGGCATACAGCGCGAGATCATCGAGTCAATAGGTAGTGGACACGATACCTTAGGACTGATGCCCACAGGTGGCGGAAAGTCTATCACATTTCAGGTGCCCGCTTTGGCTCAAGCGGGCACCTGTATCGTTATCACACCTCTGATAGCACTCATGAAAGATCAGGTAGAGAATCTGCGCCGTCGTAACATCTCTGCTGCCGCCATTTATTCTGGTCTTACCCACGAGGAAATCCTCATCACACTCGAAAACTGCATCTTTGGCGGCACAAAATTGCTCTACATCTCGCCCGAACGACTTGGTTCTGAACTCTTTCAGACCAAACTGCGCCATATGAAGGTAAGCTTTATCACGGTAGATGAAGCGCATTGTATCTCACAATGGGGCTATGATTTCCGCCCTTCATATCTCGAGATTGCAAAGATTCGACAGTTTCTGCCAAATGTACCGGTGCTCGCCCTGACAGCGACCGCCACACCGCAAGTGGTAGAGGATATCTGCGATAAACTATCGAGGAAGGTGGAACATAGCTTTAACGTTTTTCGCATGTCCTTCGAACGCAAAAATCTGGCTTACGTTGTAAGACGTGCGGCCGATAAGCGCCAAGAACTCATCCACATCCTTGACAGTATGAAAGGTTCTGCCATTGTCTATGCCCGCAGTCGTCGACGCACTAAGGAAATTGCAGAGTTGCTCAACGAAGCAGGCGTTTCTGCCACCTTCTACCATGCCGGACTCGACTCGGTAGTAAAAGACGAGCGCCAGATGACTTGGCAGAAAGACAAGACACGCGTGATGGTAGCCACCAACGCTTTTGGCATGGGTATCGATAAGCCTGACGTACGACTGGTCATCCACGTGGACTGTCCTGACAGCATCGAAGCGTATTTTCAGGAGGCAGGACGCGCTGGGCGCGACGGACAGAAAGCCTATGCCGTACTGCTCTATAACGATGCCGACAAGCGCAAACTGGAGAAGCGCATTGCCGACACCTTCCCAGAAAAAGACTACATCAAGCAAGTATACGAACATCTGGCTTATTTCTATCAGGTAGCTGTGGGCTCTGCATATAACCATACTTTCGAATTTAGTATCGACAAGTTCTGTCATGCCTTCCACCATTTCCCTATTCAGGTGGATTCTGCCCTAAAGATTCTGAATCGTGCTGGCTATATAGAATACACAGAAGAACAGGACAATCAGGCACGCGTGATGTTTACCATCAGTCGTAACCAACTTTATCAACTCGAATCTACCACGGCCAACGAGGAAAAAGTCATCACGGCCCTACTGCGTAACTATGGTGGCCTTTTCACCGATTATAATTATATCGACGAGAACTTCCTGGCCAGTCAGGTTCAGTTACAGCCCCAACAGGTATACATGATTCTGAAGGCACTCAGCCAGCGCCATATTCTGAACTTCATTCCGCAAAAGAAAACGCCTTATATCCGCTATACACAAAGACGCGAGGATAAGGAGCATATTCGCATCATGCCCGATATCTACGAGGAGCGCAAACAGCAATTTACTGAGCGCATCTATGCGATGATTAATTATGCCACGACTGATAATGTATGTCGCAGTCGCCAACTGCTGCGGTATTTTGGTGAAGATAACGAGCACGATTGCAAGCAGTGTGATGTATGTTTAGCGCATCGTGCAGAAGGAAAGGTATCTGAGTCACGATTAACCAATGCTTCGGAACAGATTCTGAATTTGCTCAATGACCATCAACCTCACGCGATTACAGAATTACGCGACATCCAGTTGCCTACCGACGAACTAGATGCCGCGCTCGAATATCTTATGCAAGAAGAGTACATCCGTCAAGAAGACGGCCTACTCTATAAACTATAAACTATCAACTCTAAACTAGAATTCTATCTTCAACTGACGATGATCTTCAGCATCATGCTCATGACAGTAACTGCTGCCATCAAAGCAGTGGGTACAAATATTGCACTTTGGCATACCGATAGCCTCCACAAGATCCTCCAGTGAGGCAAACTTCAGTGAGGTCAGTCCCAGTCGCTTAGCGATTTCAGCAACCATCTTGTTATACTCTTCAGAGCCCGTCTGCGCATATTTCGCCAAATTCTTCTTATCGTCGCCCTCGAAATCCTTGATGATACGACGTGTAATCAGTTCCATATCGCTCTTCGACGAGGTAAAGCCGATAAACGGACAACCATATACCAGTGGTGGACAAGAAATACGGCAATGCACCTCTTTGGCGCCGTACTCAAAGAAAGTACGCACATTATCCTTCAACTGTGTGCCACGTACGATCGAGTCGTCGCAGAACACCACACGCTGATCTTTCAACAGGGCTGGATTGGGAATCAACTTCATCTTGGCCACCAAAGCACGACGCTCCTGATTACCTGGTGTAAACGAACGAGGCCATGTGGGTGTGTACTTCAGTACAGCACGCTTATAAGGCACGCCCTTACCTTCGGCATAACCCAAGGCCATACCTACTCCAGAATCAGGCACACCACAAACACAGTCTACATCCGTCTCGTCTTTTTCACCCATCACCTTACCATTTGCCTCGCGCACAGCTTCTACGTTGATGCCATTATAATCGGAAGCAGGGAATCCGTAATAAACCCACAGGAACGAACAAATCTGCTCACGCTTAAAAGGCTCTTGCAGCACCTCCATCGAGTCGGCTGTCAAGAAGACGATTTCACCAGGACCTAAATCTCTTACACGATGGAAATCCAGATTAGGGAAACTGGTTGATTCACTCGATACGGCATAAGCGCCTTCCTTTTGACCAATGACAATAGGGGTACGACCTAAGAAGTCGCGCGCAGCAATAAGACCTTTCTCTGTTAAAATAAGCATCGAACAAGAGCCTTCTATCTTCTTGTATACCAGATTGATACCTTCCACAAACGTACGACCCATATTAATGAGTAATGCTACCAACTCCGTTTGGTTTATGGTATTGGCAGAGTACTCACTGAAGTGCATTCTGCGATCGAGCAGCTCCTGCGCAATCTCTTCCAGATTATTGATTTTCGCTACGGTTACGACAGCATAGCGCCCCAGATGCGAGTTCACCAAGATAGGCTGCGGATCAGTGTCGCTAATCACGCCGATACCCTGATTGCCTGAAAATGAGTCGAGCTCATCCTCAAACTTCGAACGGAAGTAATCGCGCTCCAGATTATGAATCTTACGGCTGAATCCGTTCTCCTTATCAAAGGTCACGAGTCCGGCACGCTTTGTTCCAAGATGAGAATTATAGTCTGTACCGTAGAACAGATCGTTTACACAGCATTTCGTGGCGATGGTTCCAAAGAATCCTCCCATAGTGTTATCCCTTTTTCTTTTACCTTATTTAAAATAATATAAGAACGATGCGATGCCTTCGAGTGCAGGCTTACGCTGTCCTTCTATTTCGATCTTGAAATCGATCTCCACCTTACAAATACCACGCAGGTTCTGAATATTATGCAACTTCGTGGTCATTCTGACGCGTGAACCCGTCACAACTGGTTGTCCGAAGCGCATCTTATCCATGCCGTAGTTTACGAGCATCTTGATATTGTTCACTTCGATGATTTGTGCCCAAAGATAAGGCAATACCGAAAGTGTCAGATAACCATGGGCGATGGTGCTGTGATACTGACTTTCCTCTTTGGCACGCTCTACATCCACGTGAATCCACTGATGGTCGAGCGTAGCATCAGCAAACAGGTTAATACGGTCCTGGTCGATTTGCAGCCAGTCAGAGACGCCTAGTTCCTGACCCAGATGGGCTGCGAATTCATCATAAGAATTAATTACTAGTTTTGCCATATTTCTAAAAATAAATTGCGGGGGCGCACGCCCCCGCAATTATGTTATTATACATCCTGATTCTCTGGACGCAGTTTGCGCACGGTCTCACCAGCGCGCCACATCTCCTGATTACGCATAGCCTCGAGCTCTTTCTCCAGACCTGCACGGTAGTCAGGCTTCGAGTTGGCATCGATGGTAATCTGCGCCTCGTTACCTGTCTGTACTGAGTAGTAGAGCCACTCCATAACAGGCTTGATGGCATCGTGGAAACGGGGAGCCCAATCGAGTGCACCACGCTGAGCGGTGGTTGAACAGTTGGCATACATCCAGTCCATACCCTTTGCACCGAAGAGCGGGCCAAGGCTCTGGGTGAGTTCCTCAACGGTCTCGTTGAAAGCCTCCGAGGGAGAGTGTCCGTGCTCACGGAGCACCTCATACTGAGCCAGCAACAGACCCTGGATGGCACCCATCAGTGAACCACGCTCACCTGTAAGGTCAGAGGTTGCCTCGCGCTGGAAGGTGGTCTCGAACATATAACCTGCACCGATACCAATACCGAAGGCGAGTGTCTTCTCCGTAGCCTTACCAGTAGCATCCTGATAAACGGCATAAGAGCAGTTCAGACCACGACCCTCACAGAACATGGTGCGAAGACTTGTACCACTACCCTTAGGAGCTACCATAATCACGTCAACGTCAGCAGGAGGAATCACACCAGTACGATCACTCCAGTTGATAGCGAAACCATGACTGTAGTACAGGGTCTTACCTGGCTTCAGATATTTCTTAATGGTAGGCCACTGCTGAATCTGACCAGCATCACTCAGAAGCATGCAGAGGATAGTACCCTTCTCGGCTGCCTCCTCGATAGAGAACAGTGTCTCACCGGGAACCCATCCGTCAGCAACGGCCTTATCATAGGTCTTACCAGCGCGCTGACCAACGATCACGTTAAAACCATTGTCGCGCAGGTTACAAGCCTGTCCAGGACCCTGAACACCATATCCGATGACGGCGATGGTCTCATTCTTCAATACTTCACGTGCTTTCTCCAAAGAGAACTCCTTGCTGGTGACTACAGTCTCCATGACGCCACCAAAATTCATTTCTGCCATTTTAATTATATAATTTAAATGTTAATATTCTCCCTGCGTTCCATGCCAGTCCTGCTCGAGAACCGTCGTCTTATCAGTCCGCTCCCACCCTGCTCTGAGGGCACGACAAGGGGTTAACTTATAGAAATCGGTTGCAAAGGTACGAATAAGCGAGCAAAAAACCAAATATTTAATTAAAAAAACACGACCTTGCTCCTGCAAGTTTCCACATTATCATTCTTACAGATACGCACGCAGTATTCATTCTCCGCAATTTGCTCTTTGTAGAATGACAATCGATCACCCTGATGCGCCTCTGCCACATAGGCAATCTCGAAGCGTTTGATGGCGTGCTGCTGATACCAATCCAGATCCCAGAGATCAAGCACATGCTCGATATATTTCACGGAATTGATATGGCCGTTGATATCAATATCACTATAATTGGTGTCTATCGAGCGCACAAACGCGGCCTCGTCACTCATCTTTACGCGACCGCCTTTATCAATAGGACACTCCTTATCCTTTACGATCCAGTTGTTGATAGCACCATTGTCGATGGCAAAGAGATCGGTCGGCTGACGATTCTCCGTGTCAATCATGGCCCAGATAGAACGCCCGTAGCCAAATACCTTGCCATCCTCGCCCACTACACGGAAATTTCTCGAGGTAAAGTAGCGCATCGCACTCTCCACCCACGTTTCCACCTTAAACTTCGTGTACATCTCAGGCATTTCGTCCATCTCAATGGCCAGTCGCGACAGCACCCACGAACGGTTAATCGTCAGCAGATACTTCATGCCGAAGCCGCGATCCGTCGAATGAAAATCAGCCGCATTCAGCATGTGATTGCCCAAGTGCCCCATAAAGAGTCGTTTCTGGAAATCGCAGTGAAACGGCTCCGCCATAAAATCATATATGCCTACTTTATCCATTCTTCTCCCTTTCTTCCAAGAATTCGCTGACCTGTTCCTGCATGCCGCGGGTGACGGCGATACGACCAGAACGCGTATATTGCAAAACACAACCGAAAGTATCGAGGGCACGGAAGAGCGAAATGATATCCTCAGTAACACCATGCATCTGAACAATGGTATAGGTAGGGTTCACCTCGATGATACTGGCCTGGAATCGACGAATCGTGCGTGAAATCTCAGGATTCTCGAGCACCATCGGCGTGGCCAACTTATAAAGGCCCGACTCACGGATAAATAACTGATCGTCAGTAAAATAGTTGGCCTTTACCACATCGATTTTCTTCTCTATCTGACGGGCGATTTTGATAATCTGGTCTTCATCGCTCCAAGCCGTAATCGTGTATTTATGGACACCAGGAATGCTGGAGGCTGATACATTCAGACTCTCAATATTGACTTGACGACGCGTAAAAACAGCCGTTACCTGATTCAGAATACCAGCTACGTTTTCTGAATAAACCAGAAGGGTATATAGTTTCTTCTTATTCTCCATCACTTTTTTCTTTTAAATTTCAAGCATCATTTTATCGACATCCATTCCCGGAGGTGTCATAGGCAGTACATTATCTTCTTCGAGGATACCGCACTCTAAGATAAACGGACCGTCAGTTTTGAGCATGCGCTCTACAGCTGCAGCCAGATCCTTGCGGTCGGTAACGGCCTCGTAGGCGATACCATAGCCCAGGGCTATGAGTGAATAATCGGGGTTCAGCATCTTGGTAAACGACTTACGTCGCAACCAGAACATATCCTGCCACTGGCGCACATTGCCAAGATAGTGGTTGTTCATCAGAATCATCTTCACGGGAGCCTTCTGCTCCATAATCGTACCAAGTTCTTCGATACACATCTGGAAACCACCATCGCCCATAAAACAGCACACGCAGCGCTCTGGGGCGGCAAAAGTAGCACCAATAGCTGCCGGCATACCATAACCCATGGTGCCCAAACCTCCGCTGGTGCAGATACTACGCTTATGATGGTATTTAAAGTAGCGGGTGGCAAACAACTGATTCTGACCGACATCGGTAACCAGAATAGCGTCATCGGGCACCTGTTCGGCTACGGCATTCACCACCTCGCCCATACGCAGAGGTCCCTCCTTAGGATGGATAGCAGGCTCAATCACCTTCGTGCGCTCCTGTTCGTCGAGGGGCTTAAAAGAGTCGCGCCAGACCTGATGACTGGTCTTTTGGAGCAGTGCCGTAATAGCGGGCAGAGACTCTTTACAATCGGCCACTACAGCTACATCGGTCTTTACATTCTTATCTATCTCACTGCGGTCGATATCGAGGTGGATAATCTTAGCCTGCTTGGCGTAGGTCTTGAGATTTCCCGTTACGCGATCAGAAAAGCGCATGCCAATGGCAATCAGCACATCGCACTCCTGTTCCTTCAGATTCACGGCATAGTTGCCATGCATACCCAACATTCCCACATTGAGCGGATGGTTGGAAGGCAATGCGGAAAGACCTAACATGGTACGACCAGCAGGGATGTCGGCCTTTTCGAGGAAGGCCTTCAACTCGGCCTGGGCATTGCCAAGCTCTACCCCCTGCCCTACCAGTGCCAGTGGCTTTTGGGCATTGTTAATCAGTTCGGCAGCCTGGCGTACAGCCTCGGCATCGAGTTTGGGATAGGGTACGTAGGAACGGACATGGTTACACTTCATCGGCTCCCAGTCAATCTCTTCTACCTGCGCATTGCGCGGGAAATCGAGCACGACAGGACCAGGACGACCTGTACGGGCGATATAAAAGGCACGACTGACGGCCCATGCCACATCCTCGGCATGACGAATCTGATAGCTCCACTTAGAAATAGGCTGAGCCACACCTACGAGGTCAACCTCTTGAAAAGCATCAGTACCAAGGGCAGAGATGGCCACCTGACCGGCAATCACCACCATGGGCGTAGAGTCCATCATGGCATCGGCAATACCCGTCAACGTGTTAGTCACACCAGGACCACTTGTTACCAGCGCCACACCTACCTCACCGCTGACACGGGCATAGCCCTCAGCAGCATGGGTAGCACCCTGTTCGTGACGCACTAAGATATGGTCGAAACATTTCTTCTCACCTCGTGTATAGTCGAAGAGCGCGTCGTAAACGGGCATAATAGCACCGCCTGGATAGCCGAAAATGGTTTTTACACCTTCGGCCTGCAGTGCACGCATCAGCGCCTTCGCTCCTGTAATTCTATCTCTCATTTTCTTAATAATTCTTTTTTCTTGACAAATCCTTGGCCTTTTCTATCCCCTTGCTATGCCCTTGCTATCTCCTTGCTACGCCCTTGCTACAAAATTGGGGGCTCTTTAATCAATAATCCTTACACCACCTTTATCAGCACTGGAGACACTCTGAGCGTAAGCTCTTAGCGCTTTAGAGACGGTACGGTTACGCTTCAGGGGCTGTTGCGGACGGGCGGCAAGTTCCTCGTCGCTCAGTTTCACGCTGATACTGCGACTGGGAATATCAATCACGATGATATCGCCATCCTTAATCTTTCCGATGTTACCACCATTGGCAGCCTCGGGCGAGATATGACCAATACTCAAACCTGACGTACCACCCGAGAAACGGCCATCGGTAATCAAAGCACACTCCTTACCAAGGTGCATACTCTTGATATATGAGGTAGGATAAAGCATCTCTTGCATACCAGGACCACCCTTAGGTCCCTCGTGGGTAATCACCACGCAATCGCCACGCTTCACCTTGCCACCAAGGATGCCCTCGCAGGCATCTTCCTGAGAATCGAAGACGACAGCAGGACCTTCGAAATGCCACAAAGCCTCATCGACACCGGCAGTCTTTACCACACAACCGTCCTGAGCGATATTGCCAAAGAGCACAGCCAAACCGCCATCCTTTGTATAGGCATGTTCAAGGTCGCGGATACAACCCTCAGCACGATCGGTATCGAGTGAAGGCCACTGCTCGCTCTGAGAACCCATCTTCGTAGAGAAGCGATTGCCAGGAGCAGTATGATAGATGCGATCGGCCTCAGCATCGACAGCACCACCCACAATACTATATTTCTTCATCGCCTCGGCCAGCGTCATGCCATCCACACGAGGAGCAGAGCCATCAACAAGGCCACCTTTATTCAGTTCATTCAGAATACCCAAGATACCACCAGCACGACCGCACTCCTGTACAGAGTATTTCTGTGTGTTAGGCGCCAGTTTGCACAGGCAAGGTACCTTGCGACTGAGGGCATCGATATCCTTCATGGTAAAGTCGGCACCTGCCTCCTGAGCCACTGCCAACAGGTGCAGCACGGTATTGGTACTACCTCCCATGGCGATATCAAGTGCCATTGCATTCATAAAGGCTTTGCGGGTAGCGATATTACGAGGCAGTACGCTCTCGTCACCATCTTCGTAATAAGCAAAGGCATTCTTCACTACCTGACGGGCTGCTGCCTTAAACAACTCTACACGGTTGGTATGGGTTGCCAGAATCGTACCATTACCTGGAAGCGAAAGGCCGATAGCCTCTGTGAGCGAGTTCATAGAGTTGGCAGTGAACATACCAGAGCAAGAACCGCAACCTGGACAGGCACATTCTTCAATCTCTTTCATCTCCTCGTCTGTGACTGAAGGATCTGCACCCTTTACCATCGCCGTAATCAGGTCGGCATTCTCGCCACGCCAACGACCTGCCTCCATCGGACCACCTGAACAGAACACCGTAGGGATGTTCAGGCGCATAGAGGCCATCAACATACCTGGTGTTACCTTGTCGCAATTGGAGATGCAGATCATGGCATCGGCCTTGTGGGCATTCACCATATATTCTACGGAATCGGCTATGATGTCACGACTGGGCAGCGAGTAAAGCATACCATCGTGACCCATGGCGATACCATCGTCGATAGCAATCGTGTTGAATTCGGCAGCAAAACAGCCCATCTTCTCGATTTCAGCCTTCACAATCTGACCAATCTCATGTAGATGGGTGTGACCTGGTACAAACTGGGTAAACGAGTTGACGACTGCAATAATCGGTTTACCAAACTGCTCATGTTTCATGCCTGTAGCCACCCAAAGGGCACGGGCACCAGCCATTCTGCGGCCTTCAGTGCAAACAGCACTTCTTAACGGATGTTTCATACGTGATAAAGTCCTTATTTTCGAAAATATAGCTGCAAAAATAAACAAAAGCAGGCAATTAGCCAACTATTTCTATATTTTTTCGTATTTTTGCAGCAAAATATTGATAACTAATTACAATTTGATATGAAAGGTAAACTATTAACGATGCTCATGATGGCAACTACTACCGTATTTGCCCAACATCGGCAAGAAGTCATGCTCACAGACAACTGGCAATTTTCACACGACAAGCAGATGTGGAAAAATGTATGCATCCCTCACGACTGGGCCATCGCAGGACCTTTCGATAAGAAATGGGACTTGCAGAAAGTAGCTATCGAACAGAACGGCGAGAAAGAAGCCACAGAAAAGAGCGGACGCTCAGGAGCCCTGCCCTGGATAGGCGAAGGGCATTACAAGCGCACGATAAAGATTCCGGCAGACTGCAAACATGCAGAGTTGCTATTCGATGGTGCGATGGCTGAGCCAAAGGTTTATCTTAATGGCGAATTCGTTGGGGAGTGGGCTTATGGCTATAATGCTTTCCGCGTTGATATATCTGGGACGATGAAGCCTGGCGATAATCTGCTCGAAGTAGACTTGAAGAACGTAGAGGAAAGCAGTCGCTGGTATCCTGGCGCTGGTATCTACCGTCCCGTAAAGCTCATCACAACGGGCATTGATTACCTCGACCCTTGGACCACTTATATTCGCACCTCAGCATTAAAGCCCAATGAAGCCACTATCGATGTAACAGCTGGTATCGGGAGTGACCTCGGAGATGGTTTAGCCATCGAGGTAGAGTTGCGCGATGCCAAGGGAAAACTGGTAGGCCACGAACACGATGCAGAATTGAGCGACGGAGGGGCAGTGTATCTTACTTTCAAGGTTGCCAATCCTAACCTCTGGTCGCCAGAGACACCTTATTTATATAAAGCCAACATCAAACTGATGAGGAACGGAAAACTGCTCGACGAAATCAGTCAGAAGTTTGGTATCCGTACAGTGAAGGTGTCAAAAGAAGGTGGTTTCCAACTGAATGGCATCACTCGAAAGATTAAGGGCGTATGTCTGCACCACGATCTCGGTCCGTTGGGTGCTGCAATTAATAAAGCGGCACTGATTCGTCAGATCAAAATGATGAAAGAGATGGGTTGCGATGCAATCCGTACCTCGCATAACATGCCGAGTCAGATGCAGATGGACATCTGCGACTCGCTGGGTATGATGGTGATGGCCGAGAGTTTCGACATGTGGGAATATCCCAAGTGTAAGAACGGCTATGCACGCTTTTTTGAGGATTGGTGGTATCTGGATATAGAACACCTGATTCTGGCCAACCGTAATCACCCAAGTATCATCATGTGGAGCATCGGCAATGAGATTCCAGAACAAGGCAGCGCCAAGGGCAAAGAACTCTCGGAGAAACTGCAAGAGGCTTGTCATAGTCTTGACTCCACACGCTATGTGACGCAGGGTCTCGATCATGCCGAGGCTTCTATTGAGAGCGGTGTGGCCAAGGTGATGGACATCCCAGGCTTTAACTATCGCGTACATAAGTATGATAACAATATCAAACAACTGCCGCAAGGCTTTTTGTTGGGCTCTGAAACGGCATCGACCGTTAGTTCACGTGGTGTCTATAAGTTCCCTGTAGTACCTGACGACAACTCTAAATTTGCTTCGTGGGCACCTGGCTATGACCCTAAGGCTCTGGAAAAAGCCGATGGTCAGTGTTCCAGTTACGATCTGGAGTATTCGCCTTGGAGCAATCTGCCCGACGATGACTGGGTGTGGCAGGACGATAAAGACTGGGTGATTGGCGAGTTTGTATGGACGGGCTACGACTATCTGGGTGAGCCATCGCCTTATGATGAGTACTGGCCCTCGCGCTCCAGCTATTTCGGCATCTGCGACTTGGCTGGGTTGCCCAAAGACCGCTATTACCTGTATCGTAGCCATTGGAACAGGGAGGCGCACACCATCCACCTGGTACCCCACTGGAGTTTTGGCAAGGAGCGTATCGGAAAGGTAACACCCGTATATTGCTATACTGACTATCCCACGGCAGAACTCTTCGTAAACGGCAAGAGTCAGGGCAAGATCAGCAAGAATCCTGCATCCAGATTAGATCGCTATCGTCTGCGCTGGAATGATGTAAAATACCAACCTGGCGAGATAAAGGTTGTTGTTTACGATGCCCTGGGTAATCAGGCTGGCGAGAAAACCATCCGCACAGCAGGTAAACCTGCCAAGTTGCAGCTCGATGCTTATTGTCCGGATACGTCTGATAATCAGTTGAAACTAAAGGCTACTAGCGATGACCTGGCTTTTATCACCGTATCACTAACCGATGCTGAGGGTACACTGATTCCGAATGCAGCCGATCAGCTAACGTTCGAAGTAACTGGCGCTGGCTCATTCGAGGCCGTATGTAATGGTGACGCCACCAGCTTGGAATCGTTTAAGCAACCTACAATGAAGCTCTTTAATGGTCAGTTAGTCGTGATTGTACGTGGTGCCAAGCAATCGGGCATTGCAACACTGACGGTGACTGATAGAAAACAGAACATTAGCAATACATTACAGATTCCTGTAGAATAAAAACCGATATGAAACGAGTATTATTTTTGATAGCTTTAGCAATGGGCGCATCAACAAGATTGTGCGCACAGACATCTACCACAGAGGTACTGTTGGAAACAACGATGGGAAATATCCGTATAGCCCTCTATGACGAAACGCCCCAACATCGTGACAACTTCCTGAAACTCACCAAGATGGGTAGTTATGATTCCTTGTTGTTCCATCGTGTCATCAAGGACTTTATGGTGCAGAGTGGCGATATCTTCAGTAAGAATGCCAAACCTGGCCAACTGCTTGGTATGGGCGATTACGACTATACCCAGGAGCCTGAGTTCCGCCTGCCTAAGATTTTCCATCGCCGAGGTGTGGTAGCTGCAGCTCGCGAGGGTGACAACAAAAACCCTGAGCGCCGTTCTGGAGCCAGTCAGTTCTATATTGTCTGGGGAAAGATTTACGACGACAGACGACTGGATTACACCCAGACGAAACTCGACTCGATAACCAATGGCGCAGTTCAGCTCACACCAGAGATGCGTGAAGTGTACAAGACCATCGGTGGTACCCCACATCTGGATGGTCAGTATACCGTTTTCGGCGAGGTGACTGAGGGCCTGGATCTGATAGAGAAAATGCAACTGGTAGAGACGGACAAGAACGACAGACCCTTAGAAGATATCCGCATTCTGAAAGCTACCGTCACAAAGGACATTCCTGAGGCGCCTAAGCCAAAAGCAACCATAAAAAAGACCGTTAAACGGCCTATTAATAAGAAACCCCGCCGCTAGGCGAGGTTTCTTTGTTTTTATTTGATTTCTTCAATAATCTTAGCACCTTCTTTCAGGGCCTCCATATTCAGAGGAATCAAACCATGATGGCGCTCAGGCAGTGTCTTGAAGAGGGCCTTCTCAACACCCTTGTCGCTTACTACAGGAGCTACCTTCAGCAGACCACCCAGCACAATCATATTAAATACCTTACCATTCTTCATCTCAGCAGCCTTGTCCATCGCATTGATCTCGTAGATGGTAATGTCCTTACGTGTAGGCTTGTTGATGATACCAAAGCCATCGTAAATCAGAATACCACCAGGCTTGATCTTCGGCTCGAACTTCTCGAGTGAAGGCTGGTTCAGTACAACGGCAATATCATACTTACTGAGAATGGGCGATGAAATACGCTCGTCGCTGACAATCACAGTTACGTTGGCTGTACCACCACGCTGCTCAGGTCCGTAAGCAGGCATCCAAGTTACCTCTTTATCCTCCATCAGTCCTGAATAGGCCAGAATCTTACCCATTGAGAGCACGCCCTGACCTCCGAAACCTGAAATAATTATCTCTTTTTTCATAAAATTGCATTTTATGCATAATTGGCTGCACCTCAGCATAGAGCGAGCTCTCTGCATTCGGTTTGCTCAATCATTCATTTGTCGTATCTTTTAAGTCACCTTTGGGATAGAAGGGGAACATATTCTCCTTCATCCATTCATTAGCCTTAGCAGGGGTGAGCTTCCAACCGCTGTTACAGGTAGAAACAAACTCCACGAGTGAACTTCCCTTACCAGCCATCGAAGCCTCGAAAGCCTTACGCAGGGCCTTCTTGGCCTTGTTGATAGAGGCCACAGACTCTACACTCTGACGAGTGACATAGCAAGTACCCTCCAGACCAGCTGCGATATCAGCCATCTTCAGGGGATAGCCATGCAACTGAGGATCACGGCCATAAGGACATGTAGAGGTCTTCTGACCAATCAGTGTGGTAGGTGCCATCTGACCACCCGTCATACCATAGATGGCATTATTGACAAAGATAATCACGATGTTCTCACCACGATTCAGGGCGTGAATGGTTTCACAGGTACCGATACAAGCCAAGTCACCATCACCCTGATAGGTGAACACGAGGCGGTCAGGCCAGCAACGCTTGATACCAGTAGCCAATGCAGGTGCTCTACCATGGGCAGCCTCCTGCCAGTCTATATCTATATAATTGTACGCGAAGACAGCACAACCTACAGGCGATACACCTACGGCCTTGTCTTCCATACCCATTTCTTCGATGACTTCGGCAATGAGCTTATGTACTACACCATGGCTACAGCCTGGGCAGTAGTGCATATTGTTGTCGTTCATCAGCGTCGGCTTCTTGCAGACGATGTTCTCTGGTTGAACTATTTGATTTCTATCCATAGCTTACATGACCTTTTTAAGTGCTTCAACAATTTCCTCAGGATCTGGCACGATACCACCCAGACGTCCGAACTGCTCTACAGGCACAGTACCATTCACAGCCAGACGAACATCCTGTACCATCTGACCAGCATTGATCTCGGCTACGAGGATACCCTTCACCTTCTTCGAGAGCTCTGCAATCTGCTTCTCGGGGAATGGGAACAGAGTGATAGGACGGAACAGACCAACCTTGATACCCTGCTCACGGGCAATCTCTACGCTCTTCTCAGCGATACGTGCTGCAGAACCGAATGCTACGATAGCATACTCGGCATCGTCCATCAACTGCTCTTCAAAGCGAACCTCGTTCTCCTGAATCTTAGCATATTTCTCCTGCAGGGCAATGTTACGCTGCTCCATGATCTCAGGCTTCAACTCCAGAGAAGTAATCACCACACGCTCACGGTTCTTAGGCTTACCAGTAGAAGCCCAAGGACACTGCTTGATCACCTCCTCATCTGTACGACGGGGCTTGAACGGAGGCAGAACCACCTTTTCCATCATCTGTCCGATGACACCATCAGAAAGAATCATGGCGGGGTTACGATACTTGAATGCCAACTCGAAAGCGAGATCTACAAAATCAGCCATCTCCTGAACAGAAGAAGGAGCCAGCACGATTACCTTGTAGTCACCATTACCACCACCACGGGTAGCCTGGAAATAGTCACCCTGAGAGGGCTGGATCGTTCCCAGACCAGGACCGCCACGCTGCACGTTTACAAACACACCTGGCACCTCGGCACCAGCCATGTAAGTGATACCTTCCTGCATCAGGGCGATACCAGGAGATGACGATGAGGTCATCGCACGCTTTCCTGCACCAGCAGCACCATAGACCATGTAAATAGAAGCCAACTCACTCTCAGCCTGAACCACCTGCATACCAGTGGTCTCCCAAGGCTTGAGCTCAGCCAGCGTCTCAATCACTTCACTCTGCGGAGTAATAGGATAGCCGAAATAGCCGTCGCATCCGCAACGAATAGCAGCGTGGGCAATAGCCTCGTTGCCTTTCATCAATACAACTTCTTTTTTCTCTTCAGCCATAGCTTATTCCTCCACTTTTTTACGATACACGGTGATACATCCGTCAGGGCAGACAATGCCACACGAAGCACAGCCCACACAGGCTTCTTCGTTGACAGCCTCCACATAGGGATAACCATGCAGATTCACTTTGTTTGCCAAGGCGATGACCTTCTGAGGGCAGGCGATGATGCAAAGCTGACATCCCTTGCAACGCTCAGTATCCACCACAATGGCGCCTTTCAATTTTGCCATAATATAGTTGTTTAATGCATTATTACTAACTAAATTGGGTGCAAAGGTAGTGCAAATCGAGCGAATAACCAAAAGAAAATCTCTTTTTTTTTGGTTTTTCCGAGATGAAGCCTACATTCGCGTAAGCAAAGATAGTGCAAAAATAACAAAATGCAAAGAAAAAACGATTTTTTCTTTGCATTTATTTCGAAAACCTATCTTTTCCTCAACAATTCCACGATTCGTGCCATCTGATTGGGTATACGAATCTGCTGCGGACATTTCGGCAGACATTCCTCGCAATCGGCACAACTCCTGGCCCACGACTCTACTTTGGGCAGTGCCTGGCGCATGCCATCGGCAAATTGCTGTTTCTTAGCGGCATAATCGGCAGCCTGTTTCTCTGGCAGAGGCAGCAGATGACTGTTTACAGCCTCATTATAGTAGGCGAAGTTGCCTGGAATATCTACGCCATAAGGACAAGGCATACAGTAGGCACAAGTGGTACAAGGAATCGTTGGATAGCCTGCCATCTGGTCGGCAATCTCAGCCAAGAGCGTATTCTCGGCTTCTGTACAGATCTCCAATGGCGAGAAAGTCTCGATATTCTCCTTCACATGCGCCATCTCGTTCATACCACTCAGTGTGGTCAGGATATTCGAGTGAGACCCCACCCAACGGAAAGCCCATCGGGCTGTACTGTCATTAGGTCGCACAGCCTTCAACTGCGCCGTCAGTTCCTTAGCCATCTTACCAAAGGCGCCACCTCGCAAAGGTTCCATTACCACACACTGCACACCAGTCTTCTCACATTTATTATATAGGTATTCCGCATCAGCATCTACTCTCCTGCCACTTCGCATCGAAGCATGACGCCAGTCGAGGAAATTCATCTGAATCTGCACGAAGTCCCAATGATACTCCTCCTGATGGTCGAGCAACCAGTCAAAGGGTCTCACATCCCCATGATACGAGAAACCCAGATGCTTGATACGTCCAGCCTCACGCTCCTTCAACAAGAACTCCAACAGATGATTATCGAAAAATCGGCCATTCAATGTCTCCATACCACCACCTCCGATACTGTGCAACAGATAGTAGTCGATATGGTCCACTTTCAAACGCTGGAACGACTGGTAATACATCTTTCGAGCCTCATCGAAATCCCACAGGTTGTTCCTTTGGTTCGACATCTTCGTAGCCACATAGTACTTGTCACGAGGATGACGGCTCAGGGCATTTCCCGTCAATACTTCCGACTGGCCTCCCATATACATAGGCGCCGTATCGAAATAGTTCACCCCATGTTCGATGGCATAATCCACGAGTTTGTTCACCTCGTCCTGATCATTAGGCAGACGCATCATACCAAAACCCAAGAGCGAGATCTGCTCCCCAGAACCATGCTGCACTCTGTAGGTCATGCGGTTCTCCCCTACTTCTTTCTGCTCATTTTGTCCATATACACGCAATGGTTCCATCACACTCATGGCCATAGCAGCCCCAGCTCCCATGCCCAAACGCCGCAGGAAGTCGCGACGGGATAAGTTTTTGTTGTTGTTCTCCTCCATAATCAAATTTAATGTTGCAAATCAACTATTGCTATAAGTTCTGTTCTTATTGCCACCATGTGCCTCCAGCTCCTTATGTTGCTGCAGCAATCGTAACAATATGTCTTTATCTTTTTGATTCATATTCCGTTTGCAAAGATAATCAATATTTTGATATAAATGGTTCGCAATATGTTTTATTAACTACTCTATCTCTCATCAACTTCATATCAGTGAAGTTCCTGCTGATGTTCTGAACCAATTCAAGGTAATTGTCAGTTCCATCTTCCTTTATATAATAATATGGTTTGATAGAAATACAATTCTTATGCTCAAAGAGCGTATTTAACAATGTTCGATCTGAATTACCGCATGAATGTCCCATGATGACTATTTGATAAGGAGCCGCCTCTGCAAATGCTAATAGTTTCCTATAATTATCAGATTCCTGATACTTTATGGTCTTGACATTGCAAAGGCATTCATTATCATTTAGTTTCTGGAGTTTTTTATAATCGTCATCCAGTTCATCTCCATAACCAAAGATGACACTTTGAGGGTCATCTATTTTCCCATGAATATAGTTTATAAAGCCCAAATCTGCATTATGATATAATTGAGCGGTATGTGTGTAGTTGAAATTTAACAGCATCACCGCATCTGGGAGCAAATATTGATGAGGGACATCAGTAAAAAGGACTTTCCCTGCTTTATAGTTTTCTCGGAAATACGTTATAGTCTCATTGAATTCTTCTTCGTTTAAACCATATCGGCGTATCTTGTCCTTCACAACTATATCATTCTGCTCCACCCAAGAATCAACATTTTCTTTTAAAATAGATTTGCCAGCAACAGAAATATCATCCAATTTTATTGGTGCATAAATCTTTCTTTTGATGCTATCGTTAATTCTTACCTTATACTTATCTACTAACTCTAAATACTTTATCAGCAGATTCTTCAGATTATCTAATTGCTCATTCAAGCCTTTCAAGTCTTCTACCTTACTATTTGTAATGGCATATTCTGTCAATAGATGATAATACTCATTTTCAATATCTACCCATTTTTTTGTTTCTATGCTATTACATATTTGTTGAAGGAAAGGGCTCATAGAAAAATCACAGAATTCTTTATCTTCCTTTGCTAAAGTGACAACATCATTCAAGTCCCATGGAGTTAGCAAATACCTTTTTGTGTATCGCCATCCTTGAAAAGCATATCCCCAATTTAGAATATCGAAATCCTCTCTAATCTTAAATGTACATAAGCCATCATCTTCAGTTCTGTTTAAACCATGAAGGAGTCTCCAACCCCAACTTTTCCAATACCAATCTATGAAATGTTCATATTTGGTTCTAAGATGATGGGCCAAATCAAAGCCATTGCCTATAAGTACGATCCTATTCATTATACTAATGGGGGCAGGCCTAATTCTTTCAGGAACTCATTATGTTTATCGCGAGCCTTGACGATTTCTGCTTCTATCTCTACCAACTTGTCATGTACTTCTTGCAGGTCAATGGGCTTTTCTTCCTGTGCCAGACTGACATAGCGGGTGATGTTCAGATTATAGTCGTTCTCCTTGATTTCCTGCAAAGAGACTTGACGGGAATAGCGTGACTCTTCTTTGCGGAATTGGTAAGTGTCAACTATCTTATTGACATCCTCGTCACGAAGATAATTCTGGCGTTTACCCTTTTCGTAGTGCTCGTCAGAACTGGCGTTGATAAAGAGAATCTTGTCATTCTTGCGGCACTTCTTTAATACAATGATACAAACAGGAATACCTGTTGAATAGAACAGATTGCCTGGCAAGCCAATAACAGCATCGATGTTGTCATCTTCTAGCAGTTTCTTTCTTATAGCCAACTCTTTGCCTCCTCGGAACAGCACACCATGAGGCAGAATGATAGCCATTGTACCATCTTCGCTCAAAAAGTGGAAACCATGCAAAAGGAAAGCAAAGTCAGCAGCAGAACGCGGTGCTACTCCATAACGGTTAAAGCGGAAGTCGTTTGCAGTATCTTCCGTTGGATCCCACCGCAGAGAGAAAGGTGGATTGGCTACGACGGCATCGAAATCTATCTTATTGGCAGGATTCTCTTCTTGCAAAATGTCCCAATCATTAGCAAGTGAGTCACCGTGATGAATCTCAAATGCAGAGTCCTTAACCCCATGCAGCAACATATTCATTCGGCAAAGGTTATAGGTCGTGATATTCTTCTCCTGACCATAAATCTTGCCTATTCCACTTTCTCCCATCTGGTTACGCACATTCAACAACAATGAGCCAGAACCGCAAGCGAAGTCCAGCACACGGTTAATTCTGTTTTTCTTGCCAGATGCAGGGTCCTGACAGTCCAAAGTAACAATACGTGAAAGAATCGTTGATATCATCTGTGGCGTATAAAATTCACCAGCCTTTTGACCTGAGCCTGCTGCAAACTGACCAATCAGATATTCATAAGCATCACCTAACGAATCATTGTCTGCAGAAAACTCTTTCAATCCATTCGCAATCGTCGTAATAACCTTAGTCAGTAATTCATTTCTCTCTGTATAGTTCTTGCCTAATTTTTCTGAACTCAAATTGATTTCAGAGAAAAGACCTTTGAAAGAACTATCAAAAGAATCATTCTCTATATATTTAAAACCTTCTTCTAATGTTTGAAGTAGTTCAGTACTTTGAATTCTGGACAATTCGACAATATTATCCCATAGATATTTGGGCTCAACTACATAATGCACCTTGCGTTTCATCTGTTTTTCAAACAGAAAAATGTCTTTGGGATTTTCATCGTACCATATCTGTAAAGGTGTTATTGCCCCTAATGTATCATTTTGGGGGGAATTTGGATAATCTTGGCCCAACTCCTTTTTAGCAGCATTAACATAACTATCTGACAAATACTTCCAGAAAAGGAATGACAGCATATAGTCACGGAAATCATCCGCCATCATTGCACCACGCAAGTTGTTGGCGATTCCCCAAAGAGTTTTTCCGAGTTCTTGTTGTTGACTTGTAGTCATAGGGCTATACTTTAAAATCAAATGTTCTTCTAATTCCTTCTACCACATTCTTTAATAAATCCTTTTCAGAATCTGAGGGAACAGGATCCAGATAGTGATATCGATCGTTATGTGATAAGCTATGAATCACATTCATAGTACCTTCTATATTATCTATTCCAATTTTAGATAATGTGTACGAAGGTCTTCCTACGCCAAAGAATGAGGCAATATTTTCTAATAATAGGCGCAATAAAGCGAAATGATATAAATAGAGTTTGTCTTCTTCTATTGCTACAAGCAAGGTCTTATAGAGGAATAGATGGTATAGGAACACACCATCTTTTGTCTGTAAGATTAGTTCACCGTCTTTTTTACTCAATGAGAAGATTTTAATTGAATTCTTATATTTCGAACTCTTTTCGCCACTCGTCAGTCTATCTGCCAGTATTGCAAACAAGCCAATATGGTGTGTCGTCAATATTATCTTTTTCTTTCCAAAATTCTGATCAATTATATCACAGATACTATCAGCCGTGATATAAAGATTATGCTCATCAAGACTGGAAACAGGATCATCTATAAAGATATGTGCCCCTTGTTCTGCCATCCAATCTTCAATATCAAATAAGGCTAAGAAAAAACACCAAATAAAGATTCTCTCTTCCCCCCTTGAAATCTTTATTGGATATATTTGTTCAACATCATCCAATGCATAGAAAGAAAAAGAATCAATCCCTTTTTCAATATCATCTTCATCCGTTCCGGCAACTTTATATGTATTAATGACAAAATAGTAATTCGGATTATACCTGTCAAGCTTACTTTGAATCTTTGGATAGATATTAAAGCCTTTTTTTGACTTCTCCATATCTTCTATCAAATAAGAATGATATTGATTGAGACTGCTTTGCAGAACTGATAATCTCATGCTTTCATTGCCATGATCCTCATCATTATCCCAAACGAAAAGATCTTCACTAAAGGCATTGAAATAGACACCTGTATGCTGTCCACCATTCTGTTCTTTAGTAACGTCTTTGTATGCAACAGAAAGTCTGGTTTTTCCTGTTGAGTTGAAAGCATGAATCAAAATAATGTCAGCTTTTTCGCTTTTAAGTTGCCCTGCAATATCTTTGAAATTCATAATAAACCATTTAATTTACCTGTTTGGGAACAATTGTTGCATTAACCCCATTTTATGTTGTTTAGAGATAGCTACTCTTTCAGAATATATTTCTATAGTTTCATCTATAGATGACAAACTTTCTGCAATTTGTTGTTGTTCTATTATTGGAGGGAATGGAATTGGCATATTCATAAAATCTTCATTTGTTATATTCATACGATCAAACCTTGCACCGAAATTTGCTTTGTTTTTCAAATATTGGTGCCAACAATCTGTTTTGAAATAATGCTCAAAGAAGTCAATGTTTCCGTCACTAAACCGAAAAATGGTATATAACGGAGACATAACACCACATCCAATTCTGTTTCTTGAAATAGGGCCGACAGGAGCTGTTGTTGAAATTCGCGGATTGTAAACGAAATCATCAACTTCAACAATAGAGTAATTTACAAGATTGTCCTTTGTTACAATCTCTCTATCAAAATAATCCTGTTGATTCACAATTCCACCAGATGCAGAGTTTGTGAATACAGGTAAATCCATTTTGCTCTTATTTTTAATTGTAATACGAAAAGCTATATCTTTCAATTTCTTAATCTCCCATCCTTTAGTATTCTTAAACTTTGGAAATCTTGACCTTGGTGCTACACAAGAATTACCCCCCCCATTTATAGGAGCTAGCAATTGCTGCATCAGCCCTTTCTTATGAGCTTTGAGTAATTCCAGCTTTTCATTGCTTGCATTGATTAACTCATCTATTGAAGATAAACTCTCTGCAATTTTACCCTGTTCTTCAATAGAAGGAACACGAAGTTGAATATTAAAAAATTCTTCAGATGAAATATTTAACAATCCATGATTCCTTGCACCTTCTTGGGCAATTTTTGCAATTTCGTTATTGAATAAATCCGTCTCAAAATAGTGTCGAAAGAAATCAGCATTACCTTCGTTTTCCTTCAATCTAAAACATATATACAACGGTGATACGACACCTTTATCATACAACAACAAAGGTTTAATTGCACCATATGGATAGCCTTGTGAACGACTCTTATTATAAGCGAAATCACCTTTCTTTATAAGATAATAATTGGATACATCTAAAGATGCAACATTTTTGTTAAAATAGTCATATTGACTTACTAAGCCATATTGAGCTGAAATAGTCAATACGTTTTTATTGCTTTCTTTATTCTTCTTTGTGATTCTCACAAAGATATCACCCATTCTTTTTTCTTCCCAACTACAAATTCCTTCAAATCCTGGGAATCTAAGATGTTGTGGGGAACATGTTAAGTTACTATCCATTTCGATTCTTTTCAAAGATGTATCAATCCTCATACGCAGATAGTCCAGAAATCTTCTGACCTCCTGCCATTCGTTTCAGTAAAGGAATCAAGTCTTTCATCAATTCCTCTTCTTTTCGGGCGCGATCTTTCCAACCTAATTCTAAAGGTGCAATCAAATCGTAAAGTTTCTCTCCGTCAAAGATTCTTCGCTCTACGATTTCATTGACAAAAGTCTGAATGGCTTCAATATCCAAGTGATGTTTCTCGGCAATGGAAGATATTGCTTTGGTGAACTTGTCTTTTTTGAAGAGTTCGTAACCTTGCTCGATTTCCTTCTCTGTCTTTCCATTCACACCTTTGGCATCCAAGTCGTCAATATAATCTATGATGTCCTCACGCTCGTCTATGAGATTGGCACTGGAACATATCAGGTTTACTAATTGCTCCTTTGTCATCTTCTGCATAGAGGGGGCACCCACATAGCGGCTTATCAACTCCATGATATAATCATAGTCTATCAGAGCCGATGCAAACAGGACAAACTCGAAGTCCAAATCCTCAATCTCTGTAGAGACTGGTGTGTCGTTACTTTCGCGTTTTGTCTTCAATTGCTTGGCCACATCAAGGTATGCACCACGGAATGCACGCAGTTCATCATCACTATAGAAACCGTATGTCGTTGCTGCTGCAGGTTCACTTGCCATCCAAGGATTCTCATTGTGATCAACTTTCACAAGGTCTGTGTATTGATCCAACTGGGTCTTGTATCGCTGCACCTCCTTGAAATAGTTGATGAAGCCCGCCTTCGCATCATCGCCTTTCAGGTTAGCCACCTCTTCAGGTTTAAACTCCAGATTCTGCAAATGCATAAAATTACGCAAGTCGTTTACTGCCTTGCAATATTTCTGTATAATAACCTCTGCTGGCTCCACAAGCCATACCTGACGAGCAACATCTCCATTCTTCTCGCCAGAAAACAATGCGATAGCCTCATCAACTGCTTCCTGCTGTCCTCTGAAATCAAGGATATTTCCGTATGGCTTCGTGTCGTTTAAGATTCTGTTGGTACGAGAGAATGCTTGCACAAGCCCATGGTACTTTAAGTTCTTATCCACATAGAGTGTATTTAGATACTTGGAGTCAAAGCCTGTCAGTAACATATCCACCACAATTGTAATATCTATCTTATTCTTATGTGGATAATCCTGATTGGTGTACTTTTGGCTCTTAATGCGTTTCTGCACATCCTGATAGTAAGTATCAAACTCAGCTACAAAATGGTTTGTACCATACTGTTTGTTATAGTCATCAATGATAGCCATGAGTGCAGCCTTTTTCTGATCAGGCTCTTTCTCATTGTCTATACGCTCTTGCTGCAAATCCTCCTGAATCTGCATAATGTCCCTATTCCCTTCGGCTGGCGGAGAAAAAACACAAGCAATGTTCAACGGCTCGAAAGTCTCATCCTTCTCTTGCTGATCAGCCTGCATCTTTTTGAACAACTGATAATACTCAATGGCCTCATTGATAGAGCCAGTAGCAAAGAGTGCATTGAAACGACGCTCATTAGTGGCGTTGTTATGTTTTTGAAGAATCGTCCTGACGATAGCCTGTTTCTTCGCAATGCCTATAACATTGTCGTCCTCATCAGGCTTAAAGTAGTCCACATGGAAACGCAACACGTTCTTGTCGTCAATAGCGTTGGTGATAGTATAGGCATGCAGTTCTTTCTCAAACACATCTTCTGTGGTTTTATACTGGGCCTCCTCGCCAGTTATCTGTGTATAGGATGCGTTCTGGTCAAAGATGGGCGTTCCCGTAAAGCCAAACAACTGAGAGTTGGGGAAGAACTCTTTAATGGCCTTGTGGTTCTCACCAAACTGCGAACGATGGCACTCGTCAAAGATGAATACCATACGCATATCTCTTACAGGAAGTAAACGCTTCTGATAGTTTGCCCGATTCTGTGGATCTAAAGCAATACCCAATTTCTGAATAGTGGTAACAATAATCTTATCGGAATAGTCTTCCGACAACATTCTGCGTACCAATGCATCTGTATTGGTGTTTTCCTCCACACAACCCTCTTGAAATTTATTGAACTCCTCGCGTGTCTGTCTGTCAAGGTCTTTACGATCCACCACGAACAGACATTTGTCAATTTCAGGATTGTCCTTCAACAGCGTTGCAGCCTTGAAAGAAGTGAGTGTCTTACCACTTCCCGTTGTATGCCAGATATAGCCGTTACCACGATTCTCATTGATACAATTTATGATGGCCTTTACAGCATAAATCTGATAAGGACGCATCATTAAGATCTTCTGTTCGCTGGCAACAAGTACCATATATCGGCTAATCATCTCACCCAACTTACACTTTGCCAGGAAGACATCAGAAAAATCATCAAGATTGGTTATCTTCTTATTCTTCTCATCTGCCCATTGATAGACAGGCAAATAGTTCTCGGCAGCATTGAAATTGAAATGAGTCCTATTGTTGTTAGCAAAATAGTAGGTATTCGTCCTGTTGCTGACAATGAACAACTGCATGAAGCAGAGCAACGAATTAGTATATCCGTTGCCAATATCATTCTTATAATCAACTATCTGCTGCATAGCACGACGAGGACTCACATCAAGTGTCTTTAACTCGATTTGAACAAGAGGTAAACCATTAATCAGCAGAATCACATCATAACGATGCGAACTATAGCGGGTGTTCATTCGCAACTGATTGATGACTTCGTAGTCATTCTTGCACCAGTCCTTGATATTGACTAAAGTATATTGAAGCGGCGTGCCGTCTTCACGCATAAACGTATTACGTTCACGCAATCGTTTGGAAGATGCATAAACATCAGAATTCGTAAGTTCCTCCATCAATCGAGTAAACTCTGCATCTGTCAGATGCACTTTGTTCAATGCCTGAAATTTCTCCCTGAAATTACGCTCAAGACTCTGTCTGTCGTGAATATCATCACGATAGACATATTTCAAATCTGCTGTTAGTTTCCTGATGAAACTATTTTCTATTTGGCTTTCTAACACGTTATTCTATAGTTTTACGGTGCAAATATAGTGATTTTCTTGCAAGCAAACAAATTTTTGGAACAATTCTTTTCTAAACTACATCTTATCTTCTCTTCCTTTTTCAAATATCACATTACCATAATACAAGAAATGCTTGGCACCTTGATAGGCGTATGAAAACTATGGGCAGTATGTAAACGTAGTAATTTTTGCAAAATTTCTATTTTTAAAATCTGAGCGTGTTCATAGTAAGCAAGATTTAAGTGGGTACTACTTAGTTGTCGAAAAAACCTTGTTGACTCATTACTTCCAACTCCATTCTTGCCTGCATCTGGCGCTCTTTCTTTTTACGCATAAAGTCCTTGAATGCTGCTCGGACTTCTTCGCGAGTTCTTTTTACTTTTTCCATAATGTATATCGTTTTTAAACTGTTAACGGTGCAAAGATACAGCATTTTTCTTAAACTTCCAAACATTCATTCAAATTTCTTAATGAAAAGTAACGAATCGCAATTCATTTCATTACTTATTGGTTAGTAAAATGTAATGAAATGAAGGGCGAAAAGTAATGTATGAGAATATAAAATATATCAGAAATTTTAAATACTAATGACATTCGACATAAAACTATAGCTATCTTTCTTATTATCAACACGTTTAGCACTTTTAAAAATGACATATAAATGACATATATATGACATAAAAACGACATAGATATGACATAAAAAGCGTCGATACGGGAGGTCGCACGTTTGGATATACATCATCGAAGGCTTTCTCATTAAGGGTCGTTACTGAATTCTCTAGAGAATTTAAGGGCGCGCTAGGACATCGAAGGAAGAGACCCTAAGGCTCGCTTCGCAATTCTCTAGAGAATTCAACAACGACACAAGTGCTGAAAGGTTACGAGAGTTAGGGTCTGAACTAGTCAGCCTTAGGTAGAAACATGAAGTGGATGTTATTTGAATGTCGTTTTAATGTCTATTTATGTCATTTTAATGTCATTTGAACAAAACAGAAACAGCTCATAAAACATTGATAATTAGGCATTTAATGGATACATAATGTCATATGCCATTAGGTTTCACATTATTTGATACAAAATAATTGTAGATTCTGGGGTTAGGGGTTATACATGTCTTTACAATAGAAAGCCATGATATCATCAAGCATGCGCTTGGCCTCGACAGCCGGACTGTCGGGGTCAAGCGCAATAGCCTGGATATAGCAGTTAATGGCCTCGTGCCATTTTGACTCTTTCCGAAAGGCGTTACCTTGTTCGTACCACTCTTGAGCCGTCATTTGTAGTATTCTTTCTTGCCAGCAGCAAGGGTATTCTTCATCAGTGAACAGATAGTCATCGGCCCTACGCCACCAGGAACAGGCGTGATATAGCTGCACTTAGGTGCTACCTCGTCGAACTTCACATCACCATTCAGACGGAAGCCGCTTTTCTTAGAAGCATCAGGCACACGGGTGGTACCTACATCAACAATCACTGCTCCCTCTTTCACCATATCAGCCGTCACGAAGTCAGGCTGTCCGATGGCAGCAATGATGATATCAGCTGCACGACACTCGTCCTTCAGGGTCTTCGAACGTGAATGGCAAACCGTTACAGTGGCATCGCCATACTGCTTCTGCATCATCAACTGGGCCATGGGCTTGCCAACGATGTTGGAACGACCAAGAATCACGCACTTCTTACCACTGGTCTCGATGTTATAACGCTTCAGAAGCGTGATGATACCAAGCGGAGTAGCCGAGATAAAACATGGCAGACCTATCGCCATGCGACCCACATTGATGGGATGGAAACCATCGACATCCTTACGGTAATCGATAGCCTCGATAATCTTCTGCTCGTCGATATGCTTAGGAAGAGGTAACTGTACGATGAAACCATCGACATCCTCATCCTTATTCAACTTGTCGACACAAGCCAAAAGTTCAGCCTCTGTGATGTTATCCTCAAAACGAATGAGGGTTGACTTAAAGCCACACGCCTCACAAGCCAACACTTTATTCTTTACATAGGTTTCAGAGCCACCATCATGACCAACTAATACTGCGGCCAGATGAGGTTGCTTGCCACCACGGGCAACGATCTCCTTCACCTCTTCAGCAATCTCAGCCTTGATAGCTGCTGCTGTTGCTTTTCCGTCTATTAACTGCATATTATTTAGAATTTTGGCATTCCACCCTTCATGGCTTTCATCGCATTGGCCATCTGAGCCATTTTCGAAGAACCCATACCTGTAATCATACGCATCATCTTGCGCGTCTGGTCAAACTGCTTCATCAAACGATTCACGTCTTCAAGCTTTGTACCAGAACCAGCAGCGATACGGCGACGACGACTCTGATTGATAATATCAGGATTAGCACGCTCTTTAGGTGTCATCGAATTAATAATTGCTTCGATGCCCTTAAAGGCATTGTCGTCGATATCAAGATCCTTAATCTGCTTGCCTACACCAGGAATCATCGCAGCCAGGTCTTTCACGTTACCCATCTTCTTGATTTGCTGAATCTGACCCATAAAGTCATCGAAGTCGAACTTATTCTTACGGATCTTCTTTTCCAAACGCTTGGCCTCTTCCTCATCGTACTGCTGCTGGGCACGCTCTACCAGAGAGACGATATCACCCATACCGAGGATACGATCGGCCATACGATCAGGATGGAACACATCAATCGCCTCCATCTTCTCGCCCGTACCCACAAACTTGATAGGCTTGGTAACCACGGTACGAATAGAAAGGGCAGCACCACCACGGGTATCACCATCAAGCTTGGTGAGCACAACGCCATCGAAATCCAAACGATCATTAAATTCCTTAGCGGTGTTGACTGCATCCTGACCAGTCATCGAGTCAACGACGAAAAGTGTCTCATCAGGATGAACAGCATTCTTCAGCGCCTCAATCTCGTTCATCATCTCCTCATCGACGGCCAAACGACCAGCGGTATCGATGATGACTACATCGTTGGCCTTTGCCTTGGCCTCCTGAATAGCGTGGTTCGCAATCTCGATAACATTTTTGCTATCGGGCTCAGAATAGACGGGCACACCAACGCTCTCTCCCACTACATGCAACTGCTGGATAGCAGCAGGACGATACACGTCACAAGCTACCAGGAGTGGTTTCTTATGATTGCGCGTTTTTAGCAAATTAGCCAATTTTCCGCTGAAAGTCGTTTTACCAGAACCCTGCAAACCTGACATCAGGATAATAGCAGGCGCACCTGGACGACCCTCAACCTTCAATTCAACAGCTTTACCACCCATCAGTTCTGCCAGTTCGTCGTGAACAATCTTCACCATCAACTGGCTAGGCTTTACTGCTGTGAGTACATTCATACCCATAGCCTTCTGCTTTACGGTGTCAGTAAATTGCTTAGCTACCTTGAAGTTTACGTCGGCATCCAACAGGGCGCGACGTACATCCTTTAAAGTTTCTGCTACATTGATTTCGGTGATTTTTCCCTCACCTTTCAGTATCTTAAACGATCTTTCTAGTCTATCTGATAAATTCTCAAACATAATACCTTATTTATTTTGGGGTGCAAAGATACGAATAAGTGAGCGAAAAACCAAAAGAAAATGCGATTTTCTTTTGGTTTTCCGAACGAAAGTATTTTCGGCGAAGCCAAAATACAACCTCTGTTAACTAAAGAACTGTGTAAAAGCCTTCACCGTATAGGTGTGATCGGCCACGCTACCCGTCTCTCTACAACTATGCATCGCCAATATACCATTGCCCATATCTACGCCTTTCAGAGGGATTGATGATGCCAGAATATTACCCAGTGTGCTACCACCAGCCACATCACTGTGATTCACAAAACGCTGACAGGGAACACCTGCCTTACGACAGATTTCAGCAAACACAGCTGCAGAATATGCATCGCTGGCATATTTCTGAGCCGCATTAAACTTAATGACAGGACCTCCTCCTAATACAGGATGATTGGTAGGATCGAACTTCTCGCCATAGTTAGGATGCCAAGCGTGGGCATTATCGGCAGAAACCATGAAGGCACGTTCTACAGCCTGATAGAAAGCCTCTTCAGAACCACTCTGCACCAAAGCGATGCGCTTGAGGATCGTCGACAGGAAAGGACTGCCTGCACCCTGCTTGGTTTGAGAACCCGTCTCTTCATTATCAAAGATAGCCAGAACTTTTGTGGTTTCATTATCTGCAGAAGCCAGAAGGGCCTCAAGACCAGCAAAGCACATCGACAAATCGTCGAGTCGACCTGAAGAAATAAACTCATCATGGACACCAAAGGTACAAGCTGGCGTGGCATCAGCCAGATACAGATCGAAATCGAGAATATTGTCCTGTTTGATCTTCAACTCGCCACAAATAATATTCATCAGGAGTTGGCCTTTTTCCAGTTCGTTGGTGATGATACCGAGAATAGGCAACACATCTTTCTGCTTGCTGAGTTTTACGCCATCGTTTACCTGACGATTAAAGTGGATAGCCAGATTACTGATTTGGAGCAAGGGGCGCTTTACATGCAATAGCAAGGTCTGGGGATTCATCTCGTCTTCGCCTTTCACAATGACTCTACCAGCAATCGTTAGTGGACGATCGAACCAGGTAGACATAATCGGACCACCATACACCTCTGTATTCAGTTTTACGATACCACCTTCACAAAGCATTTCGGCATTGGGTTTGATACGGAACGTTGGTGAGTCGCAATGAGCACAGATCATGCGGAAACCTGATTCTGCCAAGGGTTTACTGCCTATCTTAAAAGCATAAACCGACGAATCGTTCTTAGTCACATAAAACTTGTCGCCAGCCTTTACACCTGCCAATGCCTCTTTGGGGTCGAATCGGCTATAACCAGCTTTATCCAGTTCATTAACGATGTTTTTTGCAGCCAGAAAATTAACTGGCGATGCATCCAAAAAATCTAATAGTCTCTTTATCATATGCGTTCTTAATTATTCTGATGCTGCAAAGTTACGAAAAAACGAGGGAAATGCAAAAGGAAAACTCGTTTTTCTTTTCATTTCCGAGTGCTAGTAACTTCGGCGAAGCCAAAGTTACAAAAAAAATAAGGATTATTTGGTGATATAGCGTATTTTTTTTAATTTTGCCGCATTGATTATAAAAGGAGAAACTTAGTATGAAACGATTATTTGAAGTTTGTACAGGCAATCTAGCGAGTGTCATCGCTGCTGTTGAAGGTGGTGCAGAGCGCATAGAGTTATGTTCAGCCCTTTCACTCGATGGTTTAACACCATCGATAGGTCTTCTGAAATATGTGCGCCAAACATTTCCTCTTTTAAAGATACATGTGTTGATACGTTCTTGTGAGGGAGGTTTTGTTTATAGCAAGGACGATTTGGATACGATGCTACTAGATATTCATGAAGCCTCAAGCTATGCCGATGGTATCGTGTGTGGCGCACTGACCCAAGAAGGCGACATTGATACAGAAGCCCTGCGTCTGATGGTGGAAACCTCTGAAGGAAAGCCTTTTACCTTCCATCGTGCTTTCGACAGATGCAGAAATCCTCAAGAAGCCCTCGAACAGATTATCGAAGCTGGTTGTAAGCGTATTTTGACTTCTGGACAACAAGCCTCAGCAGAGCAAGGCATCCCCCTACTCCATGAACTCAATAAGCAGGCCAATGGACGTATCATCATCATGCCTGGTGGAGGCGTGAACGAAAAAAATGCCCGTCTGATACTCGACCAAACGGGCTGTATAGAGATTCACGGCTCTTGCTCTTTAGGCAGTGGTGTGACCTCTGCTGAGCGTGTCCAGCTAGTAAAAGCTATAATTGGCGGATAACCTTCAGCAACTGTTCACCAAGATTAATGGTGTAACCCTGTAGGCAGAACACCACACGATTAAACGTATCGCATACCAAGAAAACTGGGAGGGATGGACTGGTGAGCTTCATCTGCTCCCAAACCTCCTGTCGGATTTTTCCGTCTACATCTGTTCCCCAGACCACAGTCTCTGGCAACTGATTGAACTCTGCGAAATTGAATCGTTGTGCCTCGTCCTCATTCTGGAAGAGGAAGATCATCTTGCGACCCCACTTCTCAAACTCATCCTTATACACAGAGATGTCTCGCATGGCATGATTAGTGGGTTCCTGATTAGGAGCCACGATAGCCAGTACATAATAGCCACGACCTGTGGTAGAAAGCAGACTCTTATCCGCATTCAACTGTTTGTCGTGATAGATATCCTCAGCATTCAGCGAACCAATCACCTGCACATCTTCCTGACTCTCGCGCAAGGTAAAGGCTACAGCCTGGTCTTTATCAAGATGAATACGCTGCAAATGAGCCAACACCTTACCACTGGCCATTCTGGTACCTGTAGTCAGTACATATTCGCCAGTATCCATCGCCTGTCCCTTCACGAAATCATCCTTCCACGTCGCTTCTTCTGGGAAAGTCTGCAAATCCAAACGACCTTCGACTAACTTGCTCAACGTGAAGTGGATGTAATACTTGGGATTATCGTTATGGGCAGCCTCCTTGTAATCGAGCGTAATTTTAGCCTGAGGATTCTGAGCCTTAGCCGAGGGCGCAAAAACATCTATCCATTTGCCATTAGCATAATACTGAGGCTTACCATTTACCTCATTAATACGGGCAGGCATACCTAAACTGCGAGCCACTGAAACGAAGAAGATATTGCGCCCAAGCTCATCCGTCAGTTTTTCACGATATACACTCATCGGCAACATACGGAGTTGTTGAGGATTATGATCCTTATCGAGACGGATGTTCTGATTGCACCACTGCTCCAACTGTTTTGGCGACTTGATGAAAGCCATCTTCTCACGGAAGAAAGCCTTATAAGGTGTAAGCCATTCATTTTCCACTCTCGGAGAAAGCACATATTTATCATAGAGGAGTGTAGCTTCCTTTGGGGCTACTTCATTGTCTTTCAAAACCTCAAGAGTAACATCTCGCAAGTCTTTCTTTGAAAGCACATCAAGCAATCGCTCTGCCAGATTCTTGTTTTTTGCCTCAGCCAAGAACTGCTTGATGACCTGATGGTTACCTCGCCAGTCCTCTACAGGCATCGTAGCCTCATAAGCCTGACGAATGCTGTCCTCGTAGGCCATTCTGCGATTATTCTCTGCGCGCTGAGCCTCTGTTACAGGAGGCAAAGCAGCACTGACAGGCGGTGGAACGATATCAAAATCCATCACGTCTGGCAATGGGGTATCATCCAGTTTCACCGTTACAAACTGGTCTTTGCCGAAAGATACTTGTTGAACGGCTACCTTGCCCTGCTTTGTTACCCACAGCAACATATCGCCCTTACCAGCAGTCAGGAAAGTACGTCCATTCTGATCCGTATTTTTCTTGGCGACGGTATAGAATTCAGCATAGTTGTACAGCTTAAACTCCACCAAAGCATCCGGCACAGCATTGCCCTTGCTGTCAACCACCTGAACCTGTAATTCAGATGTTGGCGCATAGTTATCGATGACATTAATCTCTGTATAACAAGGTGTACGACTCATCACCTCTTCTGGACCATCGTAGTCGCCAAAGGCCTTCGTGTGCATCAGCATACCTCGCGAGGCACTCTCATTAAACCATCCCAGATTCAGCACTGGTTCTGGTTCACAAGCACCCAGGAAGTACCACTTGCCATCAGCCCAAGCCTCTACCCATGCATGGTTATCATCAGTATGCGCCCAACGAGGGGTATAAACCTGACGAGCTGGAATACCTACAGCTCTTAAAGCTGCCACGGTAAACGTAGACTGTTCGCCACAACGGCCATAAGCTGTTTTGAGCGTAGCCAAAGGACTACTGGTTCTGGCATCCGAGGGGCGATAAGTTACATGTTCATGACACCAATGGTTTACCTCAAGAATGGCATCCTTCATGCTCAGGTTCTCCACTCGAGGCTTTAACGCTTTGTAAAACACCTCACGACTCATGTCGAGATTCTCGTTATTCACACGTACTGGCACTACGAAATGCTTAAACTCTCGCTCTGGCACATCCTCTCCCCAAGGCATCGCAGCCCTCGCTGTCAGCGAAAGAGATACATTCTGCTGATAGAACTCCAGAGGATAGTCCGTCTTATCAGGCAACGGCATGTACTGATAAAGGAAGTTCACATAGTCATCCCTGGTCTGTCCTTGTGTTGTGAGCCATAGGCTGCTGAGCAGCACTAAGGCCATCGTCGATAGTAGTTTTTTCTTCATAGGTTGTTTCTTTTGTTCTTTGACTGAATTCACAGCCGCAGTATTGTTGGTTATAAAAATGATATTCCTTCAATAGTTGGTTCCTGCGCTCATAGAGTCCGCCTTTTCGCCAATTCTGAGCCCAGAACGTAGTGCCTTCTATGGTCTGTTCTGCCTGATGACCGGCACGTTCTATCTGTTCCGGACTTTTCCAGCGACTTGATGCCAAGGTTGTCGTAAAATACTGAATACCAAGTGCTTTTGCTTTTTTAGCAGCCTCTGTTAGTCGAAGTGTAAAGCACAACTCGCATCGTCGCCCACGTTCTGGCTCGCCTTCCAAACCACAAACATCCTTTTGCCACTGTCCGTGATCGTAATCGCCATCTATCCAAGTAAGTCCGAGGCTCTCTGCGTGGCGCTTGCTTTCATTCTTGCGAATATCGTATTCCTCACGAGGGAAGATATTGGGATTATAGTAAAAGATGGTAGGACGGATGTCGTGCTGAACCAACCATTCTACAATGGCCGAAGAGCAGGGTGCGCAACAAGCGTGTAGCAACACCTCCTTACATCCCTCTGGTACTATTATCGCCGCCCTTTTCAATGTTTAATGCTTAATGTTTAATGTCTAAAGTCCCCTCGCCTTCCAGATTCTATCCTTCGCAGCATTAATCTCCTGGAACTTCTTTTCTGCAGCCTTACGTACATCCTCGCCTAGTGCTGCTACCTTGTCAGGATGATGCTCAAGGGCCAGTTTGCGATAAGCCTTCTTCAGTTCGTCGTCAGAGGCATTCGGGTCTACACCTAATACTTTATAAGCATCTTCGAGCGTATTGCCTTCGAGGTGCAACATCGAGTCGACCTCACTCGTGCGAAGTCCCATCCACTGAGCGCACTCTTTCAGGGCATTGATTTCACTCTGAGGCACACTACCATCGGCCTTTGCCACCATCACCAGATAGTTGAGCAACTGCAACCGTTGGGAGTAGTCCATCTGCTGGTTAATCTGTCCGCAACACTGACGAACAGTCGATTTAAACTGTTGCCAGCCCTCGCGCTTCTGCTCGTCAAAGAGCCTGTTCAGAATCTCATTGCCCTGATTGACAGCACTCTCGCCAAAGTTCTGGCGTAGCATCTGGCGCACCAGTTCCATTTCTGAGTGCATCGCTTTACCATCAGCCTTGATGATATAAGAGGAAAGCACCAGCAATGAAAAGAGGAAACTATTGCGCTGCCCCTGCTGCTGTTGCTGGCGATAAGCCTGCTGATAATACTGGCTATAGTCCTGATATGACTGTTGCTGATGAGGCGTATTTACGCCATCGAGCATAGTATCGAAAAGCGATCCCACGAGATAGCCCGCCAAAGCCCCCAGTGGGCCTCCAGCCATCCATCCGATAAAACCACCTATCCATTTACCTGCTGCCATCTTTCAACTTAATTTGTGTGTCTCCTAAATCCCTCTTTGGTTGCTCACGGAATTTAATCGTCTGCGTCTCCCAATCCATCTCTTCCACAATTGCGATTGATTCCAGACGATAGCCCCTTTCTCTAAGCAAACGACCACCTTTCTGATGACCTTTCTCTACTGCGATGCCAATACCAGCCACCTCTCCACCAGCCTGATGTACCAAATCAGCTAAAGCATTAACAGCCTCGCCATCAGCTATGAAATCGTCTACTATCAGCACCTTATCCGTAGTACTCAAATATGGTTTCGACACAAAGACATTGTTCACCACGTTATGGGTAAACGAATAAGCCTGCGATACGTATTTGTCATCGGTAAAGTTGGCCGTTTCGCTCTTTTTCGCGAAGACCACTGGCACATCGTATAGCGATCCCATCATCGTAGCGATAGCAATTCCACTCGCCTCGATCGTCAACACCTTATTAATTTCCACGCCACGAAAACGACGCTGAAACTCGTAAGCTATCTGTCGCATGATATCGATATCTATCTGATGATTCAGAAAACTGTCGATCTTCAGGATATTGTTTGGCTTAATCACGCCATCACGCAAAATCTTTTCTTCGAGGAAATTCATAACAGACACCTATTTATTCTGCGCCTTATTTCTTAATCAGCGAGGCAATCCACAGGATTGCAACAGCACCGATAATGGCAGTACCGAGCTGACCTAAAAGTCCTCCCCACTGGATACCCAACTGCTGAAACAACCAGCCTCCAAGCACACCACCAAACAGGCCCAGAACCAGATTCATAATGAATCCGAAACCACCTCCTTTTATCAACTTGCCAGCACAAAAACCAGCCAAACATCCAATGATAATTGAACCTATAATTCCCATATTTTTTCCTATTTATTTGATTTCATGCCGCAAAGATACGATTTTTTAAGATATGCTCCAAATATTGGGGGAGTTTTTTATTTACTGCTCAATAATCACTGTCTTGCGCTTGTCGGCGAGGTACATGCCGATGAGGATGAGGGCGGTACCAAGGAGGAAATAAAGCGTAATTTGCTCTGAGAGTATCGCCCAGGCGAAAAGGATGGTGGTAACAGGGTTGAAATAGACATAATTAGTAGCAACGACGGCTCCTAGTTTCTTCAGTACCCAATTCCATGCGACGAAGCAAAGCATAGAGGCCACGCAACCCAAGAACAACAGGTTAAGAATGATGGAAAGTGATGGGTGGAAGGTGGAAGGAGAAATGAATATACCAGCCTCAACGGGATTCAACACATAATATGGTATCATCGAGAGCAGACCGTAGATAAACACCTTGCGCGTGATAAAAACAGTGTCGTACTTCTGATTAGCAGGAATCATCAGCAAGGAATAAAAACCCCAGCAGAGGGCTGCAGAAAAGGCCAAAGAATCGCCAAAGGGCGAAAGATGAAGTACGAAATGGCCATTCAGTACCACGATCACCACACCTAATGCGGCCATCAATGTACCAGAAATCTGCACACGGTTTAAACGCTCAGATTTGTAGAAGATAGAAATAAGGGCGGCGGCGATAAGGGGCGAGAGACTTACAATCAGCGAGGTGTTGGTCGTAGTGGTGTAGTTCATCGCAGAATTTTCTGTAAGGAAATACAGTGATCCCCCAGTCACGCCAAGGGCAATCATCAGGAGTTCGTCACGCCAGGAAGAGCAAAAGGGGCGGAAATTCTTCGTTAGCGAATAGCCCAGCAACAGGACATAGGCGATGATAAAGCGCAGGGTGAAAATCTGCGCTGGAGAAAGCCCACTGAGTAGTAGCAACTTGGTGAAGACGAATGTCGACCCCCAAATGGCTACTACTATAAAGGCTATCAGATGATAGATAAGTCTACTGTTTGATTTCAATATCGCGCTTTACATTATTTCGAATTTTGGTCAGGTAACCTTTCATGCCATCAGCATCCTTGTTGTCGATAATCTCGAGCAACTCCTTGAGCTCTGTACGAATCTGTGATACCTGATCGTGGGTATAGGGGTTGAAAAGGATTTCCTGAAGCAGATAGTCATCCTCGTTGAGCACACCCTTGGCGATACGCATATGACGCTTAAAGGTAGTACCTGGTGCATCCTGATGTTTCATAACAGCAGCGAAAACAAAGGTGCTCACGAATGGTATCGAAAGCGAGTAAGCCACTGTTTTATCGTGCTCCTCGAAGGTGTACTCGTAGATGTTGAGTCCCAACTTCTGATAGAGGTCTTTAAAGAAAATACGTCCCATATAGTCGCCCTCGCTGATAATGATGGCATTCTCTTCAGAGAGTTGCTGAAGATTAGCAAACGTAGGGCCAAACATCGGGTGGGTAGAGACATAGCGCATACCCGTACTCTCGTAAAACTCTTTCATATCGGTTTTTACCGAAGCAATATCGCTGATGATACACTCCTTGGGGAGGTAAGGGATCACCTCTTTAAATACAGGAATGGTATATTTCAGCGTCACTGCATTGATGAGTAATTCGGGCTTAAAGGCCTTTATTTCATCATAAGAGGTAAAGCGCTGACAATTATAGGTAAAGCGCATGCGCTTAGGATCGCGCTCAAAAACGGCTACCTCATGCATCCCCGAGCAAAGCTCGCCTACCCGTAGCCCTTCAAAACTCAGCAGGTCGATGAAGAAACTTCCCATCTTTCCTGCACCCATCACTAGAATTCTCATATTACTTGTTGATGATTTCGATTTGTTGACGTACTGACTCCTCGTGGATATTCTCAAAGACGTGGGCGACGAACTCAGGATCCATACCACAGAGCGCACCCTGGGCACCACGCTTATTCAAAATCTCATTATAACGGTTAGCCTGAAGTACCGTCATATTGTGCTCCTTCTTGTACTGACCAATCTCGCGACAAACCCTCATACGCTTGGCCAGTAGATCCATCAACTGATTGTCGAGTTCGTCAATCTGCTTACGAAGCTGGGAAATGCCCTCAGTAGTGGTCTTCTCGTCACGGATCACCAACAGACTCAGGATGTAATCGAGCACATCGGGGGTAACCTGCTGCTTGGCATCGCTCCAGGCCTTATCAGGATCACAATGACTCTCGATGATCAGTCCGTCGAAACCAAGGTCCATAGCCTGCTGACAAAGTGGAGCAATCAGTTCGCGACGACCGCCGATATGAGAGGGGTCGCTGATCAATGGCAGATCAGGAATACGACGACGCAACTCAATGGGAATCTGCCACATCGGCATGTTGCGATAGATTTTCTGCTCATAGCTTGAAAAACCACGATGGATAGCACCCAGACGCTTTACACCAGCCTGGTTCAGACGCTCTAAAGCACCTATCCAGAGTTCGATATCAGGGTTTACAGGATTCTTGACGAATACAGGAACATCAGCACCCTTCAGTGCATCGGCAATCGCCTGCATCGCAAAGGGATTGGCAGAAGTGCGTGCACCTATCCAGAGGATGTCGATACCATACTTCAAGGCCAGCTCTACATGCTCTGGTGTAGCGACCTCAGTAGAAACGAGCATCTTGGTTTCTTTCTTCACTTCAGCAAGCCATACAAGAGCAGGCTCTCCATGACCCTCGAAGCCACCTGGCTTGGTACGAGGTTTCCATACACCAGCACGGAAGTTATGACAGCCTTTCATCGCCAACTCGCGAGCTGTAGTCATCACCTGTTCCTCTGTCTCTGCAGAACAAGGGCCTGCAATGACGAAGGGACGTTCATTGTCACTTGGTAAATTCAATGGTGCTAATTCTAATTCCATAATTATATTGCTTTTTTAATTCTTTCTAATGCTTGCTGGATCTTTTCTTCCTTGGCACAGAGGGAGATGCGGATATAGCGCTCACCATTCGAGCCGAAGATAAAGCCTGGGGTAATGAAGACGCGCGCCTCGTGGAGCACTTTTTCTGTAAGGTCCTCGACATTGGCAATCTTTGCAGGTATCTTGCCCCAAAGGAACATACCCACCTGATTCTTATCGTAGGTGCAGCCTAACGCATCCATAATCTTTTCTGCCCACTGACGACGACGGGCGTAGGTATCGATATTAAACTCGCGGTGCCAAGCGTCATCGTTCTTGTAGGCCTCAGCAGCTGCCAGTTGGATACCACGGAACGTACCACTCTCGATGTTCGACTGTACCTTCAGTATCCACGAAATAAACGTCGCATTCGTAGCACAGAGACCTACACGCCAACCTGGCATGTTATGACTCTTCGACATCGAATTAAACTCGATACAACAATCCTTGGCGCCAGGAATCTGGAGAATTGAAAGATGCTCCTCGCTCAGGATAAAGCTATAGGGATTGTCGTTGACTACCACGATGCCGTGATCCTTGGCAAACTTCACCAATCGCTCGTAGGTCTCACGCTGGGCACGACCTCCCGTTGGCATGTTGGGATAATTGGTCCACATGAGCTTCACTTTGCTCATATCCATCTTCTCGAGTTCGTCGAAATCAGGTTGCCAACCGTTATCCTCACGCAGATTGTAATTCACAATCTTGGCACCCAGTATCTTAGATAAAGAGGTATAGGTGGGATAGCCAGGATTTGGCACCAAAACCTCGTCGCCAGGATTTACAAAAGCGAGGGTAACATGCAGAATACCTTCCTTCGAACCAATAAGTGGCAGAACCTCAGTCTTGGCATCCAAATCGACATTGTACCAACGCTTATAAAAACCTGCCATGGCTTCGCGCAACTCTGGGGTTCCCATCGTAGGCTGATAGCCGTGGGCATTTGGTTGACGAGCTACCTCACAGAGCTTATTAATGGTCTGCTCTGATGGGGGCATATCAGGACTGCCTATCGCAAGACTGATAATATCCTTGCCCTCAGCATTCATCTGGGCTACTTCTTTCAGTTTACGACTGAAGTAGTACTCCTGTACTAAACTTAATCTATCTGCTGGTTCAATTGGTTTGTTTGCCATCTTTATATTCTCCTAAAATCTTTAAATCCTTGGTAAGTGGAATTATCGCATCTATCGATTGGCGATAGCGGGTGAGATCGTCATACATCACATCGACATAGAATAGATACTCCCACTCTCGCCCGATAATCGGCAATGACTGAATCTTCGTCAGGTTGATCTTGTAAAACGAGAGAATCGCCAGTACATGCGAAAGCGAACCTTCTTCGTGAGGCAATGAGAAAACGATGCTTGACTTATTGGCCTCTGTCAGTGGACGAAGCATATCGGCCTTATTAGGATTCGACACCACGAGGAAACGGGTAAAGTTGTGCTTATTATCCTCAATATGATCTTCGAGCACCTTCAGTCCGTAGAGCTTGGCAGCCTCAGCGTGACAGATAGCTGCCCAGCCTTTCTTCTGACCTTCTGCTATCATCTTTGCCGAGCCTGCTGTATCCTCTGCCTCTACATTCTTCAGTTGTGGATGCTGAGCCAGGAATTGGCGACACTGCATGAGGGCTACAGGATGAGAGTGGACTTCGGTAATCGTATCCCAATCATCGTCGGGCAGACAGCAGATGCAATGCGAGATATGCAACTTATGCTCTCCGACGATAGTGGTGCCTGAGTCGCGCAGCAACTCGTAGTTATGCAGCAAAGAACCGGCAATCGTATTCTCGATAGCAAGCATACCAATCGCAGTGGGGTCTTGCTTGATGCTGGCAAACACCTGTTCGAAAGTAGAACAACAGATTAGTTGTATCTGTTCGCCTTCGAAATAAAGGTGTGCCGCAATATCGTGGAACGATCCTATCAGTCCTTGTATAGCTATTCTCTTCATCTCCTTATTTGACTATTTCACTATTTAAACAAATGCTCCGCTTTCACTGGTTTGTGAAGCGGAGCCTTATCTTAATTTTCAATTTTCACTTTTCAATGTTTAATTACTTACGACTTCCCGCTTCACAATTGCTTGCAAAGTAAAAATAATAGCCGTAAAAGTATGCATTCAACTTTGACATAATTCTCGTTTTTGATGTATTCGGCTGCAAAAGTATTACTTTTCTGCGAAACAAACAAATATTTTGCTAGAAAAATGAAGATATCGCTTACATTTTTTTATTTTTATCGTATCTTTGTACCCAAATACAGATAAAAGGCAAAATAATTATGGCAAACATTGCGATTTATACACTTACCTCAGAGCTGCACGATGAGCAGGCAGTAAACGCTGTGACTCAGGAGTTCCTCAATAGTCTCAACATAGAATACGACTTTAAGGGCAGCGATTATTCGAGCTATGGCAGTAGTGCACTGAGTTTAATCTACGTCCGCACTGGGGGCACAGAAGGCATCTTTAAGCGCTTGCTGCCTGAACTGCAAACAAAAACAAGTCGCCCCTTCTATCTGTTGACCTCAGGCAAGAGTAATTCTCTGGCTGCATCGATGGAAATACTCTCCTACCTCAACCAACAGAATATAAAAGGTGAAATCATTCACGGCTCGGCAACCTACATCGCCAAGCGCATCGGGCTTTTAGAGGCGACAGAAAAAGCACATCAAAAGTTGAATGGTATGCGACTCGGTATCATTGGTGAGCCTTCTGACTGGCTTATCTCAAGCCACGCAGACAAAGCGCAAATCAAAGCCAAATTAGGTATCGACCTCATCGATATTCCCATCAGTGAGTTAATCGACGCCTTAACCCCACAGGAAGGCATGTCTGGTGCGCTTCAGATCTACGAGGCACTGAAAAATATCGTAGAGCAGCATCAGTTGCAGGGTTTTACGCTCCGTTGTTTCGATCTTCTTACAACGGTTAAGAATACAGGTTGCCTGGCATTGGCCAAACTGAACAGTGAAGGCTATGTGGCTGGTTGTGAGGGCGATGTACCTGCGATGCTCTCCATGATGATCGTACGTTCCTTACTGAACATTTCTGGTTTCCAGGCCAATCCTGCCAGCATTGATCCTGAGACTGGCGAAATGCTTTTCGCACATTGCACCATTCCTTTCGATATGGTAGAACGGTATGAGTACGACACGCATTTTGAGTCGGGCATTGGCGTTGGCATACGAGGCTACATGAAAGAAGGACCTGTGACCATCTTTAAGGTATCAGGCGATTTACAACGTCACTTTATAGCAGAGGGCTATCTGTTGCGTAACCAGGCAAAACCTGATTTATGCAGAACCCAACAGGTGATAAAACTATCGGATAAGCATCAGACCAGCTATTTCCTGAATCATCCTATTGGCAATCACCATATTATCATCCCTGGTCATCATAAAGAGATACTAGAAAAGATCCTTGCTGTCGATATCTAGGACAGCAAGGATCTTTCACTTGTTTTGATCTACAGTTTACAGACCTCTGGCTTTTAACAGACCAGAAGCGTCTGGTTGCTTCATGCCTGTAAAGTCGGTAAACATCTGCATCAGATCGCCCGTATTACCACGACTCAGAATCTTGTCGCGCATATCCTGACCTGTAGCAGGATCTAAAGCACCACGTGCGGCAAATACATCGGCAATATTCACTGCCAATACCTCTGTCCAAAGGTAGCTATAATAGCCGGCAGCATAGCCCCCACCCCAAACGTGGTTGAAGTAGCTGGTGCCATAACGTGGCGGAATCTGAGGATTAAGCAATCCCACCTGCTTCAGGGCTTCTGTCTGGAAGTCGGCAGCCTGCTCAGCTGTAGGTACATCCTTCGAAGCCAGCATGTGCCAAGCCAAATCAACACAGGTAGCAGCCAGATTCTCACCTAAAGCATAAGCACTCTGGAAGTTGATGCTCTGCAGCATCTTCTCCTTCAAATCGGCAGGCATGGGCTCACCAGTCTCACAATGACGGGCAAAGTGATCGAACACCTCAGGAATGACGGCAAACGACTCATTAAACTGAGAAGGCATCTCTACAAAGTCGCGTGCTACTGAAGTTCCACTCAATGAATTGTACTGGCAATCGGAGAGGATGCCATGAAGGGCATGACCGAACTCATGGAACATGGTGGTTACCTCATCCCAAGTAAGCAGAGAAGGACTGCCTTCTGGAGCCTTGGCATTATTGCACACATTAAATATAATAGGTAGCTGGTTCCACTGACGACTCTGTTTGGCAAAGCCATCCATCCAGGCACCACCACGTTTGGTAGGACGACGGAAATAGTCGCAATAAAAAAGAGCCTTGGTCTTACCATCCTTGTCGATGACCTCGAAGGCTTTCATGTCAGGATGATAGGTAGGAATATCCTCGCGCTGCTTAAAAGTAAGGCCATAAACACGGTTAGCGGCATAGAACACACCATTTATCAGCACACTGTCGACATTGAAATAGGGCTTTACCTCCTCCTCAGAGATATTGAGCAGTTCCTTCTTCATCTTGGCTGAATAATAAAAGCGATCGTAAGGTTGCAACTGGAAGTCAGCACCCTCAGTCTTCTGGGCAAACGCTTCGATGGCCTTTGTCTCTGCATCAGCCTTTGGTGCATAATCCTTAATCAGATTCTTCAGGAAGGCATAAACATTCTCAGGTGTTTTAGCCATCGTTTTCTCGAGAGAATAAGAGGCATAGTTAGGATAGCCCATCAGTTCTGCCTGCTCGGCTCTGAGCTTGGCAATCTCTGATACGATAGCGAAGGTATTATACTTGTTAGTACCGTCAGCACGATGGATAGAGGCCTCGAACACTTTCTTTCTCAATTCACGGTTATCGAGATTGGTAAGGATGGCCTGTTGGGTGGTGTTCACAATCACGATGGCATAAGGGGCCTTCCCTCCTCTATTCTCGGCATCTTTCTGGCATTGGGCGATATCGGCATCACTGAGTCCTGCCAAATCTTCCTTTTTGCCTACCCAAACCACAGCATCGTTAGTGGCATTGGGCAACACTTCGCCCCACTGCTGCTGAAGATCGGAAATACGAAGATTGATGGCTTTCATACGCTCCATCTTCTCATCCGACAACAAGGCACCTTTTAATACGAAGGTCTTGTAAAGCTCTTCTAAGAGTTTCTTGTCCTCGCCCTGCAGATTGGCATACTCTTTATCGTACACCTGTTTGATACGCTCAAAGAGCTGCTTATTAAATGAGACCTCATTATTCAACTCAGTCAACATGGGTGTAACGGTCTTCTCAATCTCAGCGATTTCGGGTGTCTTGTCGGCATCCACCAATGCGAAGAAGATGCGACTGACACGGTCGAGTAAACGGTCACTTTCCTCGTAGGCCAAAATAGTGTTCTCGAATGTGGCAGAATCCTGATTCTCCACAATCTTTGCAATATTCTCACGTGTCTGCTTGATAGCTTCCTCAAAAGCAGGCAGATAATCTGAAGTCTGGATTGCACTGAAATCAGGCGCGCCAAAAGGCAACTGACTCTCCTGCAACAGGGGATTCTCACGCTGGGCATCCTTACAGGCAGAGAAGTTCACTAATACTGCCGATGCGATACCAATAGTCATAATAGTTTTTGCTATTTTCATTGTTTATATAATTTTACATTATTAATTACTCATCTGGCAAGAAAAGGGGATCGTCTGGCATCAGCATCACGGGCTTGGTCTCATAAGCCTTCAGAATGTTTTCCGGCACATACTTCTTATTGACTACCAAACGGAACATATACTCACGGAACCAGTCGGCAGTCATAATCAGATAGCCTTGCTGACCACTGTTCGCCCCCCAAGAGTTCTCCACCTTCCACTTCAAAGGATTGCCCTTGGCATCGAGGTCTACTGCCGTCAAAGTCATCGCATGTGTAGAACCACTATCAAAGGTTGCAATACGCTGTGCCTTGTCCATACCAAAAGTCGTGTCAAAAACAGAGCCGTAGTCGAAGTTCTCCAAAGACGCAAAGCCACGCTTACGATCGAGCAATTTACCCACATCGTAAGAGCTATACATCTTGCGACCATCCTTCAACGAAGCGATTGCCAATTTCTCAATCTCCTCCATTGGCAGATTCAGATAACACCAGTTTGAACCGTCATAGGTATGACGATCATACTCTATTTCATAAGTCTTATAATAGTCGTGGCGAGGATCGTTCATTACCATGATAAACGTACCCTTCAGAGGTCCACCAACCACTTCCTCATAGAAACTCAGCGGTGTATACTCCTTAGGCTGACCAAGGGGTTTACCGTTTTTATCTTTAAAGGTATAGGTAAACTTCTCTACTGGTTTGCCAAGGGTCAGCTCCAGCATGTGATAAATCTGGGCAAGCATCTGCGTCTTAGCCTTGTTGATAGCGCCCTGACTCTGTTTTTTAGCCACCATCTCGCGCAATTGCAAACCAAACTCACGCAGTTTTGACGAAATCAAGCTACGTGCTTTCGAGGTGTTATCGCTGGTATAAGTCTCAGGCTGAATATCAGAGGGCACAATACCGTACTTGGGCGCAAGGTCGGCTACACCACAGAAAGTGCCGCCATCACTGATCGGATGATGGAAGAAGAAACGTACGACAGGATCATCGATGGGTTTCTTGGCATTATCAATCACACCTTGCAGCATCAGATTCGCCTTCTCAAGCTGATCCCAGAAAAAGAGATAAGCCTGAGAGAACTCAATACTGACAGAATCGGCTTTCTGCATATAGTTGGAGCGCAATACGTTCAGGCCACTGAACATCCAACAACGACCTGACGATTTCTGGTTGGTAATGCTCTGCTTACGTGTTTCGATACTGAAATTGTTATCAATCGGACGAGCTGCGGATTGATAATTCTTTGCCAACTCGTCGATGCTGATGCCTGAAATGGCATTAGCGAGCGCCTTGTTCACTGGCGTGGATTGTTGAGCCTTCTGAATATCAGACAGCATTTCTTTTGAAATACCCCCTTGATTCTGGGCTTGGATGGCGAGCAGACCAGCTGTCGCCAACACGAGGGTTATAGATAACTTCTTCATCATCGCTTACTTTTTCTTTGTGGTTGTTTTCTTCGTTGAAATCTTGATAGTCTTCTTGGCGGTAGTGGTCTTTGTTGCCGTCTTTGTGGTCGTCGTCTTTGGCTTATAATACGTCAAAGCCTCGGGCATCCAACCTTGAATCTGCTTGATACGCGTTTCGTCTGATGGGTGATCGCTCAAGAATTCAGATTTATTGTTGCCACCAAGCGCAGCCATACGCTGCCAGAAACTGGTAGCTACTTGAGGATCATAGCCTGCCATTGCCGCAAAAATCAATCCCATGTGGTCGGCCTCGCTCTCATGATTACGTGAATAGCTGAGATTCTTAAAGTTGAAGCCCTGAGCTGCTATGGCCTGGATGATAGATGAAGTACCACTACTTACGCCAATGCCTCCAAGCACAGCAGCACCTATCTGCATACCATACTGCTGCTTGATTTGCGTACTCATCTGCTCAGCAGAATGACGTGCCACTGCATGGGCAATCTCATGACCCAAAACAATAGCCAGAGAAGCTTCGTCCTGAGTAACAGGAAGAATACCCTCATAAACGCAAATCAGTCCTCCAGGCATACACCAAGCATTCACTTGATTATCCTGTACAAGGTTGAATGTCCAATTATAATACTGCAAATCATCCTTCAAGCCAGCACTCGTCAGATAGCTTGTAACAGCATTAGCCAGATTCTGACCTACACGTTTTACCATCGCTGTTTTAGTAGCGTCAGTAGAGAGTTTGGCTGTTTTCATAAAATCCTGATACTGCTGGGTGGAAAGCGATAATACTTCACCGTCACTCACCATCAGATTTTGCTTTCTGCCTGTGAGAGGCACCGTGTTAGAGGTTCCACAACTCACTAAAACAACTGTCACTAAGGACAAAAGAATAAATCTTAAATGTTTCATAATTCAATATGGTTTTAGTTTCTGAGTGCAAAATAAGCAAAAATATTCGAGAAATACAAATTTTAAGGCAAAAAAAAGAGGCATTCCTCACGGAATGCCCCTCCCAAAAAACTAACTACTAAAATTACCAACTATTACTTACTTGTTCAAACCACGATTGTTCAGTGTGGTGTTAAGCAGTCTGAGATAAGTGTGCATCTGCTTATCGTTGAGCACGTAGCGCATCCATTTAACATCGTTGTCGATGGCACGCTTAACCAATGCCTGACGATCATTCTTACCATACTGTGCTGCAAACATCAGCTCAGAGGCGAATGTGTGGTGAATGTTCTCAACAGCCTCCTTCTGGTCGTCTGCCAGACTCAGTGCATCGGAGAGCTTATTCATATTGATATTCATTTCATAAGCCTCCAAGTTGCTTACCATTGTTGTGTTCTCACCTTCTGCAAATGCGGTTGTCATACTCAGCATTGCTACCATTGTCAAAATCATCTTTTTCATCTTTTTACCCTTTCTTTCTTTACTCGGGGCTTTTTTTATTGTTATCCTGAGCCCCTACGTTAAACTTAAATTTGTTATCCTTTATGTCTTTTGACGCTGCAAAGATACGGCGATTTTTTGAACCTAGCAAACGTTTACGTAGAATTGTGTGCGAACACAGCCCTTTTATTGACACATGTCAATGAAACGCCATCATAAGTATTTTTTCAGTTTTTCGGGGTAAATATGCTCATATATCATGGAAATTGCGTAACTTTGCAGCCTGAACAAAAACATTATATATATATAATAAGGTATATGGAAGCAAAAAACAAATTCATGTCGGTTGTCTACCAGCTCTATACAATTGACGGAGAAGAGAAGCAGCTGGAGGAACAGACAAGTCCAGAACGTCCTTTTGAATTTATCACAGGCTTTGGCGTAGCGCTTGATGCTTTCGAGCAAAAACTGATGCAGATGGAAAAGGGCTCATCTTTCGATTTCATCCTTGAGCCGGCAGAAGCATTTGGACCATACGAGCCAGAAGGTGTACACAAACTCGGTCGCGAGGTATTTATGATTAACGGTCATTTTGACCACGAGAATATTTTCGAGGGAGCAGTGATTACACTGATGGACAATGAAGACCAGCGCTTCATGGCGAAGGTCAAGAAGATAGAGGAAGATGGTGTTACCATCGATACAAACCACCCTCTTGCTGGTAAGACACTGAACTTTACGGGTACCGTGGTTGAGAATCGCGATGCTACAAACGAGGAAGTTCAGCACCTGATTAAGCATCTTACTGGCGGTTGCAGTGGTTGTGGTCATCATCATCATGGCGAAGGTGAAGGCTGCGATTGCGATAGTTGTGGAGGCCATCATGAGCACGAAGAAGGCTGTGGATGCGGCCATTGTCACTAAAAAAATTAAAAGGTGAATACGTTCGGACATATATTCAGGCTAACCACGTTTGGCGAAAGCCATGGTGAAGCTGTAGGAGGCGTTGTTGATGGCATGCCTGCAGGTATCGATATTGATATTGATTTTATCCAGCAGGAGTTGAATCGTCGTCGACCAGGGCAAAGCAGTATTACCACATCGCGCCAAGAGGCCGATCAAATAGAACTGCTGAGTGGTGTGTTTGATGGCAAGTCTACTGGCTGTCCTATCGGTTTTATCGTCAGAAACACCAACCAGCATTCTCAGGATTACGAGAATATGCGTTGCCTGTTCCGTCCTTCTCATGCCGACTACACCTATTTTCTGAAATATGGTATCAGAGATCATCGTGGTGGAGGCCGTTCGTCAGCACGTATTACCATTAGCCGTTGTGTAGGAGGCGCGCTGGCCAAGTTAGTGCTTAAACAACTGGGAATCAGTGTTCAGGCTTACACATCGCAAGTGGGCAACATTGCCTTGGAGCGTGATTATAAGTTGTACGACCTCTCACAGACAGAGACCAATGCCGTGCGTTGTCCTGATCCTGAAAAAGCGGCTCAGATGGAAGCGCTGATAGCTGAGGTTAAAAGCGAAGGTGATACTATCGGTGGTATCATTACCTGTGTGATAAAAGGTTGTCCCGTGGGTTTGGGCGAACCAGAATTCGATAAGTTGCATGCAGCCTTGGGGTCTGCCATGCTTAGCATCAACGCCGTAAAGGGCTTTGAATATGGCGAAGGCTTCGAGGGTGTCACAGCTAAAGGCTCAGAACAAAACGATATATTCACCGTTACCAACGGACAGATCACAACTGCTACCAATCATAGTGGCGGTATACAAGGCGGCATCTCCAACGGACAAGACATTTATTTCCGTGTTGCTTTCAAGCCTGTAGCCACGATTTTGTCGGAACAAACCACTGTAGATAAAGAGGGTAACCCTACCCGATTTACAGCCAAAGGCCGCCACGATCCTTGCGTTCTGCCAAGGGCCGTACCTGTGGTCGAAGCGATGGCTGCAATGACTATCTTAGATTATTACCTACAGGACAGAACGCCAAAAAGATAACAAATGTGACCACAAATATGAAAAAATACGATGAAAATTTGGAGATATCCAAAAATCATCGTATCTTTGCATCAGCATGATGGGTTTGTGAAAATCCAAATATGCTTTAGTTAAGTCTAGTTTAGTTTTTGTGTTGGTTGAGGGCTACCGATTGGTAGCCCTCAAATTTTTATGGTTTTTTATTCTATCACACCTATGATTTCCTGCACAGAACGACATCCATGTGCCTCTAACCAATCATTGATACCATCACGTACCTTGATACTAATCGCAGGATCCAGGAAATTAGCTGTACCAATTTCAATAGCCGTAGCACCAGCCATCAGGAATTCAATGGCATCCTTGGCACAGGCAATACCACCTAAACCAATGACAGGTATCTTCACAGCCTTAGCCACTTGCCAAACCATTCTTAGGGCCACGGGCTTTACAGCTGGTCCACTCAAGCCGCCAGTCTTAATACTCAGCATAGGTTTGCGTTTCTCTATATCAATGGCCATACCCATCAACGTATTAATCAGTGAAACGCTATCAGCGCCCTCTGCTTCTACAGCCTTTGCTATCTCCGTAATATCCGTCACATTGGGCGATAACTTTACGATCAACGTCTTGTGATAGCGCTCGCGAACAGCTTTCACCACAGCAGAGGCTCCAGCACATGTCACACCAAAAGCCATACCACCATCCTTTACATTGGGACATGAGATGTTCAGTTCAATAGCTGGTATCTTGTCGAGGGCATCGATACGAGCGGCACATTCTGCATAATCCTCTGGCGACGAACCACTGACATTCACGATCATATTGGTGTCGATGTCCTTTATCTGAGGATAAATGTGCTCACAGAAATAGTCTACACCCTTGTTTTGCAAGCCTACACAGTTAAGCATACCACTGGCTGTTTCGGCCATTCTAGGGTAGTCATTACCCTCACGAGGCTTCAGTGTAGTACCTTTCACAATAATACCACCGATACCATCTAACGGCATCAAATCAGCAAACTCCAAACCATAGCCGAAGGTGCCTGATGCTGTCATCACTGGATTCTTCAGCGCTAAATCCTTTATATTTACATTTAAACTTGCCATAACAACTTCCGAATATTAAACACTGGACCATCTTTGCAAACACACAGATTACCCTCTGTCGTTTTCTCTACACAACAGAGACATGCCCCTAAGCCACATGCCATCAGGTTTTCGAGCGATACCTCGCAATCTACCCCAGCTTTTGAAGCAAAGGCAGCCACTGCTTTCATCATCGGCGTAGGACCACAAGTGGCAATCCTCGTAAACTGCTGCTTCCCTAACAGCGAATGGTTGGTTACAAAGCCTTTCTCACCCTCAGAACCGTCCTCTGTCGTCACGTACACGCGCCCGTACCTTTTAAATAAATCAAGCATCAGCAAGTCTTCCTTGGTTCTGGCACCCAATAAGAATGTGGGTTCACAACCCATACGCTGAAGCTCCGCACCCATATAGAGCAAAGGAGCGACACCTACACCGCCACCTACTAACAACATCTTTTCATTTTGATGTTGTGGCAAGGTAAAACCATTACCCAGAGGTAGTAAGCAGTTTAGCTGATCCCCAGCCTGTAATTGAGCAAGTTTCTTTGTTCCTTCGCCAACCGCAGCCACCAGGAGCCAAAGCTCGTTGTTGTCCTTATTTACAAAATTAATGGAAATCGGACGGCGAAGGAAAGTAGAGGGGGAGCCGTCGACCCTGATTTCTACAAATTGACCAGGCACCATGTCGGGCAGAGGTTTGTCATCCGTCAACTTGATAACTACATAACGTTGATGAATCTGTTCTACCGACTTGACCCTGAGATCGAGCAAATACTTCTTCATAAAAATAGTACCTTTATAACTTTTGGTTGCAAAGGTACTACTTTTATTTTAAACCACAAAACTTATTTCTTCTTCGGTTCAAACACATCAAAGGTCTGATCATCATAAAAGATACGGATTTCAGTAATCTTCCGTTGTGGTTTGTCTATAAATTTTACTTCTTTTTGAGCCATTTCAAATCGTGTAACATTTACACCATTCTGTTTTGAGGGTTGTTGAACCACATTTTGAGGCACTGATGATGGTACTTGGTCAAAATCAAGCATCGGATTTTGATTAAAAATTGATGGTTCAACTCCACTATCGGGGTAGGTGGGGGCACCCTCATCAGGGGTCTTTTGATCTAAATACATGCTTCCTGATCCAAACATTAACCAGTCTGTACTGATGTCAGGTATTTTCTTTTTAATGGCTTCCACGATGTTAATGGTGGGGCGGGTACGACCATTAAAGATGCTACTCAGGGTAGCAGGCGACTGTCCGATGTAGTCGGCGAACACCTGTTGAGTCATGTGCTGAGACTCCATAATTTGCCTAATTCGATCTTTCATTTTTACCGTAAGTGCTAAATAGGGTCTATTTGACCCATTTTTGTTTCTGTTTACAAAGGTAAAACAAAAAAATGAAATAAACAACAAATGTAGAAAGAATTTAAGATTTAATAATTTTAGTTTGCAGTTTTATATTTGTATATTAAAAGTAACCAGAAGACAAAATTTAGATTTAGAATTACAAATACAAATTCAAAGAAACAAATCATTACAAAGAGCTGTTAAAGCGATTTTATATAATTAACTGGGTATAAATTAGGTATTTAGCAAAAACTATACGAATAATGGGCAATATACAGAGTTTACGATGAAAAATTAGACATATTCATGCATAAAATTATAGAAAAAGCATATAAATGGCTGATTTTTAATCAATTACCAATAATATACACGTTTTGCATATTTATCAATATACAAAGTTGTAGTTGTAAGTTTAGTTATTGAAATGAATATTCGAATCTGTATATTTGCAATTTTAAATCATAAATGCACGCTTTTAAGTATACAACATTTTAAACTGTAGTAGCAATTCCTGTTTTTAAATTCAAAAACAAAAATGCTAATTATTGTGAAAGCTAAATATGAAGCATGCTAAAAATCGAAAAATTACCATTTCTGGCGTATTCTGTATCATTGGTAGAATTTCTGGAAATACGCGAGTTTTGAAGGGGTAAAAATTGAGCTAACTCCCTGATTTTACAGGTATTTAGAGCTAAAAAAAGCGCTCCTGAAAAGCGCATTTTTTAGATATTCTAGCTACGAAAAAGAGGCTATTTAGTGCAAAATGTAAAAAATCAGTTCTTTCATAAGCTCTCCTGGAGGGGTATTTGGGTTATCCAAACCCTTACTTTTAGCATCTATCTCACGTATCTTGGAAATAATCTGCATCACTTTCATTCCAGAGAAGTTTCGCATACCCGTCATGAAACTCCTTGCGGCATACGGAGACCCCAATTCTAACCACTCTGCTACCCCCTCCTGACTCTTATTATTTGGCGCATAATACGCAATCATCAAACTTTGGAAGTAATTAAAGAGCATTGGGAGAAATGAATAGATACTACCAGCCTTCGGATTTTCGTCAAAGTATTTTATGATTTGATTAGCCTTATATACATTTCTGTTCACAATAGCATCTTTCAACTCAAATCCATTAAAATCTTTGCTCACGCCAATCTGATCTTCGACAATCTGTGGCGTCACCTTCCTACTCTCCTCTGGCAACGAGAGTATCACTTTATCAAGTTCACCCGTGAGTCGACTTAAATCCGGACCAATGTTATCTGCTATCATCTGCACCGACTTGGCATCAATACTTACCTCGCGCGCTTTCAGATACTTCTCAATAAACCCAGGCAACTCCCGCTCATACAATTTCTTGCTTTCAAAAAGCACACCAGCACTGGTAATCGACTTCACAAGTTCCTTTTTTCTACCATCAATCTTACCGTTCTTGTGGCACATCACAAGGATGGTAGAACTCATGGGCGACTTGAAATACCGCTCCAAAGCCTCCATATTCTTAATATTCTGGACCTCTTTCACGATAATCACCTGATATTCCGACATCATGGGATATCTACGGGCAGCATCAGCAATCTGGGCAGCTGTGACGTCAGATCCAAACAGCACCGTTTGGTTAAAATCACGCTCCTCTGGCTGGAGCACATGCTCTGCAATATAGTTCGAAATCTTGTCGATATAGTAGGATTCTTCACCCATCAGATAGTACAAGGGCACAAATTTACGATCCTGCAAATCCTGCATGATACTATGAAAAGTGATATTTTTAGCCTCAGCCATGATGTTATTTCGAATATTATGTGTAACTTTGCTGCAAAGTTACAAAAATGTATCGATTAAACCTACCTCCATACCCTATAAAAGTGACTGATAGGGATAAAAAACAGTATATTTTCGACATTTTGCGTCGAAAATACGTAGTCTTAACCCCTGAAGAATGGGTTCGCCAGCATTTTGTACATTACCTTATAGAGCATAAGGGCTACCCCCAAGGACTGATGGGTAACGAGATTGAATTGCATATAGGCGATAAGAAACTGCGTTGCGATACCATATTATATAATAAGGAGGCAGCGCCACGGATGATCATCGAATATAAAGCCCCTACTATAAAACTTCAGCAGAAGACTTTCGACCAGATTTCGGCCTACAATCTTCTGCTGAAAGTGGATTATCTGATAGTGAGCAATGGACTCCAGCACTACTGCTGCAAAATGGATTACATCAACCAAAAATACGACTTCCTGGAGGATATTCCAGACTATCAGAATTTATAACATTTCTTATGCTTCCATATCGTTAGCATCGGTAACCTTCTTTGAGGAAGCCGACTTGCGAATAGCGCGCTTACGTCCGCTCTTCTTCTCTTCTGTGCCAGATACCTTATCGATCTTAACACCTGCCAGTTCTGGGTCAATCATGATACGACCGCAATACTCGCAAACGATAATCTTCTTGTGCATTTTAATGTCGAGCTGACGCTGAGGTGGAATCTTGTTAAAGCAACCGCCACATGCATCACGTTGTACGTAAACCACACCCAGACCATTACGGGCGTTCTTGCGAATACGCTTAAACGAAGTAAGCAAACGGCTCTCAATCTTCGACTCCAGATCCTTCACCTTTTCCTTCAGTTTATCCTCTTCGGCACGTGTCTCAGCCATGATTTCCTCAAGTTCATTCTTCTTTACATCAAGGTCACCCTGACGCTCGTTAATCAGCGCCTCATTCAAAGCCAACTCGTTCTTCTTGTCGTTAATCTTTGTATTAGCTTCACGAATCTTCTTATTGCAAAGTTCAATCTCCAGTGTCTGGAATTCGATTTCCTTGCTCAGGGTATCGTACTCACGGTTGTTTTTAACCTCGTCGAGCTGTGCCTTATAACGCTCCACGCTGGCCTCTGCATCAGCAATTTCACCCTTCTTCTGGGTGATAGCCTTCTGAAACTCATCAATGTCGGTCTTGATTTTCTCCATACGAGTGGTCAGACCTTCAATCTCGTCTTCCAGGTCCTGAACCTCTAGAGGTAATTCACCTCTCAATGCTCTCTTTTCGTCGATGGCCGACAAAGCAGTCTGAAGCTGATAAAGGGTCTTCAGCTTCTCTTCTACTGATAAATCTGTAGGATCTTTTTTTGCCATAATTTAATTTACAATTATATTATATGTACAATATTGGATTTGTATTCGTTTCTGCGATATGAGTCTTCACGTCCGGGCATGCCTTATTGATAATCTCCTCAAACACCTCGGCCGTATATTGCTCGCTCTGATAGTGACCAATCACGCAAATCTGTATGCGCTGTTCGTAGCCAAAATACTGATGGTAATGCATCTCACCCGTGATAAAGGCATCTGCACCTGCTTTCAACGCCTCGTCGAGTAGGAAATCACCTGCCCCACCACAAATAGCCACTTTTTTAATAGGTCTGCGCAACAGTTCGTTACACATGGCACACTCCACGTCAAAGGCTTTCTTCACAGCCAACACAAAATCATCGGCTACCATCGCCTCTGCGAACGAACCTATCACACCACTGCCAGCCTCCTGACCGTCCACCAGCTTCGATGCGAAGAACTGCACATCCGTCAGTCCCAGTTTCTGGGCGATACGGAAGTTTACCCCACCCTTGGCATTATCCATATTGGTATGCATTGAAATCACGGCGATACCTTGTTGAATGGCCTTCATCACAGTACGCTGAACATCCGTCAGATCACTGATGGTTTTCAGTCCTCTGAACAACAATGGATGGTGGCTTACAATCAGGTTGCAGCCCTTCCGAATGGCCTCGTCAACCATCTTTTCATTGACGTCCAGACACAATAATGCCCCTGAAACCTCCGTCTCTGTCAGTCCTACTTGCAAGCCAGCATTGTCCCAGCTTTCCTGCAAGGGCAGAGGCGCGAAACGTTCAAGGGCGCTTAGCACTTCTTTAATTTTCACGCTGCAAAATTACAACAAAAAGCCGAGACATTGCCTCGGCCGCCTTACTTATTAAATGTTTTTAACATTTTTCGGTGTTACCAACCATAGCGTCAGTCCTAATACCAACACCGATGCCGCCACACAACCTATCGTCATATAGAGCATCAGCGCAAAGGCATTGATGGGTGTCATACCCCCTAGAAGTACGCCACAGAGCAACAGAGGCATTGCCCCCATTCCCAGTGCCATCAAGTTGGCGATGGTGGGCGACATGACCGATAGTAAAGCCCTACGCACAAAAGGTCGTAACGCATTCAGATGACTAGCCCCATTGCCACGCAGGAACTCATATTGCTGCACATCTGCTTTCAAAGCCGATACATAGGTATTGAGTCCACGAATCAGCATCGCTGATGAATGGCCCATCAGCAAAGCCATGACAGGCACAAACCAGCGGGCATCTGTAGCATCTACGGGCATTACCAATATCAGTAACCAAAAGCCTACCACTGCAACTCCCAGAAATAAGCCCGCAGCCACAGTTGGCAACATCGTCATACGAAGTCCACAACGCTTCAGTACCAGCGAACCTGAACCTAAGGCCGTCAAAACAAACCACGCCAGCGATAGCCAGATACTATTCAGTTTTATCAGCGCCCACACCATCAGGCACACGATCAACAGTTGAACGATCATACGCCCAGTAGCCGCTACAAACTTCACGAGTTTCTCCCGTTCCAACAAATAGAGCGCGCAAGCAGGTATCACCAGCAATAGCAGCGCCAGTATGGTATGTAATATCAGTTTTGTATCCATTTCAGTTCTATCACTTGATCGGCATAACCCACTAATTGCGAGTTCCTGCTGGCAATCAGCACTGTTTTGCCCATTTCAGTTTGTTTTCTCAGTAATTGTAGTACCTTCAGCGTCATTTCTGACGACATGTAGGCAGCAGGCTCATCGGCGATAATAATCTGTTTTTCAACTTGTTCCTGCAGTGTTTTCTCCATCAGCGTATAGATAGCCTCTGGCGATAGTGGTTCTGGCTGCTGCTCAGGCGTTACCTTCGGCATCTGCTCGTTCCAAACGCCATATTCTGACGCTTCGCATTCAGGCCACTCAGGTGCTTTCAGTTGGTGAGCTAAGAGCCGCATCTCTTGAGGCATATATGCCATCATCTGACGAAAGGCATGCGATGAATACACCGTCAACAGTTCGCCATCTACGCTTACAAAGCCCTCTTTCACTGGCAGAAAGCCCATCAGCGTGCGAATCAGTGTGGTCTTACCACAGCCCTCTGAACCCGTTATACAGGTCAGTTTCCCATCGTTGGCTATAAAGCTCAAGCCCTTGGCCAAAACCTTTCCTCCGATAGCAATCGTGGCGTCTTTTACCTCTATCATCGCTATTGTTTCTGCAAAAATACAAAAAAATCTCATCACACAAACAGCAATTACTCTTTTTTTTGTAACTTTGCAGCGAAATTATGAGTTACGACAATAAAACCAAGCCAGAAACCTGGCGTTTTCCAGCAGAATGGGAACCGCAATGGGGCGTGCAGCTCACTTGGCCGCACGCAGCAACCGACTGGGCTCCTATGCTCGATGAAATCACAAAGACATACGAAGAAATCGCCCGCGAAATCTCTGCCCGTGAAAACCTCCTGGTTGTTGGTCCGCCAAGCAACGACACATGGGCACGCGATCATGGCTTTATCACGCTTGTCGACGATCAGGGCCACGCTCGATTGCTCGATTTCTGCTTTAATGGCTGGGGCGAAAAGTTTGCTGCCGAACTCGACAATGCTATCAACCGTCGCCTTTACGACGAGGGAAAGCTTCAGGGCGACTATGTCGATTGTCTCGACTTTGTACTCGAGGGCGGCTCTATCGAAAGCGATGGCAAGGGGACTGTTTTCACTACTACCGGCTGTCTGCTGGCCCCACATCGTAACCAACCGCTCTCTCAGTCTCAGATAGAGCAGCGCCTAAAGCGTGAACTCTGTGCCGAGCGTATCCTCTGGATCGACCACGGCAATCTGACGGGTGACGACACCGATGGTCATATCGACACACTGGTGCGCATCTGTCCTGACGATACCTTATTATATGTGGGATGCGACGACCCTGAAGATGAGCAATATGCCGAACTCAAACTGATGGAAGAACAGCTAAAGACCTTCCGCACACTCGATGGTAAACCTTACCGTCTGCTGAAGTTCCCCATGCCTCGCCCCATCATCTTCGATGGCGAAAGATTACCCGCCACCTATGCCAATTTCCTGATTATCAATGGTGCCGTACTCTGTCCCACTTACGCCCAGCCCGATCTCGATGCCGAGGCCCTGCGCCTGATAGGCGAGGCTTTCCCCGATCGCGACATCGTGGGCATCGATTGTAGAAGTATTATCAAGCAGCATGGTTCGCTCCATTGCTGCACTATGCAATATCCACGAATATGAAAGAACTGAAAATAGGATTCCTGCAGCAGCATAACACTGCTGACACACGTGACAACATGCTTCGTCTGGCTGAGGGCGTTAGCGACTTAGCCAAGCGGGGGGCAGAGCTCATCGTGCTCCAAGAGTTGCATAATTCGCTTTATTTCTGCCAGACAGAGAATGTCGACCTTTTTGATTTGGCTGAGCCCATCCCTGGCCCTTCAACCAGTCTTTTTGGCGACTTGGCGCGCCAGTTTGGTATGGTCATCGTGACCTCACTCTTTGAAAAGCGTGCTCCTGGCTTGTATCACAATACGGCTGTGGTCATCGAGAAAGACGGCTCTATCGCAGGCACATACCGCAAGATGCATATTCCCGACGACCCCGCCTATTACGAGAAGTTTTACTTCACCCCTGGCGATCTCGGTTTCCATCCTATCCAGACCTCTGTAGGTTGCTTGGGTGTGCTCGTTTGCTGGGACCAGTGGTATCCAGAGGCAGCACGCCTCATGGCCCTGCAGGGTGCCCAGATGCTCATCTACCCCACGGCTATTGGCTACGAGTCGAGTGATACGCCCGAGGAGCAAGAGCGCCAGCGTATGGCTTGGCAAACCGTACAAAGAGGTCATGCCGTCGCCAATGGTCTGCCCGTCATCACGGTGAATCGTGTGGGCCACGAGCCCGACCCCAGCGGACAAACGAACGGCATCCAGTTCTGGGGCACCTCGTTCGTGGCAGGTCCGCAGGGCGAATTGATCTACGAGGCTTCTACCGATGAGGAAGAGAGCATCATCGTAGAGATTGATATCGACCACTCTGAAAAAGTGCGTCGCTGGTGGCCTTTCCTGCGCGATCGCCGCATCGATGCCTATGGCGACATCACCAAGCGCTTCATCGATTAAACATTAAATTCGCAAACTTCAAATAAACAAGATGTCAAACGAACTTAGATTCCGGGTCGTAGAAGAGGCCTTTAAGAAAAAGCCCCTTGAGGTGCCAACACCCTCCGAACGCCCCTCAGCTTATTTCGGCAAGTATGTGTTCAGTCGTGAAAAGATGTACAAATACCTGCCCATCGATGTGTATACCAAACTGATCGACGTCATTGACAACGGTGCCCGCCTAGACCGTTCGATAGCCGATGCTGTAGCCGATGGCATGAAGCAGTGGGCCCAGGAGATGGGCGCCACCCATTACACCCACTGGTTCCAGCCCCTCACAGAAGGTACTGCCGAGAAGCACGATGCCTTCGTAGAGCATGATGGCAAGGGAGGCATGGTCGAGAAATTCAGTGGCAAGTTGCTCGTTCAGCAAGAGCCCGATGCCTCCAGCTTCCCTAACGGTGGTATTCGCAACACCTTCGAGGCACGCGGTTATTCTGCCTGGGACCCTACGTCGCCCGTGTTTATCATCGACGATACACTCTGTATCCCCACCATCTTCATATCCTATACTGGCGAAGCACTCGACTACAAAGCCCCACTCCTGCGCTCACTCCATGCCGTCAACAAGGCTGCTACCGACGTGTGCCAATATTTTTACAACGATGTACGTAAGGTAGATGTGAATCTGGGTTGGGAACAAGAGTATTTCCTTGTAGACGAGGGCCTCTACTCTGCCCGCCCCGACCTAATGCTTACCGGACGCACGCTGATGGGCCATGAGAGTGCCAAGAATCAGCAGATGGACGACCACTACTTTGGCACCATCCCCGATCGCGTACAGGCCTTTATGAAAGATTTGGAGATTCAGGCCCTCGAGTTAGCCATCCCCTGCAAGACACGCCATAACGAGGTAGCCCCTAACCAGTTCGAGTTAGCACCTATCTACGAAGAGTGTAATCTGGCCGTCGATCATAACATGCTGCTCATGTCGCTCATGAAGCGTGTGGCTCGCAAGCATGGGTTCCGCGTGCTGCTCCACGAAAAGCCCTTCGATGGCATCAACGGCTCGGGCAAGCACAACAACTGGAGTCTGAATGCCGATAACGGTGTGCTGCTCCATGCCCCTGGTAAGACGCCAGAAGAGAATCTGCGCTTCGTCACCTTCATCGTCGAAACGCTCATGGGCGTCTATCGCCATAATGGTCTGCTCAAGGCTTCTATCGTCAGCGCCACCAATGCCCATCGCCTGGGCGGCAACGAAGCTCCACCAGCTATTATCTCGTCATTCCTCGGCAAACAATTGACTGAGCTGCTCGACCATATTGAACTTTCCGATAAAGACGACCTCTTCTCGCTAAAAGGCAAGCGTGGTATGGAGATTGATATTCCCCAGATACCTGACCTCATTATCGATAATACCGACCGCAACCGCACGTCGCCCTTTGCCTTTACAGGTAATCGTTTCGAGTTCCGTGCACCTGGTTCTTCAGCCAACTGCGCCTCGGCCATGATAGCCCTTAACAGTGCCGTAGCCGAAGCCCTGCAGCAGTTCAAGCAGCGTGTAGATGCCAAGATAGCCAAGGGTGAAGCCAAACTCCCCGCTATCGTTGATGTGCTGCGCGAAGATATCAAGACCTGCAAGCCTGTGCGCTTCGATGGCAATGGTTATAGCGATGCCTGGGTAGAAGAAGCAGCCGAGCGTGGTCTCGATGTTGAGAAGTCGTGCCCCAAGATCATCGAGCACTACCTCGACGAGAGCAGTGTACAGATGTTCGAGAGTACAAAGGTGATGAACCGCAAGGAACTCGAGGCCCGCAACGAGGTAAAATGGGAAACTTACGTGAAGACCGTTCAGATAGAGGCCCGTGTCATGGGTGACCTCTCGATGAATCATATCATCCCCGTTTCAACCCATTACCAGAGCCAGCTTATCAAGAATGTGCAGGGCGTGAAAGATGTCTTCCCACCCCAGCAGGCCAAGCGCCTCTCTGCGCGCAATATGAAGCTCATTCAGGAGATTGCCGAGCGCACCGAACGTATCGAACAGTTGGTAGAGGATCTCACTTCAGCCCGTCGTGTGGCCAATCGTATCGCCAATATCCACGAGCGCGCCCTCACCTATCACGACACCGTCTGTCCGAAGATGGATGCCATCCGCTTTGAGATCGACCACCTCGAAATGATCGTAGAAGACGGCCTCTGGTCACTTCCCAAATACCGCGAGCTACTGTTTATCCGCTAATGTGATGGTAAACTCCGTGTATTCGTCCTTAACGGAAGTTACACTGATATCGCCACCATGATTCTGGATAATCTCCCGGCTCAGATAAAGACCGATGCCGGCAGCTTCGCTGGTAGTCTTCGTTGTGAAGAAGGGGTCGAATATCTTGGTAAGAATAGTCTCTTCTATGCCGACACCGTTATCGCGAATTTTCAGGGTGTATTTCCCTTCGCTAGCGGTGGCGGTGAGTGAGATTTGCGGAAGGGGTTCCAACTGCTTCTGAGCCTTCTTGACCACAGCATAGACGGCATTGTCGAACAGACTCATAATTGCCTTACTTAGCATCTCTGGATTGCCATACATGGGCATGCTTTCGCCAGGCAGGGTAAAGACAGTCTGAATGCCGTATTGCGCTTTCTCGTTAGCGTAATAATTATCAATCATTTGCTCATCCTGTTGCAATATGGGCAGCAAATCCATCTCAGCATAGCCACTCGTACGATCCTTCAGCATCTCCTCCATGGCTTTAAGGATGCGAGTGGTATTCTGGCCATAACTGTCTACATGATCCAGATTCTCAGTCAGCATGCCGAAAAGGTCTTCCGAATCGTCATAATCGGCCTCATCCATTCTGTCTTTATTGTTCTCAAAGTTGCCCTTCAGATCATTCAGCAGGTCGATAGACATCTTCGAGAAGTTGATGATATAGTTCATGGGGTTCAGGATGCGGTCGATAAGACCCTCTGTCAATTTTCCCACACTGGCCATCTTCTCCTGACGAATCAACTCCTGTTGCGCATTACGAAGGTCGGCAGTACGTTCCTCTACAATCTGCTCCAGTTTCACCTTTTCTTTCTCCAATCGCTTCAGTCTGTAACGGAACAACAGATAGACGAGGAAGGCAAAGCCAATCAGATAGAGCACAACCATGTACCAGCGCATCAACAACGGATAAGCGATGCTGAAATCGACAGAAGCAACCTCGGATAATTCACCGTTAGCCAACTGGGCTTGTACACTGAGGGTAAATGAGCCGTAAGTCATCATAAGCTCTACATCCTGCTTGTCGCTCCAGGCACTCCACTTGCCATTGTTCAAGCGATAGCGATACAGCGTCTTTCCCGTTAGAGGCGCATAGTCGAGTGCAAAGACAAACCGCAGATGGCGCTCGTCACTGTCTAACTTGGACAGCACCTTTGGCATATCGCCATAGCCGCCCCAGATGACACTGTCGTTGCCCAAGATGATAGAACGGAAATGCACGATACGATTCTCAAAAAGCTTCGCAAAGTCTTTCTGGTTTGTATCCACGATGGCAAGTATTCCGTCACCACCTATCCACAGCTGGTTATCATGACGATATTGGGCCTTCATCTCTATGTTGCCAAGTGGCTTCAGCAACGTACTGTCCGACGCATCACTATCAAAGGCTTCCGCTTGAGAGGGGAACCACAGCCTGCCTTGCGCATCCTTTCGAATATACATCGCCAGCGAGCGATCGTCGACCTTTGTCCTTTTACCCGCCTGATAGCACCAAACGCCATCGTTTTCTCCAGCATAGACCATGTCACCATCCACCAGCAAACCTACTGCAGGGTTAGATGTCTTTCGCTGAATGCTACCCCCCGAGGTGATCTGATAAATACCACTGGTTGTGGCTACCAGCAGACCATCCAGACTTTCAGATAAACTCCAGCAGTTATCATTGATATCAGCCACACGCTGACACTGGCGATCATTAACTATATAAAGACCATTGCTGGTGCCAACATAAATCTTACCTTCAAAGGCCATCATGGCATGCACTTCTCCTACAAGACCATTTTCAGGTAATAAATAGCTATAGACCGACGGCAGTTCGATGGCAAAGACACCATGCGTTGTCGCGCCCCATAGCAATCCGTGCCCATCATAGGCCACAGAAGTCACCTGATTAGAACAGAGTCCGTTTTCCTCTGTAATGGTATAAAGGGTGCGGTCATGGCTGTCTGTAATCACCAGTCCGTTGTTTTTTTGTACCTTTACTTTTAATCCGCCATCTATTTCTATCGTTTGTACGATCGCATTGATGGCCGCATCATAAAAGTCTTGAGGATTTTTAGACCGGTTTTTCTTGTCTACTTTCTGCAAGCACAATTCACCGTTTGCCTGTTTCTTTAAGTAAGCATAGTAATTATAGCCACCCACCCAGATGGTATCATTGCTGTCGCGATAAACACTTGAAACACGGCTGCTATCAGGCGTATAGAGCATACGCCACTGGGCACGGTCGTAATAAAGCAATCCCCTAAAGTTTGCCACATACACCGTACCGTCATCGCCTATCTCTATGTCGAAATTATAGTTTCCAGCCCCATATTCCGTAGTTGTATAGTTACGGATGAGGGGAAGACCTTGCGCAAAAGAAGTAAGGAATGATAGATAAAAAACGAATAGAATGATGAATCTCCTTGTCATTGCCTTATTGTTCTTCGCGATGGCGAACCATTTTTTGTCTTGCCTGTTTTACGAGCCACTTGTTATGTCCTTCCTCTATTTCCTTCAGTTTATTGTTGTAGATAGAGTCGCGCTGCTCATACCAGGTTTTGGTTTGTTTGTCACGGGCTTCTTTCAGCTGTTCTATGTCCTTCTTGCTCTCGTCGACAATCAGTTCGGCAAACTTCGCATCGGCTTTGGCTGTAACAGCCTCCATCTGAGCCTTGTTTGCCTCATAGATGGCATTCACACCGTTTTTCAGCACGTCATAGCGCTCGTCATCCACCTCTGGCATGGTTAACTGGATGTAAGGAACATCCTGCTCGTCAGGCTTGTTCTCATCGACAGAAGCATTCACCTTCATGGTCTTCATCTCCTGCTTGAACTCAGGATGTTCCTTAAAAATGGCCTGAGCCACTACGGGAATGTCTCCACTATAGTTGGGGAATATCTGGAAAGTGTATTCATCTTCCAGTCCTATTTTTGCACATTTCTCCAGATGCTGAGACTCGCCCTCGATCATGGCCTCGATCGATAACAGCGATACGGGCTCTGCCTTTACACACAGATTCATCAGGCGATAGGCAAACTGGGCATTCAGCGTACTCAGCGCCTCGCCCAACTTATCAAACTCTTTTATGGTTTCTCTTTTCATCACTTTTCTCTTTTAACTTTCAACTCTCATCTATCAACTCTTAACTATCACTCTCACCTCCTGGCACATCCTCGCTCGTCAGCTTGGTACTCAGGCTGCCGCCACCGCCTCCAGCGCCAGCACCCATACCGTCTTTGATATTAGGCGACTTGAACGACGACTTGGCTTCCACATTGTCGATCGTAGCCTTTGGTGCTTTCAGTTCGGCCTTTATCTCTGTCTTGGCATTGATGGTCGTATCGCCATATATTTCGGTCTTGCTGCCGCCTACGCCCACTTTGCCACCGTCGAGCTGTACCGCAGCCTTGCCGTCGTCCTGCTGTATCTCCAGCGTCTTGTCGGCAAAGGCACCAATCTCTTCCGACACCATCTGTAACTTCTTGCTCTTGATGTCCGACGACTTCGAGCCCACGTACATCTTTTCTGATACGAGCATCATCGTGCTGCCTGAGGCAAGCGCAGAGTCGGTAAGCTCATCCTTGTCTACATCCATCGACTTCACGTTGACAGCCTTCGCATTCAGGTTGATACTACCCGTCGCCTTGCCCTCGGCATCAGCAGCGAGAACGGTCGTCTTCTCCGTGCGAATATTCAAAGCGCTGTCCGCCGTCAGGGCCTTAGTCTCTAATTCACCTTCCTTCACCTCGTAGTCGAGACTCTCTACGGTAATGGTCTTCGACTTGATAATCACGTCGCCATCACCCACATATTCGCCAGCGGAGAGGCTGCCCGTATCGTCGCGCTCAATACCCGTCGGGTTAGCTGTCGACACTTCTATGGTCTTGGCACTCATCGTTATCTTACCCTCCTGAGTCAGTTCTTTCTCACAGAGCAGACCCGAGTCGTTCATCTGATAGTCGATAGCCTCCAGGTTAATCTCCTTCGACTGGATATTCACCTTGCCTTCTGCAGCCCAGTTTTGGCCCTCCTCCTTCGGATTTACGGTATCGAACGAAATGTTCTGTGCACTGACAGAGAAACTGCCGTCTTCTACGATGGCACCAGTATCGTCGTGCATAGCCATCGCCATGCGTGGTGTTCTTACCAAGATACCAGCCTCTGCGTTTGTATGCAGGTTGCCGTCACCGTCTGTCGTTTCCACATTGATAGATTCTGCCACGATCTTCATCGAGGCCCCAGTGGTGTTATTCGTAAAGTCATCACCCGTCGTAATGGCGTCCTTCTCGTTCTCCAAGGCCGTCTTCCTGCGTTTTACCTCAGCCAGTTCCGATACGATGTTGATAAAGCTCTGGGTAGCCTGATAGAGCGCAGGCATCAAGGCCTCCATCTGGTCGTGAAGATCACTGATGTCACTCAGATTGGTGAAGGTGCCGTAATCTTTTGCCTTATTGAGCTCTTCTTCTTGTTCTACCAAGTCTATCATGTCATCCAGGCAGTCGTCCACCACTTTCTTCTGGTCATTCATACTGCTCTTCAGGTCGCTATAATCAGTTTCCAGATTACTGATCATCGTCTCTATCTGCTCTTTGCGCTGTTCTGCCGAAACAGCAGCCTCTATATGAAAGGTGTTATCGGCATGCAGACTGATACCGCCACGACCAGCATGTACAGGCATCTGCGAAAACTCATCCTTGGCGTCACTGCTGTGGAGCACGATATCACAAGCCTGCGATACAATTTCCGACGTGTTGCATACGACACTCTCACGCCCGTCGATACCAGGATTCACAGCTACCTGATGGATCATGGGCGCACGACTGATGATACGCCCCGCTTCTCCGACGCCCTCTAAAGACACGTCGCTACCCTTGATAATAACAGAACCTATTTCGCCACCGTTAAGGGCACCGCTCTTATCTACATTGCCGATGATAATCTCAGGCGCAGAGATAACGATACGCTCATTGTCGTGATAAAAGGCACCACGGTCCAGACGGTTAAAGATGTCCGACTTGATTTGCTGTACCTCAGCTTTTTGCTGGTGTATCTCGTCTACGCTTTTATCCACACAGTCCTTGAACTGATCCAGCAGCGTTTTCCATTCATCAAAAATATATGCCATAATCTTCCTCCTTCTTAAATACTACGTAATGTTTCCTTAATATTTGCCATATACTTATTAATCTTTTTATGATTCTTATCGGTTAGAATACCAGTGATTCTCTCAATTTTATCGAAGGTTGCTATCCCAAACCTATCATCTAACCTATAGGTTTTATTATTATATCCGATAAGAACAGAACCCTTTTTACCATCACTCCAAGCTTGCATTTCATCTTTCCACTTTGGGAAATTCAGGTCGTCCTTTAAGTCTGAGAATTGTTGTGTGAAGGCATCTTTTATGGTCTCTACAAGAACATTAGAATCCTCCATATCGATAACAGGTACTTCTGAGAGACTGTTTACATATTTTGTCCATGTAGTTTCATTTAAGATGGTCGCTGCTGTTGGCTCTAATGGGGCTATACCATTTTCTTTTGTTCTGTTTCTAGTCAAATCAAATTTCTTCAACAAGTTCAAACATAACAATCTCCTAAACTTCTTGGATATTTCTTCTTTTAATCCTTTATATTGATCTGTGAGATTCTTCACATTATCATCAACATTATACATCCTGAAGTTCTTACAATTTTGTTCGGTGAGGGCTTCAAACATCTTTGTCTTTGAGTCTTCAGGCAGCGTAGTCGTTCTAAAATGACCAAATGCCTTATCCACATCATCCTGGGTCACGTCGAAATTAACAAGAGCAAGACAAGCAGTATGCAACGCGATGGCAGCGTCAAGGACAGACGCGCGGGCCTTCGTTCTCAGCGTAACGATATCTTCTCGATTCTTAAACATAAAATGGGTAAGCACCCCAGCGGCCACTATATCGTTTGCATTTCCTTCCACCGCCACATTTTCTTTGAAACCCATATCATCAGCAGTGAAAGATTCTTTTTCTACATCCCAAAGGTCATCTTTCAGGTCGTCATACGTATTACAAACAGCGTCTCCATCATTCGCATATTTAGAAAGTTCTTTGATGGCTTTCTCTAATGCAACTTTCTTCGACTGACATTCTCCGTAGAGTTTATGCCACTTAGAGATCACTGCGTCGGTTATTGAGGAGGTCATCTTAAAGAGTTCTATGAGACCATCAGAGGCAACACAAGTGTTAGTAATAAAACTAGCTTGCGCCGCAGCTTCGAGCATTTTCTTTTTCTTCTCCGTATCGTATGCAAATTTCGGATACTCACACTCGTTGCCGCCAGCTTCCAGTTTCAGAAATCGGTTCGACCTCACCGTAAGCGCACCCTCTACAGGCCTCATCACCACCTCTACGAGCGATCTGACGATAGATAAGTCGAGCAGTTGGACCTTCTGCGCCAGGTTATTGGCAACGGTCGAAGCAAGAGAGAGTCCAAATGAGGCTGCCGACAAATCACCGAATTTCTTGTCGCTAAACAGTTTCTTGCCGATGTTTGTGCCCGAAACGAGCTCCAGATTGTTGCCCGCCTCTATTTTTACGTTCTTACCCTTTATCTCTACGTCGCCGTTAGGAGCCGAAATCGAGATGCCGGTAAAGGCATTGATTTTCACATCGCCCCATGGCGAACTGATAGTGACATTACGATCGCTGCTCGAGCCACTTATCTTATAGAAACCGTAGTAGTCGCTTATCTGGAAACCACCCTCAAAGTGTTTGCTAAATGTCCAATCTATGTCAACAGCCTCCCCAATGAGTGCTGGAGACACAAATTGCATAATCGTATCTGCAACAGGCGAGACGGAAGAAAGCGTGGATTTTAATAATCCTAAGCCTTCACCGTCGCTCATGCGCATGTGGTGACCTCCCGGCGTATCGATGTTCACGTCGATGGTCACGTCGTCAGGCTTGTTTTTCTGCCTGTTACCAATCACGTACGGGCGTTCTATATTTCCGTCAACGAATCCCACAAACACCTCGTCGCCACTATAATGTCTCGACGTGGTGGCCTTACCGTCGTTCTTACCAGCGAAAGGAACCCATGGCGAAGCGTCCGCAGCGTCAGTTACATCGCCCTGCCAGGGGAACGCCAGCCTTACACGATGGAAAAGCGTGGGGTCGTTGGCATCTATGATGGTGGCAATCTGCGGCCCCGAATATCTTACGTGACCAGAGGGAATCATAGCCGGATAATACTCGTAATACGTCTTATCATTGCTATCGGTATACTCGTTAGCCCCGCTACCCCTCACCTCAAAGGTCAATATTTCGTTATCATAAACAGCCGAGATATTAAACACGATAAAGCGCTCGCCGTCTACCTTGATGATGTCGCCCAGCTTGAGTGCCGGCCAAGTGGTGTCGTAGTTGATGGTTACCACGTTGTTGGCAGCATCTTCTTCCAGCGTGCGTATCTTGCCATATCTTTTAGCGTCGTATATTTCATCTTCGTTGGCATAAGCCGAGGTGATTTCAGTAAACTCGTTAAAGCCGTCCTTTTCTTTTTCCTGATCAGGGATGCCAAAGGGCCTGCTAAACAGTTTGAATGTATATTTGCCGTATTGCTCGTCAGTTCCTTTATCGTCGAAATAGTGCGCATTAACAGCCGCATTCCACGTTGCCGTATTCGTCAGGGCCTGAGCCGTACTCGTGAGGTCATCTATCAGCGAATTCGCTATCCAGCTCGGAATATTCTTTTCGGTATTAAGGAACGAAGCCAGCTTTTTCATGAACCATTTGTCACCAAGTCCGCCAGGCTTTAAAAACTCTCCCCTTGTGACATAAGGATTTTTGGGCACAGGGGTATCGTAAACGGTTTTGTCGTAGGCCGCTTCCATCTCATAGTTGCCGTCGGTCACTTCCTTCAAGAGGTCTTCGTCGGCATTCTGAGTCGAATAGGTCTTCTTGTAATAATCATTCGAGACCGTCTTTATTTTTGTCTCATCGTCGTCATAACCTATCCGTAATTTGCCGTCCTCGTAGTACAGGAATTCGCCCCAACGATTGGTGGTACGGGCCAGCATGTCGTAGAAGCTTTCGTTATACTGTACCAGATACGGGAACATATGTTCCACCTTCTTATCATCGTTATTGGTGAAATACAGCACGTGCATATTGTCGGCATTGTAGCCAAGGGTCTTATCGCTGTCGTACGGCAACTTGTATTTAGCCAGTTCCTTAGTCAGAATATCACTGGCGAGTTTCTTTCCTACGAACGAACGGCTTGTTTTTTTCAGCGTCAGCATCTTATCGAGACTATAGATCTTCAATCTCAGCGACATGCAGTCAGCCATATATTCAGGCATCACCTCGTGTACATAAAAGTCACTTCCGATGGTATCATCGTCTTTTGGCTCTTTATTCTCATAGACCACAGAGGTAAGCGAAACCTTTCTGTGTTTGAACATGATTTCAATCGTCTTCCTGTTGATGTCTGCCCACGTCTTTCCCTCTATCATTTGAATATGGATATCGGCAATGATTTCAGTTGGTTGATACATCTGCTTCGTCATGTTAAGCCCTACAAGTGCGTACTGGTAGCCATTAATCTCCACGAGTTGCATATCCGTCAGCAACGACTTCGTTAAGATGGTACTCGTATCGGTAGGTTCTGCATCTGTACAGATGTCGTAAATAGTTAATTTAAATAAGGCCATAGTTCTGTCTGTTTATGATTATTCTTCTACTTCTCCTAATTTCATTTGATATACCACCACGTCGTTGTGTGCGGCAAAGTCGTCCAATTGTTCCTGTCGTATATTGCTCAGTTCTTTCTGCCATTCGTCTTTCTCAGCTCCTTCGTCGCCAGTCTGGGCGTCCGCGCGCTCGTCGTTCACAAACTTGATAAAGTTGCTGATACCTGTAATTTCGAACGAGTCGATGATTTCACGTGGACAGTTTACGAACTCAATATTCGGATTCTGGGCCACATTCTGCATTGCAAACATCACGGCACGAATACCGCTACTCGAAATATACACCAACTTAGTAGCATCGAAAACCACCTTTTGAATGTTCTTCCCCTGATATTGGCGTAACGCGTCTCGCAGCGCAGAAGAGTTAGCCACTGAGAGTTCGTCGCCTAAAGTCACGTACAGCGTTGAGTCTACGGCATTTAATACAAAATCGTTATTGTCCATTATTCATTCATATTTGTTGTTGTTTTGCGATGCAAAGATACAAAAGAATTCCGTAAAAAAAGCATTTTTCCAGAATTCTTTTGCCATAACTGCCGCATTCTCTTGGCCTTTATTCGTTATATGTCTGATTTTAGAATATCTTGATTTCTTTTCCGCGACAGAAGCGATGAACGATCTGGCGGTCGTCGCCAAGATAAATATAGCGCTCCAGACGCTCCAAGAGCGTATAGTGATCGAAATTGAGGTCGCTATCGTCGATGACAAGGGCATCGAACTCGTAGCCTGGTTCGAAGCTGCCTACACGACCAAAGAAGCTGCCAGCCGACTTGGTAGCGAGCCAAAACGCCTCTGAGAGGGAAAGGAACGGCAACTGATGGTTCTGCTGGTAGTGCATCTTGCTAACCTGTATGGCATAGACCATCATACGGAAGATACTCAGGTCGTGACCGCCGCTGATATCGCTGCCAAGACCTACACGCAGACCTTCGTTGAGGAAACGACGGATAGGTGCCATGCCGGAAGCGACGTTGAAGTTGGAGGTAGGACAATGGGCTACCACGACGCCACGACGCTTGATAAGCTCAAGCTCCTCGCCTTCAGTCCATACGCAATGGGCCATGACGGTAGGCGTCTGTCCGAAAAGACCGTAACGGTCGTAGGCATCGCCATAACAGGTGCTTTCGGGCTCTAACTCTGCCACCCAGGCGATCTCGTCTTTATTCTCAGAGAGGTGGGACTGTACGGGCAACTGGTACTTTTCAGCCAGTTGGCCACAGGCACGAAGCATCTCTGGCGTACACGAGGGTACGAAGCGAGGGGTGATAATGGGGCGAACGAGCGGATAATTTATAGTTAATAGAGATTCATAGCCTTGAACCATCGACTCGACGGACTCGGAGAGGCCTTCTGGACAATTGCGGTTCATGCCTACCTTGCCTACCAGCGCGCCCATGCCTGCCTCTTGGAAAAACTGCATCAGCAGACGGGTGCTCTCTGTATGAATCGTCGCGAACACGCAAGCCCTCATGGTACCGAAGCGCCATAAGTCGCACACAAAGCGACGATACATGCGCTCGGCATACACCGTATCGGCATACTTCATCTCCTCGGGGAAGGTATAGTTCTGAAGCCAAGGCAGGAGCTCCAAGTCCATGGCGAGACCCTGATTACGATACTGAGGGGCATGCACATGGAGGTCGTTCATGGCGGGAATGAGCAAGCGGTCGCCGAAATCAATGATTTCAGCGACCTCTCCACCAACTGACGGCAAATCGGTACCTACACTCGTTACGCACCCTTCGCCATCTACTGCTATATAGCCGTTTTCTATAACTTCGAAACGGCCTTTCTCCTTGGTATAGAAAATATGGGCCTTATAGACTTTCTTCACTTTAGACTAATCCAGGCGTCGACACTAAACCCCACCTTAGAACTGGATTCTGTAACCCAAAGTCAACATGAAGACTGAGTTCTTGCAATCGAGACCGTCGGTTATTTTTGTAAGACCCAAGTTGTAACGGGCATCGAGAATGAAGTCTGAGAACTCATAAGAAAGGCCAAGAGGAATAGAGAAATCGAAGCCCTTAACACCTTCGAGCGATTCTGAATCCTTCGCTGTCTGTCCGTTGTATTTAACAGAACCTGAAACCTTTGCTCTTACCTTGAAAGCGGGCTGAACACCGAACTTAAGAGCCAAGCCTTTAGTAACGTAGAAATTGGCCAATACAGGAATGTTGATATAGTCGACATTATACTTAATAGTAGTATTGTCGAAACCTGTAAGAGTGCCTTCAGCCTTTGTACCTTCCATTGCATAGAGAGCACCTACGGTAAGACCAAAATAATGGGTAGCGGAATACTCGCCTTCGAAACCTGCGATAAGACCAATCTTAGCCTTACTGCCATCAGCCTTTGTCCAAGTAGACAATGTGGCACCAACCATTGGTTTCAATGAGAATGAACCAATCTCTCCCTGCGCACTTGCGCTCAAACTAGCTACCATCAGGGCAGCAATCATCATCAATTTTTTCATACCTATTTTATTTTTATTGTTTGTATTACGGTTATGACTTTAAATCATTTTTGGCAAAATTAGTTAAAAATTGGCATATTGATACCAAGAGAGGCTGTATTTTAACTTTTATTTGCATATAAGAATCCTTTTGTCTCACTAGAAAACTGTACTTTTGCACCTCAGTATGAAGAAATTTAGTTTAATATCGATTATCGCATTAGCGTGGAGCATCAGTGCTTTTTCGCAGATTCATAAGACAGAGCGTGGCGACAGCGTAAGTCGCGCCTATAAACTGAACCCTATCGTAGTAACGGGCTCAGGACATCACCAGCGCCTGAAAAGCACAGCAACACCCGTACACGTGATTTCCAGTCAGGAGATTCGTGAACAGGGCATTACGACCTTCGACGGCGCGCTGACACGACTGATGCCGCAAGTGTCGATGGCGCCCAACAGCATGGGCTCGCAACTGCGACTGAACGGACTGGGCAACAAATACATACTCATACTGGTAAACGGACAGAAGCTATCAGGCGACATTTCGAACAATGTAGACCTGAACCGTATCAACATGTCGCGTGTCAAACGTATTGAGGTGCTCGACGGGGCAGCATCGTCGCTCTATGGCAGTGATGCCATAGCGGGCGTGATCAACATCATTACCGACCAGCCCACCAGCTCGTTGGTTGGCTTTACCAATACCACCAGCGTGAGTGGACATGGCGTGCTGACAGAGAGCGCCACCCTCGACATCTACAAGAACGGTTTCGGTAGCTATACCTCGTTTACTCACGACCGGGCTGACAGCTATCGCAACAATGACCTGGAATACATCAAGGGCTCTGACACCGAGACGCAACCCTCGATAGCACCCCTATTTACGGGCTATCGGTCGAACATCGTAGGACAGAAATTCACCTACGCCCCTACTCAGAAGCTGGCGCTGAATGCAGGCTTGGACTATTCGTATAAAATAACCGACCGTCCGAATACCAACCCCGACATTACTGGCGGCACAGACTACGAGATGCGCTACAAGGGACTGCGCTGGAGCATAGGCGGTATCTATAAGTTTACACAGAAAAACTCGCTACAGGCTGATTTCACGGTAGACCGTTTCCGCTATGGCAAGGAATACGACGTAGCGACAAAGGATTATGCCGTGGGCGACTATGTGCAGTCGAAGAAACAGCGCATGATGGAGGGACAGGCAAAAGCCATTCTGGGCTTGACACGGAACTCTACCACCATCTTCGGAGCTGACTGGCGCAAGGATTATCTGACGGCTTCGAGTGGCAATATCGACGAGCACGTGTATTCGCTGGCAGCCTACGCCCAGCACGAGGCAAAGGTGCGTGTGGGACAAGGTTTCGCCACGGCCACTGTCGGGTTAAGACTCAACAACCACGAGACGTTTGGCACCCGCCTGACGCCTAAGGTGACGCTGATGTATGCACCAGAGAATTTCCGTTTCCGTGCGACGTACTCGGCTGGCTTCCGTGCCCCTGGGCTCGACGAACTGTATTACCACTACTTCGCCGTGAATCGTGGTAAGGCACAGATCAGTTTCGGCAACAAAGACCTGAAACCCGAGAAGAGCAACTACTTTGCGCTGAATGCCGAATACCGCAGCGATGTGATTGCCGTCAGTCTGACAGGCTATCTGAACCGTATTAACGACATGGTGGTAAAGGAGAATATCCCTGTAGACGATGCGACGCGTCAGATGCTGATGAAGGAGTTCCCTGAGATGACGCAGGAACAGGCAGACAAGATGGTAAGCTACGCCCATTATCAGAACAGCGACAAGGGTGACGTGAAAGGCGTGCAAGTCAATGTATCGGCTAATATCTTCAGAGGCTTCAACCTCTCAGCGAATTATGCCTATACCTACGCACGGACAAAGAGCGGCGAGGAATGGACGGTGCTGGAGCGGAGCATACGCCATGCGGCAACCGTGGCTGCCGACTATCATCACACATGGGGTAAATACGCATTGACGGTTAATCTGAACGGACGATTGCAGTCGAAGACCTATTATACAGGCAGTTATGAAGATGCACCAGGGTTCGGACTCTGGAACCTGAATACCACCCATAAGTTCAACGTGGCCAAGTGGCTCTGCTTGGAACCGAATATCGGTGTAGACAATCTCTTCAACCGTGTGGATCGTCGCATCGACTCGTCGACACGTAAATATGCGCTCTATTCGCCAGGACGCATGTTGGTGATAGGCCTAAAGATTCATCTGGAATAAAAACGGGCCATAAGGGCGCCACTGATGTTATGCCACACGCTGAAGACCGCTCCAGGGATGGTGGCCAACGGATAAGCAGCGAAATGGAGCACTGCCAGCGACGAGGCGAGCCCTGAGTTCTGCATACCTACCTCGATACTGAGTGCCACGCATTTGGGCTTCTGCAGATGCAACAGGCGGCCTACGGTATAGCCAATGGCTAATCCTAAGAGGTTATGAATCATCACGATCGACACGATAAGCAAACCAGCGGTCAACAGTCTTTCGGCATTATGCGACACGACAATGACCACGACGACCATAATGGCCACCGACGAGAAGGCGGGCAGATAAGGCGTCACACGCTTGGTCATCGCAGGGAGGAAGCGCTGGCAAAGCAGTCCGCACACGATAGGCGCTATGACAACATAGACGATGCTCATGAGCATGCCTACCGTATCGACATCGACCATCGTACCGGCTAACAACCACACTAAGAACGGGGTCATCAGAGGGGCTAAGATTGTAGAGGCAGCTGTCATGCCTACGGAGAGCGCCAAGTCGCCCTTAGCCAGATAAGTTATCACATTCGAGGCGGTTCCACCAGGACAACAGCCCACCAGTATCACTCCGATAGCCAGTTCTTTAGGCAGCGAGAAAGCCATCGTCAGCCCCAGGGCCAACAGCGGCATGACCGTAAACTGCGTGAGGCAACCAATAAAGATGTCCTTAGGGCGACTCAATACCACCTTGAAATCCTGAGGCGAGAGCGTCAGGCCCATGCCGAACATAATCACACCCAGCATAGGATTGATAACCCACGTATCAATCCACACAAACGATGCCGGCACAAACAGCGCCAAGGCTGCCACCAGCAGCACCAATGCACCCATCCATCGGGCAATGAAATCACATATTGTCTTCATGTCAGAATCGTTCCATCAGTTTACAGATATCCTCCAGATACTGGCGGTCTACGTCATCGAATGTAGCCAACCGCTCACTGTCAATATCCAGTACCGCAATCACCTTGCCATTGCTATTAAACACTGGCACCACGATTTCGGACTTCGACTCACTGCTACAGGCTATATGACCAGGAAACTGTTCTACGTCGGGCACAACAACGGTCTCTGCTCTTTGCCAGGCCGTGCCACACACGCCCTTGCCGTATGGGATGTGCATACATGCAACGGGGCCTTGGAAGGGGCCAAGCACTAACTCGTCGTCTACCACACGATAGAAGCCCGTCCACCAGAAGCCCATCGTTTGGTGAATGGCCGCAGCCACGTTGCTCATGATCGCTATCGTATCCTTCTCGCCGTCGATCAGTGATGCGATCTGACTGACCAGCAACTTATATGTTTCTTCTTTCATGTCTAAATATTAATATTTCTCAAATGTTGGCAATATTTCTCAAATGTTGGCGCAAAGGTAGCAATAATTCTTCTTTTCTTCGTATTTTTGGCCCAAATTTAATATGTTTTGTGATATATGCATCGTACAAATATAAAACAACTGATCATACTGCTTTGTCTCATCGTCTTATTGCCTATAGGCATCAGGGCGCAGGAGGACAATGACATTGCGGCTTCGCTGAACCTGAACGAGGTCGTGGTGCTGGCCGACGGTATGACGTTTGAGGAGTATTTGGTAAAACAGGTAATGGAAAACGCCAAACCGCTGAAAAAGCGTGTGGAGACACTGCGTTACTCCGTGACGTGCAAGTTGTATAAGGATCTGGATTTGACGAAGATGCCTCGCCGCCGTACGATTACCTTTGCAGCCAAGCTCGCAGGATACGGGCAGATTGTAAAGGCACTGATGGAACACAAGGAGTTTGGCATCACGATGGCCGAGGATGCATTCTTTAACAAGGGTAAGATATCGACCTCTAACTTGCGGATGGTAGAAATGAAACAGGAACTGACGGAGAAGCAGATACAGTCGTTCCTGAAACACGACGGTATGCTGAGCGCCAACGTGTATGACAAGTTCTACGAGAAGGTACGCGACAAGGCAAAGGAGCTGAAGAAGAAATACCGCAAGAAGCAGGAAACGGAAATGAGATATATGGGCAGCTACACCAAGGACGGCAGGACCATCTATAAGGTGAGACTCGACAATTTGCAGGTGCACATCGCCGACGGGTGCTGGCAAATCACGATGTTAGACTACACGGAGGGCCAGAATAAGATGCATTTCGACTTCAGAGAAGTGAGACCCAACTTATTCCTGCTCTCCAATGGCAATGCCAGAATATACGTAGACCGGAAGAAATGGCCTAATGGCTATATCTCTATGCAAATGACATATCAATACCAATAGCTACATCGCTTTTATTTCACTGTTGCTCTGGCACTGTTTCCTGGATTCTGGACTGAGATAACACCAGACCACATACACGAACATGTGCAACTGTCTGTCAATGCTGGCGAGCCCTTTACCTTCATCAGTGCACTCCCTGGCGCCCATGGCGCCGTGATGGCTGGTACGCACGGTTGTGGCGTCAATGTACCAAGGGCTGCAGATGTAGCTGTGGCCACCTGAGGATTTGAGGTAGTCATACACATGCCAAAGGTGGGTATATTCGTACTGGGTATCATGTCATTAATCGTTGCCATCAGCATATTACCACATTTTGGACGCGATGCATCAGTGACAACCAGAGAACACGGTGTCGTACCAAAACTGCATTGGAGTGATGCTCCGTTTGTAACAAACTTTCCCATATTACTAAATATTTATAGATCGTTTATAACTTATATTCATTGTTTCAGATAGTTTATTGCCAGCATTGTGAGATCATCGCTCTGCTCAACGTCGCCTACGTAGTTGTGGACGGCTTGGGTCATCCTATCTATCAGCGCCTTCGGAGAAAGCTGCCCATCATGGATGGCGCCATTCACCACGCTGAGAATTCTATCTTTACCAAACATTTCCTTCTTGATATTCATCGCCTCGTTCAGACCGTCGGTATATAACAGTATCGTGGTTTGCGGTTCTATAACAGCTGTCTGCAACTGATACGATGTATCATCCATGGCTCCCACAGGGAAGATACGATTAACAGGCAACAGAGAGGCGTCTTTGTGAATGATAATAGGAGCCTCGTGACCGGCATTACAATAACGCAGCAGTCCGGATGTCATGTCGAGTATGCCTACAAATAGCGTCACGAACATACGATTCTTGTTATCCTCACCCAGATTATGATTCATCTGCGTGACGATATAGTCGGGCGTGTTTTCATCTATCGCATAGGTACGGAACAGGCTCTTTGTCACCGTCATGAACAAAGCGGCAGGCACACCCTTTCCCGCAACATCTCCAATACAGAAGTAAAAGAGGTTATCGCGCACGAAGAAATCGTAGAGGTCGCCACACATTTCCTTGGCAGGCGTCATGCTGGCATAGATATCGATATCAGGATGCCCTGATATGATGTCGGGTAGCATCTTCATCTGGATATCATGGGCAATACGCAGTTCCGACTCAATGCGTTCTTTCTGCGTAGTTACCTCCTCCAGTTTATCGTAGGCCTGTTCCAACTGTGCATAGGCACGCTTCAATTGACGTGTAAGACGGATGCGACGATATAGATAGATGGCGAGGAAAACTACAATAAGAATAAGTCCGCCAGTAATGGTGTTAATGACATCCTCCTGATGGTGTTGCTGCAAAGCATATACCACTTTCAAGCTATCCGAATCGCAGAATTCCATATATCTAAGATAAAATTAGTCTTCTACCTGATCCATCTTCATACTGTAACAGACCACGTCATTATTCGCTGAGAAACTATCGAGATTCTTCTTCCGCTGTTCAGCCATTTGCTCGATTTTACCGTCTTCCAGATCACATAAATGATTGATACGGAACCGACTCTTCTTCTCCAAGTCCTCTTCAAACTTGATGAAAGATGTCATGCCTACTTTATCGAGCACATCACGGATTTCCTCGGCACAATTCACGAACACAATTTTAGCATGACTGCCTAAATCATGATAGGCAAAGAATAAGGTTCGCAGACCAGCACTTGAGATGTATATCAATCCCGTGGCATCGAATACGATTTTTTCGATACCCTGGTTGCGAAATTGCGAGAGTTCTTCTGTCAATGCGGGAGCATTGGCTATCGTGAGTTCTTTATCCAGCCATATATCCAGCATATTACCACTTCTCTTAACTTCAAAGTCTTTCTCCATGATGTGCTTGTTTTGGATTTATAATTCTTTTACGCCATTCCGGTTTTTGCAAGCCAGTTCTTGTAAGCTTCCTCAATATCCTTCAGTTTCTTATCGCGCAACTTGTCGCGACTTTCTTCACTGCTTTTAATCAGCTTGTCGACTTCTTTCTTGATACCGTCTACATCTTCTTTCGGCTCTCCTACCGACTTGACGGCAATCTCTGCCTTCGCCTGGTTGGCAGCAGCCTCCATCAAGGTCTTACACTGGTCATAAAACACATCAACGGCATCTTTCAGAGCCTTATAGTATTTGTCGTCCACTTCGGGCATCGTCAGCTGAAGGTAGCGCACGTCATGACTCGTGCCTTCTCCTTCGAGTCCCTCGATCTTCATCGTCATCTCTTTCTGCCTGAACTCCGGATGAACTTTGGCGATACCCTCGCAGATGGCCTTCATGTCATCATCGTATTTCGGCAAGATCCAAAAACGATAATCATCTTTCTTGGTAACCATAGCCACCTGCTCCAAATTCTTTTCAGAGCCTTCGATGTTGACTTTAACGGGGATCAGCGAAGCAGGTTCTACCTTGATACACATATTCAGATAACGGAAGTTTAACATAGCTACATAGCCTTTAAGCTTCTCGTACAATTGATCATATTGATTACTTAATGCTCGTTTCATATCTTTTCTGCTTTATATTCTTTAATCTGTAATGCTCTTCGACTTGAAGCTTGTCGTAGCCTCAAGGGTGTCGATGGTACCCTTTGGTGACTTGAACTGCGTCTTCACCTCGGTGTCGTCGGTAATCGTCGTCTTGCTGTCGATTTGGGTATTGTCGGCACTCTCATTGACGTTACCACCTTCCATCTTCACCACAGCCTTGCCATCGCCCTGCTGAGCCTCCAGCTTGTTGTCGGCAGCGAGACCAATCTCCTCGCTGATGGCCTGCAGCTTCTTGCTCTTCTTGTCGTCCGATATCGCACCCATTGTCATCTGCTCTGATACGAGCGTCATGGTACTGCCTGCAGCAAGGGCAGAATCGGCCAGACTCTCCTTGTCGACATCCATCGATTTCACGCTGACAGCCTTCGCATTAAGATTAATGCTACCCGTAGCCTTGCCTTCCTGATTGGCAGCCAGCACATCGGTCTTCTCGGCACGGAAGGAAACCTTGCCGTCGGCCGTAAGAGCCTTCATCTTCATTTCGCCATTAGCCACCTCGTAATCAAGGCTCTCCACGGTGAAGTTCTTCGAGCGGAAGATGACATCGCCCTCGGCCGTGTATTCGCCCTTGGTGATATTACCATCCCCGTCGTGCTCGACATCTTTCGGATTCGTAGTAGCCACTTCTACGGTTTTGGCGGTGATGCTCAATTTGCTGTCGGCAGTCAGTTCTTTCTCTGTGAAGTAACCGTCCTTTTCCTCATAGTCGATAGCTTCGATAGTAACGTTTTTCGAAGCAATCGTTACACTACCTGTCGCATTCTGGTTCTTGCCTTTGTTCTCAGAACTGAGGGCCAGCAGGTTGATATTCTCGGTCCTGACGGAGAAGTCGCTGCCTTCAACGAGTTTGCCTTCATCGTCGAGCATCGAGACACCCATCCTCGGCGTGCGTATGCTGATGCCTGCCTCCGGATTGGTGTGCATGTTACCGTCGCCGTCGGCAGTAACCACGCCGATGCGCTCCGCTGTAATCTGCATAGAGGCACCCGTGGTATTCTTCTTGAAATCGTCGCCCTCCTTGATGGCACCTTTCTCCGTCTCCAAGGCTTTCTTATGCCTGTTAGCCTCGGCCAACTGCGAAATGGTATTCACATACGCCATCGTGGTCTGACAGAGCATCGGTAGCGTGGCCTGCACCTGATCGTGGATATCGAGAATATCCAAGGTGTTCACACGACCTACCATCGCATCTTCGTCATCGAGTTTTTCCTCCTTGTCCAGGAGTTTCTTTATCTTATCAAATACGCTGTCCACCTGCTGCTTCTGCGCGGTCTTCTGCTGCTCCAGATTAGAGATAACAGAGGTAAGAGCCTCTACCGAATCCTCTATCTGACTCTTTCGCTGTTCGCTGGATACGGCTGCCTCCAGTTGCATATTGTTGTCAGCATGGATACGGATGCCACCCCTGCCTGCCGAGGCGGGAGCCATAGAGAAGGCATCGGTAGCATCATTGCTTTCAAGCACGATGTTACAAGCCTGATTCACGATCTCAGATGTTTCGCAAACCACGTTCTCTATACCGTCAGAGCCAGGATTGACAGCTATCTGACGGATGCTGGGGGCACGACTGACGATGTGGCCGGTATCCCCCACTCCATTGAGTTGCACCTCATGGCCATTGAGGATGATCTTTCCAGTACATCCTATCAGGTCGCCGCTCTCGTCTACGTTGCCGATGATAACCTCGGGAGCAGAGAGAATCAGGCGCTGCTCATCGCGATAATACTTAAAGCCTTCCATCTCTTTGAAAAGGTCGGCCTTCATCTGCTGAATCTCAGCCTTCTGCTTGTGAATCTCTTCCAGGTCTTTCTGTACGCAGTCCTGAAAATTGCCAAGCATGGTCTTCCAATCGTCGAATATATAGTCTGCCATAATCGTTCTAAATAATAATGTTATTATCAATTATATTATTATTGTCTTCATCCTGATTATCTGAATCGGGATCGTATTCCTGCACAATATCATTATTGTTTCCGGCATTGCCACCAAGCTTCCTCAGGCTCTTCTGCACCTGACTATTCAGCGAGTCGTACTCACCTTGTTCCTTTTCATTGAGTAAGGCTTTCGAGAGTTTACCCTGATTGTCACTGGCATCAAGTTGGGTGATATTTCCGTTAGAATTCATACAGAGTGTTGATCCAGTACCAAATAGTATCTGGCCAGCCTTGGCGTTGCCCCATGAGTAGTACTCCTTGATAGGCGTAGCCAGATTCAGGCTGCTGGGATCGAAGGCCGCAACCACTGCATCGAGGAAATTACCCGACTGCGTGAGTGGCTTAGTAAACTCCAGACCGCTCACATAGTCATTCCATTTATCATCATTTTCCAACTCAGTATCATTCGCAGGCATTGCCTTCCCCGATTTCATGCCCCAACCATCAATGAGGTTCATAGCAATCTGTCGTATAAGCGCTTTTTTATGGAAATCAAAACCATTCAAGGCATTCATTGTCAGATTTGCCCTTGCATCTTTGATGACGCCTTCTTCAGATACCAACTTATAGAAAGTAGTGTTCTTGCACATCTCTGCCGAAACGGCCTTCTTGAAAGCATCCATATAGCCGGTTGGTGCTTTCCTGATATGACGACCGATGCCGTAAGCCGTTAAGTCTCCCAATTTCTGCGGTTCTGTACGCAGTTTCGCGATACACTTCAGCAGTGCATTGGCCATCTCTACCACTTCTGCCTTCCGCTTCTTACGCTGCTCAAGAATCTCTGCTCTCTTTTTATCCAGATCGTCCTTACTACAATTAATCGGGATATCTCTGGCATCATATATTTCAGCCAGATTTACATCGTCTATGCTATCACTTTTACAATTGTCAGTAAAGCCTAGATCCGCATCCGTGATTTTTTCAGTCTTGGGATCCCAGAATTTACCCTTAAGGTCCTTGTATTCCAAACAGATATCAGAACCCCAGTTATTACTAACATCTCTCAGTAGATTGATCGTCTTGACAAACTCACTTTTCTTAGTGACACAAGCCTTGTAATTCTCATTATACTTGGTCATCATCTTCTCGACGATAAGCGGCACTTTACTTAGCAATTCGTCCATCGTAGGACCCATCTTGAGCACCCCACTCTGTTCGATGGCCTCTTTGGCCTTCTTCTTCGGATCCAGATAGGCAGCATCGGGATAACCAGCCTTAGCGCCACCGGCAGAAAGCTTCAGATAGCGGTTCGACTGAATAGAAAGGGCACCCTCCTGAGGCCTCCAGTACACTTCGATGAGCGAGCGGATGAGCGAGAGGTCGATAATGCTCTCCACCATGCTGGCCAACTTCTTGGCTGCCATTTCTGTCACATCGTACATGAAAGTCATAAAACTAAATCCACCGTCGCCATACGATGAGATAAACTTGTTACGGATGTTCGTACCCGAGGTAAGGGTCAGGTTGTTGCCCGCCTCAATGGAAACATTCTTACCCTTGATACTGACGTTACCGTTTGGTGCATTGATCGAAATGCCTGTGAAGGCATTAACCGACACGGTTCCCCAAGGCGAGCTGATATTGATGGCGCGTTTATCGGTAGAGCCGCTGATTTTCCAGATACCATATCTGTCACCAATATCCACACCTCCTTCGAAGGCTTTACTCATCTCATTATCGCCGAAGAAGTCGGGGAAATCAATGAAGCCGTTGACGAGACTCAAGCCTGGTGTAAAATTGGCCATGAATGCAGTGGCACCTTTTCCTGAGCCCTCGTGTACCTTTACATATTCACCATTAGGTGCCTGCAACACAGCAGAGCCCGTCTTCAGTGATGCAGGAGTCGCCGTTGAGACGGCACCCACTACAAAGGGACGCTCCACATTGTTGTTGGCGAAATTCACGAGCACTTTCTCGGCCAAATAATGCCTGCCGTGTACACCTGCACCAGCAGGACCTGATGACGAGGCATAAAGCAGCCAAGGCGTAGCATCCGACACATCGTGTCCTTTCAGATCCGATGCCGTGATTTTCTCCAAAGTGGTTTTAAACTGCCAGGGGTATTTCAAGCGTACACGATTCTTCCTGGTAGGGTCTTGTACATCAACCACGATACCCACCTGCGGACCGCTGGTGCGAATATGTCCTGAAGGAATCATCGTGGGATAGAATAAAGCATCATCATCATCCTTTGCAGTGGCTATCACGCGGAACACAAGCGACGACTCTCTTTTTTCTGCCGAGATTTCCGTAACGATATATTTCTCGTCATTAACATCGATGATGTTACCCAGTTTCAGGCCTGGCCATGTCGTGTCGTAATCAATGTCGATGGTATTCTGTTCTGCCAACATCTCGCCTGCCAGGACTTTCGCATAGTGTTTGGCGTCCACGATAGGTTCGAACTCCGAAAATTGGTTCAGGGTCTTCTTACCATTATCATACTGCTCATCGAGCATTGAGATATATTTCTTCTTTTTCTTGAAATAGTCGGCATTATGATCGTCGTTATACTGGCTGACCAACGCGTCCTGTTGTGCCCAGGCCAACAGGTCGTTGACAGCGCTATCGAACAGGAAATTCATAATCGACTTATTATTGGTAAGTACCTCTTACCTTTGCATCCGGTTATAGAGATTATTCCATTTTCACGAAATAATTCTTGCAGATGGATGCAATACGGTTTAAGTTTTGTAGCTTTGCTAGAGATTTATGCCGTTGGGGGTGAGAAGTCAGGTACCTAGGTAAGTAGAGACTATATCGTGGGACAGATCAAACTTCCACCCTCGTTTTCAGATCTTTAGAGCTTGGACGAAGTATCAGAGGACATCACTCAGGTATGGCAGAGGATGATTCAGAGTATATACAAGAGGAAAGGCGGTGAGGATTTGAGGCTATAATCATCAACATTATTAACTCAAAATTCAAACCGTATGAAACCTAATTTTGAACCTGGCAAATGGTTTATGCAGTGCGTGGGAATCGACATTGCAAAGGGTACGTTCACGGCCTGCCTGTGTATGTATGAGTTCGATCAGGGATGCTCTACCGCCCCTGTTGTGTTTAACAACGACAAGACTGGTTTCAACCAGTTTATTAAATGGAGCCGTAAAGAGGCTCTAAGGGGCTATCCCCTGCGCTATGTAATGGAACCCACAGGCGTCTATTACGAGCAGTTAGCAGCTCATCTGAGTAAACTCGGCCTGGACGTCTGCGTTGTGTTGCCTAACAAGGCCCGTGAGTTTGCTAAGTACGAGGGTATCCTCACAAAGACCGATAACATGGATGCCTATACTCTTGGAATGTTGGGCTGTTTGGACAAGCGTCTTAAACCTTGGACACCGCCATCTCCAATCTACAGGGAACTGCGACAGATGACGCGCTTTGTGGCCGACATCAACAAGGTCAAGACTGAGCTGAGGAATCATCTGGAGGCGCTCACACATAGCGAGACAGCGGAGAAGAGCATCGTCAAGCACTATAATAAACTCATCGACGAGATAGACAAGCAACTGGTCAGCAACCAAAAGGCCATTCGCGAGAAGATCAAGCAGGAGCCAGGATTGTTTGAGCGTATTGACCGCATCACCACCATCAATGGCGTAGGCTTTATGACTGTTGTCACAGTGGTTGCTGAGACCAATGGCTTTGCGCTGATAACTAACCGCAAGCAACTGACAAGATATGCAGGGCTTGACGTTCCTGCACATCAGTCAGGACCTGTTGACCCTAAGCGTCATATTTCAAAGCAGGGCAACGTACACATCAGGACGGCACTCTATTTTCCCGCTATTGTCAGCACTCAGTGTAATCCTCAGATGAAAGATTTCTATGGGCGCCTATGTGCCAGGAATACACAGTCGAAAATGATTGGAGTAACAGCCACCATGCGCAAGCTACTACTGCTCATATACAGCCTTTGGAAAAGCGGAGAGAAGTATGACCCTACACGTGACAAGCCTGCATGTGACAGGCAAAAGAAAGAGGCTGAAACCACTGAAGGCCAGCCTCACGGGATAGACGTTGGGACACTGGCTGAAGAATAGCCGCAGAACGCAGTCTTCCCTTGATGGCTGCAAAGTTAATCAAATCCTTTTAAACAACAAAGAAATAATCACAAAAACATAGCATACTGCTGAGGAAAACTAGTGCGACAGCACCCATAAGCATCAGAAAACAACGCCACAAGGCGATAAACGCCATACGCTGATTGGTACATGGGAAACCGCCAAGCATTGATTCTCACATCACAGCAGAGCCCTGTCGCAATTTACATTGAAAACAGGGCATGAATGCTGCGTGTAAATGCAATCAAATGACAAGAATTGTTAAAACGCCTCACTTTTCATCACAAATGTTTGGTTTTTAAAACAGTATCTGTCCCACTTTTCCCAACCAATAATAATCGGCGCCATCTTCCAAATTCGCCATGTTCTTGATGGTGCCGAAAACCTTAGCAAAACCATCCTTTGCCACATTACTGTTCAGCACATTATTATCATAGGGTGCTTCAGCGGCATACGTACCATCAGCCGAAACTGGATGAACCGCCGCATAGTCGTGGTAGGAAATGGAATAAAAGTCTTTAATCTGCTTGGCTTTACCCTCGTCGCCATTATAGCCGATACGGAGCTTACCGTCTTCCCAGTACACATACTCTCCCCAACGGTTACAAGTACGGATAAGCATGTCGTAGAAACTCTCATTATACTGTACCAGATAGGGGAAGATATGTTCTTGGTGGTTCTTCAGAAGATGCTTCATCTGAGAGGAGTCCCACTCCAGATGTTTCTCAATATCATAGGGAACCTTGTAGTTGGGCAACTCGCTTGCTAAAATGTGCTCACTAAGCTTTTTGGCTGTCCAAGTGCTGCAATACCTTGAAACAGTCAGCAACTTGTCGAGACTGTATATCTTCAGTTTAACGACCATGGAATCGGGCTTATAACAAGGAAGCACCTCGTGTACATAATAATCTTCGCCGATAACGTCGATAACTTTACGTTCAACATTCTGACCATTGTTCTTGTCATGTTCCAGCTCATAAAGTGACACCTTCTTGTGCTTGAACAATTTTTCTAATGTCTTCCTGTTAACAGGTTTCCACTCTGTATCTAACCCATCCACCATACAGATTTCCAAATCTGCTAAGATTTCGGTAGGTTGATACATCTTCTTCTTAAGACTAAAGTTTATCAGACTGACTCTATACTCTTTAATCTCAGTCATACCAATTGGTATGATAATGCCACCCGTCTCCTTTTCTGTAGAAATGGAGATTTTTCCAATTACAAGTTCTAACAGTGCCATAACTTCTTAGGTTGGTTTAATATTATGTCTGCAAAGATAAGACAAATAATTGAAACAACAAAATAAAATCCAACTTTTTATGCTATTTCTTCATCAACCTCGGATATGAATTCTAAAGGGTCAGATCGAGGGCGGGCCGTGATGGGCTCGCCCTGCTAAGTATAAAATTATCACAAGTCGGCGTACTCGCGGGCGACATTCTCGATGCACGGACAGGCTTTGTGGGGGTTGAGGTCGTGATGACCTACGATCACGGCGCGGGGGTAGCGCTCGTGCAGGTCTTCGAGCAACTGTCGCATCGCCACTTTCTGCGCCTCGGTACGCGTATCGGCAGGATCACCCCGGATATCAAGCCCACCCTCGTAGCAGATGCCTATCGAGTGGGCATTGTGGTTCATGCAGTGGGCACCAATCAGCCATTCCGGCCTACCCTTTTCTATACTTCCGTCACGACGGATCACGTAGTGGTAGCCGATGCCGAGGTGAAAACCTCGCTGGCGATGCCACGTATCAATCTGGGCGGCAGAACTCATCTGGTCGGGCTTTACTGCAGAACAATGGATTACTATCAAGGTTATAGTGCGCATGCCTGAACAAAGAAGGTTGACGCGATCAGTGACCCTACTGCCACCAGAAACTTAATAATCTTACCAACGGTATTTTTACTGAACTTCATCATTTTGCTTTCAAATTTTAAATCTTTGTGAACGTCTTCGAAGCGACTTCACTCGAAACCCCATTCAGAATGGCTATAGCCTTCACGGTTGTGGTATCGCTCAGGCCGAACTCCTCAGTATACATCGTACTCTCAGCTGTTGGCGTGCTGCCGTCGAGGGTGTAGTAGATATCTGCGCCGTCAGGACCGCTCAAGCTCACCGTGGTCGAATCCGAGAACGATGTCTTACCGCTGATCGTGGGGGCTGCCAGGGGTTCAGACTGAGAGCCGCCGCTTTCTGAGCCTGAGCCGCTACCGCCATTCTGACCGCCCTCGGTTTCTGAACCGTTAGAAGGGTTGGTCGGGTCGGTTGCAGGACTGTCACTGCCAGCCTTCAGTCGGGCCACGGCTGTGGCTATTGGCAGCAACGTGGTGACTGTCTTCTCCTTACCATCTACGACCACCTTCTCCGTATCAACGATATTTCGCAACTCCAGTGAGCACTGGTCCTTAAAGGCAGGCCCAGCCAGGTTGTCGAGTTTCGTCTGGTTAGGAATGAAGCGGATATGAATAGCCTTTACCACCTCATTGGGGTTCAGTCCCTCCATCGCGGCGATGTTCATCACCGAAGCCTTTGCCTCACAGGTAGGACGGAAGATGCCCAGATCGCCCAACTGTACAGGGATGCCCTGTGCCACCAGTTCGGGCAGGCAGTCGGTAATCATGTAGATGATGTTCTCAATGTCGCCACGGTTGTATTTCGAGCCGTGATCGATCAGGTGCTGCGCGAAACCACGGATGGTCAGCGTCTTCTGAAGGTCCACCTCAGGATAATACTTGCCGTAGCCGGCGTTCTTCGAGTTCTTGTTCTTTCGAAGATTGATGC
>Ga0310695_10000128_pt1 | contig 195800 bp, 161 predicted proteins | sample RumenRJG_04DNA_FD_203882 | JGI IMG/M metagenome (GOLD analysis project Ga0310695, IMG submission 203882) | Bovine rumen microbial communities from Lethbridge, Alberta, Canada - RJG_04 (v2) (version 2) | ecosystem: Host-associated > Mammals > Digestive system > Stomach > Rumen | place: Canada... | reverse complement strand
TGTATTCCTCAACAATTTTCTGACGTTCTTCACGACTGTAATTTGATCTCATAATTTCTTCCACCTTGCGTAGAAGTTTAGTTCAAAGATTTATTTTTGGAAAATACATGAGAATTGACGGTTACAATATATTTGTGAAAATCATGAAGATTTCTTTTTAGATTATCATATCACCGATGACTTGATTTCAGAAATACAAAAAACTTTTGAAATCAAAAAAGAAATTGCTCTTAAAAATTTGCAACTATTAATTCCTGTCTGCGATATAGATGAAATGACTATAATTGCTGATAATGTTGAAGATCCTCTAATGCAAACTGTCTATACTTCATTGCAAGAGCAAATTTGTAGTGTTTTAGACACATTGCCACAGAGAGAACAAGAAGTTCTAAAACTTCACTTTGGCTTATATACCGAAACTGATTCAGATTTCAAGAAAATACAGTCTCTTGTCAAAGAAAAAATTTGGCATGGCGATGGAATATATAATTACGCACTCTCACTTAATCTGGATGAAGTTGCCAAGATATACAATGTAACACGTGAGAGAATTCGTCAAATAGGAGCAAAAGCTTTGAGACGACTTAAGCACCCTAGAAGAAGTAATGGCTTACGCGACTATCTTGGATTTGAATAGCCACCTCAAATCGCTTGTAGTGAATTCAATTTAAATTCAAACAAAAAGGAGTACCCCAAAAATGACCATCCCCATCCCCCTCGCAGGTGACTGCGAAATCACCAAACTCAAGAGCGAATTCTTCTGGGATTCATGCAAACCGGAAGAAGAGTTCACCGTAATAAAAAAGGACAACAGCGAGTTCTGGATATGTGATCCTTCCGTGTCTTTTTGTCTGTGCAAGGACATTTTCTGGAACGACAAGGCTGTTGAGGTTATGACAGATTTTCTGTCCCCAAGTTATACTTACTGGGCTCTGATTTGGTATGAAGAGAATGAAAGCACTGCTAGTGAAACTGTTTTTTCTGAAATCTTCGATTTGTATTTGCGGCATGGATTCATAAAAAAGGTTTCCGATGCCCATCTTAGCGAAATAACAGAAAATGGCGACGATTTTGTGTATGTCTATTCTCCTTCGTACAATCCGCCTGATAAGAATGTGGAAAAGGAAAAAAACGATATCATCCGAAAAATTTGCAGGGATTTCTATAGCAACATGCTTGAAAGTAATGAAGACGAACTGGAACTTCGAAATTCTTATGAGCTTGTCCTGAAAGGACTCTCGGATTTGGAAAAAAAGGAATAAATTGCATTGAAAAATTTCAATTTCTAGTTTTTTTAGGAGCATCCCACGCAATGAAAATCAAAATTCCCCTCGCAGGCGAATGCGAAATCACCGAGCTGAAGCACGACTTCTACATCTACTCAGAGCCAGAAGACGACTTCACCGTAATCAAAGCGAATGACAGCGAATTTTGGCTTTGCGATCCGAACTGCACGACCGCGATATGCAAGCACCTTTTCGGCGGCGACGTTTTTGTTCAGCCGATTATCGACTTGTACAGCCCGGACGAAGATTTCTGGTTTTTCGCAAGAAACGAGCGCGAGACAATGCGGGCGGATGAGCTTCCGTTCGGCAATGTTTTTGATTTGTATGTGGAATACGGATTCATAAAAGAGATTCACGACGAACGGCTGAAAGAACTCACTGCGGGCAACGTCGATTGCATCTACGTCTATTCTCCGTTGTATTGCAAGCCTACCCGCGAGTTCTTCGAAAAATTGTATGCGCTCGCAAAAGAGGATGCCGAATTCTGCAAAAACGAGCGCGTCGAGTGGAATCAAGATTGCCTTGATGACGATGAGCGCAAATCCATTCTGAAAGGAATTCAGAACGATTACGAAGAATGCCTGCAAAAAATCGAATCGGCTTATTTCCAGAAAGCGCAGTGCCGTTGATTTTTGATATCGCATTCTTCTTCATGCAACATAGTTTCCCTCATTCCTCTACGAATCCGAGTATCTCCCTGTACGCCTCGGCGAGCGCGCTTTCCGTGAAGCGGGCGTTTGCGGGGCTGGTGCTCGGGAGGCAGGCGGAGCCGACTTTGTATCGCGTCTCGTATCGTGCGCAGTGCTTTTTCCAGAGCGCGAACGATGTCTTTCCGGTGCAGAAGACGCGTTCGATTTTTGCGTTCCCGAAAATCTCTGAGAAGTCGTTGGGGACGGCGTTTTTTATCGACGAGTCGGAGGCTCCGCTTATCTCGCATTCCTTGAGAACGTCCCACAGCGCGATTTTGTGCCGGAGGAGGAAGTCCCGCCGCTCGGCGATTGCCTTTTCCTTATCGGGGCTTCCGTTTCCGACCGAGAACTGCTCGCCGAAAAGGGCTGGCATGATTTTCCAGAACCGGTTCTGCGGGTGCATGTAGAAGAATCCCGCCTCGCGGCTTTTCGGGGACGGCATCGTGCCGAGAATCAGGATTCGGCTCTCCGCGTTCCAGACGGGCGCGATTCCGTGCGTGACAGTCATTATTTCGCTCATCGTTCTATTCTACCGTTTCTGCCGTTTTCCGTGGGAGCCATCGGGGAAAATGTGCGTTTTTTGCGGAATTTTTTCCTGTTTTCGGAGAATCCGCATATGATTGAGCCTTCGCAAAAGGCTCCGTCCGAAGAAGACGGTTGATTTTAGGTTTTGTCATGTGAACAGTTTTCATAAGAAAGCATGTTTCCGCATCCATGTATTTGGCGTGCGCAGATTCCGAACAAAATCCGGACGCAGCCTCGCAAAGACGGGGGAGAAAATGGAAAAAATCGTAAAAATCAAAAAATAATGTGAAGGAATTGCCCTCTGTGCGTCTATATTACTTTATATAAAATTTTTCATCTTCTATTTTAAACAGGGGTAATTATGATAAAAAGACTTTTAGTTATGATACTGAAATTGTTTGTTTTTGGTTGCATTTTGCTTTATACATTATTTTTCCTGAATAAACTTTTTGACTTAGAGCAAAATGCTCCGGCGATTAACAATTTTATGGCAGCAATTGCCGCTATACCAATTCCTGGAGTAGGAAAACTTGGCGGCATTGTTATACTCGTTGTCGGCGCGCTTACATTATCAGGTGCTTTCGATGAATAATGGACTCTTAACACTCCAAACCGTCTGTCAGTGCAGGGCTTAATCATGTTTTTTTACAGCCAGATTTTGCATTGACAGACTTTTTTTTCTAAAAATCATAAAAAAAAATTAGCGATTTCAAAGTCCCCCACTATATTATTAGTGTATAAAATCAATTCTCACCCTAATTGCATTTGGAGGCAATATGGAAATCTTAACAAAAGAATGGAACTCTTACATCGAATCAATGAAAAACGCTCTTGCAGAAAACAAGGACTGGCAGGAAGAACTTGATGCTTGCCTTGACGTGGCAGAAGACGCAAAAAATGGCGATGAAGAAGCTCTCCTTGACCTTGCCTTTTACAAAATGGATCATGGCATTGATTTTGAAGAAAGCCTTTCTTTCGTTGATGAAAAAGCTGGTCAGGGAGATGTTTACGCGCTCACACGACTTGGATTCCTCTACTGCACGGGCGTGTCTAATTCCTTCGATGATTCAAAAAAGAGCCTCATCGAAATTGACGATGCCACGAACGAAGAAAAATCCAACTCATACTTTGAAAAAGCTAGTGAACTTGGCGGCGTGCGTGCAATGGCAGCTCTGGTAAACCACATTTGGATTTATGGCCTCAATCAGGATTCAGATGATTCTGAAAATGAAGAAGATTCAGTTCAGCTTACGGCTGAAGATTTTACCAAAGCCGAAAAACTTGCATTGAAAGCCATCGGCATCTACGAAAATCAAAAAGAAAAATGTGATGTTCCTGATTCAATCATCGCACTTCTTATGGGCTGGCTTTCTGATTTGTATGCCTCAAAAAATTCCCTCTCGCCGATTTTCAGTCAGGAAAAAGCCGAATACTGGAAAAATCGTTCCGACAAACTCTCTCAGGAGCTGAAAGAAAGCTCTGAAGAAAGTCAGCAGTAGTTTTGCTTGCTGGCAGCTAAAGAATGAATTAAAATATTCTCTGTTTATCACACCGATTGCTGATGCGGTAGTCGGTGTGTTTTTGTGTGTCAGGAAAATAAAGATGCCAATAAAAAATGTATGCAAAAGATTTCATTTGCTGGGCTAAAACATTTCAAAAAGATGAACGCTCAATTTAAGGACTACCTTTAATACTTTCAGCTGAAATATATGGATTTGGTTTTCCGCTTGCGTGTGATTTTATAAAAGAACTTGGATTTGAAAACTTTGGCTTATTGGAAGCGGAGATTTGTATCTGAATAAAAAATAAGGAGCGAGTCATGACAAAAGACGAACTTTCCGAAAAGATTTCATCTTTTATCATTGCTGAAATCGAAAAGAAATACAGCGGGCAACTCATTCAGAAGATGTTTTTCCAGATGACACAGTATTATCACGAAAACGAAAAGAACGAGTGGGAAGACTGGATTGAGTTTTGCGCTATAGTTGTGAGCAAATCTGAAGTTGAGCGCGTGATTGAAAAATACGTCAAAAGCGGAGAAAGCCGTGAAGACGCGATTTCGATAAGCGAATCGAGCGGAGAATACGACACGGAAGACTGGAAAAACCACGTTAAGTTTAATTTCTCAGAAAAAGAATACGGCATTGAAGACTGGGAATGGTCGGACAAGATTGATGCGTGCAAAGGCGCTGTAAAAAAGATAATGGCGCACGAGTTCACATCGTTTACAAAGACAAGCGACTTCAAGGCAGATGACGAACTTTGGATTAATGATTAAAAAAAGGAGAGAGTTATGGCAAACAGAAGTTATCTTTATTCATTGGACGTTTTTCCAAATTACTTGAAGCCGCGTGCAATAGGGCTTTCGGAAAGCGAATACAATATCCCGCTCATTTACCGCATTCTTTTGAGTTCTGCCCCGCAAGCTACCGAGTCCATTTTGTTTTCTGGGCAAGGAAAAATCGCGATTACGGCGGATTATGACGGCGGAGTCAGAAAGCTCGAAGAGTTCTTTTCAAAGCTTCCACAAGAATACAAAGAGAAAGCCGACAACGTTATAAAATTCTTGAAAGATTACAAAAACAGGCAGCTTTACATTCATCTTGAGTGCGCTGAAATCTTTGAAATGGAAGCCGAAAGCGACGACGAACTTGAGAAAAAGAACGCCGAACTCGTTGAAGAAATAAAAAACATCGATGAAGAAATCAAAAAGGCTCTAAAGCGCATTCACTACGACGGCGACACTTTTGATGTGCGCGAGATTGAGGCGGAATATTGGACGAACACGCTCTATTTTATGCCTGACTCAGAAGATAACGTCAAGGAAGATGAAGAGCCAAAGCCAAATGCAAAGCTCGAACCAGAACAAGCGCGCAATGAAGCAAAAGCCGATGATATTGAATCATATTTGGCAGAGCCAGAATATCATCAGTATGGCTACGGCGGCGGCTTTTTTGCGCTCATCATAAAAGAAGGCGAAGAGGTTGCGCTTCCGTTTGAGCCAGAAAAAATGTTTGAGGAAGGCGAGTATCGGCTTTTTGTTTTGAGCAAGGACGATGAAAAACTCGGAGAAATCGAGTATCACCGCGCACTTGAGCTGATTCGGAAAAACGCCTATTTTGAAACGACGGACAAAGTTGATGGTTTTGACTGCTTGTTCTTCCAGTATCCGCCCAAAAAAGAGTTTTTGCTCCAATTGTTGCAGGAAGCCCAAAGCGAATCCACAACGAACGAAATCAAAGCCCCGCAAGAAGAGTCCGCCCCGCAAAATTCAATAATCACAAGAACGCTTGTTCACGGAGTTAGACCTACGTATTTTGAAACCGTGCACGTTGAAGGCGATGAAAACAATCCCGCTGGCATTGAGATGGCGCGCACCGTGCTGACAAGAGCGCAAAGCGATGCCGCGATGGATTTTGTTTTTAGCGAAAGCACTCAGATTGATACCGATGAGGACGACGAAGTCTTTCCAATTGACTCCTTCAACTTTTACTGGGCGATTCAGTATTGCAACGCGCTCAGCATAACCTGCGCTCTTGAGCCGTGCTATTCGATTGACGGCGAGACAAACCCGCGAAAATGGGGAACTGCGCCGTATTCCGAATACAATTCGTACACAGAGAAAGTGAACAGCGATTATGAAAATGAAGAAAAATATAAGCGCATTGTCTTCAATCCAAACGCGAACGGCTGGAGGCTTCCAACACTCGACGAATGTAAGAGAGCCGCAAAAACCGACGGAATACAAAAAGACACGATTGCAGAACTTGGTCTTCTGTTGTGGGTATGGAGAGATGACATTCCAAGCCACAGCGCGATTATTTCAAGCAACTGGAACAAGGAAGATTTGACCGCGCCCTTTGCTTCGCCCGAAGTTGCGACCCCGCAATATTCAATCCGCATTTGCCGAAACGGCGGAACGGTTTTGCCAGAAACTGTCTACTACGATTGGCGAAAAGCTAAAGAAGCAGAGGAAGAATACGAAGAAGAAGCGGAAAGTTATGACGAAAACTTCAACAAAGAGGCTCTTGAGAGAAGGGCTGAGGAGTTCTATCAATCATACAAAACACAGAAGAGCGAGCGTGTCGAAAAAAAACAAAGCAAAATAAAGTGGAGCGATATTCTGCTTCCAATTTTGATTGTTCTTGTGGGAATAGTTTTGTTCGCGCTCACGCACAGCAGAGTTGTTTTCTATTTTGTCGCCTTTTTGTTTTTCATTTTCAGCAAAAACAGAGAAGACAGAAACTCCTCAGCATCTTCAAATGACAGCAATCCTTATGAATATTGGACTTCAAAGACAAAAAATCTTGAAGTTGTAAAAGAAAGCGATGAGCAAGAAACACCAGATTACGCAGGCTGGTGGAACTATAAAAGCGACGGCATGAACGATTTTCAGCACAATCAAGACTCTTCTGTCAAATCAAACGATGAAAGCGAAAACGGCAATGTCGGAAAGTACACGCACGAACAGGCGAAATGGATTTTGCAGCGCATTCACGACACAGACGGCGCGGAGACGATTCGCATAAAGACAGCCGTAAAAGACTCGCCGCTTCCTCTCACCGCGAGCAAGTTCGGCGGTCTTCCGTATTGGGAGCGAACAGACGAGTTTCCGCGCGACGAGGACGGAAAGCCGCTTTATCTTTTGGCGCAGATAAACTTTGCAGACGTTCCGCATTTGCCAGATTTTCCGGAAAAGGGGCTTTTGCAGATTTTTGTGCAAGCAGATGATTTGTGGGGTTGCGATTTCAACTCGGAGCAAAAAAACTGGCGCATCGTCTATCACAAGACCATCTCTTCAATCATGGCTATGAGCGAGGCGGATTTGCGTGCAATGGGCGTAAAAACTGCGTCAGACGAAAAAGGCGAAGATGAATATCTCCCGTTTGAAAAAGAATATGCGCTTTCGTTTGAAAAGCAACTCACGTTTGTTCACCCCAACTGCGACGACCAGTTCGACGACACGGTGCAGGCTATCGCACAAGAGCTTGGCTTTCCTGTGTTCGACGGAGGCGCGCTCGACTGGTTTGAAGAGGACGATTACAACGCGTTCTTTGTGGGAGAAGAGTACGCACAGCACCAGATTGGCGGCTTTCCTAACTTCACGCAAAACGACGTGCGCAGAGTGGGCGACGTACTGTTGTTTCAGATGGACAGCGAAATGGGCAACGGAGAGGACGGAAAGAGCAAGAGCTGGGAAATCCTTTGGGGAGATTGCGGAATTGCGAACTTCTTTATCAGCCGCGAAGATTTGAAGAACCTTGATTTTTCAAACGTTCTTTACAACTGGGACTGCTATTGATTGATGTCATGCTGAACTCGTTTCAGCATCCACTGTTCCCTGAGCGTAGCCGAAGCTCGGATTCCGAAATAAATTCGGAATGACAAACCTTCCTTGACGTTAAGGAACTCCTCCTTGAGGTCAAGAAACACTTCCTTGACGTTAAGGGAAACTTCCTTGACGTTAAGGAACTCCTCCTTGAGGTCAAGAAACACTTCCTTGACGTTAAGGGAAACTTCCTTGAGGTTAAGGAAACCCTCCTTGAGGTCAAGGGAAACTTCCTTGAGGTCAAGGAAAACCTCCTTGAGGTTAAGGAAAACCTCCTTGAGGTTAAGGAAAACCTCCTTGAGGTTAAGGAAAACCTCCTTGAGGTTAAGGAACTCTTCCTTAATGTTAAGGGAAACCTCCTTGACGTTAAGGAAGCGCGGATTCCGAAACAAGTTCGGAATAAAGTTCATTCTGTCATGCTGAAAAAAGTTTCAGCATCCACTGTTCCCTGAGCGTAGCCGAAGCACACAACAAAAAGGAAATGAAAATGAAGAAGACTATTTTTATCATGCTTGCTTTGTTTTTCGCGTTCACTGCTTATGCAAAAGAATATCGCGGAATGTACGTTAATTCCCGCGAGGGACTGAATATCAGAGAATCGCCGAGCTTGAGCGCAGAAAAAATCGGTGCGCTAAAAGGTGCGCTAAAATACGGCGAATACATTGGCGTGGTGGAAGAAGGCGAAATCGTAACAATCGACGGAATAAAAGCTCCGTGGACAAAAATCCTCATCGATTACGACGGATTTGAGGAAGATAATTTCAGAAACTACGGCTGGGTTTTCGGCGGATATTTGCAGAAAGAATGCCCGATGAGCGAAAAAGAAATAATCTCTTATCTAAAAAAGCTCAGCGTTGAAAACGAGGATTACCTTTTCAGCAACTATTTTCCAAAAAATCCTGCCATTAACTATATGAAAAATCCTAGCGCATACTTTGAGTTTGACGGCGCGGAATGGCAAAAGCCGAATACAGATTTTTCTCGGGCGCTTCCGAACTATGCCTGCAAATATTGGGAGTATGAAACAGAGAACGAAGTCGTTGCCGTGCGCGACTGCTTTATGTATTTTGCCCCTGCTGGACCAGCGGCTTACGGCTGGCTTCGCTTTGTTAAGGCCGGCACAACGTTCAAGGTAAAAGGCGTGTCGAGCTGGGGAATCGAGGACGGCACTCTCTTCCCGATTTACTGGATTGACGATCACGAGTATATCCGCGGAATCGACTTTACGGGCACAAATTGCGTTTCAAAGGCGAGCGACGGCAAGGGCGGATTCCACACGCTCGTCTATCAGCCGATTCTGGAAGATACCACGATTGATGATGTCAACGACTTTTATAAATGGTCGGAAGAAAAACTTTCCACGAGTGAGCAGCTTGAAAAATATTTCAGCTACGAGCTGACTTATGAGGGCAAATATCTTCGTGGCGGCTTTGGCGTGAAGTTTGCCGAGTACACAGACCCAAAAGGCAAGAAATACAGAGTGAACCTCAATGGAAAAGCAAGTAGATACAAGCTCTTGTATCCCCTCAATATGAATAAACCCGTGCCGATTATCCAAAAAGAATGGTTTTCAGGCGGAATGGGCGGAGGTTCGCATTATACGGAGCTTTATTCGCTTAATATGTCTGCGCAGTTAAAAAAGATTTGCGAATACGGCTACACGAGCGCGGACGCGGGCTTTGACGGCATGGCGTATCATTATTTTACCAAAAACTGCGTGGCAAAATATGAGTATCAGACTGACGAAACGGGCAAGGTTGAAACGAACAGGCAGGAAGCGTTTCGGCAAACAGACAGTTCGCCTTATGCGTTTTTCAGTGAAGATGAAGCACTGTGCGAGCCGCAGGGAAAAAGCCAGAGTCTGAAAGTGGGACAGTATGTAAATCCTATCTGCCGCCTTAAAATGAGACAGTCCCCTGACATTTCTTCGAGGACACTCCATCTTTTAAGGCCTGGGACACTTCTAAAAATTGTCAAAGTTGGCGACAGAGAAACAATCGACGGACTGAGCGCAAATTGGGTAAAAGTGGAGCCTGTCAACGATGACAAGTCAGTGGAAGGCTATGTCATCAAGGATTGGCTTCCCGCCGAGGCGACTGCCGCCTGGGTCTTCGGCGCGTATTTGGAATAGGAGGGAGAAATTATGAGTAAGAAAACAATTTTGTTTTTGACCGTTGGTTTGCTTTGTGCAATGACGTTTGCAGCAGGCAAAGAGAAAAAAGGAGCGAAGGCGGCAAAGCCGAAGACGCTCGTAGAGCAAGGGCTTTCGCTCATCTCGCTGATGAAAGAGAAAGCGGAAAACAAGAAACTCATCAATCTGTATTCAGGAAGCGATGAGCTGAACAACATAATTCAGGAAATCGCCTCGCAGGACGTTTCCAAGCCGAGCGCAGTCTATCGCTTGAGCGGGGATTTTTCCTTTTTGTTCGGCTTGATGACTATGGAGTTCGATTCGGCGGATATGCAGTTTTCGAGCGAGCTAAAAGAAGAAGTTACGAAGAGATTTCTTTCGTCGATTCCGTCGATATGGAATGCAAAGACCGCTGGAGCTACACCGCTTGCGGCTGCAAGCCTTTTGACCTGCACAAAGGCTTTTGTCAGCAATGAGCTTTCACAAGACTGCATTTTCCTCTACGAGTTCCCTGATGCGTATCCTGTGGCGGTCTGCTTTTTGCGCGGGGAAGACAACGCAGTTATGGCGACCTCTACAATCATCGTCGACAATGATTTCATCAAATGGCTCCAAGACTTTTTGAAAGAATACGACGTTATGACAATCAAAAAAGTCCAATAATCTTCCTCAAAGAAAATCGGGCGGGGCTTCCCCAAAGTCGGGCATCCGCGGTTGCTGAGCGAAGTCGAAGCACAGATTCCGAAACAAGTTCGGGGTGACAGAATATCTTTAGAACTCAGGAAGATAATCTACAATTTCGGCATCTCCGTCTTCTTCAAAGCGCAAGGCGTCTGAGTCGAATCTGTATTTTTGAGTAATCGTGAACGGGTTTTCTTTTTCCCCTGTTTCCAAATTCCGACTCCAATAGCCGTAGTTGAAAACCTCAAGAAACTCTGGCTCTCCTGTTGTTTCAGACATTTCCAAACGGTACGAGTTGTTCATCTCAGCACATTCTTCCTGTGAACCGCCGAATCTGCCAAGAGAAAACGCCGTGCCGTTATCGCGAACTGCGTAAATAGCATAAATCGAGTAGTTATCGTCCCAAGAAAATGGATAATACTCAAAGACGCAAAGATAAGAGTCGGTTCCTTTTAGGTAAAATTGCTCAAACTGCGAAAGAGAGAGCCAGTAGCGATTGTTGCCCAACGAAATCGGCTCGCTTTCAAAATGCATTTCGTTTTCGACAAAACCTGTATCGAGCTTTCGCATTTGCTCTTTTTTGAAATCGTACTCATACAAATCCGCAAAATATTCGCTCTCATTTGTGTAAATATAATTTATGTATTTGTAATTGACAAACAGCTTGATTGTATCCGTTTTTGCACTAATTCCCCAATGCGCTCCCATAGGAAGCTCTCCGTGACACAAAGCAGAGCCGCCGACAATGCCGACTTTGTCTTTGAAGCGAACAAGATAGAAATTGTAGCGAGTATAATATTTTTCTGAGCTTTCGCTCTTGTACTCATCGTATTCCACGAGATTGTCAGAAAGTCGTCTCACGATTTCCACTTCGTCAGCAGGATTAAGAAGAGCCTTTGTGCCGTCTGGCAGGAACATCTCGCTCTGGCAAACCACAATCGGAGTGTCCCCGCGGGCGAACTCTTTCTGCGTGAGCAAAATCGTTTGTTTGTCTTCTGACTCCTCAGTCAAGGCTTCAGCCGCAAGTTCACGGTCATTTTGTGTTTGAGCGAGATATTCCACACACTGAGAGATGAGGCTTGGAACATCATAACGGCAAAGAACAAGCATTTCCTTGATTGCGTCGTTCTGGCAATTGTCGATGTAATCGATGATTGAGCGACCTTCATTGTCCTTGTGTTTCAAATCGTCAAGATTGTCATTTTTGCTTCTTTCATAAAAATATTTGACGGCTTCAACGTTCTCGGCTTTTACGGCAAGCATAAGGCACGAACGCCCTTCGCTGTCGTAGGCTCTCATATCGCCTTGGTCGAACCAACTCAAAATCTGCTCGTTTGCGTAAGGAATCAGAAGATGAAGCGGGTTCGTTGTGTTTGGAGCCAAGCCAGCAACATCTTGGAATTTTGGAAAAACCAAAGAGACAATGTCGTCGTCCAAATCTGCAGTTTGCAATTTGTCGCCGAAGCGCTCAAGAAGCGGAGGAAGTCGTTTAACAGCCTCTTCGTTTGAAAAGTGTTCAAATTCGTACTTGAACAAAATCTTTGCGTTTTCATCTCCGTCAAGCGCAAGGTTCACGGTTTTGTCAAAGATTTCAGTGTTCAGCGTTACGAATCTCAAAGGAACATAGCCAGTTTTTTCTGCGTTGTCTTCGTCTTTGAACTTGACTTTCAGATGTTCGCCCGACTGCTCAATTATTGTGAGTTTTGTGTAAACAGGCAGTTTTGAAGCGATTTGCTCCGTTTCCTCTGCGTCTGAATAAACAGGAGCTGGGAAATTTGGGAACACCACGCAGTCAGCGATTGGCGATGTGTTTTGAGTTTTTTGTTTGCAACTTGCAAGAAAAAACGCCAAAAGCAAAATGGTTGTTACTCTAAAAAAGTTTCTCATAATCGAAGCATAGCATAATAAGCATTTTATTAAATGGTTTTAAGACTTCATTTTCTTTGTGTTTGAAATATTCATCGTTTTTGCAATCTTGAAGCCCGAAGATTTCAGGATTTCTTTTAGAGCACGCACCGCGCCTGTCGATTGACCACAAAGATAATTGAACGGGAACGGTGTTGTGCAACTTGTTACGATGAGCACCCTTTTGCCCCACCCGTTTAGGAAAGTTCCCTAAACTTTTAGGAGAGCTCCTGAACCTTTAGGACGAGTTCCTAAACCGTTAGGAATGTTTCCTAAAAGTTTTTTGCGGGTGCTTGCAGTTATAGTGGTACACTAGTATAGTTTATACAGGTTTAATTGCCACAGGAGGAAAACAATGGCATCAAAAGCAAATACATCTCTTGCAGAGCAGCTTTCTGCCGCGCGCCTTATGGCGGACGGACTCAAAATGAAAAAACTGCTTTTGATTTTTGCGATGATTTTTATGACACTCGTTTCGGCAAGTGCGCAAGATTCTGCGCTCTGGCGATACGTCAACACGCTAGACGGCGTAAACGTGCGCGACAAGCCGAGCCTTAGCGGAAAGAAGAAGTTTGCGCTCAAATGTAACGAGCGTGTTCAACTCATCTCCTAAAATCAATTTTGCAGAAGTATATTTTGTCTTGTTCCAAAAAGCAAGATTTATTTGCTATAATGGTGTATGAGCGATTTTCACGATGTCTTGCGAGCGGCAAAAAGCGCTTTTTTGAGCGAAACGCAAAAACATCAGAACGATTGCCAAACAGAAGTGCTCATCGACAATGACGAGTGTTTCAGAGCGATAGTCGAATGGGAAAACTGCACGGGGGAGCTGCTTGTTGAGCGTCCTGATTTTGCTCCTTACAGGTTCGTGAGATTTTGCGTATTGTCGAGCACCGAAGAGAAAAGCGTGTTTTGCTGGAACGACAGCGATGAAACGCCTGATGAAATCGCGGAGAAAATAAATGCAGGATTCTGTTCTGGTCTGGAATATTCAAAATAAAGGGGAAAATGAACTATGAGCGAATGGGCTGGTTATATTCCATTTAAGGGAAATTTTAGCGAAATTGAAAGCTTTTTGGGAACTTCATTACCTGATGATTTAAAATATGTAATAGAAAATTATAATAAAGGCTGCCCGTTAAAAAGTTCCTTTTCTTTTGGAAATGATGAATCTGATGAAATAGACCGATTTATTTCATTCAATAAAGGCGGAGCATCAAATATCTATGATTATTTTATAGATGACATAAAAGAAAGAAAAATGATTCCTTTTGCTACAACAGAAAACAATAACATACTTTGTTTAAAAGACGGTAAAGTAATTGTTTATAATGTTGAGAATGATAAAGAAACAAATCTTTGTTCCAGCGTTACTGAATTATTACAAATGCTTAAATAAGATAAAGGAAATATGGACACAATCGGGATAAAGGTAAAATCTCAAACGGCAGCTTGCATAAAAGTTCTCAGAAAGCATACAGAGCTGGCTGTGAGTCAAATAAAAGCGCGGATTGAAAACGGCGATTTTGTTTATGAATGTGATTATGTGGACACGGACGGCATTCAAAAAGCTATTTCATTATACAACGCACTTTGTGAAATTGGTGTTGAAGCACAACTCTTTGAGCAAGGAGATGCGTCTGATGTTGTGCTTTTGGAGAATCTCTTGAATTCGCACAAGGAAATTGCTGAGGAGATTCAAAAAGAAATCGACGCGGAGCTGGGCGAAAGCGAATGGAATTCATAAATGATTTGGTGGCACGGCTTGAGCAAAAACATATTTGCTTGAACGGCTGTTCAAAAACTCAATTGTCTGAGTTAATCGCAAAAACGGGCAATCTCCCAAAAGCGTACCTTGAGTTTCTGTCCGCGATGGGCAACGGAACAAACGGCGACTATATGGGCGGGGATTCTTGTTTTATGGATGAAATCTATGATTTGAAGCAGGGTGCTGAGGAGCTTTTGGCTGAAAACGAATCGGAAAACAAGCTGACTGACGATGATTTTGTGTTTTGGGCAAGTCAGGGGTGTATGTTTTGCTTTTTCAGGCTGTCAGACGGAGACAATCCGCCCGTGTATTTTTACAATGAAAGCGGAGCGGACAACTTCATAAAAATAGCAGGCTCTTTTGTTGAGTTTCTGTCAAACAGGCTTAAGTTGGACGCTGATCTTTTCACAGAAAAAGTGTGATTTATATAAAGAGAGGAAAAATGTCGCTTTGCATTTACGGGAGAATTGAAAAAGAAATCTTCGATGAAAACACTTTAGAGCCGTACATCAATGAGTATTTTTCTAAGAATTATGAAATCATAAAAAAAGATAATGGCAAAACGTATGAAATCTGCATCTTCGATTTTTTGTCACACGCCCTGCACAGAACTGGGCGATAAATCACATCTTGTCATCGACTCCCCTCACCCATTCACAATCGATAACACTTTGTCACACACACACCTTATTCTTTGGCGATGAATCACAATTTGTAATCGCTCCCCCTTTCCGTCTGGCACAGAAAAAATTTTTGTCATTGTGAAATTATGGCAAAAAAAATAAAAACTCCTATATATTTTCTGAAAATGGACTAAAGGAGAAACAGAAAAATGTCTAACAGATGTTATCTTTATTCACTGAACGCGCTTCCCAGAGAAAGCGGAATGACGGCGGTCGGGCTTTCGGAGGCAGAAAACGAAATCCCGCTCATTTACAAAATCCTTGTGAGCAGAAATCCCAAAACAACGAAATCGATTATCTTTGAAAGCGAAGAGAATATCGCGATTACGGCGGATTACGAAGGCGGAGTGCGCGCGCTCGAAGCGTTTGCGCAAAAGCTTGGCGAAGAAGATTGCGAAGAGGAAAGCAGCAAGATTTTTAAAATCATCGACTTTTTGAAAGATGAGCAAAACGCACAAAAATACATTCACATTGAGTGCGGTGAAATCTTCGAGATGGAAGATGATGAGTTAGAAAATCAAAATGAGGCTCTTCTTTCATGGCTTTCTCCTGAGTATCTTGAAAAAGATATTTCATCTGTAATCTGGAAGATTCAAAACGATGATACGGAGGGCTTTTCGGAGGAACTGGACAACACATCGTGGACGAACGAGCTTTTCTGTATGCCCGCTCCGCAAGAGCCTCCTGCGAACAGAGTTCACTACGGAACAGAGGAAGGTCAGATTTATCTCTATTCGCTGAGCGCGCTCCCAAGCGAAGAGAACGTGAATGTCATCACGCTTTCGAGCTTTTATTCGGCTGTTCCGCTCATTTTCAAAATCCTCGTGAGCCAAAATCCAAGATTAACGGAAACGATTATCAATGAGCGATTTGAAAAAGAGGGCAAGATTGCAATCACGGCGGATTACGAAAAAGGTCTGGAAGAGCTGAAACGCTTTTTTGACAAAGTCTCTTTGCGATTAAAAGAATACTCAAAAAACTACAAAGGCGAACATGAGGAGTTCATGACAAACGTGAACAAGCTTCTTTCGTTCTTGGAAGACGACCACAACAAGCAGAAATACATTCATCTTGAGTGCGCTGACAGCCTTTACAAAGGTCACGGCGAGGAGAGCCTTGAAGAAAGGACGAGAGCATTCTTGAGCGACTTTGAGTATCTGCCGTTTTTTATTGACCAAGAGATAAAGAGGCTTCAGAACGAACCTTACATCAAGATGGACGCTCTTGATTTATCTTGCCACTGGAGCAATGAGCGGCACGAAAATCTTCTGAAAGACACTTATCGCTATACGGACTGCAACGACGAGGAATACGAGGAAGATGATGATGAGGATTTTTACAGCGACGAGGACTTTGAGGAAACCGACACGTGCATAACGGGCACAATCGAAGACGCTTATGCGCACTTTACGACAGTCAGAATCGAGCCTCCGTCGGGAAGTGTGGAAATGCTCAAAACGCCGATAAATGTGGAGCAAAGCAACTGCGCGATGGATTTTGAGTACTGGAAACTAAGCCGCCTTTCACGAGACGGGGACTATGTGCTTGATTCGGTCTGTTTTTACAATGCGATTATTTATTGCAATGCGCTCAGTATCACGTGCAATCTTGAACCGTGCTATTCTGTTGACGGTGAAACAAATCCAAAGAAATGGCAGCTTTTTTCTCAAAATCCTGCTCAAAAAAATCCCGAAATCGTTTTTGACAAAGACGCTAACGGCTGGCGGCTTCCCACAAAAGAGGAATGGCTTTTCTGCGCAGGCAAGCTCCCTAAAAGTCAGGACTGGCTCGATGATTTGATTGTTTACAGGAAAAACTCTAAATACCTTTACCTTCAAGTTGCGGATAAAAATGAAAACAAATTCGCCCTTTATGATATGTACGGGCTTGTTTGGGAATGGGTCTGGAGCGAGGAGAACGAAAACGGAAAGCGGCTTTTGCTCGGCGGTTCGTGGAGAAGCACAAAAGAGGAGCTTCTGAGCGAAAAGTGGGCTGAGCCGATGCTTGGCGATTACGATTTTGGCTTTCGCATTTGCCGAAACGCTGGCACGGAGCTTCCTGAAGATGTAAACGCACACGGAGAGGATTGGGATAAGTTCACCGAAACGGGAAAGCGCAAGAGCAACCAAAAGCGATATTGGGAAAACAATGACAAAATTTTTGACACGCCGAGCGACGAGGAGAACAAAGCGTATCTCAATCTCCTTCCAAAAAGCATTATCAAAGAGCCGCACATTATCCAAGTCGGAAAGCGAAAAGCGCCTTGCGGTGTGTTTTACATCGTTGAGGACGAGCCTTTCGCTGTCGAGATGCTTCCAAAAGAGGTGCGAAACCTTGCGTTCTGCCGAATCCTCTTCTTTGACAAAAACAAAAACATTATCGATGATGTCGAGTTTGACAGAGCAAGATTCTCGCTTACGTGGCTTTGTAACTTCAACCACACAGTCCGCTTCTTTGAGGTCATCGATAAGAACACATATATCATTTTCAAGAAAGGTCTTTCGCTCGATGAAATCCACAGCCTGCTCACATCGGCTTACAAATACCGAAAAATCGATGACGCGGGCTTTGACGCAATGAGCAAAAAGACAATCAGCGATATTGCGCGGGAGAAAATCAAAAGCATCTTCCACAAAGACAACGACGATACAGAGCAAAAGCCTATCAAGCAATCGAGAGTGCTCGATGTTCCAAAAAAAGAGTTTTCCCAAAGCGACGAAGACGAAGCAAGCAAAATCGACGCAAATGACATTATCCAAGAGATGGAGCTTACCGAACTCGGCAAAGAAAAAGCACGTTGCGGTGTGTTTCACATCGAAGAGGACAAGCCTTTTGCTGTCGAAATGTGTCCAAAAGAGGCTCGAAAGCTTGCATTCTGCCGAATCGTGTTCCTTGACAAAGACAAAAACATCATTGGCGATGTCGATTTCAACCACGCGCGCTTCTCGCTGATGAAATGGGAAAAAGGAAGCGTCCGCTATAATGAGAACATCAAGATTGGCACTTGCATAATCTTTAAGAAAGGACTTTCGATTGACGAGATGAAGAACATCATCACCGCCGCAGAGCCGTTCCGCAACATAGACGACGCGGGCTACGACGAGCTTTCACAAAAGACGATAAAAGACCTCGTTGCAGAAAAAGTCAAAAGCGTCCTTCAAAACATTCAGCAACTCAAAACAGAGAAAGTCCCATACAGCAAAAAGACATCGAAGATGGTTCTTGACGAGGTGAAAAAGCGGAGCAAAACAAGCGTGCTTAATCTTACGGCTGAAAAATGCGAAAGTGCAGAACAGGAGTCTATTGTGTTCACGACGTTCAGCAAGTTCGGCGGCTATCCGTATTGGAAAAAAGGCAAGGAGTTCCCGACTGACGAAAACGGCAGAAAGATGATTCTGCTTGCGCAGCTCAACTTTGAGCGAATGTATCTTGGAAACTTGCCTGACTTTCCGACAACGGGCATTTTGCAGTTTTTCATCTCCCCTTATGATGATGAGTCTGGCTTTGATTACAATAATCCGCTTTCGCAGAAAAACTGGCGCGTTGTGTATCACAAAAAAATCGGCAATGCGTTGAACGTGGAAAAACTCAAAGCGATGGGCGTGAAGACCGCAGAGGATTTCCGCGACGATGACAGCGTGTATCTGCCTTTCTACGACACATTTGAGCTGGACGATAGCGAGGACACCGATTTTATCAATCCGTGCTGCGAGGAACGTTTCGAGCGCCTTGTGCGTGAGGTCATCAAGGATTTGGGACTCAAAGAGCCTGAGGAGAACACGCCTTTGGACGAAATCTTTGATAAAAAGGTCTATGAAGAGTATTGGGAAGAATGCAACGAAGGCGGGCACAAAGTCGGAGGATACCCGATGTTCTGCCAAGGCGACGCCCGCGACAGAAGCGATGAGCTCAAAGACCACGACGTGCTTCTGCTCCAGATTGATACAGACGAGGGCATTATGTGGGGAGACAGCGGAGTTGCGAACTTCTTTATCAAGCGCGAGGACTTGAGGAACTTGGATTTTAGCAAGGTGTTCTACACGTGGGACTGCTGCTGAACAAAGTCGGACGAAAGCCATCCCAAGTCGGACGGAAGCCATCCCAAGTTGGACGAACTTCATCCCAAGTTGGACGAAGAATTTCCTAGATGGGATAGATGGGATGGAGAATTTCCAACATTGCTTGAGATGCTGAGCGTAGTCGAAGCATAGATTCTGAAAACTTGTTCGGAATGACAATAAAAGATGAGGGTTTATCAAAAATGGCTAGCGAAGAAAATGTTTTGACAATCGAAAACGGCGTTGTAACGGAATGCAAAAAAGACGCAGTGAGCGTGGTTATCCCCGATGGCGTTACGGAAATCGGAGAGTATGCGTTCCTGCACTGCTCGGCACTAAAATCGATTTCACTTCCGTCCACACTCACAAAAATCGGCGATAAGTCGTTCGGTGGTTGCGCATCGCTTTCTTCGGTAGAGATACCAGAAGGTGTGACGAAAATCGGCTGGTTTTCGTTCGCGGGCTGCCTGTCGCTTTCTTCGGTAACAATTCCTAAGAGTGTTGCTGAAATCTGCTATGGGGCGTTCGAAAATTGCAAATCGCTTTCGTCGCTGGTGATTTGCGATGGCGTTACGGAAATCGGAGAGTATGCGTTCCTGCACTGCTCTGCACTGAAATCGATTTCACTTCCGCCCACGCTCACAAAAATCGGCAAACATGCGTTCGATGGATGCAATGTTGTGGAAAGCATAAGTTCGGCTTCCCCTCTGTTTCCGTTCGACGCGAAAAAGAAAAGGCTCTATGACGCGACAGGAAAAAGAAAAAAAGCGATACTCACGCTGATGGCGGCAAAGGAAGAGGCGAAGAAAGAGAAAATCGAAAAAGTGCAAAAGTTTTCTGCAAGCGCGCTCCTTGACGCGATTGTGGCTGAACACAAGGAAAACGCATCCAGCGTGTCTATAGTGTCTATAGTACGAAACGGAAAGGACTCATATCTTCGCATGAACATCGGAAAATGCGGCATCGAAATCCTGCTCTCTGATTCCAAGTTGGAAAAATGGTCTAAGACGCTTCCTTCTTTGCTCGATTTTGCCGCGTCCTGCACAGACGTCGCGTCTTTAAGAAAATACGCGATTGAAAACGGCTTTGAGGACGCGAGCCGAAAGTTTTTGTATGTCAGAAACGGAGTCGTGAAAATCAGAAAAAACACGAAACCTGTTCATCTTTTCATTGGCGGGGGAGCGACGAAAATCCGAAGAAGAGCGTTCGAGAAGAGCAAGACGCTGGAATCCGTCGTGATTTCTCCGAGTGTGAGTGAAATCGGGAATTATGCCTTCAATCTTTGCACGAATCTTGTTTCGATAGAGATTCCCAAAACCGTGGAAAAAATCGGAAAAAGAGTGTTCGACGGCTGCCGCTCTTTGGTGTCCATTTCGTTCGGTGGCACAGTTGCTCAGTGGAAAGCGTTGACGGACAAGAATGAAAACCTGACTGTTTGTTCACCTTTGAAGAGCGTCAAATGCTTTGACGGTGAATGTGAGCTGCCTGCCTATATGGTGGTGAAGCGCCGTGGAAAGAACATAAACGGAATTTCTCTTGGCTACGGCGTGAGCAAAATCGGCGAAAAGGCGTTTTCCGGGCTAAAGTCGATTGAATACATTGAGATTCCTGAAGGAATTACGGAAATCGGAGTGAGGGCGTTCCAGAATTGCGAATTGGAAAATGTCGTTATGCCTTCGACGTTGACGAAAATCGGAGAGAGTGCCTTCGAGGGCTGCAAGTGCCTCAAGTTCGTGGATTTCCCTGTGGGCTTGAAGGAAATCGGAGCGAGGGCGTTCTTTGGGTGTGAAAAGTTTTCTTTGGTCTGGTACTACGGAAGTGAAAAACTGTGGAACAATATCAAAATAGGAGAGGACTGGTGCAAAGGCACAAAGTTAAAAAGCGTGAAAATATATGGGCTTGACAATGTAACAATCAAAAACGGAGTCATAACTTCGTGCAAAAAAGACGCAGTGAGCGTGGTGACTCCAATCAACGTGACCAAAATAGGAAGAGGAGCTTTTAAGGACTGCGCCTATCTTACATCCATTTCATTCATGCCAGTCATAACGGAAATCGGAAACGAGGCGTTTGAAGGCTGCACTTCACTATCAATCATTTCGTTCGGTGGCACTGTTGAGCAATGGAAGAGCGTTGACAAAGGTGCGGACTGGCACAAAAACGTGCCCATTGATGTGGTTCATTGCACAGACGGCAACGTTAAACTTTGAAGTTGGGCAAGGCTTCCCCGTCATGCTGAACTGTATTTTTCGCAAGAAAAATACTTTCAGCATCTGCGGTTGCTGAGCGAAGCCGAAACACGGTTGTTGAGCGAAGCCGAAGCAAGAGATTCCGAAGCAAGTTCGGAATGACAAAAGCCGTCATGCTGAACTCGTTTCAGCATCTGCGGTTATCATACATAGATTCTGAAAACTTGTTCGGAATGACAAATATATAACAGGAGAAACAGATTTATGGAAAGCGTATGTTTCACAGGCGAGTATTATGAGATGACCCGTGCGGAGCTGACCGAGAAAGCGTCGAAGAAGTTCGAGGTCAGGAAGAGCGTGACGAAGGATTTGGATATCCTCGTGTGCGACGACCCGAACTATGGAAGCTCGAAGCTTGAGAAAGCCAAGAAGAACGGGACTCGCGTCATCACTTACGACGAGTTCATGGATATGGTCGACGACATAAGGGAAGAGAACGGGTGTTTCATCAGGAACAGCGTTCTTGAGCGTTGTTATGACGAGAATGTAGAGAACGCAGTCATTCCCGACGGCGTTACGGAAATCGCTCATGACGCGTTTTGCAGCTTCTACCCAGTCCATTTCCTCAAAAGCCTGAAGTCTTTGTCGTTTCCGTCAAGCCTTGAGGAAATTGACTGGGATTCGTTCGAACATCTGGAATCGGTTTCGCAAATTGAGTTCAGGGGCACGGTTGAGCAGTGGGAGAAGGTCAAGGGAAAAGAATGGTATCTTTTGCAATTCGTTCCCGCAACGAGCGTCAAGTGCAGCGACGGCGAATGGCAGAAGCCGCTTGCGTATGTGAAAGACGGCGTGGCTGTGCTGTGTCTCGACAAAAAGACGACGAGCATAAAACTCGACGAGGGCGTTACGGCAATCGACAAGGAAGCGTTCAAGGAGTGCGCCTCTGTTCTGTCAATCGAGCTTCCGTCAACGATGAAGGAAATCAGGAAAGGCGCGTTCGATGACTGTAAGAACGTCGAGAAAATCGTGTCGCATTCACCGCTGTTCATGTTCGACGAGAAGACGAAAAAGCTCTACGACATAACGGGAAAGACGAAGAAAGTCGTGCTTTCGCTACAGGCTGGAAAGGAAGAGGCGAAGAAGGAGAAAATCGCACAGGTTCAGAACGTGTCTGCGAGCGCGATTCTCGATTCGATTATGAGCGAGCATCCGACAAAAGCATGTGTTGTCCGCGACGACAAAAACGCATACCTTCGCATAAAGACCGAGGACGGCGGATTTGAGATTGTGCTTGCGGACTCAAAGGTGTCGAAGTGGATGGCGAATCTTCCCGCCTACCTCGACTTTGTTGCGACTGGTGCGGATTCCATTGCAATCAGGAAGTTTGCGATTGAGAGAGGTCTTGAGGACTCAAGCAAGAAGTTCATTTCGATTTCAAAAGACGGCGTCGTGTCGTGGAAGAAAAAGACGAATCCCGTCTATCTTTTCATTCCTGAGGGCGTGACGAAAATCGGCGAAGAGGCGTTCTCTAGTTGTAAATCGCTTGAATATGTGGTGATTCCAGAGGGCGTGAAAAAAATCGAAGATGATGCGTTCCATTATTGCAGTTATCTTGAACAAGTTGTATTTCCCGATGGCTTGGAGGAAATCGGTGACAGTGCGTTCACGGACTGTAAGTCGCTCACAAAGATTGTGTTTCCTCCGAGTTTGAAGGTAATCGGCAACAGTGCGTTCTATTGTTGCGAGTATCTTAAAGACTTTGAGATTCCGAACGGCGTGGAAAAAATCGAAGTCGGTGCATTCAGCACCAATAGCAGATTTGAATCCTTGAGGATTCCGGGCAGCGTGAAGATTATCGAACATGCTTCATTCAAAGAATGCCACAAGTTAAAGACTCTCGTAATCGAAAAAGGCGTGGAAAAAATCGAGAAGGAGGCTTTCCAAGACTGCGAGAAGCTTTCTGAAATCACATACACGGGAACTGTCGCTGAGTGGGAGAAAATCGAAAAGGAGAGAAAATGGCATTACAACGTGCCGGCCCAGTCCGTGAAATGCTCCGACGGGGAAGCGTCAATCGCGGTAAATCGTGAGGTGATAAAAACAGACACGTACAAGCTCGCCATCTATGACAACGGCGTAGAAGAATGCGTCAGCACTGGCGTGACGGAAAAACTTGTCATTCCCGAGGGTGTGACGCTTATCGAGTACGGCGCGTTCTATGGGGTTAAGGGAATCAAGTCGGTTGAGCTTCCTTCGAGCCTGACGAAAATCGATGAAGGTGCGCTCTCTCATTGTGTAAATCTCAAGTCGGTCGTGTTTCCGCCTAGCATAACGGCTATCGAAAACGATGCGTTCAGAGGGTGTACGGAAATCGAGTCGTTTGAGATTCCTGAGGGCGTGACGACAATCGGGAGAGACGCTTTCAAAGACTGCACAGCCCTCAAGTCGATTAAGATTCCTGAGAGCGTGACGGTTATCCACGACGCGTTCGGACGTTGCACAGCCCTCGAATCGATTGTGCTTCCTGCATGTCTGACTGAAATCGATTTCACATCGTTCTCTGGCTGCTCGTCGCTTCGTGACATCACATTCAAGGGAACGAAGGCGCAATGGAATGCCGCGAAAGAATATTTTTGGCAGGATGAAGATTTGCCCGCAAAAGTGGTACATTGCTCCGACGGCGATGTCGAGATAGAGGAGTATTAAGGAAAATCGGCTGCTGAGCGTAGTCGAAGCACAAATATATAACAGGAGAAAGAGATTTATGGAAAGCGTATGTTTTACGGGCACATGTTGGGATATGCCGAGAGCCGAGCTTATACAAAAGGCGAGCAAGAAGTTCGAGGTAAGAAACAGCGTCACAAAAGATTTGGACATTCTTGTTTGTGAAAACAAGAACTCTGGAAGTTCCAAACTCGAAAAGGCAAAAAAGAACGGAACTCGCGTCATCACTTACAATGAGTTCATGGATATGGTTGACGACATCAAAGATGATGGAGTTTTCTATATCAGAAACGGAGTTCTAAAAAAGTGCATGGACAATAAGATAGAAAATGTCGTCATTCCTTCTGGCGTGACGGAAATCGATTTTTCTGCGTTCTATGACTGCTTTCATCTGAAGTCCATTGAGATTCCTGAAGGAGTAAAGGAAATCGGCAGGGAGTTTCAGGGCTTTAGCGAACTTGAATCTGTGATAATCCACGAAGGCACACAGATAATCAAATATAACGCATTTGAAAAAAATCCTTTGCTAAAGTTTGTGCAGCTTCCTTCGAGCCTGATTGAAATTCAGTCCGAAGCGTTTTTAAGATGTCCCTCTCTTTCGAAAATTGTGTTTGAGGGAACGATTGAGCAATGGAAGAAGGTGAAAGGGCTAGAAAACCTCTTGCAATATGTTCCCGCAAAGAGCGTGAAGTGTTCTGACGGCGAATGGCAGAAGCCGCTCGTGTTCGTGGAAGACGGCGTTGCTGTGAAATGCCTCGACAAAAGCACGACGAGCATAAAACTTGACGAGGACGTTACAGCAATCAGCGAAAACGCCTTCAAGGAGTGCGCTTCGGTCTTGTCAATCGAACTGCCTTCCACGCTGACGGAAATCAGAAAAGGTGCGTTCGATGACTGTAAGGCTGTCGAGAAAATCGTGTCGCATTCACCGCTGTTCCCTTTCAACGAGAAGACGCGGAAACTCTACGACGCTACGGGAAAGACGAAAAAGGTCGTGCTTTCGATATTGGCGGGAAAGGAAGAGGCGAAGAAAGAGAAAATCGCACAGGTTCAGAACGTGTCTGCGAGCGCGGTGCTTGAGTCGATTATGAGCGAGCATAAGACGAACGCGGAGGTCATTCGCGACGACAAGAACGCATTTTTGCGGATAAAGACCGAGGACGGCGGATTTGAGATTGTGCTTGCCGACTCCAAGGTGTCGAAGTGGATGGAGAATCTTCCCGCGTTCCTCGACTTTGTTGCGACGGGGGCGGATTCCATTGCAATCAGGAAGTTTGCGATTGAGAGAGGTCTTGAGGACTCAAGCAAGAAGTTCATTTCGATTTCAAAAGATGGCTGTGTGTCGTGGAAGAAAAAGACGAATCCCGTCTATCTTTTCATTCCTGAGGGCGTGACGCAAATCGAAAGAAATGCGTTTTACCGCTGTGAGTCGCTTGAACGTGTGGTGCTTGGCGATGGCATGGAGGAAATCGAGAGGTACGCTTTCAAATACTGCGAGTCGCTCAAGTCGGTGGTGATTCCTCCGAGCCTGAAGAAAATTGACGGCTTTGCGTTCGCTGGCTGCCATTCGCTTGAAGGTTTGACGATTCCGAACGGCGTGACAATAATCGAATCTTCTGCGTTTGCAAGTTGCCGTTCGCTTGAAAGCCTGACAATTCCGAGCAGCGTTCAAAATATCGAATATGGTGCGTTCTCTGGCTGTACAGGGTTAAAGACGCTCGTAATAGAAAAAGGCGTGAAAATAATCGAGAGTGTTGCTTTCCACGACTGCACGTCCCTTTCAGAAATCAAATACACGGGAACTGTCGCTGAGTGGGAGAAAATCGAAAAGGGCAGAAGATGGAACTGCGAAGCGCCTGCCCAATTCGTGAAATGCTCCGACGGGGAAGTGTCCATCGTTCCAAAGATTGAGGAAATAAAAACAGACACATACACTCTTAAAATATACGACAACGGCATAGAAAAATGCACCTGCACTGGCGATACAGAGAAGCTTGTGATTGGCGAGGGCATAACGGTTATCGAGCACAGTGCGTTCTGGGAGTGTACGGGAATCAAGTCTGTCGTGTTTCCTTCAAGCCTGACGAAAATTGAACTCGATGCGTTCAGTAATTGTACAGCCCTAGAGTCGATTGTGATTCCTGACGGCATGAAGATTATCGACCCATCGGCGTTTGATGGTTGCACATCTCTCAAGTCTGTCGTGCTTCCTGCAAGCCTGACTCGAATCGGTGACAAAGTGTTCAATCACTGCTCGTCGCTTAATGAAATCATATACAAGGGAACGATGGAGCAATGGAAAGCCGTGAACAACGAGTTTTACGGAAACGAAGATATGATAGCAAAAGTGGTGCACTGTGCGGACGGCGACGCTGAGATATAAGGGAAATGCTGTCATGCTGAACTGTATTTTTCGCAAGAAAAATACTTTCAGCATCTGCGGTTATCATACATAGATTCTGAAAACTTGTTCGGAATGACAATTTTGCTGCATAAGGAGAAAGCAAAGATGGAAAAGATGGAGATTTCAAACGGAGTTTTGAAAATTTGTAGAGCCTCGAACATTGAGGTTGCCCTTATCCCTGACGGAATTCATACGGTTGGAAAAAGCTATTGGGAAGAACTTTTTTCTTCTTCCTGCAAGTCTGTTAAGAGCGTGGTTTTGCCAAAAAGCGTGAAGCGCATTTACGCAGGCTTCCGCGGGCAAAAGGAGCTTTCTTCCCTTGAGTTCGGAGGAACGATGGAGCAATGGAAAGCCGTGAAAATCACCGACCAATTCTGGCGTTCCGGCACAAAGCTCAAGGTGGTGAAATGCTCCGACGGCGAAGCCACGCTTGAGCCATACGATGTGAAAGACGGCGTTCTCACAAAATGCCATTTTGATTTCGCGGAGTTCGCGATTCCCGACGGCGTGACGGAAATCGCGGACGAGGCGTTCAGCTATTGCACTAGCCTTGAAAAGCTCGAAATCCCTGAAAGCGTGGAGAAAATCGGGAAGTGCAGCTTTGCGTTCTGCAAGTCGCTGAAGGAAATCATTTCAAAATCGAGCGAGTACCCTTGCGAGAACGGGCTTCTTTTCAGCAAAAAGACGAGCCGCCTTCTTGTAACTGTCTGCGAAAAGGTGACAATCCCCGCGTTCATAAAATCGCTCGACAACTTTTCGCTCCAGAACTGCACTGAGGTCGCGTTTGAAAAGGGCGGCAAAATCACGGCGGAGACTCTGGACTATAGGGTAACAGCACAAGACGTTCGGGACGCTGTGTGGGAGGAAGTAAAGAAGAACCGTGCCAAGACCGACAAAATCGACAAGATTGGATTTACAGGCTCGGACTCTCTGCTTTCGGCCATTCTGGAGGAAAGCGGCGTGGACGCGGAGGTTTGGCAGGACAAAAGCGCAGTCGTTCTTGCGGTGAAGGTTCTTGATTATGGGCTTGAGATTCGTCTTTCTTCAAAAAGCAATTCGTGGCAGAAAAATGTCCGCGAGTTTTTGAAGAGCGTCAAGGCAGGCGCGGACATCGTGCAGCTCATAAAGGCAGCCGAGGACAACAAGCTGAGAATCGCAAGCAACCAGGCAAAAAAATACGCCGTGTTCCAAGTCGATGTGAAAGACAAGAACATGTACTTCAACGGTGCCCTCGAAACCGTTTATATCGCCGACGGTGTCAGCACAATCGGAAAGTCTGCCTTCTGGGCCTGCCGCAAGCTCAAAACGGTTTACATTCCCAAAAGCGTTACGAAAATCAAGTGCAGTGCTTTTGTTGGCAACGACTCGCTCAAAAACGTTACATTCGACGGAACGTTTTCGCGGTTCAATATGATTCAGGAAGAGCGCATGCGCGGGCAGTGGGGCAACAAGATTACTGTGCACTGCACCGACGGCGACTTTGAGCTATAAGTAAAAACTGTCATGCTGAACTGTATTTTTCGCAAGAAAAATACTTTCAGCATCTGGCGGTTAGTAAGTTTTAGGAGCATTTCCTAAACGAAATGCGGATTCTGAAAACTTGTTCGGAATGACAATAAAAGATGAGGGTTTATCAAAAATGGCTAGCGAAGAAGATGTTTTGACAATCGAAGACGGCGTTGTGACAGCGTGCAAAGAAGACGCGGAGAGAATTGTTATTCCTGCTGGTGTGACACGATTAGGCAGTGGGTTTAGTGCGAGCGAAAAATTAAAAGAAGTTGTGTTTGAAGGCACGATGGCAGAATGGGAAAACATAGAGTACTCATACAAAGTTTTTATTTACGGCGATGTAAAATGTGTGAAGTGTGCTGATGGGGAAGTGAAAAAGAGTGTTTACATTGTCTCTGGTGATGCTGTGCAACTTTGCATAGACCGCAATGTGAAAAATGTTACGGTTGAGGGCGTGAAGAAAATCAATCCGAGGGTGTTTCGGCAATCGGAAGTGCTTGAGCATTTGGTGATTGGAGAGGGCGTGACTGAAATCGGAGATGGAGCGTTTCTTCATTGCTCGTCGCTAAAGTCTGTCTCTCTTCCGTCTACGCTGAAAAAAATCGGAAAAGATGCGTTCGACGAATGTTATTCTGTCGAGAAAATCGAGTCTGCTTCTCCTTTGTTCAAGTTCGATGAGGAAAAAAGCACGCTATATTACGTCCATCCAAAAAAAGAAAGGCAGCCTATCCTCTCGCTCAAAAAAGAACTGCACAAAGTTCCAGAGTCATTTTTGACAATCGAAAACGGCGTTGTGACAAAATGCCACGAATCCGCCGTGAGCGTGGTTATCCCCGACGGCGTGACGAAAATCGGCAGATATGCGTTCACGCGTTGCTCTGCACTAAAATCGATTTCGCTTCCGTCCACGCTCAAGGAAATCGGCTTTGGTGCGTTCGGTGGTTGCACATCGCTTTCGTCGGTAGAGATACCTGAAGGCGTGACGAAAATCGACGAGTCTACGTTCACGGGCTGCACATCGCTAAAATCGATTTCGCTTCCCTCCACGCTCAAAGAAATCGGAAAATGCGCGTTCTATTCTTGCGAGGCTCTTGAGAGCGTGGTTATTCCAAATGGTGTTACGGCAATCGGAAACTGTGCATTCGCTAATTGCTCAAAACTAAAAGCAGTTGACATTCCTGAAGGCGTGACTGAAATCAGTTATTGCGCGTTCGAGAAATGTTCTGCGCTTGAGGAAGTGACAATCCCCGAAAGCGTTACGTCAATTGTCGCTGCCGCGTTCAATAACTGCTTATCGCTAAAATCGGTTGTGATACCAAACGGTGTGAAACAAATCGAATCTTGGACATTCAAGAATTGCGCTTCTCTTGAACAAGTGACAATTCCCGAAGGCGTGGTGCAAATCGGAGTGGAGGCGTTCTGTTGCTGTTCATCGCTAAAATCGATTGTGCTTCCGAACAGTCTCACAGCAATCGGCGAGCAGGCGTTCGATGATTGCACTTCGCTTTCGTCTGTGACTTTTGGCGATAAGATAACAGAAATCGCTCCTTTTTCGTTTATGAGGTGCGAGTCGCTCAAATCGATTGAGATTCCTTCCACCGTGAGCGAAATTGGAGTGGGTGTCTTTGCTGATTGCACAGCACTTTCTGGCATTGTAATTCCTGAGGGCGTGACGAAAATCGGCAAAAATGCGTTCTACAAATGCACGGCGCTTTCTTCAATTGAAATCCCTTCGACCATGGCGAAAATCGAAAAAGACGCCTTCGAGGGCTGTGAGGCTGTTGAAAAAATCGTGTCGAAATCCCCGATGTTCCCGTTCAACGAAAAAACGCGAAAACTCTACGCCGTAACGAAAACTACAAAGAAGGCTATTCTCTCGCTTGGAAAAGATATCGCAAAGCAAGCGAAAATCGATGAGGTGCAAAACGCTTCTGCGAGTGCTGTTCTTGAGTCGATACTTTCTGAGCACAAGGCAAAAAACGAGGTTGTTCGGGGCGAAAAGAGCGCGTGTCTTTTCATAAAGGCTTCTTTTGGTGGCATAGAGATTTTGCTTCTTGATTCCAAAGTGCAAAAGTGGATGAAGACGCTTCCTTCTTTGCTCGACCTTGCCGCAACAGGCGCAGACGCTTTTGCGCTTAAAAAGTTCGCTGACGAAAATGCCCTTGAGGACAAAAGCCGAAAGTATCTGACAATTTCAAAAAACGACAGTGTGTCGTGCAAGAAAAAATTGAAGCCTGTCTATCTCTTCATTCCAGATGGCGTTACATCAATCGAAGGAAGAACGTTCTCTTTTACCAAGACGCTCAAGTTCGCAGCCATTCCTTCGACCGTTACATCAATCGGCGAAGATGCGTTCTATAAATGCACCTTTCTCATAGAAATCGCTTTTGGCGGAACGGTTGCACAGTGGAACGCTGTGGAAAAAGGCGCGGACTGGTGCAAAGGCGTTGGCGCAAAGTGCGTGAAATGCACCGACGGCGAAGTTGAGATAGAGGTGTATTAAGGAAAATCGGCTGCTGAGCGTAGCCGAAGCACATAGATTCTGAAAACTTGTTCGGAATGACAAATATATAACAGGAGAAAGAGATTATGGAAAGCGTATGTTTTACGGGCGCGTGCCCTGACATGACAAGAGAGGAACTGACCGAGATGGCAGAGGAAAAGTTCGAGGTGAAGACGAGCGTGACGAAGGATTTGGATATCCTCGTGTGCGCAGACCCAAACTCAGGAAGCTCGAAGCTTGAGAAAGCCAAGAAGAACGGAACGCTCATTATCAGCTACGAGGAGTTTCAAGAGATTCTCGACGAGGAGGAAGACGAAGACTTTTATTCAATCTTACAGACGAGGAAGATTCTGAAGTATATCCGAGAGAAATACGCAATGGAGTGCGTCCGCATAAAGCCAAAGAAAGCAGAGTCGCCGCTTTTGATGACGGCGAGCAAGTTCGGAGGGCTTCCGTACTGGACGGCTGTCGAGGAATACCCGAAGGACAAGGACGGAAACATGCTCACGCTCCTCGCGCAAATAAACTTTTCGGACGTTCCACATCTTCCTGATTATCCTGAAAAGGGACTTTTGCAGATTTTCATCCTTGCAGACCTCTCGCAAGGGCGCGACATGGACGATGACGGGACAACACAGAATTACTGGAGAGTCGTGTGGAGAGAGGACGTGGACGAATCTCTTGCCCTCAGTGCGGACGCTCTTCGCGAGATGGGCGTTCAGAGCGCAGAGGAAATCATGAAGAAAGAGCATGAAAGGCGGGACAGCCAAATGAAGAGCGGAAAGAAACTCACCCTCGAGCACGATTTTCCGCTCGAAAAAGAGTATGCGCTGACGTTTGAAAAGAGCATTTCCCACCCGAACCAGATGCTTACAGAGTACAACGATATGGCGACGAGCGCTGCAAAAGAGTTGGGATATCCCGTTTACGAAGACCCGCAAGGCTCGTTCTCCGAAGACTTGGACATGAACGATTATTTTTGCGAGGACTCAAAAGACGGCACTCTTCACCAGATTGGAGGCTATCCGTTCTTTGTACAGCGCGACGGCAGAAGCGAAGACGAGGAAGAAGTCCTGCTGCTCCAGATTGACAGCGAATACAATACGGACATCAACATCAGCTTTGGCGACGACGGAATCGCGAACTTTTTCATCACCCCGGAAGCCCTCAAGAAGCGCGATTTCTCAAAAGTCCGCTACTACAGCGACTGCTACTAATCATGATTGCTGAGCGTAGTCGAAGCACCGTCATGATGAAAGCGCGTTCCCGCAACCGACGATGTCGAGGAACTTCTCCTTGAGGTCGAGGGGAAAAAACGAACTTTGGTGATAAGGAGATTTTTATGGATTTTAGAAAGATTTCGGATATTTTGCACTCATTCGTAGGATTTTATCTTTCGCTGATTCTCGGGCTTTTTTCAGGGCTTAGGGCTGCATTGCTGCTCGACGACGAAGGGGTTTTAGCGCATTTTTTCGGAACTTCAATGAAAAAGCTGGCGGCGTTCTGCGTCACGATTTTTCTTGTGATGCTTGTCTATGCGCTTTTCTGGCTGTTTTCAAAGCAGCTTTCGCGAAAGGCAAAAATCATCATAGGCGTGATTTTGTGGATTTTGGCTCTGCTTTCGTTTTTGACGATGCCGCAGCTTTAGACAAAAAAGGCTCAGGAGAAATCCTAAGCCTTTTGTTTTTTCTGTCATGCTGAACTTTGTTTTCAGCATCTATGTCTTTTATAGCTCACAGATTCCGAACAAAGTCCGTCGATGACACTTTAGAGCGAGCTTCACGAAATGGGCGTGAGGAGCGTGGCTGAGGCTAGAAAGGACGACGACGAATATTTTCCGCTGGACAAAGAGTATGCGATTTCGTTTGAAAAGGCTGTTTTGTTTGTGACTCCGTGCCTTGACGACTTCGATGAGTATATTCGAAAAGAAGCGAAGGACTTGGCTCTTCCTGTTTACGAAAAAGAGAATTCGTGTGATATGTTCGGAGAGAACGATTTCGGAACCTTCTGCGATGACAACGCACCGTTCCACAAAATCGGCGGACTACCGTTTTTCAGAGCGATGTTCGGTGTGAGGGCGACGTGCTTTTGTTCCAGATGGACAGCGAGGGCGAAATCGGCTGGGGAGATATGGGAATCGCGAACTTTTTTATTTCGCTCTCCGACTTAAAAGCGCACGACTTCACAAATGTGCTTTACAATTGGGACTGCTACTAAGCAAAGTCAAAGAGTAGATTCCGAATCAAGTTCGTCAATAACAAATTTGCCAACAACAAAAAGGAAAAGGAAATAAAAATGAAAAGGAAAAAATCATGAAGAAAAAGAAAATTGTGTTTGTCGCGCTCTTGCTGCTTTGCGCGCTTCTTTCCGGGTGCAAATCGATGCAGCTTTTTGTCGAAAGCGTTGACCACGACAACCCGTCACAAAATTTTAGCTATCCGATGGCAGTTTTTGGCGGAAAAACAGGAGAGTTCAGTTACGAAATCGTTGAGGGCAAAGCGTATCTTGATGTGTTTTATCCGTCTCAAGATGATTTTTGGCTTCCGCACAGAAAACCAGAAGTCATCGAGGACATTGACTTTGAGACACGCATAAACTGTGCTTGCGCTCAGTATCAAAAACTTCTTTCTGACTTCAGAGCGTCAATCACAGTTCTTGACAAAAACGGAAAGGAGATAAAACCATGCCGAACAGACGAGTCGGACTGGTATCTGGCGGTGTATTTCAAGAAAGGCACGCTTCCAAAGAAAATCAGCGTTACATACAAAGCGACGTTCGTTTTTGACGGGGAGGAAAAATCGTTTGAGTACACGGCGGCTCTCAAGAGGCGGAAGATGTCGCTTTTGCGCCTTCAACTTTTGAACGCGATTTATATGTAAAGAGGTAAAAATGTCAGAATTTTATCTTAGAGTGGTTGTTGGCGGAGCGTGGATATTCTCGGTAATGATTTTGTTCTCTGTAATGAGCGAGATGTTTTGCGACTTTGAAGACATTGTGCTTGGAGGTGTCATTTTATTTTTGATGTTTTCGCACCTTTACATCGTGCTTGATAATGCAAGAGAGAATAAACGGCCATTGCTGCACCCCAAAAGTATTAGAGTTGTTGGTGTGTGCATTTTTCTATGTGCTGTTTTTCGTACAATGGAAAAAGCTGATTTAATTGATGATGAACATGTAGGACTTTTCTATATATTCACAATTCTTGCAGGATTTGTTTTGAACATAACCGTGTTTAGCGTGGATAATTATATCCCGATGGACACTACTGATAAACGCAATATAATCGAAAACAAAAAAGAGATTGTTTTTACAGGCACAATGAATAGCGGTTGGTTGGACTTCGACGCTTTCGACGCAGAAAAATACAGTGTGGATATAAGTTATAAAGCAATGTACTTTGACAAAAGCGAGAAAGATGCAGATATTCATTTCAAAAAACAAAAAAGCGGATATTTTGCAGAAATCGAAAATCACCCGATGAGAGATTACAATTTTGCTGAAAATCAAGATTTTGATGATTTTCTTCTGGACTTATCTCACAAAAACTCACATCTAATCAAAGCTATTTATATGTGCACTTATTTTGTTCCTGATTGGGCAGGGGTAAAAGAGATTTGCGACAAAATCAGCTCTCTTTCTTTAAAGCCTGAAATGCACAAAAGTATTTGCTTCTCTATTGATGATATCGATGATTTTATTGCAAAAATACGAGTAATGAACGGCTTGAGCGAAAAAGTGAGAGGGTATTTCAAGTATCAATTCAAACAAGATTTACAAGAACTAAAGCCGTGCGGTTTTGTGCGAAAATGGGGAAAAGAAACAGAAATGAAAAACACACTCATCTTGAAAATCAACGAAACGCCGTTCGCAATCATTAAAAAATACTCTTATTCAATCAGTTTTGATGTGTTATAAAATGCCATTGTTGAGCTTGTTATAAATTTTAAGGGAAGAAAGTATGAGAAAGTTTATTTTTGTCTTATTGCTCGTGTTTTGCGCGCTCTGTGCGTTTGCAAAAGAATACCGCGGAATGTACGTCAATTCAAAAGAGGGCTTGAATATCCGCGAAGAGCCGAATCTGAAGTCAGCGAAACTTGGCGCGCTCAAATACGGCGAGTTCGTCAAGGTGGCTGGCGAGGGCGAGCTGGTGCGAATCGACGGAATTAGCGCACGGTGGACAAAAATCATCCTAGACCACGACGGAAACGATGCAGCTGACGATTATAACAATTACGGCTGGGTGTTCGGCGGATATTTGCAGGACAAATGCCCGATGAGCGAGAGCGAGATTCTCGATTATCTCAAAAGGCTTAGCAAAACCGAAGAGGATTGGCTTGGCACCGACTATTTTCCAGAAAACCGGTACAGAGAATATATGCGCGGAAAGGTCTGGGAATGTCCTGTTTTCAAAAAAGTCCTTCCGAATTATGACTGCAACTATTTTGAGCATGAGACGAACAAAGAAGTCGTTGCTATTCGCGACTGCCTCGTTTATTGGGAGCCTCGGGCAGCAGCGGCTTACGGCGCTCTTCGCTTTGCCAAGGCTGGCACAAAGTTCAAGTTGTGGCGTGTTGATGACTGGGGAATCGACTCGCAGACAAAAACGCTTTTCCCGATTTACGAGACGGACGAACATCTGCTTGTCCGAGGAATCGACGTTACGGGGAGCGACTGCGTCTCACGGGCGAGCGACGGCAAGGGCGGATTCCACACGCTTGTCTATCAGCCAATCCTTGAAGGTATTTCGATTGATGTCGTGCACAATAATGTCGAGTCGGCGGACTGCAGCACCACGCACGAGGAACTCGAGCAATATTTCAGCAGCAATTCGGTTTATGAGCGCAGGTGGAGGAGCGGCGGCTTTAATGTGAACTTTGCCGAGCACATAAACCCCAAAGGAAAAAGGCAGGCAATAAGATTTATGAGCAAAGCAAACAGGTTCAAGCTCCTGTTCCCGCTCAACATGAAAAAGCCCGTTCCGATTGTCCAGGAATTGTCGTTTGTCGGCGGAACGGGGCGCGAAAGACATTCAATGATACTTATGACGATTGAGCCTGACGGCGACGGGGAGCAGATCGGGAACTACGTCTACTTCAATTCGGAAAGCGGTTCTGAAGGTCTGGGGTATTGTTATTTTGACGACACGAACGTTTATATGTACCGCTACCAGTCGGACGATAACGGTACTGTCACGTCGGACGGCTGTTATTTCGAGCATCAGAGCGAAGGCGACCCGTATGATTTTCGTGTCGTCGAGAACAGAAGTGGGGAGCCGAAGGGAAAGAACAACGCGGGAAGCTTCAGAAAAGGAAAATACTGCAATCCCGTCTGCCGCCTGAAATTGCGGAAAAGCCCCGGTTTGGGCGGGGAGAAAATCAACACGATTGAGGGCGGAACGCTTCTTCAGGTGCTTGAAACTGGAAAAGAAGCCACGATTGACGGCTACAAGTCGAACTGGGTAAAAGTAAAAGCCGTGAACAAAGAGCGTTTCGTCGAAGGCTACGAGTTCACACAATCAGGCTGGGTGTTCGGCGCGTATTTGGAGTAGCTTTTTCGGCATTCGGCTGTCATGCTGAACTCGTTTCAGCATCTGCCGAGCGGATTCCGAAAAAGGTTCGGAATGACAATGGAGAGAAAAGCGAATGAGCAACATTTTTTTTATTGCAGACACGCATTTTGGCGATGAGCGAATCCTGCGCTACGAAAACCGCCCGTTTGATAGCGTGGACAAAATGAACAGCGAAATCATAAAAAAATGGAACGAGCGCGTAAAAGATGACGACTCGGTTTATCTTTTGGGCGATGTGGGAGATGAATCTTTTTTGAAAGACTTGAGCGGAAAAAAGTTCCTTGTGAAAGGCAACCACGACACAAAATCGAACGAGCATTACAGGCGCGCGGGATTCCTTGAGGTTTACGATTTGCCCGTGATTTTCCAAGGCTTTTGGCTTCTTTCGCACGAGCCGCTTTATGTGTGTCAGAATATGCCCTACGCCAACATTTTCGGTCACGTTCACGCAAATCCAATTTACAAGGATTTTAGCGAGCAGAGTTTTTGCGTGAGTGTGGAGAGGATAAATTACACGCCAATTTCTTTTGAAGAAATCCAGCGCGTTATTGCGGAGGAGAAAAGTAAATGAAAAAACTAATTTCCTTGCTCTTTTTTGTGACATTCAATCTTTTCCTTTTTGCAGAAAGCCCTTTGGAATCTTTTAAGAAAAAATACGCCGATTCTGTTCAAGCGTCCAAAATCGAAAGCATAGGAAAAGTGGGAGAGCTTTCTTTGTTCATAATCGTGAGCGAAGAAAACTGGTGGGAACAAGCAGTCTTTTTCAATTCAAAAACGAACGTGACAAAAGAAATCCCTGAGATTACGGAACAGGCGATTCTTTCAGCAAAAATCGTCAGAACAAAAAAAGATTCATTCTTTGAGATTGTGGGAATCACTCACAAGGGGCTTGGAAACATCTATCTTTTTGACTCATGCGGAAAGTGCTTTTTCTCCTACGACTTTGTTGATAGCAATCTTGAAAACGAGGAATATCCAGATTACGCCAAAGTCCCGTGCTTGCGAGAAAGCGTAAGGAACAAGATGCTCGGTCTTTCTGATGATTATTTTGAAGGGTACAGCAAAGTCTTTGAAAACGGCACGCTGAACATCGACTATTCAAAATATGACGCGGGAATCTTGCGGATTTTCGGGGTCTGCAACTATGTCGGGCATAATTTTGAAGATGACAGGTCAAAAGTTTTTGGCTCTGAAAAGGTTGAAAGGGAGTTTTCGTTTTCTGAGGGCGACTGGGTTTTAACGCGCTCAAAAGGTAGTCTGGGGAATGTGCCGCACCTTGAAACAAACAAGATTTACAATCTTTGGGATTATTGAGCGGAGTCCAAGCACAGATTCCGAAATAAATTCACCAATGACAAAAGATTTTTGCGGAGGAGAAACAAAAATGAAAAAGATTATTTTGCTTGCACTTGTTTTGCTCAATGCCTTTTGTGCTTTTTCGCAAAGTGCGGAGCGTAGCGGATTTGTGGACGGCTTCGACAAGAGCAAATACAAGGAAATGACATTGAAAGAATTCTGCGATGTATGTTTCAAGTCTGACTCAGACATTTTCGCGGAAGTCAAATGCCATTTCCAGCGTATTGACAGAGAATACACAGAAAGCGGCATAAAAGAGTTTCATTGCTACGGCGACGGCATATCTGATGGTTTTGCTTCTAAACTTATTCCAAGCAATATCCCTCCGTTCACAGCCATTGAACTTTATATTCGACGTGCGTCTGTAAATGCAGGCTCGTGGTATTCCGTTGACGGCTGGCGCGTCGTAGACGAAGCTCGCTTTGTGAATCAAAAATACATCGCAACGGACGCGCTCAAAATCAGGGAATCCCCTTCACTTTCGGCAAAGCAAATCGGACGGCTTTTTAAAGGTGCGCGCGCCACCGTCATCGAAGTGGGCGAAGATGTCACAATCGACGGAATCGAATCTGCGTGGGTCAAAGTGCTCACGAAAGACGGAGCGGAAGGCTGGTGCTTCGCGGGCTATCTCACCGACGGCACGGAGTACCGCGAAAAGCCGTGGAAGAGTGCTGAGAAAGCAGAGAAAACAAAATGAAAAAACATATTTTGATTTTTGCATTTGTTTTGCTCAATGCCTTTTGTGCTTTTTCAGCAAACAAAATGCGCTTTTATTTGAGCGGAAAACTGCACGGGTTTTATGTGGATTCAAAAGAAGGCTTGAACGTTCGAAGCGAGCCGAGCTTGAGCGCAAAGAAAATAGCGACTCTTTTGGACAGCGATTATGTTATCCCTGTGGAAATCGGCGAAAAAGCGACGATTGACGGAACAGAAGATTATTGGGTGAAAATCCTGCTTTATCCAGAACACCGCAAGGACAAGAAAAAAGACGAATACGGCTGGGTTTTCGGCGCTTATCTTGATGACGCATTTCCAAGTTTTTACGCTGACGAGCTAAAAAAGCAGATAAAACAGCGCGGCTTCAATCATTTTCCAGATTTTTGCGACGATGAAGAAACAAACTATATGATTTATGACGAAGATGATGAGCGCTCAAAATGGGCTGCTGTGTATTCACAGAATTCTGTGGGGAGCTGGCGGGACAAATATCCGTATTACAATCGCGCGCTGCCGAATTACTTTGCCACAAGAGCGACAAGCAATGTTTTTAACTATTTTGCCACAAATGAAACAAGCAACGTTTTTGCTCTTACCGTGCGCGAAGCCTTTTTCTTGGATACGGACACAGACGGAAAGAGCGTTGAAAATCCAAGATACCACACGATAAAAGTGCTTCCTCCTTTTACCCGCGTCGGCTTGCTTGGCGTTTGCGGCTGGGGAATCGAGCTTAAAACAAAGACGCTTTATCCCATTTATTCCGCCCTCGTGAATAACCGCGCAGGCAAAATCCGCGGAATCGACATCGCAAACATTTACGACTCTTCTCACGCATTCATCTCGGAAGAAAAAGGACTTAATTTTGTCTATCAGACAGCATACACGAACGTTCGGACAGACGAAAACGGAGGGGTCGGCTTTTACAAAGAGGAGTTCGAAAAAGTTTTGAGCGACAAAAAAACTTACGATTTGGCTTTTCTTAATGGCACAATCGAGATTTCTGCGATGTGTTTCAAGGACAAAGACAAAAAGTGCTACTGCCTTTCACCAAAAGACCTTGCGCAGAAAAACGGCTTTCTTCGCATTTTGTGCCCAAAAAATCTTGCAACAGCAAATCCCCCTGCAATTCTTGAGCAAATCGCGGTCGGAGATTTCAACGAAAAAACAAGAACCATAAATCAATCCACGACGCTCTATTCGCTAAAAACAAGCGGAGACGAGGCAAAAGCCAAAGAAATCTGCACTTACTCAATAACCACTTCCGACAATTCCAGAAAAGCCCCAAAAGGCATTGCAAATCATTTCTTTGTCTCATCTTCTGAGCATTATGCCGATGCGCTTTATGTTTATGAATATCAGACGGACGAGAGCGGCAAAGTCACCAAGAACGAAACCCGAATCTTTGAGGACAAGGATTACGACAATACTTTCCGCTTTGTAAAAAAATGCGTCGGCGAGCCAAAGCCTGAACGCCCCGCTGGTGAGCCTGATTTTTATGTAAATCCGATTTGCCGCCTTAAAATGAGAGCAGAGCCGAACCTTGACGCTCTTGTTTTTGGCACTCTTGACGCTGGCACGCTGCTGAAAATCGTGGACGTTGACGACAACAACTGGGTTGTGATTGACGGCATAAAAGGCAAATGGCTCAAGGTTGAGGCGGTGAACGATGAGCATTTTGTTGAAGGTGGCGAAGTCGGCACGGGCTGGGTTTTCGGCGGATATGTGATGTAGGAAAAAAAGATGATTTACAAAATTACACGTCGTTGTATTCTTTTTGCGCTGTTTTTCGTAGTTCCCTTGTTCTCGCTTTTTGCTGATGTCGTTGACCGATACGAGCTGAACTCTGCGAGCAAAATGGTCTTGTATCATCACAAAAAAGGCTGGTCGCCCATTCCTCGCAGAATCGATGCAAAAGAGCCTCTCGCCGTGCTGTTTTATCCCGGCTTTTACCGTGGCTTTATCGGCACGCTGGACTTTAATCTGCACCTAAAGCTCTACCTCACACTAAGCGAAGACGTCGGGCTGTTCCATGTCAAGAGCATTCGCGTGCAGGGAGAATCGGGCTGGACGTATTACAACATAACGCAAAACGGCTATTATTCAGGGGATTTTCGTGAAGAGAACCTTTTGTACAACGAGGACGGAACACTTTTTGAGACAGAGGACGGCAAAAACTTATATTGCACTTTGATTGATTTGCAAAAAGATATTTACGCTCGAAAAGTACACGGCTGGGGCAACAAGAAAATGACGGTCAGCATTGAATACACCCTTGGCGACGAGGAGCATACTTCAAAGTTGGAGTATCTTTGCGCCCCGCACCATTTTACGCTCTTTGATTTTATCGCGCTTTTTGCAATGCCGTAGAGACAACGCTCCGTCATGCAGAAGTTATTTTCCGTCATGCTGAACTCGTTTCAGCATCTGCTTTCATGTGTAAATTGGACAAAGAGGAGAAGATTATGAAAAGAATGAGAAACGTTGTTGCATTGGTTTTGCTTTTCTCAATGCGAATGAGCGCGGGGGTCGCTGATGGCAGCGTTGATTTGGACTCAAGAGCATACAAATATATCAGCAGTCCCTCTTCCCCTCTATTAAGCGAAAGCGAGTTGCTTGAAGATGTAAAAGAACATGGCTCAATTCAGGCGGAGTTTTTTCCATACGTCAAAGGCGTGACTTATATGAGACCGAAAAGGCAAGAAGAAGAACTTTGCTGGGACGATTTTCCTGTAGAATACAAATACGCTCTCCCAAATCTTTCTCTGGACGGCAAAGGTTTTAAGGGCGTGGAATGTATTGTCGTGAGGGATACGCTATCTTTTTGGGAAGATGTTGATGAAGAAGACTTTGGGACGCTGAATTTTGAGCCAGCGGGAGAAAAGATTTCTGTCTACGGTATTGCAGGCTTCGGAATAGAAGACGGCTTGCTTTACCCGATTTATTATCTTCGCACTGGAGGCTACATTCGGGGAATAGACATCGCACCTTTGAGCAGCCTTATTTTCGCGAGTAACGGAAAAGGAAGAAAAATGAGTATTGCCTTTCAAGCGCTGCTGAAGCGCATTACGAGCAAAAGCACGGGTATAGCGTTCAATGAAATCGAGCGGGCTTTGAGAACCGTAAACACAGAGGATTCATCAAACTTCTTAAGCTACATTCCGTATTTCATCGACTGCGACGGCAAAAGTCAAAGACTTCCTGCATTATGGTACGACAAAAAATACAGGCTTTTGTATCCGCTCAATATGAAAAATCCTGTGCCGATTCTGGAAGAAAAATCTTTTTCTTACGGGATTTCTGCCAGCGGCGGCGAGTATATCTTGATTTTTGCACTTGAGCCCAAGGACGACATCTTCTGTTCCCTCAATAATATCTGCATGTACAAGGTCAGAGAAAAATACAAAGGCTTGAGCAATCATTTTTTTACAGAAAACGGCGTTGCAGTTTACGAGTTTGAGCACATTGGCAAAGAAATAACACAGAACGAAGTTACGCTCTATTTGCAAGACGAAACAAATCCGTACAAGTTCAGCAAAACAAGCAAGACCGACGGCGAACCGCAAGGACGGAGCAAGACGCACAAACAAAACGATTTTGTAAATCCGATTTGCCGTTTGAAGATGCGAGCAGAGCCGAACCTTGACGCACAAGTTTTGGGAACGCTTGAAGCTGGCACGCTGCTAAAGATTGTGCAAGTTGGCGAACAGGAGCAAATTGACGGCGTTATGGCAAGCTGGGCGAAAGTGGAAGCTGTGAACACGGAGCATTTTGTTGAAGGTGGCGAAGTCAGCACTGGCTGGGTTTTCGGTGGATATGTGATGTAGAAGGGAAAAATGAGATACAAAATAGCCAAGTTTTGCGCATACACGCCGTTTGTTCTCTATGCGCTCGAATTCGTGATAAAATCATTTGAGTTCGGCATTTTTGTTTGGTTCGCCTTGATTGCGTGTTCGATTGTCGGAATGTTGTTTTGCGTTCTTGCGTGGGCGAACAAGGAATGCCGATTTTTCTCGAAAGTGTTCTTTTTCTCGCTCCTGCATTTTAGCATGGTGTTAATCTGGTATTTTTTCTTGCAAATGTATATCTATTCGGCTTGATTGAGGATTTACGAGGAAAAAAACTTCTCCTTGTCATGCTGAAAAAGTCCTGAGCATCCGCGGTATTTGTCAGAAAACAAGTATTTTTGAACTTATTCAAAATTAATATAATGGGAACCGGAAAAGCACCGCGGACTGCTTTCGGCAGCCCCGTGCTCCGCAATAACCGGAAGGTGAGGTATTTTTATGGAAACAATCGAAGTTTCAAACGAGAAAGCGCTCAAAGCGCTTGTGCAGATAAAGACATACTGCGCGGCAACAAATCTTGACGAGCTTAACTACGTCATAAAAATCATGAAAAAACTTCAGGACGCGGGGGTGACAAAACCACTCGAAGCGGATTTCACCACGCTCAAAAATTAGAATTTCAGAAGGAAATAAAATGGCAACGAACTCATTTTTGTCTTTAGTGCCTGCCGTCGTCGCGATTGTGCTGGCGCTCTGCACAAAGGAAGTATACTCTTCGCTTTTTGTCGGAATCGTAATCGGGGGCGTTTTTTATGCGAGCGACGCCTCAAGCGGATTTTCGGGATTTTTCAATCACGTCTTCAAGGACGGGATGATTGCGCAGCTTTCCGACAAGTGGAACGTGGGAATTCTCGTCTTCCTCGTCGTTTTGGGAACGATGGTCGCGCTGATGAACAAGGCGGGCGGCTCCGCTGCTTTCGGCGACTGGGCAAAAAAGCATATCAAAAGCAAGGTCGGTGCCCAAATCGCGACGGTCTGCCTCGGCATTCTGATTTTCATCGACGATTATTTCAACTGCCTCACCGTAGGCTCGGTGATGAAAAGCGTCACCGACAAGTACGGCGTGTCGAAATCGAAACTCGCCTACCTTATCGACGCGACGGCCGCGCCGGTGTGCATCATCGCGCCCATCAGCTCGTGGGCGGCGGCGGTGAGCGGCTTCGTGAGCGAGGGCGAGAACGGAATCGCGCTTTTCTGCAAGGCAATCCCGTTCAACTTCTACGCGTTTTTCACGCTCATCATGGTTTTCTCGATGGCCTTCATGCGCTTCGAATACGGCGAGATGGCGAAGTGGGAAAATCCGCTCGCGCTCGCTGGCTCGGGCTCAAGCGGGGACGACACCGAGGTCGTGAAGAAAAACGGCAAGGTGATTGACCTTGTCCTCCCGATTGCGCTTCTGATTCTCTTCTGCGTCGTGTCGATGGTCTACACGGGCGGCTTCTTCACCTTTGGAAACGAGAACTACCTTGATTTCGTGAACGCTTTCGCATCGAGCGACGCGTCGATAGGGCTTGTCCTTGGCTCGTTCGCCGCTTTTCTGCTCACGCTTCTTTTCTACATTCCGCGGCGCGTCATTTCGTTCAAGTCGGCCATGCTCTGTATTCCGGACGGCTTCAAGGCGATGGTTCCCGCGATTCTGATTCTCACGCTTGCCTGGACGCTGAAAGCGATGACGGACAGCCTCGGCGCGGCAAAATACGTCGCGGGGCTTGTCGGGGGAAGCGCGGTGGGCTTCCAGAATTTCCTGCCCGCGATGATTTTCGTGATTGCGCTTTTCCTGGCGTTCGCGACGGGAACGTCCTGGGGAACGTTCGGCATCCTTATCCCGATTTGCATCGCGGCGTTTCCTGAAGGCTCTCTCCGCATCATCTCGATTTCGGCGTGCATGGCGGGAGCCGTGTGCGGCGACCACATCTCCCCGATTTCCGATACGACGATTATGGCGAGCGCGGGCGCCCAGTGCGACCACATCAACCACGTCGCGACGCAGCTTCCGTATGCGATTTCCGTGGCGCTCGTGTCGTTTTTGACATACATCGTCGCGGGATTCGCGCAAATCCTCGGAATCGTGGCGAGCGCCGTGATTTCGTGGGTTTTCGGCGTCGCGCTCCTCATTTCCATGCTCGTCTTCATGAAGGGAAGGGCGGCAAAAAAGAGGTGACGCACAAACTGCGCGCGGAATTCCCTTCATGGCGGAACATTCCCGCGCGTTTTTCCCGGGCGGATTTTCGGAATGATGCCCGGATTTTTTTTGGATGACAGGAAAAAAATGGAAACTCTTTTCGGAAGGAGAGCGCTTCGTGCCTCCGCGTTCATGATGGCTGTTGTCGTTCTGATGGTCGGCGTGGCCGAGTTCTTTTGCGAGCGGGAAATCATCTTCCCGGAAGTCGCGGCATTGTGCGCGGGATGCTTCCTTTCCCCGCGCCTCGTCTGGACGACAGGATACGTTCGGATGGTGCTCTGCGTGTCGCTCTGCGCCGTCCTGGGCGTCCTGATTGTCCGTTTCGTGCCGGCTCCCGTTCCCGTCCAGTTCGCCACCGCGGTGCTTTTGGGGCAGCTCGTGCTTTTCGCGTCGAGGACGACGTTCGCGCCGCTCGTCTCGGCAATCGCGCTTCCTGTCCTCATTCAGACGCGCAGCTTCGTCTATGTCGCCGCCGCTTTCTTCCTGACGGTGCTCGTCGTCGTTCTCCGCGCCGTCGCGGTGCGGCTCGGGATTGCCGAGGCGGTGAAGGGCGGAAGCGTCTCCGTTCCCGTGCGCGAATTCGTTCCCGTTCTGCTTTTCAGAATGGCCGTCGTCTGCGCGCTTTCGGCATTCGCGATTCCCGCCGGGCTGAAATTCATCGTGGCGCCGCCGCTTGTCGTCGCGTTCACGGAGCTTTCCGGCAGGGGCAGCCGCGCGATGTCCCGCCCGTTCTCCGCCGTCGCCCTCATCACGCTCTGCGCGCTCTCAGGCTCGCTGTGCCGGCTCGCTTTCTGTGCTGGGCTCGGCCTGCCGCTTTCGTCCGCCGCTTTCGTTTCGTCTGCCGCAAGTATCGCGCTTGTCCGGCTTTTCGGGATGGTCTTTCCTCCTGCCGCCGCGCTGTGCGTCCTCGCGCTCCTCATCCCCGCCGAATCCGTTGCGTTCTTTCCGCTTCAGGTCTTTGCCGGAATAACCGTTTTCGTCCTTGCCTCCGCGCTCTGGCGGAAAATGACGGGCGGGAAATCGGCTTCCTGATGGGGACGGGCCGCCCCGTTTTCCGGCGGGTTCTCTTTCGTCGCCACGGGGCCGAGTCGGGGCAAAAAAAATCCCGGAAAGCGAATTTCCGGGGTTTCGAAGGCGCGCTGTGTTTTTAGTCGTCGTCGCGCTGCGTGAGGAACACGAGCCAATATCCGGCGCCGACGAGAATCGAGCCGCCGATGATGTTTCCTATCGTCACGGGAAGGAGATTCTTCCAGAAGAAATTCAGCCAGGTAAGCCCTTCCGCCGTGTATCCGTAGACGTGCGTCGCAATCAGCCCCGTCGGGATGAAATACATGTTTGCGACAGAGTGCTCGAACCCGCATATGACGAAAAGCACAATCGGAAGGTAGAGCGCCACGATTTTTCCGGGAACCTCCTCTGTTGAGAAGGAGACCCAGACCGCGATGCAGACGAGGAAGTTGCAGAGAATTCCCTTTATCATCGCGTCGATGAACGGCATCGAAACCTTCGCCTTTGCGGTGCTTACCGCGAGCCGCGCAAGCTCCCCGTCATACATGCTCAGGACGTGCCCGAAATTGACGAGCGCCGAGACGATGACGCCGCCGACGAGGTTCCCAAGGTAGACGAAGAACCAGCTTCTGAGCATCGCCGTCATGTACGTGTTTTTCGACAGGACGGAGATGAAGATGAGGCAGTTTCCGGTGAAAAGCTCGCCGCCCGCGATGATTACCATCATCAGCCCGATAGGGAAGACAAGCCCGCTCAAAAACCTTCCGAGCGCGACAGGCACGACACCGCATGACACAATCTGGCTTGTCAGACCTCCCAATGCGATGAAAATCCCGGCGAATACTGCGAGGACGAACATGACCCAAGATTTTCGCGTCGTCTTTCCGTCGCCGACCATGATGTACAAATTAGCGATTTCTGCAGGTGTATTCATACGATTCCTTCTTGCTTGTTTGGTGCGTTTTTCCCGAATGGAAAAACAGGTTATTATGACAATACCATTTAATGGAAGAATTGTACACGGGAAAAATTCCCGATTATGCGCGGGCGGAAAGGAGCTAAAAAACAGCGTGATTGTGCAGAGCAGCGTGGTTCAGGTCGTGACAAGGCAGGGATGATATAATCTCTTATAAACATTCTAAGACAGAATAGTACAACTGATTGAATCTATAAAGTTTTGTTTTGTATGATATATTAAAAAAAATGGATTTTTGAGATGAGTGATATTTTTGAAAAGAGAGAAATGACTGAAGAAGATATTAAACTTCAATATATTACGCCTGCTTTGACTGCAAAGTGGGATGTCAAAAAAATCACTATGGAAACTTCTCCTGTCAACAAGTTTACTGACGGTAAAGTTCACATCAAAGGAAACGTTCCAAGCCGAGATAAAGGTAAACGCTGCGACTATGTGCTTTGGTACAACAAAGGAACGCCACTTGCTATCGTGGAAGCCAAAGACAACAATCATTCATCTTCGTTCGGAATGCAGCAGGCTATCGCTTACGGAATTATGATGAATGTTCCTTTTGTTTACACCTCTAACGGCGACAGCTTTTTTGAACACGATTTCACTACTGGATTAGAAAAAGAATTTCCGCTTTCAGAATTTCCGACTGCTGATGAACTGATGGCCCGATGGCGTGGAGCAAATACAGAACAGATTGCAGAAGTTGAAAATCGTGAAAGATATAAAATTGGCAGTGAAAGCAAAGCATATGATGTTCCTCGCTGCTTTGAAGAAAAGTTGATGAATACACCATTCTATTCTGGATCAGATTGCTATCCGCCACGTTATTATCAGCGAAATGCCGTGAACAGAACTCTTGAAGCAATTTCAAAACATCAAGCGCGCATTTTAATTGCAATGGCTACAGGAACAGGAAAAACGTACACAGCTTTTCAGATTGTCTGGCGTTTGATTGAATCTGGAACAAAAAAGAAAGTTCTTTATCTTGCAGATAGAAACAATCTTGTTGACCAGTCTATTCAGCAGGACTTTAAGCCGCTTGAAAAAGTAATTCACAAAATAAATTTTCAGAAAGAAGATAAATCCAAAATCTCTGCTTATCAAGTTTACTTTGCTTTGTATCAGCAGCTGGATTCTGCAAAACACAAGAGCGAAGATGATGAAGAAACAGAAGAAGAAATTGAACTTGAAGTTTCAAAATACAAAGAGTTCTTTACCCCTGATTTCTTTGATTTGATTATTGTAGATGAGTGTCATCGTGGTTCTGCAAAAGCTGATTCTCGTTGGCGCAAAATCCTTGATTATTTTAATTGCGCAACTCAAATTGGAATGACCGCAACTCCAAAAGAAACAAAATATGTTTCTAATATCGATTACTTTGGAGAGCCTGTTTATTCGTACAGTCTTAAACAGGGAATTGAAGACGGATTTCTTGCTCCGTTCAAAGTAATTAACGTTCACACAAATATTGATGACGGCTGGCGACCAAAGAAAGGGCAGAAAGATATCCGCGGAAATAAAATTGAAGACCGTGAATACAACCTTTCTGATTATGACTACAACATCATTATTCAAGACCGAATTGACCAAGTTGCAGCCGAAATAACAAAGTACCTGAAAGAAACAGACCGCATGTCAAAGACGATTGTGTTTTGCCCAACAGAAAATGCTGCGGACAGAATGAGAGTTGCTTTGAACAATTTGAATACCGATATGGTATTAAAAGATAATCAGGGAAACGTAAAAGAGCAGTACGTTGTCCGCATTACTGGAAGTGATAAATACGGAAAAGATAAACTTGATTATTTTATTTCTGTTTCCCAGCCTTACCCTGTAATTGCTACAACTTCAAAACTGCTTTCTACTGGTTCAGACTGCAAAATGGTAAAACTGATTGTCATCGACGAGCTGATTAATTCAATGACAGAGTTCAAGCAAATTATCGGTCGTGGAACGCGCTTGCGATACAGCGATGGAAAAACTCATTTTACAATTATGGACTTCCGCAGAGTGAGCCGATTATTTGCCGACCCAGAATGGGACGGCGAGATTGAACAAGACGAAGATTTCGGTTCGGCTACGCTCAACGAACAGAGAATATCTGATGAAGAAAACTCGGTAACTGAGCGGAGTCGAAGTGACAGTGATGATGCAGATGAACAAAAAACTGAAAAACGCACAGTTCAAATTATTGGAAAAGGTCAAATAAAAGTAGATGTGCTTCAGCGTTTAATTTCGATTTACGATACTGACGGAAAACTTTTGAAACAGGAATCCATCGAAGATTATACAAAAGAAAGCATACTCGGCACTTACCAGACGCTCGAAAACTTTATCCAGACATGGAACGGGGAGCAGAAAAAAGAAATTATCCGCAATATGCTCAAAGAAAAGGGCATCGACCTTGAGCCGATTAAAAAAGACCAGAATATGAGCGATGTTGATGACTTTGATTTTATCTGTCATATTGCATTCAATCAAAAGCCACTTACAAGAAGAGAACGTGCAGAGAATGTAAAGAAGCGAGACGTCTTTGGAAAATATGGTGAAGCAGCTCGCGAAGTTATAAATGCGCTTTTGGATAAATATGCAGAGCTTGGCATTTACGATATTGAGTCCACTGAGATTCTAAAGCAGAATCCGTTTACTAAATATGGAAAGCCAGCTCGTATTGCTGCATTGTTTGGCGGAAGTGATAAATACCGCGCTGCACTGAAAGAACTGGAAAACGAATTGTATAAAGTGGCATAAAGATGTCACACGGATTTGCAAATTCCTACGGAATTTGCGGTGAGAAGGGGAGAAAATCTAAGAGCAGAGTTTTACGTAGTAAAACACAAATCCGTGTGATAAAAAGAGCAATTCAACAGGAAGCTGCGCAGGGAAAATTAGTTTATAAGATTGGAAGTTAAGGAAATGCAAGAGATTAAAGAAAGAAAAGTTGTCACACGGATTTGCAAATTCCTACGGAATTTGCGATGGAAAAGGTGAAAAATAAAAAAAACAGTGTTTTACGTAGTAAAACACAAATCCGTGTGATAATAAAACGAGGAATGGTATGTTGAAATTTGAAGAGCAAACACAGAAAATAATAAACGCTTGTCTTGAAGTTCATAATGAACTTAAAAGCGGATTTCTTGAACCTGTATATCAGGAAGCTCTTGCGTATGAATTTAGTTTACAAGGAATTCCATATGAAAGAGAAAAGAAACTTAACATCATTTATAAAGGACAAAAATTAAAAAAAGAATACTTTGCAGACTTTTATTGCTACGACAATATAATTGTCGAATTAAAAGCCGTTTCCCGTTTGGAGAATGAGCATAAAGCTCAAGTTATAAACTACCTGAAAGCAATTAACAAAGAAATAGGTTTACTAGTAAACTTTGGAAAAGCTTCGCTTCAATGGGAGCGCATTTCAATTTTTGGCATAACAAGAGAATAATCTTAAACCTGTGTTTTACGTAGTAAAACACAAATCCGTGTGACAATAAAGAGGAGACCATAAATGAGCAACTTAAGTAGTTTTGTAAAACGTATCCGCGATGTAATGCGCAACGATGCCGGTATTAACGGTGATGCACAGAGAATAGAACAGATAGCATGGATGCTATTCTTAAAGGTATATGACGCAAAAGAGGAGGATTGGGAATTTGAAGATGAAAAATATGAATCAATTATCCCGGAAGAACTTCGATGGCGTAACTGGGCACATACAGAAAATCAAGGTGATGGTCTTACCGGCGACAAGCTCCTGAACTTTGTAAACAATAAACTTTTCCCTACATTAAAAAATCTTGAAATCTCTCCTGACACACCAATCCGCCAGAGTATTGTACGCACGACTTTTGAAGATGCAAACAACTACATGAAAGACGGTGTTCTTCTCCGCCAGATTGCAAATATCATTGATGAACTTGATTTTGGCAGCTACGAAGAAACTCATGCCTTTGGCGAAATCTACGAAACAATTCTTAAAGAACTCCAGAGCGCAGGTAGTGCCGGAGAGTTCTATACACCTCGAGCCGTAACTCAGTTTATGGCAAAAATGATTAAGCCCCAGATTGGTGAAACAATGGCAGACTTTGCCTGTGGTACCGGTGGATTTCTTTCAAGCTGGATAAAAGAACTTGAAGAAGTAAAAGATGCTAAAGGCAGCATTTCAAACGAAGAATCAGAAAAAATCTATAATTCAATTTATGCAGTAGAGAAAAAACAATTCCCTTACATGCTTTGTGTTACAAACATGCTTTTGCATGGCCTGGACAGCCCAAAGGTTTACCACGGAAACTCACTCATTTATAAACTTTTGGACTACACCCAGAAAGATGCTTTTGATGTAATCCTTATGAATCCACCATACGGAGGAAGCGAAAAAGACGATATCAAGCAGAACTTCCCGGCAGATTTGCGTTCAAGCGAAACGGCTGATTTGTTTATGGCAGTTATTATGTACCGTCTTAAGAAAGATGGTCGTGCAGCAGTAATTGTTCCAGACGGATTCTTATTTGGAAACGACAATGCAAAGAACAATCTTAAGAAAAAGCTTCTTACAGATTTTAATCTTCATACAATTGTTCGCTTACCAGGCAGCGTATTCAGCCCGTACACAAGCATTACAACAAACATCCTTTTCTTCAATAATGAAGAACCAACAGGAAAGACCTGGTTCTACCGCGTAGATATTCCAAGCGACAGAAAGCACTTTAGCAAAACAAAGCCGATGGAATTAAAACACTTTGACGACTGTATTGCCTGGTGGAATGATCGCAAGGAAATTACAGACGCAGAAGGAAATCCAAAAGCAAAATGCTACACAGCACAGGAACTTATTGATTCAAACTACAACTTTGATGTCTGCGGTTATCCTCACGAAGAAGAAGAAATCTTGAGCGTTGCAGAAACAATCCAGAACTACGAAGAAAAGCGTACAAAGCTTAATGCTGATATAGACAATCTTCTTGCACAAATTACAGAGCTTCATCAGAAAGCACAGAAAGGGGAACTGTGATGCCAGAGCAGTCCTTGCAACAAGTTTTAGATGAATATTATTCTCTCGGAATAAATAATCAGATAGACTGGGAAAAGTTTTATCTGTATTCAATCATTACTCATTCCACTGCAATTGAGGGGTCAACCGTAACAGAAGTTGAAGCCCAGCTTTTGTTTGATGAAGGAATTACTTCCAGCAAGCGGACAATGGTAGAGCAGATGATGAATCTGGATTTGAAGAACGCTTACGAATATGGAATAAAATGGATTAAGCAGCACCCTCAGATAACAGTTGACTCTCTTATAACTCTTTCGTCAAAAGTAATGGCACGAACTGGAAGCGAATATCACACGATTACAGGAGATCTTTCTGCAGCAAAAGGGGAACTCAGAAAAGTAAATGTAACTGCAGGATTTGGCGGAGCCTCTTATATGGCGTATCAGAAAGTTCCTGCAAAGCTTGAATCATTTTGCCAGAAGTTGAATGAGCGCCGCCAAAATATAAATCCAAAAGACATTGTTTCTGTTTACAAGCTGAGTTTCTGGGCGCATTACGAACTGGTTACAATTCATCCATGGGCAGACGGCAATGGATGAATGAGCCGCCTTTTGATGAATATTCTTCAGTGGGAATTTAATCTTATTCCGTCAAAGGTTCTAAAAGAAGACAAAGCGGAATATATTCAGGCTCTTATAAACGCAAGAGAAAAAGATGATAACGAACTTTTTACTGCTTTTATGTTGAACCTTCATGCAAAACATCTGCAAAGAGAAATTGAACTCTTTAATGCTTCCATGAGCGAGAGTAGTGAGAAAATGGTCGATAAATCACTTTTAATGCAGAAAATGGTCGATAAATGGTCGATAAAGCCAACTTTAGCCGAGAAACTGGTCGATATTCTGCATTTTATGAGCGATAAATCCCAAATCACTACAGAGGAACTTGTGCGGCATTTTAATTTTACACCCACAACATCCAAACGTTATCTGCGACAACTGTCTGAATTCGGCTACCTTGAAGCAATGGGCGGGAATAAGAACAGATGCTATAAACTTATAGAAATAAATAAAGCCTCCGAAAGAGTCGAAGGCTTGAGTGACGCGGCTGAAAAATCAGCGGACAGGGCAACTAAGACACCTCACGTCGATGGTTCAATTTTAACGCATAAACAACAAAAGTCAAGAGAGGAATCAAAATGACTGCAAAGGATTTAAAAAACACGTCCGCAGTCCCTGCGCCATCAAAAGATGAACCATACGGCAAGCGTACGAGAAGGGATACTGCGGCCCACAAATAAAAGTATATGGACAGTAAATGAAAAAGTCAACATACTAACCTGTAAAGAGGATAAAATGAAAGCTGATTTTTATAGCGATATAGAAAAAGCCATAACATCTGTGAGAATTAACACATATAAAGAAAACAACGAAGAGGCAGATATTGTGCTTTCGCGATATTTATACAACATAGAGATTTGCCGAGCACTTTACACATCACTTCATTTCTTTGAAATATGCCTTCGCAATAGCATTGACAAAACGCTTTCATCATTCTGCAACAATCAAGAGTGGTTTTCTATTATTCCTCTTTCAGATTCAGGAATCAGTAAAATCGATGAAGCTAAAAAACGCATCTCGGACAACGGAAAAGCCCTGACACATGAGCGGATTGTGTCGGAACTTTCACTTGGTTTTTGGACGGCATTTTTCTCAAAAAAATATGCAACAAGCGCTTTCCAAAGCAAAATAATAAAACAGACTTTCAAATATTGCCCAAAATCACAAAAAAGTTCTTCAAATTTACAGAGCACTATGGAACAAATACGAAATGTGCGTAATCGCGTGTATCATTATGAGCGTATTTGTCATTGGAACGACCTGAAATACAAGCATACAATCATTTTGAACTGCATAAAATGGATGCATCCGTCTGTTTATGAGCTTGTTCTAAAAACTGACACATTTTTACAAGTGCTCGAAAACGGAGAAAAACAATTTTTGCCAATTATTACGGAGAACTGGAAATAATTATGACCGCAAAAGATTTGAAAAACGCCTTATTGCAAGCGAAGGCAATGCTCGAGATTTGCTGGAAGAGATACAAAAAGAAAAAGCGAAGCTGGTAAAAGAAGGTAAACTGAAAAAAGAAAAGACTCTGCCTGAGATCACAGAAGATGAAATTCCTTTTGATATACCGGAAAGCTGGTGTTGGTGTAGATTAGGAGAGATTTGTACAATAAAAGGTGGAAAAAGACTCCCAATGGGAAGTTCTTTTTCTGAAAATGTCACAAACCATGTTTATATAAGAGTTAGTGATATGAAAAATAATACAATTTCATTAGATGATTTACATTATATTTCTGACGAAGTGTATGAAAAAATAAAAAATTACATAATCACTACTGATGATATCTATATGACTATAGTAGGGGCAACAATTGGAAAATGTGGAATTATTCCAGACTGTCTTAATAATATGAATCTTACAGAAAATGCAGCAAGAATAATTCCATTTTTGGTTGATAAGCATTATTTATTAATGTGCTTAACAACAGATTTTTGTCAAACTCAATTTATTGAAAAGACAAAACAAGTTGGCGTTCAAAAAATGGCATTAACTCGATTTTCAAATTCAATTTTACCTCTCCCTCCTCTTGAAGAACAAAAACGCATAGTCGCTGCAATCGAAAAGTTCATGCCGCTCATAGAAGAATACGGCAAAAAAGAAACAGAACTCAAAGCCTTTAATGAACAAATCGGCTTACTCACAAAAAAAGCAATTCTGCAGGAAGCCGTTCAGGGAAAACTGGTTCCACAAATTGCCGCCGAAGGAAACGCAAAAGACTTGTTGGAAGAGATAAGACGTTCTCGTCATTCCGAACTTGTTTCGGAATCCAAAAGCAAAGCCAAAAAAGAAAAAACTCTACCTGAAATTACAGAAGATGAGATTCCTTTTGATATTCCAGAAAGCTGGTGTTGGTGTAGATTGGGAGAGATTGTTCAACTTACATCAGGACAAGATTTGCAACCAGAAATGTATAATTCTTCACAAAAAGGTATACCATATATTACAGGTGCAAGTAATTTTAATAATGGTAATGTTATAATTAACAGATGGACTGAAACTCCAAAATCGGTTGCAATAAAAGATGATTTGTTGTTGACTTGTAAAGGAACTGTTGGAGAAATGGCTTTTTTGAAAGAAAAAAAAGTTCATATCGCAAGACAGGTTATGTCTATCCGTTCATCAGAAAAAATTAGTTTAGGATATGTAAAAATCTATTTAACAACACAAATTGAGAATCTTAAATCAAAAGCTAAATCTATGATTCCGGGAATTGCAAGAGAAGATGTTATTTCGTCATTGTTTCCTCTTCCGCCCCTTGCCGAACAAAAACGCATAGTCGGTGCAATAGAAAAACTTTTACCACTTTGTGAAAAACTGGGAAGTTAATTGCTATTACTTAATAATAGGAGTTTTTTATGGATGAATTTCAGCAAGAAGTTGCAAAGCAACTCGTAGATGAGACCGCTGGTAATGTTTATTCGGATTTAATTCAGCCTACTGCAAAATCCATAGGCAATACGCTAAGTTTGTTTCCTAGGACTATTGGTGTTTGGCTTGGAAAATGGGAAAAATGGATTATAAATGGAGAAAGAAGCATTGAACTGACAAAACAGGCTGTACAAGAAAAACTTGCAAGAATCCCCGAAGAAAAGCTATCAGAGCCTGAACCAAATATCGCAATTCCTGCTATTCAGCAACTAAGTTATTGTTATGATTGTGAAGAATTACGAAACATGTATGCGAATCTTCTTGTTTCATCTATGAATATCGATACAAAATCTTCCGCTCATCCTGCGTTTGTGGATATTATCAAGCAACTTACACCTGATGAAGCAAAATTCATAAAGTCATTAGATTACTCATATCATTTTTATCCTTTGGTTGATATTATTGCGGAAAACGATAAAAACTCATTTCATTATCGTTTGAAGAATTTTACAGTAAGACCTATTGCAGAATTAGTCTATCCAGACAGCATTAGTACATACATCGAGAATCTTTCTCGGCTCAGTATAATAGAGATTCATGAAGAAACCTTTATAAACAACGCTCATGCTTATAAAGAAATAGAAAATGCTGAAAAAATTTCCTCCTTACTAAAAACGAATGAAGAAGGATATATAACCAAGTTAAAGAAAAAATCCTACACGGTCACTGATTTTGGAATGAGTTTTATTTCTGCATGTGTATTAGATAATCCTTTAGAGAAATTGTTCCACAGAATTGAAGATTACGAATATGACGAAATAAAATCAAAGCTAGAAAAAGGTATGTGAAATGGCTTGTCTTTATACGAGAAGACAGGGGGTCTAAATCGTGCTAGGAAATCCTTTTATACACCGACGAAAATAGAACCCCTAAAAACCGTGTTTTGCGTAGCAAAACACAAATCCGTGTGACAGTCGCTTGCTGGATGCGTATTGCATTCTAAGCATTTGCTTTTTGGATGCAAGCACACCGGCACGCGCGAAGCGCGAGCCTACACTGGGGAGTCAGCGTTAGCTGTCCCGAATCCGTGGTCACGGCTCAAGCTCAATCTCGGTGGTGCAGTCCTCGTTCTCGCGTCCTTCCTCCGATGGGTTGTAGCCGACCGTGATTTTGTATTTCCGCTTTCCCGTCTTCTCGATGTCGGAGACGCCCGCGCCGCTCGTGTATATTCCCCTTTTTGAAAGCTCGTCGGCAAGGTCGAGCGTCCTGATTTCGTTTCCGTCGGAGAATTTCCTGAAGACGATTTTCCTGTCGGCGTAGAAGTACGAGGATTCGATGAGGATGTCGTCCTCCTCGTCCTCGAACGGAAAAAACGCCGTGACGGTCTTCTCGACGTCGAGCGTCTTGTAGTTCCTGTACTCGAACCGCATCCCGCCGCCCGTCGTCGCCCATTTGTAGACGAGGTGCTCCTTCATCCAGCTGACGCCGAAGCATGCCCAGCCCGGCTCCCTCTCCGCGATGATGTTCCCCGTGCGCAGGTCGTAGAGCGTGATGAGGAACGCGCGCGCCTTGTCCGGCCGGTGGTAGACGAGCAGCTTGTCCCTTTCTGGCGAGACGAAGTAGTCGGAGATGAGCTCCCAGTTCCTGAAATTCGTAATCTGCCGCCCGTTCCCGTCGAAGACCTGCCTGCAGTACCATTTCCCGCCGAGCTTGCATTCCGAGTCCTCCGCAAAAACGGGAAGGATGCGGATGATGAGCGCGGCAAAAAGCAATTTCCTGATGTTCATGATGCTATTGAGTTATACGCGCAAGCCGCCCGAGAATCAATAGCGCGGCAAGAAGAATCAGATAGGCAGAGAAGGGCAGGAGCGCCCGGAAATTCCCGCGCCTGATGCTGAAAATCAGATACCGGAGCGGAGCGAGCGCGACGGCGCAGAATTTGAAGAATCCGGGAAGAATTCCCGCGTCCTCGTCCTCCACGGGAGTTTCCCTGCCGAGAGCGTCGTACATGTACGCCGACAGCCCAAGAAGCACAAGGGCGATTGCGATTTCCGCCGCAAGACAGACGGCCGATTCCATGCTCATTTTTCCTCCTTTTTGGCATTTCCATTCTGTTCGCTTTTGGCAGGAATCTCCATTTCTGTGCGCCCTTGCCGCGGCGCCGCTTGATACGAAATTTTTGATTGGGAAGTTCGGGAAGAAGAACGAAAAACTGCGAGAGGTCTTTCCGATTTTCTTCCATATTTTTCTTACAAATCCTTCATATAAAGCACTTCGTCTTCAACAACCTTCCCCATAACCGTCTTCGTGAAGGCTTTCGCAAACTTCATTCCGTTTCGCTCTGCCACATGACGGCTGGGAAGATTGTCCGACTTCATATACGAGATGATTTTCTTCATGCCGCGCGTTTTTGCGAATTCTGCACAAGCCTTTGCAGCTTCTGTCGCGTATCCTTTCCCCCGAAACTCCTTGCGCATGTGATAGCCGATTTCCGGGAACAAATCGTTTTCCACCTGCTGCATGGTAATTCCGCAGTCGCCAATCATCTCGCCGCTTTCTTTTAGGCAGACCGCCCAAAGTCCAAATCCGTATTTTTCGTAATTGCCCTGATTCCATTTTATCCAGTTCTCAACTTCCTCCCGCGAAAAAGGATGCGGATAAAACTTCATCGATTCCGGGTCGCTTAAGACAAGCGCAAGCGCGTCGGCATCTTCCGGAGTCATCTCGCGCAGAAAAAGCCGTTCTGTTTCCAATATCATATTTTCCACCTTTAACAAAGCAGATTGATGAGAATCGGCTTCGGCGTGCTCAAAACGCCGCTTCCCCTTGAGGCGCCTGTCGACGTCCGCGGGGGAAGCGACGTGCCGTTCGTCCGGATTTCGGTGCTTGCCGGACTTATGTGGTAGGGAACCGTTCCCGCGCTTTCATTTCTGGGGAACGCCGCAGACGCCGTCGGAGCATTCCGCTTTTTGTGGCGGCGTTTTCAGGAATTCCTGCCATTTGAACGTGAGCGAGCCGTCCTCCGTTTGGACAATCGGGATGCCGATAAGCCCCTTTTCCTTTGCCTTCGCGAATTTCTCGTTCGAGTCGCGGAGCGCAAGGAAGGCTTTCAGCTCCTTCAAGTTTCCGGTGATGTCGTGGTATTCGTAGGCGACGCCCTCCGCGGCGAAAGCTTTCTCAAGCTCAATGCAGTCAGGGCACATTTTTGAGCCGTAAACGTTCAGCATCGTTTTTCTCCTTTCGTCCGAAAACCTAAAATTTCACGACTTTTGGCGGAGCGGCGAAGCTTGAGAGCGTTGCCGTCGCGTTTTTGAGGTAGAGGACCTGCGTGTTCTCGTCCTCCGCCGAGTACATTTTCTTCAGCTCCGGGTAGCTTTCGAGCATCGCTTTTTTCGGCTCGATTCTGTCGTCGTCAACAAGCTCTCCGGCGACGCGGCACCATTCGCTTCCGTTGAAGCAGCAGAGCTCCACTTTCGGATTCTTCTGAATCTGCCTGGAAACGTCCTTTTTCCTTCCGGTCTGGATGTAGAGTTTTCCCTCAAAAAGGTTGACCGTACCGAACGGGCGCACCCTCGGCTGTCCGTCCTCGACTGTTGCAAGATAATACGTCCCGCATTTCTTGATGAATTCGTAGATTTCGTCCATTTGTTTCTCCTTTCGGGGAATTCCCGAACAGTACCATTCTACACTAAACCGCTGGGAAAATGGTGAAAAGACGCTTAAAAAATGGTATTCTGTCCGCATTTCGAATAAAAAATTAAAAAGGAAAAAAATGAAAATTCGCAAGATGAAAATCATCACCGTGCTGATTTCCGCACTAGGCGTACTCGCATTGCTTGCCTCGTGCGAGCCGTTCGACATCGGGAACCTGAGGAGCGTCGAGAAGGCAAAGGCCGCCGCGCTCAAGACGCTGGAGGAGCGGTACGGCGTTCCGTTTGAGTTCGCAGATGACGATGATGGCGAGCCTCTCGACATGGAGACGTACATGCACTGGGACACAAAATCGTCGTTCTACGAGGTAAAGCACTGGGGGCAGGAATTCAAGCCGCAGCGGCTGGGATGGCAGGAGGGGCTTTTTCCCATCCGCGTGATGAACGGGCTTGTGCGCCCCGCCGGCGAGAAGGAGACGGACGCTTTTCACACTTACAAGGTCAACGTCTATGCGAATTCCGTCTCCGACGGTGCGTACGGATACTTATATGAGGACGAGATAAAGCGGCGGATTATGGAGGTCTGGGAAAAACGCCCGAAGGATTTTCCGTTCCTCGACAAAATCAAAATCGAGGTGCGCACTGAAGGCATAAGAATCCCGGAGAACATACGGTCGATGAGCCTTGACGAGTTCTGCCCGATTGCCTACGACCAGTCCCTGTTCGCGTTCCGTATCCGCATTTACCTCTATCTTCCTGCGGACGGATACTGGGGAAAGCTCCAGAACGAATTCGTGTCGCATGTCGTGCGTTTTAAGGATGATCCTCCTGACCTGCGCGGATACCGTTTTTCCGACGAGGACTGGCGCACTCCGAACAAGCGCCTTGAGAAGGAGATGGAGGTGCTCGAAAAGGCGGTCGGAAAATTATACAAGCTTCTGAAGGCGGAGCCGAGTCTGAGCCAGTTCATCGAAAAAAAATCGTTCGTTTTCTCGGGGCGGCTTGATGACCATTTTCTCGGAACGCACAATGTACTCGGAACGGACGTGTTCAACTGCATCGGCGACGAAATCAACACGGCGAACTCGCGCTTCTCGGCGGGAATCGGATATTGGGATATGCCGACTGCGATTGACGAGTGGACGTACTACAATTACGACTCCCGCATGGATGTTCTGTGGCATAGACCCGAGGAGACCGACAAGGACAACGGGCTATTCGATATGAGCTGGTTTAGCGGAAACTGGCACGGACGGCTCGGAATCACGTGGGTCGAGCGGCACAGAAAGCCGAAGCCGCCTGCCGAACCTGAGTCGGCTGAAGAAAATACGGCGGACGGGGCGAATCCATCGGAAAAAACTGACGGGAATACGTCCGAGACCGGGAAAAAGACTGCGGACGGTGAGGATTCGGCGAAAAATGCGGAAGTTGCCGAAAACGAGGAGCCGCCCGTGGAGTACGACGACGGAATCGACGAGTCTCTGATAATCGAGAAGGAAGACCACTCGGACTGGGTCTGCCTTGACGGCTCTGCGGTGGACTGGGTTCTCTTTTTGCAGTGCCACCGCCCGACAACTGGAATAATCGAGTTCCGCAACGGATATCCTATTGTAAAAGAAGCTGAGGACTACTCGCGGCTCAAGAAGGTTCTCGTGACGAACAGGGTGAACGGAAAGTCGAAGACGGTGACGCTCGCGGATACTTTTGAAATACAGAAAATCGACCTCCGCGACATAACCGAGCCCCAAATCGTGATGAACGTCTACGAGCTGCGCATCCTCGACGTGTATCCCGGAAAGAAGTACGAAGCCGCCGGTGTAAACTACTTCAGCATGGAGATTGCGGAGGCTCCTGACGGACGGTAGCCGAAAGAATTGCCCGCCCCGCCAAGAACAGCCGTTTTCTCGGCGGCGGGGCGGGGGAAATGAGCGCGGGAATCAGTTTTTGATTCCGCCTGCTGCGGCCCTGTTCGGCGTGAACATCGATTCGATGTCGGAGTCCGTCAATTCAATCTTGTAGAAATTCCGGTAAAACTCCTTGATTTCCGTCGGGATGTCGATGTCGCCGAACAAATCCGGGTGATGTTCCTTCGCGAGCCACAAAAGCGTGAGCGGGGAGTCCGTGTTCGTGACATACCAGCGGTATATTCCGAGCGGCATTTTGCGGACGTTCTTTTCTTTTACGGCGCGGACATTCGACCAGTCGTAATTCTGGAACGTGTTCTGATAAAGGTCTTCCGGAATCGCGTCGCTGAAATTGGTGATGTAGATTCTGTCGGGATTCCATTTGTAGACTTCTTCCACGGTGACCTGCGGCGTCCCCTTGTTCACGGCCGCGGCATTTTTCGCCCCCGACGCCGTAATCCAGTAGTCGCCCCACGTCCTCGTTCCCGGAATCTGCAGCGTCGTGTCGCTGTAACGGTGGATAATCATCGCGGACGGCTTTTTCTCCTCCGGAACGGCCGAAACCCGCTCCGCGACGAGGTTCTGGATTTTTTCCGCGTATTCCTTGTATGCGCGCGTGTCGCATTCCTTCCCCATGACTTCGGCAAGCAAATCAATCCAGGTGAATATCGTCTCGACGGCGTTGAAATTTTTTGCGTCCAGCGCGAATCCGACGGCCGGAATTCCTGCCTGCGTCGCCACGTCGTAATCTTCCATGACGCCCGACGCATAGAGGACGACGTCCGGCTTCAGTTTGATGAGCTCCTCCGCATTTAGGTGCCCGTTCTTGCTGAAGGAACTTTCAATTTTCGAGATTTCGGGGGCGGCTTTTATCAGCATTGAATTTTCCGCCGCGCTGATGATTGCCGGGTCGAGCCCGACCAGACCCTCCGTCCCGAACATGAGGCAGTACGCCGATGCGAGCGGCCAGACCGAGGCGATTACGACGCGCCTGACTTCTTTGGGAAGCGTGACCGTGTTTCCGACCTGGTCCACGATTGTGCGCGTCCCGGCCGGTTCCTGCACGGCTGTTTTTTTGGTGCAGGAGCTGAAAAGAATCGCTGATGCTGCGAATAAAGCGGCGAATGCGTGAAAAGATTTTTTCATAATACCCATCCTTAACAAAAATTAGAGTGTGCTAACATACGTGTTTCACGCCTTTTAGTCAATAAAACCGCCCAAACATTTTTCGGGACGGCGGGTGGCTTGCCGTCCAGAGCGCGATTCGGAATCTTCGCGCGTGTTTTCCGAAAACTGAATTTTCATTTTCCGAGTTGACTAATTTCTGTTTTGCGTGTTAGTGTCCGCTAATCAAAATTATTGACTACTCACAAATGTTAGAGGTGTAAACAAAATGGTCAAAATCGCAATATACGGCAAGGGCGGAATCGGAAAATCGACGACGACGGCGAACTTGTCTGCGGCATTAAGCAAAATGGGTCTGAAAGTAATGCAGATTGGCTGCGACCCGAAATCCGACTCCGTGAAAAACCTGTGCGGCGGAGAGAAAATAACTTCGGTCCTCGATGTTCTGAGAAGCAAAAAAAGCGAGGATGTAAAACTTGAGGATTTGGTTCATGTCGGCTTTAACGGCGTCCTGTGCGTCGAGGCGGGCGGCCCGACTCCGGGCATCGGCTGTGCGGGAAGGGGAATCATCACGGCGTTCGAGAAGCTTGAGGAGCTTGACGCTTACGAAATCCACAGGCCCGATGTCGTCCTTTACGATGTCCTTGGCGATGTCGTCTGCGGCGGATTTGCCATGCCGATAAGGAACGGATACGCCGACCATGTTTTTATCGTGACGAGCGGCGAGATGATGGCGTTGTATGCGGCGAACAACATCGTGAGCGCAATCAAGAATTTCGGAAACCGCGGGTATGCCTCATATGCCGGCGTGATTTTGAATTCGCGCAACGTCGAGAACGAGGTCGAGGTCGTCAGGAAAGCGCTGGATGAAATCGGCGGCGAGATTGTGCAGGTCGTGCCGCGCGACGGGACCGTTCAGGTTGCGGAGAATCAGGGGAAGACCGTAATCGAAGCGTGCCCGGACTCGGACATGGCGGGCGTCTACATGGCGCTCGCAAAGAAAGTGATGGAGAAGTGCAATGTGTAGCTGCCCGTCGTTCGAAAAAACGCTCCATTACGTTTCCCCTGCCCACGGTGGCTGGGGCGTCATCCGCGTGGCGGCAACCATGCCCGAAAGCTACATGCTGTTCGTCGCTCCCTTTGCGTGCGGACGCCACGGCGCGCTGGGCGGAATCCTTCACAACGTCAAGAATCAGGTAAGCTATCTGTTCATCGACGAGAGCGACATCGTCTCGGGAAATTACGAGCATCTCGTTCCCGATGCGGTGGAAGAGCTGCTCCAGTCACTTCCGAAACGCCCGAAAGTGATGATGATTTTTGTTTCCTGTCTCGACGACCTGCTCGGAACTGACCACGACGCCCTGAACGCGGAACTTTCCGCGCTCTGTCCCGACATCCGCTTCGTCACCTGCCACATGAATCCGTTCAAGCAGGACACGAAAATTCCTCCGATGGTCGGGCTGCAGCGCTCCCTGTTCAGCATCCTCGAGAAATCCGCCGACAGGAAGAAGCAGATTAACATGGTCGGAAACAATGCATCCGTCTCTTCCGGCTGCGAGCTTTTTTCGCTGCTGGGAGCGCAGGGCTGGAAAATCAACCACATCGGCACGGCTGAGACGCTCGACGAATTCCTTGGTTTTTCGTCCTCTCGCCTGAACCTCGTCCTCTCGCCGTCGGCTTCCCTTTCGAGCAGGATAATGGACGAGAAGCTCGGAATCCCTTTTCTGAATGCCTATCCGACGTACGACATCGATGAAATCGAGGAGACGTACCGCGAAATCGAGAGGCGGCTTGGCATCAGCCTGGGGGATTTTTCCGGGTACAAGAACCGAGCCGCGTCCGCAATCAAGAATGCCGCGGAAACAATCGGAAGCTATCCGGTCGTTATCGACTACCAGGCGGTCAGGAAGCCGTTTACGCTTGCGAACGTGCTTTTCGATGCGGGCTTCAACGTGAAGATGGTTGCCGTCGATGCTGTTCCCGAGTTCGAGAAGGCGGCGTGCGAAAAAATCCTTTCGAAAATCCCGGGCTTGAAGATTATCGACGCGCTCCACCACGATTCGGTGAAATTCGAGCATGTGGACGAGGAGTGCCTCTCAATCGGGTTCAGCGTCGGCTACCTCACGAAGTCGAAGCATGTCGTCGATTTGATGGAAGACGAGACGCTGTACGGGTTTTACGGAATCGAACAGCTCATGGAAATGCTCGTGGACGCCTACGAGCATGAAAATTCAGCAGATGACCTCATCATCAAGGCAGGTATCGTCGTATGAGCAAACTGTGCATCACTCTTCCGCCGTATTCGCCGGATTATTCTGGCTGTGCTTCCGCCCTGTTCGAGCTTGGCGGCATGATTGTCCTCCACGACGCATCGGGCTGCACGGGAAATTACCTCGGGTACGACGAGCCGCGCTGGATGGGCTCGAAATCCGTCGTTTTCTGCTCGGGATTGCGGCATATGGATGCGATTCTCGGGAACGACAGCCTTCTGATTGACAGGATTATAAAAGCCGCAGAAAGCCTGAAGCCGAAATTCATCGCCCTTTTGGGAAGCCCCGTTCCGATGGTAATCGGCGCCGACTATGATGGCATCATGCGGGAAGTCGAGAGCCGGACCGGTATCCCGTGCCTCGGGTTCGACACGAAGGGGCTTTCCTATTACGGAAAGGGAATTTCCATGGCGGCGATTTCACTCATCAAAAAATTCGCCCGAAAGGAGCGCGGGGCTGAGGACGGACGGCGCGGAATAAACATACTCGGCGTGACGCCGCTCGACTTCGGGAACAAGGGCGCCGAGAAAGCGTTCGTCAGCCTTTTTGAGCGCGCGGGAATCGAGGTGTGCTGCTGCTTTTCGATGGGGCATTCCGTCGAGGCGATAGAGAAATCCGTCACGGCAAAGCTGAATGTCGTCGTGTCGCAGAGCGGGATTGAAATCGCGAAATTCATGGAAAAGAAGTACGCGATTCCGTATGTCACGGGAACGCCGGTCGCCGACGGAAGCGCCGTCCTTTCGAAGGTGACGTCCTTTTTTGAAAGCGGGACCGTTCCCCGGCCGGAAAAGGCGGGAGCCGTCCTTCCGAAGAAGGTGCTCGTCGCGGGCGACCAGATTATCGCGCGCTCAATCTGCGAGGAGGCGGCGCGCGCTCACGGTGATGTGTCATTCGTCGCCGGAACGATGTTCGATTTTTCGCCCGAGGAAAGCCGCGAAGGCGACATTTTCATACGGGATGAGGACGCGTTCCGGAAAATCGCGAACAGCGGCGAATTTTCGGGCATCGTCGCGGACCCGCTTGTCGCACAACTTCTGACGGACGAGGCAAAAAAACGCACGAAATTCTTCGCGCTTCCGCATGTCGCCGTCTCAAGCAAGGTGCATTGGGACGAGTCGCTCTCCGTTCTTGGGGCGGAAATGCGCGCGTTCATCTCGAACATCCGCGTGTGAAGCTTCCGTCAATCTGCCCGGTATGGCCGATTAACTTGAGAAGTGTCGTTCTGAACCTGTTTCGGAATCTGCAATCAAAAGATGCTGAAACAGGATTTCACATAAATCCGCTTCCTTACGGAAGCCGTTCGGCATGGCAATCTATCAGCAGTATTCGGGCAGGTTTCAATACAAAAAAGGAAACAGTCAAGGAAAAACGATATGAAAAAAATTGCAGAATGTCTTTGTGCCTTGTTGGCATCAGCGCTCCTGCTCGCGTCATGCAGCAGAAAGGAATCGCCCGCGGCTGCCCCTCAAAAAGCGGCAGCGACGCACATTGTCACCGACCATGCCGGGCGCGACGTGGAGCTTCCGGTGAACATCGAGCGGGTCGTCATCATCTCGCCGATGCCGCTTCCGTCGATTTACTGCCTTTACATGGGCGGAACGGACAAGCTTGTCGGGATGCATCCGTCCTCGATGGCGGCCGCAGAAAACTCGTACCTCAAAAACGTCTACCCTGATGTCGTGAACGTTCCGACCGGCTTCGTGAAGAACGGTGCCGTCAATGTGGAGGAGCTTTTGAAGCTCAGGCCGGACGTCGTCTTCTACCTTGCATCGGACACCGCTCTTTCCCAGAGCCTCGAGAATGCCGGAATCAAGGGTTTTGCCTTCTCGACTTCCGTCGCCGATTTCAACACAATCGAAACGTATGCGAACTGGATAGGGAAATTGGGCGAGATTTTCGGCGATACCGGCCGCGCGGACGCAATCATAAAATACGGGCGCGAAATCGAGAAGAAAGTAGGCGGGCGGATTGCGGGGCTTGGCGAGGAGGAAAAGCCGCCCGTCATGATTTTGTATCACTACGACGCGTCGGGAATGAAAACTTCCGGCGTGAATTTCTACGGCGACTACTGGATAAACGCTTCCGGCGGAAAGAATGTCGCGGGGGAGCTGAGCGGGATGCCGCAAATCAGCATGGAGCAGGTCTACCAGTGGAATCCTGAATATATTTTCATCACCAATTTCAGCCCGTACCTTCCGGAGGATTTGTATGAAAACGCAATCGAAGGGTATGACTGGTCGGAGGTGAATGCGGTGAAGAACAGGCGCGTCTACAAAATCCCGCTCGGAATGTACCGCTGGTTCCCGCCGAGCTCCGACACGCCGCTCTGCCTGCAGTGGATGAGCAAGGTCCTGCACCCGGAACTTTTCGGCGATGTCGATATCGACAAGGAAGTCGCGGCGTATTTCAGGACGTTCTACGGCGTCGAGCTTACGGCCGATGCGCTGCAGGCAATCTTCAATCCCGCGCGTGCGGCTTCCGGAAAATAAGATGTTCATCGAGAATAAAAAAATCCGCCCGCTGTTCATTTTCGCCTCGTTCCTGCTCATTCCGATTACGGTCATTATCTGCCTCGGAATCGGCAGGTACTCGCTTTCGCCCCTCCAGATTGTCCGCTCGTTTTCCGATGCGCTTTTCGGCGGGGGCGGGGACGTCATGGCAAGAACAGTGATTTTCAAGGTGCGCCTTCCCCGCATCCTTCTCGCGCTCGCCGCCGGGGCGGGGCTTGCCTGCGCGGGCGCGGCGTTCCAGGGGCTTTTCTCGAACCCGCTTGCGACGCCCGACACGCTTGGGGTCGCAAGCGGGGCATCGTTCGGAGCCGCGCTTGCGATGATGTTCCATTGGAACCTTATCGGCATCCAGGCGCTCGCCCTGTGCTTCGGGCTTTTTTCATGCTTCCTGACGTACCGGATCAGCCGGATTAAGGGAAAATCGTCCGTCGTGATGATTATCCTTTCGGGGATGGTCGTTTCCTCGCTTTTTCAGGCGCTCGTGTCAATCGTGAAGTACATGGCCGACCCCGAGGACGAGCTTCCCTCAATCACGTATTGGCTTATGGGAAGCATGTCCGCCGTCACCTACAAAAGCCTTGCGTTCGGGCTTCCCTTTATTTTTGCCGGGCTTGCCGCAATCTGGGCTTTGAAGTGGCGGCTCAACATTCTTTCGCTGAACGAGGACGAGGCAAAATCGATGGGGGTGAACATAACGCTCATCCGGCTGCTTATAATTGGCGCGTCGTCGCTGATTACGGCCTCGGTGATTTCCATGTGCGGGCAGATTGGCTGGGTCGGCCTGCTCATCCCGCACATTTCACGCATGGTTTTGGGGAGCAACAACAAGACCGTCGTTCCCCTGAGCATTTCGCTCGGCGCGATTTTCATGGCGGTCATCGACACGTTCGCACGGAGCGCATCCTCCGCGGAGATTCCGATTTCGATTCTCACCGCGATTATCGGCGCGCCGGTTTTCATCAGCTTGCTCAGAAAGACAGGAGGTGTATGGGCATGACATTTCAGGTAAGAGACGGCGGGTTTTCCTATGATTCCCGCGTTGTTCTGGACAACATCAATTTTGAGATTTCCGACGGCGAAATCATGTGCGTGCTCGGCTCGAACGGCGTCGGAAAAACGACGCTCCTCAAATGCATGATGGGCCTGCAGAAATGGCGGAAGGGCGAGAGCCTGCTCGACGGAACGAACATCGCCCGGATTCCGCAGAAAGAATTCTGGAGGAGAATCGCCTACGTCCCCCAGGCAAAGAACGCGGCGTTTTCGTTTTCGGCGCTCGACATGGTGACGATGGGGCGGAGCGCCCACCTCGGGACGTTCTCGGAGCCGACAAAGGAGGACGAGGAACGCGCGGTGGAAGCGATGGAAACGTGCGGGATTCTCCGGCTCAAGGACAAGCTTTGCACTAAGATGAGCGGCGGCGAGCTTCAGATGGTTTTGATTGCCCGCGCGCTCACCGCGAATCCGGAGATGCTTGTCCTCGACGAGCCCGAGTCGAACCTCGATTTCAAGAATCAGCTCGTGATTCTGAACATAATCGAAAAACTTGCCCGCGAAAAGCATATTTCCGCAATCGTGAACACCCATTTTCCCGCCCACGCGATGAAAATCGGCACGAAAGCCCTGATTCTGAACAGGACTGCCGCCCCGATTTTCGGCCCTGCCCGCGAAGTCATAAGCGAGGAGAACATGAAAAAAACGTTCGGCGTGCAGGTGCACATAAGCGAGTTCGAATTCGGCGAGCGGCAGTACAAGAGCGTGACCCCGCTGTATGTCGTCGGCGCGTGAAGCCGCGTTTTCGTACCTTTTTTTGGACTGTTTTTCCGCTTGCGGGTAGAATCAGTGGACCTGTTCTGAAATTTCTGTTTCCGAACAGGTTTCTTTCAGGAGGAAAAATGTACGAATTCAGGCAGCTTTCCGCTGGCGATATGGGCAGCGTCAAAGAACTTTTCAGGAGCGTCTTTACGGCAGAACCGTGGAACGACGACTGGTCGGATGATGAGAGGCTCTCATTGTATCTTGCCGATTTGTCGTGCCAGACAAATTCGCTTTTGTTCGGGCTTTTCGAGAAAAACGAGCTGATAGGAATTTCGCTCGGGCAAATCCGGCACTGGTATGCGGGAACGGAATACAAAATCGAGGAGCTGTGCATAAAAACGGAGCAGCAGGGCAGGGGAGCCGGCACGTTCTTCGTTTCGGCAATCGAAAATGCCGTGAAAGCCCGCGGAATCAGCAGCATCGTTCTTCTGACAAGCCGCGACGTTCCTGCCTACGGGTTCTACAAGAAAATCGGTTTCCGCGAGTCGGAAAGCCTCGTCTTTTTCGCGAAGGAAATCTAGCCGTCCGGAACGGATTCGGAACGCGCGTTTTGGCTGGCGTTCTGACAATCTCCGGGCATTTTCAAATATTTCTGGAATCTGCCAATCGCCGAATGGCGATTTTTTTCAGAATTGCATTTTCTGTATTTGTCTACAGGCGCTCTTTTTATGGTCGGTTGGTTTGTCGACATCGTTTTGATTTTGGCAAATCGATTCCGCGATGAAAATCAGCATTTGGTAAAATAGCGCAACCCCCGCGCATTTTTTCGCTGGGGTTGTTGTTTGTTTGTGAGGCCCTTTTTTTGAATGGGGAAGAATATGCGATTTTAGATTTTACTTCCGCCGCTCTTCCAGCATTCTCACGGCGTCGTCCATCGGAATGCACTTCGCGAACCTGCCGTTCCACAAAAATTCGTTGTAGTAGCGGTATGCCGTTTCCGCGCTCATGTATTCGCTGTCGAACGTGGAATTCGCGTATGCGGGGACGAGCATCTCGAATCCCAGGTCGAAGCCCGTGTGAATCGTCGCGTCGATGCAGAAATTTGTCTGCAATCCCACGGCGACAATTTTTTTCACGCCCTTTCCCGAAAGATAGTCCGAAAGCCCCACGGATTTGTGGAGCGCGCTGTTCACTTTTTTCACGAAGACTTTCTCGCCGTCGTTCGGCCGGAATTCCTCGAAAATCTCGAAATCCTTGTCGCCCACGGAAAAGCCGGAGCCTTCCCCGTCGTCGTGCTGCACGAAAACGACCTCCACGCCTGATTCGCGCGCTTTTTCGATGAGCGTCCTTATGTTGTCCCTGATTTTCTCGAACGCGAACAGCCGCGCGTCGGTGATTCCTTTCTGCGTGTCGATTACGAGCAGAACCATGTTTTTCATTTGTATCTCCTTTTTGGGCGGGAATATCCGCGTTTTTTTTGTTCGGCGGCTAGAATCTTGTCGCAGCCGATGCAACCGTGAAAAACCATGCGGCGATGTTCAGAATCAGCGCGGCGGCGGTGGGCAGGATGCGCCTGAATCCGTTTTTCCGGAACAGAATTTGAATCGCGATTGCGGAAATGAAAAGCCCGGGAAGGATGATGCTCCAGCTGAAAAAATCGATGATGTTAATCAGCACAAAAACCTCCCGCGACTTTCCGAGCCCGACGAACATATCGAGCGCATCGAATGCAAGAATGAAAAGCAGGTACGAAAAATGCACCGCGGTAAAATATGCCGGCATTTTCGAGTCTTTTCTCATTCTTGCTTCCTGCTGCGCCTCCATCCGCCTCTCAAAGCTGAAGGCACATCGTCTCTCCGCTCTCTTTAAAGCCGAGCGATTTGTAAAGCGGGCGGCCTTCCTCCGTCGCGTCGAGGATAATCTCCGAGCACCCCTTCGCCCGCGCTTCTCCGACAAGCTGCCCGACCATGCGCCGCGCGATTCCCATCCTGCGGTATTCTTTTTGCGTGTAGACGCTCATCAGAAACGCCCGTTTTCCTGTCGGGTGGCTGAACGTGGGCATAATCGTGATGTAGTTGATTGACGCGCAGCCGATTGTCTTTTCCCCGTCCGTCGCGAGCAGCGTCGTCTGGTCTCCGCTTAAAAAGTAGCCGCGGGATTCCGTTTTCAGCTCGTCGCTGAATTCGTAATCGGCCTCCAATCCGTTGACGACGCGGAGCATCTCAAGGCGGATTTCCATAAGCCGGTCGATGTCGGCCGCCGTCGATTTTGAAATCGCTATTTTGTTTTCCATAAAATCCGCCTCGCTCACGTCCACAATTCCGTTATGAACATCGCGCTCGCGTCCTCCGCCTTCTTGAACCCGCATTTTTCGTAGAACGCCTGTTCCTTGTTGTATGCGACGATGACGAGCCGGAGGTAATCGCCGTATTTTTCTTTTATCTTTGACACGAGCGCCGAACCGATTCCCTTTCCCTGATATTCCGGGCGCACGAGGAGATAGTGCATATACGCGTTCATGATTCCGTCGTCCATCGCGCACGCCATCCCGACGAGTTTTTCGCCGTCCCATGCGGAGACGACCGTGCTGAAATTCCTCATCGCGACGACAAGTTTGTCGGGAAAATGTCCCGAAGACCATTCGACCGACAGAAACAAATCCTCAAGCTGCCCGCGCGAAAATTCGCGCGTCTCCTTGTATTCGATTCCCATTGTTGTTCTCCTTCGCCGCGGAAAATCAGCACGGCGTTACTATGATTTTTTGAAAAGCATTATGACCTGAAAAACGACGCCCGCTCCCAAAAACGAAAGAATGTTTATGTGCGCCACCGAGACGAATATGAGCCGCGTCCCGAAGTCCGGCGAGAATGCGTTCCCCGTGCAGAATCCCTTTGTTGAAAATAGCGGAAGGCCGTCCCGAAAAAGGCGGCGGCAAGGCAGGTCGCGCCGTTTTTTACTATTTTCCAGCTTCTAAAATCCGATTATCGGCATGTTTCCCCGCCGCGCATTCAGTTTTTTGCCGGGACTGATAAAAAATAGTCCGGGCAATTTCTTTGTTTGTGCGCCGATTCGCACAGCCTTCCCATAACAACAATTCTGTCTACTCGAAAAACAATAATTACTAGTCAAATATATCCGCTAGAAAAATATCGTATACTTAAAAAATATTTCATGTATCTTCTTTTTCCTATCTATATCCTTATTTTTCAAGGTGAAAACAGGAATGTAAATAGACAAATAAATGTCAATTAGTATATTTTTAATGAAAACAGTTGTTCAAAGGATACTGATATTCAGTATGGTATTTTCGTCGGCGGAGGAACATAAAAAAGCCCGGCATTATAAAAGCAATGCCGGGCTGCAATCGGGAACCGCAATAAGGCGCGCCGAGAAAGTGTTTCAGTCAGGAACGGCTATTCAAGCAGGTATGTCACCGTCGTGACGACGCGGATGCTTTTCCGCTCCTCCAGGCCTTGCGCTGCGTTTTCGATGGTGAAGACGCCTTGCGCTGCTGTCTTTATTTTCCCGACGACGCTTCCGGAATCCCTCGCGAACTGTTCGGCTGCTGCTCGCGCGTTGCCCGTTGCCTCCGCAATCATCTCGGGTTTTATGCCGTTAAGCCCGGTAAAATCGTAAGTGACGCGGCTGTCATATGTTTGGGAAACAGCGATTCCGTCCCCGGCAAGCTCAAGGCACGATTCGTTCGCGCGCTTTACGGCTGAAATGTTCGGGGAGCGGACAAGAAGCGTGACGCTTGCTATGAAATTGTATCGCTGCCTGTCCGAGTCCATATACGGATTCAGTGTCGTGTCGGTGATGGCGGGCGCGCGCTCAAGTATGTCCGATTCGGAAAGCCCGCATTTCAGCAGATAGCGGCGCGCCGTTTCCTTTTTTGCGACTATATCGGATTGCAGCGACTTGAGGTCGTTCGAGCCGAGCTGGAACGTAAGGGGCCACACGGCGATGTCCGCCTCGACCTCCCGTTCCGAAAGGCCTCGTACGCTCACGGTCCGCTGCGTGCGGATTATGTTCTTGAATCCTGCCGCGAGAATTGACGCTCCGGATACGATTCCCGCGGCGAGAATCACGCTTCCGATTATGTTTTTATTTTCCATGCGATGTTCCTCCATAAGTTACATAATGAAAATGCATTATTTGATGCTCCAGACCGTTCCCGCTGAGCGCCCGAACACTTCCGGCTCATACATGCATTCGGCGACAGCTGACGGTGTCCCGTAAGTTCCGCTCCTGTTCGCCCTGAAAACGAATTCGAACGAGCGGCTTCCGAGCGGAAAATCATCCCAGAAACAGCGGACCTCGGCATCCCGTATTTCCTGATGGCTTGACGGCGCCCACCACCGCGCCATTTTCCGCGCCTTTGCTCCGACCGAGGCAGTCGTCGCGAACGCCGCGTTCAGTATTTCCGCTCCGGCGGGAACGGGCGCGCGGACCGCGACGAACGTCCTGTTTTTTGGCGACGTTATGCGGACGGTTTCCCTGTACATCCTGCCGCTTTCGAGCTTTCCGTTTTTGACGGCCTTCCCCGTCCGCGCGTCCGTTATCTCCACGAAAACGGAAAGCCCCTCGTCACGCGCAGCCTGCCCGCCTGCAGGAAGCGAATACGTCATGCCGGCTGTATAGAAAAGCGTTCCTTTTCCTTCTTTTTTGAACGAAAGCGGAATCCTTTCGCCTGCTGCGATTCCGTCCGGAAGGCGCTTTCCGTCTCCCGTCCCGAGCTTCCATGCCGAAGACGCGTTCTTCGCGGCAGTTCCGGAAAAATGCGCCGAAAGAATTTCCGTTCCCAAAAGCGTCGCCGTTCCGGTGAAATCGGTCTCGTCGAGCTTCGTCGCTGAAATGTACGAGTCGAGCGCAATCAGGACGCGCCCTGTCGTCGCGGTCGATTGCCACCGTCCGTTCCCGGCTTTCTGCATCTGGAGAAGCTCCCAAACGATGTTTCCCGCGTGGATTCCAGACGGCTCAACCGCCGAGAACAGCTGGAGCGCGAGCGCGAGCTGCTCCGTCCCCGAGCCGAAGAAATGCCAGGTGTTTTCCGATTCCTGCGTCTGTATCGACACACCGCGCGTCGTCAGCGCGATTCTTCCCGCAATCCTCGACGCGGCTTTTTTTGCGAAATCTTCCTCCGACGAATTGAGCGCGGCAAGACCCGCAAAAGCGAGCTCGCAGACGCCCGCATCCTTGTTCCCGATTATCGAGCCGATTTCCGCGGCATCGGCTTTTCCGCCGAGGCAGGAGCGCACGTAAAGCGAGTACGCCCGTGCGAAAAGCCCGTGCCGCCCCTCCGCCTTCAGATTTTCGGACTCGCGCCCGATGTATGCGAGAAGCTCCCCGACATTGAGCGCGGAGGAAACTGCCATGCCGTGTTTCCGCGCGAGCGCGATTACCTCGGCAATCCTCATGCTTACGGCGAGGCTGCTTTCCGTCCCGTCCCTCCAATACGGGAATCCGCCGTCGCGTTTCTGGCACGATGCCCAGCCGGCGATTTCCTTCTCGACGAACCCCTTTGCGTCGCCGACTTCCGAGGAAAGGCCGAATTCTCCGATGCGGTTTCCGAACGCGATGAGCGGAATTATCGCGCTCGAGCGCTGCTCAAGGCAGCCGTACGGATAGCGGAAAACGTAGTCGACGGCCGAGCGGAGCGTCCCGAGCCGTGACGAGCCGATTTCGATCGAGAATTCGCCGCCGGAATCGGGGAAAACGACAATCTCTTCGCGCGTTTTTTCCCCGTCCGCAACCTGCCCGACTGTCGTCACGCTCTCGAAAATATACGGACGCTCTATCTCGACTGCTTTCCTGACGATTTCGTCAAGCGCGCCGCATTTTATGGAGAATTCCAGCGTCACCCACCCTTCCCCGACGGCGTCGATGGAGAATCCGACGGGCTGCGTCCGTCCCGCGCCGACTTTTACCGTTTTCGTGCCGCTGCCGGAAATGCGCGCCGTTCCGGGAATCCTTCCGCTCCCGCCGAAAACGATGTCGCCGCTTGTTATTGAAAGCCCGACCGTCACGTTCTCGTCGCCGACGCCCGAATTCGTGACGACGACGCCGGCTTCGCCCCTGTCGCCCGGACGGAGAATCCTCGTCGAGAATTCCCTCACGGAGACGGGATTTGCGACGCTGAGCGAGTCCTCCGCAAGGGCGAACGACTGCTCCTTCACGCCGACGACGGTCAACATATAGTCGGTGAGCGTGTCGGGCAGGACGAACGACGCTTCCGCCGTCCCGTCGTCTCCCGTGATTATCGTGGGAATAAACGCCGCCAACGCCCTGAAATCCTGCCTGACAGCGGTTTTCTTCTCCGAAAGACCGCCGGGGGATTTCGCGTCCGATTTTTTCAGCATGACGCGCGATTCCATGGGCCCGTTCTTGGCGAACTCGCTTTCGTACATATCGTATACCATCATGCCGCCGGGCACCGATGTCGCGTACGTTCCGAACAGCGTCGGCGGGATGATGGAGCCGTAGGATGATGATGAGGCCGACTCCGCCGGGAAATGATGAGCGCCGTAGAAACTCATGACCGGAGAGGGAACGCGGTATCCGGTCAAATCGATTACGCCGCGGTCGACTACCATCAGCGTAAGCTCCGCGCCGGAAACAGGTCGTCCGTTTTTCGATGCTTTCATGGTCACGCGCGCCGTTTCGCCAGGCCGGTGGACTTTTTTGTCCGCCGTCACGCCTATATCGAACGTGCGCTCCTCGTCAGAAACGGGGATGGAGACGAGTGCGACCGTTGATGCCGGCATTCCTTTGTCTTCGGCATCATAGTCCGACGGCGGCGCGTCGGTTCTTTTGACGGCGGCGGACACCCTGACGTGGATGACGGGCGAATATGATTCGAGAACCGGCACGGCAATCTCGCATGTTTTTCCGCTGAAAACAGCAGCATGCTCGGAAAGAACGACGCCGGCGCGCTCGACGGTGACGAGGCATCTTCCGTCGGGAATGTTCCCGCTGAGCATAATCCGCGCAGTCTCGCCGGGCCTGTACATTTTCTTGTCCGTCATCGACGTCATCCCGAATCCTTCTTCGCGCCAGCCGCCACCGTCTCCCCCTGGCACGAAGAACGGCAGCTCCGTGATGACTTTCCTTCCGCCGCCGTCGCGCGTCTCCGCCGAAAGCAGATAGTTTCCGCCCTCGGCCGGCGTGAACGAAATCGAGCCGGGGTTTCCCGCCGACGTTCCCGAAAGTTTTCCGGTTCCAGAGCATTCTTCGGAAATCTTCTCAACCCAGCGGCTTTTCTCGAACCCGAAATCGTCGGTTTCCGTCATCCTGACGAATGTCTTCCTGAGTATTTTCCATGAAACGGATTTCTTTGCGCCGACAAGCTCCCCGCAGTCCGTGTTTTTGTCGCAGGAAATCGGGAAGAACCCGAACGAGGTTTTCTCGCCTTTTTTGAGCCAGCCGTTTCCGTTTTTTGGGAAAAGCCCTATGTAGAACGACGCCGGATGGACGGTCGCGCTCGAAGACGACGCAATTATCTGGTTTCCGGCATCCGTGACCAATGCCTGCACGGAATAGACATAGGGCGCGCCCTCGATGCCGCCGTCGGCTTTTACGGAGAAGCGCGCAGTGCCGTCCAGGCCGAGCCTCGACTCGCTTTCATCCGAGAAATAATCCTCATCGTCCATGAAGAATCCGTTCCGGCCGCTCCTTCCGAAAACGCAGCCGTCTATTCCGACATCGGCGGAGAATGTCGTCCGCCGCCTGCCCCATTCTGCCCGCGCCGCCGCTCCCGAAAGCGCGCCGCCGCCGAGATACGACGCGGACACGGTTGCCTGGACGGTGTCGCCCCTCACGAACGCCATGTCGGGAATTTCCGCGGCGGACTGGAATCTCAGCCGCTCGAAAAACTGGACTTCTATTTCCTGCGTGAACGACATCCCGTCGTCGCGTTTGTATTCGATTCCGTATGTCCCCGGCGCGGCGTCTGCGGGAATCTTCCATTTTCCGTCGGCAGTTCCGTTTGCGCTCATCGTTCCGCGCTCCGTGGCGAACACCGTCCTTTTCTTCCCGTAGCCGGACGCGAACGACAGTTCGAATCCGCCCGTATACGTCGAGTATTCTCCGCGCGAAAGCGTCCTGTCGATGATTTTGCACGTCACGGTCTCGCCGGGCTTGTACACTCCCCTGTCGCAGAAAACCATCGGGACGGCGGTTGCTGATTTTTTTTTGCCCGAGAGGAGGCGCGTGACCTGCCATGAGTCGAGGAACACGACGAGCCTGTCGGCGCCCGCGGTAATCTCCGCGTACGCCTTCTGCCCGTCGGGCACGGAGAAACGGACGGACGAGAGCCCCTCATCGTCCGTTTTTGCGCGCGCAATCTCCGTCCCGTTCCCGGAAAGTATGGCGCGCACGTCGTCGAGGCGGTGCGCCGGTTCGACAACGGATTTTATGCGGACGAGCGCATCGCGGACGGGTTTTCCCGACGAGAGGCTCGTGACGAGGACGGAAAGCCCATTCTCCGACAAATGGACGACGGCGCCCAAATCGGTAATCTGCATGAACCGGTTCTCCTCGTATTCGTCCTTCCTCACGCCGCCAACAAAAACCGAATTTTCGAATTCCACCGCGCCGTAAAAACGTCCGCCCGCCGCGTCGAGGAACGGCGCAAGCTCGACAGATTTCACGACGCGCCTGTTCGCGTTTCCCTCGATGTCGCCGTCGAGCAGGAACGTCTCCTTCATCCCCGCCTTCTTTCCGGTCAGCGCCGTAAGCGAGTACGACGAGCCCTTCCCGATGTTCACGAACGCGAACGAGAACCTCGGCTCGAACGCCGCCTCGATGACGGACGGACCGTACGATTTGAACGAGACCGTCGTTTCTGCGGGCGGCACCGTTATCTTCTTCCGCACCGCTTTCGGAAGCCCCTGTTTCCAGACGTCCGTGACGCCGCCTTCGGAAATCTCGAACGAGTACGACTCGCCGGCTTTTGCCGGTATCCCCGTTATCCGAAGTGATTTTCCTCTTGCCTCGACGGAGGCCTCGCGCATTTCCATCGCGGGAGAGAACGATATCGAGCCGATTGCGCCGCGCTCCGTCCCCTTCATCAGATTATGGTTGAAAAGGATGACGAGCTCGCCCTCGCACGGCGCGTATGAGTCGGTCACCGAAAGCGGGCGGAGCGTGTGGAATGAGAGCGTCTGTTCGGCGCTTGTCTCGATGCAGCCTTTGTCGGGACGCGCGCCTTTTTCGAGGACGACGGAAATTTCGCTGTCGACGGGGAGCGGCTCCTTCACCGAGAGGAGGATTTTCCTGCCGTCGATTTTCCTGCACGAGAAGGGGAATTCCTTTTCCGCGCCCTTTTTTTTCGAGGCGATTCTTATGCTTTTCGAAACGACTTTGTGGTTCACAGAATTGGAGAACGTCACGGCGATTTCACGCGCGAACTCGGGCGGAACATCGCCTGCGGAGAAATACGGGACGGGCTTCTTTTCCGCGGAAAACCCCGGCTCGATTCCGGTAATCCGGAGCTCCTCCGTCCTGAACGAGAACGAAACTGCCCCGCAAAGCGGCGTCCCGCCGACGCTTCGTGCCGCCGGGTTTATCTCGACCGTGTATTCCTTCTGCGGGATGAGCTTGTCCGCGCAGTCGAAGCTCAGAAGCGATGTCCCGTACCACCGAAAGACGCCGTCGAGTTTCGGCGTTATCGTCACGGTTTCGCATTCCGGCATCGGCTCGCCGAGCTTCGAGAGCGCGACGACGGGCTCGGAAAAAAGGACCTGGATGGACGGATGGACGACCGACGAGGAAATTTCCCCGTCAGGCATGACCGATTTCACGAAGAAGGACGTGCTGCCAGCCGGAAGCGCCCCCGCTTTTTGCCCTGCCGCAACGGAAGTTTTTTGCGATGCGCATGACGAAATAATCATCACAAGGCTGCATGCCAATCGTATGCATGAGCTGTATCTCGTTTTTGTTTTCATGAAAAATACCTCCGCAAAAGCGTCCCGTCGTGCAGGAAAAACGTCAGATTGTCCGCGCCAGCTCCGACGCCTCGACAAGGTTCCACAGAAAATCGCAGAGCGGCGTCGGGATTCCGTGCCGCCGAGCCAGCCGCGCGATTGTCCCGCAGAACCAGCCGTTCTCCGACTTCCGCCCCGCCTCCATGTCCTGCAGCATGCTCGTCTTCCCGTGCGGGTCGTGGCCGCACATCATCTCTATCGCGTCCTCGACCATGCTCTCGCTCAGCGCGATTCCCTCCGCGTTCGCGACGGCGACGACCTCCTTTCCGGCAGCGCGCGCGAGGTTCCGCTGCGGCTCGAACCGGAACGCGCCGTATGGCGAGCGCGTGAGCGCCGATATCGTGTTGAAGACCGTGTTTATGAGGAATTTCCGCCACTGCGCGAGATGTATGTCATCGGGATTGCTGAACCTCATCCCGGAATTTTCGAGCAGGTGCGAAAGCGCGTCCGTCCGCTCCGTCCGCGCGTTGTCCTCCTCTCCGAACACGACCGTCCCGAAATCCGTGCACTCGATGTTCCTTCCCTCGTGGATTGAATTCAGGCTTATGACGAACCCGTAGAGGACGCGGCTTTTCCCGTATGCGTCCGCGATTTCCCGCTCGCTCTGGATTCCGTTCAGCACGGAAAGAATCATCGTGTTTCTTCCGACGGCGCGCCGCACCATCGGAATCGCCTCGCCGAGCTGGCCGTTCTTCGTCGCGATGATGACAAGCCCGGCTTCATCCGCGTCGGCGCTCGCGACGAAGGTCAGGTCGAGCTTTTTTCCGTTGAGGAAAATCCCGTCCCTCCGGTACCGCTCGAGACGCTCCCCGTCCGCGATGCACTGCACGTTCTCCTTCCCGAGAAAATCACTCAGCTTTGACGCGAGCACAGCCCCGACCGCGCCGACGCCGACGACGGCAACTTTCCGTATTTCCATAAAACCCTCCGTTTGTTCTGCCCGATTCCGCAAAAATGCGCCCGTCTTACTGGTGCTCGGAAACGTATTTCATGAATTCGTCCGTTTTCGACCAGTATTTGATTCCCCAGTTCTCGAAATTCCACTCGTCCATGTAGTCGTTGCATTCGTAGTCGATGTAGAAAAGCTCGTTTTCCCGGACGACGAAATTCGTCGGGAAATAGTCGATGTTCATTCCGGCATTCCTCGACTTCTCCGCCATTTTCCTGACGAGGTCGATGTAGCAGCCCTCCATGCGGTCGTCCTTCACGAGCTCGAAAATCGTTTTTCCTTCTATATATTCCTTCAGTATCCGCTCGTTCTGCACGTCGATGTCGAGCATTTTCGGCACCGGAATTCCCGCGCCGATGAGACGACCGTAGTCGCGCCGCTCCGACTCGATTTTGTTCCCGAACGTGTAGTAGGCGCACGGCTCGTGATGAATCTGCTTCACCACGAAAAGGTTCCCGCCCCGCTCCGAAAGGTACGAGTAGCCGCCCTTCCCCTTCCCGAGAAGCCTGACGACATCGAATTCCGTCCCGTTCACGTTGATTTTTTCGCCGTTTTCCATTTTTTTGCACTCCTATTTCGTGAGGTTTTTGAGCCAACGCTCCTTTTTCAGCCAGATGTGGAACACGACGACCTTCACGAGGTCGAGCAGCTTGACGAACAGGAACATATGGACGGGTCCCGTTCCCGTTTTCAGCCCGAGGAAGAACACGAGCGGAATCATCACGAAAATCGTGAGCGTCGCGTCCGTGTACGCCCCCATCGCCGTGTCCCCTCCCGAGCGCGCGATTGCCTGCTGCGAGTTCATGAATACCCACACCGGCATGAAGAACGACATTATGACGACCATGCTCCGGCAAATCGAAAGCGCGCTTTCGCTGAGCCGCCCGAAAACGAGCGGGATGACGAGCGTCGTCGCGAACCCGAAGAACATCATGAAAATGCCGAACACGGCCGCCCCCGAAAGAAGCCACGTCTTCTCCTTCCGCGCCTTTTCAAGGTTCCCACCGCCGAGCGTTTTCCCCATTATGACGCCCGTCGTGTTGTAGATTCCGCCGAACGCGATGAAGAACAAATTCGCGATGGCAAAGCTCGACGCCATCCCCGAAACTACGTCCGCGCCCCCGCGCCCGTTGTAGATTGCCGTCGTAATCGTCTCCGACGAGACCCAGACCATCTCGCAGAAAAGGACCATCGCGCCCTTCCTGAGGATTTCCCTGAAAAGCCTCCAGTCAATGCGAAGGAATTCCGCGACCCGGAAATAGAATTCCGGCTTTTTTTTCAGGTACATCGCGGCGAAAATCGCGAGTTCGACAGCGCGCGCGATTACCGTCGCGATAGCCGCGCCCCGCACGCCGAGCCTGGGGAAGCCGAAATTCCCGTAGATGAGGAGATAATTGAAAATCGTGTTCGTCATCGTCGCGACGACGGTCACGACAAGCGGAAATTTGACCTGCCCCATGTCGCGCAGCGAGCTTGCGATGCACATCGAGACCGTCATCGGAATCCCCATGAAGAACATGATTCGGATGTAGCTGACGCCTTCGTCCAGGATTTCCGGCGCCTGCGTGTTCCCGATGAGCATGAGCGAGAGGATTTCCCGCGGGAAGACGACGCATACGAGGAAATACGGCACAGCCGCGACAAGCCCCATCACGAGCTTGAAGCGGAACGCCTGCCTCATCCGTTCGATGTCCTTCGCGCCGAAGAACTGCGTCATGAAAATCCCGCCGGACATGCATATCGTGTTCACGAAAACCATGAACACGAAGAGAACCTGCCCCGACACATTGACGCCCGCCATGGGGATGTCGCCCAGCCCCGACACCATGAAGTTGTCGATGAGCGAGACCATGCTCTGAATCAGCTGCTGCATCATAATCGGCAGCGCGATGGCGAGAGCACCCCTGTAAAAATGCGCCGTCGCGAAAAGCCCCGCGCTTTTTTCCGTTTCGTTTGATTTTTTTTCGTACTGCATTCGACAAACCTTCGCGCCCTCCCGCCTTTTCCTGAAAGCCGCGGGGAAAACTGTTTTCCCATGGAGGCGCCTTTTTCATGCGTTTTCATCCTTTCAAAAGGACGTTGCCACTATTCTATTTCCAATGCGGGAAGAAATCTATACGGAACCCGCCGATTGTTTCGGGCAGGCTCCCATCAATCCATGAAACGCCGTTTTTTCCGGCAATTGCGGAACCGTTCGGAGCCGGAAAACGCGTCACCCGTAAATCGGCTCGAAATCCTCCGCCGTGTGGCTGCAAATCGGGCACTCGAAACCGGGCGGAAGCTCGGGCATCTTGAATTCGTAGCCGCAGATTCTGCACCGCCAGCCGACTATCGTTTTTTCGCTTTCCGCCTTGCCTTCCCTTTTCGGCTTCACCTCCGCCTGGTAGCGCGCATACGTGAGCGGCGCGTTTTTTCCTGTCGTCACCGCGTCGCAGACTTCCGCGACGAAAAGGACATGGCTTTCGAGATTGATTTCGTTGAGGACGCGGCACTCGAGCACGGCGCACGTTTCGGAAAGAAGGTACGGGCATCCGTTCGCGCCGAGCGCATATTCCGCGCCGCTGAATTTGTCTGCGTCCCGCCCGCTCTGGTAGCCGAACCGGCTGATTGTCCCGAACGAGCATGAGTCGTCGAGGACGGAGAGCGCGAAAACGCCGCTTTCCTGAATCATCCGGCACGTGAGGTTCTGCTTTATGACGGAAACCGCGAGCCGTGTCGGATTGCTCGCCGTCTGGAAGCACGTGTTCGTAATGCATCCGTTTATTTTCGAGCCGTCGCCGCTCCTTGTCCCGAGGAGGAAAACCCCGGAAGATATGCTGTACAATGCTGTTTTTTCCATAAAAATCCCTTCGCCGTTCCCTGAAATCCGCCAAGGAACACGCCGATTATACGCGAAAAACGAGCGCCCGGATGTAAAATCTTCTTTACAAACAGGAACGGTTTCAGGAACGGGAGCTCTTGCAAAATCCGGAAATTAGACCTGTTCGATAGATTCGTTATCGCAAATTCGGACTTTCAGTTTTGATATCTACTTTAACAATCTCGGAATGCCAGCTAATTGATATTCGTTGCGCTGCTTTTCGAAAGATTTAAGCTATGACCGCCGCAATGGTACCTGTTTATGAATATTCCTGCACGTCTTTTAGAAGGATGCTGCACGTCTTGTGGAAGGATTCTGTAAGGCGTGTAGAAGGATGCTGTAAGGCGTGTAGAAGGATGCTGCACGTCTTGTAGAAGAATTCTGTAAGGCTTGCGGAAACTTTTGGAAAGGCAATTATGTGCATTCTGTTGGTCTTTGTTCATATAAGTGGTGAGCGCCGTGCATTGGCGGGCGCGGTTTCTGTGGGCGACTCACCGACTTTGCTGTAGCACACCGCCTTGATTTGCCAGCCTCGCGCGGCCTTTATATAAAATCCTCCCCCTCTACCGCAAATTCAAAAACGCCTGCTGGAGGACTGAAAGCCACATTACTTAATCATCTCGTCTATGACTTTTGTTATGTCTCGCCTTAAATCCCCTTGAAACCGCGAATAGATTTTTTCTGATATTTCTGAAATCAGCTGTTCCTTGTTGTCGGTGATTATGGTCAGTGGATTCGCCCCCTCATCAAAAAGCTGCATCGGGCGAATTTTCAGCACTTCCGCAATTTTCTGTATCGTATCTGGCGGTGGAAAAAAAGCCGCACATTCTATTGAATTTATGTAGTTGAAACTTTTGTCAATTTCCATCGCAAGTTGTGCCTGCGTCATCTTCGCTTTCTTCCTGAACATCTTCAAATTACTGATAAAAACATTTTGCAAATCCATGAGTCTATAGTGACGCTGAACCTAGCCATAAATCACACAGAAAACCAATGTCTATAACTTTTATTCTTGAAAACTTCATATTTTCAATGTATGATTAACATAGAAATACAGTGTGTATTTCAGAATAAATTTTCAAACACCATATTTGGGAGGAACAAGAATTATGGACTATTGGTTGGTACACACAAACAACACTGAGGAAGGCACTCCGAATGCGTTCAAGTACATACTACGACAAGGAGTTGTAGCAACTTTCTATGATAAAAAAGGAGCTGTTGAAAAACTCGAGGTTGGTGACATCGTACTTTTATATCACGGAAGCAATCAAATAATTGGTGTCGGTGCAGTTGTTCAAACATACGAACCTCACGACATAAAGAGAATTGATAATATAACGCATCAAGCTGATGTAAATTGGATTTGGAAAGCACATTTTGATGATGAATGTAATCCTAAGAATCCCATTATGCGAGATTCTATTGAAAATCAAAACGATAAGTGGTCAGGACTTATGGCAGTTGAGAATGTAACAGGAAAGATTCGTTGCCGTTCTTTGTTAGAGCAAATTGCAAAAAAACAGGAATATTATTTGTAGCTGTTTTTCACATTTTCACAAAATTAGTTAAGCGTTTTATAAAACAAAATAACAGGAGGAATTTTTATGGAAAAATTCACAAAAAAGCACGGAACTTCCGCTTACAGCCACAAGACGAACGGCGTAGAAAACAGCAACACAACTCATTGGTCAAAGAGGAGAATCGTAACTGACGATGATTTGAACAAACTCCAGTCGCTCATTGTCTCTGGCAATGTTGATTTGAAAGTTGAGACACAATTTGAAATTTCAAACTGCGCTTGTCAGGGAGCTTGCCAGGCCGGTTGTGCAGGTGATTGCAAGTCTGGATGCATGGGAGGATGCGCTGCCAAGTGCCAAAATGACTGCTACAGCAACTGCGATGATTCTTGTAAAGGTGGTTGTGGAGGCGGTTGCAAGGCTAAGTGCCAAAGTGATTGCACATCTGGTGCTAGCTAATCGCAATTACAACATGTAAGTATTCGCTTTACACTTTACGCACACGGTGGTTTTGCCTTTGTCCAGCCACCGTTGTTTTTTTTTAACCACATAATATGAAGGTTTTTTATGTCCAATAGTTCAACAGAAAAAGAAAATCGTTTTTCTCCCACAATATGCGTTACACAACGGTGCAACCTGAATTGCGTTTATTGCTACCAAAAGCACGACTCAAAGGATATGGACTTTGAGACCGCAAAAAAATGCGTCGATTATATCTTCGACAATGTGCCAAAGCAGTTCAACGCCGTTGAAATCGACTTTATAGGCGGCGAGCCTCTTGTGCGTTTTGATTTGCTCAAGCAGATTTTCGATTATGTACGCGAAAAAAAAGTGCAGATTCCATATTTGTTCTTCGCCACAACAAACGGGACGCTTCTTGACGACGAGATGAAAAAATGGTTCACCGAGCGCAAGGACTATTTTGTGCTGGGGCTTAGTCTCGACGGTACGCCAGAAACACATAATCACAACCGCTCAAATTCGTTCTCAAAAATCGATATTGAATTTTTTCAGAAAAACTGGCCGTTCCAAGATGTAAAAATGACGCTTTCGGAATTTTCGCTGGAGCATCTTGCAGAAAATATCAAATACTTACACTCGCTCGGATACAAGAGCATAAGCGGTGTGAATTTATTTGAAGGCAGCTTCGACTGGGGGCAGGAAAAATTCATCAAAATGATGATTCCGCAGCTGGAAGAAATCGTTGATTTTTATGTTGAAAGCGATGTTGAATATAAAAATCAGATGCTCGACAAAAGTCTCATGATATGCGAAGCCAAAAGAGAAAAACGCAAATACTGCGGAATCGGTGACGGAACTGTTTTCTTTGACGTTGACGGAATAAAACGCCCATGCTCTTTTTGCAGCCCAATGACTTTTGATGAAAAAACGCTGGAAGAGATGAGCAAGACCGATTTCACAAAAGAAGAACTGTTCGTTGACGACGACTGCTTCGAAAACTGCTACATCTACCCGATTTGCCCGAACTGTAGCGGCGCAAATTACCTGGCGGAACATTCTTTCAAGAAAAGAAACAGGTCAAAGTGCCGCATTCAAAAACTCATATCGATTTTTATAGCGGATTTGCAGGTTCGCAAGATTCTGAAAAATCCAGACAAATATTCCGACACGGAAAAATTCAAGATTCTTGAGGCTGCAAAAAAGATAAAATCGGCATTTTTGCCTGAATTCAGCGAATATTTTGAATAACTACCCCCAAAAGACTGCCTGACCCCTTGCTGGATTTTTCAGGCAGTCTTTTCTTTTTTATCTTGTTTTATGGAAAAGAAACCAATGAAAACACTATCTGACCTTGCGAATGCACTGAACCGCCAGCCGTGGGCTGTCGTGAAGATGCTGAAAAACCGCGGTTATCTCAAAAAGAACGGAGAACCGAAAAAGCGGACGCTCGATTCAGGATACATGACAAAACGCAGTCTCATAACGTCGGCGGGGTGGAACGCTTTTGTAAAAGAGCTGGGCATAAAAGGCTTCAAGACGGTGGATTCTGTTTTTCCCGAACTCTACCTTCTCACCGACTCCGCCTCCCCCAAATGCGCTCTCCGCTTCCGTTACGGGAACATGGCTGTGGACGCTTTTTCGGCGGACGAGGTCGTGCTGGATTCCACTGGCAAGTATCTTCGGAACAAGGGCGAGGAGAACAGGATTCTCGAAACGCTTTCAGCTCTTGGGTTCGTGAGGAAAGAGGGAAAGCTTCAATATAAAGGAAAAGACTCGTTTCTGGCGGTGGCGGAGAAGATTCTTGAAAAGGGAATCGCGCTCTTCGACACGAAGAACAAGGCTGTAAAGTCGTCAAAATCATTCTCCCTCAACGTCTCCTACGGAATCGACTGGTTCGACATCGCTCTTTCACACGAGGGAACGCCGCTTTCTTCCAGCGTCTACGAGAAAATCAACCTGCACAGCCGATTTTTTGAATTCGACGGGGAGAAATACCTTGTCCCGGAGACGCTCGAAAAACACAAGGATTCCATAAAGGAAAAAGACGGAAAACTGATAATCAAGAAAGAAGATTTGCTTTCGGCATTGGAATTGAATTCGGAGCTTGAAAAAACGGATATCGCCAATTTCGAAAACATCTTCAAAAAGAAAACGCCAATCGAATTGACCGAAGAGCAGAAGAGAATCCTGCGTCCGTACCAAGTCGACGGTGTGAATTTCCTCGAACGGCTCAAATCGAACGGATTCGGCGCGCTCCTTGCCGACGACATGGGACTCGGAAAGACTTTGCAGGCAATCACTTTTCTGGCGCGGACAAAACGGAAAACATGCGCCTTCGCCGTCGTCCCGAAGTCGCTCCTAGAGAATTGGCGGAACGAGGTGGAAAAATTCGCGCCCGCCCTCAAAGTGCTCATCTATCACGGCTCGGACAGAAAAGAAAATCAGGACTTCGGGAATTACGACATCGTTCTTTCGACATACGCCACCACAATGCTCGACATCGATTTTCTCTCTGCAAAAAAATTCTCCGCTGTGGTCTTCGACGAAGTGCAGACAATCAAAAACTACAAGTCCAAGATGTACGAGGCGGCTTTCAAACTCAACGCGGACTTCAAGATGGCCCTCTCCGGTACTCCGTTCGAGAACAATGTGCTTGAATTGTGGTCGGTCATGCGCCTTTTGAACCCGAAGATTTTTTCAAAGAGGGCATTTTTCACGAGGGCGGTCGAGGAAAAGGACTTCGACAGAATAAAAAAGGCAATCGCGCCTTTCATGCTGCAGCGGAAAAAGAAGGACGTTCTCAAGGATTTGCCGGAAAAAACGGAAGAAGTCATCTTCTGCAGAATGGACGACGAAACGGCCTCCTGCTACGGCGCCCTCCATTCAAAAATCGTCGACGAGATTTCGGGAGCGTCTGGACATTCCGCATTCATGGCGAGCGCGCTCATCCTCGAAAGCCTCACAAAGCTCCGTCAGTTCTGCTGCCATCCGTCGCTGCTTCCAAAAGGCACGCTTCCAATCAAGCTTGACTCCTCCGCGAAATTCGACGTTCTCAAAATCAAAGTGCAGGCTCTAGTCGAACAGAAGGAGAAGGTCATCATCTTCTCGCAGTTCACTTCGATGCTGAAAATCATAAAGGACTGGCTCAAAGAAGAAAAAATCAAAACGTTCTATTTGGACGGCGCGACGAACGGCAGGCAGGACTTGGTGGACGAATTCGAAAAATCTGCCGAGGGCGTTTTCCTCATCAGCCTGAAAGCCGGCGGCGTGGGATTGAACCTGGTCTCGTGCCACTACATGTTCATCTACGACCCGTGGTGGAATCCCGCAAGCGAAAGCCAGGCCGCCGACAGAATCTACAGAATCGGGCAAAAGAACAACGTGTTCATCTACCGGCTCATCACGAAAGGCACAATCGAAGAGAAAGTCCTTTTCCTCCAGCAAAAGAAAAGCGAAATCGCAAAGAGCATCTTCGACGGCATCCAAGCGCGGAAGCTCTCCGCCGAGGATTTGATGGAACTGATTGGATGAGTCTTATTTTCAATTTTTCCAAAAATCCGTTCCAGTCTGTCACGTAATGACATACTGAGATGCCTATACTGCATCCACAAAACACAACAAAAGGAGAACATCTATGAAAAAAAGCGCATTGATTTTTCTGTTGACGGCGATTTTCGCGGTTATGGGGTGCCAGAACGACACAACGGAAACGACTACTGTGCCGGAAATAGTCTACCACACGTTGAGCTTCGAATCAAACAGCGAAACCACAATAGAATCGCAGACCGTCGAAAGCGGGAAGACCGCCACGGAACCGAGCAAGCCGACAAAGACCGGCTACACGTTCTCGGCGTGGTACGACGGAGAAAACGCGTTCGACTTTTCCACGCCGATTACGAAGGACACAACTCTTACGGCGAAGTGGACTGCGAACACATACACCGTCACGCTCAGCAACAACGGCGAGGAAAGCCAAGTGAGCGTCACGTTCGGAGAGAACATCGGCGACCTTGAGAGCGTTCCGTCAATGGCGAACAGTAGTTTCGGCGGCTTCTACACGGAAGAGTACGCGAAGGGAGAGAAATTCATCGGCGCGGACGGCAAAGGCTGCAAGGCGTACGAAATCGCATCCGACACGACCTTGTACGCCGCGTGGGGCTACAGAATCAGCTACGAGAACCTGAGGGACAAAGAGAACCCGAACCCGGAAATCTACACGGGAGAGGAGGACGTCGCACTCTTGGATTTGGAGGACATTACGGGCTTCGCGTTCGCAGGCTGGTACGATGCGGAAACGGACGGAAACAAAGTGGAGACGATTGCGAAAGGAGAATACGGAGCGAAGACGCTGTACGCGAGGTGGAAGACAACCATTTTTTCTACCGTGAGTTTCGACACGAAAGGCGCAGGAGAAGTCGACTCCCAGACAGTCGGCTACACAAAAAAAGCCGTGAAGCCGGAAAATCCTGAGAACTACCCCTACGACCTCATGGGCTGGTTCACATCTTCCGACGGAGGCGAAACACTCTCTGAAAATCCGTTCGACTTTGAAAGCGAAATAACGGAAGACGTGAAACTGTACGCAAAGTGGGAGATTCACGCCACTGCAGCTGATGTCACAGACAAAATAAGCGCGATGCAAAAAAACGACACCGTTTTCGTCTCAGGTGAAATAACAAACGACAGAATCAAAGAGATTGGAACCGCCATTAAAGCAAAATCTGTTGGAATCGCCCTTGACTTGTCCGACACGACAGGACTGACAAGCATCGAAAAGTATGCGTTTTCTGAATGTTCAAGCCTTACAAGCATCGTAATAACGGACGGTGTTACTTCTATCGAATACGGTGCGTTCAAGGGGTGCTCAAGACTCACAAGCATTGAAATACCGGACGGCGTAACTTTTATCGGAGGCCATGCGTTCGAGGGGTGCTCAAGACTCACAAGCATTGAAATACCGGACAGCGTGACTTCTATCGGAACCGATAGATACGGTTGCTCGTTTTCTGGATGTTCAAGTCTTACGAGCATTGAAATACCGGACGGTGTTACTTCAATCAGATACGGTACGTTTTCTGGATGTTCAAGTCTCACGAGCATTGAAATACCGGACAGCGTGACTTCCATCGAAGAGTCTGCGTTTTCTGACTGCTCAAGCCTCACGAACATTGTAATACCGAATTGCGCTACTCCTATCAAAAAATATTTTCCTAGTTATAAGAACATTACGAACATCAAAATAGCGAGCAACGTGACTTCTATCAAAAGTTCTGCGTTTTCCGATTGCTCAAGCATCACGAACTTCGAAATACCGAGCGGTGTGACTTCTATCGGAGACGGTGCGTTTTCTAGCTGCTCAAGCCTTACGAGCATCGAAATTCCGAGCGGTGTGACTTACATCGGAGACGAAGCATTTAAGTATTGTGAAAATCTCAGAAGCATCTCTATGCCTGAAAAACTAAAAACGATTGGAAATTTTGCATTCAATGGATGCAATAAACTTGAAAATATTACAATACCGGATGGCGTGATAGTAATTGGAAAGGGAGCGTTTGCTGGTTGCGTAAGTTTCACCAGCATCACTATCCCGAAAAGTGTAAGCTCGAATACAAATACTTTTAACCTATTTGCAACTTGCAATAATCTCAAAAGCGTAACCATTCTCACCACACGTATAAGATTTTATGACGGCATGTTCAAGCTCTGCAGCAATCTTGAGAGCATAACTTTTGCAGGAACGGTAGCAGAGTGGAATGCTCATATTGCAGATGGCGCAAACTTGACCTATGGAAGCGTCCCCGCCACCGAAGTCGTCTGCTCTGACGGTACCGTGCCATTGAGGTGAGATTCCGAATGACAGGGAAAAAGCAAATGTGCAAAAATACAAGCAAAAAGGAGGACACCGATGCCGGACGCGACATCCGATTTCATCATAACAAAACAGAAAGACCGCATAGAAAAGAAGGACATGCAGACGCTCAGGCGGTACAAGGGGCACGACTCGACAGTCGTAATTCCAGACGGGGTCGAGAAAATCGACAGCTACGTCTTCGCCGACGACATAGAGCCGGACAGCACGATTGAGAAAATCGTCGTCCCCTCTTCCGTCAGGAGAATCTCCCCGCTGGCGTTCCACTACTGCAATGCTCTCAAGGAAATCCAGTTCCCGATGGAGATGAGCAATTTCGAGGTGCACTTCGAGCAATGCCCTTCCCTCCAGGAACTCTGGATTCCAGAACATGCCGAGCGGATTGGGAACCTCAGGTCGCTCGACAGCCTGAAGGAAATCCATGTGGGGAAGAACATCAAGCGGATAAATTTCACGAGCTTCGGGGAGGAGACGCCTGAAATGTTCGCGAAGAGGAAGAGGAAGCTCACGGAGACGCTGCTCAAGAGCGACGCGTACGAAATCGTCGACGGCTTCATGATGAACAAAATCCACAGGAGCGTGCTCTACCGCTCAGACTGCACGCAAGCGTCGATGCGGATTCCCGACGGAGCCAGGACGATTTCCGGCGGCGTTTTCTACGAGCTCGTCTGGCCCGAAAACTACGAGAGAATCAGGAAAGTCGTGATTCCGTCGAGCGTGAAGGAAATCCGAAACCTCGCCTTCCACTGCTGCGAGTCGCTGCAGGAAGTCCGCTACGAGGGCAATTCGGCCGAGCTCAAATGCGGGGAGATGGCGTTCTTCGCCTGCTCCGTCTTCCACAGGGACGGCAGGGAAATCATCTGCAAGGACACGCCTGAAACGGAAACGAACAATTCGCGGATAACGAACCTGAAAATCGAGCGGCTCGTGATAATCCACAAACAGATAAAAGCGGGCGGCTATCCCAACACGAACGACCTTCTGGATGCCTGCAAACGGAGGCTTGATTCCTCAAGACTGTCCCTGGCAACAATCAGCCGCGATTTGGCATTCATGCGGGACAGGCTCTCCGCTCCCATCGAATACGATTTTTTCCGGAAGGGCTATTACTACACAGAGTCGGATTTCAAGCTCGACTTGGAGAAACTGTATTCCTGAAAAATGACTGCCGTGGGACAGTCAAAAAAACATGCTGTCGTTTTTCTGCATGAAACTCTGACAAAAAACGCAAGCCCGCGTCCGGCTTTGCACGAATGCGATGCCGGACTCTTTACGCTTCCTCCGCTTGCGGCTAGTATTTCAGGCGCAAGCGGAGGAATGGACGGAATCATGGCGGAATCTTTTGAAATCGGCGGAAAGAAAATCGGTTTGTTCGGGACGGACAATGAGGGAAGCCCGCTCGTCATCCTGAACACCTATTCGGGCGAGGGCGAGCGCGTTTTCAGGGAGTGCGCGCTTCTCGGCGCAAAGCCGTTCACGCTCGCCGCAATCTCGAATCTCGGCTGGAACGCTGATATGACACCGTGGGAAAATCCGCCGATTTACAGAAACGGCGAGCCGTTTTCCGGAAAGGCAGACGAATACCTCGCCCTGCTTTCTTCAAAAATCATTCCCGCAATCATGGAAAGACTCCGCGCAACGCCTTCTTACACCGCAATCGCCGGCTATTCTCTCGGGGGGCTTTTCGCGCTTTACGCTTCATACAAGAGCGGCCTCTTTTCAAGAATCGCAACCGCTTCTGCGTCGTTGTGGTTCCCGCGCTTTTTGGATTTCGCGCAAAGCCAATCGTTCCGCAGAAAACCCGACGCGGTGTACCTTTCGCTCGGAGATGCGGAATCGAAGGCGAGGAACAAAACGCTCGCCACAGTGCAGGAAAACGCCGAGCGCCTTTTTGGGATTCTGAAAGGAAACGGAATCGCCGTTCAGTTCGAGCTCAACGCCGGAAATCATTTTGCCGACTGCGAGAATCGGATGGCAAAAGCAATCGGATGGATTTTGGAGCACGAAAGGAAAATGGGCTGAGATTCCGCCGTCATGCCGAACGGCTTTCGCAAGGAAAGCGCGGTTGAGCATCTGGCCAACGCAAATTCAGAATGCGATTTTTACTAAACCTGTTCGGAAACCTCGGTTTCAGAACAGCTCTGCTACTACTACACGACCAAAAATTTTTCCATAGAAGAGAAAATTGAAGAAAAAACCGAGGGAAAAATGGACGGTATAAAAAGCGAATAATTTTTCAAACGAAGCTAAAAAACTCGAATATAACTCGCTTGCACAAATGCACATCGTTTTCTGCGGTGTGCATTTTTTTATCTCTGCCGAATCCGATTGACAATACTCCCAAATGGGATTAAATTCACTCCCACTTGGGAGTATTTTTTATGGACAAAACAAGCGCCCTTCTGCTCAAAGAAAACAAAATCATCGGGGAAATATCAAGGCTCTACACCAGACTCGACAGGCTTCTGAAAACGGAAGGTTCACTGAACCACGTGCTTTACGCTATTTATATGGAAGAAAATCCCAGCCAGAAAATCATAAGCGAAAATTACTGCATTCCTTTGCAGACCGTGAACAACACGGTTCATTCGCTTGTAAAAAAGGGATATTTAAAGCTCGTCGAAAACGAATCGGACAGGCGGCAAAAAATCATCGCTTTTACGGAAGCTGGCCGGAACTTCGCAAAAGAAAATGTCGAGAAGGTCATTTCGATAGAAAAGTCTGCGATAGAAAAAGTCGGCATCGAGAATTACAGCAAGATGATAGAAATCGAAGAGAATTATCGTCGCGCACTGAACGAAGAAATCGAGAACAGATTTTCAGAATAATCCAAATATTTTTGAGGGCAATTTATGAACATTCAGCTTTCTGACCATTTTACTTACAAAAGACTTTTCAGGTTCACGATTCCGTCGATTTTCATGATGATTTTCACTTCGATTTATTCGATTGTGGACGGAATTTTCACCTCGAACTTTGCCGGAAAAGAGGCGTTTGCCGGTCTCAACCTGATTATGCCGGGAATAATGCTTTTTTCGGGACTCGGCTTTATGATTGGAAGCGGCGGCTCCGCGCTTGTGGCTCGCTTTCTCGGCGAAAAAAATCAGAGACGCGCGAACGAGGTTTTCTCTTTTCTGATTTATGCGACAATCGTTGCGGGAATTCTTTTGAGCATTGCGGGCTGGTTCGTGATTCCTTCTTTCGCAAGGATTCTCGGCGCGGAAGGGGAACTTCTCCGCTATTCGGTTCTTTACGCGAGAACGCTCTGCCCGGCTCTCACATCGTTCATGCTGCAGTCGGTGTTTCAGGCATTTTTCATCGTGGCGGAAAAACCGCATCTTGGGCTAAGGCTCACGCTCGTGGCAGGCTGCACGAACATGATTCTTGACGCGCTTTTCGTCGGGCTTTTCAAGTGGGGCATCGTGGGAGCTGCGTTGGCAACGGACATCGCGAATTCAATCGGCGGTCTCGTTCCTCTCGTGTATTTTTTTGCAAAAAAGGATTCCGTTCTCCATTTGGGAAAAGCGAAATGGGAAGGAAAGTCGCTTTTGAAGACTCTTTCGAACGGCTCGTCGGAGCTTCTGAACAGCATTTCTTCGAGCATCGTGGGAATGCTTTACAATGCGCAGCTCTTAAAATACGCGGGCGTGGACGGAGTTGCGGCTTACGGGGTCATAATGTATGTCGGCTTCGTCTTCGCGGCGATTTTTATCGGATACTCGATGGGTGTAGCCCCTGTCGTTAGCTACAATTACGGAGCGGAAAAAAGCGGCGAGCTGAAGAATCTTTTCAAGAAAAGCCTCACGGTGATTTTCGTCACTTCGCTCGTGATGCTCATCTCGTCTGAATTTTTGGCAGGGATTCTGGCATCGGTTTTTACCGGCTACGACAAGGAACTTTTTTCGCTCACAAAATCCGCATTCAGAATCTATTCGCTCGGCTTTCTTTTGTGCGGAACGAATATTTTCGGCTCGTCGTTTTTCACTGCGCTGAACAACGGAATCGTGTCGGCTTTTCTTTCGGTCTTGAGAACATTGGTCTTTCAGGTGAGCTTTATCCTTCTTCTGCCCGTTCTTCTTGGCACGGCCGGAATCTGGCTTGCCTCCCCGGGAGCGGAGCTTTTCTGCCTTGTAATGACTGCAGGCTGTTTTTTCGGGTTCAGAAAAAAGTATAATTACTAGAAAATTCAATCAGGGAGAATATTATGGCATCGCTGTTACTTGCCGTCATTTATCTCATCTTCATGAGCCTCGGCCTTCCGGACTCGCTTTTGGGCGCGGGGTGGCCGACCATGCACAAAGCGTTCGGCGTACCCTCGTCGTATGCCGGCTACGTCTCGATGACGATTGCGTTCATGACGATTATCTCGGCATTGCTCAGCCCGAAGCTCATTCAGAAAGTGCACACGAAATGGATTGTGGCTTTTTCCATCTTGCTCACCGTGCTCGGACTGCTCGGATTCTCGTTCTCAAGCGCGTATTTCATGCTTTTCCTGTTCGCTGTCCCGTATGGTTTCGGAGCGGGCGCAATCGACGCGGCGGTGAACCACTACGTCGCGAGCAATTATTCAGGCTCGGTGATGAATTTCCTGCACTGCTTTTACGGGGTCGGAGCCGTAATCAGCCCGAACATCATGGCGGCAGCCCTCAAGCACGCAAGGTGGAACGAGGGCTACAGATGGACATCATACATGCAGGCGCTGATTCTCCTTGTCGTAATCGTCTCGTTCTCGCTGTGGTCGAAAAACAAGAAAAGCCAAAAAGAAGACGATTCGGGTTCTAAAGGAATCAGGCAGACGTTAAAAGCTCCGGGCGTACTCTCGACGCTCATCTCTTTCTTCGGCTACTGCGCGGGCGAGGCGACATGCTTTTTGTGGACCTCAAGCTACTTTGCGGGCACGAAGGAAGGTCTTTCGAAGGAGATTGTCGCGTCGTTCGCCTCGCTCATCTTCGGCGGTCTCATGCTTGGTCGAATAGTATCGGGACTTGTGTCGAACAAGCTCGGCGACAAGAAGCTCATCAGATTCGGAATCCTTGTCGAATTCGTCGGGATTCTCCTCGTGCTCGCATCGCCCGACAACTACGTCCTTGCCGCGGTCGGATTCGTGACAATCGGGTGCGGAATGGGGCCCGTCTATCCTGGAATCCAGCACATGGCGCCGGCAAAGTTCGGGAAGAAATACAGCGCGTCGGCAATCGGACTGCAGATGGCATCGGCGTATGTCGGGACGACTTTCATGCCGATGGTTTTCGGGCAGCTGCAGCAGACGTTCGGAATCTGGATAATGCCGTGGTACATCCTCTTTTTCATGCTCATCAATTTCGGCTTCCTTGAGCTGTCGCACAAGCAGTGCCAAAAGCGGCAGGCAGGCATCTGACTTTCGTTTTCCCGCTCGGGAGCGAATGGCGACGAAAAAGGGCGCGCAGAAAAGCGCTTGTATATGGAAGGAACCGGTCGGCGCAGCGTTTTCCATGCCGGCGGCTTCCGCAAGAAAGCTTGTTCCGGCATCTCAGGCTGCAAGACGGAGATGAAGCACATGTCACGAACGGCACCCGGAGAAAAACACGCACCCGCCAAAATCCAGACAGGACAAAGAAAAATCCCCCCGCGGCGAAAGACACTGCGGGGGGATAATTGCAAAGGTGCGCTGTCACGCGGAAATCATTCCGCAACTTCCTCCACGGAAATCGCGCTTATCGAAACCGTGTGGTTCGACGAGATTTTCTTTCCCGCGACCGCTCCCATCGAAATCGTGAAGATGACGTTTTCGTCGGTCGCGCGCGGCATGGTGAATTTCCAGCTGTAATCCTTGCGCCCCGGCCCGACCTTGAACACCTGCGTGCCCGAATACGGGAACCAGTCGTCGTCCTTTGCGCCGTCGCGCTGCATCGCGAGCATTATCGAGCGCTCGATGTCACACTCGGCGGAAAGCTTCATCGTGTACGTTTTTCCTTTCTCAAGAAGGCGTCCCGTCTGCTTGAGCTGAATCATCCAGTCCATCGGCCCCGTCTCTGAAATCGAGACGGCGGCGCTCGGGATTCCGTCCTTCTTCACCACGTCGAACGACGCCGACGCGCTTTCGTTCGCGTACAGCTCCCAGCCGCTCTTTCCGGACTCGAACGAGCCGTTGTGCAGGACGCAGTTCTCCTTGATGACTACGTTGTCGACGAAAACCGTTCCCTTGTCAGTTCCGAGAAGAAGCTCGAAATCCGCATCCGCAGTTTCCTCGGGCGTGTATGTCCACTCGAAGTGGGCAAGCTGCGCCTCGCCGCTCTTCTTGTCCTTCTTCACGCCCTTGAGCGCTGCCGTGCGCTCGAACGAGCCGCATTTCACGGCGATTTCCGCCTTCTTTGCCGTCGATGCGTCAAGCGCCGCGTCGAATTTCACGACGTAGTTCTTCCCGCGCACGAGGGGAATTCCTTTCTGGACGAGCTTGACGCCGTCAGCGGCCGTTTTTGCCGGGGAGGCGACGGAAAGCATCCGCGCGCGTCCGCCCGTCACGGAGATTTTCGCGCCCGCATTGTTGACGGAAGCCCATCCGCCGAGCCTTCCCTTCCCTTCTTGGAACTGGCCGTTCTCGATGTAGTTTCCGTCGGGGAGGCTCTGCCGTCCTGTCAGCGGCGCCGCGTCCTTGATTTTCTCAAGACGAACGTTCGAGATGTGGACGGCAGCCTTCGAGCCCTGCGCGCCGCAGTTGTACTCGAGGCGGCACTCCGAATCGTCCTCGGCGTCCATCGTGAAGTCGAAGCTGAAGTGGCGGTTCTGCGGCGTAAGCTCGACCTTCACGTCTCCGAACCGTCTCGCGTAGCTGCTGTTCGGCGCGGAAATGCCCGTGATTATCGTCCTTGCCTCGTCAGCGCTCGCGTCGAACGAATAGCGGTAGGTGCATCCCTTGTTGAGGGCGACATGCGGCTGGACATACTGAATCGAATACTCAAGGCTTCCCGCCTCGTCGGTGATGATGTCGTGCGATTTCCCGTCGCCCTTGACGGAGCCTTTTCCGCCGCCCGCCGTGAGGAATTCCCAGCTTCCGGCATTCTGCTTGAGCATATTTCCCGTCGAATCGACGACAGCGACGACAGGGGCGCGCTCGGGGCGCTCGACGTTCTCGTCGTACGATTTCTTCTGGTAGACTTTCACGTAATCGACATACATCTTCGCGTCGTCCTTCGCGGGGTCGAAATCGGTCGTCTCGTCGGGATATCCGACCCACGAGCCGCCGACAGCGACGTTGAGGATAACGTAGAAGGGCTGGTCGAACGGCGCCGGATATGTCTGCTCGCCGAATCCCGGTCTTTTGGTGAACCAGTCGTTCGCCGTCTTGTAGTTCACTCCGTCGCAGTACCAGCGTATCTCGCCCGGCTCCCATTCGACGGCGAACGTGTGGAATTCGTCGGAGAAATTTCCCTCGTTCAAAGTATGCGTTCCCTGAACCATTCCGTGAGGCTCGCCGAAGTGTATCGTCCCGTAAAGCTTGGAGATGTCGTCGCCGAGAACCTCCATGATGTCAATCTCGCCGCATTTCGGCCACTGCCCGTAGTAGCTTTCGTCGTCCGGCATCATCCAGAACGCGGGGAGGAATCCCTTCCCCTTCGGCACGCGGAGGCGCGACTCGAATCTTCCGTACTTGAACGCGTGCTTTCCCTGCGTGTTGATGCGTCCCGACGTGTACGCGCTCTTTCCGTCCTTGCCGTCCTTCTTGATTGCCTGGATTACGAGGCAGCCGTCCTTGAGGTACGTGTTCTCCTTTGAGTCGTCGTAGCTCTGGAGCTCCGCGTTGACCCAGCCCGGCTCGTGGAACTCGAAATTCCAGTCCTTCTTGTTGATTTTCTTTCCATTGAAATCCTCAACCCACACGACGTCTTTTTCCGTGTAGGCGGAGGGCTTTCCCTGCGCTCCGGCAAGCGCGCCCGATGCCACAAGCGACAGCGCGAAGACCGTTCCTGCAATTCCTCTTGCTTTCATTCTTTCCTTATCCTCTCAACATACCCCGAAACGCCGCAGGAGGAGCGGGAATCCCGCGTCAGACCCACGGCGTGGAGGTTGATTTTCTTGGTTGCTGCCCGTTTTTACGGGTTTTCCATCGCTAGTTCTGCCCGAAAACGATTGGCTTGTATTCGTTCTCGCAAAGCTCCTTGTACCAGCCGGCAGCCTCAGCAACATCAACGAGCGCCACCTGAATGTCGGAAGCCTTGATTTTTGAAGACCCCGCTCCTGTTATATCGCCCTTCACGAACGTGACTTTTATGACATCGCCCGCAGCGACTGGCGCGCCGATGGAAATCTTCGCCTTGTATTCTTTCCTGTCGCTCGTATCGGTGAGCTGCCCGGTCTTTCCGGAGAATGACGAGCCGTATTCGTCGAGCGCGAATTCAATTTTGCCGATTGTCTTGAGAGCAGTCCCGTTCTTCATGACCGTTATTTCCGCGTTCTCGATTTTGACAAGCTCGTCCGTGCCGGCGGCGCTCCTGTCGTATTTGATGAGGAGGACGGTGTTATCATTATCTGTCGAAGCCTCCGTCACATTGAAAACCATCTCGTTTGCCGCCGGGGCTTCCTCTGTCCCAGGTGTCGCAGGATTCTCTGTCTTAGGTTCCTCTGATTTCGGCTCCTCTGATTTCGGCTCCTCTGATTTCGGTTCCTCGCTCGCGGGCTTTTCAGAGACGAGCGGCTTGTATTCTTCTGTATTAGCGCAAAGCTCCTTGTAGTAGTCGGCAGACGGGTCGATATCAACGAGCGCGACGAGAATATCCGAGAACTTCACTTTTTCGGCTCCGGCTCCCGTAATCTTTCCCTTCTCAATCTTCACGGTGATTTTGTCCCCGCTTGCGACTGTCGCGCCGATGGAAATCTTCGCCTTGTATTCCTTCATGTCGCTGCTGTCTGTTATCTTTCCGTTTTTCCCCGAGAATGACGAGCCGTATTCGTCGAGCGCGAATTCAATCTTGCCGATTGTCTTGAGCGCAGTCCCGTTCTTCGTGACCGTTATTTCCGCGTTCTCGATTTTGACAAGCTCGTCCGCGCCGGCGGCGCTCCTGTCGTATTTTATGAGAAGAACTGTTTTTTCCGCATTTGTGGACGCCGCATTCACGTTGAATGTAATCTCGTTTCCGTCAACGGAATCCTCGACATTGCTCTTAGGGTTTTCTGCAACGGGCTCTTCGTCGCTGCCGTCGCTGCACGACGCAAAGGCAAAAGCGAATCCTGCCGCCACAAGTGCAAGCGCTATTTTTCTGGTGATTTTTTTCATGACTTCCTCCTTGTTTTTCACTAATGGCTGAATTATTTATCACTCAATAGCCGAAAAATATCAATTTTTTGAACAAAATGACGCATCCATCGAAAAAGTTCAAAAAAGCTAAAATTTGGATTTTACAGACAAAAATATATGAAAAAACGCGTTCCGGAAGGACTCTTAAAATTTATTTGAAAAAAAGCCGCTTTAGCCGGATAATGGGAGACATGAAAAAAGTGCTTGCTACACTCATCGCGATATTCAGCTCAATCATAGTCTGCGCCGCAACGCCCGCGCAGGATTCCTTTTTCGACAACTACGTCTCGCAGACGTGGGGGGCGTTCGGCGGGCTTACGGGAACGACGGCGACGGACATCATTCAGACGAAAGACGGTTTCATAAACATAGGAACATACGAGGGGCTTGTCAGGTTCGACGGCGTCGAATTCAACACGCTCAAGAAGACGAAGGACAACGGGCTTTCGTTCGTGTCGGTGCGGAACGTCATTCAGGATTCAAAAGGCGACATCTGGATAGGCTCGAACGACGAGGGGCTTCAGCAGCTGTCCCGAAACGGAAACAGGACGTTCACGACGAAAAACGGGCTCCCGAACAACTCCGTGCGCGCGCTCGTCGAGGACAAGTCGGGCAACATCTGGGTGGGGACTGCAGCAGGCGTCGTGTACGTTACGCCGGACGGGCACATGATGACGCCGCAGTTCGAGTCGGGGGCGACGGCGCAGGGAATAATCGCGCGCGCGCTTTACTGCGACACGGCGGGGCGAATCTGGCTTTTGACAGCGAACGAGAGAGGGCTTTTTCTTTTCAGCGACGGGCTTTTCCGGATGCGGCCCGAGCTTGAGCCGTTCGGGAGCTACTTCGTCACCGCGATAACGCAGGACCTGAAGGGGAAATTCTACCTCGCGCTTGCGGAGAACGGAATCGTCACGATGAACAACGGCGTCGTCGAGCGGATAAAATCGGGGACGATAATCGACCGCGTCCCGACGATGACGATGTGCGCGACGGCGCAGGGAACAATCTGGTTCGGCACGGAAAAAGGCGTCGTCGTTCAGGACGGCGGCGAATACTTCGAGTACAAGGACGACATCCTCGGCTCCGCCACAATCAACAAAATCATCAGCGACCGCGAGGGGAACATATGGCTCGCGACGGACAGGAACGGAATCGGAAAGCTCACCCACGGGAAATTCAAGATGCACAGGCTCGGCGTGACGGTGAATTCGCTCTCGGAGGACAAATCGGGGGCAATCTGGGCGGGGACGGACAGCGGCATGATGTTCTACGACGGCGAATCGTTCAAGGAGAACGAGCTTGTCGCGGCGACGAAGGGAATCAGGATTCGCGACATCCACCGCACGCGAAACGACGACCTCCTAATCTGCTGCTATACGAAGCCCGCGCTGATACGGTACGGGAAGGACGGAATGCGCTCGTGGACGACGGACGACGGTCTTGTCGGGAACAAGGTCAGGGTCGCGATAGAGGCGGCGAACGGCGACGTGTATGCAGGGACGACGACAGGACTGAGCATCATACGGAAGGACGGCTCGATACGGAATTTCAGGAAGGCGGACGGCCTCGAGAACGAGTACATCATGGCGCTCCTCCAGGACTCGAACGGCGTCATATGGATAGGAACGGACGGAAACGGAATCTACCTTATGAAGGACGAGCGGATTCTCGGCCATATCGACTCGGAGGACGGGCTTGCCGGAAACGTCATTTTCAAGATGACGCAGGACGCGGACGGCTCGTACTGGATATGCACTGGAATCGGCGTGTCGCGGATTATGAATTTCAACCCGGAACAGTCAGGAAAGCCCGTTTTCGGGAACATCTGCTCGGAGAACGGGCTCGGGACGGACTCGGTCTTCCAGATTCTCCCGGAGTCGGCAAACCTCTGGTACACGAGCAACCACGGAATCGCATCCGCGCCCATGGAGGATTTCCTCGACGTCGCGGCGGGAAAGAAAGAGAAGGTCTCGGCAAAATACTACAACCGGAACGACGGGCTCGACTCGGACGGCCCGACATCGACGGCGAGAAGCATAGTCGACAGGCACGGCAGGCTCTGGTTCACGATGGTCGACGGAATCGCCGTCTACGACCCGGTGCGGGTGACGAAAAACCCGGTCATGCCGCTCGTGCAGATTGAGAGCGTGACTGTGGACAACACGACGTACACGAACCTCGAGGACTCGATAATCCTCAAGCCGGGGACGAAGCGAATCGAGATAAAATTCACCGGCCTGAGCTTCGACGCGCCGGAGAGAATCCAGTTCACGCACAAGCTCACGCACTTCGAGGACGAGTTCAGCGCGCCGAGTCCGATGCGCACGCTCTCGTACACGAACCTCAGCCCGGGCAAGCACAATTTCCTCGTGAACGCGATAAACGGCGACGGGTTCGTCTCCGAGCAGGCGAAGGCTGTGCTTTTCGTGCAGAAACCGCATTTCTACCAGATGCCGATTTTCTGGATTGTCATATTCGTCACGACAATCGGAAGCGGCGCCGCAGTAGTTTACACGAAGCAGCGGCGCATGAAGCTTGAGAACATACGGCTCGAGAAGATGGTCAGGCAGCGCACGAGCGAGCTGCAGCTTGAGAAGGAGAAGTCCGACATGCTGATAAGGGCAATCCTCCCCGACAAGATTGCCGACGAGCTGAAGGACGGAATACGCTCGATAGGCGAGAATTTCAAGGACGTCACGATTCTCTTCTCCGACATCGTCGGATTCACGAAGACTTCAAGCGGATGGAGCGCGGACGACATCGTGGACGCGCTCAACGACATATTCAGCCGTTTCGACGAGCGCGCGCGGAAATGCGGAATCGAAAAGATAAAGACAATCGGCGACGCCTACATGGCGGCGAGCGGAATCCCCACGCCGCGCAAGGACCACGCGCTCATAATGGCGCAATTCGCGAAGGGGATGCTCGAGGACATCGAGGAGTACAACAAGACGGCGCGCATAAAATTCAGCATCCGTATAGGGATGAACTGCGGCCCCGCGACGGCAGGCGTCATCGGAAAGACGAAATTCATCTACGACGTGTGGGGCGACACGGTCAACGTCGCAAGCCGCATGGAGACGGCCGCGAACACGAATTCGATACGCGTCTCCCCGTCCGTATACGCGCATCTCGAAGGAAGCGGAATCAGGTTCAGCCCGCCAATAGAGTGCGACATAAAGGGAAAGGGGCTGATGACTACATACGAGATTGTCTGAGCTGATGGAGGAACCATGAACAAGAAGAGGATAGCCGGGGCATGTGCCGCCGCAATCGCCGCTATGGCATTTATCGGATGCGCGAAAACGAAATCCGGCGGAAGCGTCAAGGTCGGCATACTCCATTCCATTACAGGCACCATGGCGATGAGCGAGCGCGCCGTCAGGGATGCGGAGATGCTCGCAATAAAGGAAATAAACGAAGCCGGCGGCGTACTCGGGAAGAAGATAAAAGTCGTCGAGGAGGACGGGCAGAGCTCGCCGTCCGTGTTCGCGGAGAAGGCGCGGAAGCTGCTGCAGAAGGACGAAGTGGCGGCGGTGTTCGGCTGCTGGACGTCGGCGGCGCGGAAGGCGGTGAAGCCGGTATTCGAGGAGCTGTACGGGCTTTTGTGGTATCCCGTGCAGTACGAGGGGCTTGAGGCAAGCCCGAACATAATGTACATGGGCGCGACCCCGAACCAGCAGGTCATTCCCGCAATCGACTACTGCGCCAAAAGGTTCGGGAAGCGGATGGCCCTTATCGGAAGCGACTACGTTTTCCCGAAGGCGGTGAACAAGATAATAAAGGCGCAGCTTGACAGCCTCGGCGGCTCATGCGTCATGGAGAAATACGTCCCGCTCGGGCAGACCGATTTTTCGGGAATCGTCGAGGAAATACGGAGCCTCTCGCCGGACGTGATAATAAACACGATGAACGGCGACTCGAACATCCATTTTTTCAGGCGCATCTCCGGCGGAAACACCACCCCGCTGGCAATCCCGACGATGAACTTTTCCGTCGCGGAGAGTGAAATCGCGGCAATCGGCACGGAAAACACGAGGGGCGCGTTCGTCTCATGGGGCTACTTCGATGGCGAGGACGACGGAAAATCGTTCGCGGAGAAATACAAGAAGGCGTACGGCGAGGAGCGCGTCACGAGCGACCCGATAGCGTCGGGGTACATAGCCGTGCATTTGTGGGCGAAGGCGTGCGAGAAAGCGGGGACGTTCGACGTCGAGGCGGTGAGGATTGCGGCGAAGGGGCTTTCCGCGGAGACGCCGTGCGGGAACGTGACGATAGACGGCTCGAACCAGCACCTCTACCGGAACTCAAAGATAGGCGTCGTGAACGGAGACGGGCACATGGAGGAAGTGTGGTCTTCAAAATCGCCGATAAAGCCAGACCCATACCTGAGCACGTACGGATGGGCGCGCGGGATGTATTGCGGAATATAAAACTTGACGCTCCGGACGATATTCAATACCGTTCACGCATGAATCTTTTTCTCGTATTGACTTTCCTTTTTTTCACAGGCAGCCTTATCGGCTGGGGACTCGAAGTGTTCTGGCGGAAGTTCTTCTCCAGGAACAACCCCGCGCACAAATGGATAAACCCCGGCTTCCTCACGGGGCCGTACCTCCCGCTCTACGGGCTGAGCCTCTGCCTGCTTTTCGTCTTGTCGATGATAGACGTTTCGTTCATAGAAGGCGCCTGGCTCAGGAAGCTCTTTCTCTTCGCGCTCATGGCAGCCTGCATCACTGCCGTCGAATACGTCGCCGGCTTGATTTTCATCACTGGAATGCACATAAAGCTCTGGGACTACAGCAGGAACAGGGGGAACATCAAGGGGATAATCTGCCCGCAGTACTCGTTCTACTGGATGGTGCTGAGCGCGCTCTACTATTTCCTCATACATCCGGCAATCCTCGACTGGCTCTACTGGTTCACGAACCACCTTTCGTTCTGCCTTGTCGTGGGGTATTTCTACGGCGTGATGACGCTCGACCTCTGCTACACCTTCAACCTCTCCGCAAAAATCCGCGAATTCGCCCGCGAGAAGGAAATCGCCGTCCACTACGAGAACCTCAAGAGCGAGCTGTGCAGGCGGAACGAGGAGCTCAAGGAAAAGGGCAATTTCCTCTTCGCGTTCTCGGCGAAATCGCCCCTCAAGGAGCGGATGCGCGACATTTTCGAGCGGCTGGAAAGCCAGCGCAAATAACCGAAATGGACGGGTTATTCCATTTTTTTCTCTAAAAACTCAAATTTACGACGATTTCTTAAAAAGAAATGATATTTTGTAAAAAAAAGTTGTAATTTTTATCCAAGAAAGTGCGTCTATATTGCTGTATAATAAATAGTATACAATATCAAAGTTAAAAAAGGCATTTAGGAAAGAATCATGTCAAAACAAAAAAAAGAGCTGAACAGATTTGAAAAAAACGCGCGCAGGAACGTGCAGATAACGACGAAACTCATATCGATGATTATCGGCTCGGTCATCATCGGCGTCATAAGCGTCGCCGTGTTTGAGTTGCACATCTTCAATGCCGGTGTCAGGGAATCGACCGACAATGACCTGGTGAATTTCGCGCGCGGATTCGATATGACGCTGCGCGACTGGCGCGACACGCTCGAATCCGACGTTGCGCTCCTGTCGAACAGGCCCGATTTGGTGAAATACATCGAGGAATCGAACGCGGGCGGAACGCGGACTATTCTCAACTGGGCGAACGGAACGCTCAACGTCGAGGTGCTTGCGGCGACTGACGCGAACGGCGTCGTTATAGCCGGAGAGGGAATCGAGGAAAAGACGAACCTGCGCGAAATCAGCGCGGTGCAGAGCTCGCTCAGGGGGACGGCGGGATACGCATATGCGCGCGTCGGCGACCACGGCTACTCGATAATAGCGGCGTCCCCGGTGCGCTCAAACGGCTCCATCACGGGCACGGTCGTGGCGGCGTACTCGCTCGTGAACGGCGACCTCGTTGAGCAAATCCGCGACTCGTATACCGCGGTCTGCACGATATTCGAGGGAATGACGCGCGTCTCGACTTCGCTCGGGACGGATTACGTCGGCACAAAAATCGACAACCCCGAGATTATACAGGCAGTCCTCAAGGACGGCTCGGAATTCCACGGGAACAACGTCATAAACGGCGACGAGTACATGTCCGTCTACTTCCCGCTCGAATCGAGCAACGGCGACATAACAGGAATGGCGTTCATCGCGCGCGGAATCAAGGTCGTCGAGGAAATAAGGAACCACACGATAGCGATAGTCGCGCCGCTCGCCGCCCTCCTCGTCCTCATACTCGCATTCTCAAGCTACAAATTCGTCAAATGGCTCATGTGGCGAATCGCGAACGTGACGGCATTCCTCATGGAACTCGAAAGCGGGGATGCCGACCTGACGAAGCGCTGCCAGCTTTTCGTCAGGGACGAAATCGGCGACCTCATAATCGGGTTCGACGCGTTCCTCGACAAGCTCCAGCAGATAATGGCGGACGTGAAGAAGACGAAATCCGAGCTCGGTGAGTCTGGCGAGCACCTGCAGGCGGGAACGGAGGACACCGCGAACGCAATCAAGGAGATAACCTCGAACATCGACAGCGTGCACGACAGCATCCGCACCCAGAGCGAGAGCGTCAACCACGCGACCGACGCCGTAAAGGAAATATCCGGGCACATCTCCAACCTTGACGGGCTTGTGGAGAACCAGGTCGCAGGCGTCACGCAGGCATCGTCTTCCATGGAGGAGATGATTGGGAACATCGTTTCCGTCACGGATTCCGTAGACAAGATGGCGGAATCGTTCTCGCTCCTCAACACGAACATACAGACGGGATTCGACAAGCAGAAGGACGTCAACAGCAGGATTCTCCAGATTGAGGCGCAGTCGGAGATGCTCAAGGAGGCGAACGCGGCGATATCGTCAATCGCATCGGAGACGAACCTGCTTGCGATGAACGCGGCAATCGAGGCGGCCCACGCGGGCATGGCGGGACGGGGATTCTCCGTCGTCGCGGACGAAATCAGGAAGCTTTCCGAAACGTCCTCGGCGCAGTCCCGCTCTATCGGCGAGCAGCTCAAGAAAATACGCTCGTCAATCGGTGAGGTCGTCGCCTCGTCAACCGAGGCGAACAAGGCGTTCGGCTCGGTCGCGGCCCACATCAAGGAGACGGACTCCCTCGTCATGCAGATAAAATGCGCGATGGAGGAGCAGCGGGAGGGGTCCCGCCAAATCGGAATCGCGCTGCAGAAAATGAACGACGGCACAATCGAAGTCCTGAGCGCGTCAAAAGAAATGTTCCAGAAGAACGGAAGCATCATGGACGAAATGTCGTCGCTCCAGGACTCGACGAAGACGATGCAGTCGAGCATGAACGAAATGGCGGCAGGCGCGCGGAAGATAAGCGACACGGGGAACGCTCTGTCGGGCGTATCATCGGACGTGACGCGCGCGATCGTGAAAATCGGAGAGCAGATAGACAGGTTCAGGACGGAATAAGCGCGGGACGTCAGGCGCGTCGCACGAAACCATTTTTCCATTCCGGAAAATCACGACAGCCCGACATATTTCAGATTATATAACTTGTTCACCGAGTATACTATGCTTGATTTGTTTTTCAGGCATAGTATTTTTTTTGCCGTGCCCGAATTTCGGTAGACAAAACAAAGCGCAATCTGCATTTTTCATAATACAAAGGAGAGGAATTATGAATCGCACCATACACATCAGGGCACTGATTTCCGCAATCGCCCTGTCATCGTCGCTCATATGTTCCTGTGCGAGAAACACGAGCTCAATCTCAAAGCGCCCCATAACGCTCAGGCTTTCCGAGGTCCACTCGCGCGGATACCCGACAGCCCTTGCCGACGAGGAATTCGCGCGCCTCGTCGAGGAGAAGACGGAGGGCCGCGTCAGAATCGAGGTACGGACTGGAGGCGCGCTTGCGGAAAACGAAATCGACTCCATAGCGGCGCTCAAACTGGGCGACCTCGCCTTCTCCCGCGTGTCCGCCGCCCCCGTCGCAGAATACGTCCCGAAAATAAACGCGATAATGCTTCCGTATATCTACCGCTCACAGGAGCACATGTGGAACGTACTCAACGGAAAAATCGGGCAGGACATTCTTTCCGAAATCGAGCAGTCGCCGACGGGGCTGATAGGGTTGTGCTATTACGACGGCGGCGCGCGGAATTTCTACATGAAGGGCACCGTGCGCTCCCCGAAAGACCTTGCCGGAAAAAGAATCCGCGTGCAGAACGGCAGCATGCAGTCCGACATGTGCAAGGCGCTCGGCGCGACTCCGGTCACAGGAATCGGGATGTCGCATGTTAGGGCCGCGATTGAGGAAGGACTTATTGACGGCGCGGAGAACAATCTGCCGACGTACCAGAGCAGCGGCGACTATCTTTCCGCGCCCTGCTATCTCCTCGACTCCCACACGCGCATCCCCGAAATCCTCCTCGCGTCGAAAAAAGCATTGACGCGAGTCTCTCCCGACGACATCGCGATAATCAGGAAATGCGCGAAGGAAACGCAGCAGTTCGAAATCCAGAAGTGGCTTGAACAGGAGAGGGCGAGCGAGCAGATTGTGCGGAACAACGGGAACGAGATAATAAAGCCGTCGCCCGAGGTGCAGGCGGAATTCCAAAACGCGATGACGCCCCTTTATCAGAAGTACGGGAGCCAGTACAGCGACATACTGACCGCCATAAAAAACACGAACTGATTTTGTTTCTGTTTATAGAAACATCGTGCTGACGCGCACGACGGTTTTGTGCTAGAATCGGCAATCATGAGTTCAAAAAACAGAAACACATTCTCAACATCTTTCGGGTTCGTTCTGGCAGCTGCAGGAAGCGCCGTCGGACTCGGAAACATCTGGAGGTTCCCGTACCTCGCAGCAAAAGACGGCGGAGGCCTCTTTCTCGTAATGTACCTCGTCCTTGCCGTCACGTTCGGATTCGCCCTTCTCACGACTGAAGTCGCCATAGGGCGAAAGACAAAGCAGAGCCCCCTCACCGCGTACAGGGAGCTCCACAAGAAATGGGGCTGGCTCGGCAAAGTCGCGTGCATAATCCCGATGCTCATCCTCCCCTATTACTGCGTAATCGGCGGATGGGTGCTCAAATACGCGCTCGTCTTCCTCACCGGAAAAGGTGCCGCTGCAGCCGGCGACGGCTATTTCACGTCGTTCATCACGGCGCCGTACTCCCCCATCGTCTTCACGGTCATCTTCCTCTTCCTTTCCTGCTTCATAATCTACCGCGGGGTCAAGAAAGGAATCGAGGCGCTCTCAAAAATCCTTATGCCGGTTCTCGTCGTGCTCGTCATCGGAATATCGGTTTTCGCGCTGACGATGAGCAGGACGGCTGACGACGGAACGCTCCGCACGGGGCTTGACGGCCTCAAAATATTCGTCATCCCCGACCTGACCGGAATCACGGCGAACAAATTCATGATTACGCTCATGGACGCGATGGGGCAGCTTTTCTACAGCCTGAGCGTCGCGATGGGAATCATGATTGCATACGGCTCATACGTCCCGAACAAATCGAACCTCGTGAAATCGATAAACAGAATCGAGATTTTCGACACCGCGGTCGCAATACTCGCGGGCGTCATGATAATCCCGACGGTCTTCGTCTTCATGGGGAAAGAGGGAATCGGCGCGTCAGGCCCGGGCCTCATGTTCGTCGCGATGCCGAAAATTTTCTCGCAGATGGGATTCATCGGGAATATCATCGGGGCCGTTTTCTTTGTCATGGTCTTCTTCGCCGCGCTCACAAGCTCAATCTCAATCCTTGAGGCGGTCGTCTCGAGCTTCATGGACGAATTCAAGATTTCGCGGAGGCGCTCCGTCGTCATCGAAGGAGTCCTCGCGCTCGTGCTCGGCGTCATCGTCTGCCTCGGATACAACAAGCTGTATTTCGAGCTTGCCCTCCCGAACGGGGCGACGGCGCAGATTCTCGACGTGATGGACTACATCAGCAACAACATCCTCATGCCGGTCGTCTCAATCGGAACGTGCATCCTCGTCGGATGGATTATCAAGCCGAAGTCGATGCTCGACGAGATTACGCGGAACGGAGAATCCTTCGCGAGAAAGAACCTCTACGTGTTCATGGTGAAATTCCTCGCGCCGGTTCTTCTCATCATCCTGTTCCTCAAGAGCCTCGGAGTCCTCACCTTCTAGCGCGAATCGCGCACGGAACGATTCCGAAACAGATACGCCCCAAAACAGCCCGCACGGAACTGCAGCTCCGAAGCGGCAGCGGTTCTGGGGCTTTTTTTTGCGCTCCCCGTGGAAAAAAAATGCGCGCGTGGTATACTCCCGCGCATGGTTTTCTTCAAATCGCTCATCATATCATTCAGCATGTTCTCCGCAATCCCGATGCCCCGCGTCGGCTGGAACGAGCGGAACATGCGCTACATGCTCTGCGCCTTCCCGCTTGTCGGGGCCGTCATCGGAATCGCGGCGGCATCATGGGCGGCATTCGTCGTCTTCGCGCAAACAGTCCTTCTGAAGAACATCGGAAAGGAAATCGCGGCGCTCGGGTTCGTCCTCATCCCCGTAATCATCACGGGAAAAATCCACATCGACGGGTTCATGGACACCTGCGACGCCGTCGGAAGCCGCGCGGAAAGGGAGCGCAAGCTTGAGATAATGAAGGACCCGCACTGCGGCTCGTTCGCGGTCGTCTCGTGCGCGCTTTATTTTCTCGCGCAATATGCCCTTTCATGCAGGATTTTCGGCGATGTCATCGACGGCGGAAGGAAATTCGAGAACCAATGGCAGATGCTGCAGCATTTTTTTCCGCTCGCCCCGATGTTCGTGTCGAGCCGACTCCTGAGCGCGTTTGCCGTATCGACGTTCCCCATCGCAAAAAACAGCGGGCTTTTGCGCACGTTTGCCGACGCGAGCGCGAAAAGATTCACCGCGGCGTGGTGCGGCATTTGGTTCGCGCTGCACTCGCTCCTTTCGTCAATCGCGCTCGGGCTTCCCGCGACAGCCGCGACAGCCGCGCAAATCGCCGTTTTCGTCCTCTACTATTTCGGGTCGAGGCACCATTTCGGCGGGATAACGGGAGACACGGCCGGCGCGTTCGTCCAAATCTCGGAGCTCGCATCCCTTCTTGCGGTGGCGGGCGCCTATATCTTTTTCTGAGCGAAAAATGCTCAATTGAGGAAAAAAAGTCGAAAATATATACTGTGAGCTGGTTTTCCTGGCGTGAAAAATCCGGGCAGAACCAAAATCAAGTCCACCCGAGCGGGTGGATTTTCGGAGAAAATATGCGGCAAAAAAAACAGGGCTTCCTCCCTTCGTTCCTTCTGATGCACCTCGCGTTCCTCGTCTACTGCATCTATCCCCTCCTCGGGAAATTCGCCACCCGCTACGAGCTTCTCTCCGTTAGATTCGTCGCGCTCTACTGCGTCGTCTTCGCGGTTCTTTTCATCTACGCGATTCTCTGGCAGCAGGTTCTCAAGCGGATTCCGCTGACAACGGCAATAGCGAACAAATCCGTGACGATTATATGGGGGATGGTTTTCGGGCTTCTCTTTTTCGGCGAGGGAATATCACCGAAGATGCTCGCGGGCTCGGCGCTCATCCTCTCGGGCATTTTCCTTCTCGGAACGGAAATGGCGGAGGAATAATGGCGCCGTACATATTGATACTTCTGTTTTCCGTGCTGATTTCTGCGTTCTCGCAGGTGCTCCTGAAAAAATCAGCGCTCACAAAAGCCGATTCCTTCGCGGGGGAATACCTGAACAGGTACGTGATTCCGGCATACGCGATTTATTTCCTCGCGGTGTTCCTCGATTTGCTCGCGCTCAGGAAAGTTCCCGTATCGTTCGTCCCCGTCGCGGAAGCGTCGAGCTATGTCTTCGTCCTTGTCTTCGGGAAGATTTTCTTCGGCGAAAAATTCTCGCGGCGGAAGGTTGCCGCGATGGTCCTGATTCTCTCAGGCATCGCGGTTTTCGTGGTACAGCTATGATGCAAGAGAAGCCGGAACGCGATTTCGAAAGTGATTCCGCTTCCTAACGGCGGCGGAAGGCGAATTTTCCGTAGAGGCGGGCGCAGTTCAGGAACTGGAACGTGTCTGGCACCGCCGTGTACGAGTCGGATTTCGCGACGGAGGAAACGGAAAGCCCCAGCGAGAAATTCCGCGCGAGTGCGCGCTCGATCCCCAGACGCCCTTTCGCGAGGAAATGCGACGAGCATTCCGAACCTTTCAGCTCCGAAGACGGATAGGGAAAGAGAATGCTCGCCTCCGCCTCCGAATACAGCAACCAGTTCCCGATTTCTGCGGACGAGTCGAGCGCGAGAAGCATCCCGTACCCGAAATCGTAGGAGCGGACGGGATTCTTGCGGTAGCTTCCGATATCGACATCCTCGTAAAGGTAGGCGAGGCTTCTCGTTCCCATGAAAATGCCGTCGAGCTGCGCGCCGAAGCGAAGGGAGGACGATTCTTCCGGACGGAAAAAGATGAATTTCACGCCCGTCGCCGCATCGGAATAAGCAGCATCGCTCGATTTCCGCCCGGAATAAAACAGGTTGAGCCCGAGCGTCGCCTCGCCGCCGCCAAGGTAAATGGCGCGCGAATAAAGGAAGCCGTCGATAGCGAAATCGACGCGGTAGAAATGGGACGAGAACGCCGAATCAAGCTCCGCCTCGAACCAGTCGAACGGCTCGACGGTGGAATGCGCGCACCGCTCGCCGTACAATATGCGGAGCGCGCCGCCGAGCGTCGCCTTCCTGACGGGATTTCCCTCCCCCCAGGCGAAAAACTTCGTCCGCGAGAAATTCCCGCCGCCGTGGAACATAACGTCGATTTCCTCGGTGCGCCCGGAAACGGAGGCCTTTTTTCGACCGAGCGCCTCGTTCATCGCGTCGACGGGGCTTAAAATCCACGCGAGGGCGGGGCAAATCTCGGACGCGTCGACGTAAAGCCTGTGCAGGGATTCTCCGACGAGCATACCGCAGACGGGCGTCGTGATGATGTCGTTCACGGACGGCGTCGTCGTCTCGCCGAATTCCTCCCAAAGGAACGAGCCGACGGCGGCAACGGCAAGCGACTGCCAGAAATCAAGGCCGTTCGCCCTTCCCGACTTGAAATACAGCGAGCCCTGATACGGATGGCCGAACTGGTTCATGAAATAGCCGTCCTCGTCCCAGACCCAGCGGCTTTTCAGGTTCGCCATCATGGTCGACTTGTCGGTGTAGGCGTAATCCTCCTGAAGGAAAATGCGCGCGATGCTGTTGAAAACGAGGTCGACGGCAATGACATCCCCCATCGCGATGGCGAAATTCTTGGCGGTGCTTTCATCCTTCCTGCCGCCGCCCTCCGCCGGAGGAAGGCCAGGTTCCCCGGGGAACGCAGGAAGGCATACCAGCGAAATGAAAAGGAAAATCCGAAAAAAGAAACGCATATCGAAAACAGCTTTTTGCGGAATCAGGCAGAGAGCCAGCCTTCGCGAACGGCGCGGTCAAGGTTCGCCTCTACCCACGAATACACTTCAGGAAGGAAATCGCGGATGACAGCCATCCGCTTCTCGACGGCAGCCCGCTTCGTCCCGCTTTCCTTCCACGTGAAGCCGAACGTCAGCGTGTTGTGGAGGAGCGGCTGCAGGCTGTCCATGCAGGCGGCATATTTTGCGTCCGCGCTTTTCCTCGCGTCGAACTCCTCCCAAAGCGCGCGCATCCGCGCTCCCTGCTCGGGGGGAACCATCGAGAAAATCTTGTCGGCGGCAAGACGCTCGCGCTCGGCCTTCGTCTCGTTGCCCTTCTCGTCATACGCGAACGTGTCGCCAGCATAAATCTCCACGAGGTCGTGGACGAGACACATCTCCACCGCCCGGCTGACATCCACTTTCTCGACCGCGTATTCGGCAAAAAGCGTCGCCATGAGCGCGATGTGCCACGAATGCTCGGCATCGTTCTCGCGCCGCGAGCCGTCAACGTGCATCGTCCGCCTCACAATTCCAGCCATCCTGTCTATTTCCGCGGAAAAAAGCAGCTGGCTGTCGAGGCGCGCGTTCCCGCTTCTCAAAAATGATTCGATTCCCATAAAACCCTCCGGCGCGGACATCATACCACAACACGCTGACATGTCGAATATCCGGCAAGCTTCCCGCGCGCTCCCATTCCGTCCCCAAATGCTGGCATAAAAAAAATTGAAGAAATAGATTCTTTCCACGAAAAGCTGAACAATATCCTTGCAGAAGAGCATGAAGAAGCTTTGCAAGAATACAATTCTGAATTGGAAACTGTTCAGGCAGACATTGAGAATATTGAAAAGCAAATAGCTGATTGCGGAAATGAGGAAGATTTTACAACTGCATTTTTGCTTGAGTTTTCCAGAATTCAGGGAGAAATCGACAGATTGAATGCATTGTTAAATGAAGATACAAACAGGAAAGCTGCCGCAGCAAAAGTTTCTGTCATTACAGTTTTACTTCAATTTTTCCATTAATATATTTGCGTTCTTCATCTGTTAAGCCATATTTATCAAACAGTTGTTTATCAATATCGACAAGAGATTTTGACCAATCAATATCTGATTTGTTAGTAAAGTCCTGTATAGGAACAAACTGATATACATTTTGATAAACATTCTGAGATGTCTTTAAAATTCCTACGACGAAACGTAAAAATTTTGTGTTCATATATTTTTGAAGATTTAAGGCTTCTGTCTTCGTTGAAAAATCTCCAATTGGAATTAGTGAATCAGTACATGCTGTATTTTTGTCAGCAAAGAATGGTTTTCCTAGTATCGCAACTTTCTTTTCGTCACCTAAAGTTCCAGCACCTCCATTACCTTTTGAAGTAAATACTTTAAATTTATCAACTAGTTCAATATTCTTAGTAATTTTTGCACGGTCTATATACCGGATTTCTTCATAGGCACATTGTATTTGCACGGAATTTTCAAACGGTTCTGCTTTTGTAATCTTTTTTATATCTTTTCCAACAACTCCAAATGCATTACGCCCCTTTGTAATTGTTGTAAACGAAATAAAATCTTTCCTGCTCTTAATTTTTTGAATTATATCAACCATTATTTTCATAGAAAGAATAATATCCAGTCCATCTTCAAACAATGGTCTCTCTGCCATAATTGTTGACTTGTTTGATTTTTCAATGAACAGAACATTACCAGAAAACTTTTTATCATATAAGAAATAATTCACACCGCCTGCTATGAGTACATTGTTGAAAACATCTTTATTGTTAGCAAAGTGTGTTATCATCTTGAAATGATTATGACTCTGTACAAATTCTCTAAGTTTTGGAAAGGAATTATCTTGCGCATCTGCAGTAAACCAGCGTGAAGGTGTAATAAGTGAAACAAATTCCGAACCAGTTAAAATCGTATTCTTTATAAAATCCGGGAAGACTTGTCGTGAAAGAGAATCATTTCCTTCATTATTGCTTATATTTTCCTGATACGGCGGATTTCCCACGATTGCGTCAAATTCCATTTTTCCATTTCCTTTGTTCCAAAATTTTTCTGATGTTACGTCTTTTATGAATGCGTCGCTTTTGTTTTTCAAATCGTTTACAAGATGGTCAAAAGCGTGAGCGTTGATTTTTGTGTTTGTAAAGCCACAGAGAGTTCTTTGCGTAATCGCTTTTGCCATTGGAGTTTTACAGATTACAAAAATGTTTTCGCGGATTGTTTCTTCCCAAATGGCATTTTCTGCCATCTGTGGATGAAGGCTCTGTTTTGCTCTGAAAATCGAATAGGCACAGTAAAGCGGATAAAGTCCTGTCTTTGAGTTGATTTCCAGAATCTTTGCTTCACTGTTACCAAGAGTTTTTTCTGTTACATCTTTTACATCAATAAAGTGCGGGCTTTCATTTTCACCCAGAGACTTTTCGTAATCCTTATCAAAGAATGACCAACCGCCAAGACAGTCACCCATGTGCATGTTCACCACACGCCAGGGAGTCAAGACCGTTTCTTTGTCTGGGTTTCTAAAGTAAGAGAAAATCTCTGCAATCTTTCTTGTGCGCTCTGTTACATTCAGTTTGTCTGCAGCAAGGACAAGATTACGGATTCTCTTACCGGCTGCAATGAAAACATCCTCATCATAGTATTTTTCAAAATCGGCAAAGTTTTCTTTTGTAACGCCTCGTGGCATGAACTCTTCCCAGGAAGTATCATCCACAAGCTCCACAAATTTTTTGAGCGTAATATCTTCCGTAATTGGAATTTCGTCTCCGTTCTTTCCTCTCGCTCCGTAAATCAAAAGAGGCATACGGATACTGATTCCGCGAAGAATGCTAATTGCGGTCTGTCTCTGCTTTTTTGCCTCCAGTAACCGCTGTCGGGCTTCTTCTTCCTCTGGGCTTAATTCACGTTTTTCTTTTTGAGGCTTTGGCTTTGAAAGATCTTCATATTCTTCCTCCGTAAGCCCCTGTTTGTTTACATCAATTTTGTCGCCAGCTTTGTTTGCTTTTGTCTGCCCGATGATTGCCTGTAAATCTTTGAATTTTTCAAGCTCAACTTTGGAAAGTTTTAATAGCTCGTCATTATAAATGCTTGCATCGTCAAAACCTTTGGTTACGGCACGTTCTGCATAAGCTGATTTCAACTGCTGGAGAAGACTGTTCACCTGATACGGCTTCATCGTACTGCCTACAATTCCGATTACAGGACAGAAGTTCAGGAACTCTCCAAGTCTATTTTTGTCATCAACTTTAGTTTTTCCGACTTTTGTATTTAGTGTTACAGCATCAGCAACCATTTTAAGGGTTCTGTCTGGTGCAAAATCAAAAACATAGGCACAGGTCTTGCTTTTTCCGTATTCGTTGCAAGGAGTCTGCACGCGGAATATTGTCTGTAAATATCCGGCGGCTTTTGTTGAATAAGTTCCATAAAGCATGAAAACGGCTGTCCACTGTTTTACACTTACTCCAGTTGTCAACTTTCCGCAACTTAATGTGATTGTGTAGCCATCTTCTCCTGCATTTTTTATTGCTTTACGTACGGCTTCAAGAGCTTCGCCTGTCGGATCTTCCGGATCTCCGTCTCCAGCTACGTTAACTACATTAAAGTTACAGAACACTGGATGCTTTCGTAATAAATTCTGCAATGCAAGAGCTTCTTTTACTCCCGGAACCATCCACAATGTGTGGTGAAAAAGATTTATGTATTCAGGGCAGCTGAAAGGATAAAGGCTTTCTTTGTCCTGCTTGGTAAGAAGATTCAAAAAGTCATTCACGCTATTTTCATGAACAAAAAAGCCGTTTTCATCCGTGCGGAAAAACTCTGCAAAGTTAAACGCCTTATCTCCCACATCAACGAAATCACCTTTGATGAGTTTTCCTAAGTCGTAAGTGTACATCCGTATCTCAGGTAAATCTGCATAAGGATTGGAATCGCCAAAATGAGTTTCTTCCCACTCCTGCTTTGCCCGCTGCTCCATCACATAATCCCAGTTGAATACGCTGTCGTCATCATCTTCGTAACTTGAGAGAATGTTGAAGGGAGTGCCCGAAAGTTCCAGAAGTTTTGTTCCTTTTTCCGGTTTGAACAAAATGCTTTTTACTTTGTCGCCAAGTTCTGTTGTCGTACCTTCGTGGGCTTCATCAATGATTACGCAGTCCCAGTCGATGTTAAAGACATCATCATTTTTGTCGAACTTTCCGCCAACGATTTTTGAGCCGCGTAAATCTTGAATAGAAGCAAAGTAGATGTAATGCTTTTTATCTTTTTTAAAAGTCTTTTCAAGGTCTGAAATCTCTATTCCGCTCTTTTTTGAGCCGTAGCGGTATTTATCTTCTTTTGTAAAAATCTTTCCAAAATCTTCATGCCAGCCGTCATCAACAACGGGACGGTGCGTAATCAAAACCGTGCGTTCAAAATCCATGCGGCGAACGACTTCAAGTGCAGAAAGAGTCTTGCCGAACCGCATCTTTGCATTCCAGAGCATCCGAGGAGATTTCTTGAACTGCTTTACTGTCTTTTCAATCGCTTCTTTTTGTTCAGGGCGGAAACTGATTGGAATAAATTTATCCATTGAAATGAGCGTATCTATTGCAGAATCCCCGTGCTTTACCGCAGTAATAGCTTTTATTGCGGTAACATCATCACAGCAAAACCATTCATTACCAAGTTTTTTATCACCAAAAGTCTTTTTCTTAATACCTGAATTCAAAAGTACGCGGTGAACATCATAATCACGGAAACTTTCTGTATTGAAACTTCCGTCTTTTTTCTGAATTGTTCGGATTGCAAGCTCAGTATGTAGGAGTGTAACATCTACGGCAGCGGTTTTTGTATACGACCGAATTCTTTCAAGTGCTGCCTGATTCAGTTCCTTGCAGTTTGGTTGCAGCCGGTCGGGAGTCAAATCTGTGTCGAGTTTTGTATCGCCGACTTTTACGCTTCCTGCATGAGCATCATCTGGAATTGCAAATACATAAATAAGCTTGTAGGAAAATGTATTCTTAAAAGTCCTTTCTGCTGAATCTGCCATTATGCACCTCTCTTCTTCAAAAGCGATTTATATAGAATGATTTTGTTTTCTTTCCAGTCCATGATTTTGCAGGGGAAGTTTTCCTGGGTATTCATTTCTTCAAATAAAAATCCCTGCTCGCTGTCGTCTCCAGATGAAAACGGCGTGGAAAAAATGAGTCCGTCCATCTGCCATAAGTTCCAGCTGATTATTTCTGCGATTTTCTTTTGTTCTTCTTCTGTTGGAAGACGTTTAAGGAAATGTTTTGTATATTCATTAAATGAAAGAAGAAGATTTGTTCTCGCTAAAAGAAGGTTGTCGCCCTGAAGCTCGAAGCCATAAATATTCTGAAAAGCAACGGTTGCCCACAAAAAATATTCAGCTTCGTTTGCAGCATTTTCACAGATGACACGCATTTTACGGTCAAGAAGTCCAATTCGGTCTTTTACTTTGATTACCTTTCCTGTAACTGTGTCGTAGCGGCTTACAAGATATGGAGCTTCCCCGCAGGTGATTTCTAAACGGGTGAGTTTTATATAATCCTGCCAGGTTTTGCCACTTTCAATATCTGTGGAAAATTTGATTTTTCCCTTGCGTGCCTTCCACTTTTTTTCGCTGGATTTTCCGTCAACAATTTCTGCTGAGTTAAAAACATCTTTTCGTCCAAACCATGCCTCATCAATCAGATTGTTCTGAGCATTACAAATCCAGCTAGGAGTGAAAACTTCCGCTTTATTGCGAGTACGGTTCTGCTGTTCTTCCTTCTGCTTTTGAATCCGAGGCTTTATGCGCTCGGAATGCAATCCTGTGATTTGCGAGATTTGTATCTGGGATTTTGAGGAAATTGGCGGATAGTCATCAGTAGCCCAAAGAATGTTTTTGTCTGTAGTACGGTCAAGCAAGAGGATGGAAAGAATTTCTTCTGAAAATGGGAAAATTTGATTATCCTGCTGCTGTCTTTTGGCGCGATTCACATTCAATAACCTTAGAGATTTAATCTTCTGAAAGTAGACTTTTAGAAACTACTCTAATAGCAAGTTATCATATTTTTACTCTTTGGGTAAGTGGCTTAAACCATCTATACCTACTAAAAGTAAGTATGACTAAAGAAGAACTTTGCCAAATATTTTCGTATAACATTAAGAAATACAGACAGGGACGATTTACACAGGAAGCTTTAGCTGAAGAAGCAGGTTTGTCTCCTCAGCAAATAAATGGTATTGAAGGTGGAAGGAAGTTTGTGAGCACAGAATCTTTACTTAAAATCGCCACTGCCCTAAATATTGAAGTCTATCAGCTTTTTATCCCACAGGATAAAAAAACTATAATAATAGAAGAAACTCCAGAAAATGAAAGAATCCGAGCGCAATTGACGGATGAAATTGTTGAACAAATCAGATTATCTGTTAATAAGTCCTTGGATAAAGTAAAGAATAATAAATAAGAATTCCTGCGTTAGGGATTGTAGCCACACCGGAGGCGACCACTGGATTTAGGTAATTTGCAGAGCAAACGGACGAAGGAAGCGGCTGAAGCAATAGCGAAATGGAAAAAGCAGCCTTCGCTAATATCCCAAAACTTGTGGCAGTTTCTTTTGGTGAAACAGTATTTTTAATACTGTGAAACAAAGTGTTTTGTACTATGAAACAGTCTGTTTATTACTTTGAAACTGTTGACTCCCAGTTATATTCTTCTGTAAAGCGGGTGTATGCTGGCTTTTCTGCAATTCCGTGTTTCTCAAAAATATTTTGAAAAATTTTCTGCTCTTTTGGCATTACAGCTACTTCTTCTCTGTAAAATCTGTAGTATTTTGTATGGTCGAATCTGGTAAGTAAATCTTTTTTTTACTTCCTTTGCTATTTGATATGGCAGCCTGTCCATGACCGCCGCTTTTCAATCTTATAGGCACGCCTTCCTTAGATGGAGTGGTATAATCTCCTTCAAGGCTGTGTATAAGCGCTTTATGGTGAATCATCCTACTACCGTGAGTCGTGTAGTAAATTCCACTTCTACCGCTACCCATTTTCTTTAGCTCCTTGTCTTGAGCTTTAAATCGCTCACAAGACCGAAAAGCTGAAAAGTTAGCTGTAGAAAAGGTAATCCTTTATTTTCTCTTTTCCAAATACTCCACAGATTTTTCAAGAGCAGCAATTGTTTTAGTTTCGAGAACACATCTTGCATTACGCTCTTCGGCTAGCTGAAGACGTTCATCAAGATTGATTTCACCATCGCCTAAAGCCAAGTGATTTTTTTGAGGAGTTTCTGAACCATCGTGAATATGAAAATGAATAAGACGATATTCATGAGATTTTATAAAAGGAACATCTGTTTCTCCGATTGCTTTGGAATGACCAATATCCCAAGTTAGTGCAAAGCAGTGACTTTCTAGTAGGAATTCTATAGCTTCCTTTTCGTACTCTCTAAAGCCGTCTGTATTTTCAATTACAATTTTGATATCAGAATTACCAATCCATCGTTCACATTTTTTTCTGAAATCAGCAAATGACTTCATATAAGTCTTAAAATCTCGTTCATACATCTGCACTTTTCTATCTGGCAAAGTGATATAAATTCCGTGATGCATATGCATATTTATAGTGAGCGGTTGAGTTGTATCTCCAAATTTATTGCGTAAAAAAAGAAGTTTTTTTGCAACTTTGATTGTTCGACGAACCGTTTCAAGATATGCTCCTCTCACCAGTGAATTAAAATCTGCAATGTTCAGGTTTTCGTCCAAATGAATTGTATAATAAATCTGAGCCTCGTTTGCCGCCTTAATCAGAAGATTTGTCTGTTCCAGTTTTTCAAGCTGATACTCAGGAAAGTTCATATTCAGCTCAATAAACTTTAGTCCCAGCCTTTTGCACAAAGAGATGTTTTCTTCCAAAGTTTTATTTTCAATTAGAGTTGGCATTCCAAACTGCATATTCTATTCCTTGTTTTGTAAAACTGTACAATACTTATGCTCTCTTTTGTTCCTGAATTATATCTTCAACAACATCAACAGCGGTCGCCACCATCTTTAGACAAAAGTCAGTGAACAGTTTATTATCCACACAAAATTGATGACCTTCTTCTGTCGTAATATCGCAGTCCAACAAATCATTACAGATACAAGAGCCACATTTTTCTTTGAAGCGAGCCATCATTAAATCATTCACTTTATTTGATAACTGCAAACCTTCTGTGTCGTCAACGCTTTTCTGACCATACAATAATCCGAGCACCATCAAAGCACCGCTCACCGCTCCGCATACATGCCCCTTTCTCATACCGCCACCAAAACAGCTACCAAGTTTTAGAGCCTCTTCTTCTGTAATTCCGCATTCTTCTGCAAAAGATGCCAGAACCGACTGAGAACAATGCAATTTTTGCGAAAAATAATTCACCGCTTTTTCTTTGTGATTCATCAATAGCCCCCTTTTATATTTAACAGCAACATTTTCCATCTGCTTTTTTCTCAGATGAAGCTTTACAGGTGAACTCAGATACAGCACTCTTAAACTCCGAGAACTTTTCGCAATTTATTGAATAATAAGTCCACTTGCCTTCTTTTCGTGAATTAACAAGATTGCACTCTGTAAGAATCTTCATGTGATGAGAAAGTGTCGGCTGAGTGATATTAAAAGCATCGAGGATTTTACAGGCACATAATTCGCCGGCTGTCAGCATTTTAATAATCTGAACGCGGTTTTCATCTCCCAAAGCCTTGCAGATAAGAGCTATTTCGGATTCATTCATACTTTACCTCATATTGATAAATATCTATGTGAGGTACTATAGCTAAATACATAGATGATTGTCAATATGAGTATGTTTTTAATTTGAGAGTTTTACAAATGGAGGCAGTTTTAATTGTTCGTAAATCCTTTCATCCCATTTTCCAGCAGAGTCGTCGCAAGCGAAATCATTTCTTCCATTGGAATCTTCCGGCCGTCGGCGACCCACTGGCGGTAAAGCAAGACAATGCAGTTATTAAAAGTCAAAAGGATGTTGCGCACGCTCTGGTTCAGCCCTTTGAGGGGATGCGACTCCGCAGCCTGTTTTGTGACCTTGTTCTGCATTCTTTCGCGGATATAGTCAAAACGGCTGTCACAGGTAATACGCTTGAAAAAATCATCCTGAGCTTCCATGTATTCAAAAAATGCGCGCACCAGTTTTCCGGTGTCATTGAGCTGGTCAAAGCCCGAGACAATCGCGCTGTATTCGCTTGAATGCTTCGCCTGAATCTCCGCAAGCACATCGTCCACGCAAGTGTAATGAAGATAAAAAGTGTTGCGGTTGATTTTGGCTCTATCTGTAATCGCCTTTACGGTGATTTTTTCATAAGGCAGCTCACAGACCATCTGTTTAAAAACAGTCTGAATTGCTTCTTTTGTGCGGATGACGCGGGGGTCGAGTTTTGCTTCGGTCATTTTTCCTCCATCAATAGTAAAAATGTAATGGGGCAGTACATTCTTCCGATACCAGAGTGTCAAATGCTGCTGAAAGAATTTCTTTTGTAACGAACTTTGATTTCCCGTCATACAGGATTTTTCCTGAATTTAAGACAATCAGCCTATCACAATATTTAATGGAAAGATTTATATCATGTATTGAAAGTACGATAGCGGCATTTAATTCTTGTTTCGCAATGGATAACAACTCAAAAAATTCCTTTTGATATTTTATATCCATTGCCGATGTCGGTTCATCAAATATGAACAAGTCACACTGTTTCATCAATGCCTTTGCAAATACACAACGCTGTAATTCTCCTCCAGATATTTCATTAATATGTTGCGTTTTATAACTTCCCAGACTGCATTGTTCAAGAACCTTTTCAAGCAACTCATAGTCTTTTTCTGTGTAGAATCCAAACTTTCTGAAAGGTCGTCTTCCCTCTAAAACAAAATCCTCGACACTGTAATAATCAGGAATTGAAAGGCGGGATTGCTGAATATAGGAAACAACCCTCGCACGCTCTTTTAAAGAATAATCTTCAATATCTTTTCCTTTAATTGTAATAGAGCCAGAATAATTTTTAAGAAAGCCTGTCATGAGATTTATAAGAGTAGTTTTTCCAGAGCCATTCTTTCCAAGAATTCCAACTATTTCGCCATTCGAAATTTTAAACGAAAGACTATCAATTATTCTTTTAGAGGGGCTATAAGAGAATGAAAGATTTTCGACAATGCAAACATCATTCATAGATTATCTATTCCTCCTAAAAAACAATAAAAAAATAAGCAATGGAATTCCAAACAAAGAAGTAATGGCACTTATAGGAAGAATTGTAGGATGCAATATTGTTTTAGAAAAAATGTCCGCGATTACTAACAAAGCTGAGCCTATGAGCATTGAGGATAACAGTAAAAGTTTTGGAGATTCCAATTTTAAAAGTCTTGAGATATGAGGAGCTACAAGGCCTATAAAACCAATAATTCCTACAACGGAAACTGTACTGGATGCAAGCAGTGAACAAATAAAAAGAAAAAGGATTCGCTCAAAGTTTACATTTACACCATACATTACCGCAGTTCTTTCTCCCTGTTGAATTAATCCCAAATCTTTTGAGAATAGAATCGAAACAACAATTGAACAAACTAATATGCCGACAAGAACTAGAGAATCTTTTAAAGTCGCAGTTGTTAAAGAGCCTGTGGTCCAAAATGTAATCTGGTAAACTGCATCAGGTGTCGAAAAGTATTGTAAAAATGTATTTGCAGCATTAAAGAAGAAGTTCAGCGCGAGACCTATGAGAATTATATTCTTTTTATTAATTCCTGATAGAGAGGAAAGAAAAATAAGAAGAAACATGGAAATCAACGAACAGACAAAAGCCGTTATTCCAGGACTTAACCACAAAATTCCAATATTCAACTCTAAACATATAGATACAGCCGCACCAAAGGCTGACGCTGCTGATATTCCAAGAGTAAACGGTGATGCAAGCGAATTATCAAGTATTACTTGCATAATTGCTCCTGCCAAACCAAGACATGCTCCAGCTGTTATTGCAATCAAGATTTCTGGCAGACGGATGTTCATCAGAACATGAGTCAATCTGCCTCTTTCCATTGCAAAATCAATTCTTGTTGGAAACAGAAAAAGAGAAACAAAAGAGGACGTAATCACAATTAAAAATATCAGAGCAATTTTAATTGTGTGATTTTTCCCATTCTTCATAGTAATTCTTCAAACCATATGCCTTATCAAAAATACTATTAATAGTTGATTTATATTCTTCTTCAGACAGAATTTGCGGATATGCAATTCTTGCATAGTAATATGCTTCAGCAACTACAAAAACATAGTCCTTGGGACAGGAAAAAGAATGTGTAACGAATATCTTATTATCTCTGACAGCCATTGAGAATTTATAAGTGCTATCATCTAAAAGATTTTGTTTTGAAATTGATTTTTCAGAAAGTGGTTCATCAAGAAAAATGAAATCGGGTTTCCAATTAAGAAATTCTTCTTTCGACACTTCTGCAAATCCCCATTCGTCAACTTTACTTGCAGCAGCAGCAACATTTTCGATATTGGCCAGTGCAAGCGAATCTGCTTTTTTTAATGTTCTAAAAAGATTTCCTTTTGAATTTTGCACGACGATATACGCTGACTTTCTTTCGTTTTCAGGAATCTCGTTCAAAAGTTTTTCAAGTTTTCCTTTCTGCAATTGCAATTCATCGATTACAATCTTTGCATTTTTTTCTTTTCCAAGCAGTTTTCCAATTAAATTGTAGATTTCAAAATCATATCCGCTCTTAGAGACTATTGCCACAACTGGAATTCCAGTCTTCGACTGTAAAATATCCGCTGACTCTTTATTTCCTTTTAACAAAATCAAATCTGGATTAAGAGAAAGAATTTGCTCATAGTTAGGATTTTTTGCTTTTCCTAAATCTGGCAATGATTTGAGTTCTGGATTTGTCTTGCTAATTAAATATAAATCCCAGTATCCTTTTGTTTTGGAGTCAAGTCCTACAACTTTATCAACCGCTCCTAACTCTTTTACAATCTGAAAGGCATTGTCTGCCATTACGATTATTCTTTCAGCAGGTTTTTCTATTGATATTTCTCTTTCTGCGTAATCGGTTACTTTGATACTTACAGAATCAGACTTTATTTCTTTTTTTGAGCATCCAAGAAATAAGATAAGAATAAAAAGAAATAATATTTGTTTCATTTTTATCATGTAATTTCTCCTATTGACTACGACAGTTTTTTACAGAAATGCAACTCTTTAATAGTCACATTTCCTAAATCTGTCGTTTAAACACCATTATAACGCAACTTGCCCATAGAAAATAGACAGATGTCGCTTATAATGCAGATGTAAACAGGAGGCAATTATGGAATACACCCCAGGCTATGTTTATGAACTTATGGAAAAAGGCGGACCGACAGATGTGCGTGAGCCTTATTTTAAGGAAGCCGTCAGCGAAATGATGAAGGCGCGAAAACTCTGCGCGGTTGCGAACGCCAAAATGCCAGACGACGAAAGCTATGTTTCTGACCTTGAAGAGCTTTTCGATCGTAAACTCGACGACGTTCGCATTCTCACTCCTTTCACCTGCGATTTTGGAAACCGCGTGAAGTTCGGGAAAAACGTATTCATCAATCACTCGGCGATTCTGTCGGCTTCTGGCGGAATCGAGTTCGGCGATGGAGTCATGGTTGCGCCCTGTCTTCGCATTGCAACAATCAACCACGACTTTAATGAACGTCACACAAAATACACTTACGGCAAAGTCGTTATCAAAAAGAATGCCTGGATTGGAATGAATGTCACAATCTGTCCTGGCGTTACAATCGGCGAATATGCGGTGGTTGCGGCGGGAGCGGTCGTTACGAAGGATGTGCCGGATTATGCGGTTGTGGGCGGAGTGCCTGCGAAGGTCATAAAGATGCTCAATCCAGACGAACAAAAAGAATAGCGAGGATAAAATGCAGATGAAACTAAAATCACTTTTTTCAATCGTAATGGCAGCGACTTTACTTGCAGGTTCGCTTTCCGCACAAAACAAAAGTTCAAAGGAGACTAAAATGGGAAAATCACTGGTAGTTTATTTTTCACTCGCTGGCGAACAGTATAACGTTGGCAACATAAAAGAAGGAAATACTTCAATCATCGCAAAGTTCATTGAAGAAGAAACAGGCTCAGAGCTTTTTGAACTTGAAACTAAAAAGCCTTATCCGACCGACAGCTACAGCCGCCTGACTCAAATTGCAAAAGACGAGCAGAACCAAAAAGCCCGCCCTGCCCTCAAAGCTGATATCGACATCAGCGCCTACGACACAATCTACATCGGCTATCCAAACTGGTGGGGAGACATGCCAATGCCACTTTACACATTCTTAGAGGCCCACGACTGGAAGGGAAAAACAATCATTCCATTCTGCACCCACGAAGGAAGCGGACTTGCCGGAACAGAAAGCCGTATCCGTTCAACCTGCAAGGGCGCTACCGTGGAAAAAGGCCTTGCTGTCCAGGGAAAGGTAGTACAGACTAACAGAAGTGCTGCTAAAAAAGCAGTTCAGGATTGGCTTAAATAATAATCAATTACAGGAGGCACAATATGCAGACAATCAAACTTAACAACGGAATCGAATGCCCTGTAATCGGACTTGGAACTTTTATGCTTTCACCTAAAGATGCAAAGATGAGCACCCGCGAGGCTCTTAAGATGGGCTACCGTCTTATCGACACTGCCAACGCTTATGTAAACGAGCGCGCTGTTGGACGGGGAATCAAGGAAAGTGGCGTGGCAAGAAACGAAGTTTTTCTTTCTACAAAGCTCTGGCCGTCGGAATACGAAAATCCGAACGCTGTGGAAGAAACTTGAACGTCTTGGAACTGATTATGTTGACCTGCTCTACATCCATCAGCCGGCAGGAAACTGGCTCGCAGGCTACCGTCAGCTTGAAAAGGCTCTTCGCGATGGAAAAGCCCGCTCAATCGGCATTTCTGATTTTGAAGGAAAATATATTCAGGAACTTGAGTCTAAATGGGAAACTCCCCCTCAATTCATTCAAGTGGAAGCCCATCCATATTTTACGCAGAAGGATTTGCGCGTAACTCTGGACAAGTACGGCATCAAATTGATGAGCTGGTATCCTCTTGGACACGGCGACAAGTCTTTGATTCAGGAACCTGTCTTTGCTGAACTTGGCAAAAAATACGGCAAAACACCAGCCCAAGTGATTTTACGCTGGCATGTTCAGATGGGATTCGTCGTAATCCCCGGAAGCAAAAACGTTGACCACATCAAAGACAATCTGAACATCATGGATTTTGAACTGACCGCCGACGAAATGGCAGAAATCGCGAAACTCGACAAAGGCGAACGCTACTACCACCGAACAGAAGAGCAGCTCCTTCAGTTTGCCGAATGGAAGCCTAATTTTGAGAAGGCTTGATATGAAAAAGACCGGGCCGCAATGGAACGCTACTTTGACGAAAAACTGATCTTTACCCACATGAGCGGAAAAAAGCAGACTCGCGAAGAGTTCATTGGCGAGATTATGGACGGAACTCTAAACTACTTCAAAGTGGACACAAAGGATTATTCAATCAGCGTAGATGGCGACACGGCTCACATGAAAGTTACCCATACACTCACGGCAAAAGTTTATGGAATCAGCGGCAGCTGGACTATGAGCGGTGAAAACACTTACAAAAAACGGGATGGGATTTGGGTAAGAGTCAGGTAGTCTAACTCCAGTTCATTATCTTTATAACGTTCAACTGTGTGTTTTTTTTATTTTTTCTGCGTCAGTTTTTTGTTATATTTAAATAAAAGGGTTTATATGACAGTCAGAAAATACGAAGAAAAAGATCTTACAGCAATGATTCAAATCTGGAACGAAGTTGTAGAAGATGGAATTGCGTTTCCGCAGGAAGAGTTGCTGACTCCAGAAAGCGGCAAGGCTTTTTTTGCAGGACAAACCTTATCTTGTGTTGCAGAAGAAGATGGCAAAATTTATGGACTTTACATCCTTCATCCAAACAATGTTGGACGCTGCGGTCACATCTGTAATGCAAGCTATGCAGTCGCTTCCTATGCCCGCGGAAAACATATTGGTGAACAGCTTGTAAAAGACTGCCTTATCCAGGCAAAAAAATGTGGCTATGGAGTTCTTCAGTTCAATGCTGTTGTAGAAAGCAATATTCACGCCCGCCATTTATATGAGCGACTGGGCTTTGTACAGCTGGGCACAATTCCAAAGGGATTTAGAATGAAGGACGGACATTTTGAAAACATCTGTCCTTATTATCATGAATTGTAATCGACGTCCCGCCCTAAAGTAAAAGCCCCTGATAAATCTCCAGATCCTTATTTCCAAAGACATTGAAGACAACCTTCTTCACGCTGGAATCTGGATTTTCTGCCAGCCACTGTTCGACTGTCTCAACTGCAATTTGAGCAGCAAGGTCAGCAGGAAATCTGAATACTCCGGTTGAAATACAGCAGAAAGCGACCGATTCAAGCTGATTTTGAGATGCAGTTTCAAGGCAGTTTTTGTAGCAATTTACAAGCAGAATCTTTTCGCGCTTTCCCACGCTTGTGTAAATAATGGGGCCGACAGTGTGCAAAACGTAGCGGCTTGGAAGATTAAAAGCCGGAGTGATTTTGCAAAGTCCGGTTCCTTCTTCGTGCCCCTGCTTCTGCATCAGCTCGTTACAGGCAAGCCTGAGTTGAATGCCCGCAAAGGTGTGGATACAGTTGTCGATGCAGATATGAAGGGGCGCAAAGCAGCCAAGCAGGGCAGAGTTTGCAGCATTAACAATTGCATCAACTTTAAGCGTAGTAATGTCGCCCTGCCAGAGATAAAGTTTTGGATTCCTTTCTGTCGGGCTTAAATCTGTAATATCCGTAATTCCCCGCTCTTTATTAACCTGCTGCAGGTACTCATCCTGTATTCTCAAAAAGTCTTCGCTAATGGAATATGGACCACGAATATTCATCAAAGCCCGGAGTATATCGCACTGACTTTTTTCATCATCAGGAATCACAAAGCCGCCTTCATTTCCGGGCACAAGACCCAGCTTAAAGCCTGCACTACCCTTATCTTCTTTGAGGAGTTCTGTTATCAAATATAATCTGCGTTCTGCCTGTGTCATAAGCTTTTTAAAACCTCGTAGATATCATTATTCACGCATATGCTCTGCTTTTCAATCTCCCGAGGAACCTCTGCTTCTCCTTTATTTATGCAGATGTAAGTGGCCTTAGGATTTGCATAGGACATCTTCCAGAAAGGATATTTAATGATTCCCGGAGTATTACCGCCAACACCAAGCTCCAAATAAACAATCTTTCCGTCTTTATTCTCATTCAGAAAATCTTCATAACGGCCAGCTGCCTTATTCCAGCCTTCATCTTCCACAAAAGTATCATCCGCCCTTAGGTTCATGCTCATAGGCTTTCCGCACACAGGACAGCGGGGAAGCAATTCAGAGGGGACAGTCATTTTGATTCCTTCAAATCCATTTTCCGGAAGTTCCAGACCACCATCATCCTGAATTACAAAGCCCTGTTCCCTGACCATTTTTTCAACAAAAAGCTGATTGTCGTAAGTTTTCTTGTGACAAGGCTCCGAACACTGCCAGAGACCGTAATCCCCTTGAGTATAAAACAGTCGTGACTTATCAAAACCCGCTTTCTGAAAGCAGTGGTCAACATTAGTCGTAAGAACAAAATAATTTTTATTCTTCACAAGTTCAAAGAGTTCTTCATAAACTGGAATGGTCGCGTCCATGTAGCGGTTAATCATTATGTAGCGGCTCCAGTAAGCCCAGTTTTCTTCCAGAGTTTTGTAAGGATAAAAACCACCGGAATACATATCGTGAAAGCCGTACTTCTTTTCAAAATCAGCAAAATATTTTTGGAAGCGATGCCCGCTGTAGGTAAAGCCAGCAGAAGTAGAAAGTCCCGCTCCGGCTCCAACAATAATTGCATGGGCATTGTCCAAAAGAGATTTGATTTTCTCGATTTCGCTCATTTTAACCTCCTCCCTCTTAAACTATTCTACCACGACAAGACGGTTGCTCTTTCGAGGCTTGCTCGCAGGCTGAGAGGTGTATTTTCTGATTGAATGTCTTGCTTTGATTATGTCCATTAGCATTGTTGTCCTCCTTTTGGTCGTTCGTTGTTCGCTACGCTCACTCAGGTATTTCCGCAAGCAAATCCGCTATGGTCATTTTTGAAAGTTCCGCTTCAAGAGCCTTTTGTGCTCTTTCCAGCACAGGATCCAGTGCGCGGTGAATGTTCCTTCCTACCGGGCATTTTCCATTGGGATTGGGATGAAAGTTAAAGACATCCCGCTCATCTTCGCCTTCGTTTATGGCATTATATATAGAAAGAAGCGTAATCTCTTCCGCCTTTTTTGCGAGATGGGAGCCGCCCACACCCGCCGCAGTTTCCACAAGGCCAGCCTTCTGCAGCTGCAAGAGAATCTTTCTGATGATGACCGCATTCACTCCCGTGCTTGCCGAGATGAAGTCCGAAGTAACGCGATTGTCTTTTTCAAAATACTGGATGCAGAGAATTGTGTGCACCGCCGCCGTAAATCGTACGCTTATTCGCATAATGAAAACTCCTTGGGTTTTGCAAAATCCACCCGCTCTTCAAGTCCTTTTACATGCCCCAGATTGTTCATACTACCGTGAATGTTTTTCAAACAGAAGACCTTAAAAAGGGGATGGGCGGGATTGTTTTTGTAAAGCTCACGGACAATTTCGCTCTTTTTCATAATAGCCTCTTTGACCGCCTGGTTTTCTTCAAAAACGACTTCCGCGCTGAACCTAATCCATGAAGTGTTTATTTCGTTTTTTTCAAGGCGGCTAGCACACAAATCGATGAAAGGAAATTTTTGGAGCTCCGCGTACATGGCTTTTTCGCTGTTTGTGCAGAACCACATTTTTCCCTCACTCAAAACCATGTATTGGACTGGACGAACCTTAGGCTTTCCGTCCAAACCGACCGTGGCAAGGTACTGCAAGCCTATGCGGTCAAGGCATTCCGCCACATTTTCTATCGTAACTTCTTTTTCCATAAAACGACCTCCGTCTCATTAATAGCAAAAATGAGGGCGATTTTCACCGCCCGCATGAATACCTTACGCCCTTACAAGAGAAATCCGCTGTTTAATGTGATTTCCCCTGGTGATTTCCTCCACCAAAGCCGCAGCATAGTCAGCATAGCTGATGATGCTTTCGCCTTTTGCGTTGAGGGTAAGTTCCTCGCCGCACCAGAGCCATTTGCCGGTTTTCGCGCCGTCTGCCTGGAAGTCGCCCGCCGGACTGATGTAAGTCCACTGCACATCATCGCGAGCGCGGAGCTCGGTCAAGGCCTTTCCCATAGCGCTTGCAAGGGGCTTGAATGCGTCGGGGAAGCCGGTCCCGTCCATGACCTGTGCTGTGTGCTCCTTGTTCACATAAAGGCTTCCCGCGCCGCCAACGACGATAAGACGGGTTTTGCTTCCGCTCAAAAGGTCGCACAAGTGATTCAGAGATTTTGAATGATTGGGTAAATCTGCCTCCGCCCATGCTCCGAACGCATCGACCACTACATCGAAGCCTGCAAGGTCATCCTTTGTGAGGGCAAATAAATCTTTCTGCACAAATGACTTTGTACCGCTCTTGTTTTCGCTTTTTGCAAAGCCTGTCACTTCAAGACCCGCTGCCTGTGCTTCCGCTACAACCAGTTTTCCAACTTTTCCGTTTGAACATATAACTGCGATTTTCATACGCTTTACTCCTTGTGACATATTTATTGCCAGCTTGATGTTTAGTCGATGTTGTTCTTTTCAACTTACAATAATAATATAACACAACCTTGCTGTAATGTCAATAGAACTTCGTTTTTTATTCGTCAGGAGCCACTTTTCTCTCTTCTCATACGTTCATTGGTTGTCAGGTTCAATTTACGCAATCTCTTTCCAGCACTGCGGATCAGCTACATAAAAGTTTCCACAGTTGCAGCCACCATAAATCATGCCCTTTTCAGCAGTATCCGGAATTTTAAATCGCCCGTGTTCGGCCGCGTTATGCCGGTCTGGTCTGTAGTTCTGGTTGAATTCTATTCTGCAAGTTGTGAAATCCAAGTTTTTATAAATTGGCGTTTTTTGATTTTTATACCAAAAATGAAAGTTGTATCACCTTCCGTTTTCGGAAGGTCGGCCAGTTCACGGTTAGGAAATACTTGACCACAAGTGCATTTCCATTCGATTTTTTTTCTTTTTTAAACAATCTGCACACCGTCTTAATCAACATGGATTTTCTGGGTCTGTAGACGGATATTCATATTCTTTTCCACAAACATGACAAATTCTTCGCATTATATTTATATTAATTGATTGCCTTTACCCCATAGGAATACCCATCACGAAAGGGGTTATAACCAAGTTTTTCAAAATAATTACAAAGATAGTCCCAGTCTTTTCCTTTATGGTCGTTAGAATCTATGTTCGCACAACTCAATGCTGCGTGGCAAAGTTCGTGGATAATCAAATTATCTGGTATCTCGTATTTTGGATTATGAAGAATCCAGATGCATTCATTATCTTTACAACAAGTCGCAGTTACATTATCATATTCCTTAGCGTTAAGGATATCTGCGTATCTGATTTCTCTTGTAATCGGAAACCAGGTTTTATCAAAAAGCTTTTCGAGCTCTTTTCCTCTATTTCTAAGTTCGTTATCATACTTAAAAACACAAGGAACATTATTAACCATAGTGTTAAACTCTTTTGAAGCTTTGTAGTTATTTTCAAGTTCTGTATTATAAATACTTACAGTATCATTTGCTATGGAACTACACTGTTTAATACAAGACGTAAAAATGATAATGTCTGTAATAATAACTACAAAAAGAACTGTAAAAAGTTTTTTCATTTTTATCCTTTCTGCAAACTGATTTTTGTCTTTCTCATCTATTTTCCTTGGCTTTCTTTTCCGGAAGTTCAGCATACATGCCTTCAAGTAGTTCCTGAATCAGGGCTTTATCATCAAAAAAGTCAAATACATGCATGAGGGGTTTTGATTCTTCATAGGGGTAACGCAGTTCAGAATTTGCAAGCAGTCTGTCCGATGTCGGTGTTCTCTTCAAAAACAGCTCATCACTTCAATTCTAAATAGTCTTCTATTTTTTTGTTGATCGTTTCACAAAGCTTCAATTCATTCTCTAAGAGTACATCCTTTCCGTCTATTACGGAAGTTGAAGGATGTACTCTTTTATTTGCTTTTGCAATCTTTTCTATATTTTCAATTGTTATTTCGTACATATTTTCATCAAGAAAAGCTCCAGGGAACTCTTTTTGTAGTTCCTTATACTCTTTTCTTTTGAAAAGTGTTGGACAAGTTTCCTTGTCCCAAGATAAAATATATTCATTCATATTCGCTCCTGTTTTATCATTTCCTAGAAGAATCGAACTTCTGTTCTTAGGATGAAAACCTAACGTCCTAACCACTAGACGAAGGGAACATAAGCAAGGTGAATCATAAGTCTAAACTAAGAACAATTGTGTTGTATCACCTTCCGTTTTCGGAAGGTCGGCCAGTTTAAACACAGTTGGTTCAATACCGAGTTCTCGTCGATAGTCATTTCGTTTGTTTTCGATTTTAGTTCGCCAAATTTCGCATACAAGTTCTTCAAAATCTGCTTCTGTGATTCGTATATCTTCCATACTGTGCCCTCTCAAGTTTTTGTGATTATTTAGTTGGACAAGATAACAGGCTTTTCGATGCCCTTGTAAAGCTCTGCAAACTGCTTAAAGTATGTTTTCATGTAATCAGGACAGCCATAATGCTTTATTTCTTTGATAAGCTTCTGGATGTGTGCGATGTCTTTATTAAAATCGCCCATGTTAAGGTCACGAAGCTTTGGATTTCGAACTACTTTCCGTCCTTTAAGCTCTTCAATTTCTGTAATAAGTTCACGAACACGAGCTATCTGTTCGATTTTATCCCCAGCAGTAAGATAATTACCATACTTTCTATCACAACTGCTTTCACTTGCGGCGACACTTAAACAATACGCAACATGCCAGATAAGCGACACATAATAATCGTCATACAGAACTTTTGTATTAAGTTCTTTCTGTGAAGCCTTGTATTCAAAACCCTTGGACAAGATTCCGTCAAGTTTTTTCTGGCTCATGTAATTTTCGTTTGTTTCCAACATGTCGCTTATCTCCTGTTGTATCACCTTCCGTTTTCGGAAGGTCGGCCAGTAACTCTACTTTATTAGAGTGTTACGATGTCTTTTGCACCTACAAGTTTTTCCTGTAAATCAGGCTTTTCCTGACATAGCAGACAATTTTCAAATTGTTTTTCCGTCAAAATCAGCATTCGTACTTCTCCTGTATATGGTAAATATGATTTTATTCTGTTTTTATGCTTGATGCAACTTTTTTTCGTACCTAAACGCTCTCTTCTGCAGGAGAGATTCTTCTATCATTTCTTGTCCACAAATTGGACACATTATCTTTTCCATATCCCCTATAAGCTTTCCTTTAAAATATACAAGGTATCCGCCCATCATAGATTTTATGACAATCTCGCCAGCTTCAGAAAAACACTCGCGGACATATTCATTAAACTCATTCACCATGATTTTTGCCTTTTCTGCTTTAGAGCAAAAAGCAACCTTCTCTAATATCCCAAAACTTGTGGCAGTTTCTTTGGATGAAACAGTATTTTTAATACTGTGAAACAAAGTCTTTTGTACTATGAAACAGTCTGTTTATTACTTTGAAACTGTTGACTCCCAGTTATATTCTTCTGTAAAACGGGTGTATGCCGGCTTTTCTGCAATTCCGTGTTTCTCAAAAATATTTTGAAAAATTTCCTGCTCTTTTGGCATTACAGCTACTTCTTCTCTGTAAAATCTGTAGTATTTTGTATGGCCGAATCTGGCAAGTAACTCTTTTTTTACTTCCTTTGCTATTTGATATGGCAAATCATTTAAGATATTTTTAATGCCCCAGGCAAGATTTATTTTGTTTGTACTATTAAAAAACTTGCAATCATGGTTTGCGGCAGGAAAAAGTTTTGGATTCAAAACTTTAATGGTGATATTGTCCTGGGAAATTTCCAAAAAAGAAAGATAGCGCAGACATTGCATAGATTTTTCACATTCAGAATTTGTGCATAGTGTGTAGTCTCTGGGAATTGAAAGTACCATATAAATATTTTTATATTTAAAAACAAAATCATGCAAGTAAAATAGTTTCTTATGTGGGTAACTTGTAAATAGTAATTCCCCATTTTTCTGTTAGAAATTGCAACAATTTTTATAAATCATGGCGGGAGTTTTTCCGCCGTGAACGGGGCTCTGTTGAGCCCTTCAGTTCCGCTCAATCCGCTCTTTTATCTTCCCGGAATCAGCACTTCGTCAGTGCCGAGCGCGGTGCAGCCTGAATTGTAGCCCAGCGTGCCGCTTCCTCGCTTTCCTGTCGGAATGTAGATGGCTGAGCCGTCTTTCTTTTTCTGCCAGATGTGGTCGCTGTCTGTGATTTGCTCGGCTGCTTTTTCAAACGGCTTGTTGAGGTCAAGTTTTGCCCTCTTCATTTCCGATTCACGAGTCTGCTTTGAAAGCCATTCGAGAGTGGCGGTCGTGCTGTGTCCGTAAAACCATGCCGACATGTGCCCGACGTTGCCGCTCAAATTTATTTGATAAATGCCGAGCCTGCTAGGTCTGGAAGTAAGTTCGCGAACGATTTTGTTACGGCTTTCCACACTTGTTTTTTCGTAAAGATACATATCCGCGCTTTCAGGCGAAACGCCGCACAAATCCTTGAAGAGCACGCTGTATTCGGTGTTTTCGCCTGCGGTGCTGTAGTACAAAATATTGTCGTCGGAGATGAGATAAAAACAGTTGTTGTAGTCAACTTCGTTTCCGTCCGCGTCAGTCTTCCAGATGAGTTTTCCGTCGGCGGCTGCGCTAAAACTCTTTGTTCCCGCAAAAGTCTCGCCTTTGTTGAAGTTCGTTCCCCACTTGCAGCTCAAAGGCAAAAGAGCCGCAAAATAGTTGTCCCTCTGTGCTGCCAAAGCCATGACAGTCATGCCGCCCATGCTCTGCCCGGAGCCGTAAATGCGGTTTTTGTCGATGTTGTATTTTTCAGTGAGCGAATCCAAAAGCTCAAGGACTGCGGGCGCGGCACAGCTCAAAGTCCAGTTGTCGCGGGCAATGCGAAGATTGTAATGCGGATTTTCGGCGTTCATATAAAAATCCTCGCTGATTGCAGGGCAAACCACGATTGCGCCGTCAAGCCCCTGCGCTTTCAGCAAGTCGCGGAACTGACTTGAAGCGTAATTTGCCGCCCCTTGAGACTCGCAAAGAGTGAGCATCGGGTCAATATCCATTGAGCCTGCGTCGTGCAAGTGAAGGACAAGCGCGTATTTTTTGCTCGCGTCGTAATCAGAAGGAACATAAAGCGCATACGGAAGCTCAAAGTCCCAATATTTGCCGTTTGCTTCGTCAAAACAATTCGTTGCCTTGAACGCGCCGTTTCCCACCTGGTGAAGCTCAAAGCCCTCGATTTCGGGAATTGTATATGTTCCGTCTTTTGCGTATCGATAATGCTCGGCAGGTCTCTTTCCGTGAGTCTGCGGGTCTATGCCGATGTATTCATAATCATAATAGTTGCCTTTCTCTGTGCTCGACGGCGTTATCGTGCAGTTTTTGCTCACAATCGGCTTTGTCTGCGTAACGCCTGCCGCCATCGTTGCCTTGTAAGAGCGCGCGTATCGACCGACAGAATAATCAGTGTTCACTTCGATGATGACGTAGCGACCTTTTTTTGTTCCGCCCTTTTGAGAAAGTTCAGGCTCTTCATTCAAATAAACTGCGAGCGGCTTTCCCGCGTCTTTTCCAGAGTTCAAGTCTTTTTCAGAAAGTGAAAGCCCGTAATCCCAGACGGAAAAAGTTGAAAGGTCAAGTTTTGCGCCGGACAACTCTCGGTCATATTCCACGACGATTGCACGCGGTTTTGAGCCGTCCATTCCGATTGTGCCGATGACGCTCACGCCAACAATCGCCTCGTCCGCACTCACGGTTTCTTTTGGTGTGCTGGCACAAGAAAAAAGCATAAGTGCTGAAAGTGCCAATGCCGCTTTTGCAAAAAATCTATTCATATTCAAAACGCTCCTATTTTGATTGGCTAAAGAGCCAGTCACGGATTCCTTCGTAGTTGTAAGCCAGGCTCCAGGTGTACATGTGGCTTCCGCCCGCGATGACGTTCATGCGAATGTCCGCGTCTTTTTTGAGCATTGCGCTTGTGTCTGCATTGCGCTCATCTTCGCTTGCTTTGCCGTTCCACATACTTTCGCCGCGAGCGACCTTCGAGCCGAGGCTTTCCCACAAGTCCACGGCCGCTTTCATCGCAGGATACGCTTTTTCGTCGCCCTCGCAAACAACAATCCAAAGCTTTTTGTCTTTCATCGCCTTCATTTCTTCCACGTTCCACTGACCCGCTACCAAAAACTGTGCCGCAAACAAATCTGGGTGCTTGTCAGAAAGCGCAATGTTCGTCATGCAGCCCTGCGACTGTCCCGTTCCGTAAATGCGGTTTTCGTCAACGGCGTAAGTCTTGATGACGCTGTGCAGAAGGTTGTCCACCGCGGTCAGTCCGGCGGTCCAGACGTACTCGTCGGTCGTGAGCGCGCCGTATTTTTTTACCACGTCAAGCGGATACTGAACCGCCACGACGATAGCCTTGTGCTTTATCTGCTCGTCCTCGCTCGCCCAAATCGTGCCGCCGTTTCCCTGCGTCAAAGTTGCCGTGTCGATTGAAGTGTCCGCGCTTGCGTCTGGCACAAAAAAGACGAGCGGATATTTTTCTTCGTCGTTGTATTCTTCGGGCAGATAGATGAAATACGGCAGCGTGATTCCAGTTTCGCTGTCGGTGAATGTCTTTTTCTCAAAGTCTTCTATCACGAGTTCCTTCGCCGATGTTGAAACAAAAGCCTCCGCGCTTGCTTTGAACACAGTGCCGTCAGTCGCCTTAATATCAGCTTTTTGAACGACTTTTGCGCTCAAATCCACAGGAGCACCATCGTCTTCAAAACGAGGACCGTTGCCCTCTTTGGCGTTGCCTGCCTCATTCTTTTCGCGAGGTGGCATTTTTCCGTCGGTTTTGTCCCATTTGTTTTCATAGACAAGGCGGATTTTTACCGTGTTTCCCTCAAAATCCAACGCTTCGATTTTTCTTCCCTCAACGCTGTATGTTTCGAAGGTTACTGAAGAAGTGTCGATTTCTTTTGCGTATTCCAAAATGACAGCAGACACTTTCTGACCGTCACCGAAACTTTCCGCGATTGTGCTGACAAGAGGTTTTGATATTGTTTGTGATTGATTTGATACGCAGGAGCAGACGAAAAGCGCACAAGACAAAAGTGCCACTGCCCCCAACAGAGTGTGTTTCATAGAGTTCTCCTAAAATGAAACGGTTGACCAAAATGATTGGGTAGCGGCAGACTCCCGCAACGAGCTAAATAATGAACGTATTATAAAGGCTTTCTGTCGTTTTCGTAAATAAAAAGTTTGTTAGACAGCATTTTTTTCATTTAAAGCTCTTAACTTCAAAAGTAAAAGAAACTTGCAATCGCTACTGTTGCAACGTTTTACTTGCAGAGCAAAATCCTTCTTTTATTTTGTTTGCAATCTCTTCCAAAGACTCATCACTGTCATAATAGCAAAAAACACTTTCATCTTTTTCAATCGACAATATGTTAAAGCTCACATATCTGTACGGAGCAAAGTCTGAGCGCTCAACAAGTAGTTCTCCTGTGCATTTTTTCCATTCGACAATCGCTCTGAAGCACTCTTCATTGTCAATCAAAACTTCTTTTTGACAAGCACTCTGATATTTTTGCGTTTCGCTAAAAAAGGTGCTTTTTGCTGTTTTCAATACGCTTTGAAAATCCATATTGTCAATGTATTCCTTTATACAAAAAAAGCACCAAGCTCCGCTAAATCGCGGTTGACTTGCCTTGACGCAAGATAGCATGGTGCTTGCAATTTCATTGTTTATCCTCGCGGACGCACACCCTCATCGTCATCGAAAGACCTGCGCGCACGAGGGCGGTGAGCCTGTGCTGTCCGTTTAGAAGCTCGCCTGTCGGTGTGATTATAATCGGAACGCCGCCTTTCTCGCGCCATCTTCCCGCGCGCATATCTTCCTCAAAATCGCGAACACGCCTTTCATCAATCGGGCGGTTCCCGTCGTTCTTGGAAAGATAGAGAAGAGCCAATTCTGGGGTTACGAGCCGGTACAAAACGACTTATTCCCTGGATTCGATTTCATCATCAAGTTTTCTTGCGTAATCCTCGCAATCCATAAAAGGCTCAGTCGGTTCCTTCGAGCCGTAAATCTCAAAGAATGAGCGTCTGTCTCCCTTAAATCCCTCAAATGTCCACTCGCTTTCGTCAATCTCGCATTCCTCGGACATAAATTGTTTCACCTCTGAAATGAACGCCCTGACGCATTCTTCCTTGTCGATGAAGTCCAAGTCATCGATGTTGACAGAAACTTCTTCTCCGGACTCATAGAAGACAAGATTAGTATCTTCAATGGACTCATCATCATCAGAAAGATGAGAAATCAGCTGACCGCACAAAACTATTTCTCCGGTCTTTGCGTTTTTGAACATTCCGCAAAGATGTCTGTACGTTCCGTCGTCCAGATGAAAAACGGCTGAGCCGCTGTCGCGCTCATAAGGCGGGAATGTCGAGTTGTTGAACTCGTAGACTTTGTATTTGTCCTTTACCTTTCCGTCAATCCAGACTTTTTCGGTATAAGAGTTCGACCAGTCGCTTGACTCGCTATAATCTTCTTGTACGCTTGCCACAAGCCGTGCGGCATTTGCTTCTTTTGCTGCGTCCTCAAGCCAGTCTACATCGCTTGGAATAGAGGTATTTTTTATGTCCAAGCCGTCCGCATACCAGCTGTCGTTCGGAACAAACGAGTTGCCCGACAGCAAAAACGGAATGTCAGAGCCGTCGCCGTTTTCTCCGTTGAACCAGTCGTAGTTCGCCTTGCACCAGTCGTATGCATTTTTTGCCGCGCCTGTGTCCTCAGAACCGTCCCCTGTGTAAAATTCGATTCTAAAATAACCATAACCTGCACTCATATTTGTTTTCTCCTTATTTTTTGTCAGCATACATAATATAAACGAATTGGGCACAAAAAAATTTTTTTAAGAAAAAAAATCTTGTTGGCTTTGTTTGCGCTGTCTTCGTTTTTAATCGCCTTTGCAATTCTCCTGTTTTCGCAAATAAAAAGTTTGTTGGACAGCATTTTTTTAATTTTTGATTGTGTGCAGAATTTTTGGGAACAATACCGTTCGATACCGTTTAATTACTCCGCCAAAAAAAGCTTTACTCAAGCGCTTTCAGCTTCTTTTTGTCCTCGTACATTTCTTTGTCGGCGCGCTCGAATATATCCGAAACAAAATTGTCGTTCTCAGGATTGTATTCGGCCATTCCGGCAGCTATGATTACACCCTCGCCTTTCTTCTTGTTCTCAATAACTTGGCGGCGCAATTTGTCCATAATCTCGTGCCTGGCTGAATAATCATTTCCGTGAAGGAATACGACAAACTCATCTCCGCCAACCCTGAACACTGGACTGTGAGCGAAAAAGTCGCACAAAAGCTGCGCTGACGAACGGATATATTCATCTCCGGCAGTATGTCCCCGCGTATCGTTGATTTGCTTTAAGTTGTTCGTGTCGCAAACAACAAGCGCGAAAGTCAGATAATAAAGTCCGTTGTCCATGTTTCCCTGCACAGACTCTTCAAGCTCCTTGTAAGCGGTCCTGTTCTTTACGCCTGTGAGTTCATCGCGGCGAGCAAGTTCTTTGGCAGTTCTTAGTTCTTTCAGGTGTCGATTTTCTTTTTTGATTTCATCGTCCACATTTTCAACGCCGATTATAAAATGCGTTCCGTCGCTGCTTTTGCGGACTGTCATTCTGGTGTACTGGGCTTTTCCAGAGGCGATTACGCGATAAGTTATGCTGCAATCTTTTCGGTTTTCCATTGAGGCAATCATGTTGTCTTTGCTTACGAAGGCGCTGACTTGCTCCCAATCTTGCTCGTGGATAACGTGCGGTATGTTTTCGATACATTCGCCGAAAAAATCCGCTCCTGTCTTGTTGATTTCTAGCTGCCCGTAGATGTTGTTGACCTGATAGCAGATGAAAGAGTTTTTTTCAATGTCCACATAGTAAATTTCGTCGTAGTTTGAGGCAAGGCTTTCGGCGATTTGACCGAATGTGATTGTCTGCTTTTGCTTTTCTTTTTGGGCTTTTTCGGCGTTGAGCTCGTCTTCTATGTCTTTTTCATAGAAGATAAGATACTGCCCGTTGCTTTCTCGCATCATCGTAAAAAGGAAGAATCTCGGCTCGTTGTTTACCAACACCCTGTATTTGAACGAAAAAGACTTCCTTCCTTCAAGGTTTTTCAATATTGTTTCTTTGCTGTAAAAGCTTTTTGCATATTCCCAGTCGTTAGGAAAAACGCATTTCTCAATACTTTCCAATGCGTCTTTAAAGAAATTCTTTCCGGTTTCCACCGCGTCCATGCTCCTGTATTTTTGGCTTTTTGAAAAACTCAAGTATTCACTTGTCTCTATATCGATATAAAAAATGGCTTCGTAATCTTCTGCCATAACCAAAGCGATATGGTCGTGCATCATTTTCTCTTTTTTTTCGCTTGCCTGCACAAATGTATGAACGAGGCAAATTCCAATCATAAGCCCTGTGGCATAGAACGGGAAAAAAGCATTTATAATCTGGAAAGTGAGGAAAAGGCCAAGAACCATGCTTGTTGCGGCAACCGCCTTATACCTTGTTTTTTGCCATTCTGTGCTGTTGTGGGCAACGTGCAGCATATAAGCGGTGATTACAGCGTAAAAGGCAATTTGAAGAAGGAACGAGAGATTTCTTCCGACTTCTCCGATATATTCGTTTTTGTCGTTATAAGAAAACATAAAATGGTAGGAGCGGTTTAATATCAGACAAACCACTCCGATTACGAACACAGCCCACACCGCATGAATCATAACCCTACTGCGCCAGCCCCTGCTGTCAAGATATGCCACCATGTATCGAGTCCACGTTAACATGGTCAAAAGCATGAACATAAAATAAAAGACGGTCAGATAATATATATACGGAAAAAAAGCCTGAACTTCTTTGTGCTCGTACAAAATTCCCCATGTCATATCCACAAGAACGTAGCAACATGAGGCAAGAAGAAACCAATTGTAACGAACCTGCACAAGATTTCGTTTGCCTTGCGTTTTATCATTAAATCCATAATTCGTGAACAATTCCCAGTTCAATATTAAATTTAATATCAGCACTGCAGCCGGGGTTATCGCATATAGCATTCGGGGTTATAACCTCCATATATTCCGAACTTTTCTGAATTATTGATACGTTTTTTAATGGGCAATTTATATAAATTATATCATGTTTCTTATTGTTTTTTTACAAATTCAAAGGATTTCTGACGGCCGGCAGATTTTTTTCCTTTACGATTGCCAAAAACTCGTTTATCCTTGACGGCACACACCAGCAAGGGCTGCGGGAGAAACATGATTTTATATTTTTCAGCGACCGGAAATTGCAAATACGTGGCGGAAAGAATAGCGGGACAGTTCGGCGACGCGGCAGTCTCAATCGAAAATGCGGACGGGCAGGTTCATCTTTCGGAAAACGAAATGCTCGGCATAGTCACGCCGGTGAACTGGCTGGAGCTTCCTGTTCTTGTCCGGGAGTTCCTGCGCAAAATGAGCGTGGAGAAAAACGGCGAGCCGTACAGTTTTATCGTCACGACATACGGAACGAAGGTTTCGGAACGGAAAGCGGGATTCAGGACGATGGGGCGGTCTGGATTTCCGTCTGCCCCAGCTCCTCCATCAGCGCGACCTGCCGCCCGATTCTTTCTCGCACGAGGCGGACGAACGGCTCCGGTTCTACGGCGCGTACCATCGGGCCGAAGCTCAGCACGCGGATGACAAGCTCCGTCTCGTCCGACGCGTCGTATGTCACGGTGAGCCGGTATGTCCCGCCCGACGTTTTTGCGCACGATTTCTCGAAATGAGCGAATGCCATCATGACGCGCTCAAGGGCGTTCCGCTCGTCGCGGATTTCGAGCGTGACGCTGCACGGTTTGCTGACGATGCCGCCGGCGCTTTCCGTGCCGTTTTCCGCGATTTCGCATTTTCTGATGCGGGCGATGTTCATGGTGACGCGCGTCGAGCGGATTTTCGAGACGATTCTGAATTTGTCGTCCTTCTGCGAATATTCGATTTTGCCGGGCGCGAAGCAGAATTTCTTGACGCGTCCGTGCGCGCATTCGTACTCGACGGAAAGTTTTTTCCCGCTTCTGATGGATTCCATGACCGTGCGGAAATTCGCGGCGTACTGCTCGTCATCGTAGGGGTCTCCGTCAGAATATTTGTCGTACAGGAAGAAGAATTCGCCCAAAAAAAGCGGCTCCGTCTCCGCCAAATTCTTCTCGATTCTCGCGATGTCCTCGTCGCGGACAAAAAGGCGGAACCGTTTGTCGAGGCAAATCGACTTGAGCCACCGCCGCTGCAGTTCCGAGAGCGGCATCGTCGGCGGGAAGCGGAGCGCCGTCGTGAAATCGCTTTTTATGAGCGCCCATTTTCCTTTTTCGAGCGACGGAATTATCGTCGTGACGCTTTCCGGAAACGCCGATTCCCTTACGATTCTGAAAAGCGAATCCGGACTGAGCGTGCCTTTCTGCGCCTCGCGTATCACAATCGACACGGTGTTGTAGTACGCGCTGTAAATTTCGCTGAAAACCATCAATCCTCCTTTCCGCCTCCGGCGTACAGGCTCATCATGTCGGCGATGTCCTTGTAGAATTTCCGCGTGACCCCGATGTCGTCGCATTTGAATTCGACAATCCGCGAGATGAACGTCCGCGCCCACGGAACAATCTCCATCGGGTCGAAAATGTCCGCGTCGAACTGCGCCGTCTGCCCGTCGGTTATCGTCACCGTCCCGCACCGCTTCTCGCGCTCAAGCCTTTTCAGGATGAATTCCTCGCCGCGGGAGAAACGGACGCGGAACATGACGTGCGAAGTTGCCCCGGCTCCTTTTCCGTTCTTGCCGTGGCGGATTGCGCAGCCCCAGATGTGCTTCCGTATCGAGCTGAATTCTTCGGCACGCCCGTCGAACGCGCCGAAGACGTTCCCCGCCTTCATAGAGACGATGTAGTCGAACCGCATCGCGACGAACTGCTTTCCTTTCGGACGGAACGCCATCAGATACATGCGCCCGTCCTGAACGCTTTCGTAAATCATCATCGGCACGACCTCGCTTCTGAAAACGCGCCCGTGCGTGTTGCGCTTCTGCTCGACGAGGAGAGAGCGTTTTTCCCGTATCGCTTCGAAAACAGTGCAGACGAAATCCGATTCGATTGACGACGTTATGTAGTGGTGCTTGAACTGGAACATTCCGCCGCCTTCGTCTCCCGTTTTGTCGAGCATGAAGCTTCCGAGAATACCGCACGGCGCGATTTCCGAGAAGAACGACACCGCGTCGAGGAGCCCCGACAGGTCAGTGTCGTCCTTGCGATAATACATCATCGCCTTCCCTTCCTTTTCCGAGCCGACAAGACCGAGCTTCTCGTATTCGCGGAGCTTTTTCCGAAGCGTCGATTCCTCTGGGAGAAGCTCCTGCGAAAAGCCGTCGAGATAGCGCGCCGATATTTCATCGAGAATTGCGGAGAGCGTCTTCCGCACAAAAACTCCGCACGACTTTTCCGAAAGGATGTCCATAACAATGAAGTGGAGCGAGATGTCCATGTCCGTGAACGATTTCGCCGTGAAAATCTTGAAAAGCGGGTTTCTCTTCGTGTGCCTGCTGTCTATCGAGACGAAGCTGACTTTCCCGCATTCGTCCGTCCTGAACGACATGTAGCCGGAAAGGTAGTTCTCCAGCCTGCGCTTCGCGTCGTCGTATGTGCGCGCGCTTTTTCCGTCGAGACAGCCGCGCCCCTTGAAGCCGTAAATATAGAAGCTTCTGACATACGCGCGGATTGTATCAAGGTTCTTTATGAGTTCCGAATACGCCATTTTTTTTCGCCTGACGGTGTGGTATTATATGGAAAAAAAGCGGAAAACGCGAGAAAAAAGAAGGAGCGGAAATGGACTGCACATTCAGCACGGCCGAAGGTAAATTCAATTACCGGGTCGGCGCGATTATCAGGAACGGGAACAAAATCCTTATGGCGCGGAACCCGAACGAATCACGGGAATTCTATTATTCGGTGGGCGGGCGCGTCATGCTCGGCGAGACTGCGGAGGCGGCGATTTTGCGCGAGCTGAAGGAGGAGACGGGTCTTTGCTGCGAAATCGAACGGCTCGCCGCCATACACGAGAATTTTTTCGAGGACGGAAAAGGCATTCCGTTCCACGAAATATCGCTTTTCTTCCTTATAAAAATATCCGGGGAGCTTTCGGCGATTCAAAACGGGCACCATACGGACGGCGGACCTTCCGGCGAATTCCTCGAATGGCTCGACGTGTCCGGCCGCGCAGAAAAGGTCGTCTACCCGGATTTTTTCATGACGACAGATTTTTCGAAGGAACGCGGCGTCCTCCACTTCGTGACGCGGGAGATTTAGGTTCCGGGAGTCATGCCGAACGGCTTTCGCAGGAAAGCTTGTTTCGGCATATATTGTATTGCAAGATGCTGAAAGCATTTTTTTGAGCTTTACGGCTCGAAAATAAACAAAAATAAGCAAAGCTAATTCTTTATATTATCTAGAGTTATACCATATATTCTCTAAACAATACGAAGGGTGTCTGGTAGGTTCGAGTCCTGCCACCGCTATCTTTATTTTGGTGTTAAATGATGTTAAATATCTTTAAGAGGTTTATTATGGCAGGTATTAGAGAATTAGAAGAACAGATTTCAAAACTTCCCAAATGATGAAGAGAAAATTTCTCTTACAGAAGCACAATTCGGCAAGGTCGTGCGAAAATGTGTACTCTATCGCGGAGAATCAGAGATGCTGGAAAACGGCGTTGAGTATAAGAACGTGGAAGAGTTTTTGAAAGGGTTGAAGTGATTTTCTAAAATTCTAAATCGAAAAATTGATAAAAAGGATTTGTACTTACATTTACATCTTTTTAAATGTATTAACCAATAAGAACCATAGGATTGTAAAATAACTATATAGTCAGAGCAAACATTGATATAATAGAAAGAAAGGAGCACTGTAATGAACTACGAGCAAATCTTCAAAAATATAGACGACATTCTTTGGAAAGAGGCAGGCTGTTCAAACGAACTTGATTATGTAGAACAGACAAGCTGGATTCTCTTCTTAAAATATCTTGATGATCTTGAAGACGAACGTAGCGACGAGATGGAGCTTCAGGGAAAAGAATACAAACGGATTATAAAAGAAGAATTCCGCTGGAACTCTTGGGCTTGTCCTAAAACTTCAAAAGGCGAATTAGACCATAAAAACGCAATGACAGGCGACGACCTTACTGATTTTGTAAACCTCAAACTATTTCCATATCTAAAAGAATTCAAAAACACAGCCGCAACACCAGATACCCTAGAATATAAAATTGGCGAAATCTTTAGCGAACTCAAAAACAAAATAGTTTCCGGCTACAACATGAGGGAAATCTTAAATTACGCAGATGACCTACATTTCCAGACCACAACAGATAAACACGAAATGAGCCATCTTTATGAAAGTAAGATTCACAAGATGGGAAACGCCGGCCGCAACGGAGGAGAATATTACACACCGCGTCCGCTCATCCGTACAATCGTCCGTGTTGTAGAGCCAAAAATCGGAGACACAATTTACGACGGAGCCTGCGGAAGTGCCGGTTTCCTTTGCGAAGCCTTCAACTACCTAAACGAAAAAGCAAAAACCGTAGAACAGAAACAAATTCTCCAGAAGCAGACCTTCTACGGCAAAGAAAAGAAAGGCCTTGCCTACATCATTGGAATCATGAACATGATTTTCCACGGAGTAGAAGCGCCGAACATCATGCACACAAACACGCTTGCCGAAGACCTGAGTACAATTCAGCAGCGCGACCGCAAAGATGTCATACTTGCAAATCCACCTTTCGGCGGCAAGGAACGTTCAGAAATCCAGCAGAACTTTCCCATTAAAACCGGCGAAACAGCCTATCTTTTTATGGAGCACTTTATCAAAATGCTCAAAGCAGGCGGCCGCGCAGGTGTGGTAATCAAAAACACATTCCTGAGCAATACAGATAACGCAAGCATAGCCCTTCGCCGCGAGCTTCTGGAAAGCTGCAACCTTCATACAATCCTCGACTGTCCGAGCGGAGTCTTCACAGGTGCTGGAGTAAAAACCGTAGTCCTCTTTTTCGAAAAAGGGAAGCCCACAGAAAAAATCTGGTACTACCAGCTTAACCTGGACCGCAACCTTGGCAAAACAAATCCACTCAATGAAGATGACCTTGCCGATTTTGTAGCCCTGCAAAAGACAAAAGCCTCAAGCCCAAACAGCTGGACTCTTGATGTAAAAGATTTGAATGCCGAAACCCTGGACCTTAGCGTAAAGAATCCCAACAAGAAGGAAGAAAAACACTTGCGAGAGCCTGCCGAGATTATCAAAGAAATGCGTGAGCTGAACAAAGAGGCCGAAGAGCTTTTGAAAGAACTGACTTAAGTAGTTGAAAGTAAGTCTGACCTGTTATACAATCCTATTAGAAAAAAGCCAAAGATTTTGGAAATTTTCCAATAGAGGAACGACGTAATGAAATTTAATCGCAATGTCTATCTTGAACGAATAAAGGCTCGTGAAAAAAATTCTCTTATAAAAATCATTACGGGTTGCCGTCGTGCAGGAAAATCATACCTTTTGAATGAACTTTTTTACGACTACCTCATAAAAAAAGGGGTTCCTCCTTCAAACATAATTAAATTTGCATTTGATTCAGACGAAGATATTGACGAACTTGAACAGTATTATCCTGATGAAGAAACAAAAACAGTTCAGAAAAACAACTCCTATCTTATAAACGCAAAGAAATTCCGCTCATTCATAAAAGACCGTACAAATGATACTGAAGATTTTTATCTCCTGCTTGATGAAGTTCAGCTGCTCGAAAATTTTGAAGGAACGCTGAACAGCTACTTGCGGCACAAGAATTTTGACATATATGTTACAGGTTCAAACTCAAAATTTCTTTCTTCTGATATCGTAACCGAATTCAAGGGACGCGGAACAGAAATTCATGTTTTACCGCTTGCATTTTCTGAATATTGCGAAGGGCTTGGGCTTTTGCCAGAAGAAGCATGGAAATCCTACATTGTGTACGGAGGAATTCCACTCGTTGCGCTTATGAAAACGGAAGAAGAGAAAGTTTCATACCTGAAGAATCTTTGCGAAGAAACTTATTTAAAAGATATTATTCAGCATAATGGAATTAGAAAACAAATGGAGCTTTCAGAAACATTTGACATGCTTTCTTCAATGATTGGAAGTCCGGTAAATTCGCTTAAGCTTTCAAACACTTTTAAATCAATCACAAAAAAAAGTATTACCGACAGCACGATAACAACTTTTGTAGAATACCTTGAAAACGCCTTTGTTATTTCCAGGGCAAGAAAATACAATATCAAAGGAAAAAAATATATTGCTTCTCCGGTTAAAATTTATTTTGAGGATATAGGTGTCCGTAATGCAAGGCTGAATTTCAGACAGATAGAAGAAACCCACATAATGGAAAATATAATTTACAACGAGCTTAGATTTCGTGGTTTTTCTGCGGATGTTGGTGAAATTTCTGTCAGCGAAAAAACTGAACGCCTTGATGCCAATGGAAAAAACATCTATTCCCAAAAAGCACTAGAAGTTGATTTTATTGCAACCTTAGGGAGCCAGAAATTATACATACAGTCAGCATTGTCAATGGACTCTGAGGAAAAGGCGGCGCAGGAAAAAAAATCGCTTTATTACATTGATGATTCATTCAAAAAAATAGTTGTAACAAAAAATGGGCTAAAGCAGATGCAGGATGAAAAAGGCGTAGTGACAATAGATTTGTTTGATTTTCTTTTGCAAGATAGGTTATGGAAAACGGAGAATTGAAAGTGAAAAAAGATTGGGAAATAAAGAAACTTGGAGAAGTTTGCCAGATAAAGGGAGGAAAAAGAATTCCAAAAGGCAAAAAACTTCTAACTGAAAAAACATTACACCCTTATATCCGAGTTACAGATTTTACGGACGATGGCACAGTTTCATTAAATGACATTCACTATATTTCAGATGAAATTTATGAAACTATAAAGCAATATACTATTACAACCTCAGATGTTTTCATTTCTATAGCGGGTACTATTGGAAAAGTTGGAATTATTCCGTCAGAATTAAACAATGCTAATTTAACAGAAAATGCTTGTAAACTAATTTTGAATGATAAACTTTATAATAAATATTTAGTATACGTTTTCCAATCGGATAAGATTAAAGCAATAACTCAAGATAATGCACGGGCAAATGCAATGCCTAAATTATCTATTACGCGATTATCAAATATTGCAATCCCCATTCCACCTCTCGAAGAACAAAAGCGCATAGTCAAAATCCTGGATGAAAAATTTGCACAGCTGGAAAGCCTAAAAGCAAATGCCCAAACCAACCTGCAAAATGCAAAAGATTTGTTCCAGTCCCAGCTGACAAAAGCCTTTAGCAATACCACTTGGGAAAAGAAAAGATTGGGGGATATTTGTTCAAAAATAGTTGATGGAACTCATAATTCTCCTCCTAATACAAAAGAAGGTGATTATCAATACATTACTGCAAAAAATATAAAACTATCAGGTATTGATTTATCAGATATTACTTATGTCACTAAAGAAATTCATGAATCAATATATTCAAGATGCAATCCAGAGAAAGGTGATGTTTTACTTATAAAAGATGGTGCAACTACCGGAATTGCAGTTGTAAATGAATTAGATTATCAGTTTTCGATGTTATCTAGTGTTGCTTTATTGAAGTTTGACAGGAACATTCTTGATTCTTATTGTTTAGCCTATTTATTAAACTCGGATGAGACTTACAAGCGGTTCAGGGCTAAAATGGAAGGAGCTGCTATTACTCGTCTTACTTTGGTAAAAATAAAAGATTTCGAAATTCCTCTTCCCCCTCTCCCCGAGCAAAAACGCATCGTAAAAGAACTTAACACTCTCAGCGAAAAAGTCCGCCAGCTGCAGGAAATCTACACAAAACAAATTGCCAACTGCGACGAACTAAAACAATCCCTCTTACAAAAAGCCTTCGAAGGAGAGTTATAAAATGACACCAATGGAAGCATTCAATAATTTACCACCAGACCAACAGAAACAAGTCGTTAATTTAGGATTAAAAGCAACTGAAAAACTTTCAAATGGAATTTTTAAGGTATTAGGTTATAAATTAGAAGCAAAACATATGAAAGCTATGGCCGAGGCAGAAGCTTATAAAACAAAAGTTCTGGCAGATGCAAAAGCTTACGAAATTGATACCATCGGAACAGCCATTAGAAATAATAAAGATTTGCCTGTTTCTTTTAATTCTTCGGACAATACTTTATCAATTGATATAACAAATCCAGAGCAATTAATTCAACGCTCTAATTATCGATTACAATATCAACAGGCAAAAAAAGAACATAATATAGAAAGTGTAATCGGAAAAACTGTATTAGAATTAGGAGACAAAAATTCTGATTCTACAGAAGAAGTTGATGAAGATTGGTATACTAGATTTTTTGAAACTATAGAAGATATTTCAGATGAACAATTACAGAGTCTTTGGGCAAGGATATTGGCTGGGGAAGTTTTGAAGCCAAGAACATATACTTATCGTCTTTTAACAGTATTAAGAAATATTTCAAAAAATGAATTAGAAATTATTTTAAAAATTGCTCCACTTGTTTGTGGCGATGTTATTCTTAATGAACATGAATCGCTTAAGAATATTGGAATTACAGGACAAGATATTTCAATTTTAGAAGATATGGGAATTATTAAGGAAGGCAGTCTGCAAGTAAGAGGAGTGCAATTACAAAGTGGAGAGAGCAGAGTTTTGTTTCAAACTTCAAAGATTGCTTTTGTTTTTACAAATATTGGAAAAGATTTTATAAATCATATGATAGATGTTTTAGAAATTACAGAAACTGGTAAAAAAATATTCGAACTTGCAAACATTGAATTGGATATGGATTTAATAAAAAAATCTCTAGAAAAATTGTTTGCTTCATTTAAGGATTTGAATATATTTGTTGCAGAAATTACAGGTATGGAAAATGGCAGAATATATGTTTCAGATAAACGTATATTTGAAATAAATCCTGTATAGGAGAATTAAAGAATTGAGTTATTCAAAACCGTTCCATAGAAATTATCGTCCATTAATAGAGGGACCAAATTCTGGTTATAGTAGTTGGAAATATATAACAGATCATGAGTATTCACAAAATCCAACACAATATACTCGCGGGTTTTATATGATTCAAAAAGATTTACAAGAGCTTTTCGAATATATTGAACCATCAGACACAAATCTTAAAGCATATTCTTATCGAATACATCAGTTGTTAGTTCGAACATGTATAGAAATCGAGGCAAATTTTAAAGCAATTTTAAAAGAAAATATTTATTCTAAGCATGAAAATCTAACAAGAACTGATTATAAAATAATAAATCAAACACATCATTTATCAGACTATTCAGTAAAGTTTCCATATTGGAATGGAGATAAAAACAAATTTGTTCCTTTTGAGGGGTGGGGAAGCTCTGGTAATGGAAAAAAACATTTGCTTGGTGTTTGTGGTCTAAAACGTCTTTCAAAAGATTATGTAAATGAATACAATATTTCTCTTCCACCTCTCCCCGAGCAAAAACGCATCATAAAAGAACTCGACACCCTCAGCGAAAAGGTCCGCCAGCTGCAGGAAATTTACACAAAACAAATTGCCAACTGTGACGAACTAAAACAATCCCTCTTACAAAAAGCATTTGAAGGGGAGTTGTAACTTAAGGGAAAATAGGGGAAATTAGAGGAAAATTTCCCCTATTTTAATTAATATGCACAAAAAGTTAAAAATATTGTGCACGACTTGACAATATGCGCAATCAGCGCGAAAATATAAAGGATGACAAAACTTCCTTATAATTTTGATTTCGATGATCCCCAAATTTTAAAGGCTCTTATTAAAGCAAATCATAAGCTTGGTGAACTTAATGGGGCTATAAACCTTTTGCCAAATCCCTATGTAATTTTTAATGCTATTACTCTTGGAGAAGCTAAGGAATCAAGCGAAATTGAAAACATAGTTACTACTTTTGATGAAATCTTTAAGGAAATGAGCTATGAAAAATCAAATCCTGCATCTAAAGAGGTTTTAAATTATCGGCAGGCAATGCTTCGCGGGTTTGAACTTGTAAAAGAAAACGGTTTTATTTCTGCAAATCATATAATTGAAATTCATCATATTGTTGAACCTGAGGCTGGAGATTTACGGAAACTTCCTGGTACTGTAATTATGAATACAAAAACAGGGGAGGTTTTACATACTCCGCCACAGAATTATGATGAGATTTCTGAATATCTTACAAATCTAGAAAAATACATAAATATGCCAGACCTTGAAGATACAGACCCGATTTTAAAAATGGCTGTAATTCACTTTCAGTTTGAATCTATTCACCCGTTTTATGATGGTAATGGTCGAACTGGTCGAATTCTGAATATTCTCTTTCTTACTCTTACAAAGAAACTTAATATTCCCATTTTGTATCTTAGTAAATATATTAATCAAAATCGTACCCGCTATTATGAAGTTTTGAATGCAACTCAGGAGAATCTGGATAATATAAAAGATTATCTGCTTTTTATGATTGAAGGTGTTTACCAGATGTCTGAGTTTACATTGAACTTTATTCATTCCTTTACAAAAACAATGAACGAGGCCTCCGAACTTATAAAAGAGCGATGTCCAAAGATTTATTCTCAGGAACTGGTTGAGCATTTGTTCTATGACTTTTATACAAAAAATGAGTATCTGTGTGAAAAATTAAAAATCACAAGAAATACTTCAAGTAAATATCTTCATGAACTTTCTGAACAGGGAATTTTGATAGAAGAAAAAATTGGTAAGACAAAACTGTATAAGAATGCATTCTTATATAATCTGATAAAACTTTGGTAGGTAGATAGCTATGAACGAAAGTGACACAAGATTAAAGAAAATAGATCCTGCTCTTCATGCTGCCGGATGGGGAGTTGTAGAAAGTAGCGATATCTTTACAGAACAGCGCGCTTATATTGTGTCACCAGGTCGCATTGTTACAAAAGCAAAAAGAAATCCTGATAAAATTGATTATCTTCTTACCTACAAAGGCGTAAAGATTGGAATTATAGAAGCCAAAAAAGATGAACTGGATGTAAGTGCCGGTGTTGAACAAGCCAAGAAATATGCCGCAGCCATGAATATCCGCTGGACTTATTCTACAAACGGCGACAAAATCTGGGCAATTGATATGCAGGCAAAGCCCGGAGATTTTACAGAAGGTTTCATAGACCGTTTCCCTACTCCAGACGAACTCTGGGCGATGACCTTCCCGAACAAGAACGATTGGCGAGATAAGTTCAATCTTGAACCGTTTAACCGTGATGGCGGAAAAATGCCTCGCTACTATCAGGAAAACGCCGTAAATGCCGTTTTGGAAGCTGTCAGTAAAAAGATAGACCGTATTCTTTTAACACTTGCAACAGGTACAGGTAAAACTTACATTGCATTCCAAATTTGCTGGAAGCTTATGCGCACTCGCTGGAACAATCTCCAAAACGGAAAACTTCCCCGCATTCTATTCCTCGCAGACAGAAATATTCTTGCTGACCAGGCTTATAATGCTTTTGGTGCTTTTGACCAAAATGCTTTAGCAAGAATCACGCCAAAAGAAATCCGCAAAAACGGCGGAAAAGTCCCAATGGGACAGAGTATATACTTTACTATATTCCAGACTATGCTTTGTGGTTCTGATGGAGAGGAAACTTCTGAACCTGGCACAGAGTCTGAGAAAATAGAATATTACAAACAATATCCTCAAGATTTTTTTGATTTTATCATTATTGATGAATGTCATCGCGGTGGTGCAAATGATGAAAGTGAATGGCGTAAATTGATGGAATACTTCCAGCCGGCTTATCAACTTGGACTTACAGCAACTCCACGCCGAACAATAAATGGGGATACCTACAAATATTTTGGTGAGCCTGTTTATCAGTATTCTCTAAAACAGGGAATTGAAGACGGCTATCTTACACCTTACCGCGTAAAGAGTTGTACAAATCAGATTATTGATGAATATGTTTATGATGAAGATGACAAAATTCTTCAGGGCGAAGAGCTGTTAGAAAAAGACAAAACTTACACTGAAGCAGATTTCTATCATGGCAAAATCAAAATCCGAGAGAGAGATGAACTTCGAGTAGAAGAATTCCTGGAAAGTGCAAATCCTGATGAAAAAGCTATTGTCTTCTGTGCAACCCAGAATCATGCAATGCAGGTTCGCGATATGATTAACAGTTATGCAAAACGCGGTCCAAATTATTGTGTACGTGTTACTGCCGATGATGGTAGCGAAGGTGAAGAGCAACTTCGTAAATTTCAAGATAATGAAAAAACAATCCCAACAATTTTAACAACTTCTCAAAAACTCAGCACAGGTGTAGATGCTCAGAATGTTCGTAATATCGTCTTAATGCGTCCTGTTCCAAATATGATTGAATTCAAGCAGATTATTGGACGTGGAACTCGTCTTTTTGATGATAAATATTATTTCACAATTTATGACTTTGTTGGTGCACATAAAAAATTCTATGATGAAGAATGGGACAATCCAAATCCAGTTTGTCCTATTTGTGAAAAATATCCTTGCGAGTGTAGCACTCATCCTAAATGTCCTGTTTGCGGTAAATGGCCTTGCGAATGTAAAAAGCCACCTAGATTTTGTCCTATTTGTGGTCAGTCTCCTTGTATTTGCCCACCAAAACCATGTCCTATTTGTGGAAATCTTCCATGTACCTGCCCTAAAGATGTTATCGAAATTGAAATAGGAAAAGGACGTAAGGCTACAATCAAGGATGGCTTTAATTGGGAAGAACGTATTATGTTCGATGGAAAACTTATTACACTCAAAGAATTTGTAAACGTCCTTGTTGATAACGAAACGCTTCCTAAATTCTTTAAAGATGATGAAGACTTAAGAACACAATGGCAGAATCCTGATACCAGAAAAGCTTTACTTGAAAAAATGGAACATGATGGTTTCTCTCTTGATAAACTTTTGAAAGTCCAGGAAATGCTCAACTACGAAAAATGTGATTTACTTGATGTTCTTGAGTACCTTGCATATCAATCAACTCCAATTGAACGGGAACAGAGAGTTGCAATTGCACGTTCTGAAATTACAGCAGATTTGAATGGACCACAAAGTGATTTTGTAAACTTTGTTTTGAATCAATATATCGAGCAGGGGTATACAGAACTTTCAATGGAAAATCTTCCTGAACTCATCAAACTTAAGTATGGTACGATAAATGACGCTAAGGCAGAACTTGGTAGTCTTGGCGAAATAAACAAAATTTTTGTTGTTTTCCAGAAAGGACTTTATGCGGCATAAACATTTTTCGAGCGAAGTCGAGCGCTCATCGACTCCGCCCCCCCTTCTGCTATCTGTAAAAGACCCACGCAGAAAAATCGTACTCCCTGAACGAGGCGCGGTCTTCGTTGTACTGAAAATCCAAGCTCGTAAAGTAAAAGGCCGTTTTTTCGTCAGGGATGTACCACAGGCCGTTTTTAGACTGATTCTCTTCCTGGTGGTCGTCGGAAACAAGCGAAAGGAAAAATTCCGTAAGGTCGTAGTCGCCGTTTTGAGTCGGAACGGAGATTTCTTTGATTTTGTGTGCGTATGTCTCCCATTTTCCGCTTTCTTCATTTTTGCCATGGGAATCGCCGTACTTGTAAATCCCGTTCATCTGCCTGAAGCCAGAGATGTCTATAGTATCTTTATCATCGCCGCCACGCATATAGAAACGCTTTATGCTTTCATCCTCGCGATTCTTTTTGATTCCAAAAAGCTCCTCAAAAGAAAGCTCCTCTTTTTGCTTTCCGTTTGAAGTCTCCGCTTCCTTGAAAAACCATTCCGGCTCTGAAATCTGGCTCGTAAAACACATGTAGCAATAGCTTGAGTACAAAGTCTCCCTGTCCTCGTCGGTGATTGCGCTCTCAAGGGCGGCACTGTCGTAGGAAGCGAGGCGGTCGTTCTGGAAGTCGAACATCTCGTATTTCTTGAGGACCTTCATCATCCGGCCGTACTGGCTTTTGTAAGCCATGTTTATGAGGTTGAACGGAGTCACAGAATCAAAAAGAATCAGGGCAGAAAGAAGCAAAAGCGAATATTTCGTGAATTTTCCTTTTTTGAAGAAGGTCGAAAGAATCGTCAAAACGGAAAAAACAATGAAGAGCAGGCTCGAATAGCGGTAGCCCGTGAATCCGTACGCGCCCACCCTGACAGCGTACGCGTAAATCTGAACGCAAATGAGCGGAATAAAGGCGAACGCACCGAATCTGTAGAAGAAGCGGACGGCGGGCAAATCGTCATACTCACGGAGAATGAAAAAGAAGACGATGTAGACGCACGACGCCACCGAAACGAACCAGTTGATTTGTCCGTTTGGAAGTTCCATCAAAACGAGCGCCTTCAGAAGATACGCGTACAGAATCAAAAGAAGGACTGCAAAAACCGGAAGCATTATGTAGAGCACGATGATTTTGAAAGCCTTGCCGGAAGATTCCCCGCTCCGCCTGTAAAAAAGATGGAAGACAAATGAATTTATCGCGAAAATCAAGAAACTGAACGCAAGGCAGCACGTGTAAATTTCATTTTCACTTGTGCCAAGAATCAGATTCTGCACGGCATACACAAGAAGGCAAAGTCCTCCCAAAAGCACGAGGGACATGAGAGCGCAGAAAAGGAAGTGCTTGAACACAAGGGCAAAATAAGCGCGTGGATTTTCCTTCGGAATAAAAAGAAAAAGGGAGGCAGCAATCACGGCAAAGCCGATTCCAAAATAGTAAAGCTCAGAATAGACATCGTCCCCAAAGCCTTCTGACTTGGAAAAAAATCCCAAAAGCCCGCCCCCCAAAGCAAGGGCAATCTGAAATGCGTATTTTTTTAGAGCGGAAAATCTTTTTGAAAGAAGCGTGGCTGGAATGGCAAAGACCGCGCCCATCGCAAAACCGTAGCAAAGCTCCTCGAAAAAACCGTAGTAGATTTTGTCGGAAAACTTTTCCACATCGTAAATGTAAAGGCACTCCGAAACAAAGGCCAGGAAAGTCGCGGCGAACACGACCTTCTGTTCAGAAAGATAAAAGAGCGCATCCGAAAACACGGCGCGGATTTTTTGAGCAAGGGATTTCTTTTCCATGGGGAAAGTATAGCGTTTTTTTGCGAAAAAAGCGCGGGGATTACTTGTACTTTATGAGCAGTTCCGTGCGGCGTTTCTCATGTCTTTCCGAAAGAACGTCGTAGTCGAATTCCTCGTATTCTGAGACGGAGAAGCCCGACCGCGCGCTTACGAAAACATCGTCGGCTTCAAGAAGCTTTCTGTGCTTGTCTGCGCTGTATCTGCGAATATACCAGTGCGGAAAGTTTCCTTTTTTCCCAGAGCGCACAAAATCGTAGCGGAGAAGGTCGTAAAGCAGTTTTTTGTCGAGAGCGCTGTCGCAAAAATCACTTTTTTCACTCTCAAGAAAATCATTCATAAGCTCAAACCAATACGATTCTTTTCGTGCCTGAACGAAAGCGTCTTTGCTTCTTGCGTACTCGACAAATGAAAAAAGGAAAGCCCACGGGCTTGTCTGGCTGAAAATATAGTTCATCGTGTATGAGAAACTTCCCTTGTTCCAGTATGCGTCCGTGACAATCTCCATGTCCTTCAGAAAAGCGATGTCGCCAAACGACAAATGCGGAGTCGAAAAAGTTTCGTAAACAGGGCTTTCCATCCATTTCCAGCCGTTTTCGCTGGCGTATTTTTCCATCACTGTGCCGCTCAGGATTTTGAGAAATCCCAGTTGAAGCGCGTCTGGGCGAAGGCTCATCACAAAATCGTAGCTTTTTCCGAAACTTTCCAAATCTTCGAACGGAAGACCCGCAATCAAATCAAGATGCTGGTGTATCGTTCGGGGAATGCGCTTTATTTTTGCGGCGAGTTCTTCCGTGTTCGCCGAGCGGTTTATGGCTTTGAGCGTCTTTTTGTTTGCGGACTGAACGCCCATCTCAAACTGCATCACGCCTTCTGGGACGTTTTGAAGAAAATCGAGTGCTTTTTGTGAAAGATACTCGGCTTCGATTTCAAAATGGAACATCGTCTTTTTGTTGTGATGTTTTAGAATGTAATCCCAGATTCCGATGTAGCGCTCCTCGTCAAGATTGTATGTCCTGTCGACGAATTTGACGAGTTTTATATTGTTGTCGAGGAAAATCTGAATCTCCTCGCATGTTCGCTCAAGGCTTTTGAAGCGCACGCGCTTTTCCACGGAAGAAAGACAATACGCGCAGCTGAACGGACAGCCTCTGCTTGACTCGTAATAATAGATTTTGTGGTCTTCATCGGCTTTCCCCTCAATCATCTCAGGGTACGGGAACGGAATGTCGTCCAAGTCCTCGATAAAGGCTCTGTTTCCTGTGAAGAGCGTCTCTTTGTTTGCGCTTCGGCAATAGATGCCTTTTATCTCCTCAAGCCTTGAAAGAACGCTTTTCGCTCTTCCGCCGCTTTTTTCTATCATGTCCGTGAACGTGCGTTCTCCCTCGCCAAAAACAACAAAATCCAAGTCTGCTATGGCGCTCAGATACTTTTTTGCGCCATAGCCAAATTCTGGCCCTCCAGCGCCAAGAATGCAGTCGGGAAGAACTTTTTTGATTTCTGGAAGGAGCTTTTGCACATATTCAGCATTCCAGATATATGTCGAGAACTGAATCCAGTCTGCATTAAAAAAAGCGATACTGCGCAAAACTTCGACAATCGGCTGGTTTATCGTGTATTCTGCGATTTCGATTTGCGGTTTTGACTCGCTGTCTGAAAAATATTTGTCTGCATAATTTTTCAAATCGCGTATTGCGATATTCGTGTGCATATAGCTTGCGTTTACTGAAACAAGAAGTATTTTCACCGCAGCAGTATATCAAATATCCATGAATTTGGTATCCTACAAGACAGCGCGTTCCCCCTGAAAAGCGCCCTGAATTCCCGGAGGAAAACAATGGAAAGAAAGAAGCCGGACCCGATGACGGTTCATCCGATTGAAGGGTACGAAAAAGAGATTTACGTAAAGCCGACGCTCAAAAATCCGCAGATTACCGTCGGCGACTTCACCTACATCGCGGACTCCGACTTCGAGAGCCACGTGACGCATCTCTACGAATGGAACCGCGACCGCCTCATAATCGGGAAGTTCTGCCAGATTGCCGCGGGCGTCGAATTCGTGATGAACGGCGCGAACCACCAGATGAACGCGGTCTCGACTTTCCCGTTCTACACGCTTGAAGGATGGGGCGCGTATCCGCCGAGCAGGACGAACATGCCGCTGAAAGGAAATACCGTCATCGGCAACGACGTGTGGATTGGGCAGAACGCGGTGATTTTGCCGGGGGTGCATATCGGCGACGGCGCCATTGTCGGCGCGAACGCGGTTGTAGGAAGCGATGTCGGCGCGTATTCCGTCGTCGTCGGGAACCCCGCGCGAGAAATCAGGAAGCGGTTTGACGACGAGATGATTCTCCTCCTCGAGAAGCTCAAATGGTGGGACAAAAGCGTTGACGAAATCGACCTTCTCATCCCGACGCTGACGAGCGGCGACATCCCGAACGTAAAGGACGTCATACGGCGCATCCTTTCGGAAGAAGGGAAACCGGAAAGCGCGTTGATTTCGGCAATCAAAAGGAGGGATTTTTCGGAGGCGAAAAAGCTCATCCTTTCCGGAGCGGACTGCCTCGCGCGCGACAAATTCGGCGATTCGGTCTTGTGGAACTTGACGTTCCAGTGGAATTATTGCGGGACGGAAACGTCAAAAGAAGACGAAATCGCGCTCCTCGATTTGTTCGCCCTTGTTCTGCAGCGCGGCGGGGACGTGAACGAGGTGAGCTCATGGCAGGCGACGCCGCTCATATGGGCGACTCCCGACGGCATTGAAGAAATCCCGCTGTACGGGAAGCTGCTCAGGCTGATGCTCGGCTACAAGCCCGACATCTACAAAAGAGCCGGCTCGTTCACGTGCTTCGGAATTGCGACGCAGGACGACGACGTTCTCGGGATGCTCGCCGAAAGAGGCCTCCTGAAAAGCGGGGAAATCCCCGAATGGGCAAAGGAGCAGGCCGACGCCGTCATACGGAAAACGGAGGAACGGCGGCGGTGAATCACAAAAAGTACGTCTTCATCATGCCCTTTCCCTTCACGTCGATTTCCGTATTTTTGCTGTACTCGTAGCGGCTCATGGTCTGGACTTTCGTCATCTCCGTCACGTGGATTCTCATCGGAAGCCCCGTGCTTTCCATCCTGCTCGCGACGTTCACGGTGTCACCCCAAATGTCGTAGATGAACTTCGTCTTTCCGATGACGCCTGCAACGAGCGGGCCTGAATTTATCCCGAGCCTGATTTGGAGCTTGATGTTCGACGTCTCGTTGAACGCGCGGACGTCGCTCAGAAGCCCCTTCGCGAACCGAATCATCCTGAACGCCCCGTCGTTGAAATGCTCCGGCGTGAGACCAGCCGCCGCCATGTAGGCGTCCCCGATTGTCTTGATTTTCTCGATTCCCTCGCGCTGCGCGCGCTCGTCGAACATCGAAAACATTTTGTTGAGCATCGTGACGACTTCTTCCGCCGTCATCTCGCCGCTTATTTTCGTGAAGCCGACGATGTCGGTAAAAAGGACGGTGACGTTCGGGTATTCCTTCGCGATGGTGCTTTCCGGATGCGCCGAAAGCTCCTTCGCGATTTCCTTCGGGAGGATGTTCAGGAGAAGATGCTCCGAACGGTTCTTTTCCGCCTCAAGCTCCCTCGTGCGTTCCTTCACGGTGCTCTCAAGCTTGCGGTTCTCCTCCTCGACGCGGATGAGCTTTCCCTCGAACAGCATGACCGTCGTCGAGATGATGAAGCCGACGAAAAGCAGCGCGAGGAAAATGTCAAAGAACGTATTCGTCAGCGGCTTGAGGACGCATGAGTAGGTGAACACGATTTCCTGCGCGAGCGGCTGGTAGTCGTGGGGCGTGTACATGATGCAGCCGAACCCGAGCGTCTTCAAAGGCGTAATCCTGTAGAAATCCTCGCCGTGAATGTTCTCCTTGTCGCCTTCATGCGGCTTGTTGACGTCGAGCTTGTTTCCGGAAAGGGAGAACGTCCCGTTCCACGGGCCGGGATCCACGGAGGAATTGTCCGGAACGGAAATCGAGAATTTCCAGTCGGTTATGATGGTGCTTTTCATGTTGTTGAAAATGACGCCGTCGTACTGCGCGCCCGTCCTTCCAATGTCATCCCCGTCAACCCATTGCTTTTCCGCGTTGCGCGAGAACGTCACGCACACCGATTTTTCCTCGTCGTTCTCGGTATACGGTTTTTCGATTGTCAGCTTTTTTTCCGGAAGCGACACGCCTTTTATCGAGACGATGACGAGGACGAAAATGATTCCCCCCAGGCACAAAGAAAGCGCCTGCCAGAAGTGGCTCCGCACGACGCGCTTTTTGGATTCGGTCGAGACGGCCTCTGTTTTGTAGACGGGGCCAGCGATTAAGGCCGAGCGGTTCTCCGAGCAGAATTCAAGCTCCAGAAGCTTCATCGAGGAATAGAACAGATGGAGCGCGCCAAAACCGAACGAAACGTTCATCCACGGGAAGCCGTAGCTGACGAGAATCAGGGCGACGCTGAGCAGCGGAAGGCTGAAATAAAGCAGGAGCGAAACGAAGACATTCAGCGCGAGCTTTTTCCTGTTCTGCAGAAGCATCGTGAAAACGATAATCTCCGGCAGGATTCCCAGAACGACGCTCAGCGGATAGAACGTGCTTCTGTGGTACAGGTTTTTGTCGTCGAAATAATAGAAAAAGTCCGTGAACTGACTGAGGACAATGAGGCAGATGTTGGCGAAGCACAAAAAGAAGACGGTGAAAAGCTGGACGGGAATCCCTTTTTTTATAGAATCGAACGGCTTCAGGAGAATCGAAAAACTCAGCTGCGACTGCTTTATGAATTCGCAGACATAAAAACAGAGGAAAAACGACACCGACGCATTGCACACAAAAACGAAAAAATTGCTGAGGCGCACCATGTAGAATCCTACCGCGGTGGTGTTCCCCCGATAAAAGTAGGCGAGCGCATCCGACAGGAGCATGAAGCCCGTGAAAAATTCGACAAAGACGAGCGTCCGCCTGCCGTTCTGCTTCAGCTTATGCCCCGAGCACAAAAAAATTCCCGCCTGAAAGCAGAAGAACGAAATAAAAAGAAGCGATGATATGCTGATGAATCTTGTAAAGTCGGACACGTACTACAATCCCCTGATGAAAAACGCTATCGAATATTATAGTAGAAAAAAGCTACTTTTAAAGGGAAATATCAAAACGTGTTTTGCCGTTTCCCGACCTGAGCTTTTTGATTTTCAATCGGCAAAAAATCGCTATACTCTATGCAGGGAAAAATCAGTATGAGAATGAGAAGTGTTTTTTTTGCAATAACTTTGTTATGTGCAAGTGTCGTTTCGGCGTTTTCGGCGGACTCCGGGTATTTTATCGGAGACGGCGGAAGCGGGAAGAGGGTTCTTGTCTATTCGTCGAAGCTTGAGAACGGAAAAAGTTCCGATGAATGGATTGTCGAGAAAGTGAAGCGCGATTTTATCAGCGATTTCGTGAATTATTCGAACATCGACGTGATTGATTTCGGCGAGAAAGCGACGGTTATGAAGCTGCAGAAGGATTCTGAGACCGCGTATTACTCGGCGGAAAATCCGATCGAGCTTGGAAAGGCGATTTCTGCGAAGTCGTACATAAAGCTCGTATGCACGAAAAAAGAATCCTCGTACAGTTTGGCAGCGACGCTCACGAACATCGAGACAGGACGAACAGAGGGCAGCTTTACGTCTCCGTTTTATTCGGAAGGCGACTTCGTTACGAAAGCACACGGAGAGGCTGCCGCAAAACTGCTCGAGGCGCTCGGGGTAAATCTGACCGCGGCAGGCAAAAGGCTTTTGCAGTACGGTTCGATTTCCAATTCCGTCGAGGACGCGGCGGAGAATCTTGAAACATACAAAGCCGAGCTTGCGAGGCTGGAAAAGGAGCAGGCAGCCTTGATGAAGAACCGCAGTTCCGAAATCGACAAGGAAGCCGAGAAAGCCCGCATCGAAGTTCAGAAGGCGACGCTTCTGCAGCAGAAGAAAAACGAGGAGGAGCGCCTTTCACGGCTTCGCGACGACGAGAAGCGGAAGCAGGAGGAAGCGCAGCTTGCAAAGGAGCGAAGCGCAGAATCGCAGAAGAAAATCGTCGCGCTTTCAAAGGAAATTGAGGAAAAGGCAGCGAAAATCAGGCAGCAGAAAGTCGATAACATGACCGCGCTGCAGATGATTGACGTCATCGAGGGCGAGAAGCAGGTTCTCCTCGCGAACGAGAAGTCGATAGATTCCAACATTGCCGCTTTCAATGCGGAGCAGGACAGGCTGTGCGAAAAAGAGACGAAAGAGCGGAAGTCACAAAAGCCGAGAAAAACCGAAATCAACGCGGACGGCTCGCTGAACGATGTCGGAAAGCAAATCCTTGAAAGCGACCTTGAGTCGATACGGAACAAGTACAGCAATCTGAAACAGAAAAACGAGAATCAGCTCAGAACATCCGCGATGCAGTCCGAGGAAAACCTCAAGGAAAAAATCTCTTCCGACATCAAGAACCTTGAGTCGAAGAGTTTCACGACCGATTCCATCCAGGGCTCCGACGTGTACTTCCGCGTGGGAAGCTATGACGGCTCCTCCAAGGCGCAGGGCTGGAATTATACGCTTTCGTTCGTCTTTGGCGGAAAGACCATTTTTTCCACAAAAGGGCTTTTGAAATACGAGAACATCACAGGAAAGCCCGTTCCTTCATATCCGTCCGCCAATGCCTCCAACCGCGAGGCGAAAGTCAGGGCATACAACGAATATCAGGATGATGTCGAGGCATACGACAGCTTTTTCCGCATGAACGTGCCTTATATCCGTGCCGTGCTGACGTATTCCGTGAAATCTTCGGGAGTGGACAAGGCTTCCGAGTACATCGTTTACGTCAACAGTATCAGCCTCATCAATGTCCAGAGCAATTCGCAGGTTGCCGGCGAAAAATCAAGAAACAATGTGTACGCGTATGCTCCGTCAACTTTGGTAGACTGGACTAAATTAATCGCCAACAAAATAGAAAACGGCAACATTGTCTATGAGGCTTTTAAAGGCGACAAATCACTGACCAGCGTAACCATTCCAAGCGGCGTTACGACTATCGGCAGCTATGCGTTCTATGGCTGCACATCGCTCACGAGCGTAACAATTCCAGACAGCGTTACGACTATCGGCTCCCGTGCGTTCGAAGATTGCACATCCCTGACCAACGTAACTATCCCAGACAGCGTTACGTCTATCGGCTACTGGGCGTTCCGGTACTGCACATCGCTCACAAGCGTAACAATCCCAAGCAGCGTTACGTCTATCGGCTCCGAAGCGTTCTATAACTGCACATCGCTCACGAGCGTAACTATCCCAAGCAGCGTTACGACTATCGGCCGCGATGCGTTCTATGGCTGCACATCGCTAACCAGCGTAACCATTCCAAGCGGCGTTACGACTATCGGCCGCGATGCGTTCTATGGCTGCACATCGCTCACGAGCGTAACTATCCCAAGCAGCGTTACGTCTATCGGCTCCTTAGCGTTCTACCGCTGCACATCGCTCAAAGAAATTCACTTTACCGGCACAAAGGCTCATTGGATGGCACTTTACAGGGCTGATAGAGATGTCGTCGTACATTGTTCTGACGGTGATGTCGACAAAAACTGGTATGAGAGCATAACAGATATCGTAATACCGAATGGTGTTACGACTATCGGCTACAAGGCGTTCATCGGTTGCACATCACTGACAAACGTAACTATCCCAAGCAGCGTTACGACTATCGGCGACAAGGCGTTCAACAACTGCAAATCGCTGACAAACGTAACAATCCCAAGCAGCGTTACGACTATCGGCGACGAGGCGTTCAAAGACTGCACATCGCTCAAAACCGTATACTATGCCGGAAGCAAGAAGGACTGGAAAAAAATTAAAATTGACAACGATGATAAAGGCAACAAGCCGCTTTTGAAGGCAGAAATCATCTACGGCAAAAAGTAGATTTTGTAAAAAAATCGAACCTAAGAAAATAAGAGATGGCTGACCGTATTGAATCAGCCATCATCTGAAATCGCATTCGCCATCGGGAACGAAGCAACTCGTTCCCGATTTGTACTATATGTTCGATGCGGCATATTACTCGACGTGCGCTTCCGGAACTGTCAAAAAAAGTGGATTGCCGGAAGAAAAAGTGAGCATAGACGAAAATACGCTTGCGTTCCTGAATACGGTGGGTATCGGTCTTCCGTTCTATGTTGACAAATCGGATGATGATTTGGTTGCGTCATGGGAATTCGACATCCGCTATACGATTGCCTTGATTCCCGGAATCGGGCATGAACCATTCGATTTCCGCCGGAATTCGTTGTTGCTTTCCGAACGTAAAGATATTTGATGACTAAACCTGTCGGGGTTGGTCAGAAAAAAATATCTTAAGAGTTGTGCAAATTTTACATTGGGGAAATAATCTGACCTACTCCCGCTATTTTGTAATAATCGAGCTTTCTAGCTATCCTCACCTATCCACCGCCTGTAGATAGGCGAGGATAGAGACCGTGGATAAAGAAAGATTGCATTTAGAGAGAAAAAAAATGAAGAGCAAGTTAATCATCTTGCCGCACTTGACTTTCTGAGCCCTGCCTTACACTGCTCACACTAGGTGCTACTGCGCGGAGCGAACAAGGCGAAAGCCAACGCTCTTGTCGTAGTAGTACGGGCGGCTGTCGCAGGCGTAGGCGTAGGCGTCGCTATACCAAGAGCCGCCACGTAGGCCACGGTAATCGTCCAACGACAACGCACGACTGTCCCAACACCATTCCCAAGCATTTCCGATCATGTCGTAGAGTCCGAAGCCGTTCGCCTTCTTCTGCGCCACGGGGTGTGTCGTTCCTCCGCTGTTATCCCTATACCATCCCACCTCGTCAAGTTTGTCGCTTCCCGCATACTTGTAGTTCTGTCCGCCTTTCGCCGCATATTTCCATTCGTCCTCCGTCGGCAACCTAAAGCCGTTTGCTGACAAGTTCTGCGCTATTTTTCCGTCAATCGAATTGCCATTGTGCGGCGTATATCCCCATCTCCTTACGTCAGTTTCTCCGTCCACTGCGTATACCGGCTCATAGTCTAATTTCTCACTCAACTTGTTGCAAAAATAAATCGCATCGTACCAACTGACACTCTCAACGGGATTGTTTTCACCCTCGGAGTAGTAACTCGGATTTTTGCCCATGACTTCCTTATACAATTTCTGAGTCACTTCCGTATTCAGAATTTCAAATTTTTTATTCGGAATTTTTACCATATCAAAATATCCAGTCACGGAAGCTATAAAACTTTGGTATTTTCTTGCCTTCGACTTTGCAGTCGCAAAGTCATTGCCTTTCACGATGAATCTTTCTACCGCCGCAAGATTTTCTTTCTCGCTTGCCACAACTCCCACAATCTCCCGCAAATCCCACTCCGGCTTCATCGTCCTCGGCTGCGTCTTTTCCAGTGCGCTCGTCTGCACGGTCTTGCCGCTCACGGTGTTTAGCACGCGGATTTTGTTAAAGTTGAAGGTATACCCGCTGGGATTGTCATCAGCTCCGGCGGTCACGTTGTAGTCAATCTCAAAATAGATAATCGGGTCGCCGCGGGTAAGGAGGGAATTGTACATGTCCACGTTGCTGGTGTATTCCTCGATTACTTTGTCGTCAAGTTCTGTCTCCATGTTTGGAGCCTTCCTGCCGCTCAAAGCCTCGTAGTTCACGATGAAGTTGTCCGTGTACAAGAGAACACCGTCAGAATAGAGCGAAAGGTATGCGTTCCAGCCGTTTTTGCTTCCCTCGTATTTGCCGAAACTCACCTTTAATTCATCGCCCATAGAAGAAACAGTGCGAGTTGTTGCCAATGCTTTTTGGTCTGTTCTGATTTCTGCCAAAAGTGCGTTATCTTGAGTCTGTGTACTTGCTTTTACTGCGCCGCAGTCCGAAAAGAACTTGTTGGTCAAATCCTCGTAGCTTTTGATTACCTGATTCTCGCGGCGAGTTTTAGCAGCTTCGGTGGGTTTCCCGTCACTTCCCAGTTCTACGGTGCTGTATGATTTATTGCGGATTCTCTTCTCCTCGCTCTCCCGGTCTTTTACGAGCTGCGCGTACAACTCCTGGGAGCGAGATTCCACGCTGTTCCGAATCTCGACCAGCGCCTTCTTCTTGCTCTCGATGATGTTGATTTGACCGAGGACGCCCTGCTTCGCCATCTTGAGTTTTCGCACCTCGGCAGCTTTGGCGGCGGCTTCCTTCGCCATCTGGTCGCGCTGGGTTTTGAGCGCGATGCTTCGCTCCGCCTCGAGTTTCGCGTCCGCCTCCGCCCGCTTCTTCTGCTCGGAAAGCTCCGCCTGCCGCTTTTTCTCCGCGTTCTGCCTCTCCGCGAGCAACGCCTTCTCCGCCTCGATTTTCTTCTTGTTCTCGATTGCGGAGATGTCGTTCGACACCGAAAGTTTCTGCAGGTCCGCGTCGTACTGCGCCATCATCTTCTTGAAGTTCTCCTCGTTCTGTTTCGCAAGCGCGAGCTGCTCGTCCACGCTGAACGATGCGGAGCCGCTTGACAGGAGGTTCTTGTTGAGGTCGGAGATTTTTATTCCGAGCTTGTTTCCGAGGGAGAGCGTGATTTCGTCAACCGCTCCAGTGGAGCCGTAGAGGTATTCGGCCTCGCTGTACTCCTTGCTCGTCGCGCTCGCCATCTGCTCGCCCGTGGTCAGGTCGGTGAAGTCCGCGCTGATTGTGTAGCCCTTGCCTGTCTTTCGGATTTTCGTGAAGAGCGCGAATTTCGCCGTGGTGATTTTCCCGAACTCTATCGCCGTGCTCTCGTCCCTCGCCGCGCTCTCGCTCTCGGCCTGCAGTTTCTTGAGGGCAGCCTCCGACTTCGAGTCTACGACGGTCTTCATTCCCAGGAATTCCTGCAGGTTCGACTTGAACTTGTCCTGAATCTGTCCCGGAAGCCACGCACTCTCCGCGCCGGCAAGGTTTATGACCTCCTGGTTCACGACCTGAACCGGCATTTTGGTGAGGTTTTTCCGAGCCTCAGCTTTCTGTTCCTCTACAATGCGTTCCTTGTATTGTGCGACACTCTCAATTCCGTCAATTTTTGTGATTGCATACTTCTTTGAAGAAACATCCCTCGTCTCGAAAGTTGTATTGAGCTTTTTGCTGCGTGCAGATTTCACCCTCTCGCGAATATCCGTCATGTCCATTTCTGAAACGATTGAGACCTTGCTCTTCGACAGGAGCGGAATCGAAACATTCCCGCTCTCACTGACCGCCAGCCTGGACAAGTCCATTTCGCATTCAAAAACAGCATTCTCGTCCTTGTTCTTCTCCAGCGTCTTTGCAAGCTTCTTCTCAGGAACGGATGTCTGCGCGAACAAGCCCACGCAGAGCGCAAAGAGCGACAAGATGGTGATTAGTTTTTTCATTTTTCTTCTCCTGCTTCTGAAAAAATTAAACCTGTTCGATAAATTCGTTATCGCTCAGGTCAACGAGAATTGAATTGCAAAGATAGTGCGATTCAATTCTCGCATTTCAGAGTAACCTGTTCCGAAACTGAAGTTTCCAAACAGGTTTATTTATCCAAACGCAAAAAGGCACCGCACCCATGCAAAAATGTTCTTGCATGGGCCGGTGCCCTTCTGTTTCTGTGCTGAATTTATAAAAAGACGGAATTATCCCTTCACTGAACTGAACTGAACTGAACTGAACTGAACTGAGATAGCGATTCGTCATGAGACTGTCAATAGTTTCTCCGAAATTCTCTCGCATTTTTTTCGTTCGCTCCGCAGTTAAGATTGCTTTCATTAAAAATGATATAGCAAACGCAAGCGGTTTTGCAATAGGAGAATCAGGAAGCATAGTTTCCTCTAAATCCGATTCTGCACGACAAAGCACGGGCGTTTTTTTGTTGTCACACGGATTTGCTCAGACCTAACGGTCTTCACTTTTTTGGGACAACGAGCCGGCACGACACATCGCGCTTCCACGCCCGCGCTTTTTTTCATACTTTCCGCGCCGTTCCGGCGAATCCGGCGGATTTACGTCGCGCTTATCTCCAAGAATTCCGCCTTTCCGCGAAGGCTTGGCGTTTCGCCGGCTTTCAGGAAGAAAATGTCCTCGACCCGAAGCGCGAATTCGTCTTTCCCCGACGAGATTCCCGCGTTTTTCTCCGCCCCAAGCACGAAAAGCAGCCGGTCTTTTCCCGCGCCAGTCTCCGGCAAGCCGGATTTTCTAAGGGCGAAATACCGGCAGTTGAAATCCCCTGAAAAAGGACGGACGGAAAGCAGGCCGCCGCTTTTTATGGCCTGAAGCGATTTTTCGACATGAAGCTCCCGCCCGCGGTTGTAATCGTAGAGCCGGTACGTTATGTCGCACGACTGCTGAACTTCAAGGAGCCGGATTCCGCCGCAAATCGCGTGGACGGTGCCTGCGGGAATGAAAACGAAGTCGCCTTCTTTCACATTCACAAAATTCAAGTACCGCTCAAGCGTTCCTGCCTTAATTGCCGCGGAGACGTCCTCCATCCGGACATCCTTTTTGAGTCCGTACACGAGGCGCGCGTCATCTTCCGCATCGAGGACATACCAGCATTCCGTCTTGCCGCGCTCGCCCTCCCCCTCAAGCCTCATCGCCTGCTCGTCGTCGGGATGGACCTGCACGGAAAGAGAGGCATCGGCCTGTATGATTTTCACGAGAAGCGGATAGTCTTTTCCCGCCGCCGCCGCGAAATTCTCCTGGAATCCGGACGGATGGACGGAGGCAATCCAGTCCTCATAGCCCCAGATTTTGTCAAAATGAATCGGATTCAGTCTGAGCATGTTTTCTCCCGTTTATTTTATCGTGTCGTGCTTTTTTATGAATGATATCACGTCGTCAACCGTAGTGAAGCACAGCGCGGTGTTCGTGTCGGCGGCCCCATAATAGATTGCGATCCTGTTCGTCGCGGCGTCCACCAAAGCAGCGCACGGGAAGACGACGTTCGGAACGAATCCGCGCTCCTCGTACTCCTCCTCAGGAGTGAGAAGGAAATTACCGCAGCGGTGGAGGACTTTCGAAGGGTCGTCGAGGTCGAGAAGCGCCGCCCCCATCGAGTAGACGAAGCCGGAGCATGTTCCCGTAACGCCGTGATAGAACAGCAGCCAGCCTTCCTCCGTCTCTATCGGCGCGCACCCCGCCCCGATTTTTACGGACTGCCACCATTCGCCGCTTTTTCCCATGACCCACTTGTGGTTCCCCCAATGAAGCAAATCGCTGCTTTCGGAAATGAAGATGTCGCCGAACGGCGTGTGCCCGGAGTCGCTCGGACGGGTGAGGATGAGGTAGTTCCCGCCCACTTTTCTGGGAAAAAGGACGCCGTTCCTGTTGAAAGGCAGGAACCCGTTTCCCTTTGACGTGAATGTCCTGAAATCTGTCGTCGTCGCGATTCCGATTGACGCCCCGTGGAAATTCGTGCACCAGACAATGTGGTACGTGTCGCCGATTCTTATGAGCCGCGGATCATAGGCGTAGCTCGGGCTTACGTCGTTTCCGTTCTCGTCGGTGATTCTTATCGCGGAGTCGCCGAACCGCCATTCGAGCGCGTCCTCCGAGAATCCGTAGTAGAGATAGGGAATTCCGCTGCACGTCTCGGCACGGAAAACACCGACAAATCCGCCGTCCTTCCATGACGCCACCGCGCTGTTGAAGATTCTGCTCACGTTCGGAGCCGGATTCCTGCCGATTACCGGATTTTTCGAATAGCGCCACACCGGGCTGTTCGCGTTTTTTCCCTGCGGCCTGTCCTCCCACGGCATGTTCGGAATATGCTCGCCAACCACTTTTATCATTTTCTCGCTCCTTTTTTTTCATGCCTGCCGCAAAGACAGGCACGTCTTTTTTATTAAACCGGCTTGAAACCTGAAGTTTCCGGGCCGGTTATTTTGAACTAGCCGACCTTAAGCGATAACGAAGTTATCGAACAGGTTTATTTTCCGAATTCAAGGTTCTTTTTTATGAACGCAACGCGCTGCTTCACGCAGTCAGCGCTCCGCCTCATGTCGCGCGGCGTGCTGAACACGTAATCCTCAAGTTTTTCGAGAGTCGTCGTCGCCACATGAAGACGCGTATCGCTTGACGCGTAGTAGATGTACACGATTCCGTCATGAACAACCGCCCCGTTCGTAAAAACGACGTTGCTCACGTCGCCCACGCGCTCCTCACCGAGCGGGACGAGGAAGACTCCGCCCGGCTCCGCAATCACTTTTGCCGGGTTGCGCGCATCCGTGGCGAAGCAGTAGAGAACGTACCGGAGTCCCGCGGCTGTATTGCGAACCCCGTGCGCAATGTGAATCCAGCCTCTTTTCGTCTTTATGGGAACAGCGCCCGCCCCGTTCTTGGCTTCGGTAATCGTATGATAGACGCGGCCGCTCGTTATTTTCTCCTCGTCAATCACCGCGTCCGTTATGTCGTCGCAAAGCCCGAACCCGATTCCGCCGCCGCTTCCCGTGTCGATGAAGTTGTCCATCGGCCTCGTGTAGAACGCGTATTTTCCGTCTACGAATTCCGGAAGAAGGACGACATTCCTCTGCTGCGGAGAGCGCAACGTCCTGAGGTTCGCGAGCCGCTCCCATGTCCTCAAATCTTTCGTGCGGACAATTCCCGCCTGCGCGACCGCCGCGCTCAAATCGTTCGAGGATTTGTCCTTGCTTTCAGAACAGAAAACGCCGTAAATCCATCCGTCCTCGTGCTGTGTCAGGCGCATGTCGTACACGTTCGTCTCATCAGCGCACGTGTCAGGAAGCTCCACCGGATAATCCCGGAACCGAAACCCGTCGATTCCGCTCTCGCTTTCCGCAACCGCAAAGAATGATTTTCTGTCGGCGCCCTCAACGCGCGCGACGAGGCAGAATTTCCCGTCAAGGAAAATCGCGCCGGAATTCATGACGGCATTTATCCCGAGCCGCTCCATGAAATGCGGGTTCGTCTCCGGGTTCATGTCGTACTTCCAGAAAAGGGGCACGTGGTTCCGGGTCAAGACAGGATTTTTGTACCGGTCGTAAATTCCGTTGTAGAAATCGCTTTTCTCGTTCCTGCGGGAAACCAGCTCCTCAAAACGGGCGCGCTCCCTTTTGTAGTTCCTCTCGAATTCAGTCATAGTTCTCTCCTTTTGAAAAATCAGCCCTGCCCGCCGAAAATCAGGACAGGGCAAAACATATCAGCATATTCCGGACATCATCTTTTTTGTCCGCCCGATTACCTCAAAGCACATCCTTCCGTTGTGGTAGGGGCATTTCCACGGCTCGACGATAGGCTCGTCCATCGCGTTCCCGTCCTCGTCGGTGCACCAGAACCATTCGGAGCCTTCCCTTTTGTCAACCATGTGCTCCTTGATGAATTCCCAGATGTCCGCCGCAGCGGCAAGGTATTTTTCATCCTCCGATTTCTCGAATGCGTTCAGAAATCCGACGACGCTTTCCGCCTGCACCCACCAAATCCGCTTCGTGTTGTCCGTCCCGCGCTCGCATTCGTTGAGGAGGGAGTGCTTTTTGTAGGCGATTTTGTAAATCTGCGCGGCAATCGTCTCCGTAATCGGCGAGCAGAGCCTGTTGAATTCCTCCTCGCCGAGAACGGCGAGGCATTTGTCCAGCAGCCAGCTCGTCTCGATGTCGTGCCCGTATGAGTACAGGTCGATGAGCGGATTGAGGTTTCTGTCGAAGAACACTTCCTGCCGTTTCCGCTCCGGATTCCAGATTTTCGCCGCGAACTGATTCAGGATAAAGTGAAGCCGCTCCTTCACGCGATTGTCCCCGCTCACCCGGAACAAATCGGTGTACGCCTCAAGGACATGGAGAAGCGTGTTCATCGTCTTTTCCGCCATGACGCCGTTCTCGCTGAGCTTCTCGTTGCTTTCCGGCCGGAAATCGCGCGTGAACGCCTCAAGGTATCCGACGTCGTCCGTGCACTTTCCTTCTATCAAATCGAACAGCCCGAACGCAATCTCAAGAGCCTCGCGGTCGTGCGAAATCTCGTAATACGAGCTGAGGGCGTATATCGCGAACGCCTGGTTGTAGGTATGCTTCGTGCTGTCGCACACCGTCCCGTCTGCATTAAGGCTCCAGAAGACGCCGCCGTTCTCTTTGTCGAGGCAGTGATTTTTGAGGAAGTTGTAGGCATGGCGGGCATATGGAACGATATCCTTGTCGCCGAGCGTTTTGTACGCGTTCGAGAAGAACCACAAAATCCTGCTGTTCAGGATGCAGCCCTTCACGGCATCCTTGTCGAGCTTCAGGTCGTAGCCCAAAAAACCGAAGAAGCCTCCGCGCTCCTCGTCCCTCATCTGCTTCCAGAACGGAAGGATATGCCCCGCAAGCTCCGCCCTGCACTCCCCGCCCAAAACGGCGAGCATCATCATCTCGTTTTTATTCATATTTCTGACTCCTAACCGACCTGTTCTGAAAATGAACTTTCCGAACAGGTTTAACCATTCTTGCCTGCAAAAATCGCTGTTCCGGACGCGTTTCGGAAATCCCAGCGCCTATTCCTTTACGGAGCCGGTCACCATGCCGCCGTAGATGTACCGCTGCATCGCGATGAACGCTATCAGCGTGGGGATGACGGCAATCACGACGCCGGCGCATATCACGGGCCAGTTTGTCCCGAACGGCCCCTTGAACTTGTAGAGCGAGGTCGAAATCACCATGAGGCTCTGCTTCGGCATGTAAAGGAGCGGATTATAAAAATCGTTGTACAGGTTGATGCATTTGAGAATAAGAACCGTCACCGTCGCCGGCTGCAGGAGCGGGAATATTATCGTCGTGAACACCTGCCAGTAGCTCGCGCCGTCGATAATCGCGCTATCGTCAAGGGAATTCGAGATGTGGTTCAGGAACTGCAGGTAAATCATGATGCCGATGATGTCCGTTCCCATCGAAAGGATGATGCAGGAAAGCCTCGTGTTGTAAAGCCCGAGCTTGTAGACAATCTGGAACGTGGCGACCTGCGTGGTGATTGTCGGGATGAGCGCAATCCACAAAAACGCCGTGTACACGAGCTTCTTCCCCTTGAATTTGAAGCGGCTCAGTACGAACGCGGTCATGCTTCCCGTGAGGACCGTTCCGAGCCCCGAGAAGAAAATCAGTATGAGCGTGTTCAGAAACCCGCGGAGCATGTTTCCCTTCGAGAATGCCGTCACATAGTTCCCAAGGAAAAACCCTTCGAGGACTTTGACGCGCCGCACCGTAATGTTCTCGCCCGAGATGGAAAAACCGTTTTCCCGCACGCTTTTCCACGCCGATTTCGGGATGGCGATGGTGATTTCGCTTTCCCCGATGATTCCCTCGCCCATTCCGACTTCCGCGCCCTCCGAGTCCGAGATGACGGCGAAGCTGTTTTCCGCCTCCACAGGGTCAATAACAAGCGTGACTTTCCTTGCCTCGTGGTTTTCGAGCATCTTTCCGGTTATTCTCAGCCGGCTTTCCGTGCCGAGCGTCTTCGCGCCTTTCCATATTTCCGTGTTCGACGTGAACGAGGGAAGCTCGAACGGCCGCGAGCGGTTGAATTCCTCGCTCGTCTTGAACGAGCCCAGGAACACCACGACAATCGGGAGCATGACGCTGAGCGTCGCAAGTAACAGAAGAAGGTACTTGCAGTTCCGTACGAGCATGCCGTCCTGGCACAAATGTCCCGCCCGTTTTTCCCTTGTATTCCTAATCATGATATTCCTCCTTCTGAATTCCTGAACATGCGGTTCTGTATTGCCGAGACGGCCAGCACGATGACCGTCAGGACGATGGCCATCGCCGAGGCAAGGCCGATTTTGTTGAACTTGAAAGCCGTGTCCATCGTGCGGATGACGAATGTCGACGAGCCGTTTCCACCGCCCGTCATGATGTACGGAATCTCGAACACGCTGACGGCGCCCTTCACCGCCAGAATCATGTTTATCTGAATCATAGGGGCGATTCCCGGAAAGGTGAGATACCAGAACTGCTGCCAGCCGCTCGCCCCGTCAAGGTTCGCGGCCTCGTACATGTCCGACGGAAGCGACTGGATTGCCGCCACGAACATCACGACGTTGAATCCCATGTACCGCCATATCGAAGTGAACGTAAGCGAGTAGTTGACCATCCCGGGATCCGTCAGCCAGAGAACCTTCCCCTCAAGCCCGAATACCTTGAGCACCTCGTTCAGCGTTCCCGTATCCTTGAAGAAATAAAGGAAGATGAATCCGATTGCGACGCCGTTCACGAGGTTCGGGAAAAAGAGGACGCCCTTGAAGAAATTCTGCGCCCGCATCTTTGACGAAAGAATGACCGCGAAAAGAAGGGCAAGCGCAAGCTGCACGAGCGAGCCGACAAAATAATAGATGCTCACGCCAAAAACGCGCAGGTTTTCCTGCCTTGAGAAAAGCTCGATGTAGTTTTTGATTCCGATGAACGTTTTCTCGCCGATTCCGTCCCACTGGAGGAAACTGTAGAAGAACATATTGAGGATTGGCAGAAACCCGAAAACCAGAAGCAGAATCACAGGAAACAGCAGAAACGTAAAGACGACAAGCTTTTGCTGGCTCGCATATGACATTCTGTTTTTCATAAGCAGACTCCTAAAAAAGAAACTAAAGAGAAATCGGTTTCTCTTTAGTTTCAGTATATTTGTTATTTCTTTCTTGTCAAGAAAATTTTTCAGTTGCTGATTTTTTTTGCATTCCCGCAGGACTCGCCCGCCGGAAGCCGGAGCCTAATACAAGGCAGGCAGGCTCTCTTTTGTCACGACTTTTTCGGAACCGTATATCCGCCGCAAAAAGGATAAATCGTTGTACTGCTCGCTCAGGCAGAATTCATGGCTCCACGTCATGAAGCTTGCCCAGCCGATTCCGTCCTCAATCGCCTTCTCTGCATCCGGCATCGTCCCGCATTCCCCGAGGAGGACAATCTTTTTCTGCGCCGTGACATCGACAAGCTCACTGAATTCACGGGCAAACGGCGAATGCTCGTGCGGCGTCCCGTAAATGTCGCGGGAAATTATGTCAACGACATCGTCGCCCGGATAGCACGAAGGCTCATGCGAATTCCATACCCAGATGAGATTGTCAAGATGATGGACGTTGACGAAGCGGTCGTACAGTATCCGGTAGATTTTTTTGAGCGCGTCCCCGCCCTTTGCGCCCCACCAGAACCAGCCGCCGTCCCCTTCGTGCAGCGGCCTCCAGAGAACCGGTATTCTCGCGTCGCAAAACGGCCGCAAAATTCCCGCCATAGCGTCGATGTCGGAAATCATCGCGCGGTTCTCCTCCGTACCCTCCGCTGCGGCTTTCTCCGCGTCGAAGCTGGTGTTTTTCGAGTAGAAGGATTTCGAATGCCCGCCAAGCGGCGAGAACCAGTGCCAGGTGAACGTAATCAGCCCCTTCTGAGCAGCCCAGTCCCACGCCCTGCTGAGCGTGCCGTAATTCTGCCGGATTTCCTCCATGCACTCGTCGTCCGTGTCGAAATAGTTTATGTTCGGCGAATACGAAAGAAGCTCGAACCCGAGCAGCGCGGGCTTTTTTTCCGTTACCTCCTCGATGAAATGAAGCTCTTCCTGCGCCAAGCTCTGCGTGTGCTGGCCGCTTATGACTTTCCTGAAACTTATTTCCGAAAGATAGCGCAGGACGTTCCTCACACAGTCCTGTGCGTTCGGATTTGACGGATTTATACAAAGCCCGCTCATATCTCCTCCTGAAAAACACTGCCTCGGCGATTTCCCGTGCGGAACGTCAGAGTGTCCGCAAAAATTCCCTGAGAAGCGCATAAATGCGCTCATGTCCCGAATCGTTCGGATGAAGCCCGTCCGGCGCGTACCGCTCCCTCAAGAACGGGACGTCCGGCTGGATTCCGCTCAGCGAATACAAATCGAGGACGGGAAGCGCGTAATGGCGGGCGACCTCCTTTATAATCCGCACGTAATCGGAAAGCGTGCCGACATTGCGCACGCCCGCTTCGTTTACGAGGCAGTTCTCGCGCTCGCGGTGAAGCGGCGTCATCACGACAATCCGCGCTTCGGGATATTTTTGAAGAAGCGCAAGGAAGAGGCTGTGGAGCGCGCCGTAAAAAGTCGAGTCCGTCCTGTCGTCAAAAGAGCCGAGCGGCGCGTCGCCGTGCCCGTAATCGTTCGTCCCGCCAAAAACGACGACGCAATCCGCCCCGTTTTCCATCTCGCCGACGCGCGAAACGAAATTCCGGTCATATTTCGGCTCGCACGACGGGACAATCTGCCGCGCGATTCGCGTTCCGCCTATTCCGTACGCCCTCACGGCCGCCCCGTCAACAGAAGAGAGCAGCGACCAGTACGTTTTTTCGATTGAGGAAGCTCCCCAACCTTCGGTGATGCTGTCACCGAGAAAAAGAATTTTCTTTCCTTTTAAATCCACAGCTGGTTCTCCTTTTTTTCAGCTTTCGAGAATTTCTATGTCGAAGAGGGAAAGCGACGGCGGCGTCTCCTTGTCGATGAGCTGGAAGAGATTCCGCGCGTCCTGAGCGCCCATCTGCCGGATGGGCTGCCTTCCTGAAATAACCGGGAACGGAAGGAACCCGAACGAGCGGCACTCGTCGAAGACAGCGATGCCGAATTTTCCCATATCGACGTTCCGCTCCTTGAGCACCTCGAAGACGTAGAACGCGAATTCTCCGCCCGCCGCAAGGAAGAGCGCGTCGATTGCCGGATGCTCATCAAGGAATTTCCTGACATTCTCCTTCGTCGTCGATTCGGAATAGAGGGTGCCGATTATCATGTCGCAGTCGAGCGACGACTCCGCGAGCGCCTTTTTGAATCCCGATATTCGCTCCTGCGTGTACAGGAACGAATCAGGACCCGTGACGCATCCGATATGGCGGAACCCCTTCTCGACGAGCCGCTTCGTCAGCCGGAACGCCCCGTCCTCGCTCCGGACGTCAACGCAGCAGTGGTTGGCGAACGGCGCGCGCCCCTGAATGACGAACGGCATGTCGGACGCGGAAAGCATGTTGTATTCCTGCACTGTCAGAAGCTCCGACGGAAAAATCAGCCCGTCAGCACTCTGCTTGAGTATCGCGTCCTCAAGGGTTTTGAGCGGATTTTCCTTGTTGAGCGTCATGAGAAGAAGGTTGTACCCGCGCTTCGATGCCTCTTCGGCGACAGAAGCGATTATGACGGACCAGTACACGCCCGAAAGCGTGTAATCGACATCCGCGGGAATGACGAGCCCTATCGTCTCGGTCTTGCGCTTCGCAAGGGCGCGGGCGGCAAGGTTCGGGCGGTAGTTCATGTCGCCGACAAGTTTCAGTATCTCCTGCCTTTTCGCCTCGCTCACGCCTTTCTGTCCGTTCAGCGCCTTCGAGACGGTGCTTTTCGCGACGTTGGCCATCTTCGAAATTTCAGCAATCGTGTAATTCATGATGCGATTATATCCCCTTCGCTCCCCAAATTCAAGAAACGAAAGGGAAACCGTTTTTCTTTCCGAAAAACAGCCGAATCAGGCGCGCCCTCCCCCGATGCTATTTCCACAATTCGGGAAGCTCGTCGAGCGTTATGACGTTCCCGCTTCCGTAAACCTCCTTGCGGTGGGAAAGCGTGTTGTGGTTCTCGTAGCTCCAGAAGCACTGGCTTTCGTCGGATGAATGGTCGTTCCAGGTGGTGAAGTACGCCCATTTCCCGCTCATCGAGGAAACGTCCGGAATCGTCCCGTTCTCGCCGAGCGCGATGATTTTCTTCCCGCCGCTCACGCTCCTGAGCATCTCGTACTGCGTTCCGAGCTCGCCGAGCTTGTAGTTGTCATACGCGACGACATCGACAAATTCGTCGCCCGGATACCAGTCCGCGTTCTGCGCGTTCCAGACCCAGATGAGGTTGTCCAGCCCCTTCTCCTTCGTGAGGAACCTGTGCATGTACTTGTAGAGGGCAAGATACGCTTCCCGCCTGTTTCTGCCTTTCCCGTCAGCGCTTCCGCATCCGGCGCCCCACCAGAACCACGCGCCGCCCCAGTCATCCTTGTTTCCGTACGCCTCGTGGAGCGGCCGCCACAGGACGGGATACCCTGCGTCCCGTATTCTCTGAAGCTCGGCCGCAATCCGCTCAAGGTCGGATGCTATCATCGCGAAATCCTCGCTCGATTCGTCGAGACCGCTTTCCGAATCCGCCTTGTAGGGAATCCTGAACGCCGTCTTCTCCGAGTTGAATTCGATTGTCTTCTCGCTCGGGTCGCGCCAATGCCAGCAGAACGCGGCGATTCCGCCTTTTTTGAGGAATTCCAGCGCCTCCTCGGTCTGATGCTGCCCCGAGCCGCCCGAAACCTGCGTGTAGTTCATGAAATCGAATCCTGCGATTGCAGGATATTTTCCCGTGTCGCCGAACACTTTCTGAAGCTGCCCGTAGCTGTCGTCCCACGTCAAATCCTGCTGTCCTGAAAGCACCGCCCCGCTCGCGCGGCAATCCGCAATGTACCGCATGAGCGCGCGCGCCCCGGCAGATTTTCCCTCCGGTATTTCGACCGGCGATTCTTTTTCCGGCATGTATGTTCCTCCCTCCTGTCCTGAAATCCCGCTTCCCGCGCCTGACGTCTGGCATGACTGCAGAAGCATGAGCGCAGCCGCAGCCGCGCAAAAAACGGCGATGAATGTCCGTCTCATAGTCCCCCCAAAAAAAACGATTCTCAAAAAACTCAAAAGCGGGGAAGGAAAAGGCCCGCCAAAATTCCTTCCCCGAAAAAAAGGAAAACGGAGTTTTCCCTACAGCCGCACGTCGAACCGGCAGGTCAGGCAGCCTTTGTCGCGCAGATTGTCCTTCCCCTCCAAATCCCATATCACGTCCGCGCGCTCATAGCGCACATCTATGCTGAACATGGCGCAGGGATTCACGATTGCGCCGATGCGGGTGTCCAAATCGTATTCACGGGTCAGGTATCCGTCAGAATCGCGCTGCTGGATGAGACGCCCGAACAGATACGGCTTCACGCCGACCGTCTTGTTCCCCCCAGCCGGAACGCCGAGCTGGTACTCAAGCTGTCCCGCCAAAAAGAACGCGCTGTCCTTCTTCCAGTCCTTGCCCTCCGCCGCAGCGCCTTTCTCGTCGCGGTCGCCCGTGCGGAACATGTTCACCATCTCGAATTCGAGGAATCCGCCGAGGTTCGGGATGAGCGCGCCCGCATCGGGCTTCTCGTACACCGAGAACACGAGGTTCGCGATTCCGTTCTGGTCGGAATTGACGCCGAGGGAAACGCCGACGGGAAACTGCCTTCCCCAGCTGTCAAGGGTCGCGTTGTTGTACTTGAAATTCTTCCCGCGCCAGTAATACGCGATGCCGAGCCCTCCCTCAAACTGCACGTCCGTCCTGTCCTTTCCGCCGTTGAACGCGTCGTCGTCCGCGCAAAGATAGCGGAAGTCGAATCCCGCGTAAGGGCAGAGCGTCCCTGCGGCAAGCGCGCGGTCGTACTCCACGGAAATGCCGCCGGTGTATATATCATAGGGAACGCCGTCCGCGCTGTCGCCGTAGACAGCCGACGCGGCAGCCTGGTCGTCGGCCTTCTTCCTGAAATTCACCGTCGCGAGCGCGTCCGCCTTTACGAGAATATCATCCGACGGCATGAATTCCCCGCCGAGCTGGAAAACAGCCTTGTTCTCCGCGTTTGGCTTTTGGTACGCCTTGCCCTGCTTGATGTTCTTCGGCGTCTCGTCGTTCGCGGAAATCCACGAGCCCGGCGTTCCCGCAGAGAATGCCGCGTTCCATTTGTCGAACCGCACCCCCGCGGAAACGACGCCCGTAATCCCGTAATTCCCGCGCCCGAGATAGTTGTTCGAGTCGCGGATTCCGTTGTAATAGAGGATTCCGATGTTGTCGTCCTTCACGCTGTCGAATATGCGGAAATTCGTGAAGTCATCGAAAATCGATTTCAGGCTCGCGTTGTCGAACCCTATCGGGCAGCCGTTCTCGTAGTCGTACTTGTAGAAATTGAGGAACATATTGCGCCATTTGACCTCGGAAACGATTCTGTCGTAGACGAAATAGTTCGAATCCTTGTCGTCCGCCGTTCCCGGCCGCTCGCGCCACCCTGTCGTCTTCCCGAAATCGTCGCCGGCGTTGTAGTCACCCTGCGTGTTGCCGTCCTCGTACGTTTTCTTCTCGTTGTAGAATTTGAACGCGTACCGCAGCCCCTCGATTCTCACCGAAGCCGAAAGCGAGTCGCCGTCGCCCTCCCCCATGCCGCGCGTGGCAGACGGAAGGAATTCCCACCAAACCTGCGCCTGGTCAACAGACGACTCCATTCCGAAGATTTTCTCCTCAAGATTGTAGCCGATTGTCGTGTGCGTCTTCAAATCGAACCATGCGTTCGTCCTGATATCCTCGTTGCCGGCAGCAAGAGGAAGCGCGGATGCGATGCCGCAAGCGAGCGTTCCCGCCATAAACTTTTTCATTTTTCTCTCCTTGAAATCATGTGCCTGTCCAACATTTTTTTCATCGATCCGATTCGGCGGCAGCCGAACGTTCCCGGCGCCCGTGCCACAACACCATCATGCCCATATTGCTCCTCCTTATTTTTTTTGCCCGGCCCGGATTTCCGGCGGGCGCATGACAAAATCCAAGCCAGCCGTTTTTTTCAGGCAGAGCGATTTTTTAGTTTTTACGAAACCGTTTTCCCTCTTTTGTGCGCTCAGTATCCGGCCACTTTTCTCATTTGTCAAATGAAAAATTTACAAATTTTGATTTTTTCGCAGATTTTTTGATATTTTTCGCGCCAAAATAAGGTAATTTTCGCGCTGTTTTTCATTTTTGAACCACAGATAAAAAATCTTGACAAGGCGGAAAGAGCGCATATAATAAAAATTACGAAACCGATTTTCTTTTTCTTTTTCCGGATTCGCCAACCGACAAAGCCGAATCCGGCAGGAAAACAAACAGGAACACAAAAAAAGGAGGATTCTATGTTTTCTTTGACTTTGAAAAGGCTTGCAGAAGCTGCGCTGCTCGCCTTCGTTCTCGCCTCATGCGAAAAAAAAGGCCCGGCAAATGCATCCGGAATCGGCGGGAAAATAATCGTGCTCACGAACAGGACCGACGTCGTAGACACGAAGCTTCAGGAATACAAGGACGCGTTCGAAAAGAAATATCCGGGAACGGACGTCGAATTCGAGGCGATAACGGACTACGAGGGCACGGTCCGCACGAGGATGTCGACGAAGGAATACGGCGATGTTCTGTGCAGGCCGTCCATCCAGACGGTCGATTATCCGAAATACTTCGAGCCGCTCGGCACAATCGAGGAATTCAAGGAGAAATTCAACTTCACGCAAGGCTCCAACGCAATCGACTACCAGGGAAAGGCATACGCCTATCCGGTCATGGGCGTCGTCGGAGGAGGAATCGTCTACAACAAGAAGGTGTTCGAGAAAGCCGGGGTCCCGATTCCCAGGACGCAGGATGATTTTTACGGCGCGCTTGAGACGATAAAGCGGAAAACGGATGCCGTTCCGATTTTCATGAACTACCCCGCGGGCTGGACGCTCGTGCAGTGGGAGGGTGGCGCGACGGCATTCACCGGCGATCCCGAATACAAGAACAAAATGGTCCACGAGGATACGCCGTTCGTGCCGGGCGCGCCTCATTTCGAGCTTTACAAAATAATGTACGAAGTCGTAAGGCGCGGGCTTTGCGAGCGCGACCTGCTTTCGTCGGACTGGGAAATGAGCAAGCAGGAACTCGCCGACGGAAAAATCGGCTGCATGGTCCTCGGAAGCTGGGCAATCCCGCAGATAAAGGAACTCGCCTCGAACCCGGACGACATCGGCTACATGCCCATGGTCGCGGAAGTAGACGGCAGGAAATACGCGGAGGCGACGCTCGACATGCCGCTTTGCATAAACGTGAATTCAAAGAACAAGGCCACGGCGCGCGCCTGGATAGAGTTCATCGTCCACGATACGGACTGGATCGAATTCAACGAGTCGATTCCGGCAGTCAAGGGAGGGGCGTATCCTGCCGTCCTTGACGCGTTCAAGGAAGCCGGCGTCACCTACTTCGAGATGAACAAGCCCCCCGTCGGCGAGGAAAGCTTCTACGACGTGCTCGACAAGGATTCCGAGATTGGATTCTGGAGCGACCCCGAAAAGAAGCGGATAATCGACGCGGCAATGGGAACGACAAGCGAGACGTTCGAGCAGATTATGGACGACTGGAACAAACGCTGGGCGACGGCGCGGAAAAACCGCGGCATAAACTAGCGCCCCCGCGTGCCGCCGAACGCCCGTTCCGACGCACAACGCCTAGGACGCGCACTGACCTCACGGGGCGCAACGGGAGGCACGCACCCGCGTGCCGCCGAACGCCCGTTCCGACGCACAACGCCTAGGACGCGCACAGATTCACGGGGCGCAACGGGAGGCACGCACCCGCGTGCCGCCGAACGCCCGATACAACGCACAACGCCTAAGACGCGCACAGATTCACGGGGCGCAACGGGAGGCACGCACCCGCGTGCCGCCGAACGCCCGATACAACGCACAACGCCTAAGACGCGCACAGATTCACGGGGCGCAACTACGGACGCACGCGAATGAGCGTGATTTTTCCGCTTCGTGAGAAGAGGAGACGGCTCTCTTCTTCTGGAAGGACTCTCGTCGGGAACGTGCGCTCCGTTCCGTCGCTGAAAACGACGTTCATCGCGTCCGTCATGTTCCTGTCGTATTCTATCGAAGTGCCGCACCAGCTGAAGCAGATTTTCCCGGACTCGTCGAAGTCGCCCTTCTCAAGGTACGACGGCGCGAACGACGCTTTTCCGCACTGCATGCCGAGCCCGAGCTCCATCCAGCGGCCGAGGATTTCCTCCTTGACCTGGCCCGTCATTCCGGGCTGCTGTGCTCCGCGCTTGTACGGCGTGTGCGAGTACGGGTCGCAGGGGAACGCGCCGTAATCAGCCGGCTGCTTCGCGCTTCCGAGCCCGCTCTTCACGTCCTTGTAGAACGAGAAGAGCGGATCCCTGCTGTTCGAGATGTTCTCCTGCACCGCGATGAGGAGCTTCGACACCATGTGCCAGTAGATGCTTCCGAGACCTTCGTACGCATAGAACGTGCCCGACCGCCCCGTGAACGTCCGGTGGTGGAACACCTTCTCGTACAGCTCAAGGAGCGCCTTCCGCTCGTCCGCGCCCGGCTGCTCCTCCTGCGGAAGATGGTCGAGATATTCCGTCATGCAGGCGGCATTCCTGAACAAGTGGTTGAAGTGGAACGTCCCGTTCCTGTCCTCCACGAGAACCATGCCGCACTGCCTTGTCGCGAACCGCTCAAGACCTTTCATCTCGTCCCTGGAAATCCTGTTCTTCTCCTTGAATTTCGGCAGGCGCTCGTTGGGATAGAGAAGGTACGAGCGCTGGTTCTCCTCGTAGAGCGCGCTTTTGTGCAGGGCGGCGCACATCGTCTTCTTCTCGTTCTTCGTGAGGAGCGAGCACCCGAGTGCTGCGACCTGTCCTTCGAGCATGAGCTTGAGCCGCTCGATTTTTATTCCGTCGTCGGATATGACTATCGAGTTGTATGAATGGAAAAGCCCGTCGTCGCGCATGTTCTCCGCAATCGACCTCTTTATCCCGTCGCGGAAAAGCCTCATGTACGTCGCGATTTTCTTTCCCGAAATCTTGTCGAGCCCGTTCCCGAACCCCCTCTCGTAAAGCGCGTTCCGCTCCCGCTCGAAGAGAAGCCCCGCCGCGTCGGCGAACGACTTCCGCTTCTTGTCGTCCATCGCTGCGCCCTCGTCGAGGCTGAACTGGCGGTATATCTCCGCGGCGTCGTTGAGGCAGCCGGCGACAGTAGAATCGACCATGACGTCGCCCGCCGTGTCGAACAGCTTCGCGAGGAACGAGAGCATCCGCTCGAGGTGGCACATAGTGACGACCGACGTCCCGTATCCCGCAAGCGCGTTGTTCGCGTCGTTCCACTCGGGGCGCTGCGTGTTCATCCAGATTCCCGCGCCGGGGATGTGGTTGAGGACTTTCGCGAGGATGAGCTGGATGAGCTTGGTCGAGAGCGTCGTCAACTGCAGCGAGCCGTCCCACTCGACGATTGAGCGCGCGTCCGTGCCGAATTCCTTCTCACGCGCGCGCACCGCGCTGTCGATGGCGTTGTCGAACCGGAGCGAGTGCCTCGGGTCGGAGAGAATCTCGTTGTAGCCCTTGAGCCTGTACGGGATGTCCGCCGTCGAGAAAATCCGCTCGCTCATCATGGAAAGAAGCTCGCCCCTGTCGAAATTCCACAGGAATTCGATTATGCGCTGGAGGTATACGACCTGATGGTCGCCCCAATAGCCGAACTGCGCCCAGGGATTCCCCGGCTCGGGAACTTCCCAGTCGATTCCGCGGCGGCTTATCCTGTACGGGTTGAAGCCGTCCACCGTCATCGCGTCGACGAAGACCGCGACGACGTTCGCCGAGTATTCGGGATACGACCAGAGAAGCGACTCCCAGTTCTGGAAAATGTCGCGCCAGTTCCCCTCGTAGTTTATCTTGTCGGAGCCGTCGAGCGAGCGCACGTCTATGTCGAACTTGTTCCACGGACGGCTCGGGTCGCCGTGCCTGCGCGAGAACGTCAGCGGGAGATACTCGAAGAAAAGCCGCGTCATCTGCGGGTTTTCCTCCGCCTGAATCACCGACTTGAGCTTGTCCCGCGATATTTTCGCTGTCGCGGCAAGCCCCGCGTTCGCAAGCACCCCGCGCATCTTCCATCCGAGCGAGACGTTCCGCTTCTCCGCGAAGTCGATGAAATCCGCGACGGGAATCCTTCCGCCGTCGGTGAAGATTCCCCCGCGCATGATGTTGAACATGACGTTCGTCCGGTGGTGAAGGTCGGCAATCGGGTTCCCCGAGCGCTGGATTCCGTCGGCCGCGGCAATCTTCGCGGTGAGGCGCGCGTCAGTCTCGCGGATGTCGTCCTCAAGGATTTTCCACGCCTTCCCCCGGTCCCCGATTTCCGCCTCAAGCTCCGCCAGACGCGCGCTGTCGTATCCGACGTCGAAAACCTGCTCCCAGCATTCGGCGCTGCGCCCGGAAAGCGTGCTCCGGTGGATGATGTAGCATTCGCCACGCTTTCCGTTCAGCTCGCCTTCCTGCGCGAGGAGGAGGTCGGTCTTGTCCTCCATGAAAAGCTCCACGGCGCGGTCGGAGACGACGACCGGGTCGTTCGTCGTGAACCAGCTGACGTTCGTCGTGAGCGACTCGCTCGGCTCGGCCATGTCCGTGACCGTCGAGGAGAGCGTGAAGAGCGCGATGTTCGCGTCCGCGTCGACCTCGCCCTTCCGGTACGCGTCGAGCAGGACGCTCCGCTCGTTCTGCAGCGTCGACGGGCAGGGAGACGGCATAATGTTGCGGCATCCGTCGAGGACTGACAAATCGACTTTCCTGTCGGTGAGGTTCTCGATGCGGAAAAGGCGGACGAGACCGTATTTCGCGCTCGATGTCCATCCGTAGCGGCATGAAAGCCCCGCGACGAAGTTCACCTCCTCGAACCAGACCTTGCTGCCGTTCATGTTCTTGTAGATGTTGCGCTGGATTCCGATTCCGTCCTCATACCGTTTCGCGCCCGTGCTGAAGAGGTTCCCGAACGGCTGCCAGACGATGGACCGCTTTCCGTCGCCCTTTATCTTTATTATCGAGACGGGGCCGGTGCATCCTTTCGTGTCCTTGATTTTGTCGCTCGTGCAGTAGGGAAAAATCGGAAGCTCGCAGTTCCTTCTTCCTGCAGAAATTCCGCCCTGCGCCCAGCAGAAATTCCATACGTCGCTTGAGCTGGCGATTGTCATGAAAAAATCGTTCATGGCATCGAAATTCTCTATCTTGTAGAATTCCTCTCCGTCCATCGTGACCATGCTTCCTGACACATTCTTCTTCATTGTAGCTGTCTCCTTTGAGATTGTTGTTGCGTGCGGCGGCTCTCCACAAAAACTTCATGCACACACGTAAATATCGTTTCCGAACCGCCCCCGCATACGCCCGCTTTCCTGGGGAATGCTAGACATTCAAGAATCCGTTTTGGAATTCCAGATTGGATTCAGTATTACCGCAAAATTACGGAAAAAATATCAAAAACATTTCCGTCATGTCGAATTCTTGCATATCATACGCATATAATGAACGTTTTTTCTCACCTGCTTGCAAAACAGTGGCATTCTCATCATTATCAATCCCATGCAAATCAAACTTGACAATTTAAGGAAAACGTATTTTTCCGGCGGGAAGGACGGAGGGCGGAAAATCGAGGCTGTTTCCGGCGTCTCGCTCGTCATCCCGGAGAATTCGATATTCGGCATAATCGGGAAGAGCGGCGCGGGAAAGTCGTCGCTCGTCAGGCTGATGAGCCTTCTTGAGCAGCCCGACTCCGGCGCCGTCTATTATGGAAAGAAACGCGTGGACAACCTCACGAAGCGCGAGCTTGTCCTGATGAGGCGGACAATCGGCATGATTTTCCAGAACTTCAACTTGTTCAGCTCCCGGAACGCGTGGATGAACGTGGCGTACCCGCTTGAGATTTGCGGGAAGCCCGAAAAGGAAAGAAGGCGGCGCGCGGAGGAGCTTCTCGACCTCGTGGGACTCGGCGACAGGATTGACGCGCCAATAAGCACGCTGAGCGGCGGGCAGAAGCAGCGCGTCGCCATCGCGCGGGCGCTCGCCACGAATCCGGGAATCCTTTTCTGCGACGAGGCGACGAGCGCGCTCGACCCGAACACGACCCGCTCGATTCTCTCGCTCATCCGCGAAATCCAGCGCAAGATGAACCTGACCGTCGTCATGATAACGCACCAGATGGAGGTGGTCCGCGACGCGTGCGAGTCGGTCGCCGTCATCGACGGGGGAAAAGTCGTCGAATGCGGCTCCGTGCGCGACATTTTCGCGAATCCGGGGACGGAGACGACGAAGGAATTCATCCGGAGCGTACAGAATTCGCACGGCGACGTCGTCCAGTGGTCGTCGCGGGCGGGCGCATACGAGCTGCGGTTCGTCGGCTCATCGACGGAATCTCCCGTCCTGAGCGAGGCGACGCGGAAATTCGGCGTCTCGTTCAACATCCTCGCGGCAGGAATCAACAGGCTCATAGACGGCGAGGTCGGCTACATGGAGGCGGACATCACCGGAAGCGACGTCGAGATTGAGGCCGTCATCGCGTGGCTGAACGACAACGGGGTCCTCGTGCAGAAAAAAGGCGCGGGCAGTTTCGGAGGTAAGTGAAAAATGGAACAGATTCTCATACTCGTGGGAACATCGACGCTGCAGACGCTCGCGATGGTTTTCTTCTCCACGATATTCGCCGTAATAATCGGGTTCCCGCTCGGCATCCTGCTCAACGCGACTGCCGAGCGCGGAATAACGCCGCATCCCATGCTGAACATGGTTCTGAGCCGCGTCATAGACGTTTTCCGCTCGTTCCCGTTCGTAATCCTCATGATTGTGATGCTTCCGTTCACGAGGCTCGTCCTCAAAACCGTCGTCGGAACCGCGCCGACGATAATCCCGCTGTCGTTCGCGGCGGCACCTTTCATCGCCCGCGTCACCGAATCGGCGCTCAACGAGGTTCCCGAGGGAATGGTGCAGGCTGCCCGCGCCATGGGCTCGACGAACTGGCAGATAATAAGGAAGGTTCTCGTGCCGGAGGCGCTTCCGTCCATCGTGTCGGGGCTGACGCTCACCGTCATAAACCTTGTCGGCTGCTCCGCGATGGCGGGAACGCTCGGCGGCGGCGGTTTGGGCGACCTTGCCATCCAGTACGGGTACCTGCGCTTCCGCACCGACGTCATGATTGCCGCCGTCGTCGCGATAATCATCATGGTCGCGCTCATCCAGTTCGCGGGGACGAGCATATCGAACCGCATGATGAGGAAGCGCTAGGCATATTGTTGACAATATTACTCGGAAATATTGACATAAATTGCCGTAAGTCGTATAAAAGCAACTCATAAAAATCGCCGGAAACGGTAAGGAGAAGACAAAATGAAAAAAATCGCAGCAGCAGCAGCAATAGCGCTCGGCTTTTTCACGCTCAACGCGCAGACAGTGCTCAAGGTGGGAGCGACGCCCGAACCGCACGCCGAAATACTCAACCTCGTCAAGGATGACCTTGCGGAGAAAGGGATAACGCTCAAGGTGATGGAATTCACCGATTACGTCACGCCGAACGACGCCGTAGAATCGGGCGACCTCGACGCGAATTTCTTCCAGCACATCCCGTACCTTGAGTCGTTCAACAAGGAGAAGGGATACCATCTCGTCAACGCGGGCGGAATCCACGTCGAGCCGTTCGCGCTCTATTCAAAGAAGGTGACGGATATCTCCCAGCTCACGAAGAAGAAGAAGGCGAAAATCGCAATCCCCAACGACCCGACGAACGAGGCGCGCGCCCTTCTCCTCCTTCAGGAGGCTGGCCTCATAACTCTCAAGAAGAACGTCGGAATCACGGCGACGACGCTTGACATCGCGAAAAACCCGTTCAAGCTCAAGTTCAGCGAGATTGGGGCCGCCACCCTCCCGCGCGTCCTCGACGACGTCGATGCTGCCGTCATCAACGGCAACTACGCGATTCCCGCAGGACTGAGCGCGAAGAAGGACGGCCTTTTCGTCGAAGGCTCGTCATCGCCCTACGTCAACGTAATCGCCGTCAAGGCGGGCAACGAGAACCGTCCGGATATTCAGGCGCTCGTCGAGGCATTGAAAAGCGAGAAAGTCCGCGAATTCATCTCCCAGAAATACCCCAACGGCGAGGTCGTCGCGGTATTCTAAAAAACGCGCCTTTCCGGTCAATATGCCTGTTCCGAAACTCTGTTTTCCGAACAGGCATATCATCAGGATTGAAATCCTTCGCATAGAGACAGAAGGCAGTTTATAGCGCACCATTGGACGGGGCACATACAACAACTATCAATCAGGCAGCTCAAGATAATAGAAGAAACCTTGATTGATTTCCTTCCGCATGACGCTTTCCAAGTCAATCGGCTTATAGTAGAATGAATGGCAGAAAGCATTGTTCCGGGAGACCTGCATTTTTGACGTGCGGGTCTCCTTTTTTTTGTCCGGCTTTGTGCGCGATTTTGTCCCGAATTTGCGCCTTTTTATGCGTATTTATCGGGGTTTTTCGGGGATTTTATGCGGATAAAACCGGTGCGCTCATCCGTATAAACGGAACTGTTTGTGCGGATGAACGCGGGGCGCCCGTGCGAATTAACGGGGAGAGGACATCGGGATGAAATTTCCGATGCGTGCGGACTTTTCTCTGCCGGCGTTTTATGTGCCAGAAGCAGCGAGGCACGCGGACTATTGTTCCCCGCTTCTTGTTATTCGCAAAGCCAACGGGTTGTACCGCAGCAGCTTGCCCCAAATTCTATCACAAAAAATGCGGGCTGCATCATACAGCACAAAGATTATCCCCTATTTTTCACCTCATTTCTTTCCGTCAAGCAAACGCTGAACTTCGTCGTTGGTCAAATATCGCGTTTCTGGCGGGAATTGCACAAGTTTTTCGCTCCATATATGGTTGTTCATCGTTTCTGAAACCTTTGTGCGAACTTGTGTGCGTTTGTCAAAAGTCTCCGTGGCATCAGACCAGTTTTCCAGATAACCGTCCAGTTTGGTCTTGTAAACACGCTCGGTCGCTGTGTCAGAAACAAGCGTCTTTTGGTAAATTATGCCAGCATAATCGTCTTTGTCTTCCGCCACGAGCGAAGAAAGAACGCCGTTTTTGTACTGGTACTGAATGTGAAGCACATAAAACATACCTCCCAAACCACCGTTAAACCAGCAGACAGCATTTTTTATGCGGTAGGTTTCGCCAAGCGGTGCAAGAATTTCATAAAAAGTACCTTTGTACAAAAAATAAAGGCTGTTGCTCAAAAAAGAAACTGCGGCTTCAAGCGAGCTTTTTTCAAGCAAGTCGGCTTTCAGCTTTTTGTAGCTTTCCGCCTCCAGCACAAAAATGTCCGATTCGTATTCGCCATTCATTCCGTAGCGTTCTCTGAGTTCTTTGTAATCGTCAAAAGTTTCTTTTACGAGCGGGTCGGTTACGCGCACGGTGTTTTTTTGAGCAAACTCAATGGAATAAAAAACTCTCTCGCTGCCGTCAACCTTATGAAGCAATTCGCACTTGTTTCCACCCGTAACGCGGATTCGCACTGTATCTAGCCAAAGGTATTCCTCATCGCCCTTGGTTTCTCCGACCCACAATTCCGCGGACGAGTTATCTCTAAAAACGAACGCACAAGTTCTGTCATACTTTTCGATTTCGCCAGAGTGATTTCTTTCCGTTTCGTACTGGTAGCGCACAAGCTCAACTTTTTGCATTGAAAAAAATGCACCCAGAGTCTTTTCAAGCTCGGTTTCCCATGAAAAATCAATTATGCCCGCGGTGTTTTTTGTGCAAAGGACTTGCCGCACGATTGAGCCTTTGTTTTGTCGGGCTTTTTCTTCGGCTTTTTCGCGCGAAAAATAGAACGCATAGTGATAATAGTCCTTTGTCATTTGAGAAGAAAGCGTGCTTCGAGCAAATTCTCCAGTCCAGCTTGGCTCGTTGGATTCCCGCTCGAACTTCCGTGCCACAAGATAAAGCGTAAGCATTTTGCTTTTAAGCGGCTTTACCGTTTTTACGCAAGAAGCAAGTCGCTCAAGCAAGATTTGAACGGCTTCAGCCTCGCTTTTTACGCGGTATTTTTTTAGGTCTGCATTTTCAACGCTCTCAAATGTTTCCTCAGAAGATTCTTGAACCCAAAGCTCATAAAAATCACCATTCTGGTCAGATTTTTTAAAGATTTCGCTCAGAATATATTTTTTGACGGTCTTTAAGTCATCGTAATTTTCTTCAACGAACTTCAATAGCGGAAAAATCGACTTGCTGTTGTCGAGCGTTTCTGGCGTGTAAGTAAGACCCCAGCCAAAGTCCAGGCAGAAAGAGCCTGCCTCAATGCGTATGTCATCGTCAAATTCCGCGTGTGCAGAAAGAGATAGCAATACCGCCGAGAGAATACCGATGATGATTTTCTTTAGTTTCATTGTGATTTCTCCGTTATTTCATCTCGTCGGCTTTTTTCTGGTGCTCCGCCATAATCGGATTCCAGAAGTCGTGGTACTGCTGCTCGTATTTTGAGTTTTTTGCGGAAACGCCAGATTTTATAAGTTCCTCGACAAGATTATCTTCCGTCAAATCTTTCCAGACTGATTCTTTGTATCTGCAGGGAACTCCGTTCCATCTCCAGTAATCATTAAAATATATTTCATTCATCACCGCAAAGTAATTCGTAAAATACAAACCTGGCGAGTCAAAAAAGATATTTGCGTTAATAACTCCCAATCCGTCAACGCTTTCTTTGCATTTCCATTCTAAATGACAATCCGTATTGCATAAATCATGGGCATATGTTTCAAAACCGTAGTCATCAATGCTTGTGATAAAAAATTTTACATTGTCATTTGCTGAATATTGATTCAAAGACTCAAATTCATTTCGAGAATTGAGTTTAACTGTGTTTTCCCACATATCATTAGGTTTCATACGAAATTGTACAGTATCGTCTTTCAAGTCCAGAAACACATGATTATTCAGTCTTTCTATCCATGCTGAAGTGGTAAACACTGAGTGGGTTTTAAAATAAAACTCAAGTTGTTCTTTTGTCATGGGCTTTACGAACTTTGGTCGAGTTTCGCTCAGATACCCGCCGAACACCCAGCCATATTCAGGCTCTTCATTTTTCCACTCGTAGCGGGGAATCAGAATCTCAACCCACGGAGCCGTTATGCCGTCAATCGTCTCTTCTTTTCCAATCGCCACGACTTTAATGGGCAGCCTGTGCTGGAGTCCGCAAAGACGATTTGACTTTAGCGAAGGATTATCCCGGACGCGCAAACCTTCCGCCGAATCCACATACATCGTGTCGATGACCTTGCCGTCTTGGTAAAACCGGGATTTGTCCGCGAAAGCAGCTGTCAGTATAAAAAGCAATACAAAAGCAGGCAGAATGCTTTTTCTGCAATTCTCAAACTTCTTCATCGTTTTCTCCAGTTTATAATCTGCTCCGCCATATTCTTTGCGTCTGAAAATCCCTGTTCCGTAAGTTCAGTCGCGGAGTCTTTCAGGGCTTTTTCAAATCTGACTTCAAGCTCGTCATAAATCTTCATTGCGATTTTTGATCCAAGACCGCAGTTTTTCGCCTCTGCCTCAAAATCGCTTCGCGAAATCTGATTTATGTTCAGTTTGCCGTTTATGCTCAAAGACATCTCGTCTGTGCAGCCCTCATACAGCTGAGTGCAAATCACATCATAGCAGGGTGCGAGCCGAACATAAGCTAAATCCTTGCTGTACAAAATAGACGCGTTTTTTATGTGATTGTCCGTGTTTCCAATCAAATAATTGAAAACAGCTCTTCGCCACAAGCGCAGGGAATCTTCTATCGGGTTTGAGCAAAACTTCCGTATAAGCCCAAACATTTTTTGCAAATATTCTTCGCCGTCTTTTTCATATTTTCGCTCGGACTTTATCCCCAGAGCCTGTGCAAAATCTTCCTGATGCAATCGGTACGGAAGTCTAAAGCCACTGATGATTTTTGAATCAGAATCGAAAACTCGGTCAAAACGACTGGTGGCAAAAAGAACATTCTCGTCGTCTGTTTTTTCTTTTTGGGCTTGAATGATAAAACTTTCTGGAACTTCGATCCCCAATTTTTGAGCCGCAAGAAGACAAAGTTGCTCGTTCAAAACGATGTTTTTGTAGCGGACATGGCTCTGCTTTATGATGTGAGTGCTTGGCGAAAGCCCTTGTGGTTTGAACCACTTTTTGTTTTTTTCGTCATAGTAAAGCCCGACTTTTCCAGAAGCTCCTGTCAATGAAAGGTGGCTTTTTATCACGATTTCGGCAGATTTTCCCGCGCCCTCTTTTGCGAGTGCCTTGATTTCATCTAGTGAAACTTCATTGTAGCCACCTGCTTCAAGCGGATTTTCTTCATCGACGATTTGAATCGCGCCAAGACATTCGCTTCCAAGTTCCCTCAAAATTGAAATATAATCGTCCGAGTCCGAATGAATGTTGTTCGCAACGCACTGTCGGGTAAAACCTTCGGGCAAAAGTCCGTCAAAAAATATTTTTGTCGATTCCGAATCGAATTCTTTTTGAGAAAGAGGAAAACTCAAGGAAATTGCCCTTGCGTTCGGGACTGAAAGAAATGAGTCCGCGTAGGAAAAAACTGCGTCGCGGGAACTTGTACCAGAAATCTGTCCTGCAAGAACAAAACGCCAGTTAATTTCAATCAGGACTTTCAGGCAGAACTTTTTCATCTAGCTCCGAGCCTCCACATTCAAATCAAGCCCAAGAAGATTTATGAGGCTGAGCGTTTTTCCGATTTCGCAGGTGGGCTTTCCGTTCTCAAGGTCGGACAAAAAACTCACGCTGAATCCCGTGATTTCAGAAATGTAGTGCTGAGTGTATTTCAATTCTTTTCGGCGCTCGCGAATTGCGTTCCCCAGCTCTTTTGAATCGCTGATTTTCATTTAGGCTTCCTGATTTAGCCGAACGGCTTATTTTTGCTGAAAAAACACTAACTTAGCCGTTCGGCTTTATCCTTGCATTTCAAGTATAATTTAGCCGTTCGGCGTTGTCAATGAGACTACTCCATGCTGTTGGCCTTTTTCCAGGCGGTGATAAACGGTTCTTCATGAATACTTGCTATTTCTGATTCAATATCCTTTTCCGTCCAGTCAAGATAGTTATTGAATTTGCTTAAATCAAGACACACTAATACTGGATTTTTCTCCACTTTATGAACAAGATTATCCCAATCATTATTATTTTCATTTATGAATCATTCCTTTATCATATTCGTCTAAATAAAACTGAAGAGTCACATTATATTCAGGCTCAAGAGCTGAATACAATTTCTTTACCATAGGCAAGACTATAGGTGCATAATATTTTCTGTTATTTTCAAGTCCCATTTTTTCTTGTTTTGGAAGCTTAATGTAAATCCAAGTCTCAAAATCATTCGTTTTCTTATATTCCTCATAACTTGAGTCTTTTGACCATTTGTTTATATTCCTGCTCATTCCACGGAATTCCAATATGTCGTACTTCATTCCGATTTCTTCAAAGATTCTATCGACATCTGCCTTTAGTTGCTTCTCAAACATACGAACATGAGCCTGTGTTTTGAAAGTTCCAGTTTCATTGCAGACTGTATAATCGGTATAGAGATTATATTTCTTATACTCCTCACTATAATCAACAGGACGCAAATTACCATAAAAACCGTAATCCCAACCTAAAGCCATTGTTGCTTTACTTCCATCAAGCCCCTTTCCGATTTCAAACTGCATTCCGTATTGCTCGCTCACCGCGTTCACAATATCCTGCTGTAACTCTTCTTTTGTGTTGTATTCTCTTTTCAATCTTCTTCCTCCGCCAAAGCAGCCAGCGAAATTGAGCAAAACCACCGCAAGCAAAACGATTTTTCCAAAATTCATCTTCTTCTACTCCACAACTATGCCGACTTCAACGCTTCTGTTGAAATTCTCAAAAGTGATAACACCATCTTTGCAAGAAAAGCAAACGTCAAACTGGTTGTTTACAGCTTCTTCCCACATATCGATGTAAAAATGCGTATCGTCTTCCATGCAAACCAAGCCCACGTCATATCCCAGCTCTGGGTATTCTTTTTCGGTGTAAGCGCGGACTGTTTTCAAAATCGCGAGGAACTTTTTTGCAATCAAAAGGATTGTCGGCTTGACTCTCTCAAAACTCACTTCGTCGACAACATAAATATAGACTGAGTCTTCGTCGCAAACGTGCGGTTTTGTGATTCTGCAACAAAAATCACCATCTTTTTCTTTTTGGAGCACCAAATCTTCGATTTTGTCAAAAAAATAATTTTCTGAATAACTCTGCATAATTTTCTCCTTCTGCGTAAAATCTTTCTCTTAATTTACCTTTTTATTTTTTGTTTTTTAGCCGTTTTTGCAAGAAAATGGGCTTTAAACAAATGTTTATTCCTCGTTGCAAAATCTCCTGCGGCTCACTCCATGCCATTGGTATCATTCAGTCATCAAGTTCCAGCAATTCCAGCCATTCTACTTCAACGGGGTGAATTTCTACTTCAATAGTAACCGTCAATTCTCATGTATTTTCCAAAAATAAATCTTTGAACTAAACTTCTACGCAAGGTGGAAGAAATTATGAGATCAAATTACAGTCGTGAAGAACGTCAGAAAATTGTTGAGGAATACATT